>Ga0194129_10000007_pt1 | contig 459220 bp, 346 predicted proteins | sample TA2KigCa35mmetaG_FD_150862 | JGI IMG/M metagenome (GOLD analysis project Ga0194129, IMG submission 150862) | Freshwater microbial communities from Lake Tanganyika, Tanzania - TA2015038 Kigoma Deep Cast 35m | ecosystem: Environmental > Aquatic > Freshwater > Lake | place: Tanzania: Lake...
CGCACCACGGTGGTGCGTTTTTTTTTTTGCAACGGCGCTTCTTGAGACTGCTGAGAAAGGTAATTTCATCATGGCAAGTGTTCACTCCGATTCCTCCAAGCGTAAAGTCAGTTATTCCAGTCTTGAGTGGCTCGACGAAGACGTAGATTTTGCAAATCCCGAGTCCTCCGACAAAGACTCTTTCGCCGCTCTCTTCGGAGAAGGCGCAACCGGCTCCAATATTAAGGAAGGCCAGGTTGTTAAAGGTCGCGTCATGGAAATCCTCGACGAAAACGTGGTTGTGGACATTGGCCACAAGTCTGCTGGCTCTGTGCCACGCAGCGAGTTCACCGCTGATGGTGCCTTCTCTCTCAAAGTCGGCGATATGGTCGACGTGTTTGTCGACGTTTTCGAAGACGACGATGGCGAGCTCGTTCTCTCCAAAGACAAAGCTGATCTCCTCAAAGCATGGGATCGCATTTCTGAAGCTTATGAAAAAGACGAACTCGTCGAAGGCCGCATCGTTGGTCGCGTTAAGGGCGGTTTGTCTGTTGATATCGGCGTCAAGGCATTCCTTCCTGGTTCACAGGTTGACCTTCGCCCTGTGCGCAACCTCGAGAAGCTTCTTGGCCAAGTTCTCCAATTCAAGATCATCAAGTTCAACAAGAAGCGCGGCAACATCGTCCTCTCGCGTCGTGTTTTGCTCGAGCAAGACCGCGAGCGTCTGCGCAGCGAAACTCTCAAGAGTCTCGAAGCGGGCAGCGTGATGGCTGGTATCGTCAAGAACATCACCGACTACGGTGCGTTCATTGACCTCGGTGGTATCGACGGCCTGTTGCACATCACCGACATGTCCTGGGGCCGCCTGAACAGCCCTGCAGAAGTTATCAACGTCGGCGACGAAATCCAAGTCAAGGTGCTCAGCTACGACGCAGCAACACACCGCGTTTCGCTTGGCCTCAAGCAGCTCCAATCTGATCCTTGGGTCAAGGTTGCAGAGCGCTACAACCCGAATCAGCGTCTCAAAGGCAAGGTTGTCAGCCTGACTGACTACGGTGCATTTGTTGAGCTCGAGCCAGGCGTTGAAGGCCTTATCCACGTCACTGAAATGACCTGGAACCGCCGCGTCAAGCATCCTTCCAAGCTCGTGGCCATCGGCGACGAAGTGGAAGTGGTCGTGCTTGCAGTTGACCTCGAAAACCACCGCATCTCGCTCGGCATGAAGCAGACCGAACCCAATCCTTGGGAACTCGTGCTTGAGAAGTACCAGGTGGGCGACGTTATCCGCGGCAAGATCCGCAACATCACCGACTTCGGTGTGTTTGTTGGTATCGAAGAAGGTGTTGATGGACTCATTCATGTGTCCGACATCTCCTGGACAGAGCGCATCAAGCATCCTCAAGATCTGTACAAGAAGGGCGACGAAGTCGAAGCCAAGGTTCTCCAGATCGACGTTGAGAACATGCGCTTCTCGCTCGGCATCAAACAGCTTCAGGAAGACCCCTACGAAGCAGCTTCACGCATCTTCGTTCCTGGCACACGCGCCAAGGGCAAGGTGACACGCAATGCTGAGTTTGGTTCGTTCGTTGAGCTTTCTCCTTGTGTTGAAGGTCTCATCCACGTATCTGAGCTCGACCTCGAGCCCGGCAAGCTTCCTGACGAAGGCACTGAACTCGAGTTCGTCGTTTTGCGCGTCGACCTCACTGAGCGCCGCTTCGAACTGTCACACAAAGCTGCGACCCGTGGTTTGGATGACACCCACAACCGCACGATCCAAGCTGCTGCCGCAACTCCTTCGTCAACCGGTTTTGCTGAAGCCTTCGCTCGCGCGAAGAGCCGCACACAAAAAGACCGTGCTGAGGAGTAAGACGCATGTTCAAAGAGCCTGACGCACGTGACAAACGACCGTCGGGCGTCCTTTTGGTCTTGGCCGTGGTGGGAGCTCTGACTCTCATCGCGGCCATGGCTTTTATGGCGCTCGCACTTTTTGCAATCAAACTTTTTCCCACATCAGCAAGCCTGGACGACGGCGAGCAACGCTACCTCGGACACCATTCCTTTTCGAATGCCCTTGCAGGCGTGAAAATTGAGGGTGCGATTTTGCCTGAGATGGCCGAAGAGATTGTAAAAAAGCTCAACGAAGCCGCCAAAGACAAACGCGTCAAGGGAATCTTACTCGACATCAACAGCCCCGGTGGCTCTGTTGTGGCAAGTCAGGAAATCTACGACACCATCAACCGCATTAAAGAAAAAATGCCGGTGGTGGGTTACATGCGTGAAGTGGCTGCGAGTGGAGCTTATTACTCAACCGCGTCGGCGAATTGGTTGATGTGCAACCGCGGCACCATGGTCGGCAGCATCGGCGTCATCCTCGACAGCTTCGAAGCGACCCAACTGATTGACTGGATGAAACTCAAGCCTGTGACACTCAAGACCGGACGACTCAAGGACTCCGGCTCGGTCACACGCGCATGGACTCCCGAAGACAAGCAGTATCTGCAAAAACTGATCGACGACACACGCGACCAGTTCGTTGCCGATGTGCGCGCAGCACGTCCGATGATCGCTGAAGAAACGATTTCACACATGAGCGACGGGCGGGTGGTGCTTGGCACCGAAGCTGCGAAACGAAAGCTCGTTGATGCTGTCGGTCAGCGTCAAGAAGCTGTCGCCAAGGCTGCAGAACTTGCCGGACTCAAGACGGGCGCCGAGACGGAAGTCATTCCAATGGAAGAGCAAAAGATCCCAAGTCTTCTCTCGGAAATTATCAAAACTTCCATGAATGAACTTAGCCACGCGCTGACGCGTTCGTTGGGTCTGCGTCAAAGCTCCGGCCAACCGCAAATCCACACCCCTTTCCCACTGTTGAAATCTTCCGAAACCAAGACGAGCCCTTGAGGCGCTGTGGCGTAAAACACTCCGCTGCAGCATCGAGGGTTAACCCTTGTGCTGCAGAGGATCAATTCCGTGGACGCGTCGGAGCTCAAACAGATTGTCACGATCTTCATCTATGAAGCGGATGAAGCGCTTGCACAATTTGAACATTGCTTCTTTGCTCTCGAGAGGGACGGCGCGAACCCCGTTCTGCTCGACACGATTTTCCGCATTGCGCACAATCTAAAGGGGTCTTCCGCAGCTCTCGGCTTCACCGAAATTGCAGAATTTACGCATCACCTCGAAAGTTTTCTTCAGGCTCTCAGGAAGAAAGAATTCGCACCGAGCCCGTCAGTCGTATCAGTCTTGTTCAGTGCGCGTGATTTCCTCGCAAGCCACGTCGAAGCCTTGCGCGCAGGAAAAAGAACTCCTGGCTCAGGCGAGTCAATCATCCAGGCCTTTGCACGAGAGAGAGAAGCCAAAAACAACACGCTCCAACCTATTCAGCTACCGCGTCCTCCCGTGGCGGGTGATATCTGGTTTGTGGATGACAACTTAAAAGCAGAGCTTTTTGAAGCTCCACAGCTGCTGTCGCAGACGACACCTGAGCAACGAATCCCAGCGGTTGACCCGCGGATCAGCGCCATACAGACCGAAATTGCCAGACTCACACAGCTCGCAGCTGCAGTGAACCTAAGCACGATGCAAGCCGCCGATGAATTCAATACAACCCGCTTGCCGGCCTCACAGACGCAAGCTTGGTCGCTCGCTGGATTTTCAAAACCGATAGAAGAAAGTGAAGAAGCTGCCGCTACTCCTTCGACTCTCGCAGGCGAAGAATCAGTTGTCGTCACTTCAGAAGAAGACTGCGAAGAATCGCCTGTTGTCACCTCAGAAGGAGACAGCGAGGAAGTTGCTCAGACCGCCTCAACACCAGAGGTGCAGCAACCTTCCGCGGCCACCTCTGACTCTGAGAAACAAGAAATCATAGTCGTGGCATCAGAACCGGTCGAAAACCCGAGCATTGAAAATACCATTGCGCCGATGCAGCTGGCTTCCTACTTCGAACGCTCAGACAACACAATCAAGGTCAGCCTTGAGCGGGTGGACAAAATCATCACCTGCATTGAAGAACTTGTCATTCTGCAGAGTGTTCTCGACGAACACAAAGCAGAGTTCGCATCTCCTTTGCTCCAAAAAAGCGTGAAGCAGATGTCCAAAATTATCCGCGAGGTTCAGGAAGTCTCCATGGGCATCCGGATGGTCAGCATTCGCCCGGTCTTCCTAAAACTGCAACGTATTATCCGTGAAACCAGCCTGACTCTTGGAAAACACGTCGATGCACACTTTAACGGTGAAGACACCGAACTCGATAAATCTATTCTCGACAAGATCGGCGATCCGCTGTCACACCTTGTGCGCAACGCCCTCGATCATGGTTTAGAAACTGCAGAGGAACGCTCTGCTATCGGAAAAAATCCGCTCGGCAGAATCAGTATCCGCGCTATCCAACGCTCACGAGCCATTGTGATTGAAGTCACTGATGATGGACGCGGAATCGATGCAGAGCGCATCCGGAGCAAGGCTATCGAACAAGGCCTCATCAAGGCACATGAAAAGGTCAACGAAGAAACGCTTCGCTCGCTTATCTTTCACCCCGGATTTTCAACAAAATCGGAAGTCACAGAGCTCTCTGGACGCGGGGTTGGTCTCGATGTCGTCCGAGCCAACATCGAGAGTCTGCAGGGTCGAGTCGAAATCGAATCATCCGTGGGAGAAGGAACAACATTCCGCTTGATTCTCCCCTTAACAGTCGCTGTCATGGATGGATTTATTATTCGTCAAGGTGAGGAGCGCTTCGTCATCGCAAAGACGCAAATTACAGAAACCGTGCGTCCCGACGAGGCCGACATAAACCTTGTTCAGGGCAGAACTCAACTTTTAAATCTACGCGGCGCAACTCTGCCTCTCTATCATCTCGACACTCTGCTGCATGGAAAAGTTTCACCAAAGCAAGCAACCAACAGTTACGACGGAATCGCACTGATTGTGACAGAAAATCAAAAGCAACCCTTTGCCATTGTGGTTGACGACATCCTTGCTCAACAGCAGATCGTGATTAAAAAACTAGGACGAGAATTGCAGGGAATTCCAGGCGTCGCTGGCGCGGCCATTCTTGGCGATGGAAAGCCTGCAATTATTATAGATCTTGCTGATCTCGTGAGAGCTCATCAGAAAAGATTGCCTGGGCAAACACAGGGGTGGAGAGCTGCATGAAGCAGGGAGGTCATCATGCACTTTGATAACCGCTTTCTTGTTTTCAGCGTTGCCGGTGAACAATATGCCGTTGCACTCAGAGACCTCAAAGAGATTCTAGCAAACCAAGAGCTCACGCGAGTGCCGTTCACACCGCATGACCTGATGGGTGTGCTAAACCTACGCGGGCAGGTTGTTTCAGTTCTCGATCTGCATGCCCGTTTCGGAGTCACGGCAGCCGAAAAGTCTAGCGAAACATCCATCATTATTCTCGAACACCGCGGAGATCTCATTGGACTGTGCGTAGACAGCGTCGACTTCGTTGTGAACCTCCCTCCAGAGCAACTCGAACCCCCACCGATCTTCAGCAATGACATCCTCAACCACTTCACCCGAGCGGTGACCCGCATCGAACGCCAACTGATTGTCATTCTAAGTTCAGAAAAACTTTTTTCGTTCGAAAAGTCTGGGGTGACGCCAAAGGAAGAATCCCCTGTGGCAGTGGCTTGAGGTTGAAAATGAGAAACTGGAGCTTCAACAAAAAAGTTTTACTGGTGGGTTTAATTTTCGCAGCCACTTCGCTGGGAATCGCCATGCTGGGCGTGCTTGGTCTTTCCAGACTCGAGCGTACGTTGGATCTCTACGACACCGGATTTGACGTTGAATGGGCTGTTGACGCAATCGAGAGAGCCCCCCTGGAAATCCGGAGCCTCGAAGCCAATGCGATCTTGGAAACATACACGGACAGCGTAGCCAGTTACCCAAAGCGCGTTGCTGATGCCTATAAAAATTGGGAGTCATCCATTTCTGCGTTGGCGCAGAAAAGCAATTTTAATACGCGCAAAGAACAGCTTGAGGAGCTCCGTAAACTGCTCGCAAAGAGAAGAGAGCTCAGTGACAAGGTTCTGCGAGTATCGCTGGAAGGTGACAGCGAGGCTGCATTTAATTTGCACAATCCTGATGAGGAGCCGACTCGTTCACTCGAAGAACGAATTGATAAAATTGTAAGCGACATTTCGACTGCGGAAAGAGCGGCTCTGACTGGATTTCGGCGAGAAGCGACCTCGCAGGGAAAAACTTGGATTTACTGGATGTCGCTTATCTCGCTGGTCGGGCTCGGCGCGGGCATGCTGCTTGCAAACGGTATCATGATCACCATGAATAAGAGTCTGAACAGAGTTGCAGAAAACCTCTTCGACTCTGCGAACCAACTGATGGGCGCATCGCACCAGATAGCAGTATCGAGCACCCATCTTTCTCACTCCGCCTCCACCCAGGCTTCTTCATTGGAAGAAACGGCTGCCTCCATGGAGGAAATCACCTCGATGGTGGAAGTTACAGCTCTCAACGCACACAAAACTTCAGAAGTCGCAGTGAGCAGCCTCGAGCAGGCTCATAAAGGCAAAGTCGTTGTCGAAAACATGATGCAAGCTATGGGTGATATCAACACCAGCAACAACGACATCATGACCCAGATCTCTGCGAGTAATAAACAGATTGAAGAGATCATTAAAGTCATTGCCGAGATCGGTGACAAGACAAAAATCATAAACGACATCGTCTTCCAAACAAAACTTCTGTCCTTCAACGCTTCAGTGGAAGCTGCTCGGGCGGGTGAACATGGCAAGGGATTTGCAGTGGTGGCTGAGGAAGTCGGCAACCTGGCACAAATGAGCGGAACGGCATCGAAGGAAATTTCCGCCATGCTCGACACCAGCCTGCACAAAGTTGAGCGCATTGTTCACGAGACTCAGCAAAAGGTCGAAAAACTCATTGCGACAGGGCGTGAAAAAGTTGAGGTTGGATCTTCTATTGCGTCGGAATGCAGTGTCGTTCTGACCGATCTCGTCGCAAACTTTGCCATCGTCTCTCGCATGGCCAACGAAATTAGCCAGGCCTCAAGCGCACAGTCGGTCAATATTTCGGAAATCAACAGAACAATGGCACAGCTCGAGCAGGTCACCCAGAAAGAGGCTTTAAGTTCTGAGGGCTATGCAGCTGCAGCTGAAGAACTCTCGGCTCAGGCCGAAAGCCTGCGCGGTATTGTGCGCAACCTCATGACAGTCGTAAAAGGTGGCTCGGCAGCCGGTGCACGTCCGCGTCGCGTCATTGAAGATGAGGAAGCTGAGTTCGAAGGCCTCCAGCAGCTGGAGGTTCAGCCAGCGCAGAGCAAAATTGAAAAGCCACGTCTCCATGCCGTTCAGGGGAAAGGTTCAAAAGCAACCCGCCGCACCAAACCGGCTCAGCCGCGCCGAAGCGGCGAAGAGATCTTGCGCAAAGCCGCAGGAGCCGAGGACATCCCACTGGACATTGATTCACGTTTTAATCAATCCTGAGCTCGACAAGTCAACCTGTCTTGCGGCGCTTGCGTGCGCGCCGCAAGACAACGGGCTCAGATTCGGAGGCCTCATGTGAGGCATAAGCCTCGGTAGGGTTGCTCTCTGAACTTTCTGCGTCTTCCTCATCCCCAAGAACCTCGAGCTCATCGTCTTCGAGCAGAATGTCGAAGGCTCGCTTCCACTCCTGTGTGATTTCGAGAAACTCAGGACGCTGTTGAACCTCTCGGAACGACTTGAGCCACCCCGTGATCACCGCGTTGTCTTTGCTGTCCGACTGCGCGAGCCCAATGCTGTGCACGCGTGTGGGAAGAGACACATCGAGAAAAGCCGCGAGGCCAAGTTCGGGCTCAAAGCCAAGAATTTCGGAGAATTGACCAGAAACTGACCAAATCAACTGACTGAGATCTTCCGGCTCATCAACAGCCTTTAGCATCTGCTCAACGGAGCGGCACTGCGAACTTTCAAGCAGGCGTTCAAATTCCGATGGATCGAGTTCAACAACGACCGGCACGACAAGCGCGAGAAAGCCACGCCAGAGCTCACGCTGCTTGGCGTGAGCTTTGTCGGAGAACGCATAGAGAGTGAGCATATCCACTCGCATGCAAAACTCCTCCAGGAGGGGTGTGAGAGTACGACTTCCAGGCAGCCATTGTTCCTTTGGACACTCTGTGCAAAATGGTAACCCACGGGCACTGCGGGTGTCACGGGCAGAGACTTGACGTTTTGCGTCTGCTCCGTGTGGCCGACGAGGAGGACGTGCATGCCATTCATAGTGTTTGAAGGTGGGGAAGGTTCTGGCAAAAGCACCCAGAGTGCACTTCTTGCCGGGTTTCTCCGCAGCAAAGGTTTGACGGTTCTTGAAACCCGTGAGCCGGGCGGCACCCCGCTGGCCGAGGACATCCGCAAGGTCTTCAAAAGTGTGCCCACGAGTGGTGATGTTCCTACACCACGCACCGAGCTGCTGCTTGTCATGGCAGCGCGTTCACAGCACATCGACAAGACCATCAAACCCGCTCTCGCGCGTCATGAATGGATCATCTGCGACCGTTTTATTGATTCAAGTTACATCTATCAAGGATTTCGCGGTGGCCTCGAAAAGACTGAAATCGATACCGTGGCGGCTCCGATTCTCGGAAACCTTCAACCTGATTTGACCTTCGTCCTGCGCGTTCAGCCGGAAACAGCTCACGGCCGCGTTGCATCCCGGCCTGGCACTGAGTTCGATAGGCTCGACAACGAGCTTCTCAAAGATGCTTCGTTACATGCTGCATTCGAGGCGCTTGTGAAGTCATCTACGCCCTACCCCGATGGCCGAGTCCCGCAGCGTGTTCTTGTTGATGGACAGGGAACACCCGAGCAAGTCCACCGCCGCATCGTTGAGTCACTCCGCGCGGCATTTGGAACGCAGCTGAAATGACTCTGGAGAACGTCAGCGCAATTCTAGAGCAGGCTCTGGGTGTCGCACAGCATCACAGTTATCTGCTCATCAGTCGTTCGTTTGCCGCTGACACCACTCCTGTTGCCCTCACTTCACTGCTGCTTGAAAAACTCGCCGGTGTGAAACTCTTCGAGAATTCTGCTGCCGTCGAGTCCGAGAGGTTTTGGGAAGCCTTCGGACGACATCCTGATCTCGTCCGTGCGCCTGCAGAGCGTTCTATTCTCCGCAAAGAAGACGTCGAATTATTCCGCGAGCGTTCTCTCTATCCCGCAACGTTGGCACGCCGCCGGTTCTTTCTGATTGAACGAGCCGAGAGACTCAACAACCAAAGTGCGAATGCGCTCCTGAAAACGCTCGAAGAGCCGCAAGCTGAGTGCGTCTTTGTGCTAATGACCTCGCGCCCCAATGCGTTGCCTCCGACTGTCGCGAGCCGTTGCCAAAAAATCCTCCTCCCCACTTGGGATGTCATCAAATCTGCTGAAGAACAGCTCGAGAGAGAGGATTTAAAATTTCTTGAAAAACTCTTCGATACGGTATTTTCAAACTCGGGAGCAGCGGTACATTTTCCGCCCGACAGCTTGACCGCCCGAATGAACCCGCGCCTCCCCGCCGAAACCCTTGTCGAGTGGACCCAATGGGCTGACCAAGCTGGGCGTCGCTACGCAGGCTCGCTCCTCCGTGATGTTCTTGTTGAAAAAACATCAGCAGCCCTGAGATCCGGGACTCTCTCACGCAACCGAGCGACCGGTGTTTTTTCGCAGATCAATGCCTGGGCTGATGCTGACCCGCTTAATCCCACTAACAGCTTCTGGCTGATGCGCATCTTGTTGACTCTCGTCATTTGATCTTCCCGACAATGACTGCAACCATTCCTGCCATCGACCAACAGATGGACAACAGTGCCTCCAGAGCACACGGGCAAGGGAGTGGCCGCGATGAATCATGTCTTGCAGATCCATGTCAGAGCTCAATTACCAACAGTCCTCGAACCTTTGTGGACGATTGCACGCAACGTCTGGTGGTCTTGGAATGTCGATGCCGTCAATCTTTTCCGCCGCATTGATCCGGTTGTGTACGAGCAGAGCGGTCCCTGTCCGCTGCGCCTGCTCAATCATCTGAGCGCAGAGCAACTCGAAAGACTTTCCCACGACCAAGGCTTTTTGGATCATCTCGCCCGCGTCAAGAGTGCATTTGAGGCTATGCTTTCCACCCCTAATGCAGCGCAACCACAGATCGCCCAGTGCAAAACCAACGGCATTGCCTACTTCTCGATGGAGTTTGGTCTGCACGAGAGTATTCCACTCTACAGCGGTGGACTCGGTGTACTCGCAGGTGATCACCTTAAAACGGCAAGCGACCTCGCCCTTCCGCTCGTCGGAGTGGGATTGTTTTACAACGAAGGTTATTTCAATCAGAGCATCGGCAAAGATGGATGGCAGCGCGAAAATTATGCTGCCAATGATCCATTCTACATGCCTATGGAGCTCGTGCGCGATCCCCAAGGAAACCCAGTGACCTTCCAAATGCGGGTGACCTCGGAAACAGTGCATGTTCAGATTTGGCGTCTGGCCGTTGGCCGAATTCCACTGTATCTGCTCGACACCCACTTACCACAAAACTCCCACGAAGCCCGCCAAATCACGAGCCGCCTTTACGCCGGCGGCCAGGATCTGCGCTTGCGTCAGGAGATTCTCCTGGGCATCGGTGGCGTCAAAGCTCTTGCCTGCATGGGCATCACACCTGATGTCTACCACCTCAACGAAGGCCACTCCGCATTCCTAACTTTGGCACGTGTTGAACAAGCTGTGAGGAAAGGTCTGACCTGGTCTCAAGCACTGCACCAGGTGCGCTCAACACAGATTTTCACCGTCCACACTCCGTTGCCTGCAGGCAACGACAGCTTTCCGATCGACAAGGTCAAGCACCACATGAGCTCAACCCTCGAGCTCTACGGACTACCAGATGAGGAGTTCTACGCACTTGGCCGACACCCCGAGCACACGCAAGAATTCTCGATGCCTGTGTTTGCGCTGCGCACCTCGCACTTCCGTAACGGCGTAAGTGCGCTGCACGGAGAAGTCTCGCGTCGTATTTGGAAGAGCCTGTGGCCACACCTTCCGGAACACGAAGTACCGGTGCACCATGTCACAAATGGTGTGCACACCCGCACTTGGATGTCCAACGAACTCGCTGACCTGTGCGATATGTATTTGGGACGCGGCTGGGACACACATATCGAAAAACCAGAAACATGGGAGCGAGTGTGGGGCATTCCCGACTCCGAAGTCTGGGATCTGCACCTATTGCGTAAGAGTAGACTCATTTCAAGTGTTCTTAAGTGCATGGGCGAAAGCGAACGCATGTCACCGCATGCAGTAACAGAGCTGCGCCAAACTCTCAGGCCGCAAACGCTCACCATCGGCTTTGCACGCCGCTTTGTCGCATACAAGCGCGGTACATTGATGTTCCGCAACATCGAACGCCTCAAGAAAATCCTCAATGACCCTCAACGTCCGATGCAAATTCTCATTGCCGGCAAAGCACATCCCAACGACAACCACGGTAAAGAAATTATCCAGCAAGTTGTCCGCATCATCGAGCGCGAAAAACTTTCAAATCGAGTTATTTTCCTCGAAAACTACGACATGAATCTTGCTCACAGGCTTGTACGGGGCGTAGACGTCTGGCTCAACACGCCGGTACGAACACTTGAAGCCTCAGGGACGAGCGGAATGAAAGTTGCGCTCAATGGTGGTTTGCATTTTTCCGTTCTCGACGGATGGTGGGACGAAGCGCATCATCCTGATGCGGGATATGCGATTGGAAACCGCGACTCACATGCCAGCGATGACAGCCGCGATGAACGCGAAAGCGAAATGCTCTACGACATGCTCGAGCACGAAATGGTTCCACTTTATTACAGCGCACCTGTGCCAAGTGAGTGGATCAAGAAAATGAAGAGCTCAGTTGTACGTTATGCACCCGGCTTCAGCGCTCAACGCATGGTTCTCGATTACTTCAACACTGCCTATGCACCCGCAGTAACTAACGCGACAACTGTTGGACTGAATGCACGGGATGCCAAGAAGAATCTTGATACACACGAAAAAAATCTCGCCGAGTTGCGCGCTCACTGGAGCAAACTGGAAATCAGGTCGGTCGAGATGTCGCCTCGAGGCTCGGCTCTTGTAGGCGAAACCATAGCTGTCCGTGCAACAATCCGAACGTCATTACCACAAGAGTGGCTCGACGTTCAACTGATTCCTGCACAAGGAAAAGGCGAAACCCTGACACTTCAATTCCGCGGCGGCAACAGCGAAAACACTTATCTTTATGAATGTATTTTCACTCCGCACAAGCCGTGCATGCTGTCGCTCGGATTGCGTGTCACTCCTTCGACTCGGATTTTTCCGGAAGCTCTTGATCTGCAACTTGTCGCACGATAGGCCTATTCGGTAAAACCAGCGCCGTTAACTGAATATTGTGTCACAGTGCTTCCAACTGCTCGTGGTGGTAAGATGAAAATCTTGATGCTCGGATGGGAATTTCCTCCCCTTGTCTCCGGTGGTCTGGCTACAGCCACCGAAGGGCTCGTTTCTGGTTTAACCAAAATCGGCCACCAGGTTGCGCTGGTTCTGCCGCATTTCCCCTACGAGACGGCAGAGAGAATTCAGGAGCTCAATCCGCTCCTGACCATCATCAGCCCCGAACATCCTTTTCAACCTGAACGCTTAATGCATCCGGTTGATTCGGCCATGCAAATGGAAAGCATAACCACATCAACACAACTCTCTGAGTGGTTGGCTTCCAGCCGAACTGACACCGGCCTCAACCTCAATGACCCCAAAACCGTGTCACAACTTCTGAGCCACTACGATACTGCCAATATTGAATCTCTCTCACTCTCTCCCGAAGAGAAGAAAATTCTGCGCTCGCGCCTTGTTGCCTATCAGAAGCTCGTGCTCAATCGCTCGAGCGTCCTCCAAGCTGAAATCCAGGAGAACACCTGGACTCCCCAGCGCAGCGAAGTCTCCGAACAAACCGAAATTCTCGCGCTCTTGGCCGTCGATATAATGCGCGGCACACACGGTGCATTGTTCGACGTTGTTCATGCTCATGATTGGATGAGTTTGAAAGCGCTTGCACAGCTGAAGAAAACAACCACACTCCCTGTTGTTCTGCATGTCCACTCAACCGAGTTCGACCGCGCTGGTCAACACGGCAACCAGAAGATCCAATCCCTCGAACGGATGGGATTTCATTTGGCTGACAGAATTGTTGCAGTGTCTAATCTAACACGCAGAATCCTGATGGATAATTATGGTGTCCCCGGTGAAAAAATCGATGTCGTTTACAACGCTTCAAATCTTGCTCATGCACGCAGTGGCACTGAACCACAGATAAGTGCAGAATCCGAGCAAAAACCCGAAACAGCAACCTCACCTATTATTTCCTTCGTTGGGCGGGTGACCTACCAGAAAGGTCCAGCGTATTTCGTGCAGGCTGCTCACAGAGCGCTGCAGCTTCAGTCTGATTTACGGTTTCAGGTCATTGGCACTGGCGATCTCCTGCCCTCTATGCGGCAATTGGCTTGGGAGCTCGGTGTGCTCGACAAGTTCACCTTCCACGGCTTTCAGTCGGCCAAGAAGGTTGAAACTCTTCTTTCGCAATCCAACGTTTTTGTGATGCCGAGCGTCTCGGAGCCTTTCGGAATTGTTGCATTGGAGGCCATGGCGCAGCGCATTCCTATCATCATCTCAAAACAATCCGGAGTGGCGGAGTGTTTGATGCACGCGCTCAAAGTGGACTTCTGGGATACTGATTTGATGGCCGACCGGATTGTGAGTTTGGTGCGCCGCCCAACTCTCTGCAACGAGCTTCAACGCAACGGCGCTCGAGAAATTGATCGCTTCAATTGGGAACTGTCGGCGCGCCGCTGTGTTGATGTCTATAAGAAATCTTCGCACCGCCGTCATCGTTCATGAGTCTGACCTTGTATAGCGCATTACTTGCATCGCAGACATCCCTGGCCGCATATGAAAGTGACGGGCAGCTCAAATCCTGGTGCTGGCCGCGCAAAGACGCCTTTCACAATCAGCTGCGGTACTTTATTGTTGGCCTCGTGCAGGGCGAACAGGCCATTTGGCTCGACCCAGAGAGAGATCAAATCTCATTTAGCTGGCTTTCGCCGCTCGAGCATCTGCAAATCCAGTGGCACGTGCATCACCCCGAGGCACGGGGCTTGCGTGTCAGGCTCGAAGCAAAACTCATCGACGAAAGAACCTTGGAACACACGTACATCATTGATGCGCATGAACACAGCACACTGCGCAGCACACGCCTGTGGCTACTGATGGCTCCGGAAGTTGCTGGCCGCCGAAGTCAATTCCAATGCGTTCGTGCCACTGACCACGCGCAAATCATTCGATGTGATTCTGACCCGTTCACTCTCACTCTTCAGGGTGTGAAGGGCAGTGAGTTCAAACAAACCGCAGCGGTTCAAATCGACTCACAACACTCCTTGGGGCATTTGGTGCAGTCGTTCGTGAATCACCCGGGAGCATTTCGGAAAATCGAAATGGGACGCTGCGCAGCTCTTGCGCTCTCGCCTGTCCTGAGATGGGGACACCCGTTCAGCATCCGGCTGAATCTTGCCGCTGCAGTTCAGCTTTCACCACCGAGCCCTCATCATAACTCAGCACCACCTGAAGCTCTGGAACTCGCATCTTTCAGCCAAGACCTCTCAAAGTCATTCAGCTGGGTCTCGGGTCTGCCCTACACACCGGAGAGCGCTCCCCTGCAATCGTCGCTTTCTCTGCGTGTGCTCGACGCGCTAAGTTCGCCCAATGGCGCACTGTTGGCTTCGGCCGAGTGTGACTGGGATATGCGCTACAGCGGTGGATATGGCTTTGTTTGGCCGCGTGATGCAGCCTTTACCGGATTGGCTCTGCTCGAATGTGGTCAGACAGAGCGTGCCGCGCGCCTCGCAGGTTTTCTGGCACAAGCCTTGGGTGACGCAAACGACTTTGAACAGCGCTACACCGATGCAGCGCAGCCTGCTCCGAGCTGGTGCTATCGACAACCCGATCAGCGTCCACTCGTTTGTTTACTTTGGATTGCACTTCTAAATTCAGGCCAGCTGCGCGATGCGCTCCGGCTCGAGCTGCGCGTGAAATTAAACACCTGCCTCGGAGCGATGGCCGACGAGCTGCTGACCTCACCCACGACCGCACTTTCAGGTTTCGATCTCTGGGAAGAGCGTGAGGGTCAGCATTTCTTTGCATTTGTGGTTGCGTTCGGTGCTCTGCAGCGGGGAGTGGAACACGCACTGACCGATGCTGCTGCGCAACGCTATCAAGCGGCTGCCAACGAGTCTGCACGCCTTGCGCAAGGCCACTTCAGCCCTCTACATGCCTGGCCGGCTCGCACCCGAAATCTGCAGGGTCAGCTCGACTTCACTCCGGATGCCAGCCTGCTTTCATGCCTTATGCCGGTTCCGGAATTTCCGCTGAGCAACACGCAACGAACCCAGCTTTTCAATGAGCTCAAGTCGGTTTTGAAACATGGTGTTGGATTCCGCCGCTACGCCGACGATAACTACCGCGGCGGAGGCTGCTGGCCTCTTGTGGGGCTTTGGTTCGCGCTGGGAGCGCGCGAAATTCTGCCGGAAAGTGAGGCGCGCGAGGAAATGAAAATGGGGCTCCGCCAAGCGGCCGCGGCCTCCACGCCCCTAGGCTACCTGCCCGAGCAGGTTGACCCACAGTCGAGTGTCCCGAGCTGGGTTGTCCCGCTGGCGTGGTCGCATGCTTTTTTCCTCCAGCTTTCCCAGCGACTTAGAACCCCCGAAGGACGCTAGAAAAGCCTTGAACAAAGCTCTTTGAGTGGCTAAATCCTCCCCATACGGCACCGCGGCTGAGGCTTCGCTTCAACCCGCGGTCTGCCTTTGCCCGGGGAGTCTTTCATGCGTTCTCTTGAATACGATGTGGTGGTTGTCGGTGGCGGACACGCCGGAATCGAAGCAGCCCTCGCAAGCGCCCGCATGGGATTGCGCACCTGTTTGCTGACCATCAGCATCGATCGCATTGGTCAAATGTCATGTAACCCTGCCATCGGAGGCACGGCCAAAGGGCATCTCGTGAAAGAAATCGACGCGCTCGGCGGAGAGATGGGCGCCGCAATCGATTCCGCGGGTATTCAATTCCGCATTTTGAACCGTTCTAAGGGGCCTGCGATTTGGAGTTCGCGTGCGCAAGCAGACATGGAACTTTACCGCAGCTACATGCGCAAAGTCTGTGAGAACACGCAGAACCTGGATTTACATCAGGACACAGTCGCAAGTCTGTTGATTGAAAATGACACGGTCGTTGGTGTGAAGACCAATCTTGATCAGCGTCTGATGAGCCGCTGTGTGGTTATCACCACAGGTACGTTCCTCAACGGCCTCATTCACATCGGCGACAGGCGCATCACTGCCGGACGCGTAGGAGAACCAGCGAGTATCGAACTTGCTGAGGCTCTCAAAACGTACGGCTTCAAAATGGGACGCATGAAAACCGGAACCACTCCCCGCTTGGACGCGCGCAGCATCGATTTTTCGAAACTCGAGCGCCAGGATTCCGATCCCGACTTTGTGCCTTTTAGTCTGCGCACAGAGGCCATAACGCAGAAGCTACTTCCGTGTTACATCACCTACACGACCGCAGAAACTCATCAGGTGATCCGCGACCACATGCATTTATCACCACTTTACAGTGGCATTATTACAGGCATTGGGCCTCGTTACTGTCCGAGCATTGAAGACAAAGTCGTTAAGTTCCCCGACAAACTTTCGCATCAGATTTTCATTGAGCCTGAAGGCTACGATACCCATGAAATTTACCCCAATGGTATCTCAACGAGCCTCCCGGTAGACGTGCAAGAAAAATTCCTACGCACCATTCCTGGTTTTGAGAAAGCCGTCATCATGAAACCGGGCTACGCAATTGAGTACGATTACATTCAACCCACAGAGCTGCATCCGACACTCGAAGCAAAGGCTCTCCGGAATCTTTATTTCGCGGGTCAAATCAACGGCACCACAGGCTATGAAGAGGCGGCCGCACAAGGGCTCATTGCGGGAATCAATGCAGCACTCCGCGCTCAAAACAAAGAGCCTTTCGTGCCGAGCCGGCAGGAAAGCTACATTGGTGTGATGATCGATGACCTCACAACTTTGGGAACCCAAGAGCCCTACCGTATGTTCACAAGCCGCGCGGAGAATCGCCTCAAGCTGCGCGAGGACAACGCGGATGCACGCTTGCGCAGTTACGCCTGGAAACTTGGCCTCGTGAGTGATGCAGAGCATCAAGAATTTAAAGAGCGGCAAGAGAAAATCACACAAGAGCGCGCGCGTTTGAAAAACACCTGGCTGAATCCCACGCCCGAAACAAATGCTCGACTTGCAGAGGCACAGCTGCCCGAACTCAATACCACGGCATCTAGTTTGGATGCTTACCTGAAACGACCTGAAGTCGACGTCTTGAGGATGTGTGCTGCAGGTCTTGTGGACATTGCACTGGGTCATCGCGTTCTGCGTTCAGTTGAAATTGAAACCAAATATGATGGCTACATTCGCCGCGAAGAGAGCCTGGCAGACAAACTTCAGAAACTCGACGCGGTTTGGATTCCACGTGAATTGGACTATACCGGTATTTCAGGACTCTCACGAGAAGTGGTCGAAAAACTGCGCAAACACGCGCCAAGTACACTCGGTCAGGCTTCACGCATCAGCGGTGTAACTCCAGCTGCAGTGACGCTCCTTCTTGCCGTCATCGAGCGACAGCGTCAGTCGATTGTCGGCAAATCTCTGCCGAGCCCCTGACACAAGCTTCATGAAATCACATGCTACCATTTCCAAAGAGACAGAGCTTCCTCTGCCTCTGCTGCGAACTTTTTTGTTGCGGATTTTTCATCATGCCAGTGCTCGACGGACAACTCACCTCGCGTCGCTTCCAATCTACCGTACGGTGGACGCTGGTGGTTGCACTCTGGGCGTTGCTCATGTCAATGGCCTCAGGGCAATCGGGCATTGCGAACTATGTTGAGCTGGTCAACAAGCGCAACGTTCTTGTTGACGTCAACATGCGCCTGAAAATCGAAAACCAGCTCCTGGAAGAGAAAATCAAACTCCTCAAAACCAGTTCCTCGGAACAATTGCGCTACTTAAAAGAAGAGTTTGGATACGTTCAGCCAGGCGAGTACATTTACCGCTTCGAAACCAAGAAGAATCGTAAAGAGCCCGCACCCACTCCTGCGAAGCCTCAAACAACCGAAAGTGTTGCGGCTCAGAGCCCCAACGGGTAAGAATCTAGGCACTCCAGTCTATGATTTAAATTATCAGAATTATGAAGAATTTCTTGAATCCATTTGTGTTTGCTAAATTTTTCACAATCTCTTCCGATACAGCGAAGTGTGCGTTTTGTGCGGGGGAACAATGAAAAACAACGGAAAGAACGCTGCAAAAAACATCTTTGCACTGTCATCCGCCTCCGTTCTCACGCTGGTCTTGTTGGCCTGGGGCTGCAGCACCAAGGTCGAACGTTCCGACGAGATCATAAAGAGTACCCAGTTTTCGCGGGACGGGCGACCCAAGCCAGGAGAGCCACCCAAAGGTGGCGTGGTTGCGTTTGCCGACAAGGAAATGTTCGACTACCTGACGCGCGCGTGCGGCGGTTGCCATGGCCCTGAGGGAGCATACCGCTCTAACTGGGACCTACCTGCGAGAGACAAACTTTCGGCAAGCACCCTCGAAGGTGTCGCTGGAATCACACGCGCTTTCCAGGCGATTGCCAACAAGTACGACGGCAATGAAGGCGCTTCGCCTTCTGCAATGCCCCTCAATGTCGATTTTGCTGCGAACCCCACTGCGAAGCAGGATGCAGCGCGCGCGCTCAAATGGTTCGCCGACAAACTTCCGAGCGTTGTTCAAGATGCTGCATCGCTTTATCCTCGCGACAGCTCTGGCGCATCGCTTGTGACGACATCCGACGTAAGGATTTCTTTCAACTACAAGTGTAAACAAGTGCGAACCGGACGTTCTTATTTAACCAAGCTGACCTCCAGCCTGTTCAACCGTAACCCAACAGATGCGGAATTTGCTTTGCTTGGCGACGAAGCCGACAAACCAGTCTCCAGAGAAAAACGTCAGCAGCTTGCACGTAAGATTCTCCCTAAAGTGCCACCCTCTACGGATCCAGTTGACCCGTGGATTGAGGAGTTTGAGCGGCAGGGACTCAAAAAATTCGCTTTGAAAATCGCCGACTCAACACACATCAACGATGCAGATATTGACCCTGCTGCAACCCGGAGTCAAATTAAGGGCGACCTGAAAAATGAATTTTATGAGCTTTTAAAAAAGTACTACAAAGCGAAATCGTACCGAGAGATCTTGTTGCTCGACAAGGTCATGGTAACGGCTCGTACCGCCCCTCTGTACCAAGGATGTACACACAGCGGCGCTACGCCCGATACCTTTAGTGAATGCACTCTTCCGGCTGACCGCGCGAACTATTTTGGAACAGTGAGTTACATGCGCGCCAAGCCACAGTCCTTCCTTGAGAACAGCAACAACTACGGCCGCGCAGGTGCGATGTTTGTCGTTTCTTCAGGTGAAGCGCTTCTACCACAAACAAATGGACCAGTGGGCGTTGAAGTTGCTGGTCTTCCCGAGTGCTTAACCAACTCAACCAAAGACGCACGTGGCCGCGTCAACACAACGGCTCAAGCAGGTGATGAACCTCTCACGGGTCCCTATGGCTCGCTCACGATTCCTGGTTTCGGCAACGTTTGCCAAGGTTGTCATGTGCGTCGTGGTCTAGCCGCGGGTTCAAAAGTGTACCGCTCGTTTGGTAAGTTTGGTGAAAAAATTACAGCAGCCACGCTCGATGCTGCATGTGGCACGATAACAAACGGAGTCTGCCAATTCCCGGCAGCAAATCCCTACAGCGGTGATCTGCGCATGGCGATCGCTGAAGATAAGCGGAGTTATGAGGCTGCGCAGAAGCGCTTTAACGCTCCTGCACCTGCGCAGAAATCACGCGGTGCCGAACTCGATAGAACAATTCCTGTTACAGTTGATTTTCTAAAACAACTTCTTGCAGAAACCACCGACGGCAAGGGTTCGTGCATACCCGTGGATGCTAAGACCGTGAAGAATGTTGCTTCAATTAAGGAAATGGCCGAATTCGTCGTGGGAACAGAGGGCAACGTTGCCCGCGGACTTGCGCGCCTTATTCCGAAGGCTATTGCTGGAACACAGCTCACCAACCAAGAAGTTGTCATGGAAGTCAACAAGGCTTCCAGCGAAGGTATGCCTTCAAAAGGCATGCTCGGTGACATGATTGCAGCTTATTTATCAACTGAAACATTTGCTTGTCAGGAGGAGTGAAATGAAGCGCAGAGTGAATTTGGTCATTGCAGCGGGAACTGCGGCAATCTTTGGCGCAGTTGGCTGTACCGGTGAGAGAATGTTTATCGAATCCGGGGTAGCCTCTCCAGCGAGCAGCAGTGCGGCTGCTGCGCATAACAAAGCGACGACCGCGGTAGGGGGCAAACCAGGTGCAAGCTCAGATGCAGTTGCTTCTATGGGCAAATCCACCATCTCTGATCAAACACGAGTCGATACGCGTAGCCTTGTAGGCGAAAAATTTCGTGTGAAAGACTCTGAGCTCTTGCGCGGTACGTTGAGCTGTGTGGGTGACAATGTGGCTGCCCTCTTGACCGTTCCTGCTGATGCCATCAGGTCTAACCCGCAAGGTGCGCAAGCTGCGCCTTCACCCGGCAAAGCCCGCGTCCTCCCGTTCAACTCAGTTGCCGTTGGTGCAAATATTATTGATGCGAAGAAAGGTGATCTTTTCGACCCTTCTGCCGAAGGGCGTGAGTCAGCTGCATCGCCTGAAGCAACAGCGACATACCTCAATGCGGCGACACTCGTTGCCGAAATCGTTGCGCACAACTCAGACGTGAGCGCTGCCACATCGAAAGCTTATTGCCGCACTCCTGAGGCAGCACGCGCTTTAATGATGCGCTGTGTTCCAGCTATGGGCCAAGCGCAACTGAGCATCGTGGTCGACGGCAAAACGATTCCTGAAAGAATGGCTGCCGAGTGCGACAAAGGTGCGACTGCAGACGAAAAAAACCTGAACAGTCGTGTTGCTCTCGCGAGTTTCCTTGGCTCGTGGCTGTTCCTGAAATCTGAGCGTTAATAAAAAACAGATTAACCAAACGTGAATGAGCATGAGGTCAGACGATATGAAAATGAATAAGTTGAACAGACGAGACGCGATGCGGTTGATGATGATGGGAGGTGTGGGTGCCACACTCCTCAAATTCGATCCAAGTGAGATTTTGAATCCGAAGCACTACCGCAGCATAGATGCTGTTCAGAATATGTTGCGCGCTTTGCAGGGTGGCCCTGAAAGTGATCGGGTGTTCGCGGCACTTGCCCAAACCACAAGCAACGATGTCGTGTTCGTGAACGTGAAGTTTTACATGGGCATGAATGGTAACTACTTCATGAAGATTGGCAACAACTCAATCATGAACAAAGTTCCTGCAGCAGGAAATTTCCTCCAAGGAGCTGGCTTTGATCGTCGAGCAACACGCCAAAAGCATATGGAAGCATCGCTTAATGAATATGTATCAAACATGATTCACTTCGGCACCATGGACGGCCTCGCCCCTGGTGCAATGAACGTGATTGCAGGCACTGCGGCTGAACTTGCGACCGAAGCAGAGCGCAATGAAATGCTTGCCGACTATCATGTCTTTGGTAGCACGGGTCTCGGAGGAATCACCCAGCACAACCAACAGACCTTCAACATCAACTTCGACAATAACCCAGGTGCCATGGGCTTAGGGTGCATCAACTACCTTCTTGAGAATCAGGGAATTCTCACGAGCCCCATGGGTGTTGTTGCTCTCGGAGCGCGAAACAGAATCATCTCGAGCGTAGCGGGTAACGCGGCAATAGGTGTTACTGCAGCTTCATTTAATCAAGGGATTTCTTCGCTCACCGCAGATGCCTATGTGAAGAAAAGCGAAACAGCCAACCTCGCTGCAACATTTGATAGTCTGGCAGGCCCACGCGCACGCGAGGCAGCGCAAATTCGTGAGCGAGTGCGCGCAAGCATCATCGACTTGCGCACACGGGTTGCGTCCTTCAGGGAGGTGGAACCCATGGAGAGCCAGGCTTGGACCTCCACCAACTCCACAGCCAACGGACGCACGGCTGGAACTATTGCGTACTTCAGGCTTGCGGGTCGTGCTGCTGCGACGGGTCTGTTCAATAACTTCGCCATCGGCGTGAACACCATCGACCTCAATGGCAACAACATGGATATCGGTAACGACTCGACGCTCAACGCCGTGGACGCCATCCAGCAAACCGCCATTGGTCTGCACATGCTCATCAAGGCGCTAAAGCGAGCCCAGAAGAGCTATGTGATTCAGGTAGAGTCAGAGCTCTCGCGCAGCTTAGGAATGGGTGACAGTGGTGTTCTCAGCACAGTGACCTTCGTGGGCGGCCCCAAGTTCAGCCGCTACAGAAGTAGTTTCTTGGCTCCCACCAGCCTGCGCGATACAAATGCGGAGGCCGCAGCCTTCGCAGCAGGCTCAGTGCTGACCGCACAGGGCGGCTCTGTGGGTGCCGGCAGTGTTGGCAAAGACGTTCAGCGCATTGGTGTAGCCCAGATTATCGCGGAAGCCACGGGCAAAACCAAGGTGATCGAAGACCTAGGGCGCAACCGCTTGGTCTTCCCGAAATCCTGACAAACGTCAGGATCTCTTTGACCTCGCATGGAGCAGCGGCATTCGTGCCGCTGCTCTTTTTTGTTGTGTATTTCTTGTGAAGGACAAACGAAAACCCCGTCCGATGAAAACCAGACGGGGCGTTCAGGCTGCAAATAAACACTCGAACAACGACCCGAAGAAGGTTCAGGGATTGAGAGTTCCCAGCCAATTGGAAAGGTTTGTTCTGACGGCTGCTGGGATATTTACAGGCGCCCGCGGCATTCGATTGGGGCCGGTGCTGTCGAGGCGTCCTTTCATGCCAACAGCATTACGCTTCACATCATCGAAGGTCACATCGTTAGCTTCGTCGAAAACATGGTCATGGCAGGAGTTCACGCAGTTGGTGCGTATGATTGCTCTGTAGGTGTTATTAAATTCATTCACTTTGGTCAGATCCGGTGTTGCCACTGTCGTGGGAACGGCAGTGGGCGCCGCGATAGTCGCTTCCACACCACTCACTGACTTTAGGAATTGCGCGAGCCTCTGGCGAGTCTCAAGCGCGGTTCCTCCCGGGGGCATGGTATTAGCCTCCAGGAATCCCTTAATTTTATTTGCAGAGGCCGTCCAAGCCGAAACCTTGAGTGCACCCTTAAATCCGTTTGCTGCATTGTCACCGTGGCAACCAACGCAATTGTTCTTGATGAGATCGGCTACAGCCGGGTCGGATATAACATCGCTGGTTGCAGTTGCTCCATCGAGGTTACCCGTGCGCAGAAAGACTTTTCCAGCAGCGCGGTAGGCTAGACCTGAACCTTGGAGCAAGAGTTTCCCATCTTTTTCCGCGACGAGAAGTGCCACGAGAGAAGCATCGCCCAGCCCCGCTGTTTTGAACTTTTGTGCTATAATTTCTGGTGCCTGATTGGGTGCCCTAACAATGAAGCTCACTACCCGCTCGCCATCGGAAATCCAAAATCCGCTTTCTCCAACGAGGCCTGCTCCAATCACCTTGCTGAGTGGTGCTGTGCGGCCTTTGTAGTCGAGCGCGCCATCATAAATGAACTCAAATCTTCCCTGATTTCGGAGCACCTTATACACTTGTCCAACCCGAACCAATATCACGGTCTTACTCACGGCCAGAACCTGCGGCTCACCTCCGAAATTCACATCCGCACGCGAGACAACCTCGCCTCCGTCGGATTTTTCGACCACATGAGCAACTTTGGTGGGCGTTAGAGCCCAATAATCATTTCTTCCGAACGGGTAGACTTTTGCATCAGAGTCGGCGGGTTGAAGTGAAGGCGTAAAAATCGTGGGTGCTCCTGCCTCTTGATCCAAATCGAGGCCAATCGCGCTTTTGTTGCCCAACACAATCAAGCCTTTGTTTTTCTCGGTATAGCTCAGAGCCAACACGTCAATGTCGGGGCTTATTCCCTCGAGGCCTAAGGGTCTGAAATCAATCGATCCACTGGGAGCCATGGGAACAACCGAGGTTGGACCAGCCTGAGAGCTCACCTTCAGACTGTTCGAACAAGCTGGCAAAGCGCCGATGCCGGCGACACAACCAAAAATAGAAACCGCCGCTGCGAAGTGTGTCCAAGCCCGCGAATTGTTTTTATTTCGATTGAAATTCAAAAATTTTCGCATAGTCACCCTCTACCATTGTATTACTATCGGCAGTTACCATGCGAAAATTGAGCGTTTTTGGATTAATACCGGGAGCTTTGTCTACATTGAAATCCCAAAAGCTCTATCAGCGCGCCTTCGGCAACGCTTGAGCCTGCTGGTACAGAGCGTTCAGTTCGGGCTGCAGGGTTGGGCTTGGCACGCCATCCGGGCGAGGATTGTTCACCACATCTTGCCAAGCCGTATACAGCGTCGTGAGCAGACGCTCGACAACTTCGAGCTCCTCAACGCGATTGTTCATGTTGGCTTCAATGAGTTTGTCCATCATGAACATGTAGAGGTTCTCGAGGTCGGCAGCTATCTGCCCGCCTTTTTCGTGGTCGAGGGTGTTCATCAGCTCTGAGACAATTGCGAGTGTCTTGCTAATGTACTTGCCTTTTTCGGACAAGTTTTTCTCACGCATACGGAGAATCGCCAGCTTGGTAAACTTGATGGCGCCCTCGTAGAGCATCAACAAAATCTTCTCAGGTTTTGCGGTCGTCACCTGAGTTTTCTGATACGCTCGATACGGGTTATTCTGCATAAACGCCTACTCTCCCTGCACTTGCCAGTCCACTACTTCCGGTGCATCAGCTCAGCCCTGGCATCGGCCCCGACTGAACTCCCAGACGAGCCGCCAAAGCCTGCCCTTGTGAGTTCATCCCGTTTATCAATCCTTCCAAAGCCGCAAACTTTCGCTTGATACCTTCTGCACGTTGCGCAGCAGCGCGCTCTTTGCGAACGATATCGTCATCGAATGATTCCAAAGTGCGCTTGTATTCCCGCTCCTTGGAGGCCAACACACCGAACTGCTGATTCTGAGCATTTCGGACTGTGTCGCTCATTCGAGTGCCAAAGCCTGCTCCCCTGTCAGATTGAACAAAGAGCTCAGCAACACCTTGGTAGTCTTCGGACAACGCTTGCTTCACTTTAGCTGCGTCAATTTTCAGTGTCCCGGTTTTTGGGTCGGTGGTAATCCCAACCTGCGCCAGGTTTCGATATTTGCCGTTACCTTGGTACTGAAGCGCCGACTGCAAGCCACGCTGCAGCTGTTTCAGTGTTGAGTCTTTTGACAAAGTTCCTGCTTTGTTGGTCTGCGGGTCAATCTGAAATTGTTTGTCGATGAATTCGGAAACCTTGTTGTAAGAATCAACGAATCCGTTAATCGACTCCAAGGTTTGATCCACATCGAAATCGATTTTCAGCGTCACTTTTGTTCCAGGCTCACTGCGCTTGGCGTTAATCACAAGCCCAGGCAGAAGTTCCTCGATTGTGTTGTCTTCATCAAAAACAAGCACGTCTTCAAAGAGCATCTCCAGATTTCGCCCCGTCATTTGTTCCTTGAACTCCAGATAAGTCGTATCTGGATCAATAAAGACCTTTCCTGCTTTTCCGGATTTCTCCGAAATCACAATCAGCCGGTAACTATCAGCTTCAGGATCTTCGAGGTTCTCTTTTGTATTGAGAATGAGAGCTTTACATCCGGCATTGGCATCATTGATTTGCTTTGCAACATCTTGAAGAGTCGATGCGTCAGGATCGATATCCACGTCGAACGTCGTGCCATCGTCGAGCTCAATGGTCATGTATCCGAAGCCAACCGGGGTTGAATCCTTGTCAGGGAATCCTTCAGCCAACAACTTCTGTGTTTTCGCAAGATGCCGCACTTCGAGTTCGTAACTGCCGGGCATGGCCGCATTGGTCACTGTGCCATCGATGATATCTGGATTGCTGCTATCAACTTTGAGTTTGCGGAAGTCGGATGGATTGCGCAGACTGTTGAGCGACTGTCCGAGTGTTGAAACAAGCTGAGTGAACTCTCGAAAGGCTTTTCTGTCCTCTTCGAGAGTCTTCTTGCGTGTTTCAAGTTGTTTAATGGGCTGGCGTTCAAGCTCGACCAATTTATTGACCAAGCCAGGATCGATTCCAGACCCCGTGTTGACCCGAACTCCCATGCGTTCCCCTCTTCAGATTGATTCTGACAGGGTGCGCTCAATTTTTCCGCGCAAGGACTGCATGTTCAGTCAAAAGAGTAAAAAGTTGGGGAAAGATTTCTCAGGCGGCAAGATTTGTCTGGATTTTAATGAGCAGGTCACCCGCGCCAGGGAACTTGGGGTCGAGTGTCAAACAACGGCGCAGCTGGGCAACGGCTTCCGTCTTCGCACCCATGTCTTTAAGTTCTTGCGCCACCTTAAGGAGGAAGGCACATTTGTGGGATTTCTCGGGAAGAAGTTCAACACCGACATTCACAAAATCCAAAAGCACAGCATACTTCTGCATGAGCACGAGTGGCTTGGAGGCATCACCTGCAAACACGGCCAAATCGTCGCCACTCAATGAACCCACCATTAACTCAAGAACCTCTTTGAACTCCGCAGCCTCAAGTGGAATCTTGACCATTTCACGCCGCAATGGGGTGGATTCAGGAAAAAGCCGAAGTCCGGTGAGCAGGTAATTTTTTGCATCGCTGTAAAGCCCAAGCTGCACAGACACATCGGCGAGTGCCGCGAGACGTTCCGGATTTCCACCCGAGAGTTCTTCGGCCTTTTTGAGCAGCTTCAGTGCGAGGTCGAGTTGCCCGACTTTGGCTTCGATTTCTCCAAGAACGGTCATGGCTCGGACGTTGTATGGTTCTGCCAGCAGAGTTCGGCGACTCAACTCAACCGCAACGGAGTACTCGCCGCGCGCTGCCAAAATGCGCGCCTGAGCGACACGGATGAGTGGGTCGTTAGGAAACGCTCGAAAAACCTTCTCAACCAAATTGATTTCATCTGGAGTCAGCTCGCGGCGCCCAGAGGTCGCAATCCCCAGGCCCTGCTCCTGCAAGGCATCGCGGTTTTGACCTGCCTCGAGACACATTCGAACAGCATAACCGAGCGTGTGTGCCGCACGCTCCTGCGAGATGGCCTTTTGCATTCCAAGATCGAGCGAGAAGGCCACTGCGCGCATGTTGGTTCCACGATAAATCATGAACCGATGCATCTGTGCCGCAATGGGAGTCGCGCAAAAACGAAAATGAAACTGAGTAGTCTGATTCCGCTCAAAACCCTCGAGCGCATGCACGAGAACCTTTGCAGGACGTTCGGCGAGAAGCTCTTCAACGTCTACGAGCGTATCAACACACTCGACCTCAAGCTCTGCCGCTTCCAACGCACGCCGATACAGCGCTCCATTTGAGTTCTTTTTGCTAATCAGAAGAACGCGCTTTGCAGCCGTCGCGTCTTCCTTCTGCGGCCCTTTTTCGGCCATGCAAACGCTCCCGTGCGGTTATGTCCGAGGGAGGGAATCGGCAAAACAACCAGCGACTTGAGGACTCTTAAAGGGATAACAGGGCTGCCCCCAATCCTCCTGCAGAATCGCCCAGTTGATGCTGATAAACGGGAATGTGACTGTCGGATAAAAACGTATGGTTGGCGAGTGTTGCAGAGAGGTTCTGGTAAATTGCGGGCTGCAAGCTCAACCCTCCCCCCAACACAAAATAGTGAGGGTCGAAGATCGATGTGAGGCTCCCCAGGAAACGACCCAAATCATTTCTGTACTTAATCAAAACAGCCAGTGCAGCCGGGTCACCCGCATCTGCCTTTTCAAAAATTTCTTTTGCACTGAGAGGAGCTGCACCCAGCTGACTGTAGTGGCGGGTTGCCATCAGTGACTCGAGTGCAGGACCCGAGAGATACTGCTCTGCACAACCCGATTGTCCGCAGTAGCATTGATGTCCTTCTTTGTAGAGAATTGTATGACCGAGCTCGCCGCCGCCGCCGCGAGCTCCTTGCAAGGTTCTGCCTTGGATAACAATTCCGCCGCCGCAGCCGGTTCCCAGAATGACACCCACCGCAACATGCGAGTGCACTGGAATTCCTGACTTCTGTGCATGCAACAACCCGGCACCGCACAGCGCCTCAGCAAGAGCAAAGCAGTTGGCATCATTTTCTGCGCGCATCGGTGTTTTTTCCGGAAGATTCGCTTTGCTGCGAATGTCGCCCACCAAATCGCGGCCAATCAGAACCATGGTATTTCCGTTGAGCATCTTCAACGAAACAGGGTCAATTGAGCCCGGCAAGCCCAGCCCAACACCATGAAGCTCGGCCATCGGCACCTGCGCCTTTGCGCAGGTTTCCACGATCAGGCGAGCCATTTTTTCAACAATCGCATCGTATCCTTTGTGACGCTCAGTCGGTTCGCGCAGCCTCGCAAGCGTTTCTCCGTGCAACACGCCGCGCGAGGGATGAGCACACTCAAAAGTCCCACTTTTTCCTGACGGGTTTGGCTTATCGGAGAGCCGAAACAAGGTGGCTTCAATTTTAGTGCCACCCACATCAAATCCAATTAAAAACATATTGGGTTCCTCAATCGAGCGAATCGTTGGCCATGCTGAGCGTTTCCAGCCAGGCCATGACCGTGCGGACATCAGCCTGTGAAATCAGCCCAAGACTCTGGGCAACGAGCAGGATATCCGAAGTGGTCAGGAGATTCACGAACGGCAGGTTCAAGTTCTGAAATTTTCGATGCGCACTGACAAGGGAATGCGAGGTCAGAGTCGTTGCACCGACAAGTCGGGTATTGAGATGCTGCAGAACCTCAACAGACTTCAAAAGACTTTGCCCGGTTGTAAGCATGTCATCGATAACCAAATGCGGCGCCGCCGGATCGAAAGCCCCTTCCACCATCTGCTGCAGACCATGCCCTTTGGGCTTCTGCCGAACGTAAAGGAATGGAGCATTCCAATGCGTGGCCAATGCCATAGCTGGCGCGATTCCCGCAGTCGCGGTTCCAACACAGACCACATCTGCAGGCCGCACGTTCATTTCCTTGAGGGCAGATTCCAGCTTTACAGCCCAGGTCTTGACCAAAAGCTGGCGCAATTTGGGACGGGTAAATGCGCGGCGGTGATCAAGGTAAATGGGCGCTCTCGCACCACTTGAAAGAAGAAAAGGGCTGGAGGAATCAACCTTGATGATTTGGTCTGCAAAGAAAAGATCGACAATCCCATGGATCGCTTCATCATGAATCGTATTCATCATTGTTTTTCCCCATCCGAAAAACTCACCCCAAAATTGCGCGCACACTCGGATGCAAACTGGAGGTTCCACATAGCACCGGTTGCCGCGTGAACAACGTCGGCGCCCGCCTCAAGAAAATCAAAAACATGAGAAGCAGTAAAGCAACCACCCACTCCAACAAGAGCAAATTCATTTTTGTCGAGACCAAGAGCCTGGCGAGCCCTGCTCAGATTTCGCATAGAGCTTAACGCAGCATCTCGAATGACATCACCACAGATACCACCATGCTCTGCTCCTGAACCGAGTGCGCGCTGACCGTTTGAATCAACAATGTTTGCACTGAGAGTGTTGATTGCCGATATGCCATGTGCGCGCTGAGCCACGCGTTCGACCACTGCCAACACCGCCTCGGGCTCGAGCTGTCCGAGCTTTACAATCAGGCGCAACGCAGGGAAGTCCTGAAGAGCCAATGCGGCGGCATCCAGAGCTTCAGTCAGAGCCTTGAGATCTGTGTAAATGGGAGCACCCGATTCATTCGGACAGCTCACGTTCATTTCGAGGAGCTTTCCACCCCGAGCGGAAACCGCTTCTGCGGCCAAACGGGCACAGAGAGTTGTGTCATCGAGAAACTCTTTCCAGCCCTGCCCGTTCCGGCGCGAACCCTGAAAGCTCAAAACACTCATAGCTCCCGCTGAAAATGCAAAGTCCGGCAACGATGAAAAGTCTTTCGACCATTGTTCAGGAGCAGCACTCGGAACCCCAAAAGCGTTGGTGATGCTGAGTCGTCCGTTTTTTAGTTGCTCGCCCAAAACATTTTTCGACAGCGGGATAACCTGCGCCAGCGGACGCACGCGAGGTGATGCGTCGGATAATTTCTCAACGCTCAACACATTTGGCCAGGGATGACTCTTCCAAGCAGCACTGCGCACAGTTTTGTACACAGGCATACTGAAGCCAGCCTCCAACGCAACCTTCACATAAGCAGCCGACAAAAGCGGACCTGCAGGCATCCCCAATGGCAAATGAAGTGGAATCCCAAGGCAGGAAAACTTCGGTTTGTCGGTGAAGTGGATGCGCGGAAAAACTCCTTCCGCATTCCACTCCGGTGAGGGTCCCTGGCGCAGGTTGTCTTCATAACTGAGAAGCGGGTTGTACATTTTAGTCGAGACCCAACACCCTGCGACCATTGTCGGTGGCAATACGCACCAGTTCCTGCGTGTCGTAGAAATGGGTTGACTCAAGCAGCATGCGCAACTCGGTCATCATGTCACCGTCGGCAAACGGTTTGTAGATGTCGGAGATGTTGTCCGAGCCAAGAGCCACACACAAACCCGCAGGGATCATTTCATCGATGGGAGTGACAGCATTGTGCGTGGGGGTGAGGGTTTCATTGCGGCGCGCATCGAGCCACGCGCCGGGACACGCCACAAAGCTCAAGCCGGCGTCACGACAGAGCTTGTAGAGATCTTGGCGATAAGCCTTGGTCTGACAGGCAATGCTAATGCCATGAACGGCAGTCACTTGGCCTTCAAGGCCATGCCGTATGACTGCGCGTGCCAACTGTTCGGTCTCGCGCTCGGCCGGATCGTTGTTTTGATCAACGTGAACATGAACGCGCTTTTTGCTGGATTTCGCTGCTGCGAGAAGAACATCGAGATGCTCTTCCTCACGCCCCTTGTCTGCGCCGGGCAAACCTCCAATCACATCTACCTTCTCGAGCGCCATTTCAAAATAGCGACGCGCCTCCGGGTGAAGAACGCCCTTGAGGGTCTGACAAGCTAAGAGGAGCCTCATCTGCAGCTGTGTTGCAGCATACTCCTTGGCACGCATGGCAGCACTCAAAGCGCGCGTTCCTGCGACCGGATCGCAGTCTACAAAAGTCAGCGCGGTGCGCACACCAAATTCTTGTTGCCCACGCAGCGCTGAGGTCATGTGCGAGAAGTAATCGTCTTCGGAGGTTGAGCGTTTCCACGCATCAACCAACTGCCACTTCTCCTGCAGCGCCCGTTCAACTGTTGCATTTGCACCAGGAAGATCAGCAGGCGTGACGGAATAAGCACGATCGAAGTGCGCATGGGCGTTAACGAAACCGCCAGCGCCCAAAATCTTCTGCTTGAGCGCAGCCAAAGGCATCCACTGCATTTTCAAACTCCGTTCACAAGCGCTGGCTTATGATGCTCACCGCGAACTGCAGCTGGCTTACGAACCTGATTCTTGAAGCGTTCACAGATATTCATAAGCACATCGTACTCGCTGACAAGCTGAACGCCGTTGATGACGCTCCACTTTCTAATTTCAGTTCCATCGCGCACTTCAACTGTATTATTTTCCGGACTCATCACATTAACGATCAGGTCGAAGCGGTTCTGCTTCAGGAGATCGAGCAGGTTGGGCTTTCTGTTTGCATCAGAGACCTTGTAGACACACACAGCAGGCACGCCTGCTTTCTGCAACACAGCGTGTGTTCCTTCAGTTGCGAAAAGAACAAAACCACTTTCTGCAAGTTTAGAAACCAAAGGCAAGAATCGCTGCTTCTGTTCCATGCTGCCAATTGAAATCAGCGCATAGCGCTCGGTCTCGCGAGCCATACGCATTTGCATTGTGTAGATTTCCGTGAACGCAGCAGATGCATTCTGATTAAATGCATTACTCTTCATGAAGGTCGCAAGTTTTTCGTCGAATAGACTGTTGGGTGTTTCCACAGCTACAGGCTCTGCGCGTCCCTTGAACAGACGCAGAGTTACGGTTCCAGTCACCTTCTCGTTGACAGCATCAATGTATGTATTGAGGTTGTGCATCAGGGGTTCGTACCACTGCGCGCCGTAGCAGAGATAGCCCCACTTTTGGTCAACAATGGTTTTGAATTCGTTTTCCTGGCGGGTGCACACGTATTTTTCGAGAGTCTCGTGCGCACGCACAATAACGCTTGCAGCCGGCGCCTCGTAGATGCCACGCACTTTCAAACCAACAACACGATCTTCAATGTGATGCGTCACACCGACACCATGCGAGGCACCCAATTCGTTGAGTTGAGCAATAAGAGCGACCAAACCGAGATCCTGGCCGTTGAGCTGCACGGGCAACCCCTTCAGGAAGCCCAACGTGACCGTCACAGCATCATTGGGTGTCTCTTCGATGGGCTTACAGATTTGGAGAATATTTTTGAGCGGGGGAACCAGAGCAGGGTTCTCGATTTCTCCGCCCTCTGCCGAGATTCCCCACATGTTGTCATCGTAGCTGTAGGGAGAATCGACTGTTTGCTTCACTGGGATGTTGTTCTTGCGGGCGTATTCGAGCTCCTCATCGCGACCCATGCCCCATTCGCGCACAGGTGCAATGATTTTCATTTCGGGTGCGAGCGTGAGAATGCTGCCCTCGAGCCGCACCTGGTCGTTCCCTTTACCCGTGCAACCATGGGCAATGCAGTCGCAGCCTTCGGCTCGCGCAACATCAACTGCAAGTTTGGCCAGAAGCGGACGTCCGAGTGGTGTGGCGAGGTGGTAATCACCTTGATAGCGAGCATTCGCCTTGATGCCCTTGGCGAGGTATTCGTATGCAAACTCATTCTTGGCATCAACAACAACAGCCTTCACTGCACCCAGGCGCAGTGCCTTCTGGCGGATCTCTTCGAGGTTGTCAGCTTGCTGACCGATATCAATGGTCAAAGCGATCACTTCAGCCTGATATTCATCTTGAATCCATTTGAGCATGACGCTGGTGTCAAGACCGCCAGAATAGAGAAGAACAACTTTGCGAATCTCACCTTTGCGACCTTCGTACGATGACACTTTCATGTAAGAACTCATGCGCAACAATCTCCCCAGACGGTGACGAAATCAGGCCAAAAAAAAACCCGCTCAACGCGGGTTTTCTAAAAATATACCATGGAGGTCGGCAGTCTTTCCTGCCTCGAGTCTGAGATCGCTCTTTCCAGCGAACGACATAAGCCAACCCCGCGATGAAAAATGTTCATAATAGGGTAAGTGGTCTCGCGTCGATTGTCAAGACGCCTTCTTGATTTCGGCCTGAACTTCGCTTGCAGGAGCTGCTGTGGTCTCGGTTTGCGCCTCGACTTTCGCTGCGGGGCTAGGCACCGCGGTTGTAGGCGGATCACTTGCGGGGAACTGCGCTTTGATCTCGAGTATTTCATCCAGATTATCAAAAAATATTTCAACAATCTGCGGATCAAAATGACTGCCACTGCAGTTTCTCAGTTCTTCGAAAACCTTATCAATGGGCCATGATTCTTTGTAAACACGCCGCGAGCACAGCGCATCAAACACATCAGCGAGAGCCACGACCCGACCCTCTGGTGGAATGTCTTCGCCCTTGAGTTTACGCGGATAGCCCGAGCCGTCCCACTTTTCATGGTGTGTGTACGCAATAGTCGCGCCCATATCGAGGAAGGGTGAATCCGCGCCCCTAAGCACCTCATATCCCTTCACCGTGTGCAATTTCATGATTTCAAATTCTTCGGGCGTAAGTCGACCAGGTTTCTTCAAAACGGCATCAGGCGTGGAGATCTTGCCAACATCGTGAAGCATCGACGCCAGTCGCATCACCTCACAGGAGGAGTCATCGAATCCCAACTCACGGTACAACAACACGCTGTAGCGGCTCATACGCTCGATGTGACCGCCCGTGTCTGTGTCGTGATACTCGGAGGCCTTCACGAACTTTTTAACAGTCTCGATGCGCGATTTCTTCAGCTCTTCCGCCATACGGATATTGCGCATCACTACGCCGCACTGGCTCGAAAGTGCCTTCAAATAAGCTTCAACCCGCTGCGGAAATGGAGTCACATCGCCGCTGAAGTTTTCACCCACCAAGTGGTTGATGAGCTGCAGCACGCCGAGCACATTACCACGTGAGTCACACATGGGAATCACCAACATCGACCGACTGCGATAGTTGGTCATCACATCAAACGATGGGTTAAAGGAAAACGGCGATTCCGGGGGCAGATTGTACACGTCAGGAATGTTGAGCGGCTTTTTGGATGTCGCCACAAAGCCTGCAGCTGTTTTCAGGTCAATTGGAACTGTGTAGTTTTTAAGAGGTGCCTTAACTCCGCGCGATTCCAAAACCCGGTTGCGGGTGAGGCGGAACCTCAGCAGCCCTTCGTCTGCTTCGTAGACCGTGCAGCCCTCGCAGTTGCCCATGTTCATGGCCGTTTCGGCCATCATATTGAGTAACTCATCGGAATCGGCCACCTCGCCCAGCGCCAGCCCAGAAGTCACCAGCAGGTTGAGGTAGTCAATTGAATCCTCAACATCCTGATTTACCGGATTTTGCTTCTTCAAAGCCATCGGTATCCTCTGTTCTCCCAAGCTCACGGAAGCTCCCGAACACAGTGTTTTCGGGAATTTCACTATTCAAAGCCGTATCGGAGTGCGCAGTGGCAACTTTAGATGGGTCTGCAGGGCCGTGTCGAAAAGGCTGACACCACCCCACCACGATTCTCGCCCCACGCTTTCCCAGGGGCTTGTCATATTTATGGATTACGGACTATGAGAGGGGCGTTTCGCAAAAGTATGACTCTCACCCGAAATTGCCCCTACTCGTGAGGTGACCCTATGATTGCGCGTTACAGCCGCCCGGTGATGTCCCAACTGTGGTCTGAGGAGGCAAAATACGCCTCTTGGTCACGTGTCGAACGAGCTCACCTCGAAGGCCTGGTCGAAAGGCGCGGCCTGAATCCCTCTGTTCTGAACGCCTTCGACAACGCAATCCGCACAACAGGAAGCGAAGACTACGCGCGTCGCGAACAGGAAACTGGACACGATGTGATTGCCTACGTTGCTGAAGTGGGCGCCGCAATGGGTGATTTTGGCCGCTGGCTGCACCAAGGACTAACGAGCTCTGACGTGCTCGACACTGCACTTAGCCTGCGCGTTTGCGAGTCTCTGGAGCTGCTCTCGCGCCCCCTCAGACAGCTTCGTGTCGACTTGGCGAAGAAAGCATTCGCCTACGTCCAGACACCCATCATGGGACGCACGCACGGAATTCATGCGGAGCCACTGTCGTTCGGGCAAGTGCTTGCAGGACACTTTGAAGAATTCCAGCGCGCGCATCTCGCATTGATTGAAGCTCAAAAAATCTGCCGCACCGGAAAACTCTCCGGCGCTGTTGGGCAGTATTCACAGCTCACGCCTGAATACGAGAGCCATGTGCTCGGCAAACTTGGCTTGCGCGCTGAGCCTATCGCGACCCAGGTGATTCCACGCGACCGTATTCTTGTCGCTGCGCACGCCTGCGAAAATCTCGCCAATGCCATCGACCGTTTTGCAACCAACATGCGGCACTGGGCGCGCACTGAGCTCCAAGAAGTGCTTGAGCCTTTTGGCTCAAAGCAAAAGGGCAGTTCAGCCATGCCGCACAAGAAGAATCCTGTGCTTGCTGAAAATCTCTGCGGCCTCGCACGAGCAGTGCGTGGCTACGTCAACATGCTTTCACAGAATACCAGCCTCTGGCACGAGCGCGACATTTCACACAGCAGCGTTGAACGCATGGCGCTGCCTGACCTGTTTGTCACACTCGACTTCATGACAGCGCGCTGCGCTCAGCTGATCGAGCAGATGGTCGTTCAGCCGGATGTCATGAAGCGCAATCTCGATCGGCTTGGCGGACTTTGGGCGAGCCAAAGCGTTCTCACACAACTCACCAACGCAGGCATGAACCGCACGGAGGCATACGAACTCGTGCAGAGAATTGCTCTTCCTCTGAGTGCTCAAGCTGCGCGGGAAAACCAATCTGCAGATGCCTTCCTGTGTGCACTCGAAGGTCACTCAGCTGTGGTCGAATTGCTCGGCCGCGAAACGCTGAAAGGTTTGTTTAACCTCGACCGCTTCATGGCTCATACGCCAGCTCGATTCCTGCAGGTGTTCGGAACCACCCCGGAAGAAGTCACTCGCATACATTCAGGGCAGGTCTGCACCAGTTCCGTGCCAGCACTCCAGACGACCTACAAAGTGACCGTGGCACTTCACACCGATGTCTTGGATACTGAGGCCAAGACGATCGAAGAACACATGGCGAACCAGGGACTGCAAGCACGTCTCAAGCGTTCAAAAGTGTTTACCATCAGTCTGCCCCAGCCTGATGAAAAAGACGCTCTGTTACGTTATGTCTCATCTGTGCTCCGCAATGAGGTCATGGAATCCATTGAGGTGGAGGTCATTCAATGACCAGAAGAACTGCTGCCATAGTTCAATTTCCCGGAACCAACTGCGACCACGACACCGTGCGATGGTTGTCGAGGAACCTTGAACTCGACGTCCAGCTTGTGCGCTCGCGCGACGACGTAGAACGACTCCCCCCTGGCGACACCTCCGTGATCGTGTTGCCCGGGGGGTTTTCATTTGGTGACTATCTCCGTGCTGGCGCACTTGCGGCACGGTCGCCTCTGATGGATTGGGTGCGCCTTCAAGCGAGCCGTGGCGTCGCCGTTCTGGGAATCTGCAATGGCTTCCAGATCCTGTGTGAGTCCGGATTGCTGCCTGGCGCGTTAGCGCCCAACATTGTGCGTCAGCACGTCCATGAGTTTGTCACTGTCCACGTGGAAACCCAGGTCGTCTCACCCTGGAGCCCAAGCATCGTGGAAAGTGGACGCCTCCTGAACCTGCCCATCTCCTGTGGCATGGGAAATTTCGTCGCACCCCGCAAGAACGATGCGTACAACATCCTGTTTCGCTACACGCACAATCTGCTAGGCAGCTTTGAGAGCATCGCAGGTATCACCAATCCCGAGGGCAACATCGTCGGCATGATGCCTCATCCCGAGCGTGCGAGTGATCCACTCCTGGGAGCAACCGATGGGCTTTACATGCTCGATGCGCTGGCGCGGCATCTCGGAATTGTTGTGCGCACCGGCAGTCCGCTGGCGATCTGGCGGAGCACTCACAAAGAAAAAAACCGTTGAACATCGACTCCGAGGAACCACCGTCCATGACAGTCGCTCACGAATCTGCTGATGATAAAAAATGGCGCGAATTGGCTCAGGGCTTCGGACTTTCGGCCGAAGAATTCGCGCGCCTCAAAGAATGCCTGAAACGCGCCCCTTCGCTCGAAGAAATTGCTGTTGCGGGTGCTCTGTGGAGTGAACATTGCTCCTACAAATCTTCACGCGTCCACCTGGCGCGATTCCACACACAGGAAAGCTGGGTTCTTCAGGGACCCGGTGAAAATGCCGGTATCGTCGAAATCGCACCTGGAGTGGGTCTTGCTTTCAAAATGGAGAGCCACAACCACCCCAGTTACATAGAGCCCTACCAAGGCGCAGCCACAGGCGTGGGCGGAATTTTGCGCGATGTATTCTGCATGGGTGCTAGGCCAGTCGCAAATCTCAATTGCTTGCGCTACGGCGAGGGCGAATACAATGCTCACCTTCTCAAACACACCGTGCGTGGGATTGGCGATTATGGAAACTCCGTGGGCGTACCCACTGTGGGTGGGCAAACCCGATTCCATTCTGGCTACAGCAAGAATATCCTTGTTAATGCATTCACAGCCGGACTGGTGAAAGCCGACGGCATCTTCCGCGGCAAGCTACAAAACGAGAACACCCCGACGGGTACCCAAAAGCCGAGTGGCTTGATTCCCGGAACTGCTCTGACACACGCCAAGCGTGAAGAGCTATTTCCGGACGGCGCCAACCTGCTTCTCTATTTCGGCAGCGCAACAGGACGTGACGGTGTACACGGTGCAACGATGAGCTCGGACACTTTTGACGACTCTTCCGCAACCCTCAAACCCACAGTGCAAGTGGGCGACCCTTTTGCCGAGAAGAAACTGCTTGAGGTGACTCTCGAGCTACTCGACCAAAAACTCTGCGTCGGTTTGCAGGACATGGGAGCCGCAGGCCTCACATCCAGCGGCGTTGAAATGGCCGGACGCTCCGGCTGTGGTGTTGCACTTGACTTGAATTTAATTCCTGCCCGCACCGCGCGTTTAAAAGCATATGAATATCTTCTCTCAGAGTCACAGGAGCGGATGCTTTGTGCTGTGACTCCGGAAAAAGCACAGGCTGTGCTCGAGCTCTGCAAAAAGCATCAGGTTGCAGCGGCAATCATTGGTTCCGTCAACAACACCGGTGAGTTCATCTGCATCCACAACGATACTGTTGCATGCGCATTGCCGGTCGATGTCCTCACCGAGAATGCACCAAAATATACTTGGCCTCTCCAAGATCGAAGTGCTTATTTGAAAGATCATGCCCGGATTGAAAACCGCAGCCAGCCGTGCAGTGCATCATCCACTCCGCCAGGAGGCGTCTCTGCGAAACAAACACTGCAACTCAGTTTGCCCGAACCCACGCGACAAACGCTGGCGCAATTGTTTGAATCAAATCAGACCACACTCGCAGAAGCCTGGAAAGAAATTTTCCCACTTCTGCCAGACTGGTTTGCATTGCCCGCAAACGTCTCAAAAGATCCATTGACCCGTCATTACTGTTCCACGGTTCAGGGCAACACTCTGGCAGGTTGTCAAACCCCACGCCGTTCTGCTGCGGCAGTCGTGCGCCTCGACGATGCCTATTGTGCACTCAACATGAAACAAGATCCTCGTGCCGAGTCAGTCCCTGCCATTGCACTTGTGGCTGGCTGCCAAGAGCGCTGGATTGAAATCGACCCTCTCAATGGCTCGGCTCAAAGCACACTGCAGCTCGGGCGCCGGATTGCAGCGAGTGGTGGACGTCCACTCGCCATGACCGATTGCCTCAACTTCGGCAGCCCTCGCCAACCTGCAGTGATGCGACAAATCTCAGATGCGATCGACGGGATCAACTCGGTTGCCAAAACCATGCGTATTCCCATTGTGAGCGGTAACGTCAGTCTCAACAACCAGACCGGACAAACCCCTATTCCACCGACCCCCATGGTGGGTATGGTTGGAGTTCTCGACAGAGCAACTGAGCTCATTGAAGAGAACCATGCCCTCAACGCTCGGGTTTACTGGCTACGTGACAAAGACATCGCGCGTCTTTCGCGTTTCGAATACTCTGAGTGGGCGTGGAACATCTTCAGGCTTAATGCTGGACCAGTTCCTGAGGTTGATTTCGAGCACGAGCAAAAGCTCTGGAGTGCTCTCTCTCTGTTGCGTTCTGCTCAACTCCTTGCAGCGTGCTCCAACGTGGGTGTGGGTGGTCTCCTCAACACCGTACTCTCTCTCGCAGCGCGCAGCGGATTTGCCTTTGCTTGGAATGAAAAGGCTTTAAACATGAGCCTTCACGAGTGTTGCGCCGAAGGACAGACTGGTGTGCTTGTGAGCCTCCAATCATCGCCGCAAACGGACACACGCTTTGCTGCAATTGTCGAACAAAGCAATCTCGAAGCCATCGAAATCGGGAAGATGGTTGCTCCCGCTGCGCTTACAAAAGAAGAACATGGCGTTTGGGACAAAATCCATCGCGCTTGTTCCGACTCTCTCAAACCCTTTTTCGAGTGAACAGAACATGTGTGGAATTTTTGCACTGACCCATCATCGAGAAGCAGCCCACATGGCTTTTCTTGGCCTGTTCGCGCTTCAACATCGCGGTCAGGAAAGTGCTGGACTCTCGACCCTGCACAAAGGACAGATCACGGTTCACCGCGACGTTGGGCTGGTGGCTGATATCTTCAGCCCCGATATTCTATCGCGATTACCCGGAACAGCTGCACTGGGTCATGTGCGCTACAGCACCGCGGGTGGCGACGCTCGTGCAAATATTCAACCCTTGGCAGCACGGGTCAATGGCCAGCATGTTGCGCTTGCCCACAACGGCAACTTGGTTAACGCGCCTGAACTGCGCGAGGATCTGGAGCGTCGGGGTGCAATTTTCCAGGGCACCGCTGACACTGAAATCATCCTGCATCTGTTGGCTCAGGCTCCCGGTGCAGACATGGGTGCCAAGCTTAAACACATCAGTGGATTGCTCGAAGGAGCGTTTACTCTTGTGCTCATGACTCAAACCCACCTGTATGCCTGTGTGGATGCTCTCGGATACCGACCACTCTCTCTTGCTAAGTTCAATCATGAACCGCAATCTTTCCTCGGAGACGCGCCCGAGTGCTGGGTGGTGGCAAGTGAAACCTGCTCGTTCGAGTTGGTCAATGCGCGTTTCGAACGCGACATTCTGCCGGGTGAATTGATTGAAATAGAACTTGCTACGGGCAAGTGCAGCACGCACGTCCTGCCGCAGGTGCGTTCGCTGGCACAATCGGAGCCACGCCGCTGCGTCTTCGAGCACATCTACTTTGCCCGACCAGATTCTTATTTGTGGGGACAGTCGACATTTTTGTTTCGTGAAACACTGGGTGAGAAACTCGCAGCGCAGGCACCTGTTGATGCCGACCTGGTGATCCCCATTCCCGATTCCGGTGTACCCATGGCCATGGGATACGCCCGTGCCTCAAAACTTCCTTATGCCGTGGGTCTCATCCGCAATCACTATGTCGGACGCACTTTTATTGAACCGACCCAAACCATCCGCAATTTTCGTCTGCGCCTCAAATTAAGCCCACTGCGTCACGTTATTGAAGGCAAACGACTTGTTGTGGTGGACGACAGTATCGTGCGCGGCACGACTTCGCGCCGGATTGTCGAGTTGCTGCGTGAAGCTGGTGCGAAAGAGGTTCACATGCGGATTGGTTCACCCCCCGTGAAGTTTCCTTGTTTTTACGGCATCGATACTCCCAAGCGCCGTGAACTGCTTGCTCAGCAAATGTCTCTGAGTGAAATGCGCGAAGAACTGCAGGTCGACTCACTGGCATATCTATCTATCGATACATTACATCAGATGGCTCCGCAGAAGCAGCGGACAAGCGAAGGAGGCAGCGGCTTGTGCGACTCATGCTTCAGCGGCTGCTACTCCGACAACTTTGCACAGCGGCGTCTGCGTGAAGAGCCCAATGCATTGGTGGGAGGTTAAGAGCATGGTCTCTCAAAGCAATCACTCGACCTCAGTAGGAACGCCCCACTCTGCAGCCGTTGTGGGTGTGGTCATGGGCAGTGCGTCTGATTACGAAACCATGAGTGCAACACTGGCGGTGCTCAACGATTGTGGTGTGCCATATGAATGCACAGTGGTCAGCGCTCACCGCACTCCGGAGAGGCTTTTTCAATACGCCCGCACTGCTGCAGCTCGTGGTTTGAAGGTTATTGTTGCGGGAGCAGGAGGGGCTGCGCACCTGCCCGGCATGATCGCAAGCCTCACTGCGCTTCCCGTTCTCGGCGTGCCGGTTCAATCGAAATCACTCCAAGGACTCGATAGCCTGCTCTCCATTGTTCAAATGCCTGGCGGTGTTCCAACGGCAACCTTCGCCATTGGTACGGCTGGCGCACGCAATGCCGGTTTGTTTGCTTTACAGATTCTTGCACTCCAATCCGAACCCATTGCGCGCTGGATTGAACAGCACAAGCAAGCCATCGAGAGCGAAGCATTGGAACAAGCAACACAGGTGGAAGCACAAAGCGGTCATCCCCTCCGCTGGGAGAAATGAAGCCATGAGCGGTCTGCCACAGCGCCCCAAAACCATCGGAATTCTCGGCGCCGGACAGTTGGGGCTGATGTTGTCGCATGCTCTTACGGCACTTGGAGCCGATGTAATTATTCTCGAACCCACCGAGAATGCCCCCGCTGCTTTGCAAACTCCGTTTGTCACCCGCGCACGTTTTGATGACGTGGACGCCTTGCACGCATTTTTCAATCGCTGCGATCGTGTCACCTATGAGTTCGAGCACATCCCCACTGCGGCTCTCCGCACCGTGCTGCAAAACAAAGAAGACGCAGGCAAACTATGGCCGTCAGTGAGCGTTCTGGAATACGCACAAAACCGAATATCTGAAAAAAAGGCACTTGCTGCCGCATGCGCTCCGCTCGCTGAGTGGAGAGAAATTCAATCGTGCACCGACCTTGAGCGTGAGAAGGATTTTTGGTTGAGCAACCGCAAAGCGACCATTCTTAAAACAGCTACTGGCGGTTACGACGGCAAAGGGCAATGGCGACTCTCCAGTGAAAAGGACTGGATCGAAGCACTCGATTATCTTGCAGGAAAGCAACTTCTCTTTCCCATGGTGTTGGAAGAAATGTGCGACCTGCGCATGGAAATCAGCATTATTGTCGGGCGCCATCCCGAGCTCGGAACGTGTGTTTTTCCCGCATTCGAAAACATTCACCACGCAGGCATTCTCGATACAACTCTTTTTCCAGCGCGAGTCCCAAACGAATGGGCAAATGAAGCGCGCAAAATCGCACTGAACATTGCTGAACAATGGGACGTTCGTGGTCTATTGTGCGTTGAGTTTTTTATCGTTGATGTAAACTCTCAAACGCGTATCTTGGTCAATGAGGTTGCCCCACGGCCTCACAACTCTGGACATGTGACGCGCCGTGCAATGACCCGCAGTCAGTTCGACATCCTCGCTCAAATTCTTCTTGATTTGCCCCTCAAAACTGAACCCATTCAACCCCATCGATCGTGGGCAATGTGGAACACCCTAGGTAACCTCTGGCTGCAGACAAATGATTTTGAAAAAACCGTCTCCTGGCCGAGCCAGCTTCTGAGCCACAGGAGCGTATGTGAAGCTCTCCTTTACGGAAAGAAGGAGGCTCGTGCCGGCCGAAAGATGGGTCACGTCATCCTGAATGCGAACGATGCTGAACAAAACCTGAAGACCATCGCGTCTCTCCGCTCCACATTCCCTTCCGAACCGCGAGGCTCCTCCACATGAATCTGCCAACAACTCAAGTATCTGGAAAAAGTCGAAACCGTATTTTGTGCTTGGGCGTTGACCCGATGCCCAAGTCGGGACTTTTAAAGGATTGGCTCGATTGCTATGAGAACCACGTCGAGCTCTTCGATCTTCTTGAAACCAAACCACACTGGGTGAAAATCAACCTCGCCTTCTTTATTCGTTGGGGGCGCCTGGGAATGGACAAGCTCGAACACGCCTGCGAGCTATTGTCGCCTCACACAAAGGTTCTTCTCGATGGCAAGTTTGGCGAGATTGGCAACAGCCTCAACCAGTATCTTGAATTTGCGTTTGACCATCTTTGCGTCGATGGCATCACTGTGAACCCCTTCATGGGAGAGCACATTATTGGTTCCTCACTCCAAAAGGCACTGAGCATGCGTGGTGAAACTGCACGAGTTTTCGTGCTGGGCGCCACCAGTGAGTATCCACAAAACAAACTTTCAGCCTTCGGACAGAGTTATGCCGAGATCGCCGAGGCCTGTGCCGAAACCCATCTGGCACTCGACCCGAGCGGAGCCCTCGCGCCGCACATCGGGCTTGTTGTTGGTGCGAATCGAGCTGATGCGCTTGCGCATCCTATTTTTAAGAAAAACACCTCGCCCCTGCTGATGCCGGGTGTCGGTGCACAGGGCGTCACACTCGCACAGGCAACGGCTCTGACCCGTGAGCTGGCACAAGACATTATTTTTCCTGTCAGCCGCAGCATTTGTGAGGGCGGAAACATCAAGCCCATGGAAATGAAGCAGCGATTCGAATCCATGCAGACTGAACTCGACTCTTTGACTTCACAAGCTCGGAGACCCTCATGAATACGTCGCTTTTTGCAGTCCAATTCGGGAAAGTTCGCATCAATACTGCAATCCATTCAACGCAACGTATTCTGACCTCCACACACCGCGTGTCGGCTTTTGATAGTGTTCTTCCCCTGGAAATTGAAAATAAAGGCCATATTCTGCAGGCCATGTCGGTGTTCTTCTTTGCAAACACACGTGACATCATCCCCAACCATTTTCTTGGCTGTCTCGATGCACAAAGCATGCTTGTAAAATCGGGACGCGTTCTGCCGCTTGAGGTGATTGCACGCGGGGTATTGGCAGGAAGTCTTTGGCGCAGCTACCAGAAAGGAGGTGCTGCTGAAATCAAAAGTAAGTGGGGTATCGAGCTTCCTGAAGGATTGCAACAATACCACCGCTTCGCTGAACCTCTGGTGACTTTCACAACCAAAGCCGCGTATGGTCACGATGAACTCGTCACCCCAGCACAAGCCTGTATGCATGTGCAACAATGGTTGAACGAGAACGATCTGTGTGCGCATGTGGAAGCAGAGAAACAAGCACAGGAACTCATACGTGGTCTTGCCACAACGGCGCAGAAACTCTTCCTGAGGGGTCAACAGCTGTGCTCAGAAGCAAATTTACTTCTCATGGACACCAAGTACGAGTTTGGGCTCGATGAAAAAGGCCAGCTCATGCTGGTCGATGAAATCCACACCCCTGATGCATCACGCTTCGTAGACCTGAAAGCCTTTGAGCAAGGACGCATCGAGCACTACTCGAAAGAGTGGCTGCGTGAGGAGGTTCAAGCAGCGCTTTCAAAGCGCACATCCAGCGCAGTGCAATCGGACAACAACCTCCCATTTGTCCTAAATTCGATATGGGCTGACAGCAATTTCACTCACGCACTCGCCCAAGGTACTGCGCAGCGTTATCAGCTTCTTTTTGAGCGACTCTTCCCGCAAATGAAGCCTTGGGATTTGGTCGCACCTCACCTCATTCCCTGGCCCGTTGACCCCGGTCAGATGCGCCGCAGTGAAGCTCAGCAGCGGCTTCCTGCAAGGGTGCTTGTGGTCGGCAGTGGTGGCCGCGACTACACTCTCGCTCAACTGCTCGAGCGTCAGCCTGAAGTGGATGTGGTGTATTGCTGGCCGGGGCGCGAAAGCTGGAACGGGGAGAAAAAACTCAGCTTGGGCGCATTGAGTAGCAAGAATCTGATTGAAAAATGCTGCCGAGAGAACATCGGCTGGGCCGTCTTTGGACCAGAGATGCCGATTGCCCAGGGTCTTGCCGAGCAACTGCGCGAGGCTGGAATTCATTGCTTGGCTCCCGATCTCGAGGGGGTCAGGCTTGAGGTTTCAAAAATTCACACCAAGAAAATCCTCAACCAGGCTCATTGCCCAACACCTGAAGCCTGGATGATCGGCTGGGAAGAACTCAAAAAATCGGCTTTGCCAACTGCTAAGAATGCGCACGCCGAGATACTACAGCGCTTTCCCTACGTCTTGAAATATGAGTCGCTTGCCTCGGGTAAAGGCGTGTGTTTGGTGATGAACGAGGATGATCTCCGTTCAGCCGTCGCGCACTTTGAATCAAACCTTCCAGGCTGGATGCGCGAACTCGAAACATTACCTGTTCGAACCTACACCCGGGAAACCGGAGAGGCTCAATTTCTGGTGGAGCGCTTGCTGCCAGGCAAAGAGATCTCTGCCATCGCCTTGTGCCATGGTGAAGATTACGTTTTGCTGCCCTTCGCGCAGGATTTTAAGCGGCGCAACAACCAACAAACCGGACCAAACACCGGAGGCATGGGTGCAGTGTGCCCCGTGTCATTGCCTGAGTCTCTTGAAACGCAGGTCCACACAATCTTCAAACAGACCCTGAAAGAATTGAAGAATACCGGTACGCATTACCGTGGCTTTTTGTTTGCCGGGCTGATGCTTGATGGTCAGGGAAATGCTCAGGTTCTGGAATACAATTGCCGCATGGGCGATCCGGAATCACAAGTCATTTTGCCTGGCCTTGGGCGCGACCTGATTGTCGGCATGTGGCTGACTGCGAAAAATGAACCGTGGGCTGCAAACCCCTGGCTCAACCCTGCGGCGCCGCATCGCCTGAAGCACGATGGATTAAAACGTTGTTTCGTTGTTGTTGCGTCTCCGGAGTACCCCGAGGGTTATGCTCCGCAACGCACGCTTGCACTTCCGAGCGCCTGGCCTGCAAACACGACGTGGATTCCTTCGGGAGTGGATGCCAACAACTCAACGCGTGCCGGCCGAATTGCGGGAGTGTTAGCAGCTGCAAACACAGAGGAGCACGCAGTGGCGCATGCCTATGCCGCACTCGCGCAGATTTCCTTCAAAGATGCCCACGCGGTTCATCCGCACTATCGAACTGACATTTCTTTTCCGGGATTCCATGAGGTGGATGCGGTGCAATGATCGTTTCTCTTTGCAGTGGTGAAGGTCGAACCTTTGCTGCCATGACAAGAGTTCTCGGGCATCTGGTGACAGACATGATCACCAATGTTGAGAACGCTCCCGTGCGCAATAAAGCCAGAACCCTGGGAGTCAAAGAGCATTGTATTCCACACGCAGCTTACCCCTCGCGCCAGGCGCACGAGCAAGCACTGCTCGCGCAACTCAAACTTTGTGAACCTTTTGAAATCATCCTGCTGCTTGGCTACATGCGCGTGCTCTCGGATGATTTTTTGAGGCAGGTGCGCGCGCTTTGGCCACGCGCAGAGATTGCAAATCTGCACCCAGCACCATTGAGCCAATACAAAGGTGCTCACGGATTGCTACATGCATTGCGCAACCGCGCGCCTCTCTGGGGTATCAGTGTGCATCAAGTGACAGCGCGTCTCGACGAAGGGCCATTGCTGGCCTACCGCACCCTTCCCCTTTACCCGACCGACTCTTTCGAAACTTTGCGCGAGCGGGCACACCCCCATGAAGTGTCTGCCGTTCTTGAATCTGTCGATTTACTTTCAAGGAGACTTCGCCAATGACACAGCACACCAACAGCCAACCGCTTGCGCCTGCCTACACACGTGCCGGAGTTGACATTGCTGCCGGTGAAGAACTGGTTGAAAAGATCCGTGCGACCAATCCCACCATTGGTGGATTTGCAGGTTTGTTTCCTCTCGACGACGAACGCTTCCTCGTCGGATGCACAGACGGTGTCGGAACGAAAATCGAACTGAGTTTGCAGATGGATCGTCTCGAAGATCTCGGACAAGACCTTGTCGCCATGAGCGTCAACGATCTCATCGTTTGTGGTGCACGCCCGCTGTTTTTTCTCGATTATTTTGCGTGCGGCAAGCTCGATGTAGAACAGGCTCACCGCGTGATTCATGGCATTCAAAAGGCATGCCGAGCGAGTGGCTGTGTTTTACTCGGCGGCGAAACCGCCGAAATGCCGGGATTCTATCAGCCACCCAAATTCGATATTGCAGGCTTTGCTGTTGGCGAGGTGCACCGCGCAGCTCTCATTGATGGTCATGGTGTTTGCGAGGGCGATGTTCTCATCGGCCTACCGAGTACAGGATTCCATGCAAATGGCTTCTCACTGGTGCGCAAAATCATTGCCGACAAAAACCTTGATCTCCGCGCGCGACCTGATCTTCTGCGCGGACAGACTCTTGGAGAGGCACTGACGCACCCCACAGCTTTGTATCCGCGCACCGTGCAGTCCCTTCTCACGAAGGTGGAAATCAAAGCCATGGCACACATCACTGGTGGCGGTCTGCGCAACATTCAAAGAGTGCTACCGCACGGATTCGGCTACCGGATCGACAAATCTGCCATCCCCTGCCCTCCAGTCATTCGGTATATCGCCGAGGCTGGGAACATTGCTGAAGATGAGGCCTTCACTGTCTGGAACATGGGTCTTGGATACGTTTTTGTGGTCGATTCCAAACTCGCTCCACAACTTATGAAAGAAGTGAATGGCGCATTCATCTGCGGTGAAATCGTCCGCACGCAGGGCTGAATCCGCCGACCGCAGGGCTTTAATCATCCGCAAGCAGTCAGCAGCTGGCTCGGTAAATCCTGCCCATCTCGTTCCATGCCAGTCACTCCGATACCTCCGCCGACGGAGCAATTCTTTGGCTTAAGTCGAGGGAGCCCTGCAGGGGATGAGCAAGTCAAGGCGAAAAAACAGGCTGTGGTTGCGAGGAACACTTGCGATGTTTCTCTTCGGCGCAGCGTGTGTAAAAAAGCCTGCCAGCGCGCCACAGCAGCCCAGCCAGATTCCAGCCCAGCCACCCTCGGGTGATGCTCAAGCGCTGCCACAACAGCTCGTTCTTGGTAGTTACGTGCCGCTGTCCGAGCGCACCGAGTTGACCAAGAAGATTCCTGATGCATCGCTCGTTGATGCTTGGTTTGCACTGGCTGTTTGCGATTGTTTGCCGGCTCTGCAAACGTCTCTGACAACTTCATTGAACACAAACCGGGGTGCGCTGCCACAGGCACTGACTCCTGCTATTCGCACCGAAATCCTCGGTAACCCCAAGTTGAAGATCCTCGAAATCGTGCCTCGCCCCATCGACAACATTGTTGGTGGAATTTTTGCGGATGAAGTGACAGTTGCCGATGAAGTTAGCAAAGCATTGTTGGCAAAAATCAATGTGGTTGAGAAAGACTGGAGCCCTGCGTCAGGAGCTCCGCGATTGCACCTCGATGCCTTTGTGCCACTCCCCGGAACCAAGGAATTGAACGCCGGCCGATGGACTCAATTGGCTGATGTGTGGAGCCGATGGGCTCTTGTGTTTTCCCAAGGTGGACCGTGGTCGAACCTGCGTAATACAAGCACAGACAAGGGCTACCTTTGGCTTGAACTGCTCCGGGTTCTGGCCGAGGGCGAGTATCTTTTTGGATTAGGTGGTGATGGCAAAGGAAACCAATGGGGTGGCCTCACACTCCCCGTCGATCTCCAAATCATCAACCCGGGAGCATTCGACCCACGCCAACCGTTCAATCAAGTGCGCTTCCTCACAGGCTTCCTCGACCTGACTCTGCCGAGCAACAATTCGCTCTCGCTCGCACGTTTTGGTGGAGAAAAGTGGAGCTGGCGCAATACCCCTGTTCCACTTGTCGAGCAGGCTTTGCAATGGTGGACTGCCGCACGCATGCTGCATCGGCTTCGACCTGCAAATCGTGGGATCTTCTCGCAATATTATCTACCTGGAACGTTGCTTCCTGATGAAGGTTACCAAATTGCACTCCTCGTGTTGCCAGGAATCGACTCCTTACTTGGGGGAAGATTCATCGATGAAAATACCCGGGCGATTCAGGGGGCACTGATCGGTGCACAGGTGGGTGTCGTGTCGCAAGCTATACGTAGCAAAGCGAATCCGCAGGCGCTCAGCACTCTGTTACTCGCGCTAAGTGAGTGGAGCCAGGAGCTGAGCAACGTGAATGATTTACAAGTCTCATCTGAGACAACTTCGCAACTCAAAGCCGCGCCTCGAGCCTTGCAACGGGGAGCACAACTCATTGTCCAGACACTTCTTGCCGAACATCTTCGAGCGCGCGTTGCACAAGAAGCTGATTCTCCCGCAACACCATGGACACTGGTGTCGAGCGAATCGGCAGGACAGGAATTGCCATTGCGCGACCATGCACAAGTTCTTGCCGCGCTTATTACTGCTGAGCGAAGTGTGATGCCCAGTCCGTATTTGCGCGGGCGCATTGTGCAGCTTGCAAACGGGCTGGCTCAGCGCCAAGAGCAGCCAGCCGCAGCAACCACCGCAGCGTTTTCCCTCACAGAGGCGCTCTGGCTCAAATCTGCGACTTCCCTCTTCCTGAAACATTTCTCTGGCACAGCCGCAGAGTCTGCCGTGCAGAAAATGGAAACAGCACTCCAGCAGAAGCTTGATGCATTTGAGCGGAGCACTCTTCCATGAGCAGGCGTCTGCGCACAATGGGAAAGTGCATGTGCGCTGCATTGGGCCTCAGTGCGCCGGGTACAGCTTGGGCGCAGTTCGCAGGTGTCGTGCCGGAGGGAGTCCTAGCAGTTGTCGGTGCACACCGTTCCTATGTCGATCAGTTGAATACCTGGAACAGCAAAGGCAACAGAGTTTCACTGAGTCAGCGTGCAAAACTCCGATTCGACGGCGAACATCTGCTGCGCGGAGAAGGTGGTGCAAAGCTGCAATCGTTGGCACAAGAGTTGCAACGCTATGACCCAAACCCCAACAACCCCACAAGCCTACTGAAACGCCTCGATTTGGGCACGTTGAATGTGGGTGGCAGTGCAAAACTTAATATCCGTTATTTTGGTCTTGCATTGGGACTACCGGCACGCAGCACCTTTTTCGTTGCAGCTCCTCTGGTAGATATCAACGTCAAGACCTCTTTCAAATTGAGTGGACAGAACAATGCCAACGCAATCCGCGACGAGCTGGGCAACGTGGCCTTTGAGGAACTCCGCAGTGGCCTGGCACAGGCCGCCCAGTTGGTCGAGCGTGATGTGAAGGCAAGCGTCGAAGCAGCCGAGTACACAGGCGTCGATTCATGGCGCTATTTTAACTTCGCCGACGTCATCGCTGGCGTTACCTTCGACATTATTCCACCTGCAGAACCAACTCAGGCCGTTGATTTCTCGTTGCAGGGTGAAACCTTCGTGAGCATACCCACGGGGCACGTCGATAATCCCGATGTGTTGGCCGATGTGGGAATCGGTACAGGTGCTTGGGGTTTGGGTCTGGGCATCACACCCAGCTACACATTGAATCCTTTGAGCTTGAGTCTCGAGAGCAACATTATGGGCTATTTGCCTAGCCAGCAAAAAATGCGCATTCCCGAAATCGATGAAACAATCATTCCGGCATCACGTCGCACAACCGTTCAGGTGCAAACTGGAATCGACTGGGGCATGACCGCAGTTGTGGACGCAAAATTCAATTGGTTTCAGCCCCAATACCGCTTGGCTTGGAAACGCCATGAGCGCGACCAAATCAAAGGCAAGCTTTCGGGCAACTATGGCCTGCTCATGGATGCCACCGAGAAGCAGCAATTCGAGCACGCACTGTGGTTTTATTTTTCAACCATAGAGCTTTTCAAACAAAAGCAGTTTCCATTGCCACTGCGGTTCAAAATCGCAGGCAACAATATTTTCAAGGGATTCAATTCATTTGAAAACACTTACTTCGAAGTTCAATTGGTGAGTTTTCTTCCCACGCCCTGGATGCCGGAATAGGAAACCAACAATGGATGTATTTAGACTCGTCCGAGAATTTCTGACCGGAGAAACTGCTGCAGACCGAATTGAAGAGGAGCTGCGTCACCTCGACAATGCTGAAGTGCGCATTGCTTTGCTTGGTCGCTCTGGAACAGGAAAGTCAAGTCTCATCAATGCACTCGTTGGGGAACGTGTGGCCGTTTCAGGTGTGGTTGAGACCACTCTGAAGGCACAAGAGTTTAACGTGAATGGTCTGATTTTCGTTGACCTGCCAGGCGGAGGAACAACCCGTTTTCCCTTCGATGAATACCTGGACACTGTTAAAGTAGCACTCTACGACGCTTTCGTTCTCGTTGTTTCAAAACGCATTCTGGAAAGCGACCTGGATCTCTACGAGGAATTGAAACGACGCACTGGCAAACGCATTCATATTGTGCGCACCATGATTGACCAAGATATCGAAAATGCCCAACATGACGGCCTCTCACCTGAGCTTGTATTGCCGCGCATCCGCCAGGATCTCGAGAGCAAATTTGGAGTCAGCACAGGATACTGGATGGTCTCTAACAGGCACCCAGAAAAATACGACTTTCCCGCTTTCTGCGATTCGCTGTTGGAAGACTTCGATGAAGTTCGCCGCGACAAATTTATTTTTGCGGCGCAGGCCTACACAAACGAGCAGCTCATCCGCAAGCGCGAGGTTGCCGAGAGACACGTGCTGCTCTTTTCGGGAATGGCAGCAGTTAACGGATTTAATCCGATACCAGGCGCAGATGTGGTCACCGATGTCGCTATTCTTGTAAAAATGAATCAGTGGATTTTGCGCTGCTACAAGCTCGATGAAGAACACATGAAGAAACAACTCAAACGGCATCCTTTGTCGTCCGCGCAGGTCACCCTCGTCAACCGGCTTATTGCATACGGAACACGCGAGTTCATTATTTCTCTTATCAAACGTCAGGCGGGGCGAATGACTGGGAAAGAAATTGCAAAATGGGTTCCGGTGGTTGGTCAAATGGCCTCTGCGGGCATGGGTTTTGCACTCACCCGCTGGATGGGTCAGGATCTTATCAATCAGTGCGAGAAAGCCTCACGCACAATGAACGCGGCACCGCACTCAAAGTCACACAATCAAAGCTTCTAACCGACCTTGTGAGCGAGCTCGTCTCAGTGCTTCAAGTAAACTTTGAGTGCTGTGGTCAGCACAGACGGCGCCGAAGCAATGTTCTTTCCGGTCACAGGAAGGCTGTAGTCAACATCGAGCTGCAACGGAAGCGACTTGCGTAGTCCATCCAACGTGATTCCCACCTGTGCAGACATAAGTGATGTTTCTGAACCCAGTGATTGTCCATCCACTGAGCCGGGAGAGTCGAAATCGTACCTGAATGCAGCATTGAAAATGAAGAGGCTCAAACCATGGTGAAGCATTTCTCCCCCCAAAGCGAGCTTCACAAAACCAACCTGTCGCATTGTATCGCGGCGGAAACTTCCGACATTGGATTTGCCATCGCCGCCTTCCGCGTTCGGATCGGCCGTATTCAGTTGAGTGTTATCGAGGAGCGAAGTTCTTCGTTTTTTGCCGGCCAGCAGGGTCAACTCTGACTGATTCTGCCACGAGAGTACCAGACTTTCTGAGAAGACCTTGTCGACGTTTGCACGAACGCCGAGATCCCAACTGCCGCGGCCAGTTGGACGCTGTGCGGCAGGAACGTCCTCGAACAAACCGGTGGGCATGCGCAGACCCAGACCAAGCGAGACGTTCACTCCCCAGTGCTGCACGAAACCCACCTGAGGATCTGCAATGGCAACCAGTGCTCCAAGCTCGATATCACCTCTCCCCGTCCGGCCGGATTGAGGCACAGCAGAATTCTCAACCAACGCACCAAGAACGCTTTTTATGGGAACTGCCGTCTTCAACTCCAGAGTTTCACCGGTATCGAGCACAACTGTGGTGAAAGGAAACGACGTTGATTTGTCTGCGATCGCACTCCTGCACGAAGCGACATCGGCGCACAGCTTGCTGCTTACAAGTTTATCAACCAATTGTTTGAGTTTTTCCTCGTAGACCTGCGCATACAAAGAGGAACTTTTGAACTTCAAACCATCCAGCGATCGCTCGGCACGGAACACTGCGGGAGCGACAAACTGAAGTGATATCCCTGGGCGAAAGCCATATTCAACAACCAGTGCACCAAAATCCAAAGCCGCCTTCCAGCCCCCATCTTCCGCTTGACCTGAAGCGCTGAATCCTGAACCCGAGCGCGCTGCTGTATGGAGTGCGCGCAAGCGAAAGACACCTTGAGGAAGAGTTTTAGCTTCACCGGGGATGGATGCAGTGGATGACACCTCAGCAGCGCCGCTGTCTTGAGCAATGGCTGTCTGCGAAATGAGTGCCGACAACAGGCATCCGACGCCCGCAAGAGGCAGATGAAGAGGCCAACGAAAAGGAGAAAAGATCATGACATCCGCCGCAAAGGAACGTGGGGTTATCGCCGAACGAAATTTCTCAGCAAAGGATGCAACGATCTGAAGAAAGCCACAAGGGCGAAAAATTGTCCTCCGGTTTGTCAGGAGAGATAGGTCAACGCTAATATCCCTGTGACTTTTTCTTTTTGAACTGAATATCTGGAGTGACGGCATGACCTACCAAGTTGCAAAGCTCCCCCGCTGTGCACGACTTTCCACACCCGGTCTTGCATTACTGATGCTCGTCGCATGCGGAAAGACACCGGGGAACTCGAATCTGCCCACCCCTCTTAAAGATCTGGCACCAGACCCTACAGCGGATCGCGCATTCATTGCTGAAACAGAACGTTGGGATGCTTTGCGGCGCGAGCTTAAAATTTCAGAATCTAAAAACGAAAAATCTTTACGCGAGCCAAGCCTGATTCTTAAAGACATTCCTGAAAGCCATGCCCTGCACGATGCTCTTACCACCGAACTTGCCACTGAACACCTGAGAACCGCACAGCGCACCGAGTGTGCTGAGGTCACTGGATTTGAAGATCTGGGAAGCGCAAAAAAGCTTAATTTCTCGCAGTTTCTTTTTTCTGAACTCGCTGGCGTGCGGTGGTATCTCATGAGCTACAAACGCAAAACAACCAGCGGTGAAACTGATACTGTTGTCAATGGAGCGATTGTCTCTGTCCCCGATGCTATCAACACCTATCCTATCATTGCCTATGCTCATGCGGGTGATGCAGGTTTAAATCAACTTGAACTAGCTGGAGTCTTCGGAGACGAGCAGCTCAATTACATTATTGTTGCACCGGCCTTTCCGGGAGAAAGCATCACAGCATCGAAAAATTTTGCTGCCGTTGGTACTTCAGAGCCCTACAGCACCGATGCTGAAGATCTGCTGGCTGCGCACAACTGCCTCATTGATACCCAGCAAGTCCCAGCATTTCTTTTGAGTGTGCGGGCAAAAATCAAACGTCGCCTCACAGGAACTTTTGCCGGACAACCCGTTTCAGCGACCGTTGGAACATCTCGCGGCGGAATGGCGTCTCTCATCGCGCATGCCAAGAACGAATCCCTACGCCGTGCCGGACTTCCACAGGCGAAGTATTTCAGCTGCGCGGCCACAGCCATCAATCCCAACTCGCTGACCTTCGGAGAATTCCGGGTCTATTTGGAGGCTGCTGTGCGAGGCAAAGCCGAAACCACTGGGTTCTTCACACTGCCCACGGCTCCCCAATTAAACAATTTCCTTAAAGACTACCGTGAGGGTGCCAGTGCTCAGGAAACTGCCCTCGGAATCCAAAAACGCGATGCCACTTTCAATTCACAATTGATTCTCTCTTCGCTCCGAAATTGGAGCACCGGGGGCAAAGGCTCAGTTCTATTTATGCACGGTACCCTTGATCAAAAAATCCCCATCTCCCAAGGTGTGATTGGAGGATACGTTTTCAATCATGTGAATCAACGCCTCTCCGCAAATGCATCGATACCTGGTGTGTCCTTCAATACGCTCGGCTTTGAACCAGAAGCCCGATATCTAACGAACGGCGGTAAATCACTTGTTGCCAATCAGACCATGCACGGTGACCTGTCTTGGTTTACAAGCAAAGCCAAGTTCAACACCACCACCGATCGCCTTGCAAATCTCGAGCTGAATCCTATGGCTACATCGGACTTCGGATACAATAAACTCCCCTTGGAGGTTTTGGGGGATTGGCTCAAAGACACATCCAGTGGCTGCGCATCGACCTATTGATTTTTTTTCGACTCCGAGGAGCAATTCTTCATGAAAACCACGACACGCCTTGCTACAGTCTTGACCTTAACCTCACTCATCAGCGCCACCTCGGCAGCTCAAGCCGCGGAACAGTTCGACAACGTCTATCCATTCCCACCCAAGTCTTTTTGGACTGCCATGCGCTGGCGCTGGAACCGCACACCAGCAGTCTGGCCAACCTCGCGCCCGTTGAAGCAGAGCCCGCGCGTCGGACAGGTTTTAAAGAACCAACAGGCAGCCATCACCTGGATTGGACATTCGTCGTTCCTCGTTGAGTTCGAAGATTTAAGAATTCTCATGGATCCCATTTACAGCGAGAAAATCTTCCCTGGCGGTTTCCTGGGTCCTAAACGAGTGGTTGAGCCCGGAGTCTCCCTGGAAAAAACGCCGAAGGTTGATCTCATTTTGCTCAGTCACGATCATTTCGACCATATGGATTTGCCCACTCTCGAGTACTTCGCAAAACGCGACAATCCCGTGGTTGTTGCAGGAAAGGGCAACAAGCCTCTTCTAGAGGACACCGGCTTCAAAAATGTCATTGAGCTGAATTGGTGGGAAAAGCATAATTTCAACAACAGCGTGGAAATCACATTTGTTCCAGCGCAGCATTGGTCAACGCGGAGTCTGATTTCACGGAATACAACGCTTTGGGGTGGGTACTACTTTAAGGTCAAAGAGAAAACCTATTACTTCGTGGGAGACACCGGATATCATCCAAAACTCTTTAAGGAAATCCAACAGCGTGTTGGATCACCCGATTTTGCATTTATTCCCATTGGAGCATACGCACAGCGCGATTTCATGAAGGATCAACACAACAATCCGGAGGAAGCTGTCGCTATTCATTTGGATGTCAAATCAAAAACCAGTGTTGGGATGCATTTCGGAACATTCCAACTCAGCGATGAACCCATCGATGAGCCCTGCGAACTTTTGAGGACTGAAACGAAAATAAAATCGCTTCCAAGTTCGGAGTTTACCTGCATGGAGCAGGGAGAGACCCGCTTTCTCTTCACTGAGGAACTGCGTGCGGAGAAGTGAATCCCGCATCTCCTGCCACATGGGCGACAGGGTTGGATTCAGGCGTGGTTAACGATGAAGCCAGATGCGGCAGAGAGCTTATCATACGCTGCGACTGCTCAAGTGCGCGCATAGCTTTGGTCAACTGTTCGCTGACCTGACCCGATAGATCTTCCAAGGTACGACCTGACTCCTGCAGCAATTTAATCTTCTCATTCACGCCCAAAGACATTTCGTAGTAGCGCACAGCATGTGAGAGAGGCTGCAAGGCCACGAACAAAGTGTGCGGCGAAACCACAAGCACCTGCTCATCAACCAGCGACTGCCATAAGTCCACATCGTGAAGAATCTCCTGAAAAACGGCTTCCGACGGGACAAAAAGATACGCGAAATCGGTTGTCCCAAGTTCAGGCCGAACATACTTCTTGGCAATCTCACGCGCACTGCCACGAATTGATTGAGCAAGCTGCTTGCGTGACTCTTTAATCAGATTCTCGTCGGTGCTCCCCTCGAGCAAAACCTGCGCACCTGCGAAATGAAATTTGGCATCTATGGGAACAATCAGACCCACATGAGGGAAGCGGATCACGGCATCCACGCGTGCTCCACCGATGTCATATTGATAGGCATAGGCATGGGGAGGGAGCACATCACTTAAAAGTCTTTCCAAAGCCGTTTCACCGAGAATCCGGCCACGCAGGTGAGGTACAACAAGCGCCGTTTTGAGGGACCCCACGGCATCATTCATGACTTTAAGCTGCTGAGCATGGCCTCCCAATTGTGAGTGCACGTCGCGACTCCAATTGTCGACCCGAGCGGCCATGAATTCAGCTTGTTTTAGAATCTGATTTTCAAGCACCCTTTGCTGCTGCGCAAGCTCGTGTAGCTTTGCCTCTTGGCTCTTCTGCGCACTCCGTGTCCAGCCACGCAGAATAACCCCCAAAGACACGAGCCCCACCAAAATGGTAATGCTCAACGGATATGCGAGAGCGGTCACAATTGTGCTAGTATCGAACTGGTTCATGTCCCACTCCTTCTCTCTTGGAGCAATTCTATGGGTGCCTCAGGCACATTGCCATCACCGGCGTTGAACGCTTGGCTCCAGACGAAAGAGAGTGCATCTCTTGAGGATACGCTCGACCACTTCCTGCTGCAGTTTCAGAGTGAACACACGCGGCGTAACTACAAAAACGACATCGGTGGTTTTTTTGCGCACTGGACTCAGCGCCTCGACGGCCACGAGCTCGCATTGGGTCAAGCCACCGAGAAGCACATTTTGCTTTGGCTCGAACAGTTTAAAGAAAACACCACTCGGGCGCGCAAATTGGCGTGCCTGAGTTCCTTTTTTAGCTTTTGCGAGAGACGCAAGTGGATTTCTGAAAATCCATGCCAATTTATAAAACGACCTAAGGCCGTTCCGCGTCGAACCACGCAAGCTCTCGATGTCAATGAAGTCGAGAAATTCATGATGCATCTGCACACTCTTGCATTCGACACACAACATCAAGGCACTCATGCATTGCGTCGTGAGCGGTCAGCACTGCTCAATTTTTCGCTCTTGCACACCTTGTTTGCGGTCGGCATGCGCGTCGACGAGCTTTGTGAAATGCGTCTTGGAGATGTCGAACTGAGCACAAAACCGGCACGTATTCGCTTCATCACAAAAGGAGGCGATGAACACGTAACCCCCATCTCCGACGCGGCTGCCGAAATCCTCACCCATTACATTCAAATCGCGCGCACCGGGGCTTCCCCCGAGCAGCCCGTCTTTGTCCGAGTTCAGTCGGGCACACGACTCACGAAAATCTCACAAACAGCAGTCTATACCATGATCGTCAACGCAGCGCGTGAGTCGGGCATCAACAAGCACCTAAGCCCACACAGCGCTCGTGCTACAGTCGCAACCGTGCTCCACAAGGGCGGTGTGCCGCTCGGCTTCATCCAACGGTTGCTCAACCACAAACAAATAACGACCACTGCCAAATATGTTAAAAAAGCAAATGAGCGCAGCGAATCTGCTGCGCTCAAGGCACCTGTAGAACATTGGTTGGGTTGCTCGACTCACTCAGACCCACAGAATTCTCGCTGAAGGCCAACGCAGAAGCAGGTGTTAGGTCTACAGCAGAGCAATTATTCGTCGTCGTCTTCCATGCCTGGACCAACGATGGTCAGCTTGCTGTCATCGAGGTCGGCATTCTTCACAGCATCGCGCAGCTTTTCGGAAGGATGGAACGTCACGACCCTGCGTGCCGAGATTTCAATGCGTTCGCCCGTATGCGGGTTACGGCCAGGGCGACTCTGCTTACTTTTCACGGTCCACTTGCCAAAGCCTGAGATTTTAACTTCCTCACCCTGCTCTAGCTTATTTTTCATTGTCTCAAGCATCAGCTCAACGAGCTTTTTCGCCTCTTGCGAAGAAAACTGCGTTCTTTGGCGGATGGTCTCAACAAGGCGGTCTTTGGTGAGTGTCATGGCAAATTATCCTCTCTCCGCGTGAAGCAAGCGGGTCAACTAGGCTTCATCATTTCATACCCTTATCGCCCCCCACAACGCCTCCCCTGTCAAAATTCCCAATCCTGCCGAGATTCACGAAATTTCACGGGTTTTGGGGAGATACAAACTTGCCGAGCGCACGGTCTGCAGTTAAACAGCGAGTGTCGTCGTTCGACACTTTAGGAGACCCCGACCATGTTGGTTTTTCTTCACGGTTTCTTTGCCGCAACACTTCTCGCCGCCGTTATTGCAGACGCGTTTTTTGTCCGCTCGAGCAGCTCACGAATCCTGCAGCCCGAAGCACTGGTGGCCTCCTGGCGCCGCTGGCTCGGGCTGTACCAAATGTTGGCTGTTGTCGTCGTCGCCAGCCTTGGAATCGTAAAATGGATGCCTTACGCCAAAGGATATCCACCCCACATTTTCCACGCCAAAATGGGACTCCTGGTTGTGTTACTGGCTGTGGCGAAAATCAGAATGTTCAAGGAGCGCCGCAGTGGTCAACCCTCTGAGGGACTCACCCGTGTCATGCTGGCGATTGTCACTGTGATGTTCCTGCTGGGTCTCAGCTACCAAAGCGGAGTGGGCTTATGACCCAACCCCAGCCCATCCACACAACTCATATACCAGGGCGAGTGCGTGTCCTGACGGGTGCCAAACCCACGGCCGACCTTCACGTTGGAAACTATTTCGGCGCCATTCGTCCGGCCATAGAAGCCTCACATGACCCCGCTAAGGAAGTCATTCTGATGTGTGTGGACTGGCATGGTCTCACTGATCGCGCCAAAATCCTGGAGCCGGGAAAGTTTTCAGCGTCCCTGCTGGCAACTTATTTAACGATGGGCTTTTCCCTCGAAAACAACATGGTTATTTTGCAGAGTGAGATTCCAGAAATTCCAGAAATGGCTTGGTATCTCTCGTGTGTGAGTGCCGTGGGTCTGCTCGAACGTGCGCATGCCTACAAAGACGCGCTCGGGAGCGGCAAAGAGCCCACCGTTGGGCTTTTCAACTATCCCATCCTGATGGCCTCAGACATCGTGACCTTCGATGCACAGGTTGTTCCGGTGGGCAAAGACCAATCCCAACACCTTGAATATGCGTCGGACATGGTCAAGCTTTTTAACAACGCGGTCGGAAGACCCGTTTTGTTTGAGCCCAAAGCAGAGATTCAACCCACACCACTCCTGATTGGTATCGATGGCGAACGCAAGATGAGCAAAAGCTACGGCAACCACGTGCCGCTTTTTGCGCCCAAGAAGGAAATTGAAAAGAAAATCAAAGAAATTAAGACAGATTCCAAAGGTCTCGACGACCCCAAAGATCCGGAAAGCTGTGCCGTGTTTCAAATCATGAAGAGTTTTGGCTCAAAGGAGGCCATCGCATATATGGAAGAGCGATTGCGTCAGGGCACAGGATACGGATACGGCCACGCCAAAAAAGACCTCATCGACGAACACGAGCGAGTTTTTGGCTCAAAACGAGAGCTTTACGAACACTACCTCAATAGTCCACGCGAACTTGCGCAGGTTCTTGCACCCTCGCACCAACGGGCGCGCACGATAGCAGCGACAGTTCGCCAACGGGTGCGCGACGCCCTGAGTTTGGGTATCCTGTAGGCAATTACAACGCCTGCAGGAGCTCAAATGAATCGACATTCATCCCATTGCCGGATTCTTCCCGTGTCCTTGCTCGTGGCTGTCAGCACCTGCTTGAGCGGGTGCCAACTTTTCAGCAAATCCAAAACCAACACCTTCGTTCAAAAAGACAAGCTCGGCAACATCGAAGCACTCCTGCTTCCCTACAACGACACCATTGCTGATGCTGCGCCTGCAACAACTCCAACACCCGCAACCTCCTCGGCAGATTCGACCTCACCTGCGTCTGCAGATTCCGATACCTCAGCTGACACTGCAGACACCTCGGATGCGGTGACCACTGCATTCAAAAAAATGGGGCAATGCTGGTATCTCGTCCGAGCTACAGATGTGCGTAAAAAGAAAATCGACCTTGCAAATATCAATCTAAGCCTCCCTGCCGACCAAGCCGATGCTGTTGAGGGAGCCGAGTTAATTACCAAGAACTATGTTCCTACGCCTGCACTCATTGGCGCAATGAAGCGCGACCCATCGCTAAAGAATATGCGCGCACAATATGACAACACCAAACAGCGCCTCACCGAAGCGAGCCAGCGCAACTTCTCGAACCTCACGTCCAACCCGGTTTATGTGGCCACTATCGGTGGCACAATCGCGAGTCAGGCCTTCCTCAACGACAGACTCGGCAACATGAGCGCCGAGCAATTGCTCGCTGGAAAGGAAAAGGCAGTGCAGTTTTGGCAGCGCGTTGCCGAGAATTCCGCCATGTCCAAATTCCGCAACGCTGCGGTGGTGACCAAACTTGCTGGCCCGCGCAACCTGATTGCCAACTCGGCTTACTCAGTGTTCGATAAAGCCCATGAATTCTGTTTCCGCAATCCCAAAACGGCACGCGTCATGGGTCTTGCCTGTGTAACGGCGCTCGTCACCACCCTCACAGCAGCAATCCAGGGCTCGGTTAACATGTGGACGGAAGGCACCGAGAAGCCACCACCGTTGTTCAAAGCAGACAAGCAATTTCTCGATGAATTTGCTGCAGCAATTTCCGATATCGAAAAGGAAGCGGTGGTCACGGCCGATGAACTCAGCTCGCTTGTGCGCGTCGGAGATCAAAAGAACCCAGAAGGCATTTTGCGCAAGCTCGGCAAGCGCCCTGGAGCTGCGTGCCCGAATGCATCACAAGCAGCGCGGAACATGCGCGTTGCATCCGGTCTGGAACAATAATTGGCACAAACATGAAAACGTCCGCTGATTCTTTGTCTGAATCAGCGGACGTTTTCTTTTTCATCGACTCGTTGCACCCGCCTCAGAGCCTAAGCCCTACATCAAGGCCAAAGCGTGACGTCTTGTCGGTGCGGCCGATGCCGGCAAAGATAGAGATGTTGCCGTTCTCGAAGCCAAGTCGCCCTTCTCCACCAAAATCATCGCGCCACTTCTCTGCTTCATCCCAAACGCCGCCGCCGAGGAGGCGCGCGCCGATAACAACACCGGAGATGCTGTAACCTGCACCCACCAGAGCGTGAGCACTTGCTCTGCGCATGAGGTCACTTCCCTTCGACATCGAAGCCGCAGTACCACCCAACTCGGTGCGCACATTCTGAGCGCCCGTATTCGGTCGAACGTAGGCAGCTTCAAAGCCGATAGCAGGGTACGACTCGTCGCTGTCGCGATCTGCATCTTGCCCCATGCGCGCAGCAATGCGTCCAAAATTCTCACGCGACTCTTCTGCTTTCACGGTTGGAGTCAAAGCCACGCGAGGCAGTGCCCCTTCACCGGGTGCAGGCTCAACCTGAACATCGCCAGACTCTTTACCAGCGCCTGCTGTTGTGTGGAGCGGGCGTTCCTCGGTGACCACAGGCGTCATGCCTTCTTCAAGAGCGGCAGTTTTTTCAATTTTGACCGCCATGACCCGTATCCGAACAGCATCGCCAAGATGTGCGCTTGGACCGGCGTTGAGGGCGTCGATGCGCGCATTTGGAAAATCAACCGTGAGAAGTTTCTTCAAATTTGCAATGCGACTGTCTGCAAGCGCAAGGTTCTTTTTCAACGCTCCGACCGCATGCGTTGTTGCCAGTAAATGAAAATGTTCAATCTCTGCTTTGCGCTCAGAGTAGGCTGCAAGACAGTCGTTAAAATCCCTCATGGGAACGGCGGTCGCGGTTTTGCCGTACTTAAGAACACATTCCTTTATTTCAGCACGCTCTGCTGCATTGGCAGCTTGTCCCGAACACACGGCAAAAATCAAAGCACAACCAGACATCAACCCCGGATGAAGCTTCATGACGCCTCCTTTCGAATTCTTGTTGCTCGCGAGAAAACCATCGGGGCAATGTGGGGCAAAGGTAGCGTTGCTTCAAGGCCACAATTTGATGAAATCTCAAGATTCTTTAATTAATTCCTTGACCCGAACGAGAAAGCACAATAGCCCGGTTTTCTTTAGTAACAGGAACACACCATGTTGAATCTGAAGTGCCTAAACTTCCCTCGGCTTGCCGCATCGGTTCCCGTTGTTGCAGCGTCGCTGCTCGCTCTTTTCGCTGCTCAAAATATTTCGTTTGCTCAGGAACGACATCCAGAAAATTCTGCCACGCCACTCCAACCGGGTGACGTTCTGCTCGTTCCTTTAAATTGTTACGTTTGCAATGCAATCGAAAAGGAAACTGGCGTTCCCTATTCCCACTCTGTTGTCGTTGCAAACGCGGCAGACAATCTTGCAGACGTCGATGTTTATGAAGCCTGGGGCACAACCCGAAAGACAACCCTCTCGGAAATCATCCAGCGTGCCGAGAAAAAGCAAAAGCTATTCCACATGCGACCGCTGGAATTTTCTGAGGGCGGCGCACCCTCTGAATCAGATCTCAGGGCTGTTTTTAAACGTCAATTTGCACCAACAAAGTTTGATGATGAATTTCTTTGGGACAACGTTGACGATCAGGGAATAGAAAAAATTTACTGCGCTGAATTTGTTGTGAAGTTCATCAATACATTTCTCAACATCCCACTGCAACCTGAACCCATGAGCTTCGTTCGTTTGAAAGATTTCTGGGAAAGGTATTACAAGCAGTTCAACCTCGAAGTCCCTGAAGGCAAGCCAGGAGCATCGCCAGCTCTCCTCTATTTCAGTGAACGCCTTATCAAACTTGGCACCCTCGAAACCAACAGAAGTGAACCACGGGAGCTTCCATGATCACTCAATTCACAGGACTCGTGGGCATCGCTGTGATGATTGGTGTCGCCTGGCTGATGAGTGAAAATCGCAAGGCCATTCCATGGAAAATGGTCGGTTATGCTTCCCTCATGCAACTCGTTTTGGGTGTGTTTATTGCAGGAATACCTGCGCTCCAGTTCTCCGGCCCATTGACTCCGTTTTTTGCGGCAGCGAACGATGCCATCATTGCCAGTCTTGCATTCGTGGACAAAGGCTCTGGCTTTGTTTTCGGACCGCTCACTCAGCCTGAAAAAATTGGCGACTTTATTATTGCCTTCAAGGTTTTGCCGACAATCATTTTCTTCGCATCACTGATGGCCGTGCTCTATCACTACGGCGTTATGCAGAAAATTGTAAATGCATTTGCCTGGGTGATGCGCCGTTTCCTCGGAACGAGCGGTGCTGAATCACTTTCAACTGCGGGCAATATCTTTCTCGGGCAAACAGAGGCACCCCTTTTGGTTAAGCCCTACATTGAATCCATGTCACGCAGTGAAATCATGTGCGTTATGGTGGGTGGCTTCGCAAACGTGGCAGGCGGAGTTCTGGCTGCGTACGTGGGCATGCTCGTTGGTCTCTTACCAGACATTGCGGGTCATCTACTCACCGCGAGCGTCATGTCTGCACCCGCAACAATTGTCTTCGCAAAAATCATCGTTCCTGAAACGCGCTCACCAGAGCTCGCTCAGGGAGTTTCACTTTCGGGCAAGTCTATTTACACCAACGGCATTGATGCTGCTGCACATGGCGCGCTCGAAGGTACGCAACTGGCAATCACGGTTGGAGGCATGTTGATCGCTTTCATTGCTCTCATGGCCATGGGCAACGGAGCACTCGGCTGGCTCAGCGATAGCACGGGTCTCTCTCAGCTTCTGGGCAGCAAACTCAGCCTTGAGCTGATGCTGGGTTGGATCTTTGCCCCGTTTGCTTGGATGCTCGGCGTTTCTTCTGAACACATGAACTTTGCCGGCCAACTTCTCGGCAAAAAAATCATCCTCAACGAGTTCGTTGCCTATCTTGACCTTGCGAAAAACGGCCAAGCACTCGATCAACGCTCGGCGCTGATCATGTCATACGCCCTGTGCGGCTTCGCCAACATCGGCTCAATCGCAATTCAAATCGGAGGGATTGGTGGGATGGCGCCGAGCAAGAAATCTGAGCTCGCCGCACTCGGTGTGAAGGCCATGCTTGCGGGCATGTTTGCCTCAGCGATGTGCGGTGCCATCATGGGGTTGCTGCTCTAAACTAAGTCAGAGCCTTTTGATTTGTAGCGTTGTTCCCTCGCAACTTATTGTTCCCGAATTTGTCATCAGGCTCACCGAGCAGCGGTAGGTTCCAGACTTCAAGCATCCTTTGGGACCATCAGACTCCAGCACCTTCAAGTTCACGATTCCCACCTTGGTCGCATTTGGTGGAAACAGAAACCGGCTCTGACACTTGACCGAAACTGCGGTGCAATCCTGGTTGAAAGTGATGCGCTCACCTTCAGGAAACTGCGCTTCCCATAAACCAACTAAAGGGCTCTCCAGGCAACCATCTTTGCCGAAGGGGGCAGGACTCTCCTCCATGAGCGGCTTCGAGACGCAGGCTGCGGTCAACAGAAAAAGGGGCAAACAATGAATCAGAAATCGCATGCAGACTTTCCTTCCACGTTTTTCAGAAACCGTTAAACGGCTCCGGGCTTTTGAGCTATGCTTCCGATAGTTCTATATTTTTTATCGCACACAAATATTTTTTTTAACAATCCACGTACGCAATTCACACGACAGAACAGTTTTGCCGATAGCGTCTTAAGTATCGCAGGAGAGGCTAAGGGCTAGCGCATGGGAAGACGGAACAATTCTCATATCTACGGTCACTTACTGATTTTAGCGGCCGGCCTGGCCGCTTCTGGATGTTCGGGTCGTCCAGATGACCAGGATTTCTCGCAGACAAGCAAAAACGAAACTACGCCGCGCTCCGGTGAGGCGCCCTCAGCGGACGCGATCGTTAAAAATGGAGGCGCAGCGTTATCGCTGCTTAGCCCACCTCCATCGGAAACGAGTCTAAGCTCATTCGTAACGGGAATAGACGCTCCAAGCGACGTGTCGTACCGCTTCGCACTGGTGCATGCAGAGGCGGCGGCCTGCGAAAACTGGAGCGAGTATCGGCCTGTTTCCGATTTGCTGAAACTCGACCTCGGATCGGATGGTCCCAAAACACTTTGCCTGCAGCAAAAAGATAAGAACAACGTCGCCCGAGATGCTGTGGTCGTTCCATTTCGCAAAAGAGCCGCGCCTGAAGATGGCCCGGAGTATACCCTGGCGGGGCGACCTGCAGCATTCACCGCAGGCTCAGCGGCACGCATTCTTGTCAACAGCGGCGACGCTGTGCAGTATCGTGCTGCATTTATCAATGGAACTGCGTGCTCAACGCTCGAAAACCTTTCTTGGCAAGGTCTCGAAACACCTTTCGAGGCACGTTATCGCTATGATGGCGTATGGAGTCTCTGCCTGGACGTGCGCGACCGCTTCGGTAACCGCAATAGGAAGCCTCACGTTCATACCTGGACACGCGATACCATTAGACCTGTGATGGATGAGTTACCTCTCCCAGGTGGAGTCACTCAAAGCGAGGAGCTTACGTTCACTATTAAGGGGGCACAGGTTTTCGAATACAAGCACGCGTTGCTCGATGGGGTTTCGGACTGTGCGAACCCAATGTATTCGGCGTACGTCGCCGCAGCGACTCCACTTAAAGTGGAGTTAAAATCGGATGGCATAAAAACGCTCTGTGTTTTGACACGCAGCGAAGCCGGAATCATACAGGCCTCGCCCTATGTAAAAGTGATTCAAAAAGTAAAACTCAAGGCAAGCGTGAAAATTCAACCCATTGCTGTTACACGCAGCGGCTCCTCGACAATTCCAGTCAATAATGTGCGTCGCTTCGTCATCAGTGGAGCAGGGCTTACTCATTATAAAGCGGTGACTCTCGACCGATCTGACAATTGCGATGCACAACGCCCTCCCAGCAGCGCACCCATATCGACTTCAACCGTGCTCGAGGCCAGCTTCAGCCCGGGCGGAATCAAAACTGTCTGCGTTTGGGGATATGCTGTTGCATCGCAAACCAATCAAGTGAGCCAGCCTGTTCCGACTTATGTGCGATTTCACAACGACGGCAACAACCATACAGCTGTTGGAAACACCTCGCTTGCCCCGTTTGTATGGCTCGAAACGGGTGCCGTGTGCGTACGCTGTCACGACGGCTTCAGCGAGGATGTTTACCGCAGCAATGCGGTGAACATTTCAAACCGTCTCCGGGATCGCAACCATCCGAGACCAATGCCCGTCGGTGGATGGGCGAGCGATGAACAGCGCACGCGCATGCTGCTCTTCCTGCAGAATATCCCTGGCTATCCCCAGGACCTTCCGCACATTCCATGAATTTATGGGATTGATTCGCGACTCAAAAGATCAGGCTGAGCAAAGCGTTCAACAAAACGCCGCGCAGGTGTGTTCCACGACGACAATGGAACGACGCGACCGTCATGCATTGTCACCGCTCCTTTAGAATAGTCTATTTCGATTTTTCGCCGATTGGGCAAAATCACAGCGACAGTCTCGTCGACAAAGTGAGATGTCATCAAGCCAGAAACAACTCGGATGCGATCAGCAGGAACCGTATCAAACAAAGACAATGAATCCTGACGCAATTGCTGAGGTAAAGTACAGCCCCACAACGCCAAGGTGCTTGCATACAAATCAGCTTGAGACACAGGTGCTCCGCTGTTTTGCTCTAATTTTTCGAGCTGACTGGCTGGCGGCAAGATGAAGAGTGGATTGCGAATAACATTGTCAGAATAGCCTGAGTTGAAGCGAACTTCTTTGGTTAAATTTTGGCCATGATCGGAAGAAAAGAAGACCCATGCCTGAGGATGTTTCGCGCGCACAACACCCATGAGTTCTTGCATATAGGCATCAAGTTGCACAACCGTGTTGTCGTAGGCATTGTCGTCGTTCGGGCTCAATTCAGGAAGGAATCGTTTGAAGCGCGGCAACGAATGGTTCGCATAGGGGTAATGACTTCCATCCATGTGTAGTGCCAAGAAGAAGGGCTTATTGATTGAATTGAGAAAAGGCAAAGCACCTTCTGTGAGTACCTTGAAATCCTCCGCTCCCTTGGAAACACCCGCAGAGCGTTCGAAATCAGTTCCTGATTTATACAAATCAACATTTTGATTGATAATAATTTTATCTTGATTGCCCCAGCGTAATTCCTGAGCGCCGATGAACGCAGTGTGCAATCCCGCAGCCTTCGCAAAATCGAAAACCGAGGGTGTTCTATAGATACGCCCGTGGCTATCTGGCCCCTGGATGCCGAAAAAAAGATATGGAAGTGAAACGCGTGTCACAGTGCCAATACTCACTGCGTTATTGAATCGCACAAGCCTGTCCTGCTGCCACTCCAGCACTAGAAAATCGGTTGTTGGTCGACTGTATCCATAGAGCGACATGCGCTTTGCGACCAAGCTTTCTCCCACCACCCAAATCACCGAGGGAGGAGTCTCTCCAGAGGTAGGCTTCTGACATTGGAGTTCATTAAAACTGCGATTGCCCGGAATCTTTGTCGTGTAAAAATTGTTCGGCATCCGCAGCAGATCCATGAATGCAGCACTCGCGCTCAGCAGAGAATGTTGCATTGTTGGCGAAGAAGCCCACGCAAAAGTAGCCACTCCCAACGCTGCCAGAAGACTTACAGCACCAGCGCTCACGTGAGCCACAGACACCCGCATGCTCTGCGCAAATCCATGCAGCACAAATGCAAAAACTAACACCGAGGGAACCACACGCAACACGGTTTGCAGCAGCTCGACGTTTTCGCGCATGAGCTCAAGAAAGAGATTGGGATTTTCAAACACAAAGCGCACGCCAAATGAACTAAATGGCTTTTGATAACTTAAAAAATGATTCACTTGGAGGCTGTAAAGAGCTGCCACCTCAACTGCATTGATAAGCAATGCAAACCAAAACCAGCGGATGCGTCCCGCCTTGCGAAGCGAGGCTAGATAGGCTCCGAGAAGAACGATCAAACCGGAAAGAAAAACTGCCGAGATGACTTGATTCGCCCAGTACCGCCAGCTCAAAAAATCAGACCAGCTCATGCCCGAAGAACGAACGATGAACTGGTCGATGAAAAGCAGCAATGGCACAGAGAACCAAAGCGCTCCTCCGGAGACAAACCTCACTGAAGACTGGTTCTCTTTGGTCACTCGAACCTTCTCACACCACCGGCAGGGACCAATTTTCGAGGGTGTTCTTAACCGTAGAAAGGAACTTGCCACTGTCGGAACCGTCGATCACACGATGGTCGAAACTCAGAACAACGTGGCAGGTTGTGCGAATCGCAATTGCATCATTCACCACCACTGGCTTCTTGACCATGGCACCAATCCCCATAATCGCGACCTGAGGCTGGTTGATGATGGGCTGACCGATGATGGTGCCGAACCCGCCGAAGTTCGAAATCGAGAAAGTTCCACCCTTCACATCGTCGGGCGCAAGCTTTTTGTTGCGTGCTTTGTTTGCAAGCGACTCGAGCTCACGGGCAAGACCCACAAAACTACGTTCTGTGGAGTTCTTGATGACCGGTACAATCAGACCCCAGTCGAGAGCGACGGCAATACCGAGGTTGACGTCTTTCTTGTAGACGATGGTGTCACCATCGACAGATGCGTTCACGATCGGAACAGCTTTAATACCCTCGAGAGCTGCGTGCATAAAGAACGGCATGAAGCTCAGTTTGAAGCCGTGCAGTGATTCAAATTTGTCTTTGAATTTTGCACGTAGGTCGACGATCTTTTGAAGATCAATTTCAATTACGCTGGTCACATGAGGACTGGTGCGTTTGCTCATGACCATATGCTCAGCAATCTTCTTGCGCATTTGGGTCATGGGCACGCGCTCAACACGAACGCCATCTACAAGACCAGAGATCTGGCCTCCGGTGGAATCCACCGCCGCAGCAGACGCTGTCTTCACCGCAGAGAATGCAGCTTGCGCAGCCGAAGCCACCAACCCACTGCCGGTGCTCTTTGCAGCTTCCATGTATGTGACGAGATCTTGTTTGTTGATGCGGCCGTTTTCACCGGTGCCTTCAACTTTACTGAGATCGATGTTGTGTTCCGCAGCCATTTTACGCACAAGCGGACTGCTCTTCACATTGCGGTTGGAGTCCTCAACCTCAGCGACAGCTGCAGGGGCTGGAGCAGCGGCCGCAGGGGCTGGCTTGACTGCTGCAGGTGCCGCAGCGGCTGCTGGTGCAACTTTCGCTTGTGGAGCTGCAGCCGATGCACCCGCACCGCTTTCATCGACAATGGCCACAACCGAGTTCACGGCCACAACCGTGCCTTCGTTAGCTAGGATCTGAACAAGCACACCGCTCACCGGCGACGGAATTTCGGTGTCGACTTTGTCGGTCGAGATTTCAAAAAGAATCTCTTCGCGCTGTAATTTGTCACCGACTTTTTTGTGCCACTTGGTCAGCGTTCCCTCGTTGATGGATTCACCCATCTGCGGCATCAATACATTGGTGGCCATGTGTCTCTGTTCTCCAATCAGATATGGATCGCGTGTCCTTTTGCTGCATGAGCAGCTTCAAGAACCGTCTCTGAGATGGTCGGATGAGGATGAATGGTGTGAGCCAGCTCATCGATGGTCATCTCGAGATTGTTGCCCAAGCTAAATTCTGCAATGAGCTCAGTTGCCTTGGCATGCACAATATGCACGCCCAGAATTTCGCCGTATTTTTTGTCGGTCAGGATTTTCACAAAACCATCGGAGGCATCTTCGATCCGCGCCTTAGCAATCGCAGAAAACGGGAATTTGCCAACACTGTACTCACGTCCCTCTTTCTTCAAATCCTGTTCACGCAAGCCGATGCTGGCGACTTCGGGATAGGTATAAATTGCACCTGGGTTGGTGAGATAATTGATAGGAGTGCGCTTTTTGCCGGCGATAATATCAACCGCAAACATAGCTTCGGCAGATGCTGTGTGAGCTAATTGAGGCGTTGGGATGATGTCGCCAACCGCATAAACGTTTGCTGCAGTGGTTTTGTAGTTCTTCAAATCCACAGGAATGAAACCACGTGCATCAGCCTTGATGCCAACAGTCTCAAGCCCAATGTCTTCGGTCACAGGCGCGCGGCCCACGCTGATGAGGGCTTTCTCGAACACACGTGGCGCCGCTTCACCTTCAACCAACACTTCAACTTTACCACCCTTAGCGGTGATACTCTTCACTTTGATGCTCGTGAAGATTTCCACATTTTGCTTCTTGAGAGCCTTCGCCAGTTCCGCCGCAGTTTCGAAATCCTCGCTCGGAACAAGCTGTTCGCTCATTTCAAAGATGGCAACCTTCGAACCGAAACGGCCGAAGCAAGATGCAAATTCAGAACCAACGACTCCGCCACCAAGAATAGCAAGACTCTCAGGGACTTTATCGAGATACAAGATGTGATCGGAGCTCAGGATATCCTTGCCGTCGATCTTGATGTGCGGCAATTCACGCACTTTTGAGCCTGTTGCAAGGATGATGTTTTTCGCCTGCAGCTTGCTTTTGCTTCCGTCGGCCGCGGTGACTTCAACCTGACCAGCACCAGCCAGACGACCCATACCACGGATGACGTCGATCTTGTTTTTCTTCATGAGGAACGCCACGCCGCCGTTGACGTGCTTGACGATCTCGTCCTTGCGCTTGTTCACCTGTGGAAAGTCTAGGGTGATGCCGCCGGGTTTGTCGGCGCCCGTGATTTTGACCCCGTATGAGGCCAGCTTGCTGGCTTTTTCGTACATGCTTGCCGAATGGAGCATCGCCTTGGTCGGGATACAGCCCACATTCAGACAGGTTCCGCCGAGCCAGTCTTTCTTTTCAATCAGCGCTGTTTTCAAGCCACTTTGGGCACCGTGAATAGCTGCAACGTAGCCAGCAGGGCCACTACCAATCACCACGAGATCATAAGATGTGGACATTTTTACTCTCCTGGGTCATAACACGCGGGCCAATGCCGCCCGGGCTTGCTATCTAGACCCGCCGACCCAAAAAGGCAACTCACCCGCTGGATTACACCCCATGAGCTATACACCCGTTCCTGACTCTTTCATCCAACAGCTGATGCTGAGAAAAATCCCCTTGCGCATGGAGTTTGTGACTTCAGCCAGCAAGCTCGAGGAACTTCCCGAGAACAATCTCCCTGAGGTGGCGCTGGTTGGACGCAGTAACGTTGGCAAGAGCTCATTGCTTAATTTTCTAGCAGGGCAAAAGCAGCTGGCTCGTGTCAGTTCGACACCCGGACGCACGCAGCTCATGAATGTTTTCAGCGCTGAACGTGGGGTCTTTCGGCTCATCGACCTCCCGGGCTATGGCTTTGCTTTCTCACCCCGTGAGACTCAGGCGCACTGGGCAGATGCCATGCGTGTTTTTTTCGAAAGAAGAAGTTCGCTACTCGGCATCCTGTTCCTTATGGATGTGCGGCGCGAAGTCACCGATGAAGACATCAACCTCGCTCAGTGGTTCCTTGATCACGACCTGAACGTGCTGCTCGTGCTCACCAAATGCGACAAACTTACCAAAGCACAACTGGGTATGGTGATTCGAGAGCGCAACAAACAGCTGGGACTTGCTCCCGGCATGGTCGTCACAACAAGTACTCTTCAAAAAATGGGAATGCAGGAAGTCATGAGCGGCCTCGCCGGACTTCTGCAAAATGAACCGCGCCGCGTATGAGCACTGACCGCACAATCAAGAAGCTCAGGCGACGCAGTCGCAACACCGCGCGCGGCTGGCTCGCTCAGGCCATCAAAACATACGCCCGGACACTCGAAACAACCGAACGAGAACTTTCACGCGATGACATTCGCGCACAGGTTCTCACGTTGACCGGGCAGATTCTGCAGAGCATGAACGACACACCGCGTGCAGAGAATCCAGTTCACGATATTCTTGAAGAGACCATCGCTCTGATGAGCCGCGAATTGGGTCTTGAAACGCAAGAAACACGCCTGCGTCTCGAACGCAGGGCGCGCCGTAAAGACCCACTCGACAGGTCGGCAACTGAGGCAAGTTTCAAGGGGCTCACTCCCCTCTCACGTCTTCAAAACCAGCCCCCCACACAGCTTTTACCCCGCCTCGAACGCGAGGATGATGGCAGTCTCACGGAATCATCGGTTGCCCAGCTCAGGGATTTCCATCCAGAAATTGTTCTCTATTCACCACAGATCCCTCCCAACACGGGCACGATCGCTCGTCTTTGCGCTGCAATGACCTGCCGGCTGCATCTTATCGAACCGCTCGGCTTTGACGTCTCAGAAAAGAGCTTTCGCCGAGCCGGCCTCGATTATTGGCCATTTGTTGAGTTGTATGTGCACGAATCTTGGGATGCGTTCCTGCGCACACGCCCATTTCGTCGCCTCGTTCTGATCGAAACGGGTGGGCAAACTTCGCCCTCTGAATTTCTCTACGAGCCCGGTGACCTTCTTGTTTTCGGTGCCGAAACCACGGGCATTCCCCGGCATATTTTATCCGACTGCAAAGAAAACCAACGTGGGCATCTTGTTACGATACCGATGTTTGACCGCGGTGTGAGAAGCTTGAACCTGGCAAATAGTGTTTCGATTGTCGCACATTGTGCGTTGGCGCAACTCCATGCGCGACTTTCGGAGCTGTGAAAATGACTGGAGTCAGGGCTCATGCGTATCGCCTCACGTCCCGTAGTGGAACATGGCTCATACCTTGCTGCTGAATTGCTCACTCTCGGTGTGGTCATCCTTGTGGGGCTCGCACTGGGGCACTTTATTTCCGTAGGAAGCGCTCCGTACACAGAATCTGTGGTCATCAGCTCCGATCTCAGCGCACTTCCCAAATACGCCGGACTTTCACTAATCCGCAGCCTACTCGCACTCATCATCAGCTATTCATTTGCAATTGCATACGGAACAATCGCTGCTCGCAACGAGCGCAACGAACGTCTGATGATACCAATTTTGGATGTGCTGCAAAGCCTTCCTGTTCTGACCTTTCTTCCTGGCTTTGTGCTTGCACTCACCCAATTATTTCCCAATAGCCGTTGGGGACTCGAGATCGCCTGCATTCTCATGATTGTCACCGGTCAGGTGTGGAATCTCGTTTTTGCTTACTACGAAAGTCAGCGTGGGCAAAATGCTGAGCTCAAAGACTACGCCAAGCTGTTGCGGCTCTCGCCCTTAGAACGACTGACGCGTCTCGATCTGCCCAGCGGGCTTGGTCCATTAGTTTACAACGGCATGATGTCCATGGCCGGCGGATGGTTTTTCCTCACGTTATGCGAAGGCTTCGTTCTTGGCGACAAAAGCTATCGGCTTCCCGGACTCGGTAGCTTTCTCAGTGTTACCTTTGAAAACCAAGAGTATGGTTCATTCGTTGCGGGACTTGCCTGTTTGATAGCCATGGTCTGGGGTGTGGACTTTCTGCTGTGGCGCCCACTGATAGCTTGGAGTATGCGCTATCGCGAATCCTCAGAAGTTGATCCTTCCGGAGCACGCTCGGTCTTTCTCGATCTTTTACGCCGTTCTCGCATAACGCAGAATCTCTCCGAGTTGCTCGGCAGAGCGATGAGCAACCTGAGAGAATTCCGTAAGCGGAAAAAACTAAAAGAATCCCTGCCCACGCTTAACCCAGAACAAAAGGCAGGAGCGCTGGGACGCTGGCGGCAGGTGGTCAAGCCAAATCAACTTCTGGAAACAAAGGCACGCGCGCAGTTTATCGCCCTTGCGCGATGGCTCTCTGGATTCTTGTTAGGCATTGTTGCGTTCCTTCTTTTGCCAGCAATTCCAAATCTGGCCATGAGCATGGCACAAGTGACACGTTCCGACTGGCTTGAGCTCATCAATGCGCTGGCACTGACCTTCCTCAAGGTCTTGGGGGTAATCTTTCTCGCTTCGCTCTGGACAATTCCTGCGGGGTTGTGGATTGGCATGTCACCAAAAATCAGCCGCCGCGTCGCACCTGTGATCCAGAATCTGGCGGCGTTCCCCGCCCCCGTACTCTTTCCATTGATTGCCATGAGCATGGCTCAATCGAACATGAATCCTTTGCTTGCAGCAACGCTGCTGATGACCATAGGAAACCAATGGTATCTGCTCTTCAATATCATTTCCGGAGCCAGCCGAATTCCTCAAGACCTGCAGATTGTTGCTCAAGTTTATGGTTTCTCGCTCAAAGATCGTTTCACGAAACTCTATTTCCCCGCGATTTTCCCTTCGCTGCTGACAGGCTGGATTACGGCTGCCGGAGGCGCATGGAACGCCAGCATCGTGGCAGAAATCGTGGAATTCCCCGATGGACGCTTGCACTCGACAGGAATTGGCGCAGAAATCACTCAGGCCACAACACATGGGAATTATCAGCGCCTAGTCGCAGCCATCATTGTTATCACTATCGCGCTGATTATTTTGAACAGAACTGTCTGGCGCTCTCTGCATCAATACGTTGAGGAGCTCAAACCATGATGAACTGCGACAGACAAAACAGGAACTCGCATGATTAGACCTGCGCAAAACATACAGTTTGTGCAACCCGCAAAAGAGACGCGCAAGACTGTCGTCTCTGTCCGTTCGCTGTGCAAAGATTTTGTCCGCCCCAACGGCAACGTGGTTACCGTTCTCGAAGGTATGAACCTCGACGTCTACGACGGAGAGTTCTTGGCCATCCTCGGGACATCGGGATCCGGAAAGTCCACATTGCTAAAGTGTATGGCCGGCTTGCTCAAACCAACACGCGGCGGCGTCACTTACGCACAGCCCGAGAAACCCGAAGACCCACTGGTCTCTTTTGTCTTTCAGAATTTTTCGCTGTTTCCATGGATGACCGTGCGTGAAAATGTCGAAATCGCGGTGAGGCATCTTCCCAAACACGAGCGCACTGCCCGTGTCGACAGCATTCTAGAGCTCGTTGGCCTTGCCAGCTACGAAGATGTTTTTCCGCGTGAACTGAGCGGAGGAATGAAACAGCGGGTGTCGCTCTCGCGAGCCATGGTGGGCGAACCCATGGTCTTGTATCTCGACGAACCCTTCAGCGCCCTCGACCCACTCACCAGTGAATCACTGCGCGCCGAAATCGGCCGACTCTGGATGCAACCCGACCGCAATATTCGCGCGGCCGTGTTCGTGACACATAATCTCGACGAGGCCATGCAGCTCGCCGACCGTGTCGTCATTCTTCAGGCCAACCCAGGAATGATCTATCGAACCTTTGAGATCCCACTGCCGCGACCGCGCAACTCAAACTCACCCGAGTTTCGTAAACTCGAGGATGATCTGGCACGGCTCTTCGGTGAATTGCAGTTGGGGCGGATGCTTTCCGACCACGAAGAGGAACACCATCATCCACCCATCAGCGCTGCTCCACAGGACAGTAAAGAACCGCAACAAAAATCAGCACGCCCTGTTTCGGGTGCCCCTGCGGCTCCTCAGACCGAGCGCCCGCGCCGCACAAAACCACTCATCAACACAAGCCTCGTGCTTGTGGAAGGTCTGCTGACCCGACTCGCAGAAGAGGAAATCGGCATGGATCTTTATGACCTTGCGGACGACATGGGACAGAGTGTCGACCTCGTTCTGCCTGCTGTGGCATCTGGCGAACTGCTCGGGTTGCTATTCACCCCGGGAACTCGCCTTGTTTTGACCGAGCGCGGTCGCTCCTTTGCCGAGGAACAAGATCCGCTCCTTCGACGAGCAATTCTACGCGACTCATGTTTGAATCTTCCACTGGTTGCGTCCATCTACGAGCTTGTTAAAGGAAAGCAGAGCGAAGGTCTTGAAAAGGCTATAGCGCTTGAACAGATTGTCATGATGCTTCCGTTTGAAGATCCTGACGTCCAGTTCGAGGCTCTGCTGAAATGGTGCAGACACGTGAACTTGATGAGCTACGATGCATTGACAGCAACCTTATACGCGGAAGACTGACGCAATGTAATTGGAACGGAAGCTCTACGAGAGCTCCGGCTGGGCAAAAAGAACAGAGTAAGAGCCACACCCTTGGGCGGGATATGTGCGGAGGTAAAGACGGTGAACGAAAACTTCTCAACCATCTTTCAAGCGAACGCGGCATTCGTTGAGGAGATGTTCCTCAAATACCGCGAAAACCCGATGTCTGTCAGCGAGGGTTGGCGCGCCTATTTTGAAGGTTTCCACGAAGGCTTTGAAACTGCCGTGCGGCTCAAACCCGAAGAGCACAATGGCAATGGCCACGCCCTGAATGGAACGTCTGAGCAGGTTGCTTCACCCGGACAAATGGTTTTTGAACAGCGTTGTGCTGAACTTGTTCAGGCGTATTGCAGCTTCGGTCACCTCCAAGCAAACCTCAACCCACTCGGACTCGAACCCGCCGCGCACCCTGCCCTCGCGCTCGAAAATTATGGATTTTCGCACAACGATCTCAACCGCATCACTGCAGCAGGCAACAGGCTTGGGCTCGCTCCGCTTTCGCTGGGAGAATTGCTCGCCGAACTCACCCGCCGCTTTTGTTCCACTGTCGGCGTTGAATTCGAGCACATCGCTCATCCCGGGGAACGCAAGTTCCTTTACGAATCACTTGCGGGGCTCAGCCAACGCGTCGATTCGGACACACGTCTGGCGCTCTTCACAGAGCTAGCCAAAGCCGATTCACTCGAGAAAACCATCGCTACCAAATTTATCGGCAAGAAGCGCTTTTCGATTGAAGGAGCGGACACTCAAATCCCGGCGCTCGAAACTGTTTTTCAGACGGGTGCAGCTCTCGGAGCGAAGGAATTTCCTGTCGCAATGGCGCACCGGGGTCGTCTTAATATTCTTGTCAACTGTATTCACAAACCACTTGAACAACTCTTCGCTGAATTCGAGGGCTACCCGCACGATGGTCTACAGGGTGACGGCGACGTTAAATACCACGGTGGATACGAGAGCGCACGCACGACGCGCGACGGCAAACCCATTCGCGTTTCGCTGTGCTTTAACCCAAGCCATCTCGAATTCGTAGACGGCATTGTTATGGGCGAAGCCCGCGCCAAACAAGTTCTCCATCACGGCGGCGACAAAAAAGCTGTTCTACCTGTCGTCCTGCATGGCGATGCCGCGTTTGCTGGCCAGGGCGTGGTCTATGAAACCCTGCAGATGATGAATCTCGACGGCTACGGTGTCGGGGGCACCATTCACATCATTGCGAACAACCAGGTGGGCTTTACCACCAACCCCAAAGACGGACGCTCCGGACTCACCGTTGCCGACATCGGCAAGACCGTGCAGTCTCCCATTTTTCACGTAAATTCTGATGATGTTGAGAAAGTTCACGGTGTGATGAAGATCGCAACCGAGTATCGCCAACGCTTCGGAAAAGATGTGATCATTGAAATCATCTGCTTCCGCCGTCATGGCCACAATGAAACCGATGAACCACGCTTCACCCAGCCTGTGCTTTACAAACGCGTCGACGCAAAAGCATCGCCCTACGAGGCCTATGCTCAATTTTTATCGCAGCAGGGTCTCGATGCGCGCTTTACGACCGAAGCACTCATTGAGATTCATGCGTCACTCAAAACCGCAATGAATGCCATATATGATGAAGTGAAGAACGAGCACATTAAACTTGAGAGCACCCAGCCCCATCGCGGCTTCGATTCACTGCGTCGCCATGTCAGTAGCGCAGAGATGCTCAAACCCTTCAAAAGCAAAGTCTCCCTGGAGACTCTCAAAGAGCTTGGAAGCAAACTCGTTGAGGTTCCTGAAGGCTTTACTCCAAACGCAAAATTAGCGCGTATTATTCTCGGCGAGAGACGCGACATGGTCGATGAAAAGAAACGCATTGACTGGGGCATGGGCGAGCTGCTGGCATACGCAACTCTTCTTAGAGATGGATACAGTGTGCGCCTCGCCGGTCAAGACGCACGCCGTGGCACATTCAGCCACCGCCATGGCACACTCACAGATGCGGAAACTGCTCGCCATTTTACATCGCTGAGTCAATGCGCAGACAAAGGCTCACAGGTTGAAATTTGGGATAGCCTTTTATCTGAAACAGCCGCGATGGCGTTCGAGTACGGCTATGCCACACAGCACGATAAAGCTCTGGTGCTCTGGGAAGCACAATTCGGTGACTTCGCCAACGGCGCGCAAGTCATCATCGACCAGTTCCTGGTTTCAGGGGAAAGCAAGTGGGGGCAGTCACAAGGCCTGGTTCTGCTGTTGCCGCACGGATATGAGGGGCAAGGTCCAGAACACTCCAGCGCTCGTCTGGAACGCTTTCTGCAATTGGCCGCACAAGGCAATATTCAAGTTTGTTATTTCACCAATGCCAAGCAGCTCTATCATGCTCTACGCCGCCAGGTACTGCGCGATTTCCGCAAACCTCTCGTAGTCATGACACCCAAGAGCTTCTTGCGTCATCCGCGCGCAACCACAACCTTCGCGGATCTTGCAGAGGGCTTCTTTGAGGAGGTTCTGGCAGACCCACGTGCCGAACTCGAGGCTGGAAAGGTGACACGGGTTGTGATGTGCACAGGAAAAATGGCACACGATGTACTTGATGCCGCCGAAAAACCAGAAAACAAAAACAGTGCCGCAACCACAGCTGTTGTGCGCATCGAACAGCTTTATCCTTTCCCTGAGCTGCAACTCGAAGCCGTTTTGAAGGCCTACCCCAAAGCTAAAAGCTTGGTTTGGGTTCAGGAAGAACCCCGCAACATGGGGGCTGCCACCTTCATCATGCCCAGAATTGAAAAGCTCATTGCTGCGCTGCACGCCGGCAAGTCTCAGCTCGAATATGTTGGCCGCAGCAGACGAGCCAGCCCAGCCGTGGGACTCGAGAAGCAGCACCTCAAAGAACAGGAGAAAATTGTCTCAGCTGCTTGGAATGGCAAGGAATCCTTGGAAGTTTAAAAACTGTAGCGGTTTAAAATTGCAGCTCAAATGCCCTCCCCTGGCCGCGCCTCGGAGGGGCTTTCTTTCTTCTTCGGAAGATTTGGCCAGGCAACTTGCCGGTCAGTCAATCGTCTGCGAAATGCGTCATCAGAACACAACAGACCAAAGCTCAGTTTTTCAAGTCATTCTGACGGAGAAGAAGATGAACTCACCGCTGCAGTCAAGCAATCACCTGACAGGTGATTTGTGCTCCGAAGAAAACATCGCCTTCTTGATGCTCACAGAGGTTCTTCGTGCCCGAAGTTTAGATATCCTCGAATCACTCAAGAACCCTCAACTGAATGTCACTCATCTGCGTCGACTCGCGCTGAATATGTCCCTCTCTGCCGAAGATCTCATTCGCTCAGCTGGCCTTTTGAAGCGCTCAGCAACGGGAACGTCCATCAACCAGAGTCAGAGAGCGACAGCCTCGCAGGAACCCGCATCGCTCCATTCCATTTTGGACTTATGCCTGATTGCAGCACGAAATCGCCTTTCTGAGTTCAACATCGAACTTGTGAGCGACACCGCTCCGCGGGATCTCTTCGTGGGAGGAAACCCTTGGGAAATCGCATACGCCCTTTTCTTGCTGCTGCGCGATACTGCCCGCGCCCAAGCGCATTCTCTGCACCGCGCTCCGGCTAAGCAGCATCCCGAAGCTGAAGGAAAGATACGCTTAGAATTGGAGATTGCGGAGGGTTTCGTGGATATCTGCATTCCAGCAGTGATTGCTCTCGACCCAAGCTATCTCGACAACACAGCTAACCCAGACAGCAGCAACGCCAACCACAACATGAGTCACGCGGAGTGGTTTTGTTTCCGCCGCCTTCTCGAAGCAAACAATGCGCTTGTGAATGTGCAGTTGACCGGAGGCTCTCCTGAGCAATGCTACCGCATCACACTCAGGCTCCCCACCTTCCAGCCCGGGCATGAAGAGCCCATTGATTTCTTCACAGTGTCTTTGAACTCTGTGAGTCCTTGACGAGCTCTTGAATGAGTTTGTCCCAAGATTCCAACGATTGCACATCTCCCTCGAATTTCCGCCCGTTCACAAAAACGGTCGGAGTTCCCTGCACGCCAACCCGCTCACCCTCACTGATATCTGCCTGAATAGCTTTCTCTGTTGCTTCGGAACTCAGGCATTTATCAAAGACATCTGACTTGATTTTGAGAGACTTGCTTAGGTCTTTGTAAATATTTTCTTGGGTGAGTTTGTCTTGCGCATCGAAAATCCACTTTTTTGCATCTGCGAGCTTACCCTGCGCTGCTGCACAGTAAACCGCAGTGGCCGCTGCACGTGCCTGCTTGTGAAAACTCAATGGAAAATGGCGCACCTCCCAATGAATTTTCTTGCCATGTTTGCTCAGCACTTCCTGGCTCACGGCAGCAAACTTTTTACAGTAAGGACATTGGAAGTCAGTGAATTCAACCACACGAACGGGAGCCTTGGCGTCACCAAGCGATGCTTGGGTGCTCTTGGTGAAGGTAATCACAGGCGCCTTGGGCTCACGCAGCGCGAGTTTGATTTCACCTTTCTGCAGAGCCTTGTCTGTTGCATCCGTCAGAGCCTTGATTCGTTTTTGTTGACCAAGATAACGGCGGATAACCTTGCCACGCTCCTCGACCGGCAAAGCCTGGAACTGCTTTTCATTTTTGAAGTTTTCGAGTGCTGCGTCGATTTCTTTTGCACTCGGCTCGAAACTCTGATTGAGCCATTTTTCTTCCGCTGCAAATGGCTTATCTGCATTTTTCAATGACTCAAAAGGTTTGGTTTTATCATCCACAAAACGTTGACGAGCCAAGGACTCAATAGCTCGGAAGCGACTCAATTCTAGTTCATGAATGCGCATCTGCTCGGCGGGGCTCAGATCGCCAACGCGATAACCTTTTCCTTCAATTGTGAAAAGAGAATCTGCCTCAACAGATGCCGCGGGAGTGGCAGGAGCTGTTGCTGCCGCGGCCAGCGAAATTGAAAAAAACGCAACAAAAAATGACAACGAACGAGGAACACACATGAACGGCCTCATGATTTTGATCTCCTGAAGTTTGAACGGGCGGAGAATAGGCTCAGGAGATCTGGCTGACAAGAAGCAATTCATCAAAAAAAAGTAAAAATCTGCTGCTCAGAAGTTTTGATGGTGAGCCATGTGGCGCGCTGCTGTTTTTTTGGAGCGGGCAATGCGACGAAGAAAATAGCTGTGGCGCACATTCAGCTCAGTTCTCTCCGCTTCAAAGTTCAACATTCGAGCGCGCGAGATACCAAAACCGATACCGAGAATTAATCCAAAGAACAGAGCAACTCCACAGAGAATTAACAATCCTGGAAGAACAAATGATTGTGTTTCTGGCGAGAGAAAATTACTGAACCACCCTGGCTGCAAACGATAGAGTTGCTGGACACCAGCATACAAACCAGCACACGGTGTTGCCAATGCCAGGGCGGATGCAACGGGGTAGGTAAACAAAGACCATTTAGCTGCACGCCGCCAGGAAGATATACGCCGAAAATGCTCCGCATAATGGGATTTCATATAACGATTGAAAGCAGACTCGGGTACAGCTCTGCTGCGCAGTCGCGAAGAACGCTTCGAATGAACTGCTGAACTCGGAAGATTGCTATCGTCCCGAGACTGTGAATTCTTTTGCTGAGCCATGTTTGTTTACCCCTGCTCGTAGCTGCCACCAACTGCATTCTGCTGTGTGCCAGCCAGGGCACCAAGTCGCATCCGCAGCTGACGTTCATCTGCAATTTTTCTTTGGTTAACTGAATCAATTTTCTGAACAACGGCCTCGCTCATACCGCGCCACTCCGAAATAACCTCTCGCCATCCACGCGGAAACAGCAGACGCAATTTCGCAAGGCGCCAATAGGCAGGGAAATGGTCATGTCGCTCGGTCGACCACAATCCCATAAACAGAATCAACGGACCTGAAGCTAAACCAATGAGGAAGGCAAGTACGCTGTCGAGCTCCGGCCACAGAGACAAAAGAATAGCTCTGACACTCAAACTTCCCAGGGCGATCCAGGCTGCAAAAACATAGAATCCGTGTGCGATTTTCATAGTTGCGAGAACGTCGCGGTCACGCGTGCTGAGCTCACCCAAGACACCTGCAATGCGCTGCGGGATGAACCACACCACAAAACTCAAATACTCAACCGGACCAGCGATAAGAAAATAGAACATTCCCTGAGTGAGGATCAGTTTGAAGAATGACCGCTTCTGTTCGTGCGACTCGCCCCAGATGATTTGTGCCGGGCTGATGTTCATTGCCAGAAGCATGCGCCGCATGGTCTGAACGCGCGCAAGAAAAACCGGGTCTTTGTCGAACTCGGGGCGATAGGTATCGACGAAAACTCGAAACTCTCGCGCACTTTGAGGGGGGCGTCCATATGCAATTTCGAAGATGAAAAGCCAATTTCTTTTTTCATCCCAGGTTGAAAATTGCGCCAGAGCATCGAGCAATGAGTTGCGCAGCGAAGACATCAAATCATCGACCGATAGCTCGCTGCTCGTGACCGCAATTGGCTCGCAGAAGTGCAGCGCAATGTCTGACCGATATTCATCCTTCTCAAAGTAATCGATAGCAACAGGCTGCAGCACGAGAGAGAAATTCTCGTTCTTCGAGTGCGCCATCGCTTGCAAAGCCATCCGCGCAATACCCGTTTTGAATTTTTGCAAGTATGGTAGGTCATGACTCACGCCTTCTGGAAATATCAGAATGCGGTCGCCAGCTATGAGTGCCTCTGAGACAGCCTGAAATGCCTCCGAGTTTGCGGTCACGCGCCACTCTTTCTCTGAGCTACCACCCGCAATGGCCTGCTTGTAAGCCTGCGCATCAATCATCATGTCCTGTGTTCGGCGCACCGGGATGGCATGAGCCAGTTGGAGCAAAGGGCGCATCACCGGATGGCTCCAAAGGGTGTGCTTGGAAATCGGGCGCAAGGGAATCGGTGCGAGAGCCATCATAATGGCTGGATCAACGATTCCGCTCGGATGATTCGCTGCCCAGATGGCATGCGGGCCAACATAGGGGGTGCCAGAAACTGAGATTCTGCGAAAGAATATGCGACTCAGGGCCTTGGCCAAAACTCTCAGCATGGAATCTCCAGGTTTTGTTCTCCTCTGAATTTAGCGTAAGATACCCAGGCTGAGCAGGCGGATGCTGTCAAAGGCGACACCGTTTCGATGCCCGCCCGGCCTCTGTCAGGGGATTGGCTGTGCTGCACGCAAATATCTCAAAAACCATGAATTGGAGCTCGGGTGAGGTTAGACACTCGGTAGAGCTTCCACTCGAGTGTTGTGTTGTCCAAATTGGTACTCGCATTGAACGTCTCATGATTGCTCTGCACGGCTACGGCGACAGCGCGCGAAACTTTTCATCCGTGGCGAACGAACTGGGACTCAAGAACACACTGTGGGTCAACCTCCAAGCTCCTGAAATGCTCCCCTTCCCCGGAGATGGTGGCCAGTGGTATGAACTTTTTGGCCAACCTCATACCCAACTGCGCTCATCGCTCGAGAAAGTCAAAACAGCTCTGAGCATTGTTCAAAAAGAATTGAAGCTCGACTGGAGCCGGATTTTTCTTTTTGGTTTTTCTCAAGGAGCTTTTGTTTCGCTCCTTTCGGCTCTGGAGTTTCCCCAGCAGCTCGGTGGCGTTGTTGCCCTGAGCGGCTACCTTGCTCAAGCACACCGCATCACACTTCCCGAACCACAGCGCAAACAGCTGCCTATTTTTCTAGCACACGGCCTGCACGATCAGGTTGTCTTTCCGGCACAGCATTTTGAGACGCTCGATATTCTCAACCACCTCGGTTTCACTCAAGTCACAGCCAAAGCCTACAAAGGCGTTGCGCATTCGCTTTGCGCTGAAGAGCTGTTTGACATCCGCACCTTCATTGAGGGTTTGCCTTGAGCCACAAACTCGTCCCCGACGCCAAGTCTATCAACTTTCGCACCGACGACATGAGCCAACTGTCTGAGGTCGAACGGTCTTTAGCGCTTGAGCAAGCGCGTCTTCAACTCGAGCAACGTGCCCAAGGGGGAATGAACGCATACCTTGTAAGCCTTGAACTCGTTGAAGATGACCCACAAGAAGTTCAGGAGAGCCTCGTGGAGCTGGGCAGCCTGGTGCGTTCCTTGGGCGATGAGCCCGTCGGTGTCACCGTGCAAAAGCGATCGCGCATCGTGCCTGCAACACTCATTGGAACCGGTAAAGCTGAGGAATTGCGCACTTCAGCGCAGGAATTAAAAATCGATTACGTTGTATTCGACCAAGAGCTTTCTCCCTCACAGGTGCGCAACCTGGAGACAATTATCGAACGCCCTGTTCTCGATCGTGCTGGCGTTATTCTGCAGATTTTTCGCAAAAATGCGAAAACCCGCGAAGCGAAAACCCAAGTGGAAATTGCGCACCTCGAATATCTCGCACCACGAATTTCAAACTCCTGGATCGCATTCGAACGTCAGCGCGGCGGTGGCTCGGGTGGCACTCGCCTCAAAGGTGCAGGTGAAACTCAACTCGAGCTCGACAAACGCCGCATCCGCGAGAAAATCATCTCTTTGCGCAAGGAACTCGAACGCATCCAGACAGAACGCAGCACGCAGCGTAAGCTCCGCTCCGAGGAGTTCAATGTTGTGCTTGTGGGCTACACCAATGCTGGCAAAACCACCCTGATGAATGCCCTAACAGACAGCCAACTCTCGGCCAAGGATGCACTGTTTGAAACCCTCGACTCCGCCGTCCGCACTCTGAAAGGAGCACACAACCCGAAGGTTCTCGTGACCGATACAGTCGGCTTTATTCGCAGCATTCCGCATGGCCTTGTGGCAAGCTTCCGCTCAACCTTGCAAGAAGCTGCACGCGCCGACCTTCTCGTTCATGTGGTCGATGTGAGCCATCCTCGCTACAAAGACCACATCCGCATCACAGACGATGTCCTCAAAGAAGTCGGAGCAGGTGATGTGGATCGCATGTATGTCTTCAATAAAATCGACTCCCTTAAAGGCGAACCGCGGCTCGGAAAAATTCTCGCGCGTGCCTACAAAAATGCGGTGTGTTTGAGTGCACAGCAGCCCGACGACATCCGCAAGTTACGGGAAGCCCTGTTTCAACATTTCAGCAAAAACATGTTGGAACTCTCACTTCAGGTCGCTTACGACAATGCCGTGCTCATGGCGGCGATCTATGCCCACTCCCGCATTCTTTCTACAGAGTGGACCGATGAAAACGCACATTTTAAAATCCGCGTTTCGCGCGCGGCTGCGCGTCGATATTTTGCACAGCTGCTCTCGCAGGAAGAGCGCGCCTCGCTCGGGTTAACTCTCGATGAAGAGGAAGAACACCTTACGCCGAATACGGAGAATCAACGTCCATGAACGCATCAAACAATTCAGTCCCCGCACCCGCCGTGGTTGGTGACAAAACCGTTCCCGAATCTGTTCATGCCAAAATCCTCGAGCTGCGTGAAATTGAAACGCGTTTGGGACATTTGCCAACGGAGACCTTTGCAGTGACTGACCTGCACAAACGGTTCACCGATCCAAGTCAGATGAGTCACGTTTCGTTCATGGAACAACGCACGGAAACACTGTTTCGTGAAATCGCAGGTGAGCTGCACGACTGCGGCTGGGCACTCCCGGAGATTGTTCAAGCCATCAACATCATCGTGTGCTACGCAGGCGGTCCCAAGTACTGCAACGAAGATGAGGTTGCTGAGGTTCTCGGATCATGAATCACGCTCCTGCGTGCATCACAGCCAACCAAAACATTGGCTTGACCACCTATTATGGAATTGGTGGAAACGCGGCGTTCTATGCACGTCCACGTGGACTTAAAGAACTTGCCGAGTGCCTCCGCTGGGCACAGGCAAAGCCACTGCCCATTGGTATCTTCGGTAGCGGAAGCAACGCACTGATGGCAGATGACACGTTCGCGGGTGTCATCATCACTCTCGCCGAACTCACAACGAGCTACTGGGAAACCGAGACAACTCTCTATGCAGAGGCCGGAATTACAAACACCGAACTGGCAGAAATCTGCCTCGACGCGGGTCGTGCCGGTGCTGCTTGGATGTACCGTATGCCCGGCCAACTCGGTGCAACGATTCGTATGAATGCCCGCTGTTATGGAGGTGAAATATCCCAGATTGCAACGGAAATATTCACCATGAACATGACAGGACAACTCAAAATCCACTCCGGCCAAGAGGTTTTCCACGGCTACAAGAAAACCCTACTGATGGATTCACCTGAGGTGGTCGTGGCTGCACGGCTTTACCTTCCGCACGCTGCGCCCCGTGATGAACTTCTGAACATCATGGAAACATGTGAATCGGACAGGCACCGCAAGCACCATTTCGAACACCCCAGTTGTGGTTCAACCTTCAAGAACAATTATGCTGTTGGCCGTCCGAGCGGACAGGTTTTCGATGAGTGTGGCCTCAAAGGTACGCGCATCGGACAATCAGAGGTGAGCCAGTTCCATGCCAATTTTGTTTGGAACCTGGGCGGTGCTACTGCAGCCGACATGCTCGGCCTGGCTGGGCACATGCGGGAGCGCGCTCAAACATTAAAACAAGCGGATCTTGAACTTGAGGTTCAACCTATCGGTCTTTTTCCGAACGAAGTTGTCGAGCGCTGTGCGCTCGAGCGGCTTGGCCCCTTGATTCCCGAGGGATCTGCCCATTGGGTCGGTTTGCACTGGCATCCCACGGTGGCAAACCACCACAAAAATTCTTTAGCCTGCGAGAAGATTCTCCTTGCTGCCCCTTTCCAAGACTATTTCCGCACACCCGGCCGGGGGCAACCCGAACTTTCCGTGCGCCTCGTGCAACTCCAATCGTGCGCAGATGCAGCACGCAACCCAGACGCACCCTTTCTGCGCTGGGAAACCCACAAGAAAAATCCGAATCAAAGTTGGAGTGAGCTTTTTCCTATCCAACCGCAAGTACCCGTGGGCTTTGTCGACGAACTTTGGAACAGCAGTGTCTCCGAGCTTTTTATTGCGAGCGCAAAACCTGGAGCAACCGATTATCTCGAGTACGAATGCACACCCCAGGGGCACTGGATCGCTCTTGCTTTCAATGCACCACGCGCACGCAAAACCGAGCACTTACATCCTACGGGAGAACTTTGGCCTGATTTTCAATTCGAACAACATGGGCAGTATTTCTCTATAAACTTCAGCTACTCACGTCTCGCTCCGCTCATCCACGATGGCGCACTCCTGGTTCAGCCGTGTCTTAGCCTCGGCAATCAAAGCTGGTTGCTTGCACCGCATTGGGCAGAATCGGGGAGTCCTGAGTGCTGGGACACACAACATAAACCCGATGTCAAACCGGACTTCCACCAACCCCGTCGCTTTTGGCGCGTTGCATTGAGCTGACTCTCATCGCAAAATAAAGGCTTGGAATCAGCTTTTATCTCTGGGGACAGGTCGACCATGAACAATCGTCGTTTGGCTAAGCGTTTGCCAACTCCATTGTTGGTTCTTCCACTTCTTGCGACCGTTGGGCTCATCTCGTGCAAGCCACGCGCATTCAACGATGCACAGACTTCCTCGAATGCAGGTGGTCTGCGCAAGTCAACAGAAGCACAGGCAGCTGCACTGATGCCCTATTGGCCCCTCCCAAAAACAGCCGCTGATGTCGCCCAACTCCCATCCTTGGGCAGCCTCGGTGTTTCAACCCGCTTTTGGCAATCCATTCTTACTGAGGCATTCAACGACAGTGAGAATGGCCGGATCCTGACTCTTTCAAGTCCTCAATGTGCCCGCGCGGTAGATGCGTGGCGCGTCACGACGGCACGTTTGTCACTCTATGAAGTCGATTTACCGGGCAATGTTACTGCGTGGCAGACTCTTGCGTTGCAACGTGAAACCGATCTTGCGCAACGAGTGCAGCTCCATGTTGTTTTGCAACCCTGGTGCTTAAGCGAACGACTCGGTCGAGATGATTTTGTTCATTCACTCGACCATGCATTCCAATTGACGTTTGACCTCAGCTGGCCATTCCTTTCGAAACAGAATCAGAATTTTATTGAAGAGCTTTCGCTGAGAAGCCGTGTTGAACCGGTCTCGATTGTGAAGACGGATAGCCGAGTTCTTCCCTACGCGCGAGCTCTGCTTGACCTCAACGCATCGCAGGCAGGACGCTCGGCTATCGTTGGAGCCTGGAACAATGCTCTCAACACTCAGGAGCTTTTCCAGCAACAGAAATTTCCAGATGCACAATGGAACACTCTGAAGCAAACACTCAACACAAGCCGCGTTCTCAAAAACGCCAGCAACACTCCAGCAACACATCCAACACTGCAGAGTCAACCTGCAGCATTGAATGCGTTCTTTGCAAAAAATGTCTCTGAGAAGAATCTGATGCGCATTCGTGCTCACGTCACCGAGGGGGTCGGCACTGCGCATCATTTCTACCGTTGGGAACGTCAATCTGGAAAGCTTTCACGGGTTGCTCTGCAGACTTCATCGCTGCAGTGGGATCGCACCGCAAATACGGTGACTCTCAAACCATTGCTGTTGAACCCAGCGCTAACTGCACGGGTTGGCAGCGAACAACCAATCAATGAAGAAACACGCATTTTGCTGCGCGATGTTGACCTCGAAGCAACTCCTTTGGCCAATGACATCGCTCTCCAAGATTTGGCTTCATTGAATGAGAAAGTGGTCGATCAAGAGCGAACTTCTGTGCACACAACTCGCTGTGTGAGTTGTCACGGTCTCGATGATGCACAGACCTTTGCGCGTGAGGGCCGACCTGTTACACAGCGGGGAATTTCGCCGTTGCAGCTGACTTTGTCGGGCGTGAATCCAGATGGCAAGCCTATTGTGAATGTGCGCTCTGTGCGAAGTGCAGAGTCCGATGCCGCCCGCTTCGAGGAAGAAAATCAAAATGCCCAGCAGTTCCGATCAGCACGACAATAATTCGCAGACCTCTGTTCCAATGAGTGAAGCACAAAAGCATGATTTAAAGGCCGCTCTGCTCTCCATCAAGTGGGCATCCGAACTCCTCGAACCCATCGATGGCTCCGAGCCGCCTTGCGCGCTTATCGCAGCACAGCTGCGTGCGAGCTATGCAAACCTTTCGATATTCATCGAACCTTTTCTTGCGTCTGCCGATGGAGCCCACACCCCATGATCCAAGTTCTCCATCTTGATGATGACGCCCTTTTTCTTCACCGCTGCGCCCTCTCATTCCGCAATTCTCCGCTCGTTGCTCACATCAACTATCATCACGCGAGCTCGAGCGATGAGTTCAAAAACAAATTCGACGTGTTGCATCCCGATGCAGTGATGCTTGATTTGAGTTTTGGAGGAGCCACACACCGCGGCCTCGAGGTTCTGCGCGCGCTCAGAGACGGCGGATATCGTGGACCTGTAATGATGATGTCTGCGCTCAGCAATTCCGAGACCATTCTCGATTGCATGCGCGCTGGTGCGAATGATTTTCTTTCGAAAAACACTGATGAGGGCGAACTCTCATTCCGCTTGGCTCGGCTCATTCAAGGAAAAGGACTACAAACTCAGCAAACCAATGCACCGCGCCATCTGCCCGGACACATCACTGGAAAATCAATGCGCGAAGTACAGCAACGGCTTTCGCGGGTCTTGAATTCATCTCTACGCTCTGTGCTGGTGTCCGGCGAGAGTGGCACTGGGAAAGAGATGGTTGCAGACATGCTGCATGCCCAGCTCTCCGTCGGCACAGCATTCATTGCAGTCAACTGTGCATCTCTCGCATCCAATCTGATTGAATCAGAGATTTTCGGTCATGAAAAAGGCGCTTTTACAGGGGCAAATCACTCGAAAATCGGTTTGTATGAGGCCGCCGATGGAGGCTGGATTTTTCTCGATGAGGTTGCTCGGCTGAGCTTGGCTGCACAAGCAGCATTGCTGCGTGCGCTCGAAAATGGTGAAGTGCGTCCGGTGGGTGGCAGCCGTTTGCGGCACGTCAACGTCAAGGTGATCGCTGCAACCAACGAACCTCTTGAGCAGATGGTTGAGCGTGGTGAGTTCCGTGCCGACCTGCTCTCGCGACTGCGAGGTTACGAAATCACGCTGCCTCCCCTGCGCATTCGAAGCAAGATCGAGCGTCAGGAGATCATCGAGGCACTGCTTGGTCGACTCAATTCCACAGTCCCTGTCGATGGACAAGAGTATCGGCTCACAAGCAGCTGCCTGTCGGTTCTGACAGATCTATCTTGGGAGCAAGGCAATGTTCGTGAGCTCTGGCAGACACTTCAGGCTATGAGCGTCGATGCGACCGATGGCGTTATCTCGCTCGAATTTTTGCCGCAGCGTCTTCTCCGCAGTGCTGAATCGACGACCGCAAAAGCGAGTGTGCCCACACCTGAGAACGCACACTCCACGCCACAAAGCGCATTACTCCCACCAACGCTGCAACAGTTGTGCACACCCAGCTTTCCATTGAATTTCGAAAATATCATCGACAGCGTCTTTGAGCACCTGCTTCAAGTCCTGCGCATCCAAAGTGGCGATCAAAACCCAAGCCAAAGAACAGTGGCACAGATGTTCAACATAACGCGCCATGAGGCTAGCCAACGCCTCTCGCGCAGCGAACAGCGCTGCTAGTAACGGGGGTACAGTTCGATCCCACGACCACGGAGAAACGCCTCAACCTTGGTCAGCCGACGTTTTTGGTCGGCACGGATGCGCGCTTCATCGTTGTCGAAACGCGCTACATCTTCAAATCGGTTGGAATCAGGATCGCGGTATGAGTCGACGGAAACCTGGGTCAAATTATCGAGGCTGATGCCCAGTATTTTCAATGATGCCATGCGTTCGAGAAAACCCTTGCGATCTGTGGCTGCTTGCGGACTTTGGGTTAACAAGGTGAAGAAAGCTGCTGCAAGCATCGGATGGTTTGCAGGCAAAAGAGCTCCGCGTGCCGCAGCTTCAAATCGCATGCGCATGGGCTTAATTTTGTTCTCCAGATAATAAACATCCGCCTCTTCTGGAGCACGATTTCCACATGCAATACAGCTAAAAACACCCACATTGCGAAAACCCGAATCGCCATGACCATAATATGCTTTTGTTGGGCTTCCATCGACATTAATGGTTCCCTCCGCATGGCCGATAGCCAGAATCAAAACCGATTTGGGCGTCCGCAGCGCCTCGAGCAGGTCAAAATTGATGCTGGTCGGAGGAGCCTGGACGGGTGCAGCGGCGCGTTCTGGGGCACGGCGAACCTCAACGTTTCCTGTGCCGATTTTCAAACGATTTTGACAACCCGTGAGTGTGAGCAGAATCAGCGACAAATGCGGCCACGCCAGTCTGGAGAAGCGGCTCTTTTGCAATGCCGCCTCGCGTTGCTCCATCCATGTCCTTAGTGCATTGGTCAGCATCATTAACGCAGCCTCAAACTCGTTCGACCAGAGCCCTACCCATTCACGTCCTTCAATCAATCGCGCTTAGGACGCCGTCCGCCAGGAGCAATCCACTCCTGCATTTTCTTCAATTCATCGGGAGTGAACGTTGACTTTCTGAATACAGAACCGTCGAGTGAAACCTCGATACGACGGTTTGCCGCACGCCCCTGCTTGGTTGCGTTGCTTGCAACTGGGAAGCGGAATGCTGCACCCGAGGTTGTAATGATATTGCTCTCGATACCTTTGGTCAGTAGAGCTTTTTTGACTGCATCTGCGCGACGCTTCGACAAAGCGCGGTTGTAATCCATCGAGCCGACCGAGTCGGTGTGACCCTCAATTTGAATTTGCCTTGGCTTCTCAACAAGAAGCCGCTGAAACAGATCTTCGATAACCTTATTAGCCTCAGGTGTCAGTTCTGCACTGTTAAACTTGAAGCGCACATAGCCAATATCTACAACCTGGCCTTCCACCATCAAGCGCAGCAAACTCTCGTCGCTCGCAAGTTGGCGCGGCTGATCTTCGGCTCGGCTCTCACCCAGAATTCTGTCGAGCTCAACATCGCTGTAATCCTTGCCAGCCTCGCGCAGATCAATCGTCTCCTCGGTGCGTACTTCTTGCTGACCACCGCCCGACCAACGCACGCCAGCCATCAGACGCATTAAGGGAGCACCAACGCCCCGTCCAAATCCCGTACCGGCAGAGCCATGCACACTCAAATCGTCTGTCAGTTGCAGACGTGCACCTGCAGCCCACTCCCAAGGGTTGCCCCCACTGTTGAACGCAATAAAGCCCTGGGTGAACTCCGTGCGCACGCCCGCCTCAAGCGCAACGTGCCCTGCCTGGCGCGCAGTTCCGAGCAAAGTCCAACGCACACTACTATCCCAACTTGCTGCCCAAGAGCGTGCTAAAAGCGTTCGCCGTCCACCAGCGAACTGTGTGTCACCCACCACGCGCTCACGCGTTCCCCAAATAATGACCCCTGGATTCAAGCTAATTTCCCAGTCGCCGGCTGTCGAAAAAAGGGAACTCGGGAGGGAGAACTTGGTGCGCAAGGAGTCATCGGAAAGCATTGCCTCGACATTGCCTGTGGGCACACGGAAGTCAACGGCAAGCGCATGAGTTCCTGCAAAGGCCGTGCCCCACTCCAAAAACTTATATTTCGCACCAAGGCGCATATCTGAAAGAAGAAAGTAACTGCGCCCAGCCCCCACCTGCAGGAGATAACCTTCAGGATTGCGGAGCGAGTTGACCAACGCAAAAGGCAGAACAGCGTTGACATCCATGCGTCCAAACAAGCCATAGCCCGCAGATAAGTGCGTCATCCAGAGGTGATCCAAAACCTCCTCGCGCTTTTCACTTCCATCGCCGAGCTCAACCGGACGCAAGGCGTAGTCGCTGGTCAGACCAAGCATCCAAGATTGTTCATTGAGAGGGTGTGGTGTGTCATGAAAGAGCGGAGAATCGCCGTTCGCGCTCGGAGAATAATTTTCGGCATTGAGGCCTGCTGTCGCTGTTGTTTGCTTGCTCATAAGGCCAAGCAACGTACTCAAACAAATGCAGGCACGCATGATTCGACCAGTCTTCATTGCAGCTCTCCCGAAAGGGAACAGAAAATTCATGTTTGAGGGTGAGTTGCTATTCATCTCAAAGAGCTCCTCTCGAGCGGCGTCTGCTCCAACCCAAAACAACCAGCGGAGCCATCAACAACAGCAGAAGACTCCAAAGCGAGCGAGACGGGCTGTGCGCTCCTTGAACCGCAGCAACAACACCACAATTTCCGGTGCCACCTTGTAAACGCAGTTTGGTGAGGCGTGCAGAGTTTTGCGCATCCGAAACACTTGCAAACTCGCGCTCGGCAAGATTATTTGCAGGGTCTGCATTGCGGTAGTCACGGAAGTCGCCACCATTGGTGGGTTTGTTGTAGAAGCCGTCTCCCTTGGGGGTCTTAGAACCAATCGGATCTCCGTCGACGGTCTTATCATCACCTGCCAGTGAACAATTCACTGCACCTGCCGCAGCTGCCTCGGCAACCACGGTGAAGGTCTTGCTGCTCTGAGTGCCATCTTGATAAACCGGAGTGATGGTCACTGTGTTTGTTCCCACTTTCAGCCCAACAAACTTAATAGAGAAATCCTGCTGAGGCGCGCCCGGTGAAACAGCCCGATAATTCAGAGGAGCACCGCCGCCTGCAGGCTGCACCCGCACATCCACATACTGAAGAGCATTCGCATCCATCATCTCCAGAACTTGGTTCAGCTCTGCTTCGAGGGTGCTTTCCTCTTTAGCATACGAGAATTTAACTTTGCCATTACCTGTACGGGCGCTGTTCTCGATCAAAAAATCAGCTGGGCTCAGCTTGAGCGCACCATTGTCGTCGTAATCAAAGTAGGCACGTTGACCGGAAGTATAGAGCACATGATGAAAATTGATTTTGCTGTAATCTGACTTAATTGCCTCTGTGTTCGCGCGCGCAACTTCCTGCACAGCCTGACGGTCGATGCAGTAGTTACGCTGCACTCCGAAAAGCGAACCGGAGACAGTTTTCTCTTGGCTTAAGCGTGGTGTTGATTTGCAGATTGACTCAGCCACATTCTTGGGAACGTTGGGCAGACCATCCGTAATCAACAAAACATGCCTTCCAATAGTGCTCGTATCGTTTGCTGGAAAGATCGAACCGCCCGCCTTGAAAAAATAAGTGAAGTCAGTTTCACCGCGGGGTTCAGCCGCAGCAAAAGTTGAGAACTGCTGCAGCTCAGAAACGGTGTTGTAATCTGTGGTTGCTCGCAACGGAAGAAATTCACAAATGGAGAGTTTTCCGCTCCCACTCGTTTCATTCCAACGGGTAAATGCCGCAGGTGCTGGAAAGGCCGGTGACGCATTCGCACAGAAGCTCGGTGTGAACGTTGCATTGTAGTCGTCCACCCGGCTGGAGGTAGAGACCACCCCAGCGCGGCCGTTGTAGTTGACCAGCGCGAGCTGTGGATAGCCCGGATCATTTGTCGGCACACCCGAGCTGAAGGAATTGCGGACAAAATTCTGCATGAAAGAATTCAGCACACCCGAACGCGTTGCGTCGGGATCGGTTGCAGTTGCACTGGAAGAGTTGTCGAGAATCAAGGCCAATTTGCCGCGCAGGAAGCCTGTCCGAGCTTTACAATTCTTGACCTTCCAATTGAACACCGATTCGGACACTGTGGCATTCGCATCGATACTTATCTTAAATGAATCGGTGAGCTTCACTTCACCGCTTCCTGGCAAACAATCGATAGCCACGGAATTATCTTGCTCGCAACGGTTATACGTCCCAGCAGAGGCAGCCAGAGGCAGCAACACCGACGGAACGAGAGCAAACAGCGCACAGGAAAAAAGACCGGACGGGCACATCGGCAAATTGTTCCTTACCACCAGAAGCTCCTTCTCGATGCTTGTCGGTTGCAACAGCTTATTCAGAGATATTGCCATGTTTGCGTCGATCCCGGCCACCGCTCAGCGGAACGCTCGGATTCCGGAGGTTGGAGAATTGACACACACCCCCTGCCTGGGCGAATTTGCTGTCAGTCGAACAGCAGCCATTTCTGTTGCCCGAGATCCTTTCAGACTTTCCAACGCCGGAAGCTACAATGACATTGTCCGACCGCAGCACCTCAGGCCACCGCAAGCACCAACGAACGGTTTATCTTGACTGCAACGCCACCACACTCACTCATCCGCTCGCACTTAAGGCCGCACGCGAGGCTATGGAGCTTTGCTACGGAAACCCAAGCTCGACACACATCACTGGGCTCCATGCCAAATCCTTTCTGGAAAGTGCCCGCGATGCCGCCATGACTTCAGTTGGTGCAACCTCGAGCGAGGAAATTATCTTCAACAGTGGTGCCACCGAGGGGATTCAGTCTGCAGTATTCTCGGTTTTGCATCATTTGATTCAAACAGAACGTGATAAAGGCAATTCGGGTCAGCGTCGCTTTCGCATGCTCTACGGCTCAACCGAACACAAGGCGGTTCCCGCATCACTGCAGCACTGGGCGCAAATTCTGAACGCGCCCGTGAGCATCGAGGCTATTCCGGTTGATGCACAAGGACTGCTCGATCTCGATTTCATTTCAGCACGTCTGCATGAAACCGCGCTGCTGTGCACCATGGCTGTGAACAACGAAACAGGAGTGATACAGCCACTCAACCCTCTGGCTGAGCTCCTCAAAACTCACGCGGGACGTGGCTGTCTGTGGTTCGTCGATGGAGTTCAGGCTCTGGGCAAGATGCAACTCCAACTCCATTCTCTCGGAGCTCACTACGCCTGTTTTTCCGGACATAAACTCCACGCACCCAAGGGTATCGGGTTTCTTTATGTGCGCACCGGAGTTCCTTACACACCCTTAATTGTGGGCGGTGGCCAAGAGCGTGGCATGCGTTCGGGCACCGAAAACCTACCCGGAGCTGCAGCCTTCGGAAAAATCCTTCAGGCACTCAATGAAGAGAAACCTGGCGTTTTCCTCAAACACTCAGAGCTGGTCGACTGCCAAACGAAACTCATTCAAACTTTGCGAGGTTGCTTTCCGACTTTGGTTTGGAACGTGGATTTGAACCTCTGCGTGCCCACAACGCTGAATTTTTCTGTTGAAGGTGTTTCGAGCCGCGAGCTCATGAATGCCTTCGATGCTGCCGGTGTGCGCGTCTCCGGAGGTTCTGCATGCAGTTCAGGGAAAGTCTCTGAGAGTCACGTCCTCAAGGCCATGCACCTGCATTCTTGGCGTGCCCAAAATGCCATCCGCCTTTCCTTTGGTCCAGGAAACAGTGTTGAGGAAATAGATGAGGCCTGTGAAGCGATCAAATCCGCTGGAGAGGCTCTGCGCGCAAGCTGCATGATTCCCAATCTCCCAGCCCGCGCAGAGCAAGCACTGCAGAATATTCAGAACATGGGGCCTGGAATTTCAGAGCTGCGATCCTCACAAGGCACGCGCGCGTGGCTCATTAGCCCAGAAAACCCTCAAACAACCGACAGCTACTTGATTGCCGACTGCGACAAAGCGCTCATTGAGCTGCAAAACAAATTGGCCTGCCGCGGCCTGCAACGCAGCAAAGTGCTGGTACTCGACCACAGTGCACATTCACAACCGCTACCCGATGGCTGGCTCGCAATCAAAAGCGAGTCAGGGCAAGCACTTCTTTTTGCCGATTCCAACTCCACCAAGACGCCCCTGCTTTTCTGCGCATCACGCTCCTGTCTCGATGCGGTCAGGCGGACAGCCGAGGTCAACTCTTTACTTCACTCTCGCACCACCTTGGCCTGTTTTGCTGACGAAGCTACGCCTCTATCTGCCTACGAATTGCTGACCTTTGCACTAAACGAGCCCGGAGCAACCGCTGGCACTCCAAGCAGCGAAAGAGCAACTTCGCTCCCTGCACCCACTCAGCAGCAATCTAGCTCTGAAGTACGCATCGAATGCACCCGCGAAGAACTCATGGCGCAACTTCGCCACAAGAAATTCTTGGTGCTTGATGTCCGAGAGCCCTTTGAATCAGCAACCAGTCACCTCGACGAAATTCTTATCGAGTTGTTGAGCAGCAAGACCACACGCAAAATTGCAGAGAAAAGAAAATCTCACGTCGATTTCGATGTGGTGCCTTTGTCGCGGTTGCCGCAATTTCTTGTGGAGTGTTCTGAAAAGAAGGCTGCATTCGACATTCTTTGTGTTTGCCGCAGTGGACAGCGCAGTCTGCAAGCAGCCGAGCTTTTGCGCCGCCTCACCCCCTGCAAGGCCTTTAGCCTCAAGGGAGGCCTCGCAGCTCTTCTTGCTCCGGCTGTCTCGCTGGCACCGCGGAAAAACTCAGCACATCCCCATGTCGAAGATTGAGGTTCCCCCCTCACACCTTGGAGTTCCCGAGGCTCGGTTTGCTCTCGACCATCTCGAGTGCAACCTGATCCGCACAGCTGATGGTAGCCCATCTCTCAGGTACCGCAGCTGCACCTCTGCTCATTGGACCGAGCCCATGCACAGCTCCAAAGGTGCCTGGTCGGAAACGCTGCATGTGTATGAGCCCGCTCTGGCTCGGGCATTTGAACACCTGCCCCCAGGCCACACCATTTCAATTGCCTCCATCGGCTTAGGCCTCGGTTACAACGAGCTTCTGAGCGTGGCCATGTCCCTCCGCCTGGGGCGCAGACCTGAGGATATTTTCATTGTGTCTTTTGAAAGCCAACCTGAGCTCCGCTCTGCATTCGAAATGAAGTTTCGCCACAACAACACCACTCTTTTGCCGCCTGCCCTGAACGCAGCTTATGACAACATTCTGAATCAGATCAGCGCCCAATTCTCTCTGCCCAGCAGTACGCTTCAGCACTACTTGGATGATGTTTTCTGCTGTCAAAATTTTCAGATGACGGGCGCTCTCGAGACTGTTTCCCTCGAGAATCTTTCACTCCCACCAGAGCGCTGTCACTGCGTCCTTTTTGATGCATTCAGCCCCGATTCGAGCCCCGACCTTTGGGACGAGGAACTGCTCCAACAAATAGTCGCAAGGCTCTGCGCGAGCGATTGTGTCTTTGCCAGCTATGCGAGCCGCACAGGTTTGAAGAGGATTTTGAAAAATCAGGGGTTCATCTTGGAGAAGGTGAGCGGGTTTGCCGGAAAACGAGAGCGGACTCTGGCCGTGCGCAAGTTAGTTCCAGAGGCGTAAAGTTGTCTGGGACATACGATGCCCACCAGCACGGCTTGCATTTCAAGAAAAAACAAAAAAAGAGCCGGGATGAACCCGACTCTCTTTCAACTGTGCTCCGACACAGAGTGGCGGAGCAAGCTTTGCCCAAATTACTGAGCAGGAGCAGCTGCAGGGGCAGCGTCCATTGCAGGAGCAGCAGCTGGAGCTGCGTCAGTTGCAGGAGCAGCAGCCTTCTTAGCCTTCTTCTTAGCCTTCTTAGCTGTCTTCTTAGCCTTCTTAGCAGCCTTCTTGTCTGCAGGAGCAGCTTCAGCAGCTGGAGCAGCAGCGTCGGTTGCAGGAGCAGCAGCAGGAGCTTCAGCTGCAGGAGCAGCAGCTTCGTTAGCCAGAGCGGTTGAGAATGCGAACACGGATGCGAGAGCGACAAGAGCGAGCTTCATGAGAACCTCCAATGAACAATTGTTCAAAGTTGAACGAGACTTCGACGCCATGCCTAAAGACCCCTTGGTCAACTTCTGCGGGGAATACGACCCGACGCATATATTTATTCCGCACTCGAAATTATTTTGCAATATTTGGACGGTGGGAAGTTGCAAAATTTACCCACCACCGTTCCAGCGCTTTAGGCCTTTGCTTCGGTTTCGATCTTCGACAGACCCAAAAGGTGCTTCAAAACCTTGTCCACCAGAACCTTGCCACGGAACTCTTCGATGACCTGCTGACCGTAGTTGCGGATAATGTCTTGAGGACGCATACCGGTCTGCATCGCAAAGCTGGTGATCTCCTGACCGACTTCCTGATCGTCCACAGTCAGGCCTTCCTGGCGTGCAATGTGTCCAAGCGCAAGAACGCCTTTGACCTCATTGAGCGCCCACTCGCGATACTCACTCCGCACTTTCTCATCGTTGGAGTCGAGCTGGTTACCCTTCTCACGACGGCTGTTGGCATCGGCCACAGCGCGGTCGATTGTGCCCTCAACGAGGCTCTCAGGAACATCGAACTTGTTTTTGTCGAGAATGGACTTGATGATTTGATCTTTGAACTTGGCAACCTTGTTGCGGTCGTTCATGTTGACGATTGAATTCTTCATATTCGTACGCAGAGCATCGAGGTTCTCTGCACCAAACTTCTTGGCGAAGTCATCCGTCAGGGTTGAGACGTCAAGAACATGAATTGAATTCAAAGTCAGATTGAACTCGGCAGTTTTACCTTTCAAAGAAACATCACCGATAGTCTCTGGGTAGGTCACTTTGATTTTCTTGGAATCACCCGTCTTCATACCCAAGATTCCCGCTTCGAGTTCGGGAAGAGTACTGCCGTCGAGGTGCAGGGTAATGCCCTTTGCCGAGCGTTCGGTGAGTTCTTTACCGTCGAGTGAAATGCTGTAGTCCACCTTCACTGCGTCTTGCTTCGCAGCCGAGCGACCAGAAGTTTCTGCAGTCAGAGCGTCGGCATCAGATGCCAGCTGACGCAACGTGCGTGCAACCTGGTCATCAACGTTAGGCTCTGGTTCGGTGGTTTTGAGGACGAGGTCTTTGTAACCTTGAATGTCCACCTTCGGGTTGATGTCTACAGTGGCCGTGTAGGTGAACTGTTTGCCTTCTTCAAACTGACCTTCAACGTCGATTGAAGGAAAGCTGACGATTTGGAAATCAACGCCTTTAATAGCTTCACCGTATGAATCGTTTACTGCGCGTTCATAGGCCTTCTTCACCACATCCTGCGCAAAAAACTTCTTCACCAGCGCAGGTGGTACTTTGCCTTTGCGGAAGCCTTTGATTTCGGCTGTCTGCTGGATTTCATTCACAGCTGATTCAAAAGCCGTCTTGATGGTGTTGGAGGCGACTTCAATGCGAAACTTGCGGCGCGTGCTATTGACTTCTTCGATTTGAGCTGTGGTCATGGCTATTCTCTCACTTCATACAATTAATAAGGCCAACAGAGCCGCGCCTGCGACGCGCATTCTCCAAGGGTCAAAGTCTTCTGCTTAAACCAGCTTGTAACCTCAGGTCAACGCGCGGCACCGAAGGTCTGCAGACTCTCCCACACCTTTGCGCGCCACTCAGGAAATGCCTCAAGTTCACGCACATCTGGTAAAATCAGAATCTCCATCGCTTTGTCTCCCTCCAGCGTGACCTGCACGGGCTCAAAAGCCTCAGGCGGCAGGGCGAAAGGAATGCCCAAAGCAACAGCACAAACCTGAGCTGCACGCCAGCCGAAACACACGCACCGCCCCACCCTCTCAGAGGCCAGAGCAGTCATGACAGGAGCCAGAGTTTTTTCATCGAGAGGGTGCAACTGCGGTGACTTGGGCGGGGCATCGAACACCACATGCAGATCCACAAAATCACGCCAGGGAAGCCTGTCTAACAATCTTTTGAGCAAGGCAGGAAGCACTGAATCGCCTCCAACCACAGATGAAGGCGAGCCCTGCGCATTAAAGTCGAGCAAAAAAAGGCAGCGCAATGTGCGATCCGACTGAGCACCACCAGGTGTGCGCGGCTGCGGAAAGCGTTGCACACCCTGAGCTCTCAGGGCATAGTAAAGCTCCAAGATCTGCTTTAATGAAGGTTTTTCTGCCATTGTTTTCGCGTCCCTCCCGGTAGCGCAGGATGTACATATGATTTTGAATGGCCTAAATCAGACTGACGATGAAAAGCTCTTCCAGAAAACAATGGATATCCTGCGTGGTGTCCTGGCACGTCCTTGTAACCAACCTGTAACGTCGCAGCGGGTCGCGCGCAACTCCGCCGTTCTCGAGGGACTCGCTCAAAAAATTAAGGCTCATGAAAATCAGCTCGCTCAAATGATGGTCGAGCAGACCCATCGCCCCTTAAGTAGTTGTCTGGTCGAGATACGGCGCAGTATTCAGACCCTGGAGAAGGCGCGCGACGCAGCCCATAAACTTTGCGAACCGAGGGCGTACGACTTCTCTGATGCCATCCAGGGAGGTCACACCTCCATGTCGCAACGTTTTACGTTCGCACCCCTGTTTGCCATCACGCCCTTCAATTTCCCACTCAACCTGACGCTCCACAAAATCGCTCCAGCCATTGCTCTTGGTTTGCCTTTCGTTTGCAAACCGCCACTTCAAAGCCTTGAGCTTTTCATCCTAATCAACGATTGGCTTGTTGAATGTGGTCTTGAGAGCGACTCATTTGCTTTCTATTTTGCCTCCAATGAAGCCGTCAGCCGCGCACTCGATAGGCTTCCTGCACCACTCATCAGCTTCACAGGGAGCCGCCAAGTCGGCTTCCAGCTCAAGCAAAAGTATTGGGACAGGCGTCTTATTCTCGAGCTCGGCTCAACCGCAACGGCTATCGTGTGCCAAGACGTTCCCAAATGGGAGCTCGAGCGCCTCAGCCAAGACCTGGCACGGAGTGCGTTCGGCAATTCAGGACAATCGTGCGTTTCACTGCAGCATCTTGTCCTGGAAAACGAGGTTTGCGACGACTTTATCGCGCATTTAAAGCACACAGCTTCCAATTTCAGCCGTGCGCGGGATCCCAAGTCCGCAGAGACAATTGTGGGGCCATTGGTTGGGCGCGCTGCGTTCGACAAGTCACTGAATCTTCTCAATCAAGCTCTCGAATGCGGGGCTCAGGTGTGGAGCGCTGGCGAACACAACCCCGTGGAGCATCACCTTGCACCGACGCTGGTTGTTTACCCCAACACCCAAGCGCGCACCCTCGATCAAATCCGCCTCACCCGCGAAGAGGCCTTCGCACCCATCCTGTGTGTGCACCGCGTTCCACCCAACACCGCCCAAGACAAAGTCCAGGATATCGTCCAACGCTTCGATTCCAACATTCACGCTTCGGTGTTTACCTACCAGAGCAAAAGAGCGCGCCAAATCTATGAAAGCCTGCCCTGTCGAACCGTCCTTTGGAATGAAATTCCGAGCTGGCGTGCCGACGAAATGCCTTATGGCGGCCTGAGCCTGAGCTGGAACGATGGCCGCTTGCAAAATGCAGGACTTCTGGGTGATGAAGGTCCTTACCAGACGATGCTTGAACTCACGGTCGAACGCCTTTTCGTTTTGCCGTGACAAAACTCTCAAACCTCGCTGTACGTATGCGCTGATGAATCAGGAGATTCTCCCATGTCCGAAGGCCTTTGGAGCCACGACCCATTCCGCAAAGAAATTGTGACTCTCGTCGCTGAAACTTTCGAAGAGCTTGGGCGCGAATGGGGCAGTGAGCAGACTCTGCAAACGCAACAGATTGCCGCGCTCCTGACAATTCCACCTGATTTTAATCTCGGACAAGCTGCCTTTCCCTGCTTCAGCTTCGCCAAGTCACTGCGCAAAGCCCCTCCGCTTATCGCGCAGGAACTTGCCACGCGCATCATGAAGCGCACACGCTCTGCTATCGAGAAAGTGGATGCTGTGCAGGGGTATCTGAATTTTCACCAGTCAGCACCTGCAGTCGCTGCGTCACTGTTCGCACGCGTGCACTCTGCAAGTTATTTCAAGCAAGAGAAGATTCCCGACTCAGCCAAAGAGAAAATTGTGGTCGAGTACTCGCAGCCTAATACCCACAAAGCAATGCACGTGGGACATTTGCGCTGTCTCGTGCTCGGTGATGCTGTGTGCCGAGTCCTGCACTATGCTGGTCACGATGTCGTCAAGGCAACCTATCCCGGCGACCTGGGTGCGCACATTGCGAAAACATTGTGGTACTTACAAAACCGCTACACCGGAACAACTCCCGAAACGGGTCGAGCCGACTGGCTGGGTGACATCTACGCTCAGGCGGATGACGCCATCAAACAAGACACAGGCACGGAAAAAGAAGCGCAAAACCGCACACAGATTGCCGACATCCTTCGCCAGCTGCAAAACAAAAACGGTTCCGCTTACGACCTCTGGCTTGAGTCGCGCGAGTGGAGTTTGGAGCAAATGCGCGCCATTTATTCCTGGCTCGGTGTACATTTCGATGAATGGCTCTATGAGAGCGAATGCGACGAACCCTCCCGTGCACTCGTGCGCAAGAAATTTGAGGAGGGGTTCTTCATTCAGGATCAGGGCGCCATTGGCATCGACCTCAGCCCATGGAAGCTCGGCTTTGCGATGTTCTTGAAATCCGACGGCAATGGTCTTTACATCACAAAAGACCTCGAACTCCTGCGTCGCAAGTTTGCCGATCCCAAAGTCACCTCGAGCATTGTAGTTGTTGACCAACGCCAGAAACTTCATTTTCAGCAACTTTACAAAACCGCCGAACTGATGGGCTATCCACAAGCCAGTAAATCATCCACACTTCTCTATGAAACCGTCAACACGGCCGACGGCAAGCCCTTCAGTTCACGCTCCATGACGGGCTTGCGTCTTCTGGATTTGCGCAGAGCCATGGAGCAAAAGGTGACTCAAGATTACCTTGAGCGCTACCGTGGTGCATGGAGCGACACAGATATCCAGAAAACCGCGGAAGATGTGACTATTGGAGCATTGAAGTACGGCATGCTGCGTGTCGACAACTCAACCCAAGTCACTTTCGTGCTGGAAGATTGGCTCCGACTCGATGGCGATACAGGCCCCTATCTTCAATATATGCACGCGCGCTGCTGCAATATCCTCGAAAAACAGGGGCATCCTGAATACAGTGGCGTAGTACAATTGGAAGCTCAAGAGGAACGTGAACTGCTCTTTCACCTGAGCCGCTTCAACGACTTTGCGCAGATGGCAGCGGCTCAGCACCGCCCCAGCTTGGTGGCGGGTTATCTTTATGACCTCGCCAAGGCATTCAACCGCTTCTACGAAGCTTGCCCCATCCGCTCCAGTGAAGGCGCTCTGCGCAACTCCAGATTGCAGCTTGTTCAGACAGCCGCCCGTGTCATGAAGCAGGGACTCGGACTCTTGGGAATTCCTGCACCGTCGAGGATGTGACGCCCCACACCAGTAGGGCACTTCCGCCCAAACTCTCCCCCCCGCACACTGGAGGTGAATAGAAATTCGTCTTCTGGCGGGAGTGGTTTGGAAAATGAAAACTGCATTTTCGCGAATGAAAGTGTTCTGCAGCACTCTCGCAATAGTGGGCGCAGCTTTGCCTACGGCGTGCAAGAAACTGATCGACGATTCCAACAATGTAAATGCACCGCAACAAGGTTGGGATGCAGCCAACAACCCCAACAACATCCTGCCACGCAATTCGTTTCTGGAGCGGCGTTTCGACAGGCTCAAAATGGCTGCCGTTGTCCCGAATGATAAACTGCCTTGGTCTGACAGCTACTGGCCCAACTACCGCGGCGGACTTGCCTGGCGCTGGAATAGCAGCAACCCGGGTGACTTTAAGAACTCTGCGCTTCCCACGAAGGAACAAGTGGCAAAGATGTCGATGCGGCAACGCCTCGAACTCTCGCCTGCAGAGAAATATGACATCCTCACAGGCAACTGGACATTCCCGCTCACTGATTATGAACGCAAACGCAACAATCCTAGCGACGAAAAATGGCGGGGACTCTGTAACGGCTGGGCTGCTGCAGCGGCTCACTATAAAGAACCGCGACCCGTTGTGATGACGAGTGCCGATGGGATTCAAATTCCTTTCGGTGCCTCCGACATCAAAGCTCTACTGGCTATCTACATGGCGCAGTTCGCCGACGGCGGGGTTCGCCTTGTCGGTGCGCGCTGCAACGCAACAGCAAAAGCGGGCTGGGAAACAACTGGTGATACCGGATTTCCGCGTGGACTCAGCGAATGCCAGGATGTCAATCCAGGTTCATTCCACCTCCTACTCGCCAACTACATCGGTGAATGGGGACAATCAGTGGTCGGTGATTTAGTGAACGGTGCCGAGGTCTGGAATTATCCGGTCTACGAATACAGGTCGTATATTCTCGGAGAACAACCTCCAACACCCGCAACAGCTGCTCCAGGCACTGTGCGCGAAATCAAAATCCAAACAGACGTTCGTCTCAAGATTGAAATTGACCCACCCAATGTGCACAACTTCAACGAAACGGGCCAGCAGGATGTGGGTGACCACAGAATCAGCTACCAATATGCGCTCGAACTCAACGCCGCGGGTGAAATCATTGGTGGAGAATGGATTACGCCACTGCATCCCGACTTTCTCTGGACACAACCACCTGCGGGCGATTTCAAACAGTACTTTAGTAAGCTCGGAGACCTCTACGCGGCCTCCATGCGTTCAAATCCTGCGACCGACTTGTTGAGCCTGAGATGAGCGCACTGATTACTGATGCCTTGAATTCCTTTATTTCGATCTTCGTTATCGTCGACCCTTTTGCTGTCATTCCTGTGTATCTCGGCTTAACAGACCGTTACTCCGAGGAGGTGCTGCGCAAGATTCGTCGCAAGGCCACCATCGTTGCTTGCGCGATTCTGAGTCTATTTGCACTGACCGGTATTTCTGTTTTCAGTTTTTTTGGAACCACGCTGCCGGCGTTTCAAATTGCAGGGGGGCTGCTGCTTTTTAAACTTGCTCTCGAGCAGTTGGGGGCAAATCGAACCCGGGTCAAGGATGAGGAACGCGACGAGAGTTTGAACCGCGATGATATCTCCATCTTCCCACTCGCTACGCCACTCTTGGCAGGCCCTGGAGCCATCTCAACTGTCGTGCTTCAGTCCTCAAAGGCAAAGTCGACACCCAGCCTCTTGATGTTAATTGTGGCGATTGTTGCGGCTGTTGCACTCTGCAATCTAGTGCTCAAACTCGGTCCGCTGCTCTATAAAGTCATCGGAAAAACAGGCTTGAACCTCCTCACGCGCCTGATGGGACTCATTCTAGCTGCAGTCTCGGTTCAATTCGTTCTCAACGGCCTGACCAGCGTGGTGAATGAACTCAGCAAAAATATGGGTTAAAAGAATTCCTCGAACAGAATTGAGGAGACCCGCATGAGCCCGGATTTCAAAGCAGACCTCGAGACAGAAATGTTGCGCTGCTTCGAAGCGCTCCAACAGCGCTTGACTGCAAGCAATCCTAATCTCCACGCTCTGTGGAAAAACATCTGTAGCGCTTTGACCTATCCGATTGAGGCGGGAGGAAAACGGGTTCGGCCTGTCATTGTTTCGCGCATGGCAGAGGCTTGTGGAGCAGATCCCAAACACAAGGCCATTATCAAGGCGGCGGCGGCGCTGGAGTTTGTGCACACCTACTCGCTCGTCCACGATGATCTCCCCTGCATGGACAACGACGATTTTCGTCGCGGACAACCCACCACCCACAAGGTTTTTGGTGAGGCAAATGCACTTCTCGTCGGCGATGCGCTTCTGACTCATGCGTTTTTTCTGCTCGCAACCTTGCCCGACGCTGGCATCAAGCCCGCTATTGCATTGCGCTGTGCTGCCGTGCTTGCGCAAAAATCAGGTGCTCAGGGAATGATCGCAGGCCAGTGGCTTGATCTCGCATTCGAGAAATCAACTCAAACAGCAGACCTCAACACCCTTGTCAGCATTCACAATTTAAAAACGGGCGCACTGCTGGCGGCTTCATTCGTTCTTGGAGCACTGCTCGGTTGCGCACTCTCACGCGAGCCTGAGTTACAGGAATTAAATCAAGAACAACTCGACCGAATTTGTGAAACTGCGGAAAGAATTGGAATGAAATTGGGGCTCGCTTTCCAGATCGTTGACGACATCTTGGATGCTTCGCAGAGCTCAGCACAGCTTGGAAAAACAGCAGGAAAAGATCAACACCAAAACAAACTCACTGCAGTCAGCCTGCTTGGTCTGGAACGCGCACGCTCAACCGCAGAGTCACTCACGCAGGACTGTCAGCACGAGCTACACAGCCTACAAGAGCTCTTGACACAGTATTCAGGCCAAAAACTGGGCTCTCATAATTTCAAGAACTTGAATCACTTGGTCAATGAATTATTGGTACGCACATCATAAAATTCGCCATGCCACGCTTCAATCTGTTGTTGTGACGAATCCAACATCCAGGTGATAATCTGTCCAGCGGGAACTTCGGGTGCCACCAAACCTCCCGACTGCTCGAGCGATTTGAATTTCGGTAGCGCTGGAAACGCAGAAGGATCTGAAGCCAGCACCTGCTTCATCATGTCCGTCATGACAGTGCCTGGAGCCACCGACAAAACGGTTGTTTGCCCAGCAGCAATCTTCGCCGCAAGACATTTGAAGTCCATTAAGATAGCAGCCTTGCTAGCACAGTATGCGTTCCATCCCACGTATGGCTTCAACGCCGCACCACTCGACAAATGCGCCACAAAAGATGAACGCTTGCCAGTTGTATTTTTCCAGGCAGACAGCTTTGGAAGAACGGCTGTGAGAATCTCCATTCCAGAGGCGTGATTCACACGATGTGCAGCTGCCGAGGCACTCCACCACCGCACCCAGGCCTGCACGTTGCCAGCATCGGGTACGTCGTCCATCGGACCAAGAACACCTGCCGCATGAACAAATCCTATGACCCTTTTTCCCGACAACGTGCTGAAGAGAGTTTCTGCAGAGTTCTCTGCCCAGGGCAGCTCCAATTCCCAAGGCACAACAGCATCTAGCCATCCACTCACCTGCTGCACCTTGGCCGGACGTACGAGACCACACACAGAAATTCCTCGCTGGCGGAGGATTTCGGCAAGACTTCTGCCGATGCCACGCGTTACGCCAGTCATCAAAATCCAGTTTTTTTCTTGATCGTGCATCAACTCTGCCTCCCCTGAACCCGCAAATGCTGACAAATCAAATAGGAAATGACAACGGGGCAAAGAAGTCCATCTTGTAGGCCGATGTTCTCCACTAAAATCTGACCTGAGACCCAGATGTCTGAGGAGAAGCGCATGAAAACAGACAGCTCAAAATCAGTGATTATCCCAGCAAAAACGCCATTCATTGGCTCCTGTGCTGGTCTCTTTGCTCTGGCACTGCTCTCGGCCTGCGCTTCAACCCGGTCGCCAGATACGGCCGCAGCCACTCCAGCCACTGCAGTTCCTGCCCAGTCCAACCCAACTGTCAGCAGCCCAGCAGCAGCAGTTACGGGTGTTCAAGCTCCCACGCAACAGGCGCCAACAAACGCACCGGCCGTTACTCCCCAAGTGACAGACTTGAGCTCAGCACCTGTGCCGGCATCCCCGGAGAAGGGTGCGGCAATGGCTCAAGCAAAACAGAACGCAAGCGACTCTGAATTGGCACTGATGCGCATAGAGATCATGTCGCTCAAAGAAAAAATGGCGAGCGTCCAAAGAAAGCTCGAGTTGGTCTTGAAAGCACAACGGTCAGGACTCTATGAAGCGGAAAACATCGATAGCATTCAAGCTGCTGTTAAAAATGCAGAGCCGAAAAAGAATTTTGTTCCGCCGCTCGGCAGCGCTGGACCTCTCGATCGGTTCGAGACTGACTTTGAAAGAAGCGGACACGAGAAAGCCTTAACGACTGAGAGCGCACAGAAGCTCGTAGATCGCGCTCTGAGCGATCTTGCACAAGGTGATTTTGCCCGAGTTGCGCAGTCACTTGAGGGGTTTCAGCAGCGTTTTCCGAGCCACCCTCTGAGCAACTCTGTGGAGCTCGCCTTAGCAGAAGCTTATGTTGAACTGAAAAGTCCACAACAAGCGTTGCCTCACCTGCGCACATTCTACCTCCAACACCCGAACGACGTGCAAATGTATCGTGCAAAGTGGCTCGAAGCGCGCTTGCAGGAACAGCTCCAGGCACCCCAGAAAGCAGCACAACTTTACCGCGAAGTGATTGCTCTTTCACCGCAGTCGGATGCGGCGCTGCGCGCGCGCGCTGCGCTTGAAAGAATCAACGGAGGCACAATGCAATGATGAGCAGAGCGGGGGTCGCGCTTCTCGCCGTGGTCGCTTGCTGTGTGACCACGGCAGCAAGTGCTCAGAACAATGCCGACGAGCTCGGAAACATCAACGCTGCAAACGGAATCGAGGACAACTCGAATGAGGTTCTCGACAACGAGGAACTTAATTCAAATTCAAACAACATGAATTCCAATGGCCTCGGGAACAATTCCAATCCTGGTGTGAATTCAAATGGGGGTGGAAATGTCTCCAACCTCAATAACGCGATGGGTACCAACGGCAACACAGGCAACAACTCAGGAATAAATGGCAACGGCAACCCAAACAATTCTCTTCCACTGAACTCTAGTGGAGATGGAAATGTGGGTTTGAACAATGGTGGAGGCCGCAACAATTTCTCGACCCCCTCTCTGCCAGGCGTACCGAGCGCACCTGGGAACGTGACCGGAAAAAACACCGGAACGGCAACCCCCCTCCCCCTCACCAATGGTGGCAACAAAGCAACCAATGGAACCACAGCCACTCCTCCACCGGATGCTGCACTCCCCCCGAATGCAGCAGAGCCACCCGGCGAAGATGATGCTCCAGCTCTTCCACCGTCACCTGATGGAACAGCCGGTGCTGCTCCGGAGGAGCCGACGGAAACGCCACCCGCAGAAAGCGAGCGTCCCAAAAAGTTAAGCCGAGAGGAACGACGACAGCAAAAACTCGATGTCGCACGCAAGCTCGCCGAAGCCATCCCAGCACTGCGTCCGGGCGAAGGGCCTCCGGAGTATGTAGTCCAGCCGGGAGACACCCTTTGGGATATCAGCGACCAGCTTCTCGACGACCCGATGTGGTGGCCAAGGCTCTGGGTTCTCAATCCTGAGGTGACAGACCCAGACAAACTCGAACCGGGTCTCAAACTGCTCTTCTACCCGAGCGATGCGGGTAAAGCGCCAGAGCTCGTGATCAAAGAACAATTCAACCCCTTTGGCGAACCCCGAATTAATCCGGCAACCCTGCAAACGTTTAGCCTGAAGGCCGAGCGCTGGACGGGTAAAAATGGCGAAATCATGGAAATCTCTTCAATACCGGGAGACCAAAATCTTCTGACCTCAGGCGAGCAAGGAGCCACCGCGACCTATCTGTTCCAACTGCCAGGTTTCTTGACCAACGCGGAAATCGACTCCGTGGGCGAGATTCTCTCGACACCCAACTCGCCCCTGATTGCTGGTCAAGGACAAAGAATCATTGCTTCATTCAACGGCCGTTCACCAAGCCCTGGGGAACGCTTTGTGGCCCTACGACACTCAACTGTGCTGAAAGAAATGGATAGCAAGTATTCAACAATGGACCTCTATAACTACACGGGTGTTCTTGGCGTGGCACGAGCCGGTGCAGATGGAAATGCGGTGTTAGTCGCCGAAGACCCGAACTCTTTCGTTTCTCCCAATGATCTGCTTTTGCCTTTGAACAAGAGCCTACTCGTGGCCATTGAACCTGGCGCTCCTGGGCGTCCCAACAATGCCCCAGCTTTTGTTTTGGCCAGCGAGCAAGGAAATGCAATTCACGCGGGTCCGGGCATGGCGGTGTTCCTGCAGGGCATCAACAGCAACAACCCCTTCGCAGTGGGTGATGACGTTGAACTTTTCATGCCTTTGGCTGGAACTTTCGGATACTCGGACGAATTCATGGATCGTGAAAGCGTCGCAGTGGCTCGGATTGTCGATGCCAATTCGGATTCTGCGGTGGGAGTGATCATTCGGGCTTCCCGTGAAGTTTCGAGCGGGGCGAGCACGCGGCCGGATTTAATCCCCTGAGTGTCATCCGAACAGCTCACTGGCTTTTGGCTGACCAGCTAAATTAACCCTATAAATTCATGCAGAAAATCTCTTGCAGGGGGCACCCCTGCATGTTACAGCCCCAGACAGGAATATCCCTAACAAACGGATTCCCCGGAGACTGCATCGTTCGGATGCTGTCTACGCCTTCCCAAACTGTTAGTTCCTACCCAATGAACTCCAGCCTCTAAAAGTATCCCCACAATACAATTCCAATCACTTTCCCTCCTCCGAGGGACGACCGAACCGGCGGCCACCGAACAGACCGCCGGTTCATTCTTTTTTTTTATGATTCAGGACCCCAGCGTGGTTTCTCCACGACGCAGGGGTAACTCAACCCCGGTTTCCCTAAAGACTTCCTCTTTAGCGTAGCGCCGCAGCTTCTGAACACTGCGATCGAGTCTATCGACACTGCGCACAACCGTTTCAATCATTTCGTTAAAATTATCGTGATCGAAGTGGGGCTTAAGATAGGCACGAGTCTTTGCGTCTGCTTCAATTTCTTCAAGGAAGCCCTTTGTGATGAACAGCGCATTGTTTACCTCATGAATCCACTCACGAAGTCTGATGCTGATTTGACCGACGGCTTCACGTGATTCTTGGGTCATGTGGATTCTCCAGAACGCGCGGAGCCTGATTGAAGCTCTGCGACTCTTGAAGAATCATCATTGATTGGCCCAAAGTCCAATGGCATGCGTCAGCAACCGGACACATTTTGCAGTTGCGCCAGATTCGTGATTCAGCTCTGTGACTTTATCGCTCCACATGTACGTGTCGATGTGTGTCCAGTTGGTCTGCCCGACAAACTTTTTCAAAAACGTGGCAGCCGTTATCGCGCCGCCATGACCTGAACTGGCTGAATTGACAACATCTGCCACGGTTGAGTCGAGCCAAGTCTCGTAATCTTCAACAAGTGGGAGCGGCCAGACCCAATCACCAAGCTGCAGTCCCGTCTCTACAAGAAGTTTCTCAATCTCACCGTTCGAACAAAAGAGCGAATCAACGTACGGACCAAGTGCAACCCGCGCCGCACCAGTGAGGGTTGCCAAATCAATTAACCAATCAGGTTTTTCCGCTGCCGCATAGCAAAGTGCATCGGCGAGAACCAAACGTCCTTCAGCATCTGTGTTGTCGATTTCTACCGTCAATCCGTTTTTTGCTTTGTAGACATCGCCTGGACGCATACTGCGACCGGAGATCATGTTCTCGGCCAGCGCAAGGTAACAGGTCACTCGCACAGGTGCGCCGAGCCTCGCCAAAGCCATAAAGACTCCAAGAGCGGCGGCAGAGCCACCCATGTCCTTCTTCATATTGCGCATAAAGGACGAGCCTTTGATGTCCAAGCCACCGGAGTCAAAGGTAATTCCCTTGCCAACGAGTGAGACGTGCTTCAACGGCTTACCAGATGAGCGCGGAAAGTAAGTCAAGCGTATGAGGCGCGGGGGCACATCACTCCCCTGGCCAACCGCATTGATGAGCCCGCATCCTTCTGCCAAGAGCTTATCGCGCTGAAAAACTTCAACAGCAATTTTGTTGGGATCGTTTTCTAGGTCACATTCGCGCCGCACAAGTTCACGCGCGAACATCTCAAAACTTTCAGGATTGAGAATATTAGGCGGCATGTTCACGAGACTGCGTGTCATGAGCATTGCGCCTGCAATTTTCTCGCCAGTGATGCGTGATTCCTCACCGATATGTTCGCACCAAATCTTCAGTGGTTTGCGTTCGAGCGTTTCAAACGCAGTTGCTTCTTTGATTTTGAGGGAAGTTGAGCGCTCGAGAAGACCCACAACAAAATGTTGCTGCTGCCCCTCTAAGCGAGCCACGAGTGTCGCGGAAGCATCCACAAAGACGGAGGGAAATTCGGCAAGTGCAGACTGCGAAAGCAATAAAGCACCGAGTTGAGCACCCCACACAGTGGCCTGATGGGCAGCACCAGGAGGATTTCCAGCAAGGCGTTTGGCGGGCTCTTTGGATAAAACGGCCAAATAGCGCGGTGAATCGGAGTCGGTGGCAGGTAAAGCGTACAGCTGTTTGGGTTTCAAATCGCCATGCAAGGCGCGTGCACGCTCAATCAGGGGCTGTGCATTGGGATCGGACTCTGCATCAACAATCACGCGAACGATGGCGGCCGAGGAGAGATCCGCGGGAGCACGATTCAACAACACAACTTTTCTTTTGAGCAAATACGCGGAAGGCGATGGGGACGTCATAGAGCTCCCTTGTCACGACTGGCCAGCAACGGGGCAACGATCGGCCCCACCTCCCTATTCTTAGACAGTTCGGCGTAGCGCTGCAATGCAATCTGCCGCGCCGCAAGAAATTGAGCGTAGAAGTTGCTTGAGGCAAATCGAAACGAAGGTGAGTTGTAGCGCTCGATTATTTTGCACAGGTCATTGCTACCCGTGTGTCGTATCGCACGTAATACGCCACCTAATCCGTGATTGTAGGCGGTGAGTGCCAGGGGCCATGAACCAGTAGCTTGGTAATTCTGTTTGAGTAACTTTGTTGCGGCTTGGGTCGCTGTTTGGGGTTCGGTACGTTTACTGACTGCATTTTTACCCATCAACAGCTGCATTGTTGAGGGCATGATTTGCCACAACCCAACTGCGCCAACCTTCGACTTGGCATGGTTCACAAAGCTACTCTCCACGTGTGGAAGATAGGCAATGTCGAGCGGAAGGCGCTGCTGGCGAATGATAGTTTTTATGGTGGGAAGGTATTGCAAAGATCGCTGCACACCCGAATTGAAGCGCGACTTAAGCCCCTGCTGCAGACGCACGTTGTCCGCTGCGCGCAACAGTCTCGAACGGGTCAGCTCTGAAGGTTTGAAGATCTTGGCAATGGTTCGTTCAGTCGGATTCCAGGATTTGGGAGCAGAGACTTTTTCAGCAAGGCTTCTTATCGATGTCTGATAATGCTCTTTGAGCATGCGGATCGACTGCTGACGCTGACGTTCGGAACCGCCCAATCGCACTGAGGCGTAAACTTTGTCGAGTTCATCGCGATCGTGAATGAGCGCTTCATGGGTATCCACCTCTGCATAGACCCTCTTCCAAAAGCTGACGTTGTCGTTGAGACAACTCAAGTTAGGAAAAGCTCCGCGTGCGGTCAGGGCTATCGTTGATGTTCCGTTTGCCTTCGTTTGTTCGAAACCTCGCGCAGAGGCTCCAACAGGTTCAGCCACAACTCTCTGCAGAGCTTGTTCCTTCTCAGCCTCCGGGAGCTTGGGTGGAGGAACTCGATTCTGGACTGCCCTACCGCCGGCCTTCTTTTGAGGCTCCAGACTGGGCAACTCCGGGTTCATGCGCTTGTCTCCGCGCAAATAGGGGGAATCCGATTGGGATTCGGAGACCGCCAAAGCATCATCGAAGAACATTGAGTCCTCGGGCGAAAGGACTCCCTCCTGAGGTGGAAATTCGACTTTGAAATCGATTGCCTGTGCTTGCAATGTCCACATCGAAACAAACGACAACCCACTTTTCAGAAGCCATCGCCTCGCTCCCGCTGTGTCGGCAAAGAAGCCCATTTCACCCCCTATGCGTATTTACTATCTTCCAGACATCGCTATTGTTTATCAGCGACGCTCGGGGCAGGACGTGAAATTTTGCAGGCTTGATTTTTGACAGGCTCAACGACGAGGAAGAATGAAGGTGAGTGCTTCACAATCTCCACTGGTTCAAGGAATCAAACGCTTGGTATGGCTCGCCGGTGTAGCCATGCTGTGGCACATGATCACGACTTTGGGTGAAATTCCTACCTATATCCTCCCCTCCCCCGGAGCCGTTCTCAAAACTCTCCTCGAGGACAGAGGTATCCTTTGGTTCCACGCCCAAGAGACGCTGTTTGAATGGTCTCTGGGTTTGACACTGTCGACCTTTGTCGCTCTCGCACTTAGCTGGTTGGCATTTGAAAGCCTGTCTTTCGAAAAACTCCTGAACCGCACCCTTGTCGTCAGCCAAAGCATCCCCTACCTCACTCTTGCCCCGTTGCTGTTACTTTGGTTTGGTCTCGGTGCAGCACCCAAAATTATCCTCATTTTATTGACCTGCACATTTCCTATCACACAGCTGACACTCAACGGTCTGCGCAACGCTCAACTGGAATTCGGCATTCTAGCTGCAGTGCTGCGACTCAACAAAAACAAAGCACTCAAAAGAATTTATGCACCTGCAGCACTCCCGCAATTCTTCGAGGGTTTGAAAATTGCGGTAACCTATGCCTTTGTCAGTTCTGTGCTTGCGGAGCTCATCGGCAGCGAAGCGGGTTTGGGAGTCTATCTTTCCCGCGCCCAGTCAGCTTATCGCACCGACAGGGTGATGGCCGTCGTTATCGTCATTGTTTTCTTTAGCTTGTTCTGCATCTGGTTAGTGAATAGAATTGCCCGAAAGGCTCTTTATTGGAAGGTGGAAAAGAATGTTTAATGTAGCACTCGCTGCCTCACTGATACCGGTGACTGTGGCTCTCGACTGGACACCAAACACAAACCATCTTGGCTTGTACGTCGCAAAGGCCAACGGCCTCTTCAAAAAACACAATCTCGATGTGCGGTTGGTGCAAATGAAGCAGACCAGCACAACGCAAATCGTTGGCGCAGGCAAAGCGGAGTTCGGCATCAGCTTTGTTTCAGATGTGCTTCATGCACGCTTTCAAAAAATCCCCGTAATGTCGGTTGCAGGAATCATCCCCGAAAACACCAGTTGTTTTGCCTGGCGCAGTACAACACCCATCGCCTCTATCATCGACTTTGAAGGAAAACGCTATGGCGGCTGGGGCTCACCCGAAGAAGAGGCGACTCTGCGTTTCATAATGCGAAAAGCAGGTGCTGATTTTAAAAAACTCAAAATGGTGACCACAGGAGTCAGTGACTTCCTTCCTACAACGGCGCGCAACGCGGACTTCATGTGGATCTACATGGGCTGGGATGGCATGCGCGCACGGCTCGAAAACGTCGACTTCAAAACACTCTGCTTGCGTGACATTGACCCCATTTTCAACCATCCATCACCACTGATTATAACCTCAAACAAACTGAGCAAAGAGAAGCCTGAGCTCATCAAAGCATTCCTGAGCGCTGCCAGTGAGGGTTACCGTTTTGCAGTGCAGAATCCTGAAGCTGCGGCCAAACTCTTTATGCAGCAAGTGCCGGAGTCCGATGCCCGACTCGTCAAAGCCTCAGCAGCATATCTTGCGAAAGAATATACAAAAAAAATCCCATATTGGGGCTATCAAGATACGAAGAAATTCGATGCCTACAGAATTTGGGCGAATCAGCAAAAAATTCACTCCCTGAATGAAGATGCTCAGCTTTTTGTGAGCAACGCCTTCTTGCCGACCAACCCAACATCTGGACTGAACAAATGATAGAAATATCGCGTTTGGGTCTCAGCCTTGGCCAAACCCCAATTCTGCAGAACATCTCGTTCGGTCTTCCGGAGGCAACTCTGGTGGCCGTAATGGGACCCTCTGGCTGCGGGAAATCGACACTGCTTAAGGGATTGATTGGAGTTCTGCCGTGCTCGGAAGGAGAGCTCAAGCAAGACAACCAACCCGGAATCTCTCTCAAGGAGTGGAATACGTCACAGAGCATCTTTTCTCTCGTCCCACAGTCCCCGTTGATGTTACCTTGGAAGAATGCTCTTGAAAATATTCTTCTTGCTGCTCCCGCAGATGAGCCTCGCAGTGCCGCGCACAAACGCGCGCTCGAATTGCTTGAACGTGTCGAATTGTCTGGCTCAGAAAGACTTTTTCCATGGCAGCTGAGCCAAGGTATGGCTGCGCGCATTTCATTAGCACGCACTATGATGCTCAAAAGCAAAGTTCTGGTGCTCGACGAACCCTTCGCTGCCATCGACGCAACAACCCGTTTCAACCTTCAGCGCTGGATGCTCGATCTGGTCGATGGCCTGCGACAATCAGCCGTCTTGGTGACGCACGACCCTCGCGAAGCTATTTTGCTGGCAGATGAGGTGGTTGTTCTCAATGGTAAGCCAGCCACTGTGCGCACTCGATTCAACACGCCTGCACGCAGCATACGCCGCAACCCTGAGTGGATCTTCAGCGCTGAGGCCGGTGCTCTCGAACAACACATCCGCAGAGCGCTCGAGAAAAAATGAAACGCCCGGAGCGAGACTTCCCCGCCCGGACACAGTCTTTTCATTCACATCCAAAATCAGTTCGACATTTTTTTCTGGTAAGAATGCGAGTCGTTCATGGTCGCCTGCACCACATCACAGGCTAAATCAAATTCATCGAGATTCAGGTGACCCTTTTCCGTAATCACTTCACGCAATCGGTCGAAAGATGTCGTCAAGCCCTGATTCTGCTCCAGCAATCCATCCACTTCAGCTCTAAGTCGGCACACCTCGCCACCAATCCGCGTGATGCTCTCGAGAAGATTGCCAATCTGCCTCTCGAGGTGCGGATCTAGAAATGCATCGTCCGCCAGTTTAAATTGGCTTTCGGTGCTGATCACGACTTCATCACCCGCGTCTTCCTGACCCACTTCCAGTGACAATCCGCGATAGTCGTTCTTCATTGCATACTCCAAAACGATGGAACCAAACCATCCTGCGTTCCATGCCGGAGGTATCGGCCTGCCTCCCTGCTGCCTGAGGACGACTTCTGCTGCGTGTGGTCAAATTGGCATCAGTGCAAACCTGTGCTATTCAAGCGGGTCTCCCGCGGAGTCTGTGCAAAAAGGGGTTTTTTCGTCATGCTCGATATCTTCAAGAAATTTTTTGGCACCAAGAACGACCGAGAGCTGCGCCGACTGGAGCCCATCTTGCGTCGGATCAACATGATGGAACCCCAGCTGCAAGCACTGTCTGACGAAGCGCTGCGCGGCAAAACGGCTGAATATCGCAACAGGCTGCAGAAGGGTGAATCACTCGATTCGCTCCTTCCTGAAGCATTCGCAACTGTCCGCGAAGCTTCGCGCCGAGTCCTCAACAAAAGACACTTCGACGTTCAGCTTCTTGGCGGAATGGTTCTGCACGAAGGCAAGATTGCCGAAATGCGCACTGGTGAAGGAAAAACACTCACCGCAACGGCTCCGCTCTATTTGAACGCCCTCACGGGTCGGGGCGCCCACCTTGTGACCGTCAACGAATATCTGGCCGGTAGCCAGGCCGAGGAAATGGGACGCGTTTACAACGCCCTTGGAATGAGCGTTGGAGTCATTACCAGCGGCCTTTCAGATCGCGAGCGGCAAGATGCCTATGCCTGCGACATCACATACGGCACCAACAATGAGTTTGGTTTCGACTATCTCCGTGACAACATGAAAGTGCGCCTCGAAGACTTCGTACAACGCGGACACCACTTTGCGATTGTCGATGAAGTTGACTCCATCTTGATCGACGAAGCACGAACCCCACTCATCATCAGCGGCCCCTCCGACCAAACGTCCGACAAATACCTCACGGCCAATGACGCCGTGCGCGGTCTGCGTCGCGAAATCGATTACACGGTCGATGAAAAATCGCGCAGCTGTGCACTCTCCGAAGAGGGCATCCAAAAGATCGAGAAACGCCTTGGTCTGTCCAACCTGTACGACCCAGAACACATGGAGCTTGTGCACTGCGTTAACCAGGCGCTCAAGGCACACGTCGCGTTCCGTAAAGACGACCACTATATCGTGCGTGATGGCCAAATCATCATCGTTGATGAATTCACCGGACGCCTTATGCATGGTCGACGCTATTCGGATGGCCTGCATCAAGCACTCGAAGCCAAGGAAAATGTGCCTATCCAGCAGGAAAACCAAACCCTTGCTACAGTCACCCTGCAGAACTTCTTCCGCATGTACGACAAACTCGCCGGAATGACCGGTACTGCCGACACCGAAGCGGTCGAGTTTCACAAAATCTACAAGCTTGAAGTTGTGGTGATCCCCACCAACCGCCCCATGGTTCGTAACGACCAAGACGACGTTCTGTATTTGCGCCAAAGTGCCAAATTCAAAGCCGTCGCCGATGAAATCGCACAGGCGTACAAAGCCGGCCAACCTGTGCTGGTCGGAACGGTGAGCATCGAGAAGAGCGAACTCTTGAGCGACCTCCTGAAACAGCGTGGAATTGAGCACAGCGTGCTGAACGCGAAGCACCACGAACAGGAAGCACAGATCATCGCTCAAGCTGGCCAACGCGCACGAGTCACAATTTCAACCAACATGGCAGGTCGCGGAACCGACATCATCCTCGGATCGGGTGTTGCGGATCTTGGTGGGCTTTATGTGATTGGTACCGAGCGTCACGAGAGCCGCCGAATCGACAACCAGCTGCGTGGTCGTGCGGGACGCCAGGGTGACCCGGGCAAGAGCCGCTTTTTCCTCTCCTGGGAAGACGACCTCATGCGCCGCTTTAATAACAAAGCAAACCAGTTCCTCATGGAGCGCACCATGGGCGACGAAGCTCTCGCCGACCCAATGCTCACCCGAGTGATTGCCAATGTTCAGAAACGCGTTGAAGGCTACAACTACGACCTACGCAAGCACCTGCTCGAATACGACGACGTGCTCAACCGCCAGCGCAAAACTGTTTATGCAGCCCGCAACCAGATACTTGCCAAAAGCAATGTGCGCAGCATGCTTCTCGATGAAACCCTCGAGGAGCTCAGCCGCGCCATCGCCGAAGATTACTCACCCGCAACGGGTGTTCCCGGAGAGCTCGTTAAAATCGAGTTTCCGCGTCTCGAACGAGCGCTGTTTCAGCGCCTGAACACGGTTTTCAATTTCACCGCCGAGGAACGCCAAAACTCCGAGTTGACCCGTCTGGACTTCACCAACTTGCTGCTAAGCAAGCTGGAGGCAGCGTATCAGCAACGGGAGACGCTGTTTGGCGAAGATCAGATGCGTGAAGTTGAACGCTGGGTCATGCTGCAGACCATCGACCAATACTGGAAAGACCACTTGCTGAGTCTCGACCACCTCCGCGACGGTATTGGCTTGCGCGGCTACGGCCAAAAAGATCCTTTGCAAGAATACAAGCGTGAGGCGTTTGAACTGTTCAAGCGTCTGATTGCAGCAATCAAAACCGACACCCTCGAGACCCTCTTCCGGCTGCAGCCCAACCTCGCCGAACGTTTTGCTGCCGAGGCGGAGCGTGAAGCTCAAGAGCGTGCACAGCGTGAACTTTCGGGTGCTGCTGCGCTCCATGCAGAAGCTGACCTCAGCAATCTTCCCCGGGAAGACGTTGCGCCTGCGCAAAACCCTCAGCCCGCGGCACGTGTCTGATTTTGAGTTGATCTGATCGCTTTTCGATCTGCCACTCGCAGTCCAATATAAATTCGATAAACACCTCCTGCATTCAGGGGGTGTTTTTTTTCATGAGCGTCATCATCCATTCTGCCATAACTCTTGGGCTGCAGGTCGTTCCAGTAACCATCGAAGCCGCAATCGGCGCAGGCTTTTCCGGACTCCAATTTCTTGGCCTTCCCAACGACTATGCACGGGATGCTAAAGAGCGTATTCGCGCTTCGCTCGAGAGCCTCGGCATCCCGCTGCCAGCGCGGCGTCTGCTGGTCTCTGTCCGCCCCAGCGAAACCTTAAAACAATTTAAAGCAGGTCTGGAACATCTCGACCTTCCCTGTGCTCTGGCCATTCTCGTTGCCCTTGCAGACCAGCAACACCCACCCCGCCTGACCTCCGGTTCACTCCGCCTTCTTTCACAACAGATTTCGCGGCAGCAGTTGTACTTTGCAGGTCAATTGACTCTCTCGGGCGAGCTCCTTCCTCTTGAAAGTTCTCTGCCGTTTGAGATTCTCGCTCTGCAAAATCAAGAAAAGCGTGCTGCATTTTGGTGTCGCATGCGAGCCGAAAAAACCACATCCCACGCTGCTGCACAATTTCATCAGGTCGCATCCCTGCAGGAGTGCTTGAAACTCCTGATGTATCCACACCTCAACTCATCGACCCATGAAAAACTCACTGAAGTAAAAGCGCTCAGTGAAGCGGATCGAACCCTCCCCGCACGAGAAAGTGCTTCAACAGCCGAAACTCAGCCCTCTCAAGCTGAGCGCATCATTTCCACACTGTCTAAGTTCGAACAAACTCCGAGTGTCGCACTGGCACTTTCCATTGCTGCTGCTGGACGCCATCATATTTTACTTGCGGGCTCACCCGGGTGCGGAAAAACATTTTCTCTGCGCCACCTCAAAAACCTGCTGCCTCCGCTCTCACCTCAAGAGAAAATCGAAACAGCACTCATTCAAAACCGGGAACCCAACGAAATCCGCGAGCGCTCGTTCCGTACTCCCCATCACAGCGCATCAAGTGCTGCACTGCTGGGAGGCTCCTTATTGCAGCCGGGGGAGGTTTCTCTCGCACATCATGGTGTACTTTTCCTCGATGAGTTTGCTGAATTCCCGCGTCCTACGCTTGAGGCACTGCGCGAGCCTCTCGATGAACGTAAAATATCGCTCTCGCGCGCACGCGGCCGAGTGGAGCTGCCAGCAAACTTCCTGCTCCTGGCGGCAACGAATCCCTGCGCCTGCGGATATGTCTTTTCCCGCACGGTACAGTGCCGCTGCCAGGTCGGGGCACCTCTTAAATACCAGCAGAAATTGAGTGGTCCTTTGCTCGAACGGTTCTCGGTTCTCCTCCTCATGGACTCCCTCTTGCATCATCACAGCGGAGTTGGGGCAGAGGCTGACGAGGAAAATCAGCACATCATGAGGAGAGTGAGTGAAGAATGGTCTGCCGCGGTCAGAAATCAGCCCGAAGCCTGGGCGGAGCATTTCATTGCTGTGCAAACCACACTGTGGCAAAAAGCAAAGCCTGTTACGTTATCGAGCGAAATGCAGGAGCTCATCTTGGAGCGATCGAGCCGTTACAACTGGAGCACGCGCAAACGATTGCGCATCACCGAAGTCTTCTCAACCTGTCTCAGCCTCTTCACGGGTTCATTTAGTTTGAATTTGAACTTTTACGAACTTCTCAACCTTGTCGAAGAACTTCGAACACTTGAAACCACCCTCCAGCAAGGGGTTTATTTATTGACACCTGGACACCCGCTTCCACTCCTCAAGAAGAACCTCCAACGTCACGATAGCTCCACAAGCAGAGGCATCGTGTGATGCTCAGCAGAGTTTGAGAGGGCTTCCTATGGCAAAGACGATTCTGATTGTCGATGATGCACAAACTGTTCGGCACCTGACCCGTTTTGCTCTCAGCAAAGGCGGGTACAACATCATCGAAGCTGAGGATGGCGTACAAGGCCTCAAAGCGCTCGAGAAAAATGCGGTTGACCTCATTATCTCCGACCTCAACATGCCAAACATGAACGGCCTCGACATGTGTCGCAGCATCAAGAGTAATGAACGCCTGAAGCATATTCCAATTTTCATGATGACAACCGAGTCGAGCCAGGAAATGACCTTGCAAGGCAAAGAAATCGGGATCATGGCTTGGATTGTGAAGCCGTTCGTGCCAGAAAAACTTCTGGCCGCCGTTCACCGTGTTGTGGGTGGATAACGAAACAACCACACGCTGTTATGATGGGGCCCGAGCGGTACCCTTTGTTGTATCGGAACATCATCTATGGCGACCACTTTTGCACAGAAATTCAGAAATGTGAGCCGCCTGAGCCAGATCGTTAATATTCTCGGCCGGTACGGGTTCAGCAAAGAGCTCCGCGACACCGAACTGGCGTCATACGTGACCGAAGTCCCCGCACAGGCTGATGCAAGCCCAAACGAAGCAAGCACCGAGAAGAACACCACCGAACTCTCGGGAGCACGCCGCTTGGCGCTTGCCTTTGAGGAACTGGGACCAACATTCGTTAAGCTGGGGCAACTGCTGGCCTCGCGCGAGGATGTTCTGCCGCGTGACGTCATCATACAATTACGCCGCCTTCAAGACAGAGCCAAACCTGTGCCCATGGACGTGGTGCAGAAGATTCTCGACGAAGAGTATCACGGCAAAACCGACGAGTATTTTGAATTCATCGAGGCCATACCGATCGGTTCTGCCAGCATTGGCCAAGTGCACAAAGCTCGGCTGCGAGATGGTCGTGATGTCGTTCTCAAAATTCAACGCCCCGAAATCGAATCCATCATCAAAACCGACCTCTCTATTCTTGCTGGTCTTGCTTCAGTGCTTGAAAGTGCCATTCCTGAAATTCGCCTCTTGCGCCCCAGTGTGGTCGTTGAGGAGTTGAAAAAATCTCTGTTTGCCGAACTCGATTACTTCCGTGAGGCCGCAAACACCGAACGCATGCGCGCCTTCTTCGAGCATGACAGCAAAGTATACATTCCCGAAATCCTTCGAACCTTCTGCACGCGCAACGTGTTGTGTATGGAGGCTATCGTCGGTAAAAAACTCACCCGACTCGACCGCAGCGAAAGCTACAACGGACTTGTTTCAACCGGTGTGCGTGCCTTTCTCGACATGACTTTCAAACATGGAATGTTTCATGCCGACCTCCATCCGGGAAATTTCATCCTGATGGAGTCAGGACAGCTGGCGATTCTCGATTTCGGTTTGACTGCCCGCCTCACACGCGAGATGCGCGTCACCATGACTTACCTTTTCGTTGCTCTCGTCAACGAAGACACTGAAACTTTCTCACGGTTATTCATTGAGCTCACCGAAGCCCGTGGCGACATCGACCGCAAAAGCCTCGAAGATCAAGTCCGAGAAAACGTCGATGCTGCCTTCAGTATTCCCGTGCGGGAACTGCAACTGGGCAAACTGCTGATGCGCATCGCGCGTATTGCTGCAAGCCACAACGCACCTGTGAGTCGAGACCTCGTGCTTTTTTTCCGCGGTCTCATTGCTTTAGAGAGTTTCGGCCGAAGTCTTGACCCAGACTTCGAGGTTCTGCGCGAGACCTCTGACTACGCCAAAACATTTTCGCAGGGTGCGCTGGCACGCAATCTCTTTCAGCAAGACTCCCTTCTCATGGTGCGCGATTCACAGGCTCTCATACGTGAATTGCCCTTCACCCTAAGGATACTCACCAAGCGTCTGCAGCAAGGTGACCTCGCTGCGACTTTGGAATCGCCCGACGTCAAACGCCTCTCTACAGAAATCGAGCGGGCCGGCCAGAGGCTCAGCCTTGCTCTTATATTGGGCGCATTGGTTCTCGGGAGTAGCCTTCTGACCTTCAACCGCACCGGACCTTTGTTCGATTCTTTAGCAACTTTTGGGTTGTTGGGCTTTGGAGTTGCAGCCTTGGTTGGGCTGTGGCTTATTGTGGCCATTCTGAAATCTGGAAGGTAACCCGACTGATGCTTAAGCGGTCGCATTTCACAGTCGATCTGTGGTTTATATTCGGCTCTTTTTGTTACGGAGCCGAAGCATTCCCTGTTGCGTGTCGGCGCGACGGCGTGTTGTTGCGTCTGAAAGCACCCTCTCCTGCAGCCCAAGCCGAGATGCTCACCTTCTTTGAACAGATTGGCGACAAAGCGAAGGCACTTGTGCGCACCGAGGTACGACTTTTTGTAAGCAGCAATCCAGAGGAAACTGCCGCTGAAAATTGGGCTGAAGAGCTTGTCACCACACTGCTCACCGACAACAAACCGCGCGTGAATGCAACCGATCATGAATTGGACATTGAGCTCCTCGATGTCCGAGGCTTGACGCCCACCGATCAATCGACGTGGGTCAATCTTGTCACTGACATATGGCCGCAACTGCCCGCCTGATGTACTATCAGAAAAACTGCTTGTGAGGGGTGAGCTGTGCGATCAGGACGAGGACGAAGCTCTTTTGCTGCATTGAGTTCTCTGCTTGCTACGACTTTCTTGAGCATGACTCCTGCAGCTCTCCACGCCGCGAGCAAACCCAAGCCAGAAATCCCCCTCGGTGAAGAGACCTTCGAACCAACCCCAGCACCCAAAAAAGCAACAAAGGTTGCCCCAAGTGCATCCAACAAGCCTGAGCAAGCGGCTCCTGTGAAGCCCAAAGTGGCCGCAGAAAACAAATCAACAGAGAAGCCTACACCTGAAAAAGCCGCAGTAGAAAAAACATCTCCCGATAAACCTGCAAACGCGGCACACGACAGCAACCACACCAGTGACCCACATGCAGCACCTCCAGCAGAACACGGCGAACCTGCCGCAGAAACCTCTTCTCACAAGGGCGATGAGCACAGCGACGCCAAAGACGCACACTCTGAGACCTCACCTGCGGAGAAAAAAACATCGTTGCTCGAGGGGAAAGTGGCGCCAGCGACTCCAGCCAAAGGCTCAGGGTTTGTCTGGTTTGGTTTGATTTTCGTTGTGCTTGCAATCGCAATCTTTATTTTCACTTAAGCTAAAATCTCAACACAATTCAAAAGCCAAGGGGAATCCGAAATGAACGCCTCTGTTCTCTTCATCAGCTGTGCCATCACTTGCCTTGCGCTCCCCAACAGCGCCTGGGCAAAGTCGACATCATCCTCAAAGAAAAACTCACCAGCTGCAGCTTCTGTTGCACCAACAGCCACGGCAACTGCGAGCCCCATCTGGAATTTCAAGGTGCGTGAAGACGATTCCGTGTTTGCAATCATCACACGTAAATCAGGGGTCGCAGCTCGTCTTGCACACAACCATTTTATTGTGGCTCGTGATTTCGATGCACAGCTGAGTGCTGACTCAAAAAATCCAACCAGCGGCGCCTTCTCGTTCAAAACCCGCGTAACCGATCTTGAGGTCGATCGCGCAGAATTGCAGAAGCGTTGGTACCCAACCGTTCAATCACTCGGCTGGCTCAAGGAACCCTTCGAAGCACTCAAGGACTCCGACCGCGACACTATCCGCGAAAACATGCTTGCCTCGGGTCAGCTCAATGCCGAGAAATTTCCAGAAATCTCTGCCAAAATCGAAAAAATCGTTGATGCTCAGGAAAAAATTGGAGAACGCAGCTTCAGCAAAAAGGCTACAGTGGCACTTACCATCCGCGGCCAAACTGTAAATCGAGACTTTCCTGCAAACATCAGCCTGCAAGGAGAGGAACTTCAGGTCGAAGCTGCTGGCTCTTTGAAATTCACTGACTTTGGTATCGAACCCTACAAGGCTCTGATGGGTGCACTCGGGAACGACGACCGGTTTTATGTTCTTGTGAGTTTCAGGGCCACCAAGAAATGAGTGTAACAATTTTTGAACGCATTCTCTCTGGTGAGATCCCGTGCAAGAAAGTCTGGGAAGACGACCACACTCTGGCGTTTCACGACATTGCCCCTCAAGCGCCTGTTCATGTGCTGGTGATCCCCAAAAGAAAGATCGTCAACGTCGCGCAGTCCGACGATGCAGATGTGGAAATCCTGGGGCACGTGCTGCTGACCGCACGCAAAGTGGCTCAGTTGCTTGGAATCGATGTTTCAGGTTATCGACTTGTGATGAACAACGGGAACGATGGCGGGCAAACGGTCGACTATCTACATTGCCATGTGCTTGGTGGACGTCCGTTGCGCTGGCCTCCGGGCTAAATCCTACAAACAAACTCTAAGCGGGGGCGTCTTGGCTTGAACCAATCGATTCCTCACTTGATTGTCGGTGCTGGAGCCGCAGGTTGTGCAGCTGCGAAGTGTTTTGCTGCTGCTGGACTTGCAAATAAAGCTCTGATGCTTGAGCAACACAATGAGCCTGGCGGCTGTGCTGGTTATTTTTCGCGAGGGCGACCCAAACGCACTCACGATGCGGGTTCAACACAGCTGATAGAATGTGCCACCGGCTCTCTGCAAGAGAGGCTCTATTCGCTGGCACCTGCGACCAATCAGCCATCTGCTGAGCAAATTTTCGAGCCCATTCCCACCGTCACTCAGCACTGGCCCGAACGCAAAATCGCAATCGTCTTGCACAGTGATGGCAAAGTTACCTGGCAATCAGCTCGAGCCGCGACTGTTGATGAAAACAAGGAACTCGCAACTTTGGAAAAGTTCTTGCAGCGCTGCCAGAAAGAAGCTGCATGGATGTGGAACCTGCTGAATGATATCCCACGCTTTCCTCCTCAGAGCTTTGCCGACCTGCGCCGCGCTTTTGTGCTTTTTCTCAAAGTCCCATTGCAGAAAAAAATTCTATTTCCCTTTCTCTTTCTTTCCAGCGCTCGCACATTCATGAGTTTTTCAGGTGTACGCCATGCAGGTCTCGCCAACGATGTGCTGAGCGGTCTTTTGGTCGACACAACGCAATCCAGTCCAGAGAAGTCACCTTGGCTCGCGGCATCTATGGGAATGTCCATCCTCACCCGTGGAATTTATCGCTGCCGCAAGGGAATGCGCTCTTACTTTCGCCCTGCTTTGACCTCTTTCGAAGAACGAGGTGGTCTCTATCACCCCAATGAACGAGTGATCCGCATAGAAACCCATCCCAATGGCTTTCTTGTCACCAGTCTAAATACCAAAACTCAAACGCAGAGTTCATATCTTGCAACCGAATCGGCACTGCTCAATCTGACTGTTTGGGATATGGTTTCAGGCCTCATTCCGGAATCAGATGCTCTGCGTCAAACGAGTGTTTACCGCCGATGGGAGAAAGTGGCACAGCGCGAACAGGGCTGGGGTGCTTTTGCTTTGTATGCCACTGTCCCTGATCATGCAGACTGGCCAGACGCCCCACATTTTCATCAGATCTTTCCTTCCACAGAGGAAATCGCACAGCTGCAAAGCTCACTTTACGTCTCCATTCCTGCGCGCAACGATCCGGCCAACCCTCCCGGCTCGCGTGTGCTGACGGCCACCATTCACCTGGAAAACCTCGTGCTCACTGACGCTCAACGGCAAACTTACACAGAGCGCCTGGCTAGCCGAATTGGCGCTGCACTCAGCGTCGAACTGGAAAATCTGGAAACTGCCCTGCCTCGAACTTTTGAGCGTTTTACCGGACGCCTTGCAGGACAGGTTGGCGGCTACCGTCTGTCGCTTCGAAATTTTCTCTTCTTCGCAACGCCATCGCAGGTGCAACATCCCTCCAAGAAAGCGGCCAAGTTGCTCCTTATGGGTGACACGGTTTTTCCTGGTCAAGGTGTGGTTGCATGCTCGGTCAGTGGCATCATAGCCTTCGAACGCGCCACAAATCTGACATTCCGTTCACTCCTTGCAAAACAATTCGGAGCAGGCCGGCAGGTTTGATATCATCCGGAGCATGTTGAAGATTGATTATACAACCTCAAAAGGCCGTGGAGTGTTTGCGACGTGCTTCATTCCTGCGGGTCAGATCATCGAAGATGCACCCGTGATCGTCATCCCACCCGAGCAAATGTCTCTTATCAAGGGGACTGTTCTTTTTGAATATTATTTCCGATGGAAACTCGAAGGACAGGAGACTTGTGCTATCTGTTTGGGGAACGGATCTATTTACAACCACTCAACACATCATGCCAACGCGCATTACATCCGGCGCTATGAAACTCATTCCATCCGCTTCATAGCTGCTCGAGATATTCATCCTGGCGAAGAAATCATGACAAACTACAACGGCGACGTTGATTGTCGGCGTGCCATGTGGTTTGAGGAGAGTCCCCAAACCACATCAAATCAGATCCTCAGCGCTCCGAGCACTCGAGCTTCTTGAGCTCCTTACCTAGCTTCTTGTCGCTTCCAGGCAAAGGAATGGAGATTTCGCCAACCACAGGAATGCCTTTGATGACGATACGGGTCGGCTCAATATCTACCCGACGCAAATTAAAGGAAATAGGAATCCCCACACGCGCCTTGATGTTGATACCATAGAGGTCGATCTGTGCATTCCTTTTTTCGTTGGTGAAAACATTTTGAATGCCAAAGAGTTTATCGAGTGTCACATCGATTGCAGGGGTGCCTGACATTTCAATGCGGCACACAACACTCCCAGCCTGTTGCAAAGAAACTTGAGCAAGAGGATTGCTCGTGCTCGGAGCCTTCATTTCCATTTGCCCAAATGCATTGATGAGTTGGCGCACGGCGGTCTTAATCTTGTCATCTTCTACGAAGAGCTCAGAGTGTTTTGCAGCCGTATCAAAAAAGGATGAATTCAAGCGCACAATTCGATTGGGGCTGAAAATAATGTTGCGAGCTTCGGTCGCATTGCGCACAAGTACATCCCGCTTCACATCGTTGAATTTCTCCCAACGCACAGGAATGTCTTTGATGAAGAAGCCATCGGGAATATGAGTCACCGCCAGAGCATTTCCGCTCCACAAAGTTTTATCGGATTCGTTGAAGTGCAGCTGACCAAATTCATCTGACTCAAACGAAGTTGCAGCAGAAAACTCAAGCCCCTTGAAGATATATTGACCCAGCGCACCCACTGAAACTTCGCCTTCATTGGCGAATGCCCATTTCATTCCGCTGTTGCCCCGCACTGTACCCGATTGACCATTGAGAGTCGTACGCGCCTCGAAGCGCAATTGCCCCGTAGGCTCGAGCACAAGCTTTCTCAGCCCACTTTTATTGAGCACGTCGAGCACGTCTCCATGCACATCACCCCATCCCAGCTGGTTCATGAAAATCCGAATGCGGGCAGAGTTGAGCTCTTGCTGCTCAATTGTAAAGTTCGAGCCAGATTTGAACGCCTTGTCGGTGAGTTCTGCAATCGCGCGCCACTTTTGTTCGTCTTTGCTCAGCGATGTCTGAGTTTCCGTTGCAAAGCTCTTAGGTTCAGGCTTCGGACAAATCAGCCCCCAGCGTGTGCACCATTGCTCAAATGAGATCTTTTCGAGACCAAAAAAATCAGCCTCATTCCCACCTGCACCAATTGAAGTGGGCTTCGAGTTCAGGTTGGAATCATCGCGCGCACAAGACACAGCGATTGTGAGGAGAAACCCAAGGGCACTGCTCATCAGACCCACACGACGATTCATCAGACAATTCATAACGCTCATGCATTCCCTCCTTGGCCAACTCTTCCCAGAGTACTACCGGAGAGAAACACCCCGCACCGGGGAACAGAAGAGGGAGCTGACATGAGGCGAAAATTTCCCACTCCACAGATACAAAAAGAACCGCCCCGAAGAGAGGCGGTTCAAACAGGATGTAAGCAATGACAGTTGCTTTGCAATGGTTCCAAACTTAGCGAAGCTTGATGCTTGCCCGAGCGACAGCATGGAAGCGGTCGTCGGTGTAGATATTAATGTGCGGACAATCGAGAATACTCAAGCGACCGATATAATCTGCAGTCTGTGCCGCATTGAGAGGCTGGATTGCCACGAGCGCTGGATTCGCACGGCTTGTGATGCGTTGACCATGCAACCGACCATAGCCCTTGTTGTTCGCATCGAGGTATTCTTGATTAACACCCACTGATGCTGTTGGATGAAGGGGTGTAAAGAAGCCCCGACGCACCTCAACTTTGCCACTCACTCCATCACCAAATATTCTGCGCACACCTCCCAACACACGTCCCACGGGGTCGAGCACCAGGAAGTAGCGCATGTAGTGCGCAGAATCTGCGTCGCCATGCATGAAATCCACTTCAATGCGGAAGTCACCATCGGTCTTCACTTCAAGAATGCGTGCGCGGCATGTGTGAGGACCACCAATGGACACACCAAAGGGTGTGTTGATGTAGCCGTTGTTGACCGTACCCTGAGCTGTGAAGTAGTACTGGTTCGACTCCTTAATGTCGCCAGCCAGGTCAGTAATGAAGCTCTGCGCAAACTCGGCCGGAACCGCACCACCAATCACATGGTTGTAGTCAAAGCGGCTGGGGCGTGGGTTAGTGAGAGTGTGCCTGTACACCGTGGTCATGTTGTTGGCGACCTGTGCCACGTAAATTTCATAGATACCTGTTGCGCTCAAATCCAGATTTTCGAACACAGCATAGGGTGCCTTGCCCGATTCGGTCTGTGTGTTGGCTGCAAAAAACGTTTGCGCCATCAGATTCTTCTGAGCACCGTCAACTTGAACCAAAGACACCGACTCGATGTACTCTGCGCCGGTCGAACCGTTGTTCACGGTCTGGTCGGACTTCATGGTCACGGAAAGACGTGCGCGTGTTAAAAGCCCACCCGAATAACCAGGAAGACCATCGTTCATTGGTCCATCAATCCAGTACAGCAGCCTAAAGTCTGCTGCTGAATTGGCACCACTCAGAGGCTTCTGCACAGGAGACATGGGGTCACTAATCACCTTGCAGACACCCTGGGCGTAGGCAGCATCCAAATCAAGAATACCGCCAGCCATCACTGCGGCTGCAGAAAGCTTCAAGAAGGTGCGGCGCTCGAGCTGATAAACTTTTGTTGTGACTGTTGTCATTGCTCTTCTCCTGTCTTTCTTCAACCAACGTATACAAAATAACGAACGTATCCAGTGACGTTCACACCTGCAATTAAACGCGTTCTGCGCGCATAAACAACGACCGACTGATGCTCAAGAAAGTGATTGTTAGCAGGTGTGAGTGTGACAGTCTCACCAAAAATAGTCTGAACAATGACTTGTTCGTTTCCCGCAGGATTCACAAGCGAGCCCGTGCTCCAAGTTGCTGATGGAGTTGCTGCCGTGTAGCTGCCTCCATGATTCATGGCTCCCAAAGTTGCCGAGTTGCCGATGTCCGACGTACCTGCCATGGATGGTGCGTTTTGGCCAAATGTAAAGGCTGAAAGCAAGGTGACTTCGGCAGGAACCTTGCGGCGCGCGATACTCAAGTCAATGACTGGCATTGCGTTCAACGTTCTCTTGAATGAAGTGGCGGCATTGAAATCAAGTTGCATTTTCAGAACCATTGCTCCTGCTCCGGCCTTACTCACAAGACCTTCAATCTTTTGCGCGCCATTCAAGTCGAGCGACTCGAAAACGAGCCCGTAGCCCGGCGATGGCACCGAAAATAAATCTCGCGCACTGACTACTCTCGTTCCGAGAATCATGCTCCCATTCATCTTCTTCGACAGCACATGAACTCTGTCGCCCACTCCCAGCGCGTCTGTTCCAGATGATTTAAACTTCAATGCCAAAAGGGCACTCGAAATGGATCCATACAGCGCAAAGACAGGTTGTCCACCGCTCAGCAGGAGCAATTCGGTGGGAGTCTTTGGAGTGGCGCCTGATGTATCGACGCACAGCGGCGGTGGCACATCGGGCGTCGCGGTAGGGATTGGAGCCGCCGTCGGTGAGGGATTAGGGTCTGGATTGTTGGGATTCGGAGTGCCGGGAGTAGGCTGCTTGACGATTGCGTCACCCTCACCGCCTTTACCCTTCACAAGACCCGTACTCTTATCGTACTTGCTCGTATACTTCCCGCAGGCTGCAAGAAGCGCAGCGAGGCCGCCCATCACAGAGGCATTCAAAGCAAAGCGACGAGAGCCATTCGTAGGAGCATGAACTTCCTGGGGATGAGCAACAACGGTTTCGCTCACTTGTGTCTCGGACGCGAGTCTGGTTTCGTTTGATTTCTCTGTCATCGACGTGCCTCCTACTACTTAAAGTCAGAGTCGGCAGAATCTGCCGCCACCTTTAGGGCAAACCATTTCCTCCAAACTTTCCCTGTCGTATCGAAGCATTAAAAAAGGGCTCCGAGTCTCCCGGAACCCTTTACGCATCCAAACGCAGAGCAAAAACCGCTACGCCCTGCGCTTAAAGCGCACGTAGCGACCCAATTCGGGCGCAATCACATTGCGCCGCTGCTTCTCGGCCATGAATTGGAGCGCACCGACCTGCCAATCACCCATGTTGACCTGCATTCCCGTGACCCGGCTACCAAAGTTGTCGCACAACCCCCATATATCACCGGCCACGGAGCTTCCTGTTGTCCAGGGCAAACCCGTCGATTTGTTGCCAAGATCCGCAATGAAGTCGCGGTTCGTAGCGTTGTCGGGAGCATTTATCCTGTCCATTGGTCCGTGCAGGGCATCGTCGAGGTAGCCCGCCTTCTTTGGTCCCATCAGCATTGCGATTCCGGGGCCGCTGCCATCGCCCATGTTCACCGAGCGTCCACCGTCGGTCACCACCACAATCAAAGCATTCTTGCCGCTGATGGAACGAGCCAGCATATTCAATCCCATTGCCAACTGCCGCATACCCTCAACGTAATTGAGAGAGTTCGCCCTAAAGGAGGTTGAGCCATTGGTTGGGTTGTCGATGTTCGAGCCATCGAGGTCATTGAGGTTCAGAAAAAGAGAGAAGTTACGGTAGGGCAGAGTGTCGATCTTCATTGTCTCAGCGACGAACGCACATTGAGAGAGGAATTCTTGCTGAGCCGCGCGCTCCACATAGGTTCCATTTTCGAAAAATGCCTGCCGGTTGGCGATCTCTGCTGCCGGGGAGGCAATGTGACTCGTGCGTTCCAGTGTTCCCAAAGCATTCATCTGGGTGATTGAATTTTTAACCTTTTGACGATTGTCGAGCAGAGCGCTGCGCCGCTGCGGGCTACTGATACTCAGCTTGTCAAAAAGATAAGTGAGGTTTGATGTGTTTTTATCGCGATAATCGCCAAAGCCATCATTCAAACTCTGGTCGATGTTTGCAACAATCTGGGAAAGACTGCGCCCAGAGACGTCGAACTTGGCATTGTCTGCAGCCGACAAACCACTCAACACAACGTTATTGAGCATGCTCCCGTTGGAGTCGTAGTTTTCTCCCATCATGAAACCAGTGATACCCAGCGGGCTATTCACCAAACCTTTGAGAGCTGCGAAGTGCGCGAGGTCGCACAGATCTCGCCGCATCTTCCCCAGGAACAGCTGGTGAACCGGAATATTATCCATGGGCTGAACACCCAAGCCCACCTGAATTGCAACATCTTCAGGAAATGCACCGACGTAGTTGGTGTAGCCAAACACATTACCCGCTGCCTTCGTTACTACGCCATCGTAAGTTCCGTTCAACAACCGGCTGCCAAACCACTCATTGAAGCGCAACTTCGCAAGACGCGGATTTTGGCTGAGTGACTTTATTCCTTGTGCGGTCAGGTGCTGGCGCGTGGCATTGCTCGCCATACGCGTTGCAAAGTGGTTTGCATCTGCAACATTGGAGGTCTTCACTTGACCTTCTTGGTTGGTGTTGCGCAATGGATCCGCTGTATCAAGTTCACCCAACGCAAAAACCAAAGGTGCATGGGTCTGATCAAAGACCTTGACTGTGATCAGAACCCAGGGGTCATTTTCACTCTGCGCAGCAGCCTCCTGAAGCTGGAGGAGTGCTGCTAACTGAGCAGCACTGCCCATCCGACCAAGATGCCGAGTACATTCAAACGAGTCTTTGATTGACCAATGTGGGTTGGGCAGCGAACTGCCGCCCAGCAACTTGTGCCATCCTGGAACATGAAGAATGTTACCCAAACCTTCAAGCGCTGCTGTTGTTGCTACGGTTCCCAATCCCCACTTGAGCAACTCCCGGCGTGTCCAATCTCGGTGACTCATCTCAGCTCTCCCTGATTCCTGAAAGTTATTTAGCAGTCGCAAAAGCATACGAAGACAACAGCGATGCAATCGCACGCCGTCTCTTCAACAAACCGTCTACAGTCTCTGGTGCTCCGCAGTTCTCAACACTCGAAAGCTTATCGAGCGCATCTTTGAAGGCATCCGTGGACGGATCAAACAGCGGCAAACAGCGTTGCAGCATGGCTGAAGCAGTCTCACGCGTGGAACAGTTGCAATTTGTGTTCGATGCAGCGCGCACATCACAGTTGAAGGCCGCCACACTTGCAATAGTCAAGAGCGAGTTGAGATACACAGTATCTTCCAGCGTGTCGGCATACGTACCGGTTGAGGCCACCGAAGCCGAATCTAGGAAACCACGTTCAAGATCAATTATATTTTTATCCACTTTACTGGTCGTGCTGTCTTGAAGAAGAAAGCGAACACGCCCTTCACTCAAAGCAGTCGTGCTGGTTGAAATGATCATGTCAGCCGAAATCTTCAATATGGCAGGATTAGCGAGATTTGAATCAAAGTTCGCTGCCGACGATGAGCCACCAGCCGCTGGTGCACTCTGACTCTCTGCGCCCAAACACAAAATCATGGATTTTTGAAATTGCTCAGCGGTTTTTCTCTTTCTATCAGATGAAGTCAGATCGACGATGTTGTAAGTCAGTGGTTCAGATGCCACCACTGTTACAGTTCCGTTGACTGTTGGCTCAATTTTGCCCGGAGTCTGATCGCTAGTGCCCTGAGTCTGAGTGTTTGGCGGCTGCGACAAAATCACTTTTCCAGCAGGCAAGCCAATCGGCTTTATGGATTCGGTACTGCACGCAGCAACAACTCCCAGAAGCAAAGAGAGCCCGAGCACTGCCCGACGCCGAGTGGAATTGAACGGGAACTTCCTCATCACATGCCTCCTGATTCATTTTTGCAGGCGTAGGTGTCTGTCATGAAGTACGATTGCATCAAAGGTACGATTTGGCCGCTATTGGTTTTCCAAGAGTCGGTTATGGCATCAATCACTTCGGGGTTGGTCGAGTTGCGGTTGCTCAGCGCTCTCGGAATGATGCGCGCTAGTCCGCGAGGAAGCGCAAGTTCGTCCGCAATCATATGATTGAGCAACTCTGCCACGGTTGAGACCGTTACGACTTCACGCGAGATCGGGTCGACAACACATCCCACTTCCTGCCCACTGCCCTTCCCAACGGCGAGGAGGCCAGAGAAGTAGTTCACATCAATAACTTCTTTCAGTGAGGCATCTGCACCAGGAGGGAGGTTTGCCCATTTGCTAGGGTCGGTCGCGTCACGAATCAGGTTCACGAGAATTGACTCATGCTCTTTCAATTCCCCGGGTGAAGTGTTTGCGAATGCACGCAGGTCGTCAATGCCTTTGTAGTTTAGTATTTCACCCACAGGCCCAAACGGACGGAAGACAATGGATCCTGCGGCCAGGTTGCGACGGATGTGACAACCTTGGCAGAAGTTTCCGCTTGCAGGCACGGTCATTGTGCCTCTCGGCGCGAGGGTGTCACCCTGCAGCATCACGCGCCAGTCTTTGGACTTGAGACACGAAGGCAGCGGATTGATTGTCTCGCCCTTCTCTCCGGCGGTGTTGGCTTTGAGTGGCTCACCGCGAATGACTTCGTTCATAGCAGCCACGCGGCCGTAGTTGTTGTTTTCCTGAAATACCGAGGAAGACTTTGAAAAGAGAAAACCGAGAGTCGTGAAAAAGCTTGAGCGCGGCGCACTATTGGCCTTCATGTCGCACTCAACATATTGACCGTCAGCTAAGGAAGCCGTCGCAGTCGTGCAGGCCGCTCCATAAAAAGGACCCGTGCGCTTGGTTGCGAACACTTTATCCGATGTTAGCGCTTCTTTATACGATTTACCCGATGCAACGTGAGCACGAATTTGCTGGTAGAATTCACCCGCGATATCGTTTTTTAAACCCTGATCGCTCAGGAGCGCTGAAGTTTTCGACTTGTCTGCAGAACTTACTTTTTCTGCAAACTTCCGAATGCCGTTCGATACAAACTCCTCACGCCATTGGCTGTTGAGTCTATCAACCAAGAGGCGGCGCACTTCACGGGTCACGGGTTTCGAATCGTCGGGAACCAAAGCTAGCTCTGCTGAGGTGGGCGGCCTGTTAAGTGCATTGAGCGTGAGCTCATTAAGATACTCGCGCCCCGTGCGGAGAGTGTTGCACTTGTAATTCACATCAACGGGAACACCCAGTTCGACCTTGTTGCCGTGATATTTACCACGAGCCTCCATCACAACGCTCGGCATACGGCGTTGGAAGAAAACCAACATCCGCAGCCACTTGTCGCGATCGGGTGCACTCAACTTTGCTGTAGGCATTCGCTTAGCCTGTACTGAGTCCTTCGCTGATGCTGCAAACGCACGCCAGTCTTGCTCGGTGCCATTGGCCTTGCTCCAAACAGCCGCGGCACTCCCACCAGGAGAGTGACATCCAACACACCAGGATTTGGCTTCAGTCAGTGTTAAGGGAGTTACCTTCGCTGCTGCTGTCGCAGTTGCCGTCGGTGTCGGCGATGCTGCGGCCGTGGGAGACGCTGCTGGCGCTGGCGCCAACAACTGATCCATCAACGCAACGAAGCGCACGCGCGTGCCGTCGTCCATGCTGGGGCGCATCGGTTTCGGGTTTGCGGCCGACTCCATGATTTTTCCATCATCGACGAGGATTTTGTTTTCGATGGTCTGGAACACTTCAACAGAGAACTGGTCGGTTTCCATGCGTGTGATTATTTTATCAATGTTGGGTTGAGACTCGAGCAGCTTTTCAAATGACTCCACGGTCGGCTCTGGTTTGTTCTCTGCAACAGCCTGAGCCTTGAGGAGAGCCAACTCCGCTGCGTTGGGATGCTCAAATTCGGCAGGAGTCTGCCAAAAACTGCTCTTATCTTTACCCATCCCGTGGCACGCATGGCAGTTCTCACGGAGCATAAGCATGACCGTTTTGTCGTCGAGAGGAATGACAGGTGTGGGTGAGGGAGTCGGGCTGGCCGTTGGCGGGTTAGAATCGCCGCTTTTCGCCTGAAGCTTGTTCACGGTGCTTGTGATCACAACGTCTTTGCTGTTTACGGGCTTTGAACATGAGGCGAGGAGGCTCGCGAGTACAAGTGAGTGCCCGGCAAGAACCGCAATCAATAATTTCGCGTTTGCCTTGTGCAACATGACAAACCTCCCGAATATGGCCGCTATCGGAGGTTTTTAACTTTTCATGACTAAAAATGGTTAATCTGCAGAAAATTCGGGGAGATGAATGGTGCGCCCGCCCTGATTCGAACAGGGGACCCCCGCCATGTCAAGGCGATACTCTAACCAGCTGAGCTACGAGCGCACGAGGCAGAGGGTTCCCTATCTGCTCGGTCTGAGTCTGTCAAGACGCCCCGGAGGGGAGTTGCGACCCCGCGCCCGCTTGAAGCCTGTTCGGAAGATTGTAGGCTTGAGGGCAGACCCTTTTTCGGGAGACATCGACCGTGCAAAAGAACTATAACGTTGTTGCTGGATTCAATTTAATCGCACCCGCGTATGACCTCGCGAACGACGCCATGACCCTGGGTCTGCACCGTCTGTGGCGCAGCAGCCTCTGCCGCACAGCCGCGCGACTGGCACCTTCACGCGGAAAGTTGCTGGATGTGGCTACAGGAACAGGCGATGTCATTCTAGGCATTCTCAAAGTTCGTGGCGACCTGCACATCACGGGAGTCGATCCTTCGGAAGGGATGCTCCAAGTGGCGCGGGAAAAACTCGACAAAAAAGCCTCGTTGCACGCGTCCGCAGTCGACGTGAAAAGCGGGGATGCAAGAAATCTACCTTTTCCCGACAACACCTTCGACGTGATCACCATTTCTTGGGGCATCCGCAATGTTAATCCATTCCAAGAGGGTTTGAGAGAAATGTTGCGCGTGCTCAAACCTGGCGGCTCGCTTGTGGTGCTGGAAAGTGGTCGACCAGAACTCAAACCGGTGGGCGCTGCATACAAATTCTACTCAAAACTGCTGCCCTTTGTTGGGGGGCGAATCTCGGGATTCATGCCTGCTTACAGGTACTACACCGAGACCGTCGAATCTTTTCCAGCGGGCGCGCAGTTCGTGGCTGAACTTTTTGAGACGGGATACGTCAAGGCACAATATAAAACGCTCGGCGGCAGCATCGTGTATCTCTACACCGCTCAGAAGCCGAAATAAGCTCAAGTTTTACAGAGGTGGGCTAGACTCCTCGGGCAGCGGTGGAATCGAATTTTGCGACATCGCACTCACGAAACGCAATATGCTGATCTCGCAATTGGTACCCAGCCGCATGGGCGGCCCCCAAAAGCCGGTGCCTTCGGTGACGTAGAGCTTCGTGCGTGTCCCATGAATTGTGTAAAGCCCAGTATTGTAGGTTTGATCCCGGTAAACAAAAAAATGCAGAGGCCAGAACTGGCCACCATGAGTGTGACCTGAAACTTGTACATCAATCCAAGGATATTGGCATGTGCTGCGGGTATCTTTGGGTTGATGAGCCAACAGAACATTCAAAGCACTTGCTCGCGCAGAGTCAGGGACACGCGCGACAGCTTGAGCGAGACGATTGTCTTCGCGGATTTTACCATTGGCCAACCGCAGCCAAGATCGATCTTCAATGCCCATGATGTTTATAAAATGCTCGCCGACTTGAACCTGCTGCGAGTCGTTAGACAGCACCCGCCAGCCCAACTTCTGGGCACAGAATTCGCGCCACTGCTTCGGATTGCTATAAAACTCATGGTTACCGGTCACGTAAAAAACACCGTAGGTAGCCTTCATGTGAGCCAGAGGCATAACAGCTCGTCCCAACTGCCGCACACTTCCATCCACGAGGTCACCGGTCACAAAAATCAAATCAGGTTTCAGTGAATTGACCGTCTGTGCTAGGCGCCGCATACGCCCACCGCCCACAAGACCTGCGACATGAACGTCCGAAAGCACGACTGCTGTTAAATTTTCAATCGCCTGAGGTAGTTGCTTGTCTACGGGTATCACTTGATACTTGAGCTTCTCCGGACGCACCACTTTGTGAATGGAACGCCAGGCCAACACTGAGGCAATTCCCAAAACAAACACAGCCAGAACTGATTCAGAGCGGCCTGAAAAATGAAGCACAGCACTGACGGGCAACGTCAGCACGCACACGAGCATCAACAAATAGGCAAAGCCCATCCAGGTGAACATGACAACTTCAAGTAGACTGCGCAGCGAGCGCGGCACAGCGCGAGCCAAAGGAAAACCAACGATAGTCATCAACCACAGGGCACCGACAGCTGACATACCGACAATCTGTTCGGTCGGTTGTAAAAATGGAGCAACCAGGCGCTGAAAAATGTACATGTGCACAAGCGTGGTGATGGCAACAAAGACTAAGATGGCAAGAACAAGCCTGAGAAACACGAAAACACCTCACAGAAAACGCTGATAGACTATCCTGAGAGGCGATTTTTGGGAATCCATAATGGGCGCGGAGGGTGCCCCGCTGGGGTCTGTTGGGGGGGCGGCAGATGGATCGGCAGGAGTCGCTGCAGCATCCGGTGAAGCGGCAGGCGCACTCGGCTTCTTATCCTTGCGGAGGTTATCAACTGCAGCAGCATTCTTCTCGAGAATCATTTGATACGTTCGTTCCACGTTGCCTGAAATCCCCCGCACATTGACGCGATAGATTTGGCTCTTCCAGAAGAACAAACGCGAACGGATCTCGCGCGTCATCCGTTCAGGAGATGAAATCAAATCGTCGAGTTCCTGCGGCTTACTCACAACAGCACCCTCAGCGCGTTTGTCTTCAATGCGGTCGACAATTGTGTCTTCAATGTCTTTGCCTGGTGGCGTCACTAGAGCTGAAATCAGCTCAACTTTAGCAACATTAAAGTCGAGCAATTTACTATCTTTTGGAGACAGAGGCCAAATGGTGAAATAAGGCGAAAACACACGAAAGATCTCATCGTCGTTAAAGCCCGGAATCTTGCGCAACTCTTCTAGCGATTCAAGCGCAGCATTTTTCGGACGCCCTGGAACACGCCCTGGACCGTCGCCGTATTGACCAACTTCATCTCCTGTATCAGCGGAATCAATTTTATCGCGATCGATATAGTCTTTAACGTTTGCAGCAAGTCGTTTGGGTGAGTAGCCCTTTTCTTCAAGCCAGCGAGCCTCACGCGGCATCGAGAAAATCCGCAACAAAGCCTCAAAAGCAACATCTGACGAGGGCTGATAAGTAAACAAATTCAAGTTAAGCTTGGCACTCTCATTGGAGACGTCCAACACGAAGTATCCCTGAATGTTCTGTAGAGCTTCCAAAAGCCCTTCGTCGAGGCTCGCGCTGAGGTTGATTTTAGAGAGATCCTTGATGCTCTCCAGACCCTGCGAACCAATTGGAAATCCATTGAGCAGCTCTGAGAGATTCTTCCCACCCAGCTGACTCTTCACCATGGCCGGAATCGCTGCAAGTTGAGACGACAACGCAGGAGGAAGGTTTTTATTTTCGCCCACGTCGTTGACCTGTGCCTCAAGTGCAATGAGAAACAGTGCAAACTGCGCGCCGGTCAACGCAGCGGCCTCGGCACGCATACGATCTTGCTCTCCATTCGAACTGCGCACCGTGATCTGTGCCTGAAAAAAGACTTCACCCATGACAGCCATAATGACTCCCACAAGTGACAAAACAAAAATAAGCGCCATACCGCGCTGCGACTCTTGACGTCCCCGACGGCTAAAAGTGCGTTTGAAGAATTGCTTTAACAGGGGTATTTTTGGTCCAATTTTCATTGCACCCACCCTGGCTCAGCCTTCGCCTCTTTCAGATCCGGCTGTCCTGCACTGTACATCAGATAAACAATTGTGCTGAGCGCCATGGATGGTCTTTCAGTGGCCACGCTCGAAGAGTTCTCCTGCCGTGCCTGCTTTACAAGATCATCTTCGGGCATGAAGACTGACAATTCGACTTTCACCATTTTTGGGAGCCGCTTGCCATAGTCACTGCGCTCTGTGTTCCACTCCGGAACGAAATCTTGACCATTCCAGGCGGTGAATTTTAGCTCTTTGAGGTCGTTAACAAGCACCTGTGTCGTTCCCGTGATCACGGCATCGTCTGAGACCTTTTTCACCGAAGGGTCAACAATCCGGACAAGCTGTTTGACCGAAGCCGAAGACTCACTTTGCCGACAGACTTCCGATGGCGCCGAAAGATCAGGACACACGAGGTACTGTGCATATGCCAAATTCGATTCTGCACGATTAGCCATGAGTGATTGATGTGCCTGGGTCATCAGCAGAAGACGCGGGCTACTGTTGAACACAAAAAGTGGACGGCCGATCACGTCACTGTTCGAACGCGCGACTTGCTCTTCGTTGCCACTCAGCAAATATGCATGCCTGAGGTCGTCGGTGAGGCGCATCATGGCAGCATGTGCTGCATGAATTGCTTCATTCGAACGTTGCAGTTTATTGCGCGTGTCGAGCTGATTGGTCAGGGCGTTTACGGCATACAGAGACAACGAGGCAAGAATGCCAATTGCAATAATGATTTCGATAAGCGTGAAGCCCGATTGTTTATCCCGTTGCATCTGTTGAGCATCTCTCTGTTGCTTACTCATTGGGTCAGCCCCGGGATTCCAATATGCACAGCTTTGCGGTCAATCAGCAACAAGCCCAATTCCGTGGAACGCTGGCTTTCACCGTCTTTCCAAAGCGCGGACAATTTTATGCTCCGATAAATATCTTTGGGAAGCTGTGAATCGAGCAATTCACCGAATTGTTTAAACTGCTCGTTGCCTCCCTCCTCGGCCCCTCCCCCTGCAACATTCATCCCAAGATTCATGGAGACCTGAAGGAACTTCGAGGCACTGATCAAAGCCTGTTTGTTCGTATATTGGAAGCTAATGCTTTCCTTATCGTCCCCGTTGAGCTTCAGCGACGGGGGTTGAGATGAATTGGTCGGCAGAGCCTTCACTCCGCGCACATCGACGATGTATTCGATTTGCGATGCGAGCGAACGCAATGCCCAAGTTGCTTGAATATTGGCCTTATTGTTGCGCGCCACAGAAAGTGCACTCGCCTGTACGCCAACGATCTGCGAAAACACAGTCACCAGAATTCCAATAGCAAGAAGTGATTCAAGCAGAGTGAAGCCGGCCGAATGGCGCAGAGTTTTAGCGCTCGCGGATAAATTCGGCTTCTTGTAGTCCTTCAAGGATACTGCTCCGGCCCGACAAAGAATCCAAAGCCAGAGTGTTTTTGGGACTTCTCTCATCCAGTCCACCCCCCTCCGGAAGCTGCGAGGCAAGTTGAATCTGCGCACGGATGGCCTCTCCCCAAGGGAAAAAATAAATGAAAGCCGTTTCACCATCCCGAAGTTCAGTAAAGCTGGCGGCGCGCTGCATCCCTTCGGTGGCGACACTCCAGAATAATAAACCAGTTGGCAGTCTGCGTCGTGTCAGAATCGCATCTTCTATTTCAGTCCATTTCGCTTCTTTGAGACTACCTCGCTGTGCCACCAAAATCGAACGAACGGAATAGCTCCGCTCTGAATTGCCACCCCCTGCCTTACGCACTTCCGAGGCCGCACGTTCAAGTTCCTCCAACAAGCGCGCACGGCTGTCTTCCAGCCGCTGTTCTGAGGCGGAACGATCGATGCTTTGTGCCGACGGACGGCCATTGAAACCAGGAGGCGCAGCCTCAACCCAATACTCGCTGGTTTTGAGGTTGAGAACCAAACGATTGATACGACCGCTCAGCACAGCGTTGTCGTAGGTCGCGCGGAGAGTACCAGAGAGTTCACGCAGAGCCATAGACATGCGTGAACCGATGGTGAGGCCAATATTTGGCAGGATGACCGCAGCCACGGATCCAAAAATTCCGAGCACAAGAATGATTTCAAGCAAAGTAAAGCCCGCTTGACGAGAGCACCGCCGCGATTTGTTCATACCTGAACGAAACTTCACGACCTTCTTCTCCTCAAGCGGGCATCAAGCCTTCACAACGATTACTGGTTCGACTGCCCACCTTCGCCGGCACCTGCAGCTGGTGCAGCCGCAGCTTCCACTTCACGGCCATTCAGGAAAGCGACGTCATCTTCGGTTCCCGATTGGCCATCAGCTCCAGCCGAAACAAGCTTGTTACCTTTGGCAGTAAGCTCGTACTCAAACGGATTATTCCAAGCATCTTTGATGTCATCTTCAGCTGTGAAATAAGGACCGCCCCACTTGGCACTGGAACCTGGGTTGGTCATGAGTGACTGCAAGCCATCTGCAGTCGAGGGAAAACTACCCACATCAGATTGATACTGCAGCAGCTTGGCTTGAATGTTGGCGGCCTTGACACCGGTCTCTTTGATTTTCGCCTTCGCACCACCGGAACCAATACCTCCCACAAGCACTGCCATCAGTGTTCCCAAAATGCCGAGAACAATGACGATCTCAAGAAGAGTAAAACCAGCCTGCGACGCCGAGCGACCACTTGCAACACGAAACTGACCCAAAAACCGCGAACCAAACTTATTCATCATGACAGATCCCTCACTTCTAAGTTCATCATCTCAAACTGTTCATCGCCTGCATCATAGGACCAAGGACGGACATCACCATCAGCATTACAATGCCCGCAATCATCACCATCATCAATGGATTGATGAGCTTGGTTGTCGCCTCAATCTTGTAATCGACTTCATCATCATATGCTTCCGCAATATTCGCAAGCATCTCTTCCAGACGCCCGGTCTTCTCGCCTGTGCGCAACATATGCACAACCATGACGGGAAAACGGTTGGTCTTCTCAATTGCAGCAGCCAGCTTCTCACCATCCTGAACACGCTTAATGGATTCGTCGATGGCATCCTCGAGCACTGCGTTGTCTACAACATTGCGGGTCAGTTGCAGACCCTCAACAATACGCACGCCAGAGCTTAAGACCGTTGAAAGGGTCTTTGAAAATAGGGACACCGCAACCCGCTGTACCAGCGGACCAAAGACAGGCATCGTGTATGTGAATTTATCGAACTGCCGCCGACCCTTTGGAGTGGCTTTCCAACGGAAAAATGCAAACACGGCCAACACCATCGCAATAACAACAAGCCACCATCTATCCTGAAGCCAGGCTGAAATGTTGTTGAGCATTATGGAATACCAAGGAAGGTCAACATTGAGTGTCGAGAACGCTTTGGTAATTTTCGGCAAAACATTCACAAACAAATAAAGCGTCACGCCAATCGCAACGACTATCATAATAGCAGGCATAATGAGCGCACCGACAACCTTACGCTTGATGCCAATCTGCCAGGCTGTGAATTCCGCCAAGCGGCGCAGCACCACAGGAAGCGCTCCTGCCTTCTCAGCCGCCGCCAACATGTTCACATAGACGTTGGGAAAAATATCGGGAAACTCTTTGTGCGCATCGGAGAGGGAACGTCCCTCCGAAACCGACTCTCGAATTTTTGAATAAACCACGCGCAGCTTTGGACTTTCAACCTGCTCAGAAATAGAGCGCAGTGCCTCAGAAACATCGACCGCAGCTCTGGTTAGAATGGCAAACTGTTTGGTCGCAATTGCCAGTTCTTCGGGAGTGACTTTCTTCTCGTTGAGGCGTTCCAGTAAACTTTGCCCGCCACCCACCGAGCTTGAGCCGACAGCCTGTGTTTTTATGTCGATGACAAGAATATTCTGGCGACGCAATTTGAGTTTCGCATCTTTCAGCGAATCAGCGTCGACAGTCGCCTTTATTTTTTTACCTGTCTGCGCGTTCTGTCCAGTATAGACAAAAACCGGCATCGTTCTTTCCTCAAAATTAAATCAGGCTGTGAAAAAACTATTCATCGACCTGAGTCTTGTTCAACGCCTCATCCAGAGTCGTTTCACCATTCAGAAACCGCTCGGCTGCCGAGTCGCGTAGGGTCATCATACCACGACTCATGGCAATCTTACGCAAAGCTGCACCATCAACGCTCTTCACAATCTGCTGACGGATGGACTCATCAAAGACCAAAAGTTCATAGATACCGGCACGGCCAGAGTAGCCGAGATTCTTGCACGAAGAACATCCGTTTACACGGGCACGATACAGCTTTTTGCCCACTGCACGCTCGGGAGCAATGTTGAGCAATGCGAGCTCCTCGGGCGTATGGGTCGCCAGTTCACGGCATGTAAAGCAGACCTTCCTCATCAGACGCACAGCCAGCACTCCAAGTACCGTTGTCGTAATTTGGAAGGGCTCAACCCCAAGGTCAGCCAAACGAGTCACACTCGAGGCTGTGTCGTTTGTGTGCAGAGTGCTCAGCACAAGGTGACCCGTCATGGCCGCTTGCACAGCAATCTGCGCCGTTTCGGAGTCGCGAATCTCACCAATCAGAACCACGTCTGGGTCCTGGCGCAGAATCGAACGCAGACCTGCAGCAAAGGTCAGACCGGCCTTCTCGTTCACCTCGACCTGCCCTACACCGGGCAGAGCAACTTCGACGGGGTCTTCAACAGTAATGATATTAATATCTGGCTTGTTGATATGCATCAACGACGAAGCCAAGGTCGATGTTTTACCGGAGCCCGTTGGCCCCGTAACAAGAACAATACCGTGCTTCGAGTGAATGAGGTGTTCAAAAGGCTTGAAGACCTTATCGGGCAAACTCCCAGCGAGTTCACGCACACCGGAGCTCTTATCGAGGATACGCATCACGATGCGCTCGCCGAATTTAGTTGGCAGCGAGCTCACACGAACGTCACAGTCACGGCCACCCACGCGAAGGGAAATTCGACCGTCTTGCGGAATTCGGCTCTCGGCAATGTTCAGCTTACCGAGAATCTTGATGCGTGTGGAAATATTGGCTTGATACTTTTTCGGGATAACGCGCACTTCACGCAACGCACCGTCGATACGGAATCGCACCGAGACCCGATCTTCAAACGGCTCAATGTGAATATCAGATGCCTTCTCACTGATTGCACGGCGAATAATGGTACTCACCTCGCGTCGAACAGGGGCATCCTCGGTGTCGTGCAGAAGGTCGGTTGCTTCCTCTAGACCTGCGAGATCGTCGCCGTCGTCTGAGGCCAAACCCTGCGTGGACTCCCGCGACATATCCTGACGCTCGAACACACTGTTGATAGCTGATTCGATGGTTGCCTTTGGGCACACCACGCGAAAGATGTTGCTCCCAAGAATAAGACGTAGATCGTCGACTGCAGAAATATTTAGAGGGTCGTGCACAGCAACCGTTACACCGGTGGCGTCACGAGAAATGGGCACAATTAGGTTCTGCGAACAGAAACTAATGCTGAGATCTCGAACCAATTCCGCATCGATTTCGTTGATGGGCAATTGGTCTAGATAAGGTAGTTCGAGCTGAATGGCCAGACCTTGGAGAATGTCCGATTGGTCGACCAACTCCGATTCAATCAGAATGGCACCCACCTTTTGTGTTCCGCCACGCTGTGCCTGAATCCTGAGAGCCTCGCGCAACTGTTCTTCGGTGATCTTCTTCCGCTCAACGAGAATCTCACCCAGAGTCCTCTGACCGAAGCGCTGTGGCATAGACTGTGTGACTTGGCCTGGTCCCGCCTCGCCCGAAGTGTTATTCACTTTCGCTTTGTTGAGAACCGAAAAAATCGGATCTGCAGTTTGCGCCTTCTCCATAACTCGACCTCACTCTCCGGCAGGAGCTGGTGGTGGTGGTGGTGCAGATGGTGCTGAGTCGCCACCGCCTCCGCCTCCGCCTCCGCCGGCTGCACCAGGAACAATAATTGGGTTACTGTCGTTACTCGGCAATGGTTTATTTTCCTCAACTTTCTCCGTTGCCGCCGCAGGAGCAGCGCTCTTCACATCGGTGCCGGTGCTCGCACCAGCATCAGAGCTTGACGCATCTGAAGGCTTCTTAGGAACCCGACCTTCATCAAGCGTGCGCAGACGCTTGAAGACATCCTTTTTCCTATAATTACTTCCATAAAATGCTTCAAGAAACTCGTTACGTGCTTCAACCTTTTTGTAATAAATCTTCTCAAGATCGTCCGATGAACGAACAACATGAGGGGTCAGGAAGATCATCAAAGTGGTCTTGGCCTTTGTTGTCGACGAGTTTCTAAACAACCAACCAATGATTGGAATGTCGCCGAGCAAAGGAACCTTGTCTTTGCCGTCGATTTCAAGGTCACGCTGCAAACCGCTGACCACAATGGTCTGTTGGTTCTGGACTGTCACCTTGGTATTGAAAGAGCGCTTGTTGGTTTGCTCTGGACGGTTCTCTGAGTTGCGGCGACCAAAGCTTTCGGCTTTGATTTGAACTTCCATGCTCACAAAGTCAGCTTTAGAAATTTGTGGCTTGATCTTTACACCGAGGGTTGCATCGAGAGTTTCGATTTTCTGGGTACGCACCTTGGTCGTAGGATCTTCCTGATTGATGAGAATGTTCTCACGTTCTGTGGCCTCGAAGGTCGATTCCTCGTTGTCTGCCACAAGCAAACTCGGCGTTTGCAACACGTTCGAATTGCTGTCCTGCTTTAGAGCGAAAATAAACGCACCAGGCGACAATTCGATTCCACCAATCTTGACCTTTTTGCTACTCAGAACACCCAAGAGGGCTTGAGAAGGAATGGCCTTGCTGAGCAAATCCGTTTGTTCGCTGGTACTTGCGTTCGGGTTTGTGATCGCGAACGGTGCCATTCCACCTGGCTTCCAGCCCAGCGGTGTGTTGATCTTTCCGTTTGCTGCAGTTGCACCGGCGAGGAACGAAGTCGAGAGTGACATCTGGTTGCCAAGGTTCACGTCAATGATGTCGGTCTCAACATACACTTGGTCGCGACGCTTATCGAGCTGACGGATAATTGCGTCAACCTCATTAAACGTTGCTTTAGAGCCTTGAATGATGAGTGAGTTGGTGGCTTTGTCGGAGGTGATTTTAACACCACCCAGGTCGGCAGTGGCACTGCCACCAGCCGCAGGAACCGCAGGTGCGTTGTTGTTGGTCGCTCCGCGGCGATTGCGCAACGATGCCGTGCCCTGCGCGAGTGCCTGCAAGGTTCCTGCGAGCTTTTCGGCATCCGCGTAGTCGAGTGGACGCACGTGAATCTGAGCCTGCGTTCCAGCATCGTCAAGTGGCCGATCGAGGCGAGCTACCAGGCGAGCAACATCATCGAGACCGCGTGGTGGGCCAATCAGAATAAGGCTATTCGTGCGCTCATCCACAATGACTTTCTGAAGATACAGAGCGCCACCGCCCCCGCGCGAACCAAAGACGTCCTGAACCTTCTTACCGATGTCGTTTGCATCGGTGTTCTTGATCGGAAGAATAGCTACTTGTGGCTGATTGCCCTTCACGTCGAGCAGGCGAATGATTTCAAGCAAGCGGCGAATCTTGTGCCCCGTGTCGGAAACAATCAACGAGTTGGTGGTCTGGAAGGGGACCGGGTTCGATTCGCGCAAAATGGTTCGCAACTGATTTGAAACCGTCTGCGCATCAATGTAGCTCAGGGGAATGATTTGCGTGATGATTTCATCGGTCATAGGCGCCCAGCTGGCACCATAGAAAGTCTTAATGTTGGATGCTGTCGCCTGCCGGGTCGGGACAATTTTGATTGCCTTTCCGGTGTCAACCGTTGTGTAACCAGCAACGTTCAACGCACTCAAGAAAGCTTGGTATGCTTCTTCTTTGGTGACCTGTTGTGGCGAAATGATCGCAACCTTGGCTCCCGAAGAAACACCCTGGCCAAGAATAAAGTTTTTGCCTGTCCACTGCGAAACAGCCTTGATGATATCCTTGATCGGCGTGGGTTCGGGGAAGTCAATACTCACCAATTCCTGACCACGGGGCACCTTTTTCGCAGGAATGCTTGCCTTGGGTGCAGAAGGTGTTTTGGGCTTGCTGCTCCCTGAAGAGCTGCCACCACCCGAGTCAAAATCACCACCACCATCACTCGGCGGGAAATCGTCAACCGGCGGAGGATTGTCCTCTGGTGGTGGAGGAGGAGGCGGCGGAGGAGGCGGAGCATCTTGTGCCTGGGCATGGATCGGATTTATGGGAATGATGTCTGATCCCCCAGCAACTGCAAACAACGCAACTGCAACCGGAGTCGCCCTTTTCATTATTCCTGCAGCACGATTCCCATTTTTCATGATCATTTCACCCGCACGATTCGAGTAATTGGTTCACCATTTCGAACAATATTTATAGTTGTTGTGCGCTCTTCCTGGAGCGACTGATAGAGCTTAAACCCTTGTCCTGGATCCTTGAGGCTTACACCATTAACTTCTGTCACAACATCTCCGTTCTGAATCTGGATACGATCAAACAGACAGCTTGTGGCAATTGATATCATCTTAAAGCCCTGCATCTTGCCGGCGGAGTCAATGTCCGGAATCAACTTCGCACAGTTTAATATCGTGGCGAATCCTGGACCAATCTCTTGGGAAATGAATGCAGCGTCAAACTCAAACTCTTTCGACTCACCTGCTGGCTTGGTGGAACCTGGCGATGACTCACCACCCAGGGATGCTGTGTCGCGGTTACCGTAGCCACTGATTGCAACACAAACTTTAGTGTTACCTTTGCGCAGCTCGAGACGACCACGCTCAACTTTGTAAACTTCATAGTCTTCATGGTCTATGATGGCATCACCGGGCTTATAGATATCTGCGTCGGCGATTTTTGGGTCTTTTAGAATAACAAAACTCTTATTGGGATCACCAGTGAAAATCGTCCCGTTGATGGACACTGGAATCTCGCCACTCGTGCAAGGCTCCTTTTCAAAGTCAATGCTCAGATCCTTGCGCACGGTCTTCGCTTCATCTTTATTAAGCTCGGGTGCCAGCTTACCATCAGCATTAAAAAGATTGCGTCCAAGGATATCTTTCTTAAACGAACCGGTATTCGCCAGCTGAGGACTCCCCAAAGCCACACCGCCGAGCATCCGGGGTTGCTCGGAAGAATCATCAGATCCTGCCCGAGTGGCTTTCTTTTTTGTCTTTGCAGTGTCGGTTCGAGTCAGCGACAAGATTCCATTGGCTGCAAAGGTACTTATTGAATTGGCAAGAAAAAATGAGACCACCAGAACGGCAAGAAGCCCCTGGATCATCTTCCAGTTGAAGCGCCGTAGGACAGGCAAAAGCGTGACCTGAAACCATTGCCCGAAAGCCAAAGTCCAATTGAACAGTTTGGTTTTCAGTTGCGTAAAGGACTTCGACTGAGAGAGGCGGCGTGCAGCAGAACCAGCTCTGCGCCCACCCGACAAACGCAGACGCAGAGTCTGTGCAAGTTCGCGTATGACCTGCTTTAGGCTTCTCTTCTGCTTTGGTTCGTACCAACGACCACTCATTCATTTCACCTGAATCTTGAGAGGCACGGCAACACCGTTGCGCTTCAGCATCAATTCAATACCAGCCTCATTGCGTAGCGAGTTTAGCGTTTGTATAGCTCGTGCTGCATCATTCAAATCAATGCCATTGATTTGCTCCACCACATCGCCATCTTGAAATCCCATTTTTTCATAGACGCTATCAGGCCGAATACGGGTGAGCACGAAACCCTTCACTTCTCCGTTCACAAGGTTCGGGCTAGCCTTTGCATCTTGCAGTGTCTTGGCCATATCGGTGCCCAAAGCTTTATCGACCCAGCGGCGGTCGGCAACGATATTGCCATCCTTGCTGCGTGCAAATCCTGATTCAACAAACTCATATGCACCTGTGCCGCCCGAAGCCTGAGGCGCAGCCGATCGAGAACGAGCCTGATTTGGAACACGGCGCTTAACAACCTCAGGCTGTTGTAGTTCGAGGAACTCAGGGCAACCCGTTCCACCACGCAGGAACAAGACCTTGTCTCGCTGAATATCGACAATCTTCGCATCACCCGGCACGTAGTCATTCAAGACAAAAGTATCAGCCTGCTTGGTCGCTGCCGACTCCAAAAGCACCAGGCTTGTTTCTTTGGTGCCACCATAAATAACACCAGTGAATCGCAACGGAAGATCTGATTTGGAAGCAGTACACACCGCTTGCAAATTTGCGTCTTTTACGACTTCTTCTTTCTGCTCAGAGTTGAATAAATTGCGTTTCCAAACGGCTTTGAAGTCGTCTGGCTTAAGCGAGTCGGTTGCCTTCACAAGAACGACAGCACCTGTCTCGGAACGCGCAGGATTCGTCGATTTAATCTCTACAAAGAGAACGTATCTAATGAGAGCATAGTTCGCTGCAGCCGACGCGAAAATGGTTCCCGCAATAATCGAAAACCATTTGAGGATAGTTGAAAATGGAGGAAACGTTGCTTGAGACAAATCAAGCTTTTGCTGGATTGTCTCACTAAAATTTTTAAACCAACTGTTTATCCTCTGTCCCACAAAACTCCCATGACCCAGAGTGATTATATAACCTTATCATGCCACGAGCCCCGAATCTCGAGAATGTTCCCTTATCACCTTCCTGACGCGGCCAAATTTGCAGCAGCTCGTTCGTCAGGCTCTTGACGTGGTGCCAGAATGCACCGTCGGATGGCGAAAAAACTGGGACGATACAAAAGCGGTCAAATTGGAACGCGCCGGCGTTTGTAGGTGCTGCAAAGGACATTGTCATGGAAGAATTGCGCATCCGTCCTCTGTCTGTAATTTTGGTTCTTGCCGCCCTCTTTGTTTTTGTGGTGGTGGGAACATTCATTTTTTCAGACTATCGCCTTGCACTCGCCGTCAACGTAACAGCTCTGTCGCTGCTTGCTGCTTGGTTCTGGAAAAGATGCAACCAAATCGCACAAAGTGCGACGGTTGAGCTCGACCGCCTCGCCGAAAGTGCTGCTGCATCACTGCGTGCGGAAGTCGTTTCGGAAATCGAGACGCGCTACAAGCGCCGCATGGCTGAGCTTGAAAATGAGCTCAGAGACTTACGGACCGCCAATGCCCCAGCAGACAATGAGCTTGCGCGCTACAAAGAAGAGCAAGAGCGACTCCGTTCTGAATTGGATCGCCTTGAAAGAGACCTCATCTCATCGAAGAGTGAAAACCAGAAGCTCGAATCTGATTTGGCACAGGCCAACTCCAAGGGCACGGTTGCAGCACTTCACCTTCACGAAATTCGCGAAAGTGCCCAAAACCAAATCAAGGAAGCGCGTGAGTCGGCAGAGCGCGAAATCTCGGAAATCCGCCTTCAGTGTGAAGACGACCTTAGACTTGCGCATCAGATCCGTGATGCTGCGCTTGCCGAATTGCAGGAGACCCGCGACCTGCGCGACCAAGCCATCCAACAGGCCTGCCTTCCACTGCAAGAACAACTCGACACACTCAACAAGAGCCACGCTGAAGAATTAGAAACCATGAAGAACTCGGCAGAAGAGCGTGTTCTTCTGGCTGTCCAATCCCTCGAACAGGCACGTAAAGAGGCGGATTCAGCCATCGAGCTCGCCCGAGCACGCGCACAGGCTGAAATTGAACGTGGCAAAGAAGAAACCAATAGAACTTTAATACAACTACAGACTGAGAACTCATCACTCAAGGCACAGGCTGAACGTGAACTCGAGGCTCTCAAATCAAGTCAGAAGAAAGAGCTCCAGGATGCCTACCAGCGCGGCCGTCGCGAAGCAGAGGAAATGAAAGCTGGATTGCTCAACGATGCGCAAATCGCATTTGAGGCTGCGCTGCGAGAGGCGGAATTTTCTCGTGATGCAGCACAACGCGAATTGGATCGGCTGCGCGAGCAGACCAAAACAGACGTGGAAAGACTTCGCGAGGTCTATACTCGAGAAGTCGAGCGCAGCCGCGAGTCAGCCGCTCGCGATGTTCAGCAGGCAGCCGACTTTGCACGGCGCGACTATGAGCAATTGAGCCAGGATTTCGATAATGCACGCCGCACCTGGGACGATGAAAAGAGTTCCTTTACCGAGCGTATCGAACAGACACGTCGCACATGGGAAGAAGAGAAAACCCAGTGGAGCGAGAAGTCCGAGTTGGCACGCAGAAACTGGGAAGAAGAGCGTAGCCTCTTGAATCAGAAGTGTGAATTAGCCGCGCAGAACGCTGCAACACTCCAACAACAGATTGGACAGTTCCAACAGCAAATTGTGCAGCTCCAAGCGGAGGCAAGTGCCGCTCGCATTGCTGCAAAAGCCACCGTTACGACACAGGTGCATCAGCGTACCCAGGAAGAGCAGAACCAGAAACACACCTTCCAGGCAAACCAGCAAGAGTACGAAACCAAGATTCAGACCCTCAACAAGTCCGTTGAATTCTGGAAACTCGAGGCCGACAATCTGTCACGCCGCTTGCAGCAGCAGAAAAAAGAATTCGACAATCTCAACCGCTCACTCGAAAGCCGGGCGCAATCTGCGAGCACACGCTTTCAGGAGCTGTCCGGACGCCTGGCACGGATTCAGGGTGAAGTGAACGTTCACGAACAGAGCGTTTCTGAGCAGCAACGCCTCCTTCAGGAGATGGTGGCACTCATCCCAGAAATTTCGCACCAGCTTTTTAAAGTGACAAAGCAAACAGAATCAAGTGCCATCGAGATTGGCGACAAAGTGCGCTATATCTACGAAAAAGCTCAAGAGCACCTGGTTGAATCGCACCAGATTTCAGCGCAGTTCACCGGTGGCCGGAGTTCACCCTCGAGCACAAGCCTGAGTGAAGTGATTCACAAGAGTCTAGGCTTGCTGCGTGAGATGATCTCAATGCTTGAAGAAAATTCACAGCTCAATGCCGTTTCGTCGCGCTCTATCGAACAGATTCTCGTTAGCACAACGGAAATCAACAAAATCAGCGACGAGATTCAGTATATCAGCGACCAGACCAACCTTCTTGCCCTGAATGCCGCCATCGAAGCTGCCCGGGCAGGCGAACATGGCCGTGGGTTCTCCGTTGTCGCCGAGGAGGTTCGAAAGCTCTCGGATCGCACGAGCGTAGCCTCGAACAGCATTATTAAGATTGTCGGTAAGGTGAACTCAAGCATCCGCGACATGAGCAAGAACCTCCTCGACAGTATTAAAAAGAACTCCGAGAAGAAGTCGCACGTCGACCAAGCCGTCAGTGAGCTTGTACAGATTGCTGAAGACAGCACAGAGGTCTTCACTAAACTCATTGCCAATGCGGTCACGAGCTCAGAGAGCGTAGCCAAGAGCATCGACCAAATCGTACTGAGCCTTCAGTTCCAGGACATCACCAAGCAACAGATCGAAAATGCAATGCAGCCACTTGAGCGCATCAAGATCAACGTTGAGGAACTGCTCACTCGGGTCGGCTGCAGGGAACCTACCCTCACAACACTGAGCGCAGCCTCCACTGTGTCGCCGGCAAGAGCCGAACCGAGCACGACCGTCACGACTCTGACAGCAGGGCAAAGTGGTTCCATCAGCAGCAACAACCCCGCGTCAACACGGGTGGCTCCCCCCAGAAGTTCGCAAAACAATGAAGAACAGGATTTATCAAAAGGCGAAGTGATTTTTTTCTAAAAACAAAAACCTCTGGGGCGGCGACCTGATCGTGCTTGTCATCCGTCTCGCCTCCTGTCATACTGACCGAGCAATCCAAAAAATATAAAAAGATTCGGGTGGTCTGTAGTTCAAGGATGAATTGCGGTTGCTCGTGGTTCTGGAACCTTTAAGTCCGCAGGGAGCGGGGATGAGGAGATTCTCGTGAGCGTAGTGTCCGCACTATTGGGCTCAAGCACTGTCATTCGCCATGTGCAACACCTAATCATGAAGGTGGCAGAAGCGGAGGCGCCAGTCCTGATTACCGGTGAAGCCGGGACAGGCAAAGAAATAGTGGCGCGTGCCATTCATGAGAAGTCATCGCGTGCAGCGGGGCCTTTTGTCCCCGTGAAATGCGGTACTATCGCGGATGACCTCCTCGAGGCAGAACTTTTCGGTCACGAGAAGGGCGCGTTCCCTGGTGCAAACCAGGCGCGTGAAGGTCGCCTCGCGATCGCCGATGGCGGCACGCTGTTCATCGAGGAAGTGTCGAAGCTCTCGGCTCGTCTACAAATGGCGTTGATGCGCGTTCTGACAGAGGGAACCTACTCTCCTGTCGGTTCACAATCGACACGCACATCGAATGTGCGCATCATTTGCTCGACAAGCGTGAACATCGACCTCGCTGTCCGCGAGAGAAGCTTCCGCGAAGACCTGTACTATAGACTGGCAGGTTGTGCTGTTTATATTCCGCCGCTGCGTGAGCGCCGCGAGGATATCGCACCGCTGGTCGAGCACTACATTCAGAAGTTCAACCAGGCTAAAGGCAAGTCCATTTATGGCGTAGCTCCCGACGCTATGAGCGCCTTGTTGCAACACACATGGCCGCACAACCTGCGCGAATTGGAAAATCTCATCGACCGCATCGTAGTTCTTAAGAACTCCGGCAGCATCGAAGTGAACGACCTTCCGCCGCGCCTGCGTAACCTCGTGACCGACAACATCGACACGTTCTTCGAGCGGATGCAAATGCCCCAGATGCAGAAACCACAGCATCAAGGCAATGCCCAGCCCGCTCAGCAACGCCCGATGAACCAGAACATGATGCAGCATGCGCCTAACAACTACCGGGTACCTGCACAGCAGAACATTCCAGTGACTCCAACCATGAACTACATGGGACAGAACCGGAATCCTTCCGCTTACAACCCGATGTACAATAATCCGGGCAACTTTGGTTCGGGAATGTCCTCACAATACGATGAGAACACCGAAATCGAACAGTTTATTAAGAAGGATATCGACCTTGGCAGCGGTATCGACTTCTACCGGGTCGTGGAAGAGTTCGAAAACCGTTTGATTGCAGAAGCACTGCGCCGCACGAACCACAACAAGAACCGCGCTGCTCAGCTGCTTTCGATGAACCGCACAACGCTCGTTGAGAAGCTCAAGAAGCGCGCTGCCTCGAGCAACGTCAAGGTTGAACCAGGACGCGTGAAGCGTAACCCGGCCTTCACTATCTTCGACGGCTTGGGAAGTGAGTCGCCTGAATTCGACTCCATCGAGTACATTGGTCATCCGGGCAAAGAAAACTACTCCGACCTAGATTGAGCTGGGTTGCTGTTAAGAGTGACGAAAGAGGGTTCCAAGTGACCCTCTTTTTTCATTTCTCGACGAGTTTTTGACTCATTTCCTCAGTTTGCCCTTCCGCATCTCCACACCATTACAAAAAACGTGCATAATTGCAGACGAAAGATTGGCCTAAAGTGTGAGGTAAAGACATGAACAAGAATGCATTGCTTGGGTTCGGTGGAATCGTCATCGGTGGTCTAATTGGTTTTGGTCTTGCGCGTGGTCCATTGTCCGGAGGCATCGGCGTCACAAAAGCCGAAGCACCTGCTGGATGCGATGCAAACCTGCACGCAAGCTTCGAAGGCTCGGTGATTGCAGTTGGCAACCAAACGGTTGTTGGCGCTGAGCTTCCTGAAAATGTCAGAGCAGAGCTCTACGAATTGACCTCGCAGAATTATCTCCGTGCACGTGAACTTCTCGAAGCATATGCGGCTCGTTTTGCTCTCGCAAAAGAAAAAGGCGGCATGGTTAATCCTTCGAAGATTCCAGAATTGGCAGATCTCCTGTCCGACAAGAAAGTCACCGACCAGGATGTGCGCAGCTTTTATGAGTCTCAGAAGAAGAGCTTTCCTCCGAACATGACATTTGAAACACTCCAAAAAAATCTGCGCATTCACCTTGAAACTCAGCGCAACCAAGATGGTATTCGCAAGACCATAGCTTCTCTGCGTGACAAGAAAGCCTACCAGCTCATGCTGCCTAGCCCTTGCGGCCCACGCGTGGCAATGGACTTCGCCAAGTTCCCAACTCGTGGCGATGCAAATGCAAAGGAAACTCTGGTTGCTGTGGGCGACTTCTTCTGCGCATCTTGCCGCTACTTCAAGAGCGACCTAGAAAACTTCCTCGACAAACACCGCGACACAATCCGCTACACGCAGGTGATTACCACCGAAGACGTAAAAACTCCGATGGCTCAACTCGCTGCGGGCGCGTACTGCGCAAAACGCCAAAGCAACGATGCTTTCTGGAAGTACTCTGAACGTGCATACAACACCCCCTACTACCTTCTCCAGAAGAGCGCAGGTGTGGATGAAGTGCAGAAACAAGCCATCAAGACTGCCACAGAGGCAGGCCTCGACGCCAAGGCATTCGAGAAGTGCATGACAAGTGGCGATGGTATGGATGAGCTGACTTCAGTTGTGAACAACCTGAAAGCGTCCGGCGCCGACAAGACACCGACCTATATCGCTAGCGGCCGTCGCATTGTGACTCCAAACAACCCGGCAGTTCTGATTGACGTTCTGACGCAATCATTCCCCGGCGCTGTGCGCACAACCAACGACAACTCAGCAAGTGCGAAAGACAAGGCGCCTGTGGCGAAGTAAGGATGGATTGGTGGGCCTGGAGGGACTTGAACCCCCAAATCGTCGTGTTATGAGCACGCTGCCGTAACCATTTAGCTACAGGCCCAGCACTCAGACGCTAAACCAGCCACTGTTACAGGTCAACATCATGAGCGCCCTCGAGGTCAAACCGACCCGAGGGCGCTTTGCATTGCCGACAGGCAGACTCGAGCTGTGAGCGAATCAAAACCATCAACTATCTGACCTTCGGGACGCAGCGCATGCGCCTTCAATGAGGCGATAGTCATCCACCGCGAACCGCTGCTTTCCTGTGGCTCAAAATCGACTTGGCGCGTATCCGCTTGAAAGACAAACACCGCATCGTAATGGACGTGTGCAGGCTCAAGCGCTGTCGCCTTAATCTCAAACCTCTGAAAGAGGTGAGGACACGACGCAGCCGAGGCTTGCTCTGCGCACAGGTGCGGAGGAATAACTTCAACCGCAGGGAGTCCTGTTTCCTCGAAGCATTCCCTCAGTGCAGAGCGCAGCAGATGCCAATCACCATCTGCATGACCTCCAGGATAGACCCACTCTTTGATCTTCTTGTGGAATAGAAAAAGAAGCTCGCTCCGATCGGGGCTCAGGACAACTGACGAAGTTGTGAGGTGTGCTGGCAATGTCTCTCGCATGTTTGCACGAATATTCAGCAGAAGCTGCTCTAGTTCGGGGCTCTCTGCTCCAGTGCGCTTCAAAAACGAAAGGATGAGCGGCCTAACCTGCTGCTCGAAGTTTTCAAATGTATCTCGAGCGAAGAACGGATGCATTTTCAAATCATTTGCACTAAACAAGAATGAAGCCATTCCACGTCACCCGAAAGGAAAGTTATGACCAGCAAACCATTTACAGGGGTTCTCACCGCACTGGCAACTCCCTTCAACCCAGACCTTTCGGTAGACGTAGCCGACCTCAAGAAACTTCTCAAACTACAGAAAGACAGCGGCCTGCATGGCGTGGTTGTGTGCGGCACAACCGGCGAAAGTCCAACTCTGAACCTGGCTGAAAAAGAACTTTTGGTATCCACAGCACTCGAATTCCAATCAAACACGTTCAGGATTTATGTGGGTACGGGCTCGAATTCAACAGCCGAAACCATAGAAACCTCGCGCCACTTTGCCAACTTCAAAGCACACAACCAGACTCCCGCGGGTGTCATGGTGGTCACCCCCTACTACAACAAACCAACCCAAACCGGCCTCACCGAGCACTTCGTGGCCGTTGCACGTGCTGTACCAAACACGCCCGTATGCCTATACAACGTCCCAGGCCGCACAGGCTGCATACTGCAGCCCAAAACACTCGTAAATATTGCTCAGTCCTGCACGAACGTGGTTGCCATCAAGGAGGCCGCTGGTGATGTGCGTGTCATAATTGAAATGAGCCTTGCCCTGCGGGAGGCTCAGCTCGCCGAGCGCGTGAGTATTCTAAGCGGTGATGACCCCACCTTTGCACCGGCTTTGCTCTGCGGAGCAAGCGGCGTAATTAGCGTAACGACCCACATTATTCCTGGCGCAATGCTAAATATGTGGAAGGCTGCGCAAAAAGGTGACCTGTCGAGCCTTACACGCTTGCACTTGGACTCTTACCCTATCAACGCTCAACTTTTCTGTGCTCCCAACCCAATCCCATTGAAGTGGGCACTGCATTCCATGGGCGTCATGCACAACGTCTTGAGACCTCCACTCACCGTTCTCGAGGAAGGCGATATCCGCACCGTTGCATCGGCCATCGAAAAGGTCAAAAACTCCGGAATCGATTTTCTCAAATGACACTGATTGAAGGCATCTCAACTAAAACCTTCAACTCACTGAAAGGCGTGCATCAAGGATGATCACCTCGAACGAACTGAGTTCCTGTATCCGAGTCGACAAAATCTCAATGCGCCACCCCGGAGTAGTTATCCTGACTGGTCCCTCGAGCTGCGGTAAAGGCGAAGTTGCAGCGGCACTCTGCAGGGTGATGTCTATTGCGCCTACAGATCATCTCTCGATGGGAGAAATACTGCGCAATGCATTCCAGAATGCAAAGTCCGACGCAGGTTACGCAAAGCTTTTAGCAGAGCGCTATCAAATTAGTGCCGACTCAAACATCTTCCAGTGCGTCGACACCACGGATGATCTCTCTCGAAAGGTACGCAATTACCTTCCTCAGCTCGAAAAGTACTTTGGCCGCAGCGGGATGGAAAATTTCACCAGCCAGCTTGAGTGGCTTGAATTCTGCACCATGAATGGCTTGCTTGTCCCGAACCGCTGGACGCAAAATTTCATTGCCGCACATATCGAACATGCACCTGGTCTCCGCTCTCGCCCCTTCATTCTTGATGGCTACCCTCGCACGGTTGCAGCTGCAAAACACCTGCTCGAGTTTCTCCGCCGCCTCAATATACCTGTCATAAAGGTTCTTCATCTGAGCATTTCTCGGCAAGAAATGATCCAGCGTGCAAAGCATCGCGGCCGAGCTGACGACGACGAGGCGTCACTGCTGAGCCGTTTTCAATTCTATATCGAGAACGTTCAACCCAGCGTCGACTACCTGAAGATGGAACTCGGCTCGGACGCTATCGTGCTTATCGATGCACACCAGCCTGTGTATGTTGAACGCGACGGACACAAGGTGCTTGCACTCAAAGAGTCGATTGCCAACGTGGTTTCATCAGCATTGCGTGGCCTGGGCGTGCCCCGTGTCATCTTGAAAGACATACTTGCGGCAAGCACCGCAGCCAGTGAGGCGCACCGCAGCGAAACTCTGAACTCCTAGTTCAGGCGCTCTTCTCTTCGTCGGAAAGATCTGAAGCGGGCGAGGCTGGAGTCTCTACCTGGGCAATTTCGGAAAGACGCTGGCGTATTTGCCGCTCTCGGTGTGCCATCATCAGAATGCTGCGCTTGAACATACTGCAATCGAGGGAAATCGTGGCTATCATGCGATCACTCAGGTACTTTTTCCCAGATTCTGCGCTGCGCCGCGCAGTCATTTTGCCTGTGGAGAGGGCGTGTTGAATGTATCCTTGGTACTCATCCAATACTCTTTTGCGCTCTGCACTCCACTCGTTCAATTCTGTGAGCGCACGCGTCAGCTCTAGACTTTCTTCAGTGAGTTGCTCTGAGGATTTTTGCTCTGCCACGGTGGTGTCCTCCGCCCTGTCTGTGTGGCATCGGACAACACACCTGAAATCCCGACGAGGGGTTGTGGGAATTTTTTTCCCCGTGTCTGTTTTGCTGACTCTCCCTTTCGCCCACGCACACGCATTTCCCCTCGAAACGCGGCGCGACAGAGAACTTCAGGACATTCTTGCACTGACTCGCGAAGCATCAAAGCAAACTTTTCTGACCGAACGAAGCTCACAACTCAACCAACTGCGACGTGATTACTTCGAGCGGCTTGCACGTCCCGACTGGGCCGCTGCAATGCGCCTGACCGGGCAAGCCGGAAGCGCAGCCACGGACAAAACTTTTGCAGGATTAACAGCTCATCTCAACACACTTTTTCAGTTCTCGGAAAATTGGCAAGTGCAGTCATCCTGGTTGCTGTCGCAGGAGTTTAAACGCTTCGCACCCCTTCAGTACCGAGCAGCTTCAGAGCTCCCTCGTCTTGAATCTGCATGGCTCACATATGGAAAAATGCGCAGTGTGTCTTTGAGCGCTGGACTCCCTGCAGAGAGCTCACTTCTCATCGAGAGCAACACCCGTTCATTATTTTCGGGCATTTCTGTTGCCATTCATCCGCTCGAACAAAAGCTTACACCCGACGCCCTGCAGTCCGCTTTCGAGCTCGAACATGGGTGGTCATCACTGCAGGACGAGCCCCGCAATGGTGCAGAACGTATTGAAATCCAACGCACACGTCCTCGACTTAAACTCAACTGGAAATTGCCGGGACTCGAAATTTCAATTGCCTCGGGTCTGGAATGGTACACGGATCAGCAAGGTAAATTGCGACAGCTCACAGGCAACCGACCAGACGCAACAGAGGAGAGCAAAAGCTCATCTGAGAGCAAGTGGCGACTCTTTTCTCTTCAGTCGCAGATGCGGTGGCAATCTCCAGAAAGCGCAGCAACCCTCAGATTCGAACGTGTTTCAAACACCCTCGGTGCAAATTCAACTCCCGCCTGGAGCGGAGCCCTGGGGGGAGATATTCAGATTTTACAAAACGAAGGTGTGCTCACAGGGCACTACGGTGCTACTTATTATCGCTCGCCCGCCGGCGCTTTACCGGCCTTTCGCCTTCCCCTCGAGGTCAACCCAGGCACTCAGGGTGTCCTGATGACTGTAGGGGCGAGCTATTTTTTCTCATATAATCCAAGTAGCACATACGCTTTGGGGCTCGTTCGTAACCTAAAAAGACCGCTTTCTCAGGAAAACTGGACCACTTGCTCAAAAGGGCGGCAGAATACCCCAGACACCTGCCGGGTCGACTGGATGACTTTGGCTTGGTGAAATTACCAACAAATCTTTGACAGGAAACAACTCTGCACCGGGATGTTGCGAAACTTGATTTTGTCATTTATTCTGAGAAGTGAAAAATCAAGTCAAGTGATGGTAACGTCAGTCTCCGATGAGTTTCTGTACAAAACAGATGCTCTTGGTGCCAGAGTCAGGAATGTTACATTCTGGCAACGCCCGGCAGACGCATTGGCTTTTGGGAGGTCTCTTGAAAGTACAGACATCTCGTTTTGGCGAAATCGAAGTCGATAATGCCGACGTTATCACGTTGCCCGAAGGGCTTGTAGGTTTTCCCGAGCTCGTGCGCTATGTGCTCCTTGACCACGATGCTGACTCACCCTTCAAATGGTTGCAGTCGCTCGACGATGGAACAATGGCCTTTGTGGTCATTAGCCCTCTCACCTTCCGCCCTGACTACACTGTGGAAGTGACGGAAGAGGAAATTTCCATTCTGAAGCTCCAGTCTCCCGACGATGCAGTCATCTCGGTCATCGTTACGATTCCTTCCGACCCTAAAAAAATGAGTGCAAACCTGAAAGCACCTCTGGTTTTCAACCTGAAGAACCGCACGGGTAAGCAGGTTATCGTCAAGGACGCACAGTACCAGACGAAGCACTTCATTATGGAAGAAATCAAAAAGTACGCGAAAAAAGACCTCCAGGCGGAAATCAAAAAGTCAGTCCAGCAGGCTGGCGCCGAAGAAGCAGCAACTGGCACGACCAAAGGCTGATGACTTAGTTTTTGGGTGAACCCATCAGTGTCGATACCCACTGCTCATTTGCTGGACACTGAACCTGAGTTGTCTCTGAGTGTTTACTTGCCGAGTTGAACTCGGCAACTTTCGTTTTAAGCTGCCACAGCACATCCCAATTCACTTCATCGAGCTCATTCACTTTTGCTTTCAGCTGATTTTGAATGTGCTGCCTTGCCTTATCGCTCCCCCAACCGTCACCGCTTGGCTTCCGGGTGGTTGCCAGACTCGCAAGCGAGACTGAGCAAAATGCGCTCGACAAAGCACCTTTTGCCTTACCCCGCAGGGGACCAATACTGTTGAGCAGAAAACATGTTCCGGGAAGTGCAGAGAGTGCAAACGATTCGAGATGCTTGAGAGCCTCCGTGCGCTCGAGATCTTTGTAGAGGTGCTTCACGTCAAGAAAAGTGTTGTTGACCCTCTTGGTCTTCGTTTTGTTGAGAAACAGCTTTTTGAGGGCGTCGCCCTCAAGCTTCTCGTAGACTTCGGTTTCAGCGTAATACCAGCATTGAAAGTATTCAGCCGCAAATGGGTTCACGGAAGAGGCGGAGCCCTCTTTGGAACCTGCAGCCAGGCCCGGGAGGCCTGTTGGTTTTCGATTTGCAGGCGCAGCAGCCCTCTGGGGCACGTCGGCGTCTGGCAGTGTGTTGGGCACCGCGAACGGGTCGTAGAAAACAACACCGGGAGAGGAATCCACCTTCAGGCCGACCGGAGCCTGGGCAAAAACTGCCGGGCTGTCGGTGGTTAGAGCCCACATGTAGCCACGGACGTTTTGGCCAAAAAGGCGCTTGCTGGCCGCCGTGATGGCATCCAGTTCGGAGTCCTGGGACTTATTGTTCTGTGGCCAACAACCACAGAGAATAACTATACAAAAACCCAAGCCCCTGAAAAGACTGCTCCGCACTCCCATACCCACTCCCTGGAAGGCAAACTTTTCCTTTTTTCGATCCGCTCGCCAGAAACTTGAGTTCTCTGAATTTCTTCCGATTGTTATTGGGGTCTTGCACGCCTCAAAGGAGTTGGAGGTTGTCTCTCGAAGAGTTGAACAAAGACGAGCGCTACCGCATCGAAGGTCGGGTGGGGTCGGGGGCTATGGCCACCGTCTACAAAGCCTATGACCTTCGGCTGCAACGCATTGTCGCTCTGAAAATCCTCCACGAACATCTCAGCAATCAGACTGAGCTGCGCTTTCGCTTCGAACAGGAGGCCAAACTTGCTGCGCGCATCGATCATCCGAACGTGGTGCGCATTTACGATTTCGGCATCGATAATCAAGGACAACTCTTCATCGTGAGTGAGTTTGTTGATGGGCGCAGCCTCACACTGGCGCAGAGAAAATACTCAAGTCAACCAAGCCCTTCACTGCACCCTGTGCTTGCGGCATTGGTGGCTCTCGAAATTGCCAAAGGCATCGAGGCTGCGCACAGGCACTCGGTTGTGCATCGGGATCTTAAGCCCGACAACGTGCTTGTGCATAGCAACGGTGAAGTAAAACTGACCGACTTCGGAGTTGCGCGCCCATTCGATTCCGCCATGACACAGGTGGGACAGTTTATTGGTTCACTCACGTATGCATCCCCCGAACAAATTCAGAGCGGCAAGGTTGATGCACGCAGTGATATTTTTTCTTTTGGAGTTATTCTTTTCGAGCTGCTGACAGGTCAGTTGCCGTTCCGCTCGTCTAACCCAACAGATCTCGCACTCAAAATCACCCAGGCTAGAGTTCCACCGCTCAACCAGCTCCGCCCGTCCGTTCCGCTCGACCTCGATGTTTTGGTTCGCCGCTGCCTGCGCGTTGAACCCACAGAGAGGCCTCAGTCGGCCGAGCAGATTGTCGCAGAGCTGATGCGCTATTTGAGCACTCAAGAGGTTGTGCCTTCGCGCCGCGCGATTGCCGATGGTTTCGAAAATCCGATGCTATTTGCTTCCACAATTCGCCGTTCACCCTTGCTCGGAGACGAAACCAAAATCCTAGCCGATGCTGATGTACAGGCTCCAATCGAAGCAGAGCGCGGCGCAAAGGTTGAGGAGCAGGCTCCTCCAGCAATCGGGGAAAGAGAAATCGCACAACCAGAGCAAGAGATTCTGGTAGACAAGGCATCCCTGAGACAGAAAGTGCAGACACCGTCGCCAAAGAAGGCGCGGATAAATACATCGCAAAGAAACAATGCAGCTACACAGGGAGCAGCACACTCCCGCACTCGTGAACGGAGCAGCAACAAAGGGATACTCACTTTTTTCTTGCTGACACTCACTGTCACTGCCCTGCTTTTGTCGTTCGTTTTCCGTGAGCGCCAGCGTATTCAAGATTATCTGAGCAACAGAGAAACTCAGCCCACTTCATTGCCTTCCGCGCAGCGCGGCAATGAAGTGGTAAACAGTGTTCCAGCAACTCAAGCACCGGTTGCGCCGACAGCTGCGGCCACCGTATTGCGAACACCTCCTGTGCCTGAGACTCCGGCGCCCACTCCGGCGCCCACTCCGGCGCCCACGCCAAAGCCAAAGCCTGTGTCTACGCCCGCATTCAAGCCATCGCCCCGGTTGAATACGCAAAATAAGCCAAAGCCTCAAAAGCCCTCGGCTCCGAGCAAACCCCGACAAGTGCGCACGCCCAAGTCTCCTGTGCAAGGCCAAAATGCAGGGAGCGCAAGAGTAAACAAGCAGCCCGTAACAAGGCCATCTATAGCCCAAACTGCAGCTCCCGCTGCTGCCACAAAGATTGTGGTGCGCACGGAACCCGGAGAGATGACCATTTACATCAATGGTGTGTTTGAAGGCCTAAGTTCACGCAGTGGCCTCTCTCGCTCGTTCAGCGTGCCTGCAGGCAATGTGCTGCTGCAAATCCCGCAACAAGAACACAATGGAAAAAAATATCAGGAGTACACTCGACGCCTCAAAATCGAACCCGGAAAAACTCTCGAACTGCCAGTTATCAATCTCAATGCCCTTGATCCAGATGCAGTAAAGGAACAGTGACCCGATGAGCACCCGTGTCAACAAACAGAACACAGCCCAAGGGAGCGTCATACGTGCCCTTGGACTTCTGTTTGTTGTCTTGTCGCTCATCGCAATTTCTTGGTCTGCCACAGCAGTGGCTTCGGCACTTTCTGATGCACGCAGATCATTTGTTCAGGGCGACCTGAACACCGCAGCTCAACTCCTGGAGACACAGCTCTATCCAAAGGCGCGTGTGAAGGGAAAAGAATTAAACGACTCACTTGAGTTGTATGGAATTGCACAATTCATGCTGGGGAATCAGTCCAAATCCGAACGAGCTCTCGAGCAATTGGCGCGCAACAACCCCGCAGCAAAACTCGACAAGCGTTACATCCTTGACCCAGGAATAGAACCGTTTTTTGCCAACATCAAAGCAAAGCGATCCCCAGCCAAATCAAGTGCCAGCAAATCAGGCTCCAACAATGCAGCTGCAAAAGCTCCTGCCGCGCCAGCTGCGCGCAAAGCTTCCCCAAAGTCAGCTCCTGCTCCTGCTCCTGCGGCTCGTGGCAGTGCAGCGGCTCCCCGAGCCAAGACCGCCTTCACAGGAATTGAAGTGACCTCCAATGCACCTCGCACAATTGTTTTCGCCGATGGTATTTTTGTGGGGTCTGCAAATCAGCCCATTTCTCTCGACCCAGGCCAACACACACTCACTATCAGCGCCGAGGGCTATGAAAACATTGAAATGAAGATCAAAGTGCAGTCAGGGCAAAGTAACAAAATTGTTGTCAGCATGAAGAAAGCGCTGAGCGCCCAGGAAAAAGCATCCAAAGCTTCTGCTGCCGCAAAGGGGCGCGACAGAAAACAAGGAACACAGTCGCGGAATTCATCGGCCGACAACCTCTCCAGCAAAAAACCCAAACGCGCTGTCGATTTCAACATGCAGCTTCCGCAAGACAAGCAGACAGCCAAAGCAAATCGGCAGCGAAAGAGTCTAGCCGATCAATATTTTCAGGAGCCTGCGCAGCAGCCACAGTCTCCGGCTTACAACCAACCCTATGCACCACCGGCCTATCAACAGCCGCCTCCTGCTTATCAACCACCCCCGGCTTATCAGCAGCCACCCGTTTATCAGCAGCCTCAATATCCATATCCACTACAGTCACCTTATGGTTCGCCCTACCAGCAACCGGGTTACGCTGCACCCTACCAGCCACCACCTCAGTACGCCCCTGCTCCACCACCTGCGTATGGCTACCCCGCACCCGATCCCTACGGCCCTCCCGCTTATCCACCCTCAGGGGGATATGGAGCACCGAATCCCTACGAAGAAGATTATGAGGCGGGTGATATCGATGCGCCGCGGGGTGACTACGGACGCGGATCACCCTCTGTTTCCGGTGGCTCGAGGCGACGCTCCAAACGCTCCGGCGGCAGCGGCGGGCTGGCCATTCTGCCCTTTGGTGTGGGGCAGTTTCAGAACAACCACAACGGAAAGGGTACCTTCTTTCTGCTGTCGGAAGCAGGCGCACTCGGATACGGCCTCTTTGTGAAACTCAAACAAATTCCCGACGCCGAGAAGAAATTTGCGGTCGACAGACAAGCGGAAATCGACAGTAGTGCAGCTCAACAGGACATCGATGCGAAGGAGGTCGAACGGCAAACCTACATCAAAAAAACCTCCGACATAGCACTCTACGCATTTATTGGTGCTGGCGTTCTGTACGCAGTGGGTGTCGTTGATGCGTTTATGAATCTCGACAGCGGAAGCTCGCGAAGACGCGCCGAAATGGCTCCGCCACCCGAAGAGAAAAAAGTTCGCTTTGCGTTTGAGCCGCAGCTAGACGGTGGAGTTAGCGTCAGGTTCTCATTGAAACTTGAATAAATTAAAGAGCAGAAAGCTCCTTATTTATAGCACGAATCTCATCAAAAAATTTCTGTACACCAAAACCACCCCACCCCTGTGAGGCTTTGGCGTCCACATTACGGTTGAACTCAAATGCAAAAATCGGATTGTAAATCCCAGCAGCAGTGCGCAAGTCGCCACGCTGCAGCGCGATTGCGAATTCGGCAAAAAAACGGCTCTGGCGAATACGTATCGCAGCACGCCTGTCGGCCTCGGCCAAGGCCCGGAAGAAGACCTTGCGGCCATCCTTTTTGGCGGCAATCCCAAGTACATCCCAAATAGAACTTTTAAATTCACTGCAAGGAAGCACAGCCTGCCCCACCACGATTTTTTCACTTGCAGCAACTTCTGAGGGTTGCTTGCCCTGCAAAGATTCGTTGGCTTTGAGGGCATAAACCGGATGTTCACCGGTATAGAGAGAAGGAACAAGGTTGTTCTCTCCAAAGAAGTTGAGCAGCTTACGGGCGAAGTCGATGGCCTCTTTGTCGGACTTCACACTGCCTTTCACAACCGCCTTTTGGAGATAGAATGATTGTCCAATTGCAAGGCTCAAACCGCAGGCATTGGTGGCTGTTGCAGCGCTCAGAGCTGCTGTAGCAGCCGGGCCACTCACAAACTCTTCAGGCTGCTCTTGAACACGCTGAACAACTTCTTTAGGTCCCAGCAGCAACACACACTCGCCCGGTTGAGGTTTCTCGGGGTTCGCCGCCATTAGAAAATCTTGAAGCCGGATGCGCTCATTCAAAGGCAGCTTGCCCTTGCCGCTCGAACAACTCTGCTGCATCACGGGTGCCAGCGTGGCAGGCTCCTTTGCCTCACCAAAACATCCAACACCAACGAGCAGATCCTGCCCTACCTTCACTGTGCTCGCACCCTGATGAAGCCTCGAGCTTGGAACGGTCGCAAGATAAAAACGATCTACACCCTTCCGAAACCAATCATCAGAGCTAATCGACTTGATTCCAGACTTCTGAGTACATCCCCCCAGCATGAAGCCCAAAAACACACCTGCAATAACTTTTTGAAGCGCAAGACTCAGCGGCTTTGTGCACATCAGTTCTGTGTCTCCTCGCAGGTCAGCGACTGTGCCGTGAGTTCAGCGTAAACATCACCCAACTGCGGCGCCTTCTCGAGTGCTTCATTGTTGGCAGGTTGAGCAACCGAGATCGCCTCGGGCCTTGCGCCATCGAAGGGAATCGCTGGCTCACTTTCATTACGGAGCCCTTGCTCACTCTTGCCGGGAGCCGTTGCGCTTGCTGTAGGTTCGGCAACTGGAGCTTGCGGCGCTCCAATCCTTGCTGCGTTTTGCGTGCAACCCCAATTGGCCGCTGCAACGACCAAAACCATTCTCACGGGACCCGAAAAAACAATATTCCACGGGAACATCCGAGCCTCCTCAAGATGCGCTTCATCCCGAACCACTCCAGCACACAATGACCGCTGTATGCGAACAGGGAGTCACCCCATTGACAGCCCCAAAGCCTTCAGGGCAGACCTCGCATAACGTTCCCACCACCCATCGACCGGAGGCCTCCCATGCAGCAGCACGGCACTCATCTCCTGGATGCACTGTCCCTTGGCAAAATTGTTCAGATCCGCGAGCGGATTTTGAAAGCTCAGGCAAATGGCAAAAAGGTGTTTCGGTTTGAGTCGGGCGACCCAAACTTCAGCCTCGCACCGCATGTTACAGCAGAACTCAAAAAAGCGGCAGATGAAGGTAAAACACACTACATTCCAAATGCTGGTATTCCTGAGCTGCGCAAAGCTATCCACAAAAAACTCGCCGACAAAAATGGAATCCACCTTCCCTCGGTGGAAAACGTGTTTGTCACCAACGGCGCCATGCATGCGCTTTTCTGTGCTTTCCAGTGCTTGCTGCAGCCTGGCGATGAAGTGATTGTTCCCGACCCGATGTGGACTGAGGTCGTAGAGAACGTCAAAGTCGCACGCGGAACTCCGGTGGCAGTTCCATTGCGCGAAGAAACAGGCTTCCAATATCTTCCTGCAGAAATTGAAAAGCGTATCACGTCTAAAACCCGCGTTATCTTCTTGAACACTCCACACAACCCAACCGGAGCCGTTCTGCCGACCTCAACCCTGCAGGAAATTATCCGCATGGCGAAGGCGCACGGGCTGTGGATTGTTTCCGACGAAGCCTATGAAGATGTCATCTTCCCACCACAAAAACACGTTTCGCTGGCAGCTCTTGCTCCTGAATACCAGAACCGCATTATTTCTGTGTTCAGTTTCTCGAAGAGCCACGCCATGAGTGGCTTGCGCACTGGCTACCTGACCGCTACCGATGAAACCCTGATGGAGCGGCTGCACAAAATCATGCGTTGCAGCATCAACGGCGTAAACAGCGTGGCTCAGTGGACCGCCGTGGCTGCTCTCCAGGGCGATCAAACCTACGTCACTCATATGCTCAATCAGTACGCCACCCGCCGCGATATTATGGTTGAGGCTCTCACTGGAATTCCTGGACTCACGCCTTTTGTTCCGCAGGGTAGTTTCTTTGTGTGGGCGACTCTCGACCAGAGCATCTACACACGTCTCGGGGTAAAAGATGCAGACGACCTCTCCAACACTCTCGCAGAACTCGGAATGGGCAGTTCCCCGGGCGATGCCTTCGGACAAACCTGTGCCGACGCCATCCGCTTCTCGTTCAGCTGCAGTACAGAAATGGTGAAAGAAGGCTCACAGGTTCTGCGCCAGCTGCTCACCGGTGGGCGTTTGAAGGGATAAATTTCTTTCGCTCGACTTCGAAAGCAATGAGGGCTCGAGAGTTCTGCTGACAGGCAAAATTCTCGAGCCTTAATTTTTTTAATTCTCATAAGCCACTTCTCTATCCCGGCGTTGACGCGAAGTCGTACGTACACGACGCTTTTGTCGGACTTCAGGATTCATGTTGGCATCGGAAACGAACTTGTATCTAAAACCAAGGTTGATGTGTGCAACATTCATACGAACTGAATCGCCTTTGGAGTCGAAGAGTTTTGTCATTTCATAGCGCGAAGAAATCGAAAAATCGGTTTCGCGCGACATCGAGAAGTAGCTTGCAATTTGGACATGCCAGGAGATCGCTTTGAGATAACTATACTTCTTAGTACCCTCCTTGCTCTCGACTTTGTAGGAGGCTGTCAATGGTAGGAGATCCAGACCCAAGTCAAAGGCCATTTGGGTTTTACGGTTTAATTTGAGAAGAAAACCGTTACTGAAACCCAATCCGGCGTATTCAAACTGCGTGTCAAAGTCCCCTGACCTCTTCTGACCATCAACGATTGCACTGGAGGTGATTTTTCCGAAGCCAGATGTATATCCTAAGCTCAAACCCAAATTGTAGTTGGTGGAGCGCCCTTCATAGGGTGTCCAATACACCGTTGTGCGCGTGCTGACGCCAAAAGCCTTCTTCACATCCAGAGAGACTGTGTCGCCCGAAGCTCCCTGGAAAGTCGATTGGGGCAAGGCCGGCTCCGAGATCGCCAAACCTACCTGCGACTGAACCTCTGCAGAGTGTGCAGGTGCAGCAAACATAAACGGAATGACCGGGAAAATGAATCTTAGTATTCTACGTATGTTCATGAGTTCACCTTTCTCGCACGCAACAGCGATTTACAGCATCGAATTTAATGATTAAATCCGACTCAAACTGCCACATTAAAGAGTCACAGTGTTAGAGGTATACGCCGCAGATTTGATTCCCCAGCCAGCCGTTTCACTTTCGTTTGTTCTGCCGCAGGAGATAAGAACGAAAGTCGACGACAGTATAATGGAATTAAAAATATTCATTTTTTCCTCGCAAAAAAAGTCCTTCTGTGTATCGGATTAAATCAACGCCACCATAAGCGTTCGCAATTACCAATAATAAATTTAGAGCGTTATCTCCCAAGCAATTTCGTCGAATCCCGGGTCTTTGAGAAGTGTGCTGAGAAGTGCAACAGAATTATTGCCAGAGCAAAATTCTGCGCAAGCACAAACGGTTACAGTTGCATCACGCAAATAATTCAAACATGCGCTCAACAAAAAAGCCGCGTGATGCAGTGTGCCTCACGCGGCTTTTTTGTACTGCAGGATTCCCATCTCAATAATCAAAGACAACCTTGTTCTGAGCGCCCGTTACGCGTGTCGCATTGCCACTGATGCGGTTCGCGCGATTCTCGATCATAGCCTTCATGTCGACACGACCTACACCGAATTCTGTTGGATATTTTCCACCTTTGTAAGCCGCCTCTTGCAGGTACTCTTTGAATTTGGCCTGATTCACGGGATATTGCGCAGTCTCCGCAAGTTTCATCAGAGCGGCAATTCCGGAAACATATGGTGTCGCCATACTCGTACCATCCAGGATTGCGACACCATTATAATCTGTGAATCGACCCAAGCGAGGATATGTTGAGAGAATACGGCTGCCAGGAGCGGTGATATCCGGAGCAACGCGGTAGGAGGCATTGCCTGTCGGATTACTTGCGTAGTTACTGAACGTAGATGGTTCCTCTGCAAAATCATTGGATCCAACACACAAAACATTGTCTGCAGCGCAGGGCAACACAGTGTAATTCACGAAAGAGGGATTTTGTTCCTTACACTCACCACCAAGCGGACACGATTCGTTGCCCGCCGCTGCAACAACAATAATTCCTTTATCGATGGCTTCCTGAATCACAGGATCCTTGAGCCCCTGATCCTTGAGACAGTCATAATTGGATCCACTGCCGAGACTCATTGAAATGACATCGACGTTGTTTTTGGTCGCCCAGCGAATTCCGCGGTTCATGGCTGCTGTAGACCCGGTTCCATTGTCATCCAAAACCTTAATCGGAACGATTCTTATGTTGTTCGGAAACTCACCAGCAACACCACGAACGTTGGCTGCCATGCCCTGGCTCTTGCCCTTGCCCTGCCCTGCAATGATACCAGCCACATGTGTTCCATGACCCTGCTTATCATCCACTTCCAGTGGACCTACTTTTCCTGTGAGGCCATTGTAGGCCAGGTTGCGGTCGATCACGTCTTTGAGGTCGGGATGATCCACATCGATGCCCGTATCGAGAACCGCCACACGCACAATTTTGGTTGGATTTGTGGCTGGAATGATTGTCTTCAGAGATGTGATGGCATCAGTGTAGCGGGTCTGGGAAGGTGCCCATTGTTGTGTTGCATCAAAGGTATCCACTGCAAATTGCGAGAGGTCACCGTCCGGGTGACCAATGTCCATGAACTCTTCAAGACCCGTAAAGTTGGTTTTCGGAATAAACTTCTTTGAAAGAGTGGGATCCGGTGCTTTAACTTCAAGTGCTTCCTGAATATTGGTCAGCGTACCCGAACCCAAAAGTCCACTGCCAACTTCGCCTTCCTTAAACAACTTACCCAAGACTCGCGAACCCACACCCAAGCCGTTTCCAAATTTTCCATCGAGTTGAAGAAATCGCACGGTATCGGTCTCGCCATCGACCGATTCCACCGATTTAAGAGAAAGAACCTTGGGGCTCACAAAAGTCTTCATCGCACCATTCCAAGTATTCTTGAGCAGGTCATTATCCCACCGCGCCACTTTGCTCGAGAGCACCACCGACATTTGACCCTTTGCATGGTTGCCCGAGCAGGAGGTGAGATCCGCGCTTGCAAGCTGCTCAGCTTCTGATGCCGAACCAATCTCGCAGCAGCTTTGGATAACGGTAGCAGCCGCAATCATTCCAGCTGAACCCAACAGCAGCCGACGCATCCGCACCGAGTGAAGGCCATTTTTGATTCCAAACTTTTTACTCATCGCTGTCATCCTCAAACTTCGGCAAGCTCGGCTTTTTCTGAACTGGCTTGCGCGGCGCAACTTTCTTCAATTTCTCGTTGAACTGGGGTTTGGGTTCACTCACCTGCGATCCACCCAGCATCCAGGCCACTGTGAGCGAACCAGATCTTGTCAAATAAGCTCGCTGCTGTTCCGGAGTGTTCTCAGACGAGCATGTGAAGCATCCGCTTCCCAAGCGCAAATCAAGTCCGACAAGCAACCCCTCTAACCCGGGAGAAAATGCTCCACCTAACTGAATTGCAGTGCGTTTGTGACTTTTGAATTTGAAATCAATCTCACCCAAAGAACTCGAATCGGTTTCGCTCTTTTTCGTTGTCTTCATTTCATTCGAAAGTGCCTGCGACAAACCGACTGTCAGGTTGACTGCGAAACTCCTACTCAGCCATGCACGAGCTCCCAAACCAAGCGTGGCGTTTACAAAGTTGAACGACCCGGTGGTGGTGTAGCCCTCACTGCTCGCAGACTTCTTCAGTTGGCTCGAAAGAATCTCAATTCCTGCGATGGGCTCAAATCCATCGAGGTCTGCGAATCCAGCATACCCACTGACACCAAACTGAGGTCCTTTGTAGGAGGCCTGTTCGAAGGAATCGCCCGCTGACACTGCGCCGCCGTTCAATTTCGTGGGATCGTCTCGGTAGCTGAGTACTTCGTATCCACCGAGAGCGCTTGCCGTGAAGGAAAAGGCCTGAGCGCAGAGCGAAGGTCCGGAAAACAGCAAAGTCAAACCACTCGCGGACACCAGCCGAGCGGTTGACCCAATTCTCTTTGAGTAAAAAATAGGCATTAAATGTGTCACTCCACATTGATGGATATGCTCAAATATTCGCGCGAATTTCACCAAGGTCACATCTCTGCTGTGCAACATTTTGACACTGACAAAACCTTACTCAGTTCCGACTCATGAAAATCGCGGTGATATCCCTGGCGCGATTCTTGCATTCGCACGATGCGTTGGGGGTTGAGTCCAATGAAAAATCGCAAAAAATCACAACTCGTCTGGGTCATCGCGGTCATTGCAGGGATATTGGCTAAGGGTTGCAAATACAGAAGCACAACCGATCACCCCAAAACCGAGATTGCCCCAGATAATCAGTCGCTTCAATCGAGTGCGCCGCAAGCCCTTGCCATCCGTGAGGTGGCTGTCCTCGGAGATTCGCAGTCAACCGGTGGCTACGGACAAAGACTCTCAGATCTCATTCGCTACGCATCGCAACAAAAGCTGAGTTACTTTGGAGCGGCAAGCTCTGGCCGCATCGGAAGCTGGATAAGCGGTGGCTTTGCACCCATTCCAGCGAACGCCTTTTATGGTTGTGATGCATACAGTGCAGACAAAAGTTGCGCACCGAGCACCCAACCCGGAAAACGCACAGAGGCTATTGCCAACATCATTGCGCAACATCCGTTTATTGACCTCTACATCATCACACTCGGCGACAACCATTTCTTCGACCCAGCTTCTGTGAAAACGGAACTTCCACGGCTCATTAAACCCATTTTAAATGCGGGTGCACGCTGCGCTTTTGTCTCGCCCACCGAAGGGCTCGGGCAATTCGCAAACAAAACAACCCTCGTTTCGAATCTGAAAGCAGCCAACGAATCCGTTCGGGCTGAGCTTGGCCGCAGCTGTGTATTCATCGACAGCTACACTGTTGGAAAAGATGTCTTAAAAAACAATTCAGATCTGCAACTGATGCGCGATGCCGTAGCGGGGGATCCTATGAAGCTTCACCCGCGCGGCGCAGGCGCAAAGCTCTGGGCTGAGAGAGTTTTTGAGGTTCTGAAAACTCAGGGATTACTCAATTCTCTGTAATATGCGCGCGCGCTTCACCGATAAGCCGTTCGAGCGCTGTATAGCGCTTCAACGCAATTTGAGTTGCGACGGCTTTTTTCAGAGCCCACTCTTCTCCCACCACAAAAGCATGTTTGCTTGCACGAGTGAGCGCCGTGTAGAAAAGATTACGATCGAGCATCGTATAATAGGCACTGAACATAGGAATAATGACCAGCGGGAACTCTGAGCCCTGAGATTTGTGCACGGTCATCGCATAGCACAAGCTCAAGTCATCAATCTCTTCATCTTCAAGTCGCACAATGCGATCGTCGAAGGCAACATCAATCTCTTTCTTCTTTTGCACAACGCGGATGCTGCGTATGAAACCAAGGTCACCGTTGAACACATCTTTGTCGTAATTATTGCGCGTTTGTATGACCTTATCGCCCACCCGCAAAATGAGGTCTTCGTCGATTTGCGCTTCTTCCTTGTCCAGATGTGGTGGGTTCAATTCTGCCTGTAAAAGTCGATTGATCTTTTCCTGACCAGCATCACCTCGGCGCATAGGTACGAGGATCTGCACATCCCGAACTGCATCTAGACCATACATCTGCGGAATGGTCTCTTTGAGAAGCGGGAGAAGGATTTCCGCGAAAGTTTGAATTGAGCAAGGCAGCATCACAAGGGAGTTCTTTGCGGGCAGGTGCGCCGTGCGGCTCGTGAGCCCAAACTCGGGTTTGCAGCCCTCGATGATGCTACGAGCGGCTGTCGGAATTGGACTTTCGCTCGACTGCCTAAAAATCTTGGTGAGGCGAGCCACAGGAACTTCCCCTGAGGCAATGATATCTCTCAGGCAGTTTCCGGCACCCACGCTGGGAAGTTGATCGACGTCACCTACGAGAATCAAACGTGTCTGCGGTGCCATGGCTTCGAGCAGGGTTTGAAAAAGGTCGAGGCTCAACATGGAGGCCTCATCGACAATCACAACATCGACATCTTTAAGAGCGCCCTCGCCTCCCTCGGAAGCACCGTCTTCGCTTTGCCCGATGCGCAAAGTTTTATGAAGCGTGAAGGCTTGCGCCTCGATGGACATGGTCATGCGCTTGGCAGCTAGGCCAGTTGGTGCGCATAGAACAACGGTGCGCTTAAGAGCCTTTTGGATTCGATAGATCGCCTTGAGGACAAATGTTTTCCCGCAACCTGGCCCGCCCGTGAGCACCATAAAACGTGAGCCTATAGACAGTTCAACCGCTGCAGATTGCTCCTCTGAAAGCTTTTGCCAAGGGATATCGGATACGAGTTCCTGCAGTGTAACTTCGCCGGCGTGGTATTTTGCCTCGAACGGATCGACACCAATCCCGCTCTTGTGCAGAAGACCTGCACACTGCCCAGCAGTAGAATTCTCTAGGGCATACACCTCAGGGAGATAGAACAGAGGCTGAAGTGATTTTTCATCGAAGCCTGTGCCCTCGGGTAGCCGCAGAACAAAACTGGCAACACCTTTGTCGCGATTTTCTTTGTAAATAGCGCGAAGTTCGCCGAGGAGAAGTTCAAATGTAAAACGAGAATCGCGTTTGGCTCCAAGAACATCGCGCGCACCTTCAATCAAAACATCGCGCGGCAAACAGCAATGGCCGTCATCGTGAGCGCGTTCGAGCGTGTAAACGAACGCTGCCTCAAGCCGAAAGCGTGAAAGAGGGTCGATTCCAAGCTTCAATGCAATGGCATCTGCGCGCAGAAATCCAACGTTTCGAAAATCCGAAATCAGGCGGTAGGGGTTTTCCTTCAACAGGCGGATGGCATCGGAACCATAGCGCTCATAAATACGATTAGCGAAATTGGGGGGAATATTGTGTTCGTGTAAAAACACCATGATTGCGCGGTAAACTTCGTCGCCCGTGATGAGCGAAATGACCTGCTCCGCTTTGTCTCGTTTACTCTTGAAAAATGCATAAACTTTCTCTTTTTGGTTTTTGCAGACCTCAACCAGTTCATCGATCGTGCGCACATCGAGGGCTTCAAGAAACTTCTTTGCGGTAACCTCACCAACCCCCTTCACGTTGTTCACAAGGAACGGAATAACACCCATCAGTGTGGGCGGACGCAGAGGTTCGCTGTAGATGACCTGGAATGTTTCACCGTATTTGGGCGACTGAGCCCAATCACCAAAGAGCTTGTATTGCTGCTGGGAGTCGAACTTCCCCACGGTCAGGGATTTCCCGCTTGCCCGAAAACGCTTAGCCGACTTGGAGTCCACGAACTCCGCCACCACAAAAGCGCCATCCTGGGAAGCATAAATCACCTTCGACAACAGTGCGGTCAGCTCAATGGACACGTGCTCTCCCCTTTTTCTGAGGGGGAGCTTGCACTTGATCTGAAACTATGGCAACTACGGTGGCGCGTCGGGGCTTAGCGCAGTGGTAGCGCATCTGTTTTGGGAGCAGAGGGTCGTGAGTTCGAATCCCACAGCCCCGACCATCTTTTTTTTACAAGCCGGTATCTACCGGCTTTTTTTATTTTACAGGTTCTTGTTTTAGCTAGATTCGGCTCTGATCGATTACGAGCCAACACGCACTAAAAAAAGACATCTCCGAGAAATGCCGTCTTAGGGAGCAGAATTGCTCGATAGGCCAATCTTCTCCGCGAACTCGCGCACATCGGTCACGCTCTTCACCAGTGGGTCGGACGAATTCTTCATGGCGCCCATGTAGGACCAATACATAGCATCCCACTCCACTCCACATTGCTTCTGTTGGCCATAAGCACGCCGTCCGTTGCGCACGTGCTGCGTCACACTCCAACGCACGCCAGGTGCCGTGCAGGGGTTCGCACCCGAGGCAAGCCAGGTACAGTTGTTATCGGTTCCGTTAGTCCACCACCACAGGGTCGAGGTCCAGTCTGGACCTCCCTTCATTCCCCAAATCCCCACACCTTTGCCGTTTTGATCTTGTGCCCAGCCAAACCAATCACCGTAGACCAAAACCTGAAAAACTCCGGTACAGGTTGCGCTGCCACAATAGCCAGCACGGTAAAGGTCGGAGCCCTTCCATTTGCGTTTGCCGACTTCAGCCCAGGGAAAACCACCCAAGCGTGTCTCATAGGTTTCATAGTCTGCAATGGTCGCAAAAAAGGCGAGCGGATGAACGTTGCTCGCCACCATGTTGCGCAGCATGGTGGTGACGCGCTGCGCGAATGTTTTGGCTGCAGCAGTACCCTGCTCACCTCTGTTAAAGTCCTGTGCACGTTCCACAATGCGCGCTAAAATTGGCATCGATACACGAGCAAAATCAGGCATCGCACGAGTGCGCCGCAGATCCTGTCCAGCGCCTGAAGTTGGACAACCAGTGGTTTCAACTTCGGACTCAGTGGGAGCAGGCGCTTTGGGTTTGCATCCCATCAGCCCTGAAAGCATCAGAGACAAAGTCAGAAGCGTGCGAGTCGTCAATTTCATAGGCCACCACTCACTCAGCAAAATTGTTTGCATCTATTTTGAAAACGATAGCTCAGTTCCTTCCTTCGGAGCAGACAGCTTCCTTGACGCTCACAATTTAATCCCTATAATTACAGTTAGTTAAATACAACTTAACGCGTTAACAATGTGCAAAAGGACACTGAAATGAGCGACGCAGTAACGCCGACCCCTGAAACCACGAGCAGCGTGAATTGGGAGGCTTGGTTTGGCCTGGCTCTCTCGATTTTTGCGGCCATCCTCGCACTCAACGAGCTGGGGGGAGGCAAATTCGGCGACGACGAAATCCAACTCGGCAATGAAAAGAGCAAGGCCTATGCGTGGTACCAGTCAAAAAGCATCAAGGAATCGTTGGTCAAAGGACAGGCTGACTTGGTTGATGTGCTCATTCAAGGCGGTGCCATTGCACCCGATAAAACTCAATCCATGCTCACGCTCCAGGCCAACCTAAAGACTGAAATTCAACGCTACAAAAAGGAAAAAGATGAAATCCTACGTGGCTCCAAGGCAGTTGGAGAAGCCAACTGGGCACAGGATATCGATGGTAAATTGGGCGTCGTCGTTGGAGCACAGGAAATTGAGGCTCAGCAAGACAAACTTTCAGAGGCCGGAGACCGCTTTGATTTCGGCACTCTCTTCCTGCAAATCAGTTTGGTGTTGGGTGCTATTGGACTAATTGTCAAACATGATGCACTCCGCCTTTATTTTCTTGCCGGATTGGTTGGCCTTGGAAGTGTAGGTGCGGTTTACTGCTACCTCGGTTACAAACTCGCTTTTGCAGGTGGATTCTGACTCTGAGCGGATTTTGTCCAAAGCAACACCGCGCACACCACAAAAAGTGAAACCAGAATCCCTGTGAGAGAGCCCTCGAGGTGATCGAAAGTCTGAGCTTCCATCAATTCCACTCCGGCAATGGAATGAACAACTCCAAAGCGAAACGTATTCCATCCGGCATGGAAGCCCCAGGTGCCTGAAAGATTCCCCTGAAACTGGAACAATACGCCCCCCGCAAATCCGAGTGCGCAGAGCGACACGAGGGTCGTGAGCTGCAGGTTCACTCCAGCGGTATACCTGTAGTTTACAAGATGACTCAGTGAAAAGATCAAACCCAAGAGTAGCGCTCTCAATAAGTTCGACTTGAGAAATCTCGAAAGTAATTGCTGCTGCAAGACACTGCGAAAAAGCACTTCCTCATAAAGTGCCTGCACAGGAACAACAAAGACAACAATCCCAACAACATCAGCAACACGCCAAGAGTATTGTGCGTTTATCATTCGCAACAGAAAACAGCTGAAAGCGCAGATGGCGATACCAAAAAAGTATGAGAAAAAGAACTCACGACCGTGTGCTGCTGCGCTTGGAATCTGTAAATAGAGAAAAGACCTCTCATTGAGAACCCAGCGCGTCAAAAAGATGATGACACAAAAACCCAACAAAGACGCAACGAACACAGGCAGAATAAAACCGAATGACAGAGTCATGAACACAAGGAAAAAGTAGCATGATAATCTAAACGTATTGTCTTTATTCATGACCAAACTCTGCGCTCCAGAGGGAATCAAATGAAGAATACATTCAAAAGTCGAGTCACCAAAACGATTCTGCTGGGAATCCTTTTGCCGGTCTCCCTGCTCCTCGTTGCGCTTATTTTGAGCCCCCAATACTTTAAAACGCAAACACAGACATTGAGCTTTGCAGAACCGCCTAAAACGGTTCTCGTTGTGTTTGCCCATCCTGACGATGAAGTGACTAACGCTGGGCTTATCCGCCATTTCACAGACTCCGGAGCCGAAGTCGCGTTGCTGACTCTCTCCGACGGTTCTGCCAACCCAAACTCAGACATGGGTGCTTGTTCTGGCCACGAAAACATTTCCGATTGCCGCATTCAAGAGTTGAGAACGGCCGCCACTCTCCTTGGTATAAAAAATGTCATTACCCCGATGCTTCCTGACTCGGCACTTTACCACCACATGCCGCAAGCGATTGAACACATTTCTGAAGCTATCCGCACTCTGCGTCCAGAGGTGATTTTAACAATGGAACCCTCTGGTCTGAATCAACAAGAGGATCACCGCACGCTCTTTCCAGCCGTAGCGAAGTCAATTCAAAATACAGGACACTCTGCACAACTTCTGCTCTCAACCCTACCCTGGCCTGTTTCCTTATTCCTGCCGAGTCAATTGCCACCCAGCCTCAGCGGCAGCCTGCGCATTTTTGAGACCTCCGCTCCACTCCGCGAGGTCAAAGCTAAAGTTGCAGAAGCCCACAAGAGCCAAAGTCGAACTATTCAGGGTCTCACTCTCGGACTTGGCCCCGCTCTACTTTTCCGCTGGCTCAACTTCGAAACCTACAGTGTGGTGGGTAACAATGATCTGACTGTGCTTCTCAAACAATAAACTGCTCAGTACATTTCCAGAGCATCTGAAGCTGCAGAACGAACTCTCGAGTCATTTGCAGCTGAGAGTATTTCCCCGGGTGGACTTGATAGGCTGCTCTCCTTCCTCTTCAAAAGTTTCGGGAAGCGGGAGGAGTGCAGCACCCCCTGAGGTTTCGATGCTGTTCACCGTGCTGACAACACCAATCGGCATATTGCCCAACGCAACAACGGATCCGGAATCACCAGGTTGCATCAAAAAAGATTCTCCCTGCTGGAGTGCACGGTCGTAGGTGTATAAAATGGTTTTATCGTTAAAAATCATATTCGACCGCAGCTGCTCTTCCTCTATGGTGCGCAGCGATGAGATCGGTACAGCCGCATAGAACAGCGGTCCCTTTGTACCCAGCGTGTCACTGGCACTCTGAGTTGCACGACCTTTTGCCGAGGGTCGTGCAAAATTCGTACCCAACAGCGCAGCTCCTGTCATGGGTAAAAGCTTTTGAACATCTTTCTGCGAATGCAGTAGCCACGGAAGATTGCGCTTTGTTCCAGCCATCGGAGCATTGACTTCAGCCTTGAGAAAATCCGGATAGCTGCCCGTCGCGCTCGCATCGTTGTATTCCGTCAGAGCAGTTGAGAAAAATGCCTTCAAATCAGGATGACAAAGCCCCACGCTTGATGCGGCAGTGCAGTTCGTGCGCACTTCCTCGATCAGGGGTGCAAACCCTTCAAAACTGCGCCACTGAGTTATCTTGGAAACCTTTTTGCGCCAATTGCCAAGCCAAAACTGGATATCAGACATCTGCTGTGCCGGAATAACAGCCGCAAACCGCATGATGCTCTCGAGCTGCTGGCTCTCCTGCAAACGACTCGCTGCATTCAAGCGTCCGAGAAGCTCAAGCACATCTGCACGACCTGTAGCCGACTCATGAACACGCCCCTCGAGTCGCGCGAGATCAAGCACCGAGCTGCAAACCACAGCTGAACTCGGATTCTGATTCAAAAACTGCTGCGAATCGGATTTGCACGAGGGAATACCACGCTCAATCAAACCACGATATGGCCTTGCTGCTGCAGCCATGAAGTCCGCGAGACGCGCGCCGACATGTTGCTCGAAGAGCTTCTTGCCATCCATGAACCGATCAAGCTCGTCGAGCCGCACAGGGAATCGCACATATGCCTTTTTGCTCGGATCGAAAATATTCAGCTCTGCACTGCGTGCCTTGTCGAACTTCAAACAATGTTCAGCCGTCCAGAAAGCAATACGGTTCGGGTCGGCAGGTGTCCCTGCCTCTTCAGGAATAAAATCCATGTGTACCGTGCAGCGATGCCGTTTCGCCTTCCCGGGAGCTGTCTCCTCTTCGAGTAAATCAAGTACACCGCCCCAGCCCGCCTGCAGCGTTCCATCGCGTAAAGACTTCTCAACCGAGCTTCCAGAAACAGCTATGGAAGTTACCTTCGAGCATCTTGTTGAATTTTGGCTCGAGGCACCGCAGCCAAGCAATAAAAGGGGCAGGTATGTCAGACAGTACCGCTTCACCTTTCATATATCGTTCCAAACCCGTCCGGACTAAAGCCAAAACCACCTGAGCAAAAACTCCCATGAATCTTAGAACGTTAATAACTGGAACACTTAAGGCTGCGCTGCGGCCTGATGCACGTCCCTCACTGCGCGACCCGATGGATCAGCCATCTGTGCAAAGGCCTTATCCCACTTGATAGCGGTGGGTGTGCTGCAAGCCACACTTGGACCATCGGGAATCAATCTCACCGAAGCGGGATTCCGGAAGTGAGTTTCAAAAATACAACGGTATAAATACCCTTCTTTTGTCAGAGGTGTCTTTTCTGGAAAGCGCATCTGTGCATTTTTAAACAGAGTATCGCTGACTTCCTTTTCTGCATGAGCCTTGAGTGAGTCAATCCAGGTGTAACCAACACCGTCCGAGAATTGCTCCTTTTGCCGCCACAGAATCTCATCGGGAATCAGGCATTTAAACGCGTCTCTCAGGATAAACTTTTCAATCTTTCCATTGCCACACATTTTATCCTGCGGAGCAATGCTCATTGCAGTATCAAGAAACTCTTTGTCGAGAAACGGAACACGCGCCTCAATACCCCAAGCTGCCATCGCTTTGTTTGCCCTGAGGCAGTCGTACTTGTGCAGCATCGAAAGTTTACGCAACAACTCTTCGTGGAACTCTTGGGCGTTAGGTGCCTTGTGAAAATAAAGATACCCACCAAAGATTTCGTCAGCCCCCTCGCCCGAAAGAATCATCTTTATTCCCATGGCTCTAATTTTGCGAGCCATAAGATACATTGGTGTCGCGGCACGAATCGTCGTGACGTCGAACGTTTCGAGATGATAGATAACATCACTGATCGCATCGATTCCTTCTTGCACAGTGAAATTGATCTCATGGTGAGTCGAACCAATGTGAGTCGCAACTTTGCGCGCCATTTTGAGGTCAGGAGAATCTTTTAGCCCAACAGAAAACGAGTGCAGCTGTGGCCACCATGCGGGTTCAGCACCCGCACTTTCAACGCGCCGCGGACTCATTTTTGCCGCAAGTGCCGAGACAACAGAGGAATCCACTCCACCCGAAATCAAAACACCATAGGGAACATCACACATCAACTGGCGCCGGACTGCAGATTCAAAAGCTGCCGAGAGGATTTCATTTGAAGCAGGCTGAGACGGGAGAACATCAGTTCTGTCCCATGCAGGTTTATAGTACCTAACAAACTTCTTCTCAGTGCCCGTGTAGTAGTGCCCGGGAGGAAACTCCTCGATAACTTTACAAACGTCCACAATCGCTTTCATTTCCGAAGAAACATAAAGCGTGCCCTGCTCATCCCAGCCCATGTAGAGCGGCACAATACCAATGTGATCGCGCGCAATCAGATATGTGTTTTTGTTTTTATCGTACAGAACGAATGCGAAGATTCCATTAATGAGATTCAAGAAATCAGATCCATGTTCTTCATAAAGATAAAGCAAAACCTCGCAGTCAGACTTGGTCTGGAACTCATGCTTTTCCGACAAATGCTGTTGCGCCAATTCGATATGGTTATAAATCTCGCCATTGACTGCAAGCACATCACCTGTCTTATCATTCACCAGTGGTTGTGCACCGCTCATCACATCAACAATCGCCAGACGCTCATGACACAGAATAGCGCGTTCGTCGGAATAGACTCCGCTCCAATCTGGACCGCGGTGGCGCAGCTTTTTTACCAGTGCGAGAGCTTCGCGCCGTAGGCGCTGTGAATCCTGGGTTATATCAAGCAAAGCAAGAATCCCGCACATGAAACAGCCCTCTCATTTGTTTTCGCGATGAAGCTTCAGATTAACCGAGGCCTCCGGAGCCGCACAGCGGCAGCCTTCTGACATTTGCAAAATCCTTACGAACCGACGCACCATTAAAAATATAAGCTATCTAAACGAATTACTTTTTTCACAGACTTAAGTTTGCTTAATTTTTATCCGAAATGATTCTCAAGAGTCGGAATTCGAACAACGGACACACACGATGAAAAACGACCACAAAAGCACATTTAAGGAAGTTTCCCAGCACATCAAGCCGAGTCAGTACCTCGACTACTCGGCTTTTCTTGAAGATGTTTTTCAATGGGTCAAGCAGCGCTGTAAGGGCTATTCGTACATTATTTTTGCAGATGATCTGGGTTTCTCGAAAACCAATGTTGTGCATCTCATGATCCGTGGCAAGCGACGCCTCAGCATCAAAGGAGCCGAACGTATCATTGATGCATTGCACATTAAAAGCACCGAACGCATGTACCTTGAGACGCTTGTTAGATACCAAAATGCACGCCTAACCAGCGACAGAGAATTTCTTTTTGCAAGGCTCATGGATCTTAAGTCCAAAAGCCTTTCATCAACCCTCGAGCAAAGCCAACTGGAATATTACAGTGAGTGGTTCCATCCCGTCATTCGCGAACTTGTGGGCATGCCCGGATTTAATCCTGATCCACATTGGATAGTGAAGCATATCGAGCCGCGTGTGCTACCCGAACAGGCACGCAAAAGTCTTGCACTGCTCGAAGAGTTGAATCTCATACAGAAAAACGAAGCCACGCAGAACTTTGTGTTAACACAGCAATACATTAGCACCGGCGATGAAATCGCGAGTCATGCAGTTGTCCGTTATCATCAACGTACTATTGAAATTGGGCGAGAATCGGTGATGAACTTTGATCACACCGAGCGCAACGTCAGCTCCGTAACAGTCTCCATTTCGAAAGATGTCTTCGACAGAATAGCCGATGAGATTTCCATTTTTCGAAAGAAAATCATGGAAATTGCCGAGCAATCCGGCGACCCAGACCAGGTTTACCAGCTCAACATACAATTTTTTCCATTTACCAAGTCGATCAAGGATTGATGCATGAGCACTTCATCGAGAAAACTTATACTGCGAATTGCAAATACCAGAGCTGGTTTGCTGTGCCTGAGCGCCCTCGTTTTCGTTCTCATCGGTGGTTGTGGCACAGAGACAGGAAATCCAATCATCAATCGCCCAAAAACGCCACGCTTGATAGCTCAGGACACAACCGAAGCAGAATTACAGGAGCTTGCTGAATCTGTGATCGACAGCGGGGCGATCCCGCCCAACCCGACCGCGGGAAGTTACGTAAAACACAATTTACACCTCACTTCCTTCGACGATTTTGCAGATATTTCAGCAGAAAATGCCCCACAATTATTGCAATCCAATTTACCACTGCAGCTAAATTCATCTTTTTCTTGTTCAGGCGATCAATCCCGAGTCAGTGGTCGCGTGGTGCGTAAAATCGAAACTTCAAAGCAGTTCCGCAAATCGGGCTCGAATGTCACTAAGGTTATAGAGCGAGAACAAAGCTTCATCATTGATTCACCACTCGGTGCGCTTTCTTGCAGTCAGGATCGCGGTGTTCGCTTCCGTCCGCGCCTTCTTGAAGGCACCACGGAGACACGTGAAGGGACGTCCAGGCGCACTGTCACTCGAACGGGGGAGATCAAAGCCAAGAATTATAAATTTGCTGAATTCAGCTCTTCAGGCAAACGAACAAAAAAATTCGAACGGGTGGTGATTGAGGCGGGCTCAGTGCGTGTCGAACGCACGGTCGAATGGAGCCTTGAGAAGAAGAGCAGAGTCTCGACGAGCGAAGGCGATTCAACAGAGCTGGCGAAGTCGATCACCGTTCCAGGTCAGCCGATTAAAATTGTTGTCGAATACACAGACGACGAGGGAAGTACCGCTAAGAGCAAAACTATACAGAGCGGCACAACTCTAACCACTCAGAGCGATGGAAGCCAAGTGGAGATAAGTTTCGAGAATATCTCGTTTGCGAATGGGGAATGTTACCCGAAAAGTGGAGTGCTCCGAGGCAAAACGACACCTGCGACAGGTTCTGGCTCTCAGTCAGAGACCTTCACAATCGACTTCTCCGACAAGAGTGCCGAAATCCCTGAAATCGCCTTTGGCGACGGTGAGAAAACCCCACTCAGCGGTACGTGTGTCGACTGACAAAGGATTCGGTGGAGCGGAGCGCAACACCGGTTGGCCGCAAGAAAAAAAGGGAAGGCTCGAAAGCCTTCCCTGTTTACCCCGTCACCGATTAACGGCGTGGGCTTGGACCGTAACCGCGAGGACCGCGATCACCGCCGCCGAATTCACGGCGAGGACGTTCGCCGCGCTCTGGCTGCGGACGAGCTTCGTTCACAGTCATGGAACGACCACCCCATTGAGCGCCATTCCACTTGGAAATAGCTTCTTGCGCTTGGTCATCTGAACCCATCTCAACGAAAGCAAATCCCTTGCTCCGGCCTGTTTCGCGGTCGGTTACGATACGAACCGACTCCACCTGACCGCACTCAGAGAACGCTTGTGCCAGCGCTTCTTCAGTAGCAGTATAAGGGATATTACCAACGTACAACTTCTTACCCATGACTTCTCCTTAGAACATACCTCAGCCTTGGAAGAAGACACGCAATCAAAATGTGCCTCAACCCAAGAGCGAGGCGGAAAGTAGCATGGGGGAAATCAGATTCCAACCCATTTCTTCGAAAATTTTCACCAGGCGGGCAGTACACTTTCCAGTGTCTCGATCAGTCCAGAATTTCCATACTTTACGGTCGGGTTAAACTCAGGAGAGGTCGAATTTTTTTGGCGCGCTTCAACTAAAAGTGCCAGTTCATCGGCTCCGAGACGGCCGTTGGCCTCTATGAGAGATTGAAGTGCCACTCTTGTGAACAGCTCCGCACCAATCTTGCTTGCAGCGAAACCCTGCCCCAGGAATCCCTCAATAAATTCAAGTTTTTCCCTTATGTTGGTGCTCGCCTGTGCCTTCGCTAATGCAGGAAGCACCCGATCGGCGAAGTGGTGGCAATAAAAACTCCCCCACTGCCGGATGACCGTCTCGCAACTCTCGACGCTCGCCGTACCGTTCAGACCCGATGGCAAGCCCATCGGAAACATCAAAAAGGGCAGCCCAAAGGTGTTGTCAAAGCTCTTGGACACCTGCGCAACAGCCCGCCATACAATTTCCGGCTTGAGAATCTGAGGGTCAAACAAACGTGCTAAAGCTTTAGGCGCCAGCCCCAGAACAATCCGCCCTCGAAATTCACCGCTCACCTCACCCCTGTAAGAATCTGCAAGTTTCACATCCGCGGCCACAGAGCCGAGCGTGTTGTAAGCTTGAGCGAGAAAGCGAGCCAGATGCCCCCCGCTCGCTGAACGTGCTTCGACTTCGCGGCTGAACCAGAACAGAGGCTGTTCGCCTCGCTCGCTTGAGACATCTGTTATGTATCCACCACTTCGTGTCTGACGCTCGGCGACAACTCCGAGCTTATAGCCCTGGTTGAAAACCCAGCGCGTCATCGCAGTGGCCGCCGATGAATCGGAGTTGAACTGGTCTGCGATTCGGTACTCCTCCCGCTGCCAACTCTCGGAGAGAGAAAAGTTCGCACTCTGTCCAACTCGAATTTGAAATCCGCTGTCGCTTGCATCACTCCGCGCACTCGCAGACACAATTCGAACCACAGGGGCATTGTTTTGCAGTGCAAATTCACGAGCCATACGTTCGGCAAGAATGAAATTGTGAATCGACTGACCTGGCGCAAAAACACGGCTCGGATCTTTGAGCGTCGTCATGAACGTGCTTGCACCGGAGACAGCATGTAGATAGGCCTGCTGAGCAGCCATGTTGCGCAAATCAAACTGATAATCAGCGAAAAACTGCTGGCGATTTTTTCGACTCTCACTCCAGCTCACTTGAGCATCGAAACGAAGCTCTTGGTCAGAATACTTTTTAACCTCCGCGATCGGCTGATTGACCTTCTGAATGATTTTTTTATTCAGGGTGTCAGTGATTGAGTTGATTTTGTCGACGGTAGCACGCTGTATATCTTCTGCACTCAGGGAAACTGCATTGGCAAGATCAATCAAACCATCATTGCGTTGTTGAAGTTGTGCGTCGAGTTTAGCGTCGTCTGAACCAGGAACAAGTCCAGGTGCAAGAACGTTTTTACCCGAAAGCTGTTTGAGCGGATCGGGAAGTGCGAGATTTCCATCTCCGTAGAAATTTACCCTCTTAATCCTCTTTATCTCGGCAACCTGGTGCAGTTTGGCAAAAGGAATCAGCGTATACTTGAAGGCTGCAGCCGAACTCGCGCTGGCACCAGCGGAGATTGAATTTTCCGAGCGTTGAAACAAGCGAATCCGCACAAGATTGTTGTCTGACTTTAGAATGTGCATTTCGAAGCGGCCTGAAACAACGAAATTGGCACGTAAACCGGACTGGAGATGTCCAACAAAACTCTTACCCATAAGTTTATCAAGAACAACTCCCGATCGAAACACCGAACGCATGTAGTTTCCATCAACGGAACCAAGAACCTGAGCATCGAGAGGGAGGACGACCAAATCACCCGGACGCATGGATTTGGCATTTTCAATTGTCAAAGGCAAATCAACAAAGGAATAGGGAGGATACTTTGCTGCCTCAGCGGCATCCGCAAATTTTCGGAAAACTTTGATTTCTGCATTTGCACTCAAGCTCAAATGAAATGGAAGCGCGCGCCCTTGGTGCTTGAACATGCCTGGGTTGAGATTTCCGCGCAGAGAGAAAGTTTCGGCGCGGAGTGTTTCGCCTCCTGCAAGTGTGCGTGAACCCACTCCATGCTGCGAAGACAACGACAGCGATGAGAAAACACTCTTGCTCGTTGAGAACTGAGTCAGGGGCGGAGCCGCTGCAAGCAACCCATCATTTAGCAGTCTGCTCAGTTCAACTCCGCCAGATTGAGCTGGATTAATTGAGGCGAGCAGCACACTGCGAAAATAATCGCGGCTCTCGCCGTTTGCTTCAGCAACCAAAGCATCACGCTCGGTGGTCGAATTCGATTTGCAGGACAGCAGAAAAATGCTCGCAAGCCCAAACAGTGGGAATAAAAAACACGTGCCTGAGCTACCTCGGTGGTTGTGGTGTGTATCTGCGACGAGCATAAATTCAGCTCCTCAGAAAACTGCAACAACTCCACCAAAGACGTACACAGTCAGAACTTTAAAATTCTGAGTCCTCTGTTCCTCCGGTAAGCTCGCAAATGCATAGCTGCCCGAGGAGTTACAGATTTGGGCTCCACCCTGAAGCGTTACGTTTTTGCCCAAATTGACTCCAACTGCAGCTTCTCCGCCCAAGCGTCTGTACTTAACTGCGGTTGATTCACTTGTGCTTGTGCTTTTTGTTGCAATTGTTGCCTTGACAGGGAAGCCAACAATCCCACCGGCTTTGCAGAAGAGCAGTGATGTAAAGCATTGCGGGAAAACGAGTGCGGGATGTATTACCGCCTCTGAGAAATTAGCTTCGACGAGATATTCATCGCCACCCACCAAAGTGCTCTTCCCAGAAATTTTTGCGCTCAAGAAGGTTGCACCCAGTTCGAGTCCCAAGGACTTGTTGAATGAGTAGCGTGCAACGAGTCCACCCGAGAAGGCTAGACCACTGAGTCCCACAATTTCCTGTTTCTTTTGTTCCTCTGATCCGGGTTCGACCTCCGGGTCGAAAGGCAGGAACGGCTGCCGGAATGTGAATTGCCCCACGTTGGCCACCACTCCGAGGTTGAACTTTTTGCCTCTGGAGCGCGACCCGACCGACAATGTTTGCCCCGAAATCTGTGTACAACTTCCTCCACGAGGCGTGATACGTGCCTGAGCTGTACTGCCGCTTGCTTTTATGATGCGCAACGTCACAGACCGGCCAGAGGAACTCTGTGCTCGAAGCACCTGTCCTTTACTCAGAGTGTCAGACGACTTCAGCAGAACTGTGCAGTTTTTCTGTTTGATGACCTCGAGTTCGGCCGACCAAGCGTTGATGCTGAAGGAAAGCATGAGAAGAACAGCAAGCCTGAATACATTATGGAGCTGCGCACCCGGCGCTGATCGGATCGACCAATGCACTCGCCGAGTCATTCCGCAGTTTCTTCGTGTGTTCAGGGTCAAACGCAACCTCCCCGGAAATGCGCAGCATTCCCGAGGTATCGGAAGGCTCTGCATCGGCTTGAGAAATTTTTGAGTTTTCCGGCTTGAATATAATGAGTTGCAATAAATTAGTAATTACGCGGCGCACCCACGACACGGCTGGAACCCCCGGAACGCTTGCGGGAGTCAATCAGGTCAACGAGCGCCCGTTTGGCCTGGGGCAATTGACCCCTTCGAACGTAATCGGCAACGCTCAACCCGCCCTGCTCGCGCAGAGGGGTAAGCACAAGCTCGAGTGCTTCGGAATAGTTTACGCCGATGTGATGCATCGCGAGGTTGAGAGCCTCTTCGAATTGCCTTTGAAATGCGACTTCGTCGAGTCGACTATTCTTGTAAACCATTGATATTCCCATCCCCTGCCATTGAGGCAAACCAATCACGCTGACCCGCAACTCGAAAATGTTGTTCGGAGACCGCCAAAAAAGTTTTAATCTTGGTTAAAAAAACTCAAGATTTTGACACGTTATCATGCACAAGGAAACTTTGAACAACGAAGAAAATCCAGAGGCTCACCCCCACCCCCAGATGCACAAGCTGCATCCAGACAGGCGCCATCAGATACACATTGAGGAAGCCCAGGGTAACCTCAGCAAGCAGCAGCCCACTCACTAACCAACTCAGTCTATTCAGCTGTGGTTCTTTGAAGCGGTCGAGCTGCTGCGCTTGATACCAGCCGAGGAACACCGCGGTCGCGATTGCAACGACTGGGTGAATCAAGCGCAGGCGCAAAATCAGGGGAACATCACCATCAACATAGGCTTCCAGGGGAAGATTTCCAAATGCGGAGTAGAGTGTGTCGCCCAGTGCCGCAATTGCACCCGTCATACCCGTCGAACACAGAGCAAAGGCCACCCACAAAGGCATTTTAAAGATCTTCAGATCGGCTCGTGTGTATTTCGCGAACTCAATTCCCGGTCGCGCCCGATGAATAACCAAACAGATCGCTGCGAGAAGGAGGAACGTATTAAGGAGGTGCGCCGACATGGAAAACATACGCTTCAAGCTTTCGTTGTGTGCGACCAACTCGAAAAGTACGAGTCCAGCACCAATCAGAGCTTCCACGATGATGAAAAAAACCGACCAACCTGCGGCACTGCGGAGGGCAGAGCCTTTGTCTGAAACTCGCCGGGCGAAGTAGTAAAGCGCAAAAACGAGGGCGAGATTCAGACCACTCGTGAGACGATGCGAAAGTTCGATTAAGGTTTTGATGGTTGGAGCGCGAGGTACGATTTGGCCGTTGCACAGAGGCCAGTGATCGCCACAACCTGCACCGGAGCCTGTAGCGCGCACAAAGGCGCCCCAAAGAATGACGAGAACCGTGTAAAACAAAACAGCCCAGGCAAATTTGCGCACAAACGAAAGATTCATCGCATCCCCCTCACCCGAACGAGCGTCATGCGGGCATGGCTTAACAGCTATGCATAGATTTTCGCAAGCCTTATTCGCCGCGGATAGAGAGTTGGGGGGTGCTGACAATTTCCTGCCTCAGGGGGCGAGTTGTTTCGCTCGATAAGCTTCTGCTAGGCTGAAGGCAGTCCCTTTTGCAACAATCGATGCGTGGGTCAGTCAAGATGGTCAGAGTACAGAACGTCCTAGTGGTCGGTTTCGCGGTTCTCACAACCGCGGCGTCAGCTTGTCGCAAAGTCGACTCATCGCAGAGCAACTCGATGGCCACAAAACCCTCAGAGCTATTTTCGACGAACGCGCGCCAGCGCTGTCTCGACAGAGCTGCATCGCTTCCCATCAACAACGCACAGCAGTCGACCTTATGTGAAGGCGCGGCATCGAGTGCCCCTGTTGACTGCTTCAAAAAGAAAACTCAGCAGGGCGTTTCAGCGGATCTAAGCGTCGTTCAGTGCAGAGGCGTGCGCTAATTCATCGCAGGGTCTGGTTTCAATCCAAGAGTCGGTCCAAAGTTCTTCTCCCGAAAGACTCAAACGCGCTCTTCCGCCCGAAGCTGCAGCTTCAGCATGTAAATCCCAACTCAGTATCACCGATATTTTCGTTTCATGCTCGTGGCAGCGCGCGAGATCATCGACTGGCTTGAACGACTTGTACAAAAGTACTTTTTGATCGAGCGCAGAGCCTTCGGGAATCCTGCCCGAGAAGGCAAAGGCCTGTTCGTTTAGGTTCAAGTTGACCTCCATGGTCACTCGACTTGCTGCATTTTTTGTTACCTGAGCAAAGGCACGGTGCGTTAAAGTTACAACCTTGTGGCGTGCTGGAACTGTGAAACTCACTTCAATAGAGCATTGGGCAGCAACAGAGCGGGGTTGCGCAGCGGCCTGCTCCAGAACAGACGCGAAGCGCGAGAACCTGAGTGTCAGTTTGGAATCGTCGATAATACTTGTATCAAGAAGACATTCTTCGCCGAGCGTCCGTATCTGCGAAACGTCCCACTGTGCCCAGACCTGCTGACTCGGCAACCATAAAAGTAAACACAACAAGGCAATGAACTTCATAGTTGATCCCTCCTCAGAATTTCTTGAAGACGCGCAATCTTTCGCTCTTATGCGACAATCGCCTTTCTGCTGAAAGCCACACAATATACTTTTTAAGCATTCTTATTTGCTTATCGGAGGGTCGCAGCCATGAGCATTCTCGAGGGCAAACGGATTCTTTGCGCAACTGACCTGTCACAACCAACCCTGAGCACTGAAAAAGCGGCGCTTGAACTGGCCAAACAATTCAACAGCACGCTGAGCTTTGTTCATGTTCTTGAGGACGCACCACTTTTCCTCGGTCCAATGCCCTTCGAGGAAGGCCAGAAATGGGAGCAACTCGAAACGCGATATCGCGGCGAACTTCTTGCCCAAACCCAGGAACGCGCGGAGAAAGCTTTGCATCCGCTGCGCGAACAAGGTGAACACTTCCATATACAAGTTAAGTTGGGCAATGCGGAAAATGAGATACTTGCTCTCGTAGGTGCTGACCAAAGCAAATTCGGTGCTGTGGTCATTGGACGTCATCACCATGCACGGCTCTATTCTGCGATTTTTGGAAGTGTAGCGCAGAGGGTTTGCGAACAAAGCCCGATTCCTGTCATTGTGCTTCCCGTGACCGAAACACATCTGCCATTGAAAATTAAGAACGTCGGTTTAGCGACAGCGCTGCGACCAGATGCGCAATTGAGTGAGGCTCTCCTCCGCGAAATTCTCAGCGCCGATAAGCAGCGTAGTATCTTAGCTCACCTTGCTCATTGCTTTGAGCGCGTTGCACCGGGCTACTCCGGGTTCGAAACCTCCGATGCTTACGCCACCTATTGTGAACTCGAAATGATCTACGACATGGCAGAGTCGCGCCTTGAACGTGCGGTTCAGGATCGCGCACGCCTTCTCAACGAAGATGGCTTTCACGCGTTGGGGCACTTGCTGACCGGACACGCGCAATCAGAGCTCCTGAACTTTGTGACGGACAACAAAATTGATTTAATGATCTTTGGCCGGCATTCCCAAGAAGGAACACGCCGCTTCCATATGGGTAGGATGGCGAGTAGATTTATGCGCGCGGCTCCCTGCCCGGTTATCGTGGGATAAATACAAATGCGTAATAACTTGTTGCTGAAGAAATCGGGTTCTTTGGTTGATGCTTTTGCACTGCTGCCCCACTCTGGTCATGTTGTTGCAGCAATGGCTGCAGCAGAGCCAGCGCTGTTTTTTGAAAACCTGCATTTCCATGCAAACAAACATCGCAATCTACATATCCACTGCGCAAACCCAACCAAAAGCTACACGTGCTTCACAGATATTCGCCACGCAGAAAACCTTCAGTTTCACGTTATGTTTCTAACATCAGCAATCCGCAACACGCAGGGACACAATCTGGTGCACTATGTTCCTCAGCACCTTTCGCGCTGGGCTCAAAATCTCAACCGTCGTCACGAGATCGACGTGTTTTGGGGAACCTGTAGCCTCCCCAACGATAAAGGCTTTGTCAGCCTTGGGATCAACACCTGCTATGAATCTGAGATTCTGCGCAAGGCCAAACATGTGATTCTCGAGGTCAATCCCAACATGCCAATTGTCTACGGCGACACCTTCGTGTCGATCGAGGATGTCACGCTTTTTCTGCACCACGATCGCCCACTTCCTGTGCTGCAGCCAGAGGCTCCCAATGTTCAAGACCGGTTGATTGCAAAATACATCTCCGAACTCGTTCCAGACGGAGCGACACTCCAGCTTGGAATCGGTGGTATTCCTAACGCTGTTGGAGAATGTTTGACCCACAAAAAAAATCTGGGCATTCACACCGAGCTGTTTACCGAATCCATGAAAACACTCTACGAACATGGCGTTGTCGATGGTTCGCGCAAAACCCTTTGGCCACGCAAAATGGTGGCAACTTTCGTCTATGGCTCTGCTGAGCTTTACAAATTCGTTGGAGAAAACCCAGCGCTGGAGCTTTACCCGGCATCTATCATCAACGACCCAAGCCGGATCTGCCGCAACTTCAGAATGTTCTCCATAAACAGTGCCGTCGAGCTCGATATCACTGGCCAGGTGTGTTCGGAATCGGTCGGACACCGGGAACTCAGTGGCGTTGGCGGAGCGACTGACACTCACACAGGCGCACAACGCTCCGAGGGCGGGCGTGGTATAATTGCGTTGCGCTCGATGACCCCAGACCAAAAGACCTCCAAGATCTCCTTTGAACTCAAGCCTGGGGCAAAGGTCTCAATCAGCAGAAATGACATCGATACTGTTGTGACAGAGTACGGAGTGGCACAGCTGATTGGCCTCAGCGTGGCCGAACGGGCCCGTGCTTTGATTGCGATTGCGCACCCAACGGTGCGTGAAGAACTCGAATTCAGCGCAAGAAACGCCAGTTATATCTAAAGAAATTACCTTATTTTAAAAAACAACTAACAAAGACAATATTTTGCACAGCAGCCTCTCTCTCGCTCGTCTTAAAAATCTGCGGTAACATTGATTGCCTGCGCTGGGGCGCTGTGTTCTTTTTCTCGCAAGGAGCGTCGCGAATGAAAGCTGCAACTGACGGTCTTCTGAGTGCTGGTATTGTTCCTCGCACTCGCTCTCCTGAAGTGGTGGAGATGAGCTGGTTCGCGCCGATCTGCTCGGATGACTTCGAATTCCTTGGAATGCCCGATTCCAAGCTCAAAAGTTCATGGACCAATACATCCAAAATTGCGCTTGAAGCTGAGCGCCAGGGCTTTAACAACATGCTCTGCCCAAGCAGCTACCAGGTCGGACAAGACACCCTCACATTCGCCGCAGCACTCGCACCTCAGCTCAAGAAAATGAGCCTGCTCGCAGCCATCCGCTGCGGTGAAGTTCATCCGGCCATGCTGGCACGCACTCTCGGCACTCTTGACCACATGCTCGAGGGGCGACTCACAGTCAACATCATCTCTTCAGACCTTCCGGGCGAAACGCTCGATTCCAAAGCCCGCTACGCAAAATCGCGCGAGGTGTGCGAAATCCTGCGTCAGTGTTGGACACGCGAATCCATCAACTACGAAGGCGAGTTCTACAAGTTGAACCTGCCCACAGCACCCTGCAAGCCCTACCAGCAAAACGGTGGTCCACTCCTTTATTTCGGTGGCCTTTCTCCGGATGCGCTCGATTTATGTGCTCGTGAATGCGATGTGTTTTTGATGTGGCCCGAAACGGAAGACCGTTTGCGTTCGCACATGCAGGAAATGACCAGACGCGCCGAAGCTTATGGACGTCAGGTCGACTTCGGACTGCGAGTCCACATGATTGTCCGTGAGACGGAATCTGAAGCTCGTGCGGCAGCACAGCGCCTTGTTTCAAAGCTCGATGACGACAAAGGCAATGAGATTCGCTCGCGCGCACTCGATTCAAAATCTTTTGGCGTTGCAAAACAGGCTGAGATGCGCGACCTCGCTGACAGCGAGGGCTATGCGGAAGAATTCCTATGGACCGGTGTTGGGCGCGCGCGTTCAGGCTGCGGTTGTGCTTTGGTAGGCAACCCCGACCAAATCGTTGCCAAGCTGAACCGCTACGTTGAAATGGGTATTCGCTCTTTCGTTCTCTCCGGATATCCGCACTTCGACGAGTGTGGGTTGGTCGGAAAATACATTCTGCCGCGCTTCCGTCGCGGAAAACTCGCTGAATTGCAAGGCCGCATTCCCACGACACCTCCAAACACACCTTTGGCAGCAGGAGAACGTCAATGAATAACCCAACTTTCTCGCGCCTCATTTTCGGGGCTTGGCGTCTGGCAGATATCCCTGCCGAGGCCAATACAGATTCTGTAGCCCAAAAAGTCTTCATGTCACTCGAACACGGCATATCGACTTTCGACCACGCTGACATCTACGGCAATTACTGTTGCGAAGAGCTGTTTGGCGACGCAGTAAAGAAACACAAGATCCCAAGAAACAAGATGCAGCTCATTACCAAATGCGGCATCAAGCTGGTTTCGCCACAGCGACCAGAACATGGCTTGAAAACCTACGACACGTCTCGTGAACACATTATTCGTTCAGTTGAGCAATCGTTGAAGAATCTGAAAACCGATTTCGTAGACCTTTTGCTGATTCATCGACCAGACCCATTGATGAACCCCGACGAAGTTGCAGATACTTTTAATGCGCTGCAGCAGCAGGGCAAGGTTCTGCACTTTGGCGTTTCAAATTTCACAACACACCAAGTGCGTTTGTTGCAGTCGCGCCTCAAAGCTCCGCTTGTAACCAACCAAATCGAGTTTTCATTGCTGCACACAGTTCCCATGTACAATGGCCAGCTCGACCAATGCCTCGAATTGAACATGAAGCCGATGGCATGGTCGCCTTTGGCTGGTGGGCGTCTGTTTACTCACAGCGATGACCGCTCCCGTAATATTCGCAGCTGCCTTGAAACACTTGCCAAGAAATATCGTGTTGAGCATGCAGAGACTATCGCCTACGCTTGGCTTATGCGACACCCTGCGCAGATTCTTCCGGTTCTTGGCACAGGCAAGGAAGAACGTTTGAAGGCCGCTGTAGCTGCACTCACAGTTCAGCTGGAGCACGAGGATTGGTTCCACTTGCTCAAGGCTGCGGTGGGTCACGATGTCCCTTAAAAATAAATTTTTCCTGGGGGCTGCACTGACCCTTGTGTGCCTCTCCTGCACGCGGAAACCAGAGCGCGTGCTAAAAGTTCTGACCTTCCGAGACCGGCAATCGTCGGCTCTGAGGGCAGCTCTCCCTGTCTTTGAAAAAGAGTTCTCAGTGCGCGTTCAATTCGACGACATTCCAGCCTCCACGGTTGCCACCAAAATGATGACCGACCTTGCAGCGGGCGGAACCTACGATGTTTACGCGGTCGATGAACCCTTTATCCCGCAGTTCCACGAAGCACTTTTGCCCGTTGAACAATGGCCTAGAGTCAGTGCCCAGGACGATCTCTCCGGCTTCGAGAGCAAGGCTATTGAAGCCGCTCGTTTTCAAGGCGTGACGGTCGGGTTGCCAGTTAACGGCAACGTATATCAATATATTTTTCGCAAGGATCTCTTCGAAGAAAGTAACGAACAGGTCAAATTCCAAAAGCAGTACAACCGCCCACTGAAGCCTGCCACCAATTTCACAGAGCTGCTCGAACTGGCTCAGTTCTTTCACCGACCACCGAAACTCTACGGGTTTGCACCGTTCACCAAAATGTCTGAGGGAACAACGGTCGAACTGCTGTGGCTGCTTGCAGGGTTTGGCTATAAGCCCGGAGCGACCCACATCGATACCCCTACTGTTGCGCGTGCACTCGAGCTCTACGATGCCCTTCTAAAAACAGCGCCAAAGGCTGCAAGGGCTTGGCATCACACTGAACGCATGTCGGCCTATGCCAAGGGCAGAGTCGCTCAGATGATGACTTGGAACAGTTTTTTCTTCGACCTCGAGGACGAACACAAGTCGCTTGTGGTAGGGCGTACGGGCTACGCACCTTCACCCGGAAGCGAGGCAAACGGAATCGCTGGAACGTGGATTGCAGGCATCCGCAAGAACTCAGCAGAGGCAGAACTCGCGGCAACATTCGTGCGCTGGTGGACCTCAAAAGACGTCAACGAAGGACTCATTCCAAAAGGCCTCAGCACTGCACGTGCGGACCTTCTGACCCGTTCTGATTTGGCAACAAAGTTTCCATGGCTGGGCTCCACGCACCTGAATTTCAACACTGCTTTTCTCCGACCACGCCACAAACAGTACCGCTCCACCTCTGACGACTTGAGCAAGGCGTTCACACGGTGGATAGCAGGACAAAAGAATCTCTCCGAAACGGCGTCGGACATCCAAGCTGCACTCGGGCGTATGAATGAGCTCGCACTGAGTGGCACACAAAGGCAGGGGGCACACTAAATGTTTTCTCCCCGTTCACAACGCTCCCTTGTGGCTTTCGTTCTTCCAGGGTGTGCATTGCTCACCTTATTGATTGCTTGGCCTGTGCTGCAAAGTGCATTTTCCTCACTAACCAACAGCGTTGGTGCAGGCGCCGATGCTCAGGCACACTTTGCCGGACTTGAGCATTTTAAAGCACTCATCTCCCAAGCCTCTTTCTGGAACTCGCTTTCTTTGGCTGCGCTTTTCACAATCACCACCACCATTATAGAACTTTTGATTGCGGCGGCGGTTGCTTTATTTCTCTATTTGCAAAAGCCACTGCCACGAGTTGTGGAAGTTTTGTTGATTCTGCCCATGTTTGTACTGCCTGTGGTTTCGGGTCTGACCTTTCGCTATATCTACGATCCCAACGATGGGCCTCTGAGTGCCATCTTCAATGCGCTTGGATACGAACCCATGTCCCCATTGGCTGACTCCTTCTGGGCGTTCTGGGCTATCGTTCTTCAAGACATTTGGCGCATGTGGCCTTTCCTGTTCCTTATTATCTACGCAGGCCTCAAAGCACTTCCAAAGTCTGCGCAAGAGGCAGCGAAGATGGATGGTGCCAACACGCGCGAGGTCATCCGTTACGTTATTCTTCCAGCGCTGCGCCCCACACTTGCAATCGCCATGGGTCTAAAAGTCATGGAGTCGCTCAAGGTATTCACCGAAGTTTATGTGATGACCGGCGGTGGCCCAGGTGATTCAACATCTTTGCTATCTCTTTTTGTCGTCAAACAGGCGTTCCACTTCTTCCAGGTGGGTCCAGCCTCGGCCGCTTCAATAGTGCTGCTCGTTTTGGGTATGAGCCTGGCATGGGGAGTGACCCGACTGCAGAATCGTGCAGCCCTCGCAGGAGGAAAGTGAAATGGCAACAATCGCGCAGGGCAAACTCCCTTCTCATGCAAAACTGATCATTACAGTGCTTTTATTCCTGCAAATCGCCCCCGTAGTCATGATTCTTCAAACCGCGTTTAAAACCCAACGCAGTTTGTTGGAGTTTGGCATGTTCACCTGGGATGGCTGGACTCTAAACAATTTTTACCGACTTTTTGCAGAACAGAGTCTTGCACCCGATCTTCTCAATTCGATTTTCATAGCCTGCGGTACCATGAGTCTTTCCGTCTTCTGCGGTTCTCTTATGGCTTACGCTTTGACCCGTTGGGAGAGCAAAGCAAAGAAGCACCTACTGACCACATTGCTCGTGGCGCGTTTGTTGCCTCCCGTGGCACTCGCTCTGCCGCTCTTCCTGGTGCTCAAACAGTTCATGCTGCACGACACCGTCTGGGGGCTGATACTTGCGCACACAGCATTGAATTTCCCATTGGCCACTTGGATACTGATGCCCTTCATGGATGCGGTGCCACGCGTTCTCGAGGAGGCCGCGGCACTGGATGGCGCATCGCGGATTCAAACTTTTTCACACGTAGTTTTGCCCGTCACCAAGCCTGGTCTGGTTGTAGCGGCTCTCTTTTGTTTTCTCATGAGCTGGAATGATTTTCTGTTCTCGCTGATTCTTGCGGGTTCGCAGGTCAAAACAGCACCGCTCACGCTCAATGGCTATGTCACGGGATTCGGCACGGAATGGGGACCACTGTGCGCAGGAGCATGTATTCTGCTCCTGCCAGTTTTCGCTTTGTCGTTCAAACTTCATCAACACATGATTGCAGCGCCCACGCAGGGTGGAGTGAAGGGAGCCTGAAATGCGTATCAACGAGGAAATGGCAGCGGACATCAACTTTCCACTCACGCCCGAGTGGCCTTCACTGACGGCACGAGCGCGTGGTGCAGTTCGGCACACAGCAGCAGTCCAATGCGAATCACTGGGCAAGCAAGACAGCAGAAACTTCTCTTTGTTCAAGCTCACTTTCAAAGATGGAAGCGAGGCACAACTGCGCATCGGTGCACTGGATACAAGTCCTGCAGCATGGATGATCTGGATAGGTGAATCCACCCGCGAACACGACCTTCTCAGTGCAACCATGTCCAACAAAATACATATTGTGGCCGATACCAACGATTGGATTTTGAAGTCTACTGCTGGCACTTTGCGCCTCAACAAAACTCAACCCTCACTGAGCATCAGCACGCCCACAGGAACACAAAGCTGGAACAGCTGCGGCCTGGATCTTTTCGTTGGCGATGTCCCCATGAGTTTTGCTCTTTTTAAACACGCAGACGGCTTCGGCTGTTCGTTCGATATGGGGGATTGCAAGTACATAATGGGTGGCGGCGAGCAATTCGGCGGAACAAATCTGCGCGGACGACTCTATGACGTCATGAACTCCGATGCACTCGGAGTAAACGGCCAATTGCGCTATCAAAGCACACCCTTTTTCTTAACAGACACCGGTCTTTCGTTTGCGATGCTGCAGTGTGAGCCTGGCCGCATCGACTTTGGCTCGCGGCGCCATGACATCACAACCTTTTCGAGCGACGGGCAAGTTCTTGGGCTTTATCTGGCACAACCCACAACACCGAAGTTGGCCATCGAACAGTGGCGCGCATTGATGGGTGGAGTCACAAGCGTTCCCGACTGGAGCTACGGCCTTTGGCTGTCGCGATGCTTCTACAAAGACGAAGCAGAGGTGCGCACAGTCATTGAAAATAATCGTAAGAGCAATCTCGGAGCGTCGGTTATCAATCTCGATGCACGCGCATGGATGCGTGCTCAGACACGAACAGACTTTGTCTGGGATACGAGCCGCTGGAGTCCTTATCAAACCTTCATTCCCTGGCTCCGCGAACAGGGCTTTCAGGTTTGTTTGTGGGAAAACCCCTACGTGTCGTCAGCAACTGAAACACTTTACGCTGAAGGCGTTAAAAACGGTTTCTTTGCAAAAACCAGTCAGGGTGATGTGTATCCCTACCAATGGGTTCCTACAGGTCTCGAGGGATTTCCACAGCCACCGGTTGCAGGCCTCGTAGACTTCACTCACCCCAAAGCACGTGCATGGTGGAAGGAGCAACACCGCCCCTATTTGCGGGCTGGCGTGAACTGTTTCAAAACCGACTTCGGCGAAGAAATTCCTCACGACGCCGTGTTCAGCGACGGCACAACCGGTAAGCAACTGCGCAACGTCTACTCGGATCTTTACAACCTGTGCGTCATGGAAGTGGTGCGCGAAGAATGTGGTGATCAGGGAATCCTTTGGGCGCGCTCTGGTTACACAAAAATGGCAAAGACTCCGGTCAAATGGGCAGGTGACAGCCAAACATCGTGGAATGCTTTGCGTGCATCACTCCGAGGAGCTCTTTCGCAGGCCGTGGGTGGGGCTGTGTTTTGGTCGCACGACATTGGTGGGTTTTACGGATCGATGCCCGATGCCGAGCTTTTCACACGCTGGACACAAGTTGGCCTGTGGGGAAGCCATGCACGCATGCACGGCACATCGCCTCGAGAACCGTGGGAGTTCGGCCCAACGGCACTCGAACAAGTTAAAAATGGCGTTGCTCTGCGCAAGAAACTGCATGCCTATTTCGTTAGCTGCGGTCAAGAATGCGTGCGCACACAGCAATCCTTCATTCAACCTCTGTGGCTGCACAACACCACTGATCCGGTGTGCTGGACAATTGAAGATCAATTCTTCGCAGGGTCTGCAGATGTACTGGTTGCACCGTTTCTATCGGCTACAGGTGGGCGCAGTGTTTACCTGCCCGAAGGCGAGTGGATATGCCTTGTTGACCGCAAGGACTATCACGGGAAAGCAGTCCATACACTCACCCGCACCCCGGAATGTCCGGTCTTTTTGCGCAAAAATTCGCGCTGGATGCAGAGCTTTTTAGGTTGAGAGGGCGTAGGTGCGCATGCTCGAGTTCTTCCCACGCAACACGTCTTCGCCCTGAAAAACGAGCTCACGTGTCACTGCGAGGCGAGTACGCACATCCTCGCTGAGTAGAATATCGACACCATGTTTTTTGGTCAGAGATTCAATCCGCGAAGCTGTGTTCACTGTGTCGCCAATAACCGTGAATTCACGTCGGAACTGTGCGCCCACATCACCCACCACGGCCACACCTGAATGGAGTCCTATACCAATGCGTAGCGGCTGCTCGCCGCGCGCTACACGGATTGCGTTCAGTTCACAGACCGCGTGGCGCATCTTGAGCGCGCATTCCACCGCTTGGTCGGCATGACGCACATGTCCAACTGGTGCGCCAAAGTAGGCCATCACTCCGTCCCCAATATACTTGTCGAGTGTGCCTTCGGTTTCAAAGATACACTTCACCAAATGCTCGTGAACTTCATTGAGGAGCCTAACCACGTCCTGGCCACTCAGGCTCGCACTGATCTTCGTGAAGTCGCGAATATCTGCGAAAAGCACAGTGACATCCAACTCACGACCACTCTGCGGAATGTCTTCCTGATTCGATTGCAAAACCTGTGCAACCGAGGGCGAGAAATATCGGGTTAATTTTTCGAGCCGCATATGCTCATCGAAAGATCTTTTAACCAAAACGTGGAGGCGGCTCGACTTGATGTGAGTGGCAATAACTGCTGCCAACAAAAGAACGACTGCAACCACCCGGGAATCGGGAGGAACACTGGTCTCAGCATGCAGAACGACTGTCAGTGCAACGGCTACGATAGCTGTGACAACAGATTGCAAGGCGCTGAAGTAAAAACCAGAAAGATTGATGAAAAACAACATGAACGAGAGTCCAAGCAAACCTGTTGCAATTTGCCCTTGCATCCCTTTCCCTTCTGCCCATTGTTCCAGAATCAAGAAGGTAAAAGGCAAATCCAGCAAGGGAATGGCAAAGGTACTCGCATTGCGTACGGACTTATTCTGCAGCGAGGCGTACCAAAGAAGCACACTCACAGCGAGATAACCGCTAAACAGGATCTCCTTGCCGCGAAAACTTGGCATGGAAAGGCCCCATCCGAGAATCAAATGGAGCCCAAAAAAGGATGCCACAGTCCAAAAGCGTATCAGCGCCAGCCGACGAATATTACCTAAACGTTCGGTTTCGAGTTCACGCGCAAGCGACTCAACAGTTTTCTTGAGCATTCCCGCACTCCCCGAGTGATTGATGCCACGCGAACAAAAAAAGAGACTCTCAATTCCGGCAAAAACCTTCTTGAGAATCTCACAATTTCAGGGCACCGAGGTAGGCAAAATTAGCCTTGCGGGGCTGAGGGCTGCGCCGGTTTTTCTGCCGACTTTTTCACGAGCTCTTTGAGTTCTTCGAGCTCCTTCGAAAGCTTGCTGAACTTTTCCTTTAAATCCGCAAGCTCTGCGAATTTATCGGCGGCCGCGTTGGGCGAAATGCGACGATTAAACCTGTCCTGCGAACGGCGCGCACGCGGTATCAACATGGATAACAGTCCATAGTTTTTGCGGTGGATGTAGGAATCAAAGTCGGCAGCCAGTGCAGCGTCCTGGGATTCGACCCATGTTTCGGGAAGAGCGGCAATCAAACGCACGGGCTGATGCTTTTCGCTGAACTGCTGCAACAACGGACGGGTTTCAGGGCGCTGCTCGGGGAAGCGACTCGAAAGTGTACCCACCGCTTTGAGCGCAGCAATACGGACACGGAAGGGAAGCAGGTGGTTGCCGATCATTTCTTGCAGTGGAAGAAGCTCTTGGGGTTGCACCAACTCCGCAATGACGCGCAGCGCCCCGGCTTCGACCAATCCCAGATGCGAGCTGCCTCGAGCCAGACCCCACGCCCAGGCCGATAGGGTTTGCTTCTCTGCCGCGTTGCGCAGTGATGGAGTTTTCCTCATGAGCTCAACGATTCCAGAAAGAGCTGCATCACGCACAGAAAGGGGCTCCGCAGCTGACCCTGCAAATTCCTTGAGCTCCTTCAGCCAGCCCTGCTTGTTCTCCAGAGAAGATTTGCTGACAGCAGCAACCCACTCTGCTCGTGCCAGCGGATGGCGTTCGACGCTGGTGGTCAGAATTTCAGCTGCCAAAGTTGTGTTGGCTTCAACAAGCATTCCATATGCTGACGCGCGCGCCCGCCAGAGCTGTTCGGTCTTCAACCAGTTCAAAATCAAGTCTTTGTCTTCTGCAGCAACATAGCCCTCACACAATGACTGCACCGCAAGCCACTTGAAGTAGCTCAGCGGCCCCTTGGAGTCTTTGGCATTGAGGATCTTTCTCGCGTAGTCCTTCGAGATCTTCTGTTTGACTGAACCGACCATAGAACAATTTGGATCAACAATAACAAACGCAACTGGTGCAGAGGCCGAGACAATCATTTTCTCGTCTGTTTTGTTTACACTCAGCGGTTTTTCTTCACCTGATCCATCTTCATACTGAATGAAAATCCGGGTTTGGAATTCCGCCGGAGCATCAGCTGCCCCATCCTGCTTCTGGGTCAGATGAACCTCAAGACCGTTTGCAACAACGTCAGTTTTCTTGACCTCTGCTTCAAGCTCGATGTGGCCTGCGCGGAAGACAAAAGTGTCGAAAAATTTGCGTGCATTGAATCCTATGGACTCTTCGATTGCACGGATCAGATCCTGGGTACTGACAGGTGAAAACTGATGTTTTGTGAGGTAGTGTCCTACTGCACGACGGAACGCATCTTCACCCACGGTGTCGCGCAGATGGTTTAGAACCAGTGCGCCTTTGTCGTACAAATGTGCATCAAATATCTCTGAGACGAATTCAAATTGATTGAACACAATGGGGCGCTGGTATGTTTTGGACTCCGAGAGATAGCCCTCTTGAAAATTTTCCTTGAGGTAAAAGATTCCCGAGGCTTTGCCGTTGCAATGCTCTTCCCAAAGGACTTCAGAATGGGTCGCAAAACCCTCATTCAACCAACCTTCAGACCAGGTTTCACAGGTCACTGTGTCGCCAAACCACTGATGCGCCAACTCATGCATCACAAGAAAATTGCGTGACTCGCTGCCCACCAGAAATTCCTGTGGACCAATGACGTTGTCGGTATTGAAAGTGGCTGTCGTATTTTCCATGCCGCCGTATAAAAAATCAGCGACAAACGCCTGCCCGTATTTACTCCAAGGGTACTCATAGCCCCAATAGTTCGAGTAGAACTCCATCATTTTTGCAGTGTCTGTACAGAGCGCCGAAGCGCACTCTGAAAATTTTTGCGGAACCAAGACGGTGACATCGCGTCCGCGCCAGGTTGTGCGCTGTTCGTGGAACTCGCCACACGCGAATGCAACCAAATAGGGAGCATGCGGATGCCGCAAAATCCACTCTTGCGTTCTCCACGTGGTGTCGGCTGTATCACTCAACAATTGGCCATTGCCGAGACCCTTCCATTGCGCAGGAAAGCTGATTCTCTGAAGAACGGTCATTTTCATGCGCGGGTCATCCTGGCACGGGAACCAGTAGGGAGAATCTGTGTCTTGCCCTTGCGTCCAGATGCAGTCATAGGCCGCGTCGGTGCTTTTTTTCTTGTGAACGAAATACAAACCTGCATTGGGCTTAACGATCGAATAATGCACTCGCACCGCGACCAATTGGCCTTGGCGCAGGGCTTCGTTGAAATTTACCGTGAGAACGGCGTCGTTGTAGTTGAATTCAGTGTCATCAAAAGCAGTTGTCTCAATTGCGTAGGGGTTCATAATATCGAAGGTAGTCAGTTTGCTGTAACTGACCTCGTGAATTTGCATCTCACGTGCGTCGAAGGAAACGTTCCTTGCACCTTCAGAAAGCGCCCTGACTACAAGATATGCATACGCCTCAAAGCGATCGTCTTCGAAGCTGAGACGACCCGCAAGGGTGAGGTGAATTTGTCGGCAGTAGCGGTGCGGCTCGTAATAGTTTCCCGCACTGCGGAGCGCAGGGAAGTTTTTGGCCGCTGATGTTTGACTCGCACTCCCTGAACCACTGGGCTGAAAGGATGTCCGGGTCTGTGATTCGATCATTTTTTCTAGGTGCGAGCCCAAAATCATGGATATCTCCTCAATGACGCAGTCTTTCTCAAAGGGCTGATTTATCGCCCAGGTGCAGACTCCGGGCAAGTGAATCTGGGGTTTTTGCTGCACCCCACTTTCTGTGGTAGGCCACCGAGAAAGCCACGATGACCTGAGGGGGTCTTATTATGCTCACCACTGTTGCCGACAAAAAGCGTTCGGGTCTTGTCCTGTTGCTCGCCATTGCTGCAGAACTTCTACCGATGTGCGCGCCTCTGGCACACGCTGAAATCTTCAAAGCACTCTCGACCGACAGCGCCGACCACTCCTGCCAAGTTGTTCTGCGTGAGGCTCGCGTGGTGCGGCAAAAAGACTCACGACTCCCTGAAACCGAAACCGATGCTACAGGTCAGCCCTGGTATGTTTTCGAGGCCAGCGTCGACACAGCAGCAGCCCCACTCAAAACAGGCGCTCAAGTTTACCTGCTTTATCGTTCGCAGCGCGACACCAATTGGCATGTTGCCCCCGGAGAGGCCGTCCCGGGTGCCTCCGCCACTCTTCAGCGCCATTCGTTCAGAATATCCGCGGACACCCTCAAAGCCGACAGCCCGGATACCATTTCATTTCCGCGCCACAATGAGGCACTGCAACTCATCCCTTTCCTCCAGAGTAGCGACGGACGCCGTATTTTCGACCACAACGACCATGGCGAAGATGTCGATACTTACGCACTGAACACACAGAACGCTTGGACTGCAAAAACCAAGAACACCACTTGTCAAACTGCGGGTCGTGGCTCTGCCACCTTGCGCTTCCTCGGCGACTGGAGCACCGACGTCCGCGGCGACCTTCACCCCGGACAGGCAATGGTCGTTGAATATGATCTCAGCCGCCTCCCACAATGTCATGGCAGCAGCTACAACGGCCTGCCCGCATGGCAAACCGAGGCTTATGTTAGGTTTTTCCCCAGTGGCGAAGAGTTCTCTGCGGTTCTGAGCACACCGCAAGGCGGCTCCATGGGGCCTCAGCCCGCGCGCTTTGATATCCCTGAGAACGCGACCCGCGCTCAACTGTGGTTCAAATCACGCGGTCGGAGTTGTGAAGGTGGCTACGACAGTAGGTTCGGTAAAAACTATGAATTTTCTATTACCCCCGCAGTGACCTCATCACCCGCGTGGGCGGGAAGCTTTCAGTGGCTCAATAGTCCAACGCAAAGTTGTGACGCTCTTTCTCCCGCACGCAGCCTTGCAGACGTCGAAACCCTCAGCTCTGACGAGCTCGAGAATCAATGCATAGCCATTGATTCCGAGGTTCTGGTGCCTGGGCTAACTACTTCATTTTCAGCGCAGCCGCAGTCTATTCAGGCGCAAGTTCAGTGGAAAACGAACACTGGCCTCAGCACAACCCAATGGCTGACCTTTGTGGGGCGCAATGGGCAGAACTTTCGGTACCGCTGGATTCTTCCCGCAGCCTCGCTTCGTGCTCGCGCATGGAGTGCGCTTGACTTTACATTCAGATTTTCGACCGACGGTTTGTTTTGGCTCCAAGCCGGACGCGAGAGCGATAACAAAATGGGTGTTGTCGAGCCGCGACGCATCGAACTCAACCCCTAAAAACGCAGACCAACGCAAGGGCTGGTGCGCATGAAACCGTTCAAACTGACCCCATGCTCTCCAAAAATTTTGCCGTTACTTTTAGCCTTTTTGGCTCTGTTCGCAGTTACGCCCACTGCTTTTGCGATTGGGGGTTACACATCTCCCGGTTCCAGAGCGTTTGCAGATGCCAACCAAGCTGGCGACTACCTTCTTGCGGGCGACAACAAACTTCTCCTCCGACGCGCAGGATTCGAAGCTGCCCTCAAGCTAAGCAAAGAATTTCCAGCCGAGCCTTCCGTGGTTACTGGCGGACTGCTTGAGCGCCGCAACACAAGCTCTGAAAACACGCGCGCAATTGTGTGCACTGAAACAAAAATTCATATTTTGGATATCGACAGCGAAGGCAAATCTACACAGAAAATCGAATCACTTGCGAAACGTCTGCGGCTGAGCAAGCCGCGTGAACTACGCTGCGCCGTGAACCCGAATTCAGGTCAGTGGCTAGCGGTGAGTTTGAACTCCGGATGGGTTGCTTTCGGTTCCGAGCTCGCTTTTCAGCTTCCGGAGATTTCGGGCCGCTGGACGCATGTTCTTGCCATCAGCGATTCGTTTTTTGTTCTTGGCGAAAATGGTGCAGCAGCGCAGGTCACCCTGCCACAAACAGACACGGGTGAAGCTGAAGTGCGACGCGTAAAATCACCCTTCGCTGACCTCGAAAATCGCGACACACTTTTTGCACGAGGGGGCAATGTTCTTCGCACAGGCGAACAACAAACCGCCATAAGCAGCCTCTTGCCGGGCAGCGATTTCCCGCAGTGGACTACCCCTCAAAAAATTTCCATCAGTCCATGCTCTGAAGCGGGCGGCTGCGGTGCCTGGCTCGGCGATGACCAACGTTGGATTGTGGCAGGCAGTTGGGGAACGTTTGTCGGACGCGGGCTTAACTACTCGCGCATCAGTGCGCCACTGCTCGCGAGCGAAGCCACCTCGCTCGGTGTCGCACTGGTTCCTGACAAGAGTCAGTTTATTCTCGTGGGCGACATCGATGCAGACGTTCGATCTTTGCCAGAAGAAGCTTCGCTGGCGCGCTTCGTTTTTGCTGAGCGTTTGGCTGCACGTAAAGAATCGCAGGGACGGCACAAAACGCGCCACCTCGTTTGGCTCCGCGGCAATGCAGCAAACATAGCGGCAAGCTCAACATCATCTGCACAGTATAAACCACTCTTTTCCTATCGCACCCACGCACAGAACTTTGGGCACTTAGGTGAAGTGATTATTCACGAAGGACGACTCCCCGAGGTCTGGCCCAAGCACTGGGTTGCTGTTGAACCCGAGGTTGAATTCGAACCCCTCTCGCTGGCAAGCGAGTGGAGCCCCGCTGCACCATCCGAAAGCCTGCCAGTGCCCAAGTCGAGCTGGTGGGTGCAAGCCTCTGGCCTTCCTGCTGCACTGAAAGAAATTGAAAACAAAAACCTCCGACTGCGAAAAGTCGTGGTTGCTATTGTTGATAGCGGTGTGGACACCAAACACCCTCTGCTTCAGAGCGTGCTCGAACAAAACGCTCAGGAGATTCCAGAGAACGGCATCGACGACGATAGCAATGGACTCATCGATGATGTTTTTGGCTACGACTTCGTCGATGAAGATGGCCAACCAAGTGATGACTTTGGTCACGGCACACACGTCGCTGGGCTTGTGAGTAATACTTGGTCAACCAAAGGAATATTGGGCGGAGCCCCGAACGCCCGCTTGCGTATTTTTAAGGCGCTTGATTCGAGCGGCAAGAGCAACAGCATCGACCTCGCGCGTGCGATTTCTGCTGCCGTCGGCGGACGTGTTGATATTCTCAACTGCTCCTGGGGTGGTGGACCAGAAACTCAGGCTCTCCGCGATGCTTTCGCGGCAGCAAAAGCGTCCGGCATTTTGATATTCTCTTCCGCAGGGAACGATGGACTCAACACCAACTCCGCTCCGCCTGTGCCAAAGCGCTTTCCCGGAGTGCTCTCTATCGGTGCATCAACCGCAAATAACTCACGCGCCCGGTTCAGCAACTGGGGGGAGAAGGCTGTTTTTGCATTCGCACCCGGCGCGGACATCACCAGCACGCTTCCCGGAGCTCAGCTGGGAGAAAAATCAGGAACCAGTATGGCCTCACCGGTGGCAGCCTCATTGGGTGCGCTACTGCTTGGCGCTCTCCGGGAACTCCATCCTAAATGGTCACGAGAACAACAAAATGCCGAAACCGAAAGATTGCTTTGTGCAGCTGCGTTGCCGAACAAACCTTCGACTTCAGCCTCCAAATGCGGCATCATTCAAGCACATCGCGCGCTGAACCTCCTTCTGGAGAGAGCTCCATGACTTGCGTTCAAGCGACCACTCAAGTACCAATTTTCAGCAACACTTCCGTCTCGAATCGTTTTTCTTAAGCTGGAGTCCTCATGGCCAAACTGGTCATCAAAGATCTGAACAAGGTCTACGACAATAAAGTTGAAGTACTGAAGAACGTGAACATCGAAGCTGGACACGGTGAGTTTCTCGTCCTGGTGGGTCCCTCCGGCTGCGGAAAGTCCACCCTGCTGCGCATGATCGCCGGACTGGAAGATATCTCTTCGGGAGCCATCGAGATCGGTGACCGAGTTGTCAACGAGCTCGCTCCTGCCGAGCGCGATATTGCCATGGTCTTCCAAGACTATGCGCTTTATCCGCACATGACCGTGAGGGAAAACCTGAGCTTCGGTCTGCGCATCAAAAAACGTCCTCAAGAGGAAATCGACGAGCGCATTCAAACTGCAAGCAAAATGCTGAATATCGACCACTTGCTCGATCGCAAGCCAAGTCAACTCTCGGGCGGCCAACGCCAACGCGTTGCAATTGGTCGTGCCATTGTGCGTAAGCCCGCTCTGTTCCTGTTCGATGAGCCACTGTCGAACCTCGACGCTCAGCTGCGCAGCCAAACGCGCATTGAGCTTGCGGCTCTGCACCAGAAAGTGGGAGCAACGGTCGTTTACGTGACGCACGACCAAGTTGAAGCCATGACCCTCGCAGATCGCATTGCCGTGCTCAACAAAGGCAAAGTTCAGCAGCTGGGCTCACCGCTCGACCTCTATAACACTCCGGTGAACACCTTCGTCGCATCGTTCATTGGCAACCCAAGCATGAACTTCTTCAAAGGCAATCTTGAGATTTCTGGCGGGCAGAAGATTTTCTCGTTCAATGGGTTGAAGTTCGATTTCTCAGATGCTCCGACACCCAAAAAATCTGGAACATACACGCTCGGTCTGCGCCCTGAAGCACTCAAAGTTCTTGCCAAAGAAGGCCGTGAGGCAGAGGGCAAAATTGACTGCAAGCCGGAGGTTCTTCTCATTGAGCCACACGGCCACGAAACACATCTTGTGGCCAACATTGCCGGGCAGCAGGTCATTATTCGCTCGGCTAACCCAAAGCGTTTGCAAGTCATGGAAGCAGCCTCACGAGGCTCGGTACTCGCAACAACTATTGATCGCAAAGTTATGCACTGGTTCGATTCAACGGAAGAAGGCGGACGTGTGAATGAAATTATCTAAATGTTTTGTCTCAAAGAGATTTGTTCAGGGAAAGATCATCACCTCTTTGTGTATTATGGCCATGGTTGCCTGCCGCTCTTCGGTGAGCAGCACAATCGCTCCTGTGCCTGCACAGAGTGCAGCAGAACCGCGATACGAGTGGTTTTTGAGTTCAAGGGACTCGAAAAGCGCCTTGGAACAACGCACTGCACGCGTGAGTTCGGTCGCTGCAACTCCTCCAACCATCAGATCCACACCTGTGGAAAGTACGGGAGAGGTTGAGGTCAGCTTTGAAGGCTCAGAAGGCCTCAAAATCTACTACACTACCGATGGCTCACTTCCGCTTCTCACGGGCAACCGCCCCGCAGGTACGACCCGCACATTCGGACAAGTTCTGAGGGTGTCTCAGCCAACTATCGTGCGCGCAGTGGCCGTTGACGGTCGCGGCGATGTTTCGCTCGTTCGCTCTAAGCTTGTCGTACCGCGGCGAGTGGATTTTCGCCTGAGTAAACTCCCTGCGCAAAATCGCCAGGTGAAAGCTGTCTACGTGACAGGTGGGTTTCGAGGCTGGAGCACGGCATTCGATGAAAACTTTCGGATGCTCCCGCAAACGGATGGCTCCTTTCTGAAGACACTCAAAATCGACCGCAGTCAGGAAGTGCTCTACAAATTCGTTGTGCGCTACGAAGATGAAACCTTCGACTGGCTTGCTGACACATCTCAACCGCAAACTGGGCTAGCCCCCTACAACAACAATTACCTTCCTTCTCCACGCGCACTGCTGGGTCGTAAATTTGTGTCCCAAAATGACGGCTTCATCGATGAAGCAGCACTTGAGCTCGATGCTCAAACTGTTGCTGCTCTTGACGCCGGCGAACGTGTTGTGCGCTTCAAAGTGAAATTGTTGTCTGGTGATGCCGAAAAAATTGAGGTGCTTTTCTCCGACGGCCAGCACATGGAATTGGCGCCGCAGTCGACATACACACTCGACTCCGTCAGCTTCACCACCTACTCAGGTCTGCTCACGCTGCCACGCGAGTCTCTAAATTCAAGTTTCGTTATTGTTGCGCATGACGCGTCTGCCCTTTTTAATCTCGGACAAAAAGGCATTGTGACGGGCGATCCTTTCTCACCGAGCTCTCGGGCAGAAACATTTAGTTTCCGCTACGACTCGCGTCAGCAACAAATCAACGGCTCCGACCTCTATCAGGTTCCTTTGTGGGCGATCGACACAACCTGGTATCAAATCTTCCCCGAACGCTTCCGCAACGGTGACCCAAGCAACGATGTGCTTGGTCAGTACCCCACGGAATGGGAACGCAGCCGCAATGCGCTCAACCAGGTCAACCGCAGCATCAACCCTTGGACAAGCAGTTGGTTCAGTTTCACGCCGTTCGAACGGAATATGGAGCGCATCGTGCGCCAGCTCCAGCCCGAACTCGACTCACGCGAAGTTCAACGCCAAATCATTTTTACGCGTCGTTATGGAGGCGACCTCCGTGGCGTCCGGCAAATGCTCCCCTACCTGAAGTCAATGGGCATCACGGGTATATATTTCAATCCGGTCTTTGATTCCGATTCACTGCACCGCTACGACACCAAAGACTACCGCCACATTGATGCGAAGCTCGGGCCAATGGCTGTTGGAAGCGACGGCAAGCCTGATTTACACGAAGACGATAAGCGTCTTTTGGCAAGTGAAAAGCTCGACGACCCATCCACCTGGGGATTCACCCGCGCGGACAAAGAATTCATCCAACTGGTCAGCGAACTCCACAGCCAGGGTATACGCGTTGTTATTGATGGCGTATTCAATCACTCGGCATCGAATGGTCCTCTAGTCGAAGACGTCGCTCGCCGCGGCAAAGCATCACCCTACTACGACTGGTTCTCAACCGCGTACGAAGGCGAAGCCAACTACTATGCGAAATCCTGCCAGCTCTCGGAATTTTATCCGAATGCGCGCGAGTTTCCTTTTGCAAGCAAAATCCGTTTCGACTCATGGGCTGGATTCTGTCCGCTCATCAATCACCGCCAGGGATTTCCCAACGGAGCTCTGCATCCGGGCCTGCAAAAGTATATTTTTGCGATTCTCGATCGCTGGTTCACGCCGCGTGAAATTGATGGCATCCCTTTCAAGGGCGTCGACGGCATTCGCCTCGATGTTTACGCAGATGTGCCAGCTTCGTTTTGGAAACTCTTCCGCAAGCATCTTAAAAACGTTCGCAACGACGCACTTATTATCGCAGAAGATTGGTACGACGGTTATGACATGCTGCAGGGCGACCAAGCCGACGGCATCATGAACTACCGCAGCCGCACACTGGCAGAAAGCTGGTTCATTAATCTCGACCAAAAACAACGTTTCACACCCAGTGCAGCGCGAAATTTTGTTGAGCAACGTTTGAATGGCTACCGTGAGCACACAAAGCATGCGCTCTGGACGATGCTCGACAGCCACGATACTGATCGCTTCCTGAGCAAAACCATTTGGCAGAACCGCTCACTTTCGCCGCGTCCTCAAGATGGCAACAGCTGGGACAACGATTCAGTGAACAAACCCGACCGCGGTGCTTTGTACTCAAACGACAAACCTGGCTTGCTTGAAAAAGAGTTTTACAAGGGGATGGTCGCATTCCAGATGTCCTACGTCGGCTCTCCTCTTATCTACTACGGTGCAGAAGTGGGGATGTGGGGCGCAGATGACCCAACTGACCGCAAACCCATGGTGTGGGATGACCTGGCGCAAGGCCAACAATATGAAACCCAATGCGTCACCCACCCGGGAACGTGGTGTCTTGAAAACCCGAGTGTGAAGTTTTCAGTCGAACAAGACAAAGACATGTTGGCCATGTACCAGCGCATCATCCAAGCGAGAAATGCACATCCTGCCTTGCGGCGTGGAAAGATGAACACAAGCCTCAGGGTTCAAGCGAGCAATCGTCTTATCACAACGGGTCAACCCGAGTCCGACTCGGCCTGGCTGTGGGGCTACGAGCGCTCGTTCGGCGAAAAGAACTTTGCATATTTTCTCTCGAACCAACACTGGAACAGCGACGCACAAACGGTCACGCTTTATACGCGTTTCTTGCCGGGTCGCAGCGCGATGGAGTTGGTTTCGGGTCGAGTGTACCCGGTCGACGATCAAGGCCGCATTACGGTTTCAATTGGTCGCGAGCGCTCAGTGCTTTTCGTCCAGCAGCAGTAATCTAATCGACGCTGTGCGCCTTCCTTGCGGAGGCTGATTTTGATACATCCTGTTCATTCCCCGCCCAGGGGCATTGAACAGGAGTTTTTTTATGAGCGAAACACGTGCGCGCCTGACAGAAGACATGAAGAAGGCCATGAAAGAAGGCGACAAAGAGCTGCTCGGGGTCGTCCGGATGGTGCTCAATGAAATCAAAAACGCAGAAATCAATGACCTGAAAGAACCAGGACGCGTCCGCACCGAGGTTGAAGTGGTTCAGATTATTGCGAGTTACCAGAAGCAGCTGGTCAAGAGCATGGCCGAGTACCCTGCCGATCGCCAAGCCCCGCTCAAAGCCGAATTGGCCGTGGTCGAGCGCTACTTGCCCAAAGCTCTCAGCGGTACAGAGCTCGAAACCTACATCAAAGAGTTTCTGGGAAAAACCAGCGAGAGAACATTCGGAGTATTAATGAAATCGCTCCAGGGCGAGCTCGTTGGGCGCGTGGATGGAAAATCCTTGTCTGAGACACTCAAAAAAGTTCTCAGCTAAAGAGGAATTTGTAAGCCTAGAACCCATCTGAATCTGCGTTGGCTTGTCGCTAATAGAGAGCTTAAAAATACCAATGGCCACGCGCAGAAAAACTCAACTCTTCATTTTGCAGAGCGATGCTCGCATCGAACTCCAGTGGAGTGGTTGGCCTGAGAACCAGCGATGAGCGCATTTCACGGTTCCAAACCGGAGTGCGTTTCAAACCTTGAGTTCTTGTGAAAGCAGCTCGAGATATCCAGCGTTTATTGGTGGAAAAGGGAATATTTAACACACTCGACACGCCAGGCTCCACAAAAAATCCGGCGTGGGCGCTTTCACCAACCCTGAACGTGCTTCGGAGTGCAAACCGTCCACCCTCTCCGAGCAGTTTCCAGGAACGCCCGATCTCACCGCCCAAACTCGTTCGCCCGCAATCTGCAAAACAGGCCTGCCTGTAGCCAAGGTTCAAAGCCCATGAGGTGGAGCGAAACTGAGGCCTCTCAACCGGCAGAGTTTCAATCCCGAGAAGCGTGAACTCCCGCAACCAAACTCCATGCCGCTGAGCGAGATATTCAAGGTTAAAAAAGGAAATGCCAAGATCTGCACCCATGCCCGCAACAGGGTTGTCGAGACTGTGCAAAGCTGGCCTCCATCCGAGCAGCACACCATCGCGCCGCGAAGCTCCATTCTTAAACACAGAGATTCCTCCCGCCGAAATGCGCGTTGGAGGATAAGCCTCGTGTGGAGCCTCGATTGCAGGTTTGGCAACGTTCAAAGGTGCTGAAACAATTCCGAGCTGCGCTCTGTAGCTCAGAATAAGGGGTCGCTCCGCTTTCCAGCGCTGAGGCTCCATTGTGCCCACGAGTTGCTCGTCGGCATCGATATACTCAAGAAGAGTATCGACAATCGACATTTTCTTTTCTGGAGAAAAACCATCGAGGGCTGAGAGAGAAAATCTATTTGAACGTTTGCTTTCCACAAGAGAATTAAAAAGTACGCGCTCCTCCGCTGAAAGCCTTGTCTCGAGGGTCAGGAATCTGCGCACGTTTGAAGCTCTGAAATTGACCTTCGAAACCAGGCCTTTTTGATTATGAACGACACGAATGGTGTCGCCTGGGATGACCCAGGCATTGAACTTCTTCACAAGCTGCAGACTCGGGCGGGCAACATCCAGCAACGCAAGCATCATTAAAGAACAATTGTCATCGAAATAGAAATAATCAATGCGGTAGCTCGATAGCTCAAAAACAGAAAGCAACAGCATCTGAATCTCATGAGGCTCGAGGCTGAGTTCATATTCCCAGAGGTCACGGCTCTCGGCGTTGTTGTATTCCTGAACCTTCACATAGTAGGGCAGCAGGCTGATGTAACCTGGAAATGCACCTGCCAATCCCATGGGAGCGTAAAGCATGGGATTGAATGTTGTTGGATGAGCTGCATGGTTTAACCCAAAATCCAGCAACTCATTCCTGCTCTCCACTGAACTTTGAACTTTGGCTAATTTGAGAAGTGTGTGCCCAAACAGCGAAGCCGGATTTCCAGGATAAAAGGAAGAGAAGATGAGCGAAACTCTGTTGGCATCTACTGTTTTTCGGAAATTCGCGAGACGCCGGCAAACCTCCGAAGCATTTTCTTTTTGAGGATCCGCAAAGGCACGGCCTAACTTTTTTTCAAGCCACGCGCGGCGCGCGGGAAATCTGCACAGCATTTCCTGACGTTCTGCAGAAGAGCCTTCTTCGAATGCCTTCAATGTTGCCTTGAGCTCGGACTCCGGATTGCTTTTGCCATCTTCGGCCATAAAAAATCCTGGATCATCGACCAAACTCTTTTCGCCAAACATCCACGTCGGAGCATAGAGAAGAATCTTCTTCCACTGCTCTTCTTGAGCCAGCATTGCGAATTGCTGTGAGTCGTCCTGCTGCTGAACTTTTCCGGCCGAAATCGGTGAAATTTCTGATGCCTCAACCCGCTCTGCTTGCGCAAGACAGAGAAAGAAAAACAGAGCCGCCTGCAACGCATGAACAATGAGGAATGCAAGGCTTCCGAAAACCATCACAAACGCACTTCCTTGAACAAAAAAAAACTCCGGGCATGTTCACCCGGAGTCCCTCATTTGGTCAAGTTGCAGAGCAGTGAATCAGTGAGATTCAGTTGCCGACAACGCAACCACGAAGATCTTCAGTTTCTCTTGCCTTAGCAATGAAACGACCTGTGACGTTCGACGCGTCGGAGTCCGAGAAGATCTGTGCATGATCTTTCTGGGAAACTGCTGCAAACGCAGCAAACTGCTGATCGCTGCCGCAGCCAATCATTTCAGCCAATCCGCGCAGATAGTTGCCGTCACCTTTTGAAGCGTCCTTGCTCAAGTCGTTGAGGTTCACGGAAACGTATGTTTCACGCTCTTTACGCAGAGCCTCTGCCGAGCCGCCAGCTGAGTCCTCGCAATTCGATGTTCCCGACGTGATAGCTGACGTCTGAGGAAAAACCGCGTCATTCAAATAAGCTGCAACGATCTGTTGGCCGGCCTTATTGTCTTCAGCTTTGCCGAAGAACAATGAACCCAAACCACAACCAGCCATACCGTAGGGTGGAGGTGTGTATGAGCTTCCCTTCTTGCCTTGAGCGAGCGCGGACACAGGAAGAAGCAATGCTGCTCCAACGACGACGAGAGTTGAAATTTTCATTAGTGAGCTCCCTTCGTATTCGAGTTAGATGCATGTTTGCAGTTTTGTGCAAGCTGCTCATTCTTAGCGAGCGTTTCCTTCAGGGTTTCCAGAGCAGCAACTGCGCCTGGTGCCGAGAAAATGGTGCGGTGCTCTTCTTGAACGAACTTGTTGAACTCAGCTTGCTGAGCCTCGCCGCAACCCAAGACGGTTGCCAGGCCTGCGAGAGTCGCTCCAGAGCCCTGCGCTGTCTCTTTCGAAAGAGAAGCATAGTTGTTGAACATATATGTTTCCTGCGCTTCGCTCACAGCAGCCTTCGAATCTGGATTGCAATTCGAGGTACCAGAACTGATGCCGAACGTTTGAACGCCCGTACCGTTTGTTGTGGCAGCTGAAATCTGGGAACCCTTGGCACCCATGACAACCGAACCTAAACCACAACCCGCCATGCCGTACTTACGCTGAGCCTGAGCGACCGTTGGCAGCACCAGCAGCGCAACTGCAGCTGCAGCCAGAGACTTCTGCAATAACCTCACGATAACCTCCTTAAGGTGAATGATGCAGGTTTAAGATTAGCAAGGATGAGCGGTTGTGAAATGCTCAAAATGCTTTGGTGTGTCAGGGTATTGACCCTTTGCAAGCGGGGCTTAGAACCCGGCCGCAGCAATGAAAAGATTGACATACTCCCAAAATAACAGAGTTTTAAAAAATACTCTTGCGTTTGCCTCCTTTCATTGGATACACGGCCAACCGGGAGGATCTGAATCATGAAATCCATGAAGCTCTTTTTCTCGCTCGCCCTCGCATCTTGCGCAGCTATCGCCTGCTCAACGGGAACTGATCTCAAAAATTCTGAATCGACCGTGAACGGCGCCAACGACGACCTCTTGATGACCGATGGCAAGCTTCTGCAATTGCGTACCTACGTCGACAACGCTGGTTTTCCGCTGTGGGATCGAAATCGCGCAACTTGTATCATTCTGTGTGAGTCGGGTGGCCGTGCAAATGCGCGCTTGGGTGTTCATGTTGGACTCTTTCAAATCAACGAAACATATCCGGGAGGCGAGGGTGGCCGGGGTGTAAAGCACCCCACCCAACCCGCATGGAACGCCAGTGGTCGCACGTGTGGCTACAATCTTGAAGATCCTCAGGTGAATGCCAACTGTGCTTTCGTACGCCTCTCGCGGGCGGGCTGGAAGGATTGGGACTGCGGTGGTGCAGTGCCTGCCCTCAAAACCAGAGTTGAAGCATGCCGCGCGCGCCTTGATGACCGTCTGGGCAAGTAAGAGGTTGTATTGCGCCTCATTGGCGCGACGAAATAAAAGTGGTTGGGTTGAGAAGCGAAATTTTTAGTTGCGAATTTGGAATTTGACTTCTGAATGGCGATCGCTTCAGTATCAACTCAACCCCAAGATCCAACCTTCAACTAGAGCCTGTTTGCGCTCCACTTCAGACAAATGGATGTTGTTCCACTGTTCGGGTTGGAACCATGCTTCGAGCTCGCCACTCACCATGGCCTCGCGCAAGCCCAGCGCAACAACACGAGCGTCATGCTGATCCTGAGTGAGAGAATCTTTCGAGATGAACTTATTCCACAATGCAGGATAAATTTCAGTCACAACTGTTTTGCCATGCTCTGGAATCCAACCATCGAACGGCCAGAAGTGAATCAGAGGTCCCACGCGCGGATGCGTGCGCAAGAATTGAATCCAAACCAAACCAGCATGTGTTGAGCTCGCAACAGCACCGGGTACGCCAAAATGAAATACCGATTTGGCCCCTTTGGATCTCTGTTCAGCAAGACGACGCCAACGTGATTCACCGCAACGTCCGTCGAAAAGCTGCTTTTGCTGCTGCTGGGATTGAAGAGTTTCGCGCACGCTGGTGGAACCGACTAATGCACCCCAATGCGCACAATAATCTTCAAGGAAGATATTCCAGTTTTTCTGGAGCTGATATTTTTCATAGTAGGCCAAGGGAAATGACAGGGCGTGATCGATGCCAATGAGCAGTGGAAATTTCGCCGACTGGTGTGTCACGAGAATTTGCTCGACAAGCCATTGCGCAAGTTCTGCGCGACTCCAATGCCGCTTCGGCTGTTGCGAATCTGGTCGACACTCTAGAGCATCGGTATCAGATATTTCAGCCTCAAAAACGCGTAACCCCGGCAGCCCAGCATGTGCATGCTGAGCCCCGGAGTAATCGATACCAATGCAGCGACCGAATGTGAGTTTCAACTCAGTTCAGATATTGGCAATCGCAGATGGTTTGCGGATAGCAGACCGCGCCGCCGTTCGGACCAGGGCCGCAACGCTGTTCAACGCGGCACACAGGGTAACGCGACTGATAGCGGGTTGTGATCATGACTGGGAACTGGAAGAATTTGGTTTCAACAACGCGTCCGCCATCGGAATAGGTCACTTCGAAATCGTTGAGACCTTCGGCAACCGAGAAGTAACGCTGTCCGTGCTGCGAGCGGGGAAAGAAGTCGATTTTCTCGGAGCGTCCGCCCGACTGATACTGGCGATCAGTGTAAGGATAGGGATCGGCGCTCATGCCTGGGGTGACGTTCACGATTCTCACGCGACGGCCTTGAACAGTTGAGACTTCAGGATCGAAGAAATAGCCACGCACGGGGTTAAGCGTGTTTCCAGGGCACGCGCCCGTGTACACAACGCGCTCCAGAACAATGGCGTCGGTGCGTGGGCCAGTGACCGAATCAACGACGAAACCAGGAGCAGCAAAAGCAAAACCGGAAACGAGACTTGCCAACAAGGCAGCAGTGCGTGCCATAAAAGACCTCCTCAGCGTGTGCTATCCAAGAACGACCGAGCTCTAACACTCAAAAATGAGGCATTCAATCAAAAAAACATGCCCCATCCAAGGAATTTCAGCCCTTAACTCCGCCCAAAGTCAATCCTGATATCATGTACTTACTTGAGTATAGGAAGAGTAGGATGACCGGTACCGAAATCAGCACTGAGCCAGCTGCAAACAAACCCCATTCGGAGTTGAAGTTACCCTGCAACTCATACAGCCCAAGCGGCCAGGTCCGTAGGCGGGAGTCTTGAAGGATGGTTGAAGCCACAAGATACTCATTCCACGCCTGGGTGAAGTTAAAAAGAAAAACGATTGCCAACGATGGCTTCGAGAGGGGCAAAAGAATGCGGTAGAACGCCCCAAATTCGGTGCAACCATCAATGCGCGCAGCCTCTTCGAGGCTCTTGGGTACGGTGTCAAAATACCCTTTGAGAATCCAAATCGAGAAGGGCAGAGTGGTCACCGAATAAGCAACAACGAGACCTGTGTAGGTGTTGTTGAGGCCGATTTTGGTGAGCACAAGATAAATAGGCAGAAGCAACATTGCGCCCGGAATCATTTGGGTTGTCATGAGGAACAACAACCCTGATTTTCTGCCGGGAAACTTGTAGCGCGAAAACGCATAGGCCGCAGTTGCAGCGAGGCACACGCCAATCAGGCTTGTTGTCACGGTGATAAGCAAACTGTTGTAGAGCCACTGCAAAAATGGTTTTTCGGTAACAATCTTCACATAACTCGAGAGAGTCGCATCGGCTGGAATCAGGCTCAGATCAGAGGACAACAGCCGATTGCCCGGACGCAATGAGATGGTGATGATGCGCGAAACCGGAAAAAGCGCCACAAGACACGCAATCCAAAGAAAGGCGTGAGTGACGATAGATTGCCTTAAACTTACTTTATCCAAAGACGACACGGTACTTTTCCTTATCGAACATCAGTTTCGCCCAGGATCTTCAGTCATGCGCGAGGATTTCATCCAGACGGCTGTGAGAACCAACAGGATCAAGAAAATAACGATCGCATAAGCTGCCGAGAAACTGTAGCGATTATAGACGAAAGCTTGCTTGTAAAGGTCGCTCACGAGAATATCGGCGCCCTCGGAGCCACCGCGCTGAGCGGTCATCAGGTAAACAACGTTCACGTTATTGAACGTCCAGATCATCCCAAGAATCATGGAAGGAACCATAATGGGCTTGAGCAACGGCAGTGTGATGTGCCGAAAACGTTGCCACGCACTGGCACCATCAAGACTCGCCGCCTCATAGTAGCTTTTGGAAATCGACTGCAAGCCGCTCAAAGAGACCATCATCATGAAAGGGATACCCAGCCAGATATTCACAATACAGATAGAGGCAAATAGTGCTTGCGGATTGGTCCACCACTCCTGCGGACGAAATCCAACCCATTCGAGCGGTGCAATTCTGCCCTCGCCCACTCCAAAACTGAAAACATCGTTCACGATGCGAATCAGATTGTTCACGTAACCAAATGTGGAATGAAATTCACCACGCCAAGCCAGAACAGCGATCAGCTGCGGAATAGCCCAAGGCAGCATCAGAATGGTTCTATATGCACCCACACCTCGGATTTTTTGGTTGAGAAAAAGAGCCAACACAAGGCCAAAAAACACGTGAAAGACCAGATTTATACCAGTCCAGGCAAAAGTACGGGCGGTCACAATCCAGAAGCTTTCCTTGGTCTCACTGCCAACCTGCAGAACCTCAATGAAATTCTCGAAACCGGTAAAATCAATGGCTCCTGTGCGAATCCAGTCGCCGAGTGTTTCGAGATTCAGGCGGTGAAAGGACAGATAAATTTCAAAAACCAGCGGGTACAAAAAGAGCAGTGCAACCCCGACCGAAGCGGGTGCCGCGAACAAAAAAGGCACCATCCAACGGCCGCGAATAGCGTATTTAAAAAGCACGGCCAAAAGCAGCGGTAATGCGCCCAGAACAACAGAGATGGCTAGAGATGCTTCAAACACAAGATGCAGTTCAGCTGCCACAACCAACGCAAGCAGAGCTGCACCTGGAAGGTAATATTCAGAGTGCCAGGTTTTGTAGTTGGCCCAAAGAAAGCCAACCAAACCGGCCACAGCAACTGCAACAATGAGAAGCAGACGGATAACTTCAAGAACAGCGGGCAACAAAGACAAAGTCGTCATGTTGGGTGTGGCTCACTTCTTGAGCGATGCAAGCTTTTCCAACGCGCTTTGCTGCATGACATTCACGCCAGCCTCAGCGGTCAAATCGCCCGACATAATCTTTTGCTGAACAGGACGCATAGCATCCCACGCAGCGCGCATTTCAGTTTGAGCGGGCATCGGGCGACCATTCGCAGCCGCTGCAATCAGTGGCTGAATAGCTGCGAGGCCTGCAACTCTTGAATCGGTGAGGGCTTCGGTGGTTGCAGGAATGCGGCCAAGGCGCTCTGCAACTTCAATTTGGATTTCGCGTGAGGTCAGGAAAGCGAGAAATTTCTTGACCGCATCCTTCTTTTTCTCGGGCAACTGTGCGTTGACCATAACGTAACGGCCGCTCACCATGGGTGTCATGGGCTTGCCAGTTTCGGTCAGAACGGGAAGTGCTGCAATTCCGAGTTTTTCACCCAACTTGGCTTGGAACTCTTTGACACTCCAATCACCATTGATGGTGAACGCAGCTTTACCTTCGAGGAACAAACCCTTAGCACAATCGTAATCGCATTCGTTGGGGATGATTTTCTCGACCTTTTTGAGGCGATAAATATACGCAAGAGCGTTTTTCATGGCCTCGGAGTTGAGCTCAGGCTGAGCCGAGCCATCGGCTTGAACATTCAGCGGCCAGCCGCCAAACGCACCTACGAATGGCACGAGCCAAAAGGGTTCGTTCTGAAAAAAGACCAAACCATATTGGTTGTTTTTGGCATCGGTGTGTTTACGGGCTTCTTCAATCAACTCCGCAGTGGTTGCGGGAGCAGTGTTTACAAGGTTCTTATTGAAAAACAGAACCAGATGGTTGCCATAGGTGGTGGGCACTCCCATAACCTGCCCTTTGAGGGTTGCAGCTTCTGCGGCCACAGGTGTGAATTTGCTGAGCTCAACGAAACTCTCCACAGGCTGAATGAGCTTCGCGGTTGAGAACACACCAGCGATATCGTTGGGGCCCCAAACGAGCTCAGCCGCCTGTCCGGCCGTTGCTGCTGTGGTGAACTTGGTGCGGAGATCTTCGTTGGGATATGTTTGGCGGATAACACGAATATTAGGATTTTCTTTGGTAAAGCGGGCGATCCAGTCGTCCATCACTTTAGTATTCTCTGATTCTTCCTGATCCCACAAGGTGATTTCCACGGCGTCAGCAGCATTTCCTGCAGACGTTGTTGTGCCCTGTTGCCCCTTGTTGCGGCTCGAAAGAACCTGCAATCCGATGATGCCGGCTGCAACAATGGCAATTACAGAGAAAATGATTTTGGGTTTGCCACCGGATGCGTTTGAGTTCGAACCAGAAGTCCCGGATCCATTGGAACATTGAATGTGATTCGCTCGATTTAACATCATCAGACTCCTCAGCGGTTTTTCTTCTGTTTAGATTCAAATGAATTGAGATTCTGCAAAGCGCTTGTCCAGACATCTTTAGGAACATGCACACAAGCAAGAACAAACATGGCGTGTGACCAAGTCAGCGGCATCACCCAAGCGGGTTCTCCCGTGAGTGGGTCAACTTGTTCAGGAAGTTGGCCTTCACGTGGCACATGAGCCAACACCCAGGCGAGACACTCAGCCGCAAGAGGTTTGTCACCACAGCGGACTGCCGCGAGTGCAAGCCAGAGTGTGGTGAGAATCCAGGGCTGGCCGTCGCGGTAGTGGTCGCCTTCATAGCGACCAATGCCACCCACTCCAGAGCGCCAGAGTTTTTTGCGCATCGCCTTGCACAGTGCTGGCAAGGTGAGCTCTGCAAATTTTTCAGAGACAGCTTCAAAAGGCTCGACCACACCCAACAAAGAAATATCGACCACAAAGTCGGAGACCCAACGTTTGGGATCCAACAACCCTTGCGATGTGGACTCCGCTGCGGGCTGACTCAAGCCTGGATGCTGTGCAGTGTTCTTCAAAAAGAGAGTGCGAGCGAAGGATGTTTCACCCGAGTGCTGCCCAGCAACAAGGTGCTCCTCGAGCAGCTTCGAGAGTACATCGGCGCGTGCGCGCCAGGCGGACACGGGAGAAGGCCACTTCAGCGTGTCTGCCAAATCAGCCGCAGCACGCAATCCGGCCACTGCAGCAGCGACCGAATAAAGATGCACGCCCTCACGTTCTTCCCAAAGATCAAAGCCCTCGCCCAGCCATTCGGTGTCGCCATAGCGATAGGAAGCAAGCCACTGCGCGCCGCGCTCCACCATTCCACGCAACTCCGCCGCAGTTTCCTTGCGGCCGGAAATTTTAACATGCTGCCAGAGGCCAAAAAGAACACTGCCGGTTTCGTCGGGCTGAAGCAGACCCCAACTCGGGCCCAGGTGACCATGCATATCGTGGCGGTGCAGGAAGCTGCCATTTTCAGACTGACACTTGGCCATGTAGCGATAAAAATGCGCCGATTCCTCGTAGAGTCCTGCGGTGTCCATGGCCAGCGAAATGAAGCCAGCATCACGCCCCCAGCAATATCCGTAGCCACCACATGCGGTGAATTCGAATTGAAACTCAGGAGCTGCGATAATGCCACCGGTTGGGTCTTGCATTTGTTTCAGAGTCAGCAACGAGCGTTGGTAGAGGCCGGCAACGTAGTCGGGCAGGTCGAGACTGCGACGCTCTTTCATTTTCATGAGCCAGGCAGCATCGCTCGCCAAAACAGCGGAACGAGCCGCCGCAAAAGGGAGTGGACAGCGTGCGACAGCAGCTCCCAAAGACGTACACCAACCCGTATTGAGCTCGAATGCATGATGGGTATCGACCGGCCAAACCATGAGGCCTTGGCTCGTGCCCGTGGCAATGGGTTCGCTTTGCAGTGATTGCCATGTGTGTAGGACTTGAGAGCGAACCGCAGCAGGAGCGCCACTTCCAAGTTGTTTCACCGTGGTGAGAAGTGCAGACAGGCGGCACGCAAATTCGCGCACAGCGCATTGCTCGGCCTGCATCTGCACACAGGATGCAAACGCTGGTCGCACCGGCGAGTTGTTCTGCTCAAGTTTCGCAGAGAAAAAGTGTCCATGCCGAAAAGAAATCAACGCGCCATTGTGCAGGTGCGCGTAGGTCGTTTGACCCTGTTGTGAGGTTGCAATTTCTGGTTGGTGCCAATGCACCACATAGCATGCAAATTCGGCAGGGACGTGTTCAAGAACGAACTGCTCGCGCAGCGTGTTCTCACAGATAAATCCCTCGATCTGGACGGAAACAGGCTTCTTCAATTCAGGGTGTTCAAAGGAGAACCGCGTTGTGGAGATATCGGCTTCAGGGTGGAGGTTGCTTTCCAAAGCCACACACGTGGCCACACCCATCGGTTGGTCGGCAGCAACAAGAGTCTCTAACTGAGAGTCGGCAACCCACTCATTGGTGGGAAAGGGCAAAAGCAATGCACGCGCATGGCCATCGACCTGAACTTTTCGAACAAGAAGAAGATGTGTGAAAGTTTTGCGACTCAACAACCCGGCGGTATCGCGGGTCGGGGCAAAAAACAGCGAAGGGCGAACACCCGGCTTTGGCTGAGGTGGCGTTTCAAGCGGGGAGACATCAGACGCCCGCGCGGCTCCATAGCCCACAAGAAGTGCATCTCGCGCAAGCGTGAATTGAAGCATGAACTCAAATCCCCGTCTGACTGTGATTTCTAAGCAACAGTTGCGTGTCAGTTAACTGAAAGGTGTCCGGCTGGCAAGCAGACCGAACACCTTTATTACTGTAAAAACAAGTGTTTTACTAACATCAGCGAATCAGGGGCTTGTATTTGATGCGCTTTGGATTGACCGCATCATCACCCAGGCGGCGGCGCTTGTCTTCGATGTAGTCTTGGTAGTTCCCCTCGAACCAAACCACGCGGCTGTCGCCTTCGAACGACATAATGTGCGTTGCAATGCGGTCGAGGAACCAGCGGTCATGGGAAATGACCACTGCACAGCCGGGGAAGTTCACAAGGCCATCTTCAAGTGCACGCAGGGTGTCCACATCGAGGTCGTTGGTCGGTTCGTCGAGAAGCAGCAGGTTTCCGCCGTTCATAATGAGCTTGGCGAGGTTCAGACGATTGCGTTCGCCTCCCGAAAGATTGCCCACAAGCTTCTGCTGGTCTGAGCCGCGGAACCCAAAGCTCGCAATATAGGAGCGCGATGCAATTTCACGGTTACCCACGGGAAGGAGATCGCGACCACCCGAGAGCTCGTCGAACACGGTTTTGTTGCCCGAGAGAGTTTCACGGTTTTGGTCGACGTAGGACACCTTGACGGTATCACCGAGACGCAGAGCACCACCGTCGGGTTTCTCGAGACCCACAATCATTTTGAAAAGGGTTGATTTACCTGCACCGTTGGCACCAATCACACCCACAATGCCTCCCGGAGGAAGTTTGAAGCTCAGGTTGTCAAACAGAAGCTTATCGCCGAAGCCTTTGGTCAGATTCTCTGCTTCAACAACCACATCACCCAAGCGTGGAGCGGGTGGGAAGGGCAACTCCTTGATGGTTTCGTATTGCTCGTTCGATTCATTGACCATCTGCTGATATGCCGAAACACGCCATTTGGCTTTGGCCTGACGCGCCTTCGGGCTCATTTGAACCCACTCGAGCTCGCGCTTGAGGGTCTTCTGGCGCACGGATTCTTGCTTTTCCTCTTCACCCAAGCGTTTGATTTTTTGCTCCAACCAGGCGCTGTAGTTGGTGTGCCACGGAATTCCTTCACCACGGTCGAGCTCAAGAACCCATTCGGTGACGTTATCCAGGAAGTAGCGGTCGTGCGTTACACACACCACAGTTCCGGGGAATTCCTTCAAATGGCGCTCAAGCCACTGCACCGATTCAGCATCGAGGTGGTTGGTGGGCTCATCGAGAAGCAACATGTCGGGCTTGGAGAGCAGCAGGCGACACAACGCAACGCGGCGTTTTTCACCACCCGAAAGATTTTTTACATCGGCCTCTGCGGGCGGACAGCGCAATGCATCCATGGCTATTTCAATGGTGCGGTCGAGTTCCCAGGCATTGCAGGCATCGAGTTGATCTTGAACTCGCGCAGCCTCGTTGATGACCTTTTGCATTTCAGCATCATCAAGTGGCTCACACATCTTCATGTTGAGGTCTTCAAATTTCTGCAGAAGGGCTTTGGTTTCTGCGAAAGCCTCTTCGATGTTCTGCTGAACATTTTTCTCAGCGTTCAGCTCAGGCTCCTGAGGCAGGTAACCCACCTTGATGCCCTTAGCTGGAAAGGCCTCGCCCGAAAAGTTCGTGTCGACGCCCGCCATAATGCGCAAAAGAGTCGATTTACCGGCACCGTTGTTGCCAATGACTCCAATCTTGGCCCCCGGAAGGAAGGAAAGGTACATGCCTTTGATGATTTCCTTGCCATTGATGACCTTACGCAAGTTCACCATGTTGAAGATGTAATTTGCCATTCGGGGACTCCTGGGCTATTTTGAGGCAATATTAAGCAACCCCATTCGGGGCAGAAAGAGAGCCCAACGGTTATGTTGAACTTCTTTGCCAAGATCAAGAAGACCCTTAAGGTGTCGCGCCTGGCCTGCTTTGCACTCGCCACAGCCGCTCCGCTGAGCATTGCCAGGGCTCAAGACAACTCCCCGAAAAAACAGCCTTCAACCGAAGCTGCAGACGAAACCTATGCGTACTTCGCATCGGCACGCCTGCTTTCACCCGACCGCAAAACCGAACTGAGCGCCCAGGAAGTGAAGGTCAACCTGCGCGGCTCAACCTCAGTTGCTTTGCGCGGCCGCGGGATTCGAGTGGTTCTCGAAAGCGAGCCCAACCACTTTCGTAAAACTCAAATGCTGCGCATCTCGGCCAACAACGATGGTGCCCGCGTGGGCGGTGAAGTTGCCGCACTCAACGCCGGCATGTTCCGACTTGTACCGCACGATGAACACTCGTTCCTGTACACCGACAAAACCAAGGGTTGGATTCTTGAAGTAAAGCTCAAACCAACTCAATCCAGCACAAAATTAAAGATGCTTGATGAAAGAAAGTCCAAAATGCCGGTGCGCCGCGCTCCACGCCGACTCAAACGCTTGCCTGCTTGAAAATAAATCACTTGCCCGCTAGGGTTGGCGCACACAACAAGTTTTTAAAAACGGTTTTTGTCAGGAGCATCAAGGATGCGAAGCTCTCTGCTCTACCCTGCCCTGTTCCTTACGTGCATGCTGCCCTTCAGCTCGGCGTGGGCTGAACGAAATTACGGTGCTGCGGGCTGCGGCGTAGGTTCAGTGTTCGTGAAAAAAGAAGATTCACAGCTTCTTGCCGCGGGAATAAACTTCATGGCTCCTTCTGTGAGTGCGGCTACGGTCGTATACATGATTGCCGGAGGACAACCACTCGCGGTTGCAATGCTTGAAGCAGGTGGTCGCCGCGCGACAGCTGTAGCAGTAATTGTTGGTGCCCACCCCGCAATAGCCATGAGTCTTGGCACATCAAACTGTAAGCCCGATGCGCAAGAACTTGCTGTAGCCACGGAGCAAGAGCGGTTTATGTTTGTCAACTATGCGTCCCTCTCGAGAGAAGTCGCACAGGGTGACGGAACTCATCTGAGCACGCTCCTCGAACTCTTTGGTTGCCCCTCTTCGCAGCAAGAATCCTTGCGCAAAGTGGCACAAGCAGAACACGAACGTATTTTCGCCGCACCGGGTGCAGTAGCAGCATTAGACACAATGCGTGAAACACTTGCCAAACATGCAGATCTAGCTCAAGGCTGTAAGAACATCGCTGTTCCTCCATCGAAAGGAGCAACACGATGAACTCCGTGAAAACTCTCCTAAAGCAACTTGCCCCCGCAATTATAGCCCTTTTACCAATGCAGCTGCATGCACAGGCTACGCAAAACAAGTCGAATCAAAAATACAAAGCTCCTGCGTATGGAATGGCGGGCTGTGGACCTGCGAGCGTTATCTTCGCCGAAGAGAAAGTCAGAAATAATACATTCCTGCAAATGCTCGGCGCAACAACGAACTTGAATTTCTTAAATTTCTCATACACAGGGGCTCTCACCTCGGGCACCTCCAATTGCAATGATGCTGAGCTGAGTTCTGCAGAGGCGAAAAAGATTGAGCGCGAAGCATATGTTTCAATGAATCTCAACGAGCTCAACAAACAGGCTGCGCAAGGGGATGGAGCACATTTACGCGGACTCGCAGAAATAATTGGCTGCAGCAACGAGATTCAGTTTGAACTTTTTGCAGCTGTTGCACAAATGGAGCATTCCGAAATATTCTCCGACAGCAATGGCAGCAATGTTTCAAATCGCTTGATTGGCAAATTGAAGGACAGCGGCTCTCTCGAGTCATGTTTGAAAAGCAAGTGAATTCTCTTTAGGCACAAAAGAACGGACGCTTCTTATGGTTTCATCAAAACCAAGAACTCATCAATTTCTCCCCGACGCCCTGCAATAGAATTTATGGTACGTCGAGCCTTCACGCGACGCACATCCCAGTGGGCGTAGAGCTCAACGACATAGGGTGCCACAGAGTTCGAGAGTGCTACGTGTGCGCCTCGCGCAACAGCCTTGGCAAGCTCGTCGTGCAATCTTTTCTGCTCACTGCGATTGAATCCAACACTCGTGTAGGAATTAAACGATGAGGTGGCAGACAGAGGTTCGTAGGGCGGATCGCAGTAAAGGAAATCACCTTCTCCTGCCTGCGCAATGACCGTTGCAAAGTCTGCATTATTGATTTCTGCTTCAGCCAATCGGCGGCTGACCACACGGATATTTTCGCTATTATACAGTGCTGGGCACTTCTTACGGTGACCAAAAGGAACGTTGAACTGACCACGAGCATTCTGCCGGTAGAGCCCATTGAAGCCCGTTTTGTTCAGAAAGAGCGTGCGCGCAGCGCGAGCAACTGCGGTTCGCGGCGCTTGAGAGCGCAGCTCATAATAAAACTCTTTGGAATAGCATTGGGCGAATTCATCGAGCTGCTGCATAAGCTGGTCGGGCTTATCACGGATGACACAATACAGATTGAAGAGCTCAGGATTGAGCTCGTTCAACAGCGCACGAACTCCCGGACACAAACTAAAAAAAACCGCTCCACCACCCAAAAAAGGCTCGATGTAGCGGTCAAAGCTCTGCGGAAAATGTGGAACGAGTTGCTCCAGAAGAGCCGACTTACCCCCTGCCCACTTCAGAACCGGACGTGCCCGATCGCTGATGTTGAAAAGCATGGGTGTCTCCTTGAGGTGCAGAGCCGAACGACTCCAACACCATTTCAGGAGACCGTTCTGTCAACGACACTTTGTACCTGCTGCACCCTGAATTTCAAAGGGCAGCTCCAGCGTTTTGATGTCGAAAACAGCATCATTGAAGTCGATCCCAAGCTCGCGTGTGCGCGTCGGGTCATTTTTCGCGAGGGTGATACTCTCTGTCGGTTGATCCTCGAAGTGCACCCGGATCAATTTACCATTCCCAGATTGCGCCGCCTCGGTGAGCACAAAATGAACGCGATCGGAGGCCTTGTCGTGTGACCGAACGTGGCGCGGCGTCGATTCAAATGGACCATTGCAGGTCTGACCGATCTTCCTCCGCTCTGCGCACTCTGTGCCCACGTTCACGAACGATTCGATTTTCAGATTCAACACAGGACAATTCACACCATCAGGAATAGGAATACGCACGACTTTTCCAACCACACTGTTTTCCCTGGTGCAGGCGATGTCGAACGATTTTCCACCCAGTTCAACTTTTAGACAGTTGTTCCACCAGGCCTCGGGTTGAAGTCCCGTAACTTGAAGCACGATACTGCGACGCGGATCGGGAGAAGTTTCCTCTCTTTCCGGTGCTTTCTGCTGTTCTCCGTACTCAGGAGGCGACTTTTCCAACTCGTTGCCCGTGGGCGGGGGAGCGGGATTCTCGGAGCCGGCACCACGGAAATTACTGGAACCACAGGCCCACAAGGCAAAAGCCACAACGCCCGTGGCGGCTGCCAGCAGAATGCGTGGTACTGAAACTCCTAGTGATCTTCGGCCTCTGTGTTGCAAACTGGTCATCAGATTGATGCGGAACATGACGCACCCCCTCTCTCCTACCCAGGGCTGAGCAACATTCATGCCGCAACACTTTTGGTTCAGACGATGGCGGTCCGAGCAGGCAGCAACACGGCACGCACAGGCGAAGCGTCGAAGCCTTCAAGGCTGAGGGGCAAAGCAATGAGCGTATATTCGCCTTCGGGTACCTGATCGAGAACAAGTCCCTCGAGAACGGCAAGGTCATGCTCAAAGAGTGCCTGATGACTCTCGAGCTGCTTGGAGTCGTGGGGATCCACCGACGGCGTGTCGATACCCACCGTGCACACCCCACGCTGTGAAAGCCAAACAACGAGTTCTGGACTCAGCGAGGCGAAGTCATCGCGCCAGCGCTCAGGATTTGGGAAGGTTTGTGTGCGAAACAAAACCCGAGGAGCCGTGATACTTCGTCCGGCGAGATGCTCAGGAGAAATCCGCTGCTGGGGAAGGCTCAGTTGGACATGAATGACCTGACACAAACCCAGATAGCGGCGCAGATCGCGTCGCGAAATATCTTCCCCAGATGCATGATAGTGGCAGGGGGCGTCGGCATGTGCGCCAATATGAACAGTGCTTTCCAAAGCTGAAAGCATCAAGTGATGCCCCTGCTCAAAGCTCAAAAGCGTTTTCTGGCTCAGGGGAGTATCGCCCGGAAATACGGCTGTCCGGGGCGTGAGTTTTGGTGAAATATCGTATAGAAGACCCTGCATCGGCTCTCACCTCACAATTCCACTGCATGTGACCAGCTGGGAAAGGTCGTGTCAATGCTCTTCGATGTTTTCTTCTCCATTTGCCAGACACCCGTGAATGGCGTGATGCCTAACGAACGTGAGATGTTTCGCAATTTTTTTGAGCAGGTCGAAGCAGCAGATGATCTTGGCTATGGTGTTGCGTGGATTGCTGAAAGCCATCTCTCGTGCGAGGTGCAAAAGCACAATCCAGGTGCCGTGATTCCAAATTTTGTAGGCGAGATTGGTCTCAACACCGACGTACTGCTGCTCGCGCCCCACATTTTTGCCCGCACCAACAAAATTGAAATCGGTGCTGCTATTAAAAGCCTGTTCTGCAACGGCGGCCCCATTGCCCACGCTGAAGCGCTCAAGTCGTTCTTGAGCTTGCATCAATTTACCCCCGATGCACACCGCAAAATCCACCTTGGAGTCGCTGCCGGTCGTTTCCCGTTTTCAAGCGCGCCATTTGGAATCGTTCCGCGCAATGAGGCTGAAAAAAACGCTTGGCCTGCTCTAAAAGGCAAGATTTTTTCTGAGGCGCTCGAAATCTTTCTCAGATTCTTGCGGGGCGACGTGTTCTCATCGGCCGACGTGACGCCCACACTTCTCACTCGCCAAGACATGCGCAGCGACTCCGACTGGACTCGCGTCTGCGAAGCTGCAGGACAACCAGATGCAACTCAAATCCGCTTTGACAACCGCTGGACGTTTGCACGCACGGGAGTGATTCCGAAAGAAACTCCATTCGATGCGCTGCAACTTTACGTGGGCTCGCACGAGTCCAAAATTCAAGACTTCGCCAATACGCTGATGCCCTGTGGTGTGCTTAACTTGTCCATCACCCCGGGTGAGGAAATTGAACGTGCGCATGCCCGCATGCCCGCGACCTTTCACCCCGCAGGTGGAACCTGGCGTCGCTCCTTCATGCCGCGCACTGTTCTGGTTTTTCTCGATGCCACTCCCGGTTTGAGCTCAGCCCAGCAGAGCGCACGAGCCCACGAGAAGGCTCGAAAAGCGCTGAACACCTACTGGAATGCTCTTGAAGGCACCCTCGACCCAGCGCGTATCGAAAATGCAGTCAACAACGCGCTTGTGGGAAATGCCGTTGAAATCGCAACACAGCTCAAAGAGCGCTTTCACACAGACGACCGCCTGATGCTGTGGTTTGATTTCTTCAATCACAACAGCCAGGAGGTCATTACATCGATGCGCGACTTCCAACGCTTTGTCGCCCCCCTTGTAAACGGAAAGTAAAAATTATGACCTCAGCGGCTCTTTTTGATTTGAGTGGGCTCAACGCTCTGGTTTGCGGCGCATCACAGGGCATTGGCAAAGCCACTGCGCAGCTTTTGGCGCAACAGGGAGCGCGTGTTGTGTTGCTTGCGCGCAATCGTGAGGCACTCGAAAAGGTTCGCTCGACCCTTACCTCGCCAGAACAGCACCTCTGCGTTGCAGCCGATGTTTCACATGCCGTGGAACTCGATTCTGCTCTCGAGAACATTCTGAGCACCTGGGGAACAATCGATATTCTTATCAACAACGCCGGAGGCCCTGCCGCAGGGCCACTGCTTGAGGCTGAGCCGTCGGCTTTTGAAAGTGCGCTGCATACACATGTGCTGGCTCAGCTCCAGCTCTGCAAGAAGCTCGCCCCGGCCATGAGATCGAAACGCTTTGGCAGAATTATCAACGTCATTTCAACTTCAGTGCGCATACCGATCCCCAATCTGGGTGTGAGCAACACCATTCGCGCCGCCGTTGCGGGCTTCGCAAAGACCCTCTCTCAAGAGCTCGCTCCGCATGGCATTACGGTAAACAACGTTCTACCAGGTTACACCGAAACAGAACGCCTCTCAGCTTTGGCACAGGCATCCGCAACCCGCTCGGCCACCAGCCCCGAGGTCATTCGCGAGAACTGGCTCAAGCAGGTTCCCATGCATCGATTTGCACGTCCCGAGGAAGTGGCGGCTGCGCTTGCGTTCCTCGCCAGCCGTGAGGCTGGGTACATTACGGGTGTGAGTCTTCAGGTCGACGGTGGCCGCATTGGCGCGATCTGAGAATGTGGTACACTGCAAACAGTCGACACACGCACGCTAACGCCACGATGCCATGGAAGGCGCAAAATCATGTGGACTCTCTATCAACACCACAAAGGTATGCATTACCTGGCGCTCGGAAAATCACTTCACTCCGAGACTTTCGAACCACATACGGTGTATCTCGCGCTGTACGACAATCCGCGCAATGATTTATGGATTCGACCGAGTAACATGTTCGATGACAACGGCGGTCCGCGCGGAAGCAAGCGGTTCACCCCGCTCGCCCGCATCCGTCCTTTGGCGCTCGACGAAAGCAGCAATGTTTTGCCCTTTGGCTTCGATGCGTGGGGCGCTGGCCGCACACTCAACGAATTTGTTGATTCCTACGCCACGAACAAAAACCACCTGCGTGGGCAGCGTTACGTCTTGGAGAATCTCGAAGGCGCTCCACTTGCGACACTCAATACACTGCGCTTTACACCTGAGCTCACCGGATTAGCCTGGTTAGCCACACACCCCGAACACCGAAAACAAGGGCACGCAACACTGCTGATGTTTGCGGTGATGGCTCTGCTACGCTTTGAACAATCTGATATGTGCTTTGCACTCCATTCAGAAATCGGCATCCGCTACTATGAGCGATTTGGATTTGAAAAAGCGTCTGTCGACCACCAACACTTTGAAAAATCAGTGGCGATGGTCGCCTCAACAGGCCAGGCCGCTGCCGGACTCGACGCGGTCTTGAAGGAATTCTTCTAAGCTGCATTCAAAGCGGCTCTCCCTCAGGAAAAACCTCGCAATTAAAGTGAGTTAAAAAAAAAAAGAACCGTAGTTCTATCGGGGGCAGTAAGCCCCCGATAGAACTTAGTCCAGTTTGTCAACAATAAAAACAAATAATTACAGTCTTTTAAAAACAATCGCTAGCCATTCCTTCGTGCGCCCTCAAGAGTTTCATCAATCGAGCCGACCCAACCGGTATGTCTAGTCATAGTCAGCGGAAGAGGAGTCCGAGGATGAAACACACAAAATGATTCGCTATGCGTCGCTGCCGGTGGTTTTATCTGCGCTGGGTGTGATTGGTGCAAGTTGCGGAAATCGGCAGACGCAAGTTAACTCGGCGACCTCATTAGCGGCCAAGCTACAGAAAGCCAGTAACGCAGCCGGTACCACAGCCCAAAATACCAAGGTCACCGTTGAACTCGACAAATTGAAAAGAGAGCTGCGCGAGGCCACCGAGTTCTGGAAACTAAGCCTCGCCGAAGAATCGAAAGAGCGAAAGGCGGCCGACGCGGACATCCGCTCAAACGTTCTCGAACTCGAAAAAAAGCTTGCAGCTTTGCAAACCCAGCTTGCTGCAGAAATCAAAGCACTGGACGAAAAACTGACCAATGAGTTCAACAAAAAACTTGCTGACCAAAAGAAAGAGCTGACAGACCAAATCAACAAAGAAACCCAAGAGCGTCGGGATGCCATCAAGGAAATCGAGGATAACCTGAATGCGGAGAACCCTGCAGCGAGCAAGTTTGCAATCATCAAGAACTTCCAATCTGAAATAACGAGCTTGCGCAGCCGGATCTCAACCGCAGAGGCCGAGTTGGCCAAGCAAGGGCAGCAGATTGTTGACCAGGCCAAATCGCTGAAGGCTTTGGATGACCGCATGAACAAAACTGAAGAGCAGTTGCGTGCGGAGAGCATTGATTCCATCAAACCAGACCTGCTCACTGCACTTGAGGCACTTGAAGCTCAGAAAACAATGGAAGTGGCAGCTCACGACGCCAGTATGGGCGCCTACAGCAATCCGAAACTACAGGAACGTATTGATCGCATCAGCTTCCTGAAATCAGCAGACGGTGCGCTCCCCGAAGCTGAACGGCAAGCACTTGAAAACCATTTGAACAACAATGCGGGCGAGCGTTCGGCACTTATCGCAATTGCGCGCAAGCATACTGAAACTAAGCTCCGCAAGACGATTGAAGCTAAAGCTGCCGAGGCACACGCAAACGATGAAGCATTGCGCAAACAATTGGTCTCGAGCAACCTCAAACTCGTTGAGGCCATGGTCGCCGGTGATAACGCTTTGCGTGAACAGGTCAATGCGAAGATCAATGCCGAAGCACGCCGCCGCTCGGAAGAAATGCAATCACTGCGCGAGCACATTGAATCGACCTATGCTAAATCGGTCGACCTGGTGATGCTCACCAACGTCGTGAATGGTCTTTCCAACTCGCTCAACATCCTCGATAAAAAAGTCGACGAGAATGATGAGCGGCTCGACCAAAAAATTCGCCAAACGCGCACAACACTTAACGCAAAGATTGAATCGGTGAAAGCCGATGTTTCTTCTCTGCGCGGAGAATTTGTTTCACACGTCACTGAATACAAAGAAAAAGTGAAAGAGCTATCTGCGGAAACAAAAAAGGCTGCAAGCGATGTGCGCCGCGAACTGCTGGTCAGCCAGGCATTCAACCAGGGCAAGCTCGAAGAGAGCATTGGCCGCCTGAACTCCAAGCTCACCAACGCAGAATTTTTTGCGCGCGAGACTCGCGATTCGCTTGCAGTGAAAATTGTTGAGCTCGAACGCCGCGACAGCGAGCTCAACGATGACATTCGCTCTGCACGTAAAGATGCAACCGCAGAGCTCAATAAAGCTATTGCAGCTGAACAGAAAGAACGCATGCTGATTGCGAATGACCTCAAGAGCCTCCAACAGGAGGTCGAACGCGTAAGCGCTGTTGCTTCGCAGGCATTGAACATGTCCTTGGCAAACGAGCAAGCCATTGCGGGTGTGAGCGCAGATCTGAAAAAATTGGATGAGAAAACCCAGAGCATGCTCTCCAATCTCAAAAACCAGATGGAAGAAGACCTTGCCAAAGTGCGCGCTGACGCCACTGCAATCATGCAGGGTCTGGGTATCGACACTCAAAAGCAGTTCACCGCAACCGCATCGCAGCTCGCTGAATCAAAACAAAAGCGCGACGGTCTGTTGATGGAACTCGGCCGCCTCATTCATAAAGGCCTCTCAAGTTCTTCGAATGCAATTGTCCGTGATTCGGCTGCTAAGAAATCGGAAGAATTTGTGCAAGCTGTGGCCAGAACGAATGCACAGAGCGGCAGTGTCAGCTTGGGTGCACCTTGGCACGAAATTCTTTCGAACAAGGTCAACGACCTGCAGAAAATCTTTGGAGTTATTGAGAGCGAGTTCCTGCTCGCCATCGACTACGCCGAAGTTTCTGGCGATGAACAGAAAGTGGCCGATCTGCATGCAATGAACAAGAGCTTCATTGAGAAGGTTCTCAAGCCCAATGTCTGTGCTGACGTTGTTATGGGCTACGAAGCCAAAATCACAGACAGCTCCTACCAAGGCATGGTCGGCCACCTTTTCTCAAGTGTTGGCGGTAAGGAATTCTGGGCGCATTTGTCGAGAACTTATGTTCAGATGATGCTCTCTGCCCCCCGTTCGGGCGACTTGGAGTTCGATAAAGTCTTCGCAGGTCAGAAACCTCTGACTGACGGGCAAAGCTTCCAGTCTGCGCTGGCAGTGTCGGCAGCGCCAAACCTGAGCGTGGGAAGCTCTTACGATGAAGCGACCCGCCCGGAACTCAAGTGCCGCAATGCTATCAACGATTGGTCGAAAGAGGTGTTGTTTGGCAGCAGCGACATGAGTGTGCGCTTGCGGAAAAATCTTGCTGAACGTTTGACTCTGAAGAAAGTGATTGACGAAAGACGACTTGATGTTGCTTATGCCGCTCTGAAAGAGCCCGCAGAGGCCATTGAAAATAGAGCTGCAGAATACCTAAAGCCTGCGTTCAACAACGACACCCAAAAGGCGATGAACTTCGTTCGAGCCGGAGATTCCGCGCAACCCGCTTTCACTGTAGGGGCAGCTCAGGTTATTCGTGAGCTCATCCAAGTGAACGGGCAGATTCAATCGGTGGAAAGCAACTACCGCCACCTGTCTGGCGTCGCAGAAACTGCGAACAAGGAAGGCGCAACCATCACCGCCCAGCTCAGCAGCCTGCGCGAGAAAATCAACCAATTTGAAACCGTTCAAAACAAAGTGAAAGATCTCGAAGGCAAGGTTGGTAAAATCGGAAACGCCGTAGGTATGAACTTCGGTATGATTGCTGCAATGGCAGCGCGCCTGGGTTACACCGACCTCGTTGACAAAGCCAAGGCTGAAGTCGCTAAGCTTGAAGCAGCTGAGTTGACTAAGGCCGATCCGGCACTGTTCCTGCCGAAGGGCTGCAAGGCAACTTCGCACTTCTTCAATTATGCCAATGAAGGTCAGCCACTGCAGCGTTGCGACTCCGGTGTGAGTGCAGGCAACGGCAACATGGGCGACAACGGCCAATGCCGTTCGACACGAACCATCACCACCACAACCAACACCAACACTAACGTTCACACCCAGACCATCAACCAGACCACCAACTTCGCCACTTATGGCGCCGTGCACTGGCTGAACACACGTGGTCGCTATTGGGATGGACGCCGTTGGTGGTCGTGGTGGCGCGGAGGTACCAGTTGGCAGTTCCTGGGCTATACGAGTTCAACGAGCACACAGGTTCAGCGCACTGTAACATCTTCGACCTCAACAAGCGTTGACACCACGATGCAAGAGGCTTTTGTGGGTGTCCTGCGCTCGCCCTGGTTAAGCCCACTTGATGCGACAGGTCAGGCCATTTTGCGCCGCCCTGCAGGTGCGCCTTTCCCTGCGGATCGCAAGACAATGATTGGTTTGCGCATCTTCGGTAATGCTGTGAAGTGGAAGATCGAAGATATTGAGTCAGGGCGAAATATCATTGTGAACGCTGAAGACTTCCGCGTGGCCGACACAGCCAACGGACTTGTGTATGAAATTCCAGCGTCGATGTTCCTGGCCAAAACCAACGGTCAGGCAGGCTTCACTGAGACCGCCAAAATCACCGCGATGATTGATGACAACACTCCTGACAAGCAGGGTGGCCAGAATGCAGCAACATGCTTGCATAGCATGAACGGTGGTACTCACAATGTGAACCGCTACACCTCGAGCAGCTCAAGCAGCAGTGGTGTTTCGTACTCCACAAACTGGGGCGGTACGTACTACAACTACGGCTACCAAGGTGTGCAGTGGTACACGAGCCCAATTGTTCTCGACCTGACCGGTAAGGGCAACATTTCAACCGTGGCGCCTCAGTTGAGCAGAGCAATGTTCGACCTCGAAGGTTCGGGCAAGAGGAGCAAAGTGGGTTGGATTGAAAATGGATCTGGTTTGCTGGCACTCGACCTGAACGGAAATGGCAAAATTGATTCAGGTCGTGAGCTGTTCGGAGATGCAACTCTGCTCAAGACGGGTGGAAAGGCCAGCAACGGTTATCTTGCACTGGCTCAACACGATTACAACAACGACGGAGTGATCGACAAAAAGGATAAAATCTACAGCAAACTGCTTGTTTGGGTTGACGCCAACGGCGATGCCGTAACACAGAAAGGTGAGCTCAAGCCGCTCCAGGCACTTGGCATCACCGGAATCGGTGTGGGCTACGAAGACACGCACGCAGATGAGCGTATTCACCACAACAACAAAATCGCCCGCAACCTTGTTCTCTACAAAGGTAAGTTCTTTGGTTCAATGTGCCCAAGCGGTGGATGTCGCAGCTATGACGTGTACTTCGGCTACGACACCCTCACCAAACCGGTTGCAGCAAAATGAGATTACTTCTGGTTCGGACAGGGAAGTCCGCAATCGGAGTTCTGACTCTGGCCTTCCTGTGCTCCTGTGGCAGCCGTACGCGTGAAATCCCTCTGCGAGGAACCTTCCTCGTGGAGGGCTTGCTCGTCGCTCCAGAGAGCAATTCGCAGCTTTTCACAACGTCCAAATTCACTTTTAACTGGATTGACCGCAACGGTCAGCGCCAGCCCCTCAGTGAGATTCAGTTCGACAAATCCACAGGAAAGTTTTCGTTTGAATTCAGACGTGAAAACCTTATCCGCAGGCTCGGAACATCAACCCCGGAAATCAATGCACTGATGGGAACAGTGCGACCTCTCGAACGACTCTCAACCCTTGGCTATGAACAAAATGAAACTGGCTACATTCGACTTGAGGCACATTCAGAAGTCAGCAACAACAGCTCAGGCGAAATCAGTTTCTACAACCAGCGGGTCGCTGGTCTACCCATGACCGCAAGCTTCAGCACGAACAGAACTTTGAATATCGGCAGCAGCAGTCTTGCCAACAGCAAGGTTGGTACACTTAAGGTGAAGGTGATCAATGCACAGGGTGCGGTTATCCCAAACGCAGCGGTGAGTGTCGTTCCACTGAATGTGTTTGGCGTGAATGAACAGGATGTGCGCCCCTTCGATTTTTCACAGCAGCCCAACTACATTCCAATCAGTTCACAAACAGGGACGGATGGCCTGGCAACCGTGTGGCCTATTCCGACTGCGAACAAAGACACGAAGTTCCAGGTCAGCGTCAATCACCCCGACTACTGCACCCAAGCCAGCCAACCAGCAACACACGCAACCACACTCTCAACACTCGAAATTGCACTGACCCCCTGCACCCCTGAACAGCGCAGTAATGCGCAGATCGATTGGGAGGTGAATGCTCCCAAGGATGTCTTTGTTTCTACAGCGGGCGAAGGGGTCTTTCCGGCTGGCACTCTATTTACCAACAAAAACCAAATTGAACTTCAACTCACAAACAAAAGCTCCCTTCTGCGTGGGGTCACTGTGACAGTTTACAAGGGAACATCTGCGGACGCAGAGGCTCTCACACCTCAGGAGTTCCTCACCTTTGCCAATAGAATTTTGGTGAACTTGCCTCAGGTGTACGCTGGTGGAACCCAAAATGGTTCGTTCTTTATTAGCCTCAAAGCGCGTTTGAACGATGACGATCGTGCGGCTGGCCGCACTGAGTTTGTCAAAACACTTGTGGGCGACAAACTCGTAGGCGAAATGCCCGAGGTCGACAAAGCACTGTTTACGGTCACAAGCCCGGCAGGGGTAACAAATAAGATTTCTGGATTCAATGATGTTCCGTTCACAGTGCGCTTTAATGCATGTACGCCGGGCAAGAAAATCGGCGTGCTTGTGACCAACAATGGAATTAACAATCCCAACGGCGACGCAAAAATAGTAAAGTTCCAGGACTGCAACACCGGCGGCAACACCTTCTACTTCAAAGACGTCAGCTATGCATTCAATGACATTGGTGGGAACAAAGTGATGCAACTTTTCCACACCGATCGCTACTCGAACGAGAGCAAAGACGACACCGATGCAACAAGCTACAAGAACAGGATTACCAATCTGCACTTAGACTTTGGTCGACCTTTGGTTTCCTCCGCGCCACTTGGTAGCATTACGGCGATCATCTCAGGCACAACAACCGTTCCGGTCATCGACGCCGCAACGGTCGTTCAATTGACCCCCGCAAACGTCAGCTCACATTTTTTCGCTTTCAGAAACAATCAATGTCAGAACGTAAATTCTTCCGGTGACCCCGACATTGCCAACCCCGATGGCTCGGGAACAACCGGAACTCAAATCTCCAAATTTTACGTGGGAGCGAGCACCAACTACAGCAACATGGTCTCGCGCGCAGTTTCCTGCGCTACCGACAAAATGGCTCTCTCCTCAGATTCGATTAGTTTTCCGGCTAACACAGCGGCGAACGCATCTCTGACTGCAACTTTCTTCGATGATGCAGGAAACGCAGGCACGGGAACACTGACCATTCCACCCTGCGTTGCTGGCACCCCCGATTCAACAAACACACCATCACTGGTCTGCTGGCGCCCCAACTGACTCCCGATTGACTCAACTGTCTGGACAGCGTGTGCGTTTACCCTAAAATTAGATTTAGTCCGTATTGGGGGAGCATGTGCGGCTCAACGCGCGCAAAAGAAGAGCGATGACCTGGGCTGCGGCAGTTTCATTTCTGCTGCATGCTCGTGCACAGGATTTTTCTCTTCCTTCGCCGCTCGGTGGTTCGGCGCCCGTGGGCAACCCCGGGACTTTTGCAGACACAGAGGCTCCGACCCCAGCACCCACACCGACCCCAGCACCTGTTCAACAGCCACCTCAACAAGCAGCTCCTCAGCCGAACACCCAGTCGCCTGCTCAGCCGGCACTACAAGGTGATGACAAGCCTTCAGGGAAAGAGCCTGTGCGGAATCCAAAGGATCCGCGCCGCTTGAAGCCGAAGAGTAAAAGCGAATCAAAAGACACAAAAGACCGTCAAGAGCCCACTGAAATTAACGTGAGCAAAGACTCCACAAAGAACGCTCCCACAGAAAACAAAATCCCCAAAACCGTTATCCGTGGAATTATTGATGGCAAACTTCGCTTCAATCCGAAAGAATTCAGCGATCTCAAAAAAGGCCAGGTCTTACTTGTTGAAAGCAAGAATGCTGGCGAAGTCGCCGCACGCGTTGAGGTCACAGCCATCAACAACGGCAGAACAAGTGCTGCTGCGAAGGTTGTTAAACCTGAGGCTGTCAAAGAGGCCTCGGATCTGGTTGGCCTAACCCTTTGGCGAGAGTCCGACTTCAATACGAAATATGCACAAAGCGATATCGCAGCGGTCATTGCCCCCAAGCCCATTCTTGGGCGGAATCATCTTATTGCGATGCACTTGAATTTCGTGGCAGCAACGTCAAGTGCTGCAAACGTCATGACCGGGCTCGACCTCAATCAGGAGACTCAATCCTTCGCAGTGGGACTGGAGGGTTTTCTCCCCGAGGATATGCCGAAGTTTCTCGACAATAAGCTGGGCGTGAGGCTCTCATACGCACAAAGTCTTCCCTCAACTGTCGTTGGTCGCGTTGCATCGACCGACGAAACCCAAACCTTCAAATTGACCACAAACGAAATCAAAGCCGCGCTGATTTACAAGTCACGCGCAAAGAGCGGATCGCTATCGCAGTGGTGGGGCACACTCGGCTACACAATGAGCAATACCAACGCAGCCTGGGAAACCAATGTGGGTAGCGGTAACACTGAGCTCAGCCTGTCGTTGCAGGGTCTGGAATTTGGATTGGGTGGAGATTTTTCACCTCTACCGTTTCTTTATCTCGGCGCAGACTTTGTCGCCGGCATCCCACAGAAGTGGACTTCAAAGGATTCAGGCAACAGCGTCGGGCGCGAAGGCTCCTGGAGCATGTATTTGCCATCGGCCTACACAGAGCTCCGCTATCCCATGGGGGCGGCTAAGAAAGACCTGTTCACCTTGCAGGTTAAAGGTGGTTTGAGCATCGACCAAGTTCAGACAAGCTCGAGTGCTTCTGCAAAAAAAGAAAACTTTACCACACCTGTTTTTCTTGTAGGCGTTGGGTATTTTACAAAGTAATTCTGCAGTTGAAGGAATGGCTCGATGCTAAAGAAGATTATGCCGGACTTCTATTTTCACGCACGCATGGCTGCGCACTCTGAACTCAAAGGCAAGCTTTTCCCTCAGGCTCTCAGCAATTCCAAGCCCACCAAAGAGTGGAACTGTGAGGTACAAACCACGCGAGAGAGCAACGAGATTGACTACTCTGATTTTCTCACCGAACTCAAAAACGTGGTCAGCTCCATGTGCGACGCTCTGGGAACGCGTGGTCCACTCGAATTCCGTATCGAGTCGCTTTGGATGAACGTCTACAATAAAGGTCATTGGCAGGAGCTACATCACCATGCCAGCCCAAACAACAACCTTTCTTTTTGTTATTTTGTAAACCTGAAACCACAAACTGATGCGCATTTCTTCTTTCAGAACGACCGATCTGTGAATTATTCGGCCGCAGGTTTGCACCAGGTTTTCAATTTGGTTGAGAACATGGAAATTGCCGAATCCACTTTTTTGCAGGTCGCCGAGGGCGACCTCATCGTGTTTCCGAGTCACTTGCGCCATGGTGTGAGTCTGCAGCGAGAAAACAGCAACCGCTGCACACTCTCTGGCAATCTTCTCGTTCTTCCCCAGAGCTAAAAAGCTAAGCCGGAATCAAACCAAACCACGTAAGAGCAGCGCTTTGATGGTGTGGAGGCGGTTTTCAGCCTGTTCAAACACTAGGCTTCGTTCACCTTCGAACACCTCATGGCTCACCTCAAATCCCTTGTTTGCTGGCAAGCAGTGCAAGAAAACTGTTTCAGCCTTGCCCGTAGCCTTCATGAGTTCTGCATTGACTTGGTAAGGTCGCAATTCAGTTATGCGATCGCCCGCTCCCGGCTGATTTTCAAATCCCATTGAAATCCAGACATCGGTATACAAAACGTCTGCGTGCCGTACAGCTGCTGTTGGATTGTTTTCGAAGGTTAAAGTTGATCCGGTCTTCTCACAGTGCAGCATTGCCTGTGCGACATATTCTTTGGCAGGCCAGTACTTTTCAGGTGCCGCAACCACAAAGTGTGCACCAACCATTGCACAGGCCACCATCAGCGAGTTCGCAACATTGTTTGCAGCATCGCCTAAATAAACGACTCGCAGACCAGCAAGGTGTGAAAAGTGCTCCTCGAGGGTCATGAGATCAGCTACAGCTTGAGTTGGATGCTCTTCATCGGTCAGAGCATTCCACACGGGAACACCAGAAAGTTGAGCGAGAGTCTCTGCTGTTTTTTGAGCATAGCCACGGTAGACCAAACCATCAAAGAAACGCCCCAACACGCGAGCGGTATCTTCAAGCGATTCCTTCTTGCCAAAATGAATGTCATCTTTCCCTAGAAATTCAACCTGTGCGCCTTCATCTTTGCAGGCAACAGCAAATGAACAGCGCGTGCGTGTGCTGAGTTTTTCGAACAAAAGCGCGATATTTTTGTGTTTGAGACGCTGCGGAAAGACGCCTGCACGTTTCTCTTGCTTCAATTCACGCGCCATTTGTAACAGCTCGCGCAGTTCTGGAGTGCTCACATCGTTTAAGCTCAAAAAAGATTTGTGCGGAAATAAGCTCACGTTCAATGCTCCTGAAGAAGTGGAAAAGGAGATTCAATTTTGTCTTTTGCCGACAAAGCCATAACCCAAGAATCGAGTGCAAAAGGCGAATCCAGAAATGGAATACCGTGCTGGATGGCCAATGCTCCAATTCGCTCAGCACACATTCTGAGGTGATCACTTGCATTTTCAGTACAGAAGAAAACCAGCGCGAGTTCTCCCTGCATCAGTGCCTGGGATGCAGATTCCTCATCGCCACCCAAAGACAACTTCAAGCCAATTTCACGAACAAGAACATTCAAGGGAGCATCCAACTTGTGCAGCTGCTGTGGCTCGCACAGAATGAAAACCTGCCCCCGGCATTTGAGTTGCCATCCTGCAGCTTGGTATGCCCGAGCCAACGCGAGTCCAGGGCTCGAAGCTCGCCCCATGACCTCCCCAATGGAGCGCATCTCAGGCCCCAGTCGAGGACTCACACCGGGAAACTTATGAAACGGAAACACCGGCGCCTTTACCGCATAGCACGGGTTTGCCGGCGGTCGTTTCTCAGCAGTCAGCGAGGCCAATGGAACTCCCAGTGCGACAAGCGTTCCCCACTCTGCCAGAGGAATGCCCGTGGCCTTGGATACGAATGGTACACTGCGCGAACTGCGCGGGTTTACCTCAATAACAAAGAGTTTCTCGGCATGCCGTGCCAATTGCACGTTCAGCAACCCGCACACACCGAGCTGCAGAGCCATATTTGTGCACACACGCCGAATCTCGGCTTGGGTTTGTGCATCCGTGCGCAAACAAGGAATGATGCTAACAGAGTCACCGGAGTGAATGCCAGCCTCCTCGACATGCTCCATGATGGCGGGAATAAAAACATCCTGCCCATCGCAAACCAAATCAATATCATACTCGATTGCTCCAGCAAGATAGCGATCAAGTAAGACCGGTTTGCCTTGCGAAACGTCGAGTGCGGCACTCAGGGATTCCTGCAGTTCCTGCTCGTTCCAAACAACACGCATAGCTTGCCCGCCCAAGACATATGACGGGCGCACAAGCAGCGGGAAGCCCAGCTTCTGCGCTTTCGCAAGACAGTCGTTGTGCTCGGTGCCGGTTGCCCAGGCAGGCACATCAACCCCCGCACGCGACACAAACTCTCCAAAAGCCATCCTGTTCTCGGCGAGCTCAATGACCTCTTGCGGTGTTCCGAGAATCCGAAAGCCCGCCTTGAGAATTGCAGGCGCAAGCTTCAAAGGGCTTTGTCCTCCAAATTGCACAAACACACCTTCAGGCCACTCTGCACGTAGAATGTCGAGGACGTCCTCTTCGTGCAATGGCTCAACAAAGAGTTTATCGCTCACGAGGTTGTCTGTGCTCACCGTTTCTGGATTACAGTTGATGAGAATGACCTCATAGCCCAGCGACTGCGCTGCACGAACGGCGTGCACGCAGGAATAATCAAACTCAACCCCCTGCCCGATACGATTAGGTCCGCTACCAAGAATGACTATTTTTTTCTTGGCGGAGGGAATGTTGTCGTTGTGTTGATCCCAGGTCTTGTAAAAATAAGGAGTGACTGCCTCAAACTCGGCAGCGCAAGAGTCAACCATTTTGAAGGTTGGCTTCAAGCCATTTTCACTCAGAAGAGCCTCGACCTCGGATTCTTTCACTCCGGAGAAGCGGGCAATGGCTGCATTGGTAAAGCCATCTTGCTTAGCCTTGTGAACAAGTTTCAGAGACAGAGGTTCATGCTTGAGTCGCTCTTCAAGCTCAAAAAGCTCACGCATTTGAAACAGAAACCATTTTGAAATTCCCGTTTGGATGTGGAGCGTTTCAACCGAACTCCCGGCACGGAGTGCTGACTTGATGGCGGGAAAAAGGAGTGGTGTGGGTGCCGAGAACTGCGCGCGGCAATCCACTCCCTCGGGTGCATCGGGCCAACCGTCGTAACCCAACTCGAGCGAACGCCAGGCTTTCTGAAATGCATCACGGAAGGTTCGTCCGAAGGCAAGAACCTCTCCTACAGATTTCATCTGTACGCCTAAGGTCTGCGAGGCTCCCCGATACTTGGCAAAATCCCAGCGTGGTATTTTAACCACGACGTAGTCAATTGCAGGCTCAAAGGCTGCCGTAGTCTGCCCTGTGATTTCATTTTTGAGGTCGGCGAGCACCATTCCCACAGCCAGTTTTGCAGCGAGACGTGCAATGGGATAACCCGTTGCCTTGGAGACCAAAGCAGAGCTGCGCGACACTCGCGGGTTCATTTCTATGACAACAATTTTCCCTGTGGTTGGATGAATGGCGAACTGGATATTCGCACCACCTGTTTCCATACCAACTCGCTCGAAGATATTTTTAGCCTGGTTCCTGAGCTGTTGATATTCCCGGTCGGTGAGGGTCATGCAGGGCGCACAGGTGATGCTGTCGCCGGTATGCACGCCCATTGGATTGATGTTCTCCACACCGCACACGACCACAAAGGTACCAGCAGCATCGCGCATGACCTCAAGCTCGTATTCTTTCCAACCGACGATCGATTCCTCAATCACAACCTCGGCGCTCACATTCGGCAGAAAAACACGCTCTAAGAGCGCATTGAATTCCTCGGAAGAATGCACAACCCCACCACCGGCACCACCCAGAGTAAAGGAAGAGCGCACAACCAGCGGAAATGAGAGCTCAGCCGCAATTGCAAGCGCCCGTGCAGCACTTGAAGCAACATCGCCGCGGATGACCGCGTAACCCAATTCAACAAGCATATTTCGAAAGGCACGCCGATCTTCAGTGAGAATAACCGTCTCGGCGCTCACACCCAGTGCTTTTATTCCCAAGCGGCTGAGATGCCCCAGCCTATTGAGTTCGAGGAAAAGGTTCAGAGCCACTTGGCCTCCCACCGTGGGCAAGAGAGCATCTGGCTTCTCAATTTCCAAAATCGAGAGCACACTTTCGACGCTGAGCGGCTCGATATAAACGCGATCGGCGGTCGATGCATCGGTCATGATGGTTGCCGGATTAGAATTTACAAGAACCACGCTGTAGCCAAGCTCGCGCAGAGCAATGCAAGCTTGAGTTCCAGAATAGTCGAACTCACACCCCTGGCCGATTTGAATTGGGCCTGAACCGAGAACGAGAATCTTTTTGACGTCAGTGCGCGCGGGCATGGCGATGCTCCTTCAGCATGTGCAGAAAGACTTGGAAAAGAGGCTTTGCATCTTCTGGACCTGGATTACATTCCGGGTGAAACTGAACCGAGAAAATCGGGTGTCTGCGATGTCGCATCCCAGCCACCGTTGAATCGTTCATGTGTTTATGAGTCACCACAAACTCACTTGCGATAGATGATTCAAGAACATGATAATTATGATTTTGAGAGGTGATCATCACCGTACCTGCGGGCAAACCAGCCAACTCCACCAGACTGAGAACGGGATGGTTGACGGCATGGTGACCAAACTCGAGCTTGGCCGTCTCACCGCCAAATGCGAGCGCAATCAGTTGGTGCCCCAAGCAAATTCCGAACGTCGGCAACTGGGGGGCGAAGAAGCGAATAAGCTCAAGTACACCTGAGTGCTGCGCAAGTTGCCTCGGGCAGCCAGGACCATTCCCAAAAAAAAGGCCATCCGGACGGATGGCCTGAATATCAGCAACACGGGCGTCTGGACCCACAACGTGGATATCCAGACCCAAGGCCTCAAGGTCGTCGAATATTCCTCGTTTCATTCCGCAGTCCACAGCAACAATACGAAATTCTTTTTCACCTGATCGAGACAAATTCTCATTCCGGCTCTGTGCCCAAGAAAAAGACCTCGTTTGTGAAACGAGGTCTCTCAGGGAAATATCGATGCTTCGCCCAAGTTTCTGCTGAAGTGAAACGCGGTCGAAATCGGAGGTCGACAGAATGGCCCGCATCGATCCTCGCTGGCGCAAACGCTGCGCGAGAAAGCGGGTATCAATATCCGTGAGAGCGCACTTCCCCTTCTCTTTCAGAAACTCCTCAAGGGTAGCCCGTGCACGCCAGTTGTCGCGCGCCAGTGAAAAATCACGACACAAAAATCCTTCAGCGCAGAGTGTACGAGACTCAGCATCGAACCCCGTGATTCCAGTGTTGCCAATGTGGCTGGTGGTAAAAAGAACAAATTGCCCTGCATATGAGGGGTCGGTGAGAACTTCCTCGTAGCCACTCATGGCCGTGTTGAAAACAACCTCTGCCACAGTTTCACATGCAGCACCCAGTGCGTTTCCAACCACAAACGTACCATCGTCCATTAGAAAGCTTGCACGCACGGCCGATTACCTCATGCTGAAGTTAAATTGCATGAAGCTAGAGTCTTCGTTTTAAAAAAGTCAACTCAAACCCGAATCTTGAAAATTTGAGCTTGTTAAATTGTGCTTTCTAATCCGTGCCGCCTTGGTTTTGAGTGTGGAAGCGACATTCAGAGCCACAACAGTGCAAAGTCAACGATTTTTAGCTTAAAAAAACTTAATATTTTCGTAGTTATAATTATAAATCCAGCAAGTTATCCATATTTTCTAAAGATGACCTGAAAAATTCCGAAAAGCTTTCAGTTGTTTTGCTCGCAGTGATATTTGTCGGAGGATTTCATGAAAAAGGGACTCCAACTGCTCCCCTTGTTGCTTATTGGTTGCTCCGCGGATTTGCCCGAAGCTGCCAAGAAGGCTCAACGCGAAGCTCAGATATCAGCTGCTGCGGACAGCAAGAATTCGCTCACAAAGACACCCGCACTGAGATTCTCGGAGCTCCATACCCTCAAAACAGAAAACGACGCAATGTGCTTGCGTGTTCAAAAGCAACGGATTGAGTGCCCGCTCGCGGTTCCGCTTATTCCTGGCGACAGCGAGAAGGTGCTTGGCTGCGTTTCCGGTGTTGGCGATGACGCGAAGGTGCCCGTAGAGTTCAAGTTGGACGTCCAACCGCCACCAGGCACTAAAATTTATTTGACTACAAAAGGCGGCACCTGGCGCACGCAGGAGCTCGGAGGAGGCACGGGACAAAAACTTGTTTGGGGACCAAAATCACCGGACAGCTGTAATCCAAATCTGCGTGTGAATCCGGCCAGCATTCAAGGCAAACTCCGTTCGCCCAAGTTAATTGAGCTCTCCGACCTCGAAGTCGTGGCTGTGCCCGATGACAAGAGCCAATGCTACTCGACCCGCAACCGCCTCAATGAATTTGGTGTGTTTGAACTTTCGGTCAACAATGAAATTGTTTTCAAGAGACCAGATCTCAGCTTTAGTGGCGGAAGCTATTCCGTGAGCCTCTCCTCTCTCGATAAATACCTGGCCAGCCCGAAGTGCGTTGTTCCGACTTCAGAGCTTGAAGCACTCTTTGCCGAAGCAAAAGCGGCTGCCCCTGCACCCAAGGCCGCAGGAGCAATTCCTCCGGGTGTAGACGAAGAGCACGCACGCGAAACTGCGCGCAATCAAAGCCTGCGACTCGCACTCACGGGTCAAGAGAAATTAGGCTGCTGGGCGTTTGCAAAAATTGAGAAGCTAGAAGTCAAAATCGATGGCGCTGCTGTGGCGCGTGCCTCGCTTGGTAATGGTGGACAGCTGAAAAATGAGGGCAACGCCAAAGGCTACAACTTCTATTTCGGTCGCGGTATCACCCATTCTATTGCAGAAGAGAACGGTGTGTTCAAGCCTGGTGGTGGTTTTGTCAGCGCGGCATTCTCAGACAAAGAAATCCAGGAACTCAACTTTCTGCGCATCACCCGCGAAGGAAACTCGTTCGACAACGAAGAGTATACCTACTCCTATGGATGTGGATTATTTGGTTGGGGAACCTGCACCGGTCGAAGCTACCGTCGCTATGAGACCAACCGCCGCAGCATGGCGTCCATCAAGATTCTGGTGAACGACCAACTGCTCTATGAGAACAACAACATCAACTTTACCTTTAGCCGCGACAATCGCGAATGGCCGGCTGGAGGCAAGGTTGAGAAGATTCAAGACAACCCCAAGTTCCGCGAATTGATGCGGAGCACGAGTTGCCCTGCAGGCTAAAAAGAACCTGCAGATTCACTCGCTGAAATAAGGGGAAGAAGGCGATGAACTCAAAAATGCTGTCTTTGCTTGGAGTGGGAATGGGAGTGCTGGGCGCATGCGCACCCGGCACCCAGTTCAAGTCATCGAACGACGCTGCTGCCGAGGTCAAACTTAAGCCCGCCGGCATGAACACCAGCTCGGATGGTAAGGCTGCGAGCAAAGAGGGGCGCGTGAATGTCGACTGCTTCACAGAGCTCGTAGATGCAGACCGTGTCAGTGATGGCCTCCCCATCAAGGCTCTCGGTATTCCTTCCAATTGTCCGAATGTATCGAATTCTTCGAGCTCTTCTTCATCGCTCGCAAAACTCGATGTTGCTGTTGTGCTCGACACCTCTGAAAATATGATTCCGTTTATTCTAGGCGCAAAGAAAGAGCTGGATATTGCTTTAAAGAAGCTCCAGGCGGAACAGAGAATTGGCTCGATCGGAGCGTTCGCATTCCGTGGCGCTGTAACCGCTGTGGAAAAGGGTGCTGATATTCCCAAAACAATCGACCTTCTCGTGGGCAGCAACGCCGAGTGGACCGCACGGGCACTCAGCGTCATTGATCCTACCTCAACCGCGTGGATTAAAAACGATGCCGCCAAGGGTGTCTTTCCTGCTATCGAACAGGCTGCCACGTATTTGAAGTCGGGAGCCAATTCGAGCAAGATTTTTATTTTGCTGACCTCTTCTACGGCCAAGGGAACTGCGGGATTCGACGTTGAGCCTGCCGCAAAACTGCTGTCTGACTTAAAGGCCGATGCATCGGCCAAAGGCGGACAACTCACATTCAGCTATGCTGCCTCGGACAAACTTGCGCGTGGACTTTCTGAATATGCACCCCATGCGTTTGAACAACTCAATGCACTCAGCTCGGTGGCCGCAATTAACCCGGTCAAGGCGCTCATGCCCACAAGCTTGGGAGGCTGGGGCGAGGCCATTGTAAACCGCTCATCGACACCTGCAACGAGCAACGAGAATTGCATTATTGCGAAGCTCGAAGGGTTCGACGCATCCAACCTCTCGATCTTCAAAAAGACAATCGAAGTCAAAGACAAGAACGGTCTTCAGGAAACGAGCCTGCCGAAAGTTTTGCAGGGCGTGAGCTTTTCTTTGAAGGTGACACGCAAATGCGAAAAGTCGGGTGAAGTGACTCAAACCATCGTCGTGAAAACTGCGCAGGAGAGCACGAGAAAATGAAACTGAGAAATTTTTCAAGACTACATTTTCCAGGCACCCTTCTAACGGTCGTGCTCATGACACCTGGACTGCAGGGCTGCTTCAGCAATCCTGCCGCACCAAGTCGTCCAACTTCGAGCGCAGCGCTCAACCTGGATACAGTCCCAGCGCTCCCATCGGTTGACGCGGCACAGCTGCGCATTTCCGATATTGTCGTTGGCCAGTATGCCGATCCACGCACGGGAGGAACACTTCAACCCGTTCTCGATTTCCGCTATTCCGGTTCTACGGATTACATCGAGGCAAAGACTTGCGTGGAAGCAACGGGCGCGTGCACCGAGAGTAAGAACATCTTCGAAAGCAAAGGGACTCTGGCCAACGCGCCCGATGGCTCGCGCGTTGTGGTGCAGCTGCGTGCATGCGTGAATCCGACGCGCTCCAAAGGTTCAAGCAACTGTGGTTCATGGTACAGCCAGGAATACACACAGTGGGCCTCTGCCAACAAAGACAAAACTCTTCTTCAAGAAGAGTTTGAGGCGATTGAACGCGACGTGAAGGAGCTCGACAAAAGGCTTAAGCAAGTCTTGAAGCTGCGCGAGGAGCGCGCTGAAAAATGCAAACCGGCAACTGAAGGCGCCAAGAACCTGCTCGAAGCTGAACGCGCATTGGTGGGTTCTATTTCCCGCTTGGGTGGGGGAATCGTCGGTGCAATTGGCAAAAAACTCACCGAGAAGCCACCGGCGAAAGCGTCGGACTCGAGCGGCGGTTCGAGCGGTGGATCGAGCGGTGGATCGAGCGGTGGATCGAGCGGCGGTTCGAGCGGCGGTTCGAGCGGCGGATCGAGCGGCGGTTCGGGAAGTGGAGGAGCACTGGAGCCTCCGATCTATGCGCTTTCTTCCAGCCAGGAACTTGCATTCTCGGGCAGCAGCGCTGACCGCAGAATAATTGTGGCACAAGATGCCAAACACATTCCCAAAGTCCTCAGTGTGATGCGTGAAGCCCTTAAGAAAAAGGCCGAGGCACTTAGGATGATCTCGCGTGAAAAGAATCTCAAACTGACGTCCTACGCCGGCGAACCGGTCACCGAGGGTGTCACAGCGCCGGTGGGTCCGGCATCCAAAGATCCTAAAGCCGACACCTCCAAACCAGGCGGTGCCGCCGACAAAGCAGTTCAAAAGCTCTCTCAATCTGGTGCTTCAGGAAACCCAATCCCCTGGGACACAATTACAGATGCGCTGCCTTCGCTGGCCGATGCGATCTTCGACCTCACTAGTGCTGACCGCCGCGTTGCACTTGAGGGTATTTGCGTTGAAGGACTGGGAGCCAAACTCGAGGAAACTATCAAGTTGGCTGAAGAGGAAACATCACGCGCCATTATCCAGCTTCAAGCGAGAGCTCAAAGCGTGCGTGCCAAACTGGGAGACAAGCCATGAGTAAGAGACTCTCCACTCCGATGCGCATCAGTTGTTTTGCGCTCGTCAGTGCTGCAGCCTTGTCTACAGGGATTACCGGATGCTCCCAACCTGCTTCAAGGCCGCAGACGTCTGCAAAGAAGGGTGCTTCCGAACCAACTGCTGCCAATGCAGCTGACGCAAGCGTTGGAAGTGTAAAGAGTTCTATATCACTGGAAGCGCTTGATGGTGCAGGCATGCGGCTCAACATGCTTGGTGCGGCATTCTTCAATTACGGTCGCAATCGCTTCCCAATCGTAAGCTTTTCTTTCCCACCTCAGGCCGACTACATTCAGGTGTTGCGTTGCCGCTCAAACGCAGACCTCGGTGAATTAGGCAACATCGAAATTGGAGCCTCCAACACAAAGCAGGCAGACGCCATATACCAAAGCAAAGACTTTTGGCAGAAAATAGCCAGCAACCCCTTTTGTGCTTACATCACCACAGGTACTTCGAATGACAAAGTGATCGACTTCTACGCCAACACTGGTGATTACGTTTATGTAGCGCGCGCCTGTGTTGAAAAGAGTCGCCTCTCTTCAAGTGATCCCGAGTTCCTCTCGAATGGCTGTACACGCCAGGTCGGCAAGACCACTGAGCTCAGAGGACATACAAACGTAGAGAAAAATCTCGCTTTCGAAGCCAAGGAAAAAATGCGCGCACAGCGGGATAAGGTCGACGCCATGGGGCGCGAGTTTGTTTACCTTGCGAAGCTCACAGACGGGCAGATTTCAGATTGCGAAAAGCAGCGCGGTGCAACCAAGGCATCTCGCTACAGGCGCGAGGCACTGGGCAAGATCATTGGAGTTGGGATCGACCTGGGAGCCAAGCTACTCTCTGATGGACTCGCAAAATCTATTCTTGGAGGTCTGAGCGGTTTCTCGGGTATCTTTAACGAGATTACTGCACGCTCCGAAGATTATCTTCCACCAGAGTTTTGCCCGGGTGCAGACCTCAGTATGGCACGCATGAAGCAGCTTAAAGAGCAGCTCGAGGTTGAATCGAAAGATTACAACGAACGCCTTAAAATCTATGGAGAACCCTGATGAAAATAGCAATCAACCAACGCAGTGTCGGTTTGAGCTTGCGCACAGGATGGGTTGCGGTAGCAGCAGCTGTTCTCCTGGTTGCGTGCGTGGACACGCCTCCGCCAACTCGAAAATCAAGTAACCTCGCGCCCAGTGGTGCGGCGGTGAAAATGGATCCGCGCAAGGCGAATGCTACAGCCTCGGTGGAAACACGCGAACAGACAGGTATCGCCAAGGGCGCCTATCCTTCGCTCACCATGACTCTTAACGGTGCTGATTACGCCGAAGTCTGGCGCTGCGCGGCGAGCTTCAAATTGGTTTATGGAAATGGGCTCAAAGAGCTCTCATCGGTCGCCAAATCAGACCCTGAGTACACGCGCATTGCCAAAGAGTCGTTCGAGCGCATGCGCACTGAGGGCTCGAGTTGCGAAGCCATTTCGATTAACGCGAGCACACCCCAAATCAACGACTACGGCGCACGCAGCGGCAACTTCTATTACGTTATCAATCCCTGTGTGAGTGCGAGCAACTCGTCGACAGGTGCGGGTGGATGCAGCTACGCTCTGCAAATCACATCACCCCTGACCTACACCAACACACGTGCCAAAGCAGAGGTTGAAATCCTAAGTGGCATGTACCAGGCCGAAGGTAACATGTATGCGCTTTTCAACGAGATGAAAGACACCATTGAATCGATGAACGCGATTGCCACGACCTGTGTTCTCGACGAAGCCGACCGTATCGCCGCTGCGCAGCGCAACGCCGGATGGATGAAACTCATCAGCTCAGTTGCCGGAGCGGTCGTAAATACTTTGGTACCCGGCGTTGGAACGCTGCTTGATGCTGCGGTGAAAGGTATCATTGGACTGCAACAGCAGCGCGCCACCGCTGCAAACTTCGATTGCCCTGGCGCAAAAGACAAACAGGCTCGCTACGACGAGCTCAGTGCTCAGGTCGCAACTATCGCTCAAGAAGTTCTTGAAAAACGCCAAAAACTCGCACAAATGGATGCACAATACGCCGCCGTGGATAAGCAGCTTGCTGAACTAAAGAGCAGCCTAGCCAAATAAACACCCCGTCAACGTTCTGGAGATGCCGTTGACGGGCACTCACTGACATTGATATTTTCAAACTGTTACGCTTTCAGACAAATTGAAATTTTCTACGCTCGATTCCATGGAGGGAACCGCATGCTGGCGAGGCGCACAACGCCGTTTTCACGCTGGTGCTTATTTCTGCCGCGCGTCTGCCTTCCGGGAGCATGCCTCACCGGTGTTTCTTTTATGCTTACTGCGTGTGGCACTCAAGATCCAAAGCCCTCTGCTCAGACTGCAGAGTCACGTCTGCTTTGGTTCTTCAACAAAAAAAATCCGAAATACGATTCCGGCCTCAATTACCTCGATGGGAGCCTCAAAGACTCCACGATGGTGGGCGATGAAGGAGCACGCAAGCGCCGCTGGAGGCTGCATTGGGATCCGAGACGCTGCACAAGCCCGCGGGGTTCGGAGCTTGAGATCACCCCTGGTGTGCAAGAGTTCAACGCTAAGAATGCTTACTGGCTCTCGTGGCTGAGCGTACAAGCCTATCGCAAAGGCGATGATGCTCTTTATCATTTGAGCAAGGTGGGTTTCAACAATGTTGACCTCATCAACGAACAGAGCAGTGGCTTTCAGGCCTTCGTAGGCTCGAACGAAAGTTACACCGTGGTGAGTTTCGCAGGGACTTCCGAATGGGTCGATTATCTGACCGACCTCACCTTCGCGAGCAAGCCCGAAACCATGCGTGGCATTCCGGGTCAGGTTCATATCGGTTTTCTCAATGTTCTCGACCGCAGCTGGGCAAGGCTCGTAGAACTCGTTCAAAAACATTCTGCGGGCGGCAAACCAATTCTTCTCACAGGTCACAGCATGGGTGGAGCGCAAGCCGTCATGAGTGCAGTGCGCCTTGCGCAGATGGGTCTGCCCGTTGACCAAATCTACATTTTTGCTATTCCACGCCTCGGCGATGAGACCTACGCCAAATTCGTAGAAAAGGTTCTGCCGAACCGCATTTGGCGTTTCGTAAACAACGAAGACATCGTTCCCCGTTTGCCGCCCCCACCTGTTGCAGCGGATGCTTTCAGCCGAGTTTTCCCTGGAGGCTCACAGGAAGCCGTGCGTACGGTTTTCGAAGCTCTGCAATACAAGCACGTCGGAAAGGTGCTGATTCAGAATGGACGCGGAGGTCTGAGTGAACCGCGTGTCTACGCCGAAGAAGAAGATGTCTCCTACTGGAAAACTGTTTTTGAGCGCACCCAAGGCCGCAACGTGCCGCAGGCTGTGTTTGCAAATTGGCGGATGCTCTTTGACCACATTCCCTTTGCGAGCCATTGTCAACTCAATCCCCCGAAGGCTCCAGCCTTCAATCGTTTCACTGACTTTGTAGAATGACGGGTTGAATCATGCTGAGAACGAAGCGCATGAAATGCTGGATGGCTCTTGGTGCAGGCGTACTGCTGTTCTCGGGATGCGTTTCGGATGGCCTCAACGAGAACGAAGGCACAGCAACCATTGATGCACCAGCCGTCAAACCTGCACAAATCAACCCTGAAGAGTGCCTGAACTACGTTCAGCTCAAGCGCGAGGCCGAATACCTCTGTGAACTCGCAGACGGCACCACGCGCCCTTTAAAGGCCACAGAGCGCCGCACCACACCCTTGAACCGTGACGAAATCTCGCAAGTATTCAGCCGCAACCGCGAAGACACCGAAAGCTGTATCCTCTCCGTGGTGGGTGCGGATTCCCAGGTCGAAGGTAAAGTCTATGTGAGATTTGAGATTGAACTGGATGGAAAAGTTTCTTCGGCGAAGTATGTCGCCGATCGCTCGACCTACAAAAACGAGAAACTCGGCAAATGCCTGGCTGAAAAAATCAAAACCTGGCGTTTTCCAATCCTGCCGGGCGAAGAAACAGTGGAGATCACCTACCCCTTCGCACTTATGAAGGCCGAGCCTTCTCAGGAGTCTTCGAGCCCGGAGAAGAAGGACTGAGCACCGAGCGCTCTCCGCGAAAGAATTCAACATCATCTTCATCGAATTCCTGCTCGCCGCGACTTACACCCCCAGGCCGCAGTTCAACCACGGCTGCACCGGTTCCATGGAGAGCTTCGTAGGCAAGCACTTCACCGCGAAAATCGTTGCTGCTCCCCAAAGCAGCTGAGAGCCACCAGATAGCCTTGAGCTTGGAATCGGCATGCGCCTCGCGAGCAAACTGGCGCGCCAGCTGTGCCACATCTTCGAGGCGACCCTGTGCAAGGATTTCAAGCAACTTGCGGTTCCATTCATCGTCCTTTTGCGAGGAGATAGCATCTTCTGTGGGATCGATGGGTTTTGTCCAAAGACGGTTTGAAAGAGCGGTTGAGGCAATTGCAACAGCGCGGAGCTTTTGCTTTTGAGCAGCATCGCGAGCGGCCTTGCCGAGCACAATTGTTTCAGCACGGTCGGCGTACATGTTGCTCGAAACAAGCGTGCACGGAACGTGGTTATCGGGATTCAAAAGCCCCAAGGCAACCAACGACCCGGTGTCAATAGGAAAGCCTTTGAAGCACACTCGGCGCATGTGAAGGCCACGCTCTTTTCCCGAGGCAATGTAGGCATCAGCATAGGGCACATGCACAGGGAAGTTGTATTCCATGGTTCCGAGATCGTGGAATTCGTGATCCACATGCACACCCTGGGGGCGTGCATCAGCCTGAATTTGATGTCCCAAAACGCTGGGCCACTGGGTGGAATAAATCACCAGAACATCGGGCTTGAGCGCGTCGAGGCGTTCCCTAAGAACCTCAAACGCAGCACGAACACGCCCCCAGCCCGGAGATTTTTCTGGCGCAAGGAGAGGCTGCGGCATGCCAGGCACAATGAAGCCTGCAACAAAACCAATCTGCGGTTGTTGTTTTTCTTTTGGTGTTGTCATTGCTTCACATTCTCCATTCAACAACAGCATTGCCGGTGCCAATAACGGTGCCGTAAGCATGCACGGTTGCCGGTGTGGTTGGGAAATTCATGGCGGCAAGTAACCAGGTCAAACAGCCCGCACGGGTTTCGGAAATGGCCTGGTCGGTGAAATCAGGCATTTCGGCAATCACTCGCCGGCTTTCGCCCGCGCGCATCATCTTGAGCATGCGCATGTCCCACAGGTACTGATTGTGATTGTAAATGTGCTCGTAAGTCATATCCTCGGGAACCTGCGGCTCTTCGGTGAAGTGCCGGTGTGAAAGGGAACACGACGCAAGCAGAAGTGCACGTCGCCCCGATTTTTCGATGGCGGCACGGGTGGCATGGCCAAGCGCAATCATCTCTCGTTGGCCGACATCGGTGCTGAAGTAGTCGGCCGATGCGTTAGAGGAAATCGAAACAATCGGTTTGTTCCAAGTGGGGTGCGAAAGGTGGCAGCTAATAATGGTGCCATAATCCACTCGGAATTTTGGATTACGCATGAGTGAGGTTTGCAGCCCTGCTGACTCACCCTCTGCTGCAATGATTTCTGCAAGCTCAACGTCGACCTTGAGGTCGTAGTTGTAGCGGAACAGATGCGGAAAAACCGGGTCAACGGAGAGCCCTTTGAAATGCGGAACTGCAAGCAAATGATGCCCGACCACCGTGCGCCAGTGTGGCGTATGCACAATGATGACATCGAAATCCTCGCCGCTCAGACTCTTGCGGAGGCGCTCATAGCCCCAGCGTAGCTCTTCCCATCCACACTCTGCGCGTGGTTCGTTCTGTGGAGGATTTTCCGCATACACGAGGTGTGGCGGATGCGGTGCCAGCACTCCGGCAACAATCGAACCTGGCCGGCCTGTGTTGTTTTGGTTTTTCATCGCACATTCTCCTGATTCGGCTGCGGTTCATGGTCGGCGAATGCGGTCCAGTCGTAATCGTAGACGTCGCGGTTGGGATCCCAATCGTCCCAGGTCTTCACCTCGCGCAACTTGCTTTCGAATGCCGGCGGAACAATGCCCTCCACAAGGAAAGCCTTCTGCCGATGCAATGCATAAGGATTGCGGAAATCAAAACCCAGTACACCCAAAACTCCGCGCGCCACATACCAAGTCGCCTGCGGATTCCACCCGTGCGCAATTTTGATGACCACACCCAAGCCATCTGGAAATTCGGGGTGCACAACCGAAAGACCGAGCAAACCATCGGCTCCCTCTTTGGCAATCACCTTGCCTTCACAGGCCTTAAGAATGGTGGAATCGAGGCGATTGAAGCCGCCCACAAGGTCAGGATGGCGCGTCATGGCTTCCCAGATCCAGTCGTTGTTCCTGCGTTTAGCGAGGTCGGCATAGAGCATGGCAAGTTCGGTTACGGTGTTTGAAACCGTTGGCAAACCACACCCGTCGCGCGCAAGGCGCAGCGGATTCCAGTTGCGCCCAAGAGAATTGCGCAGCTCCGCGATGTAGGCCGCGAAGAAAGGATGATGTGGCAGGGTGTATCCCACCCTATCCCAGCCCATGAGCTTGAAGGCTTTCAGGAGAGCTGCGTGTTCGCCTGAACAGGGGTGATACCAGCGCCGCGGCCTGCGCACCTGCCGGCCGAACTGCACCAGCGGAACATCCAAAGGAGTTTGCATCAAGCCCCAATCAGAGGAATCGAGCAGGCTCATGGCCGCAGACACATGCTCGGTGCCGCCATTGTGGCTTGAAACAGCAATTGCCTTTTGTTCCCAGGTCGTGGTTTCTGCAAGAACCTTGGCAAGAGGCTTGAGCATGAAGGGCTTCATCATGCTGCGGCCGTAACAAAGCACGTTACCGCCAAAACTGTGCACCAGCTTGCCGCCGCTGGCCCAGGCCACAGCGCCGTGGATGGTGGTTTCGCTCACGCCGTTGCGGCGGTAGTCGACCAGCGGCTGCCAATCGACGTCGCGCCCGGTGGGAATGCCTGGAATACGCTCGCCGAGAGGATCTTTCGGATAGAGATGTGCGCCCGGCGACATCGTCTGTGGCGAAGCCTCAGTTAAATTTTTGTTCACACTCATATGCGCATTGTCCTCTGTGGTCTTTTCTTTCACACGCGTTCATACCCTCGAAGGGCACTTGAGAGCAATTGAGAGAGCCCGCTCGGGAGGGGAAACGCGGGCGAAGCACAAAACGATTTTTCTTTATTTTAAATTTAATATCTAATATTAGTATCTTACATATAAAATTCAGACATTAGAGCAAAGCCAGAATTCCAAGCGTAGAATGACTCCGCAAGTGCCTCTGAACCCACGTGTGCGGGCCTCCAAAGCGACGTTCCAGGAAAAGGAAACGGAAGATGAGACTTTACATTTTGATTGTCCTCGCAGCCCTCTTCTACAGGACAGAGACCATGGCGATTGAAGAACCAAAGTTTACCGACAAAGTTGAGTATAAGGATTTTGAGATCCGTTCGTACGCACCCATTCTTGCCGCGCAAACCGAAGTGAGCGAAAGCTTTGATGATGCAGGTAACAAGGCATTTCGAGTGCTTGCCGATTTTATTTTTGGCAACAACACGAGCCAAACGAAAATCAATATGACGGCTCCTGTCGTGCAAAAACCAGCGGCCTCGGAAAAAATCGCGATGACCGCACCGGTCACGCAAAGCAAGGGTAGCAAAGGCTACGTGATTCAATTTACGATGCCTGCAACATACACCCGCGACACCCTTCCCAAACCCAATGACCCGCGTGTTCAGATTGTTGAAATTCCCGCACGCCGCATGGCTGTTTATAGCTATTCGGGCTCGTGGTCGGAGAGCCGCTACAGCGAAAAACTTGCAACATTCCGAGCGGCCCTTGCGCGCGAGAAAATTGTCACCACCGGCGAGCCTACTTTCGCACGCTTTAATTCTCCCTGGCAGTTGCCGTTTTTTCGCCGCAACGAAATTTGGTTCGAGGTGGCAAACTTAAAAACACAGCTCACACCTGAGCAGTACCGTTGCACGCAAGAGAAAGGCACCGAGAAGCCGTTTGCCAACGCTTACTGGAACCACAAAGAAGATGGCATTTACGTCGATATTGTGAGCGGAGAACCGCTCTTTTCTTCGCGTGCGAAATTTGATTCCGGCAGCGGTTGGCCGAGCTTCACTGAGCCTCTCAACGCAGCAGCCGTGCGCACCTTCACCGACACGTCGCACGGCATGGTGCGGCTTGAAGTCCGTTCCAAACGCGCCAACTCACACCTCGGTCATGTGTTCGATGATGGCCCTGGCCCCACCCGCGCACGCTATTGCATCAACTCAGCCTCACTCCGCTTTGTTCCTCTGCTGGCGCTCAAACAAGAAGGCTTAGGAATGTATCTGTTCGACTTCGCCGAGAAGCTGAATCTGCAAGTTGCGACCCTTGCAGGAGGCTGCTTCTGGGGATTGGAAAAACTCTTAGGCGAAATTCCAGGCGTGTTTGAAACCCGCGTCGGCTACAGCGGCGGGCTCGATTTGCAGGCTGGTTATAATGATGTGCGCACGGGCAAAACTGGACACGCCGAAACGGTGCAGGTGCTTTTTGATCCTAAAAAAGTAAGCTACGAAAAACTCCTCAAAACTTTTTTTAGCATCCACGATCCCACCACAGTGAATCGGCAAGGCAACGACATTGGAACGCAATACCGTTCGGTGGTTTTCTACCACTCACCCGAGCAAAGAAAGACCGCCGAAAAGGTGATCGCACAAGTGGACGCAGCAAAGAAATGGCCTGGCAAGGTGGTCACACAGGTGGAGGGCTTTGCTGGCTTTGCGCTCGGCGAAGCCGAGCACCAGAAGTACCTGACGAAAAATCCAGATGGATATACGTGTCACTTCGATCGCAAGTTTGGCTTTTGAGGGTTAGGGCATCCGCACTTGGAAGTTCACAGCACTTCCGACCGTCTGCTCATCCGGCACGTCTTTTGCCTGCACAGCCAAGATCGTGTGAATTGTATTTGTTGCCAGTGCTGCTCCGGTCGCGTTGGGTGTGAAGCAGATGGAATCACCTGGCTCAAAAAGGGTCGCGCCAGTGGTAATGGCGGAGCAAGCGGCTCCATTCTTGCTTATTGTAACGCTACCATTGGTTATCGTCACTGAGGTAATGAGGAATTTCATCCGATCGACAGGTGTTTCGTTCACATCATGCGCATCCGCGTGCGAGCGGAACTGTGTATATGGGATCGAAACAGGAACATTCTCCGTCTTGGAGCCCAACAACACAGGCCCCATGTAGGAGAATGTTGGATCTTTTCCAGATGGATTGGTGCTCTTCAACGAGACACGAATTGATTTATCCGTAGCCGCAACACTCGTACTGTCGATCGCGGCGAACCTAAAGAGTTCTGTAGGTGTATTCAACGCGATTCCACCGGAGCTAAACGACTGATATGTCACAGTCTCACCTGGCGCAATAATCATCGTCGACGATGGAACGTAATTGTTATAGCTCTGGCCGAGAGTTCCAGCCCATGCCGCGAGGCTTGTGCTGTTCTTCGTAAAGGTACCATTGGTCGCGCTCACCAAGTTCGCATTGATGTTGGTTATGACAAGTGACACAGCAGAAGAATCTGTGTCATAGGCGCCTGACAAATTCTTCAGCTCTTCGTACGTCCAAGTGATTGTTCCAGCGCTTTTCACCACATTGTATGTAGGCGCCGATTCCGGATAGTTTCCAAAGTAAGCGGGCACAGCATCTGTACCAACGCTGATGGAAACCGAAACACGCGCTTGTGTTGTGCCCACGGCGTTGTCGTTGTCCAACACCGAGAGGCGCAACGCTGCATAACTTCCAACCACACCCGATGGCTGCACCCAGCAGAAGCTTTGACCGTTGGTGATTGTGGTGCCCGATGGATAGAATTCCGCAGCAGCTGGAACTGTGGCACAACTTCCTGAGGTTTGGCGGTAAACAGACTGACCACCCAACAATTCCTCGATACGGAATTTCAACAGTGAATCGCCGTTCTCAACATCTTCGGCATTGAGATTAGTTGCCAGAGATGAGTGCGTGATTTCAAAGAACTTCGCATTTGGATAGCGGGTTGCATTTGTATAAGTGTAGCTCGAGAGATTTGTTGGTGCCGTATTGTATGCTCCAACAATCACGCTCACCTGCACAGCCGAACTGTCTGTTGTCAGGTCGGTTGCTTTCACCATAAATGCATTCAAAGTACCAGCCGCATTGGCCTCAGGGCGCCAGACGAGCTCATCGCCAGGACCAACAACGGGTGGGGTTATAGCCGAGCCCGTCGTCAAGTAGGTAGTGCCTTTGTAGGTCACAGAACCCGAACTGACCTGCCAAATCTTAAACTTGATTGGATCATTCTCAGAGTCGCTCGCGCCCGAAAGTAAGAGGAGATTATCATATGTAATCAGCTGGGCTCCATTCTCGGAAATTCCTGGAGATACGGTGAAGCCAGACACTGAAGGCGCTGTGTTACCTGCCGTCACCTGGATGTTGATGTCGACAACCGTATTGGAGAAATCAGTACCGTCATACAAGCGCACTTTCATGATGGTATAGGTGCCCAAAGCATTCACCGGTGGAGTCCAGTTGAGTTGTGTCCAAGTGTTGGTGTTGTCAGCACCCGACTGCACCAAGTACTTCATTGTGGTTGGGTCGGTTGGCGTTGGGTTGATTGTTGTGCCTGTGTTGTTGACTGCACGGAGAGTTCCAGATGGAACACTCTCGATACGGAATTTGATTCCGTGAGCATCGTTGACTCCGGGTTTTACACTCGTATTGACGTCGTATTCGCGGAAGTCGATTGCGCCGAAGATATCGGCATAGGTCATCGATTTACCGCCGGCAACATTGCGTGCCACGCTTGTCAGAGTTCCGCTTGTTGAGATAGCAACGGGTGGAGTGTTGAGGGCAGAAACCGTTGCCTTCACGTCAATTTCACTGCTCGACGCTCCCTCGGCGTCAACCACTTTGAGCTTGAAGAGTTGGAACAGCGGAACGGTGTTGACGTTCACATGTGCAGGAGGTGTCCAAATCACTTGGTCACCAGGATACATCGTGTGAGGAGCAGTCACTGCTGTAGCGACACCATTCACATAACGCGTGAGAGTGGAGCCGGCAGTGATACCCGTGCTGACATCGGTAAGGCGATATCCAAGAATTCCTGTGGAATCATCCGCACTGGGGAAGGTTGTAAAGAGTTTGTCGTAGGTGATTGTGTAGGGCGTATTTTCCGGGACCCCGGAGATGATATTGGTTGAACTGGTGAAAGTTGGATCTTTGTTGATGTAGACCTTTACCTGAATAGGTGTGGCACTGGCAGCTGAGCCATCCCACGCCACAACTGTAAATGCATTTTGCAGACCCGTAACTCCCGCGGGTGGTACCCACTTATAATTTGTGTTGCTGACGATATCTTCATCAACAGTAATCGCATCTGCAGCAGCAGTTGTGCCATCACATGTCGCAGCAGAATTGAGACACAAATAAGAGCCGGCAGTGACACTCTTCACTCGGAATTGCAGTGTCTTATTCGCAATCACTTCTTCTGCATCGAATGCGTCTGTGCGCTCTGTTCCCTGAGACATCTGGCTTGGATTACCGCGCAAGCTGTCATAGCTGAAAGTAAATGCGGTATTCTTAGCCCCACCCGTGAAGTCTTTCACATAGGTGAGAACTGGAACCTGATTGAGTCCTGCCACAAATGTTGCTTGCAGGGTGACTTCATTTGCCGAGTAGGCGGTGCCATCCCAACCGCGCACGGTGGCAAGGGTCACGGCAGAACCTGTGGTTGTGCTGGTTGGGATGACAACCATACTCTCGCCCGGAACCAATTGCGACTCTGCCACAGGTGTGCCGAGGTTCGCACCGGCCATCGCGACCATTGTTGTGCCACCCTTCTTGATGCTGCCATTGGAAATCGAGGTCAATACAAACGTCACATACGTACTGTCGGTATCTGCTGGACTGAGCAAGGTTTGCAAAGTTGTGTAGCTCACCGTGAATGGCAACCTCACACCATAAGTGCTGCCCAATGAAATAGGTGTGGTTGCGGTGATGGTTGGTGCCGCATTCGAGCCCGTATCGATGTTCATACGCACGAGGCCTTGTGTCGGCGAGGACACATTGTTGCCATCGATCACTGTGAAACGAATGGCATCGACAATTCCTGTTTGATTGCTTGCAGGCAACCACCAGATGCTCTTACCCGTGATGACCTGTTTGTTTGAAGTGCTGTTGTAGTCGGTGGCACCTGCAAAGTTTCCGCTCGTGCCAATCTTCAACGATTGCCCGTTCGCCAACGATTCCACCTGCAAGATGAGTGCACTGTCGGCAGTTTCGTTGCCGTCTGTTGCTCCCAAACCAGTGCGCAAATCTGCGAACGTGACTTCCTTCCAAGCATTGCGGGTCACACTTGTCACAGTGAATGACCCAACGATGGTTGGTGCCGCATTGACAGATGTGACTGTGGCTCGCACCGTCACAACTTGAGCGTTATCAGCAGTTCCATCGCTTGCCTTCACCGTAAAGGCTGTTTGTGGGGTTGTTGCATCATTCAGTGCAGGACTCCAAACCATACTCTCTCCGGCGCTGAGATAGGTTGGATCTGGCAGTGTGCTTGCAGAGGTATAGGGCACTCCGCCAATGGTGAGAGTACCGCTGCTCACAGCTATAACCTTATATTTCACAACCTGGCCATCGGCATCGGTAGCAGGAGCTGCGCTATTCAATGCGCTGTAGCTAATCGGCAACGCACCACTCTCTGCTACCGCCGTTGCGAGCGTAACAATGTGAGACGCACTCGAAACGGTGGCAGACCATGTGGGTGCTGCGTTTGAACTGTTCACCGTTACAACAATGTCCCAAGCGGTGTTCGAGAAGTCGGTTCCATCGAATGGACGAACAGTCATCACCGTGAAGGTTCCTTCCCCATTCACTGGCGGTTCCCAATACACACTGGTCAATGGGTTTGTTTGGCTACCAACAGTGTTCACAAGTGTGTACATATTCGCGGTTGTTGTGGGGTTGATTTGGCTTGCAGCATTGTTACTGCCTGCAAAGAGCTTGCCCGACGCCACTCGTTCAATGCGATATGAAATAGCGCCCGACGTCGGTGTCCCACCAGCAAAGTCGAGGTCACTGATCTTACCGGAGAACAATCCATTGATTGTGCTGTAGCTATAGGTTTGTGCTGCATTCTTCGCAATGCTCGTGAGTGCAGAGGGTGCCGAGGTAACCACAGGGAGGTCGTTGACCGCGGTGATGATAATTTGAACCTGGGTTGCAGGATCCGCAGGGAATGCACCCAAATCATCAATTGGTTTCACCTTAAACGCTGACTTGGCTCCCACTTCATCCGCGGGCGGTGTCCATTCCAGACGGTCTGTGATTCCAAGCTGAGTCACACCTGCGGTGACCAAGTTGCCATTCATGCGCAATGTGCCCGTGTCGACTGCAGTGATCAGATACTTCACAGGACCAGACTGGTCATCGCTGTAGGGATAGTTGGTTCGCAACGTATCCCAAGTGATTGCATAAGGAATATCTTCCACGGCACCGGTCAGCGGTGTTGTGCTTGTAATGCTTGGTGTGAGGTTCGTTGCCTTCAACCAGACGTACACAGGGATGGTCGTGACACTTTCTGCCGCACCATCGTAAACCACAACATCGAATGCATTGGTTCGACCCACAGCATCTGTGGGTGGAACCCACTTCAAGCTTGTTCCGGATGCCAATTCATAACCCGCGGCAAGGTAATCACCAGCTACGTTACATGCTGCAGAGCTTAAACAAAGCTTCGCACTTGCATTGATAGCCTTGATGCGGAATTTGAGCGTCTTGTTCGCAATCACTTCCTCTGTATCGTACGCATCGCTGCGCTGTGTGCCGTTGCCAATGCTTGGGTTCCCGCGCAGATCGTCGTAGCTAAAAATGAAGTCTTGATTCTTCGTTCCTGTTGTAAAGTCACGCACATAGGTCAGCGCAGGCACTGCATTGGCCACTGTGAAGGTTGCTTTCACAGTCACTTCCTTCGCAGCGGGTGAGTAAATTTGGTCATCCCAAGCGCGGAATTTGAAGAGATCCTGCAGACTATTCAAGGTGATTCCGACCGATGGATACACCGTGATTGTTTCATTCGGTGAAACGAGGTTTGTTGCGAGTGGTGTCGGCGATGTATCGCTGGTCACAGTGACTGCACTCAACGAGCTTGTGCCCTTGGTTATTGTGGTCCCATTACTCAACGCTGTGATGACAAATGAAATTGCATCACCATCGGAATCTGTCGCATTCGCAGCTGTCTTCAACTGCTCATAGGTCACTTGGATAGGTAAGCCACGACCACGTGATCCCAAGTCAAAGGCATTGTTCGTCGCACTCAATGCAGGGGGGCTGTTTGCACCCGTATCGATATTCATGCGCACGGTTGCTTCTGTGCTCGAACTTACGTTGCCAGTGTCGACAACAACCACCTTGAAGGCATCCAAAATGACGCCGCTTTGATTCAACGGTGGGAGCCAGTAGATGCTCTGAGTGCTTGTCACAACCTTGTTAGACGATGGATTGTATGCATTTGCAGCTGCATAGTTGTTGGGAACCCCAATTCTGAGTTCTTGTCCGCTGATCTTACTTGTAATGTTGAATTTCAGGGTGTTCACATTGGTGTCCTCGAGGTCGCTGATGGACAGCGCCGAGGCCAATGCAGAGAAGGTGATCTCTTTTGCCGTGTTGCGGGTGACACTCGAAATTGTTGTTGTAGAGTTGGCAATTGTTGGTGCATTATTCACTGCAGTCACATTCACCAACACAGCCACGGCACCCGATTTTGCATTGGTATTCGGTGCAGAGAGGGAAAGCGGGTCAGCAGCCTTCACGGTAAATGCAGCTGTGCCATTTGCAGCGGTGTTGGCGACGGGTGTCCACACCAAGGATTGTCCAGGCGCCAACACAGGTTCAGAACCAGCTGAGATGCTTGTCACAGCAGCTGCACCATTCACAGAAACGGAACCCGACTCAATCGAAACAATCTGGTAACTGAGAGCATCGCCATCCAAATCAGTTGCATTGATTTGATTGTGCAGGTTCGCATAGCTGATGGGCAGCGGCGTGTTTTCCGCTGTGTTTGTTGCAAAGGTGATTGTGGTTGTTGCGCCCACCGATGGTGCTGCGTTCGATGCAGCTACGGTGACGTAAACATCTGTTGTTGTCGCAGCATAGTCTGTTCCATCATAAGCCCGCACGGTCATCAACTTAAATGTTCCAGATTCATTCGGAGCAACCCAGTAAATAGACGAAATGTTGCTCGAAGCTCCTGAGGGAGATTGCATGAGAGTGAACATTGAACTCGTGTTGGCAGACGGATTAATGGCTGCACCACCTGATGCACTTCCAGCCGTCAGAGTGCCAATGCCGCTGAACGATTCAATGCGGTAGCTGATCGTTCCAGCGGAGATAGGGCCCGTAATATCGGGATCAGTGAGTGTGAACAATCCATTGATCGTTGCATAGCTGAAGGCTGCCCCTGCCCGCTTAGCTGGGCCATTCAGTGCACCCGATATAGCCGTGATGGCTGGCTGATTATTCACTGCGGTTACTAGAACAGTTGCAATCGCTTCAGTTGTTTCCTGACCACTTTGGTCGCGACCGACAACCCTGAACGCTTCCAGTGAATTGTTTAAATAAGCTCCCGGCACCCACGTCAGCGTGTCGTTGATGCCGACCGTTGTTGTCGTGCCGGTGACCGCGCTATTCGAGTAATTCTTATAAAGCGTACCATTCGCATGAACGCTGGTGATTCTGTACTCAATTGGTGCCACTTGATCATCGGTTACGGGGATGCGGCTGCGCAAAGTGTCGTAGCTGATGTTGTAAGGAACATCCTCGTAGGCGCCCGTGAAGGTTGTCACCGCGCCAAGCACAGGAGTTGCATTGGTGTTGGCAACTTGCACATACACATCAATCGAAGTTGCGCTCTCCTGATTCTTCGCGTCGAGAGCCACAATACTGAAGGCCTTCAGTCGGCCAGTGAGTCCAGCCGCAGGTTTCCAGTAGAAGCCCGAGTTTGCACCAGAAGGTTCAATGAGTTGATTTGCAGATAAGAACGAGCTGGTGCACGCTGCATTAGAGCTGGCACAGAGCTTTCCGTTCACGCTGACTATTGCTTTAACTTTGAATCTCAGACTTTGCGTTGGCAACAATTCTTCTGCATCGAACGCATCGGTGCGTGCAGGTGTTCCACCACTGCGTAGGTCAGAATAAGAGAACGCAAATGACGCGTCTTTCACCGCGCCAGTGAAGTCACGCACATAAGTAAGCAGTGGGATGTTGTCATTCAAAGGATCCGTGAAGGATGCTTGGACGGAGCCTTTCTTGACGGTGTTACCCGCAGTTTGATTGACGTTATAAAGCTCACTATCATACGCCCGCACTTCAATCAGAGTTGTATTGGTTGCACCCGAAGCAGCCGAAGGAATCACGACCACCGATTCATCGGGAGCGATTGTATTCGCACTCGTTGGAACACCGGGATCTGCTCCAGAGAAGGACACCGCTGCCATGCTGGTACTGCCCTTCTTCACAACAGCGTTTGAAATCGAGGTGATGACAAAGCTGATGTAGGGGCTGTCGCTGTCTTGTGCGCTCAGCTGGTTTTGCAGTTGTTGATAGGTAACAGTAAACGGCGTCCCTTGTGCCATCGTTCCCTTGTTGAGAACCAAGGCGTTATCCGCCGCAGAAATTGTGGGTGACACATTGCTGCCGGTCACAGGAACGCTCACATTGGCGATGTTCGCGGTTGACAATCCACCACCATCCACAGCTGTAACACGGAAAGCCACAAAGGTGGCGTTGCTTTGGTTTGCAGGTGGCAACCACCAGATGCTTTGGGTGCTTGAAACCGTATTGTTGATAACACCACCAACAACGGTGTTGAGTGTGACTGCGGCAGCTTCATTTCCACTTGTGAGGCCAATCTTCAATTGCTGTCCACTCACAAGTTGCTCAACTCTAAATGTGACGGTGAGAGGAGTTTCTGCGTCGGCAACGCCCAGGCCTGTGATGAGGTCGGCGTGGTCGATCTTCTTCCATGCATTGCGTGTTGCGTTCGTTGCTGTGAAGGCAGAATTCATCGTTGGTGGCTGGTTGGGCGCAGTGATTGGCGTTACATCTGCTTTCACAGCCAACGCCGAGCCCGCACTCACATCGGTGCCATCATACAATTTCACTTGGAATGCACTGAGAGCGCTTGCACCCGTGCCTGAGGTGTTTCCTGGCTTCCACGTCAGGTTTTGACCCGGACCAAATGTGAGAGCCAAGCCCGACCCTGAGTACGTTGTACCATTGAGGATGATCTGGCCGGTTGTCACTTCCGTAATACGGAAGCTAATGGTTTCTTCCTCAGCGTCTGTTGCATTGCTGAGGTTCTTCAGTGTGTCATACGTAATCGGCAGTGCACCATTTTGATTGGTTGCAGATGCGAGCTTCAACTCGGTCACACCTGCGCCCCAAGCTGGTGCCGTATTCGCACCTGTGACAGTGACGTTGATCTCACGGGTTGTCGCTGAGGAACCAGTGCCATCATACGCAGCAACCACAAACGCAGTGAATGTGCCTGTTGCGTTCTTGGGTGGCTCCCAGAACACTTGGGTTGAACTGCTGGTTCCGTTACCGCCAGCATCCACAAGGACTGGAATACTCGCAGCCATGGTTGCCGAACTGGTATAATTCGGGAGAATTTGCGCTGCAGAATTATTGGCGCCCAGGTACAGCTTACCAGACGGAACACCCACAATACGGAAGCTCACCTGATTTACGTTACTCAATTCACCGGTTGATGTGTCGACATCGAAGTCCTTCGCAACCACGAGACCAGTGCCATTGAGCTTGAAGACGTCGGCGAATGAGATGAGTTTGCCCACGTTCTTCGATGTGGTCGGAGTTGCTCCAGATCCTGCACTCAATGTTGGCAAATTGTTTACCGGAGCAACAATGACCTGCACTGTCTTCGTTTCAGTCACGACGCCTGAGCCATTCTTGCTGGTTGCTCCCGAACCATCGACGAGTGCAACTGTAAACGCATTAATCGTTCCGCTCGTCAGTGCATTTGGAACCCAGGTCAATACATCGCCGGGATTTACGGTTGGATATGGCGCTGTCAATGCACCCACATACTCTGTCGCGCCTTTGTACAATCTACCGTTCGCGGCTACCGAGCGGATCTGATATGTCAGCGGTGTCGCTTGATCATCCAAGCCTGGATAATTCGAAGCGAGCAACGCATAGCTGATATTGTAAGGAACGTCTTCCGAAGCTCCTGGCAGAGCTGTTCCAGCGCTCGAGAATTCAGGTTCACGAGTCACATTGACGTGAACTGTGATTGTAGTTCCGCTGGTGGCACCAAGGGCATCGACAGCTTCCACTGTGAATGCGCTCAAGCGACCCGAAGCCGATGCAACAGGAGTCCACTTCCAGCTTTCATTGGCTGCCAACTCGGCGTAAGCATTGCCCACAATAATCGATTGAGTTGCACCCGTGACGTCTTCGAGCACACCGCTGCTAATCGCGGTAACCTTGAATTTTAACGTTTTGCTCACTGCCGGAGATTCTTCTGGGTCGAGGGCGTCGGTGCGTTGGCTGCCATCTTTGATGCTCGGATTACCGCGGAAGTCGTCGTAGGTGAAGGTCAGCGATCCACCCTTCGCCACGCCTGAGAAATCTTTCACGTAGGTGAGAACAGGGGCTTGGTTCACCACTGTTAAATTAACTTTTACGGTTCCTGTGTTCGTTGAATATTTCTCGCCATCCCAGGCTTGAACCACGAGAGTGGTCTGCAATCCGGTGAGTCCCACGGCTGGGAAGATGACAATAGATTCGTTCGGTGCAATCACCGCATTGGCGTTAGGCGCGAGATTTGTGGTTGTGTCAAACGACGCCATCGACTGTGAACCTTTCTTCACAGTACCGTTTGAGATCTCTTTGAGGACGAAATTGACAATCGTGCTATCGGAGTCTGTGAGAACGAACGACTGAGCAAGTTGGCTATAGCTAATAGTGACAGGCACATCCTGAGGAGAGTTCGCCAGAGTCATCACGCGCGATCCCGCATCGGCAGTAAACGCTGTGTTGCTCACAGTCGCACCCGTCAGAACAGGAGCAGCGCTTGAGGGTTCCAGATAGACACGAATTTCTTTCGTTCCGACAGAGCCACCGCCATCCGCGTCGAAGACACGTATGGTCATCACTGTCATGGTGCCGGTGCGATTGTTGCCAGGCTTCCAGAAGACTTCTGTCAGTGTTGTGCTTCCATCTGCACTTGCGCTCACAAGCGATGGCATTGTTGAGAGATCCGCCGTATTCGGGGCAATAACAGCGCCATTCTCAGTGGTTCCCTTGTAAAGGGTGCCCTCTCCCAGACTTTCAATGCGATAACGCAAGCTCGAGGATGCTGTTTCAGCACCATCAGTACCGAGGCTCGAAAGGTCAGAGAATTTGAGCTGGAATCCAGTATTCTTCGCCAGTGCGGTGCCGCCCGCTGTAACGAGCGCCCCGCTGCCGTTGGTTCCAACAAATGTGGTCGCTGCCGCGGATACGAACGTGGGTAGATCGTTGACCGCATCCACAACCATCGACACCTGTTGCTGGCCTCCGTCCACAGCTTCATTGCCACTCTTGAGACCCGCAGTATCTATGAGACGAATCTTAAACGCATTGATAGTCCCTGCCTGGTTGGCAGGTGGAATCCACGTCAGCGTCTCACCCGGCACAAGGGTTGCGGGTGAAGTGGTTGTGAGACCATTCAGCTGATTGGCTCCTTTAAACAAGGTACCAGTGGTAATGTTTGTGATTTGATATGTGAGTGGTGTGAGTTGGTCATCCTGACCCTGGTAATTCGCAGCCAATGCGCTGTATGAGATAACTACAGGCACATCTTCCTTCACAGCCGTAAAGGGAGTAACAGTAGTGAAGCTTGGCGCAGCATTTACCGGCGAGACAACGAACTTCACTTGAATTGCGTTTTCGCTCAGTGCTGCAGGCGTTGCGGTATCAACCGCACGCACACTGAAGCCCACCAAAGTACCCACCTGCCCGGCGGTTGGTTTCCAGCGGAATGTTTCACCGGGTTGGAGAGTGTATTCAGAAGCATCCGGCTCGCTACCACTGAGCTGTGTTTCAACACCACTCACCACCTTAAACAGTTGACCGCTGAGAATGCTCGTGACTCGGAAGCCAACATTCGCAGAATCTTCAGCATCGAATGCATCGGTGCGCTGGCTGCCGTCGGTGATTGCTGGATCACCGCGGAACTGACTGTAGGTGAAATCAACAGAACCGCCCGCCGCAATTCCGGTGAAGGGCTTCACGTAGGTCAAGAGCGGAACTTGGTTTTGTGCAATCAGGTTGACCTGAACAATTCCCAGGCCAGTTGTTCCATCTGAATATTTCTCGCCGTCGAACACGCGCACGCGGAAGAGCTCTGTGTTGTTGCCGGAAACAGCAGCTGCAGGAATGACAACAATCGATTCCGTATCGCCAATCACCGCTGTGTTCACAGGCGTGGTGCCTTCCGTTGCTATGGTTGCAGCAAGCTGCAGCGTGCCCTTTCTCAACGTTGCATTGGCTGTTGAAATATTGGTGATAACCAAAGGCAGGTAAGTGCCATCGGCATCCCGTGCATCGAATCCAGTTGCAGAGGCGAGATCGGAGTAGGTGATGATGAAGGGCACGCCTTGCGGCTTACTGCCGATATTCAAGGTCTTGTTGTTCGCACCAAGCGCCGTGTTGTTAATTATTGGAGCCGCATTCGAACCAGTGACCGTCACTTGCACAAGGCCAACAGTGGCGCTTGAAAGGTTTGCTGTATCCACAGCTGTCACACGGAAAGCATCAAAGGTGCCAATTTGGTTTGCCGGTGGCACCCAGAAGAGGTTCGTTGTGCTGCCAATGACGTTGTTTGCATCCGCGCCAGAAGTCACCAAAGCCACTGCATTGGCATAGGTTGTCGTAGAACCCACGCGGATTGCTTGTCCGGAGGCAATGCCTTCAATGCGGATGCGCAGTAAACTGCGATCGGTCGATGGAGCTTTGGCATCTTCGTTATCTTGGAATGCAAGTCCATTCACAATATCCGCAAAGCTGATCATGACGGGTGTATTGCGTTCGTCGCCTGCAGGGTTCACTGTCAGCGTTGCGTTGGTGATCGTCGGAGCCTGATTCACCGCCGACACATTCACCTTCACGCTCATGCTGGCAGTCGAGAGATTATCCGCTGCAGCCTGATCATACGCCTGCACAGCAAAAGCCAATACAGCATTCGCGCCGGTGCCGGTTACATTGCTGTTGGGAATCCAGGTGATGAACTCACCGGGTTTCACGTACACAGGGGCATTTGAGATGGTGTTGTTGTTGTAAACCGTACTTCCCACGCGGACTGTGCCTTTGTCGCTCACCGATGAGATGCGGAACCACAGCGGAGTTTGGTCAGCATCGGCTGCGCCGCTTTGACCCAACAATGTGTCATAGGTGATTGCCAGCTGACCATTTTGAGAGGTGCCTGTCGGTAGGGTCACACTTGCATTGGCAATCACGGGCTGAGCGTTGGCACCGGCGGTGACGTCCACCACTACGTTTGTGGTGGTTGCAGCGTAGTCGGTACCATCGTAGCCACGGATGGTAAACGCCACTTGTTCGCCCGTTGAACCGGGTGCAGGGCTCCAATATACCGTGTCGAGGGTTGAGTTGCCGTTGGCGCCCGTATTCACAATCAATGGCATCTGCACCGTGGGGTCGATCACCACACCGCCATCTGTTCGGCGCAGTGTGCCGGAAACCACGCGCTCAATGCGGTAGGAAATTTGTCCAGCCGCTAGCACGAAGGGCGATGCGATATCGTAATCTTTGTAAACAATCTTCGCCATGATGTTTGCATGGCTGATGGTTGCTACCGCTTTATTTGTTACGGAGGTTGCGAGCTTCAAGTTTGAATCGAGGAAAGGTGCATTGTTGATGGCATCTACATTCACCTGCACGGTGCGCGTCGATGCACTTACAGCAGTGTTGTCATCGATGGCCTCAATTGTGAAGGCGTTTTTCAATACTCCAGAATCATACAACTTGTGGGTATAGGTCAGAGTTTGCCCGAAGCCAAACTCAACATTCAGAGCAACGTTATCGAGGAGCTCTGTACCACCCAAGAACAGCTTGCAACCTTCGGACGACTTACAGTCTGCATGTTTCGCCGTAATGCGGTACTTCACAGGTCCATTTTGGTCGTCGCTCACAGGATAATTTTGTAATAGCAATTGGTAGGTGATGTTGAACGGAATATCTTCCTTCACCCCAGAAATCGCTGTTCCGGCCGTCGTGAAGGTCGGTGCAGTGTTCGGCTTGCTGTATTGGAAGTACACAGTCGCAGGTGTTGCACTCTCCAGCGTGCCATCCCACGCCACCACCGTGAAGGCCGCAAGACGGCCAACGGCATTAGCTGCAGGCGTCCAAGTGAATTTTCCGGCTGCATTATTTGAATCGTATTCAATGAACTCCCCAGCAACCATAGTATTGCCTGCTGGATTCTTCAGGGTACCGCTCAGGATCTGCTTGACTTTAAATTTCAGTGTCTTGTTCGCAACGGTTTCTTCCGCGTCAGAAGCATTGGTGCGTTGTGAGCCATCCGTAATCAGCGGATTGCCGCGGAATTGATCGTAGGTGAACTCAATTGCTGCGGGTGTTGCGCTTGAAACTCCACCGGTGAAATCTTTCACGTAGGTGAGGCCAGGCTGCTGATTCACGGCCGTAATATCCGCCGTCACAGCCGCTGAAGAAGGTGATCCGCTCGCGTACACTGAACCATCCCACGCCGTCACGGTCATGATGCTCTGCGTGTTACCCGTGACACTCGCGCCCGGATAAATCACCAAGCTCTCGCCCTGACCAAGAATTGAAGCAGGAGTTGGAGCAGCGGATTTATCAACCGTTGTCACCATAGTTGTGCCGCTCTTCTTGATGGTTGCATTGGTAATTGAGGTCAGCACCAAACTCATCATCGCACTGTCGGTATCCGAGGCGCCGACAAGCGCTTTCAATTGGTCGTAACTCACCACAATCGGTGCACCCTGCATGAGGGTCGAAAGTCCCGTAATGGTGTTGAGGCTTGGGCTTGCCTTAGTCAACACAGGTGCTGCATTGCTGCCAGCAATTTTCACTTTCACTGTGCCAACCACGGCGGTGGCGGCGTTGTTTTGGTCTACTGCAATCACTTTGAAGGCTGTAAACGTTCCATCCAATCCTGCAGGTGGAACCCAGAAGAGGTTCTTGCCAGAGCCAATGTAGGCACTTGGAGGGGAGATGAGCGAAGCACTTGCGGCATCGGTGCCCGTACCCACCGAGAGACCTTGACCCGATGTGATTTCGACAACCTGCAAACGCATCAAGCTCTTGGTTGTTGAAGGCACATCTTCGAGGTCAGACACATTCAAGCCGTTGGTGGATCCCACACAGCTATCACCTGTGGTCGCTGTTGTTCCGTTGACGATGGTATCGAAGCTGATGCGAATCACCTGATTGCGTGAGTTCGCACCCGCATCGCAGAGCATTTCGTTGCTTGCAGCTGCAAAGGTTGGCAGCTGATTCACGGCCGACACGTTCGCTTGCACCGTTAGAACATCTGCGGTCAGCGTTGCTTCGACACTGTCACGCGCTTTGACGGTAAACGCAGGGGAGGCATTGCCCTTCACATTTGTACGAGGAGTCCAGACAACCGTATCGCTCGCCTTGATCAGCACTCCCGGTGCAGCGACACCTGCAATGTTGGTAGAGTTGTAACTCTGTCCATTGACCTTCAATGAGCTGCCTACCTCAATGCTCTCAACCTTAAACCAGATGGGATCATCATCTGCATCTGCAACGCCACTGAATGCCTTCAGGGTGTCGTAGGAGATGGGCAACTGACCATTTTGCGAAGTCCCTGCCGTTGGGCTGCCGCCCACCGTCGTGGTGCCAAGCACGAGAGTTTTGGCTGTCATCGTTGGTGTGCTGTTGGATGGCTTGATGGTGAGAACCACATTGACTGTCGAAGCAGAGAAATCGGTTCCATCGAAGCCGCGAATGGTCATGACGACTTGATCATTGACTGCATTGAGCGCGGGTGTCCAGTAAACACTCTCAAGCAAGGTGTCACCGTTCCCGCCTGTGCTCACAACACGTGGCATAGTGGTTGCATCGGTGTTCACTGGGGTAATCGCCGCACCACCAGCCGCCTTGCGCAGCGCACCCGAGCCCACACTTTCAATGCGGAACGAAATGTCGGTTGTGGGCGACAAGTTGCTATTGGCAGAGAAATCCAAATCTCTGAACTTAATCGCATCGTAAATCATTTGATGCGTGATTGTGACCGGCTGATTCTTAGCAAACTTGGTCGCATCTCCCGCCACGGGCAGAGGTGCAACAGCTGTAAGTTTATTAACATCGGCATTCGCAATGGTTGGGATGTCGTTTACAGGATCCACAACAATCTGAACATTCACGCTCGCACTTGCTACATTGGCATCGTCCACCGCTTCAAGCGTAAAGGCCTTGTAGAGGGTGGTTCCGGTTGCGCCTGAGTTGGCATTTGCAGCCGACGTCCAGATAACTGTATCGCCTGGGAGCAGCGTGAGTGGCGGAACCACAGCAACACCATTCTTTACCAACGTGCCATCAGAACTATTGCGATCCTTGATGCGGTAGCGCAACGTGCTCGTGTAATCGTCGGCAAAGACGTACCTCGCAGCAAGCATGTCATAGCTAATAATAAACGGCACATCTTCACGCGCACCGGTGAGTGCCGTTGAACTCACGAGTGTCGGTGCAGTGTTGGGTGCTGACACCACGAACTTCACAGGAAGCTGAGTTGTGCTTTCTGCGTTTGAAGAATCGTACGCCACCACACGGAAGCCTTCGATGATACCCGTTTGGCCGGCAGGTGGAGTCCAGCGGTATGTGTGTGTCGCAGATTCAGTGAAGCTGAACGTGTCCCCCACGCTCAATTCGGTCTCCGTGTTCGGCGCAGCAATCAGTACTTTGTGCAGAGCGCCGCTTGTCTTCGCCTTAATACGGAATCTCAGCGTCTTGTTCGCAACAACTTCCTCAGCATCCCAAGCGTCGGTGCGCCCGTTGCCTGTTGTAAGAGCTGGGTTGCCGCGCAGCTGGTCGTAAGTGAAGGTGAACGCGACGTCTTTTGTTGCACCTATGAAGTCACGTACGTAGGTGAGCGCAGGAATTTGGTTGGTCGCCGTGAGGACAGCAACAATAGAACCTTCGGTTGTGTCGAGCGAATAGTTCTCACCATCCCAACCGCGAACCTTGAAGAGAGTTGTTGTTCCGCTTGCGGTCACAAGTCCGGCAGTTGGGAAAACAACGAGGCTTTCGTTAGGTGCAATGATCGATGTATTGAGCGGCACGGGTGTTGTAGGTGTGCTCGCAGCAACTGTTTCCAAGGTCATGAGGGTTTGACCTTTGCGCACGATTGCATTTGGAGCTGCTGAGATCACGAATCCGCGGAAAGCTGAATCGGTGTCCTGCAAATTCATCGCTGCGCGCAGTTGTTCATAGGTCACAGTGAGAGGTTTACCTTGGGGCGATGAACCCAGGTCTAAGGTCGGAGTTGTGGCTGCGAGTACAGGCGGCACGTTGCTTCCGCTGCTAATATTCACCTTAACAAGTGCCATTGCAGGGCTTGCGAGTCCACCATTGTCGACTGCTGTCACCTTGTACGCATCATAGATACCGGTTTGATTCACTGGTGGCTTCCAGTAAACAAACTTGCCCACACCAATCAGGCGATTCGCATCACTGAGTGGGCTTGTGTTGCTCAAGATATTCGCCTCGGTGGACTCATCTGTTGAGCCGACACGAGCCTCGATCCCACCTGCGAGCTGCTCGATCCGAATCTTCATCACTGAACTTGTGAACACGTTGCTGTTTGCCGTGTTGTCTTCCACATCGCGGAGCTTCAATGCGGCTGCCAAATCAGCAAATGAGACTTTGTGATAGGTGTTGCGAACACCACCGGCCAGAGTCACCTCGGCTTCAACCATGCTCGGAGCCTGGTTGAGAGCATCCACTTTAACAGAAATAGTTGCTTCGTCAGACAACTGGGTGCCGTCAAAGGCCTTGACCTTAAAGGCAGGGCGCGTTGCACCAGCGTCATTTGCCTTAGGTCGCCACACCAGACTTTCACCCGGTCCTACATTGAGAGTTTGGCCAACGACGGATGTGTAAACCTGACCGCCAAAGGTGATGGAGGAATCGCCATCAACGCTCGTGATGCGGAATCTAATGACGTTTCCATCTGGATCGGTTGCGCCGGTTGTGCTCAACAGCGTGTCATAACTGACAGGCAGAGCGCCATTTTGCGAAGTTCCCGAAGTCCCTGCCGTTGTTCCTAGAGTAATGCTCGCGTTAGAGATGCTCGGAGCAGAGTCACCCGGATTCACCGAGATGCGCACATCACGCGTAGTTGCGGCACACTCGGTGGCATCGCACGCACGCACGGTCATGACCAAGAATTCGCCTTCACCATTGAGAGGCGGTGTCCAGTTCACAGCTGAAATATTGTTAATGCCATCAGCTCCGCTGGCAACAATCATCGGTTTGCTCACAGCAGGGTTAACAGCCTGACCCGCATTGGTCGAACCGCGAACAAGTGTTCCGCCACCGATGGTTTCAATGCGATACGAAACTGCATCTGTATCGAGATCGGTTGTAGGAATCTTGCTTGCCAACAGCGTGTGATCGATAGCCACACCACCGCTCACATTCTTCGCAACAGCACTGAATGCAACACTGTTCTGATAGGTAGGCGCGTCGTTCACAGCAGCGAGAGTCGATTCAACCGATTTGGTCGACGCCGATTCCAGAGCACCCGCACCAGTGCCGTCGAGGAGACTCAAATCAAAGAGCTTAAAGCGTGTTGTACCGGCAATGCCCGAGTTCTGATCTGCTGGAGGTGTCCACACCAAGTAATCGCCGGGCATCACAATCGCTTCGGTCGAGGGAACTCCACCCGCACCAGCGGTGAGAGTCGTGCCATTGAAGGCCAAGCTGCCCTGAAGACCAGTGAGTGATTTAACCTTGTAACCAAGCACGCTGGTGTTGTCGTCGAGGCCTGGATACGCGGTCGCCAGCATAGAGTATGTGATGACCAATGGGACATCTTCCTTCGCACCACTCAGGAAAGAATTGGTGAGGAATGTGGGCTGTTGATTGCTGTTGCTCACATTGATGTACACGGGAATTGCCACAGCACTCTGCTGATTCGCGGCATCCTCAGCTTTGATCTTGAAGGCAAGAATACGGCCGGTTGCACCCGTCGGTGGATTCCATTCTAAGTTCTCCGAAGGCGCAATCACGAGTCCTGGAGCAGCTCCTGTAAAGGTTGTACCGCTGCGCTTGAGATTCGCATTGGTTGCAATGTCGGTGACGCTGAACTTCAGAGTCTTGCTGATCGATGGATTTTCTTCTGCATCAAAGGCATCTGTTCTTTGGCTGCCATCATTGATGCTTGGGTTTCCGCGCAGGTCGTCGTAGCTGAAGAGGAATGCGGTGTCTTTCACAGCACCCATAAAGTCACGCACGCGTGTGAGAGTTGGGAACTGATTTACCGCTGCAAGGGTCACCGAAACCGTAGCCGGCTGTGATGAATAATTCACACCATCCCAACCGCGCACCTGCATAATCTGAGTGGTGCTGGTGAGGCCAGCGGTTGGCAGATAGGTGATGGTTTCGTATTTTTCGAAGCGATTCGTGGCGAGCGGTGTTCCCGAGGCTGGCCATGCCATCGCACTCAAAGTGCTACCACCCTTCATCAGCGTACCGCCCGAGATATTGGTGATGACAAAGCTCACCCAGGGGCTGTCGGAATCGGCCAAACCAAGTTCGGTCTTCAAGTCGTCGAACGTAATTGTGTACTTGGTGTCTTGCACACCATTCGCATAGGTCTTGCTTGCAGTGCTCAAGCTCGGTGGCACATTGCTGCCCGAGAGACTCATCTTCACTGTTGCAGTCATCGGGCTAGTCAGCGGTGTTGCATTGGTATCCACAACGACCACACGGAACGCATGCACGATTGTGTCGGTGGCATCTGCTGGTGGCTCCCAGAAGAACTTAGTTTGACCGGCAGTTGCGCTGATGATCGTGTTGGCATTGCTTGCAACATCCGTTTTCTTGCTCGCATCGAAGGAATCGCTCACATACAGGTTACCATAAAGAACCTGTGTGACCTTGAGTTTGACGTTGTTGTATCGCGAAGCCAGCAGCGCTCCAGGATCGACATTTTCGAGATCCTTCACTTGCAGAGCGTCCGCCAAATCAACAAAAGTCTTCTCGACCTTTGTATTGAGAGTGCCTGCAAAGGTTGTTGACGCATTCAAGCTCGGTGCTTGGTTTTCGGCCGTGACCTTCACGCTCACAACAGATTCGCTCGATGGCAAGACTCCATCGAAGGCACGCACTCGGAATGCCAGAACGTTATCCCCTGTGGCGTTCGCAGCTGGACGCCACACCAACCAGCCGCCAGGGCCAACGGTGGGAAGCGTACCTGGTACGCCCACGGCCGTGAGTGTCGTCGCGCCAGTGGTGAGGGTTCCGCTTTCGAGATACGAGATTTGGAAGGTCAGCGGATTGCCGTCAGCATCGGTCGCACCGGTCTTCGCTAGCAACGTGTCGTAGCTCACCACCGCCGCGCCGTTTTGAATGGCTGCATTGGTTCCACCGGTTCCATCGCTTGTGAATGCCGCGTTGGCCACTGCGGGGGCTGCATTGGTTGGATTTACGGAAATATTCACTTGAACTGCACTCGAAGCGTAATCAGAGCCATCGTAGGCACGGACAGTCATGACTGTGAAGTTGCCAAAACTGTTGTTATCGGGCTCCCAAGTGAGCGAGGTCACAGCGCCGGTTTTGCTCAGCAGAGGCATGCTGTTTGCGGTATTGATGAGGTTGCCCGCATTGATAGCTGAACCCGTGTACAGCTTACCCGCACCAACACTCTCAACCCGGTACTGAATTTGATCGGTTGTGCTTTCCTGGTCAAAAACCTGAATCTTATTCTTCAGCGTATCGAATGAAATCTGTAAACCACCCGCAGGGTTCTTATTGATAGCATCGAGCGCCAAGGTTGCCGTGTGGATTGGAATATCATTTACATTTGTGACATCGGCTCTCACAACCTGCTGGTCGTCACTGACCTTTCCATCACTGTCTTTGACCTTCACAGTCACCACGTCGAGTGCCGAACCGAATTGATTCGCCGGTGGTGTCCAAATAAGGCTTTCACCCGGAGCGAGTTCTTGCGGAAGATTGGCAGCAAGAACGCTGCTCAATGAGCCCGCTGCATTTTTCTTTTGATAGGTCGCACTGGTGGGTGGCAACGCGACAATCACATATTTCAGCACACTGCCTTCTGCGTCGGCACCCGGATAATTCGCACGGAGCATGTCATAGCTGATGCTAAATTGAATATCTTCATAGGCACCGGTCAACGTAGTTCCCGCTGCAAGCGTGGGTGTTGCATTTGCCTTGGTGAGATTGAAATGAACATTGATCGGAACGACACTTTCCCTTTCTGTTCCGCCGCCAGCATTCTCCATGTAGGCAACAACAGTGAAGCCCAAGACGCGACCAAACGCAGTTACCGGAGCATCGAAAGTGAATGAGTCACCGGGGCTCATGATGCCGTTGACACCAACCGCAACGCCGCCTTTTTTGAGCGAGCTTGCAGTTGTCTCAGCTTTCAGCCTAAACTTTAAGCGATTGCTTGGAGTTTCATCTACGCTTGCTGCGTCGCTCTTGTTTTTGAGATCTTCATAGGTGAATGTAAATGTTTGAGCTTGATTGAGTCCCGTAAAGTCGCTGATGCTTGTCAGCGTTGGAGTTGCGTACACACGCCCCAAATCCAAGCGCACAATGGCTTCGCTTGAATAATTTTCGCCATCCCAAGCTCGCACACGCAGAACCTCGAGATCCGTGCCAAACTTCGAGGCCTCAGGAATATAGAGGAATTCTTCACCCACTCCGAGAAGTTGATTCTTTGTGGCATCGGGAAGTGTGCCAGGTGCATTGAGTTGCGCCTCAACGGTTCCTGAACCTCGTCTGAGCGAACCATTGGATATTTTGGTAACAACATACGAGCGTGCCGCAGAATCCGTATCTTGAATGGGCAGAATGCTTTGCAGATTTTGATAGGTGATTCGGTACGGCTGGCCTTGCAAGCCTGCTGTCGCGAGTTTCACATCCGAGAGTGCCGTTCCTCCTGCAGTCAGAGCCATGAGTGGAGCGATATTTGCGCCCGACACGGTCACTGAAACCGTCGCAATTGAAGCGGTGCGCAAGCCTGCAACATCGACCGCACTCACCTTAAATGCCACTTGTTCGCCGGTGACGTTGAGATTGGGTGTCCAAACAAATTCATCAAGATTGCCGATCTCTTGACCAACGCTCGTCGACTGCGCAGCGCCGCCATTGGCCTTGTATTGAAGTGTTCCGCTCACTTTGTCTTCAATGCGGAACTTGAGTGCCGTTGTAGCATCGTCGACGTCCGCGAGCGAGAGCAAGCTTGCAAGGGAGGCGTGTGTGATGGTCAAAGCCTGATTGCGACCTGCTGTATATGCCACCGCACTTGCCATTGCTGGGGGCTGATTCACTTTATCGACCTTCACATGCACTGTTGCTGTGTTGAGCGAAACATCGGCGTTGTCATAGGCCACGAAGCGGAAGGCTGCGAGGCCTGTGTTATTCGAGTTGGTGTTTGTTGCCGGAGTCCACAGGATGAACTCACCCGGACTCAATGTGCGGTTGCTGTCGGTCAAACTGCCGACCGTTGAATACACAGTTCCATTCGGCATGGTCAGCGAGCCGCCATCCAGATGGGTGAAGCGCAAGTAGAGGGGCGTAAGGTCGCTGTCTTTCGCATTCGAAAGTGCCAGCAAATCGGTGTGCGAGATGCGCAAGGGTACGTTCTGTTGGGTGCCTGCGCTCACATTGGTGTTGGCAAAGGTTGCCACGCCCAACACAATATTAACATCCGACGCAGGCGTACCCGCAGGATTCGAGCTCAGTGTTGGGGCGGCGTTCGTGCCGTTGACAAAAATCTTCACTTCGCGGGAAGTCGGGCTACATGCCGTTGCATCACACGCACGCACGGTCATCATTAAAAATTCGCCTGTGACGTTCAGCGGTGGTGTCCAGTTCACTGAAGCGAGTCGGGTGTTGCCGTTGGCGCTCGCAGAAACAAGCCGTGGCATCAGGTCGGCATCTGTTGCAACAATGGTGTCGCCCACGGTGCCAGCGGAAACCTTCTTCAACACTCCGGAGCCAATGGATTCGATACGGAACTCAATCGCATTGTTTTCCAAATCTGTGGTTGGAATAGCTGCGAGAACATCGGCGTAAAGAATTTCCTGGCCGCCCGCCTTGTTCTTGGTTGTGCCTGTTGCGGACAACACACGGGTGGTACTCGCGCCATAATCGGGTGCATCATTCACACCAACAATATCAATCTTCACGAGCCGCGACTCACTGCTCACCGCACCGGCAGCATCCTTGAGTCTTACATCAAAGAGATCCTTCGCCAGCCCCTCCATATTGAGAGGTGGTGTCCATTGGATGTAATCGCCTGGGTTGAGGTCAACCGCCATCGCACCTGTGCTGAGTGTTGTTGTACCTGCACCGCTCACTTTCTTGTAAGCGCCATTCGATGCTGGAACATTAACAATCTGGTAAGTCAAAGCACCCGTCTCAGCATCAATGCCCGGATAATTTGCTGCGAGCTGGTTGTAGCTGAGCACAAAAGGCGTGTCTTCAATCGCAGACGCAATCGGAGTATCCGCGCCCGCCAAATTAACAAACTTCGGCTCGCCATTGACCCGGTTGGTATTGAAGTTAACCGCAACTCTGCTCACGCTTTCTTTCGAGTTTGCACCATTGTCTTGGTAGGCACTCACGGTAAAGCCGTAAACGCGTCCAAACGCACCCTTGTTCGGTGTCCAGCGAATCTCATCACCAGGCTTAATGAAGACGTCTGTTGCAAGCGATGTAACAGTGGCAAAGCTCACACCACCCGACGCTTTTCTTTCAATCAAAGAACCGACGAGCGCGCCGCCACTTTGTGCGTTGTAGCTGGGTTCAAGCGCAGTGACTTTGAACCACAGTTTGTTATCTGCTGTTTCATCCGCATTCGAAACCACCGCATTGTTGCGCAGGGTGTCGTAGCTGAAGGTATAGGGTTGATCTTGTGTGAGGCCACTGAGATCACCAATGCTCGTGAGAACCGGCGTCGTGTAAACGCGGTTGAAGGTCACATTAACAATCGATTCGCTCGAGAACGATATCCCGTCGTAGGCGCGCACTCGGAAAATTTCTGTGAGCCCAACCATTGAGGAATCGGGTTCGAAGAGCAACGATTCACCCACAGAGAGAATGTGGTTGAGTGCGGCGTCGGGTGCATTTCCAGGAGCAGTGAGGTGAGCAGTCACCTGCACTCCACCTTTGTAGAGTTTGCCAGATGCGTTGATCTTGGTAATCACAAACTGCTTGGTCGCTGAGTCGGCATCATCAATCGTCAGCGGCGAAGCGTTGGTTTGCAGCGTTGTGTAGGTCAACAACACAGGTTGGCGTTGATTGATGCCAGTGAAGTTTGTTGATGTATTTGCAAGTGTGGGCGGAATATTGTTGCCGGACACAAGCACCTTGACGTCCGCTATGGTCGCCGAGCGCAAGCCATCTTTGTCTTCCATGCTCACACGGAAGGCCACTTGTTCACCGGTCACATTGGTGGGTGGTGTCCAAACCAACTTTTCACCCGAGACCACGAAGTTCTGGGCTGAGTTGCCCACAACAATCGTCTTGTCCGCATTGGCGCTGGTTTTACCTTTGAGCGAGCCACTGACCACTTCCTCAACTCGCATCTTCATGCTGGCATTGTAAGTTTTTGCCCCGCTCACGGTTGTTACATCTTCAGCATCTACAACCGTCAATTGGTCAGCCAACGATTGGAATGTAACTTCCAGTGGCACGCTCAGAGCTGCACTCACGTAACGGCCAGTTGTGAGTGTCACACCTGAACTCAGACTTGGCGGCTGGTTCACAGCATCCACCTTCACTTTTACGGTGGCCACCTCAAGCGAATTATCCGCATTGTCGTAAGCCACGAAGCGGAATGCAGGAAGACCTGTCGCGTCGGAGTTTGTATTTGCTGCTGGAGTCCAAACAATTGCTTCGCCTGGGCTCAACAACCGGTTGGGTGAGAGCGTACCCACCGAGGATAGAGTTGTGCCGTTCGGCAGAGTGATTGTTCCACCATCGAGATGCGTCAGGTTAATGTACAATGGAGTGCCGTCGACGTCGGCTGCATTTGCGAGAGCCAAAAGGTCTGCTTGTGTGATGCGCAGAGGCACATTCTGTTTTGTTCCGAGGCTCATGCCGGAGACACCCAAAACAAGATTGACATTTGCAGCTGCACCGCCAAGCGTCGCGCTCAAAGTTGGCTTGTCGTTTGTGCCATCGACCTGAATCTTTATGTCACGTGTTTCAGAGCTACAATTATTGGCATCGCAAATCCGCACTTTCATCACTGTAAACAGGCCAATGGCGTTCGCAGGAGGAGTCCAATTGAAGGTGTCATACTTCTTATTGGGAACATCTGGCGCAGACGCAAAACGCGGCATGTCTTCAACATTCGCAAGAGAGGTGACAACCGTTCCTCCATTGCCCGCGCCCATGCGCAAAGTACCGGAGCCAACGCCTTCCACTCGATATTCGATATTATTGAGCTCAACATCGCTTCCTGGAACAGCCGTCGACAGCTGTGAGAAGAGAATATCGCGGCCGCCAATCACATTCTTTGCGGTATTCTGAGCCAACTGAAGCGATGCACCCGCGGTATACGTAGGTGCGTCGTTCAAAGCGGCGACATAAGCTTGCACCGATCGTGTTCCGGCGTTTCCACCATTATCAACGCTCGGTGAGCCCTCGGGATCTTTCAATCGAACCGTGAAAATGTCGACGGGCAAATTGCCAGAGCCGCTGGTGTTATTCGGACGTGTTGTTCCGTTCACATTCAGTGGTGGTGTCCAGATAATGCTATCTCCGGGCACGATATCCAATGGTAAATTACCCGAAGTGATGGTTTGGAGGCCGGCCAATCCACTCTTCTTGTATGTGCCCACATTCGGCATCGACATAATCTGGTATGTGACTGTTCCCGACTCAATGTCTTCGCCTGGATAGTTGGTCAATAGATTGTTGTAAGTAATGACATAAGGAACATCTTCAACCGCGTCGGCAAAAATAGTACCCGCAGCAGTAAATTGCGGAGCAGTGTTCACTTTGGTTGCGTTGAAAATCACGGGTACACTCGCAACACTTTCCTGAACATTCGCAGCATCAGGAGCTGAAGGAACGAAATAAGCTGTCACTGCAAAGCCTACAACTTTGCCGTAGGTACCGGCTGCAGGAATCCAAGCAATGCGATCGGTGGATTCAATGTAAGTATCTGAAGTTAAGACAGGGAGAGCTAATTCGGCTGCACCCGTTGTTCCCAAGGGAACCTTCTTCAAATCTCCACTCGCCGAGATGCTCTTGATCTTGAATTTAAGCTTATTGGTTGAGGTTTCGTCGGAATCTTCGGCATCAGTCTTTGTGCGAAGCTCGTCGTATGTGAAATAGAATGTTTGGCCTTGCGTTTGGCCGGTAAATTCATTGACTTTGGTGAGTGTTGGAATCTTATATTGAGCTTTCAGATCAATCGAAACTGTCGCTTCATCCGTGTATGCGCTGCCATCGTAACCACGCACCTTGAGGAACGGCACAACACCCTTGGTTGTCGATGTCGGAATAAAGAAGACTTCCTGACCTTCATCAATAACCTGCAATTCGCTCGTGGGAGCAAAAACCGGAGCGGTGCCGTGCGCAGTGACGGTTTGAGAGCCTTTGCGTAGAGTCCCGCCTGCAATTCCCGTAATTACAAACTGACGCACAGAAGAATCGGTATCACGCAAGCCAAGGCCAATATTTAGGTCGAGCGGATCTGTCAGGTCGGCAAATTGAATACGAACCGTCTCACCTTGTTTGTAATCAACCTCAACGCCCGAAACTTTACGATTCGGCAAAGGTAACGTGTACCGCGCTAGTGTCGGTGAAGCGTTGCTGCCACTGATTAACATGGTCACTGTTGCAATCGTCGAGGAAGACAGTCGTTTAATGGGATCAGAACTATCAGTTGCATAGGTCTTACCGCTGTCCTTCACACTTAACTTAAATGCAACTTGTGAGCCCACAACATTGGTTGGAGGAGTCCAAACAAAGCTTTCACCAGGTTTAACTTCTCCACCCACAGTGAGGCCAGACGTGTTGCCGCCCGAGAGAAGCTGAAGCTGGCCACTGACCACTTCTTCAATCACAAAAGCCATATTTGCATCATAAGTCTTTATGGTCGTGCCAGTGACGTCCTCAAGGTCAGCAACACTCAGCTGGCCCGCAAGACTTTCAAAAGTCACCGTTTTCGTCACGGGCGTAGGGCCGCTGTTGCGATTCGCGGTCAATGTGACAGCAGAGCTGAGTGTTGGAGCTTGGTTGCGGCCATTCACAACCACAGTCACAGTCGCCGTGAGATCAGATTGATCTTGGTTGTCGAAAGCTCGGAACTTGAATGCAGCCAAGCCCGTTGTAGCATTCGCACTCTTGGTATTTGTCGTTGGAGTCCATGTGAAATAATCACCAGGACCAATTAAGCGCGGCGTTGAAAGTACACCAAGCGAACTCACGACTGAACCATCGGCGAAGGTCAGCGAACCGCCATCCAAGCTTGTGATGTTGAATTTGGTTGGTGTTTGATCGACGTCCGAAACCTGCGAGGTTTTGAGCAACGTTTCGTGGTTAATGACCAAAGGAACATTCTGCTGCGTGCCCACAGAAGCAGTACCACCCGCTCCCAAAATTGTCGTTCCCAACGTGATGCTCGTTACATTCAGAATAGGCTTATCGTTGATACCATTGCGTTGAATCTTCACAAGCTGTGTGATCGGTGAACAATCTGTTGCATCACATGCACGAACTGTCATGACAGTGAGTTCGCCTGTCACATTCACAGGTGGAGTCCAGGTCAATGTATCGAATTTAGCACTTGCTCCCCCGGGAGTTTGCACAACTCGTGTGCTCAATGGAACAACCGGATTTGCACCACCGGTCAGTGTTCCTGAGCCAACGGATTCAATACGATATTCAACCGCATCATTATCAGCATCCGTCACAGGAAGAGCTGTTTTGACCTGCTCGTAAGTTACAGCCAACGTCGCAGTCTGCTTGTTCGTGGATGGCAAGTTCACGATCGGCGTACCATACAACGGCACATCATTCACAGCCGCAATATTTACCAGAACGTCGCGTGTCGCAGTGCTCACACCACCATTGTCGTCAATGAGCCGCACGGTGAACGCCACGGTTGCGGCAGCCCCGCCCGGCTTGTTGTTTAAGTTGCGATTCAGAGGTGGAGTCCAGAGAACACTTTCACCCGGACGAATCACAGTGAGACTTCCTGCGGTGATGGCTGTATTACCCTTAAACCACGATAGCCCATCGCCCAGGCCAACAATCTGATAGCCCAAAATTCCAGATTCAAGATCTGTACCGGCCAAACCTGCGCTGGCAAAGAGATCCTGATAAGAGATGTAGAATGGGCTGTCTTCCGAGGCACCGGAGAGGGTGTTGCCCGCGTTCAGGAAAGTCGGGAGGCTGTTCACAGGATTCACTTGCACACGCACGGTCAGAGGGGTCATGGAGACCGCATCGCTTGAGTCCAGTGCAACGATGTTAAACGCAGGCAGAAGACCGCTCTTGGTTCCAACTTCTTCCCATTGATACGTTTTGCCATGTTCAAGAACGCTATTTTCGACCAGGTTCGTTGGGTTGAAGGCTGAACATGCGGATGTCGTGCATTCTTTCAGAGTTCCATAAACATCGTTCGAACCAATCTTAACAATCTTAAATCTCAAACGCTTCGTTGTATCAGATGGCGCATTGGTTTCCTCAAAGTCAGCCGCGTTTGTCAGATTGCGCAGAGTGGTGAAATCAAATTTGAATGATGTATTGAGGCTTGCAGAACCCTGAGTTGCAGGGCCCAAATTCGACACACTCGTAAGAGTCGGAATTTGGTTCTGTGCATCGATCTTCACCTGAATGGTGCGTTCAGCAGAGTATGCCAACGCATCAAATGCCTGCACCCGAATGAATTCAACCGCGGTGCCGGTGACCGTGAGGTTGGGCAAGAACACAACCGTCTCGTTTGGATTGATGAGCGCCGAGCCGGAGGGCGAAACGGTCGGTGCCGTGGTATGCGCAACCATCGCAACCGAACCTTTGTACAAAGTCCCGTTCGCAATCGAAGTCACCATCAGCGGCACTGAATTTGCAGCGCCATCGGGATCCTGCGCACTCACTGCAGAACGCAGTTCTTCGTAGGTGAAGGCTTTGGGAGCACCCTGGGTCATCTTCAGCGCATCTGCCAACACAACCGGATTCGTTGCACCGATGGTGGGGGCCTGATTGCTTCCGGTGACCAACACGTAGACCTTCGCAACTTCGGCGCTTGCCAAGTAGGGTGATGCCACTTCAATCACTCGAACAGTGAAAGCTTCGAAGTTGTTGGTCGCATTAACAGGAGGATTCCACGTCAGTTTGTTGTTTGTTGAATTAAGAGTGTTGTTCGATGCTGACAGATTCGTTTGGGAACCCGTGGGGCCAATTTGAATTGCAGCGGAACCACTGAGCTGGGATTCAATCTTGAAAGACAAATTCTGATAGCGCGTCGTGAGGTCGGAAACCGCACCACTCACAGTTTCATCCGCAACACCGAGCTTGCTCATCAAATCGCCAAAGTCAATCGTCAACGCTGTGTTGCGATTGGTTGCATAAGTGTAGGAATCGTTCATCGTTGGCGCTTGGTTCGCCTGGCTCACATCCATTGTCAAAGTGATTTCTGAAGTGGAGTAATCGAGCCCGTCATAGGCTTTCACCTTCAGCACTTCAACCGCCGTGCCAGCGTCGGTGGGCGTGTAAACAAGCTGGCCACCAGGCGAGAGCACGGCCGAATTGTTCGGTGACGCGCTGCCGGTGTAAGGCACCACAGCATTCAATCCATTTTTCCAACTGCCTTTGGGAACAGCGGTGACGACATAGCTCACAACCGAGCTATCACTGTCGTTCAAAGAAGACTGCAGCAACGCATCGAGGTTTGTGTAGGTGAGAGTTACAGGTATGTTTTGTGTTGCCAGCACAGCCGCGGGACTTGCACCTGCAGTGGTCCAAGGAACCGTGATGCTTGCATTCGTTCCGAGGCTCGCTTTGAACAGAGGCTTGAAGTTTTCGCCATTGACAATTGATACAGACACAACCGCGGTGGTTGGGCTCACCAATTGCTCACTATCCACAACACTCACCTGGAATGCGGCAAAGGGTCCGCCTTTGGCATTGGTGGGAGGATACCAATACACTGTGTCGCCAGTTGAAATAGTCTTATTCACACTGTCAACAGGAATTGCGGAGGCTTCGCCGGTCGAGCCATACTTCAGGTTCTGACCAGACATGCGTGTGTCGATGCGCAGCTTCACAGCGTCGTAATAGGTTCCTGCAGCAGCGGCGGAAGCTGGCTTCGCACCCGTAATGTCCTCAACATCGGTCACGTTGAGGCTGTGCGCCAGCTCTTTAAAGGTCATGGCGAAGACTTGGTTGCGAGTTGCGCCCGTGAAGGTTGTTGCCGCATCGAGTGCCGGTGCTTGATTGACAGAGTCCACTTTTACCCGAAGGGTTGCAAACGAAGTCGATTCTTCCGCATTGTCCCACGCCACAAACTCAAAGGCCGAGAACACGCTGTCGGTTGCGGCAGCACTGTTCACGTTCGCCTCAGGGGTCCAAGTGAAGTACTCACCAGGGCTCAACACAACCGGCTGGATAAGATTGCCAACACCGTCCTTGGCACTTGCAGAATTCACTGTGCGACTACCGTAAATAACAGTACCACTCAGGATCTTCTTAATTCTGAAGTACAATGGAGTTTGATCGGTGTCGGCAGAACCCGATTTTTCAAGCAGCAAGCTGTGCGAGATCACGACTGGAGTGTTTTCCACTGTTCCAGTTGTTCCAGCCGTCACTCCGAGCGAAATCGTGCTGACAGCGAGAGTCGGTTTCGCATTATTACCACTCACCGTCGCACGCAATTCAACCGTGCTCACCGAGAAATCGGTGCCATCGAATGCGCGCAGGGTTGCAATGACAAAAGTTCCGGTGGCGTTCAGCGGTGGAACCCAGAAGAGGCTCTGACCACTGTAGGCCGAACTGCCTGTACCGCTCAGGCGAACGAATTGTTTTGGATTCAGCGCAGCACCTGAGTTAATGAGGGTCGCCACATTCGAGGCTGCCGCACTTGTTCCGAGGTACAGGGTACCTGAATTCACACTCTCAACTTGATATTGAAGGGCATCGTTCTCTTGGTCGGTGACCTGCACAAATCCATTGCTGGTGTTGTTCTTTAGCTGCGCCCAAGTGATCGTGATGCCCGCATTCGTGCCAGGGTTTTTGCTCGCTGCGAATTCTTGGGTTGCACCAAACACAGGTGCATCGTTCACAGCTGCTGTGAGCACTTTTACGGTCTTCTGTGTTGCATCGCCACTGGCAAGGCCGGCATCATCCACTAATTGAACCTTGAACGCCTCTAATCCGTTCGTGGCTTCGTTGGCATGCAATGCAGGTGTCCAGGTGATGTATTGACCCGGTTGCAGTACCTCAACAAACGTTCCGCTAGCACTTGTGTAAACAGTGCCAGATGAGGTTCGCAGCGAACCTGTCTGTACCTGTGTAATCTTGTAGCTCAGCACTCCACTTTCAACATCTGTGCCACCGTAGTTTGTGGTCAGCATTTGGTGAGAGATTACAAACGGAATATCTTCGCTCGCACCGGCGAGAGGTGTGTCGGTTGCAGCAAAGGTAGGAGCTGTGTTGGTCGGCGCAATTTGAACATACACTGGGATTGGAGCAACACTTTCCAAGGCAGGAGATCCAGCATCGACAGCCATAATACTAAACGCATTCAAGCGACCGCTGGCATTCACCGGAGCTTTCCATGTGATAGTTTCGCCAACCGCGATGTCGTAACCAATGGGAAGCGGGTCGAGTGCCGAAATTGCACCATCGACTTTACGTGCCAAAGTGCCCGAGGTAATCGCCTTTATGCGGAACTTCAATTGAGTTGTGCTGCCAGCGAGTGTTTCTTCAAAGTCAGACGCATCGGTCAGCGCACGCAAATTAGCGTAAGTGAATTCTTTGGTGACATTGTTTAAAGTGTTTTCAACGCCACCCGTGATGTCGTTTACATACGAAAGCAGTGGAATTTGGTTCTTCTTGGCAATCTTCACATTCACCGGAGCCGTGACTGTCGAATAGCCTGAGTTAGATGCATCGAGCGTGCCATCAAACGCACGGACATTGAACAATGCATAGGGCGTAGCATCATCTCCGACGTTTGCATTGGGAATAAAGACAACAGTCTCACCGGGGACTATGAGCGAAGATGATGGAGGCGCCGAGAGATCGGTGTAAGCCGTCATCGTCGTGGAGCCCTTCTTGAGAAGACCCTTCGATGTATCGATGCTGGTGACGACAAACGAGAAATAAGCTGGGCTGAAATCTGCATCGTTTGCATTCAAATAAGCTTTAATCGCATCATAGCTGATGGAATAAGGCTGACTCTGAGTTCCAACCGTTGGTAGGAACGTGCCCGCTGCAGCAGCTGTTAGCGTGGGTGCTGTGTTGGCATCGCCATTGACCGTCACTGTCACCTTGCCCACCTGAGTGCTACCCAGTGAGCTGCCGTCGAGTGCAATCATATAAACAGCATCAAACAAGCCGGTTGCGTTCGTAGGTGGTTTCCAGAACAAACTTTGAGTCGAGGCAATCTCGTTGTTGTTGATGGGATCATACAAAGCCGCAGCAGCCGATGCCGTTGCCTGACTCGTGCCTCCACCCGAGGATGTACCAATGCGGATCTCAAGGCCTCCGAGTTGTTTCTCAATACGGAACTTGATTGGGCTGCCTGCAAAATTCGTTGTTCCCACAGGTGCGTTTTCGCGGTCGACAACATTCAAGCTCGTTGCACCCGTCGCAAGCTGGGCAAATGTAATTTCACGTTCAACATTGCGAGAGGTGATGTAATGAGCCGAAGGACTGATAGTTGGTGCTTGATTGACTTTGGGTATAAGCAGTTTCACCAACACCGATTGCTCAGAATAAGCTGAGCCGTCGAAAGCAAACACTTCCATGATGGTGTATGGGTTTGAGTCGTGAGCAGCATTGGCATTCGGATTAAACACCACCGACTCACCCGCGGCAATCACCGAGCTCGCATTGGGAGCAAGGCTGCCACCTGCACTTGCAAACGGAACAATCGACACTCCACCCTTCTTAAGGGACCCGTTCGAAACACTCTTGACAACAAAAGCAAGATAGTCGTTGTCGGTTTTGTTTGAGTTCAACTGGCTAAAGAGATAATCGTAGCTCAAAGTGTAGGGAGTATTTTCTGCACCGTTCACTCCCAGTTGTTTCTCAACAACATTCGCAGTTCCGGTTGCAGTAAAACCAGCTCCAATAATGGGTCTCTGATTGTCGCCATAAACAGTGATCTTGACCCGCGCACTGGTTGCACTCGGACGATTGTCGCTATCAATTACCGACACAGTGAACGCATCAAAGGTTGTTCCGTTGAGAGCGTTGTTGGGTGAAGTCCAAACAAACTTCGAACCATTCACAACAAGATTGTTACTGCTGGTCACAGCAGAACGCACACCACCAGAACTTTCAATCTGCAAGCTGCCACCTGCAAAAACTTCATCGATGCGGAAAGTTAACTTCGTCTTGTCGGTGAGATCTTCAACATCTGAAACAATCAGCTTATCGAACAACTCAGAGTGGGTAATCACCTTATCTTGATTGCGATCTGCTCCGTCTGAGGTGCTGCTCTTGAATTCATACTGAGCAGCCAGTGTGGGTGCTTGATTCACAACCTGCACCTTGACAACCACCGTGGCTCTCGCGTTGGCCCCTGTCGATTCGAGCGCATTATCCCAAGCAGCCAATTCGAAGGCATTTTGATCGCCATTGAGATTCGCGTCGGGAGTCCAGGTGATGTATTCGCCGGGGCCAACCGTCACGGGAGTCACCAGATCACCCGAGCCATCCACAGCACTGCTACTGTTCACAGTGCGTGCACCAAAGACAATCGTACCACTCAAACGTTTCTTAATACGGAAGAACACAGGAGTTTGGTCAGAATCCGCAGCACCCGAGCCATTCAAGAGTGTGCCATGGCTAATCACCAATGGAACGTTTTCTTGGGTTGCGGGTGCAGCATTTGTGCCCAAGGTGAACGTGGTTACTGAAAGCGTGGGCGCTGCATTTCCACCCGTTACATTGACACGAATTTGCGCTGCCGTTGCCGAGAAGTCTGTTCCATCGAAGGCGCGCACCACGGCGACAAGATATTCACCGGTTCCATTCTGTGGCGGAACCCAGAAGAGTTTGTCGTTCGTGTAGGTTGTTGGGGAATTTGTCGACTTGAGGCGCACCAACTGCTGAGGACTTGCGGCCTGACCTGAAGTTAAAAGCGACGCAACCGAAGGCGATGATGCGTTTGCACCGAAGTACAGGCTGCCATCGCCGACACTCTCAATCACATACTCACGCAACGAGATGACGCTATCCACATCATTGATTTTCAACTTGCCAGTAGATGCATCCGAGAGTGTGCTCCAACTGATTTCAATTCCAGTGTTCTTCGCTGTGGTGTGAAGATCCGATGTCCCCAGAGATGGGGCATCATTGATTGGAGCAACAAGAACCTCAACCACTTTCGCTGGCAATGTTACACTCGCAAGACCACCGCCATCCACAACCTCAATCGTAAACGCCGCCTGTTTGTTGGTCGCATGGCTTGTGTTTGCGGGCGGAATCCACGTGACGTACTCACCTGGCCTCACCACTTCCAGAAGTCCACTCGCTGCCGTGTAGGTTCCGGTTGATGTTTTGAGTGTGCCAGAGGAGACTCCGGTGATTCTATAGTTCAGAACGCTCGATTCGACATCGAGCCCGGGGTAAGAATTCATCAACATTTGGTGTGAAACAATGAACGGAATGTCTTCCTGAGCACCAGCCAATGGACCAACGGCGCCCGCAGTAAACTCGGGGGCAGTGTTGGTCGGGTCAACCTGAATATGCACAGGTATCACCGCAACACTCTCTGTGTCGTCCGCCGTTCCAGCGGTGGCATCCAAACCTCTGTCGCGCGCTACAACGCTAAAGACATTGAAGCGACCTGTACCATTGAGCGGAGCTGTCCATTTGATCGTATCACCACTGGCGATATCATCACCCGCAATCATCACCGCTTTGTTGCGCGTGTTGTCTGCTGAATTACTTCTTTCCAAAGTTTGTGTTGTGATGGCCTTCACGACAAAGCGGACTGTCTTGGCATTTGCTGCTTCTTCGAAATCAGCCATATCCGTGAGAGCACGCAGTTCATCGTATGTGACCGCTTTAGAGAAATTGCCTGAAATATTTTCAACACCACCGGTGATGTCATTCACATAGGTAAGCGTTGGAGCTTGATTGATGGCAACAAAATTAATTTTGACTGCAGCGTTTGCGTTGTAAGTGATCGCATTGCGAGTCTCATCCGTTGAATATTCAAGACCATCAAAAGCACGCACGGTAAATGCATCTGTGATTCCTGAAACACTCGCAACCGGAATAAAGACCACCGACTCCCCAGGCGCAATCACCGCGGTGCCATCGGGTGATCCCGTGCCGGTGTAGGCGGTCATTGTTGTACCACCCTTCCTCAGGACTCCCTTCGTGGTGTCAATGGTTCTTACAACAAACGAGAACCACGATGGCGTGAAATCTTCATCATTTGCGTTGAGGTAAGTTCTCAAAGCATCGTAGGTCACAATGAAAGGTCGGCCTTGCTGACCCTGTTGTGTCAATGCAGGATTTGCTGCCTGCAAGACAGGTTTGGTGTTGCTGCCATTGATATTGACCAACACCTTTGACCTGTCGCTGGTTTCGAGTCCGGCGAGGTCCACAGCAGCAACTTCGAACATTTCTTTAAGGCCGCTGACGTTCTGCGGTGGTGTCCAGAACAAGCTTTGGGTTGGGCCGAGGAACTTATTTGAAGAGCCGAAGCTCGTTGCTGCCGCTGCCGCCGTCGCAATCGCGGCGTCGGTGCTTGCGGTCGCTGCAGTACCGATCTTCAAGGCTTGCCCTTCAAGCATGCGTTCAACGCGCAACTTCATGTCTTTGAAGTCAGGAGTTGCTGCATTGCAGTCGGGCACATCTTCGCGGTCACACACGCGCAGGTCTTTGGCCAAGGTTTCGAATTTGATTTCAACGATGCGGTTGCGAACACCGGCATACGTAAACGTGCGCTGATTACCGGACGCAATCGCAACATTAAAGTATGGAGCTTGATTCAATGCATTGACCATCACGCTCAACACAGCGGTGTTGTCGGAAAGGTCTTTGTTGTCGGTTGCCTTAAATTCAAAGGCCTGTTGTTCCACTGAATTCTTGCTTGCAAGAGCTGCGGGGGTCCAAGTGATGAATTCGCCCTCACGAAGCGTCAGGGGCGTATCAATGTTTCCTACGAAGGAAACAACCCGGGTTCCGTAGGTGATTTTACCGCCATTGAGCTTGGTGATCCGAAACGACAGCGGGGTTTGATCAGAATCTGTTGCGCCCGACCAGCTGAGCAAATCAGCATGCGTGATAACACGTGGCAGACCTTCGTCGGTACCAACAGTTCCTGCCGTACCTCCTGACACGCCAAGTTGGATGAGCCGCAGTGTGTTTACCGGCATCTGATTTGAAACAATCACGGGCTTCGCGTTGCTGCCATCCACAAACACCCGCACATCTGCGGTACTGACTGTTGTTTGCAGGTCTGCATCCAGTGCACGCACAACAAACGCTATGTATGTGCCGGTTGTATTGAGCGGCGGAATCCAGAACACGTCGGTTCCACTGGTTGCGCTTGAACCGGATGGAACGATTGTGATGGTTTGCTGCTGGCCCGTGATGTCGGGCGAGCTTTCCAGGGTTCCAAGTTTCAATTGCCCTACACCAACCGCTTCAATGCGGTACACGATACTTTCGGGCGCAGTTTCAACATCCGAGACTGGCAATGCAGCTCGCAGATTGGTATGGGAAATAACCATTCCAGTGTTCTTGGTGCCATCCAGCGTGAGCTGAGGAGAACCAAACACAGGTGTGTCATTCACCGAGGCAACTATAATGCTCACTGGATGCGCAACAGCAGTGAGTCCAGCAGCATCGGCGACCTGAATCGAGAACGCGCTACCCACGGTGTCTTTCACATTGTTTCCTGCAGCGACCCAGGTGAGCTGCTCGCCCGGTTTCAGGGTGAAGGGCAAATTCGCAGGTCCGAGTGTGAGCGCGGCAGTCTTCAATTGACCTTTCGTTGAGTCAATAGACGTGATGCGATAATTCAATGTGTTCGACTCGACATCTATGGCAGGAAGAGCAGCAGCCAGCATGCCATGGGTCACAATAAACGGCGTGTCTTCCAATGCTCCCGTGAGAACTGCAGCAGGCGAGGCCGAAGTGTAAAGCGGAGCGCTGTTGTTGTAAGTCACGTCGAAATAAACAGGTAGTGTTTGTGCACTCTCTGCCCGACCCGTTGGGATGGCAGGGAAAGTGCCATCGGCGTTGCGTAAGCCCGCATCCTGCGCAACCACACTGAAGGGGCTGAAACGGCCACTTTGATTTTGCGAGGCATCAGGAGTCCAGCTCAGGCCCGTTGATGCGGTCCCATCGCCGTTGCTGAGCACATCGGTGGGTTCAATTGGGTCGCCCACGTTGAGGACTGTTGCTCCACGCTTGATGGTCCCGCCACCCAAGGATTTAATCACAAATCGAAGATTTTTGGGACTCGCAGGTTCTTCATAATCCTGTGCATCGCTCGCGTTGCGCACATCGTTATACGTGAAGGGAATTGCTCCAGGAACGGGGAGTGTTGTTGAGCCCGTAGACACCCGCGATGTTGCCTTCGCTATTGCTGCAATGCTTGTGAGCGTTGGAACCTGATTTATTGGGTTTAGAGTTATTTTAACAATCGCTTCAGTTGCAGAGTAAGCAGCACCATCAAAGGCACGCACTTTAAAAAGCGTTTGCGTGCCAACGAGATTGCTTGCTGGGATAAATGTCATCGATTCGGTTGGAGCTAAAACAGCCGTCGCCGGTGCGGTGAGTGGAATGCCAGTGAAGGCTGTCATTGGAACACTGCCTTTGCGCAACGCTCCTTTACTCGAATCGATATTTGTCAAAACAAGTTGGATGAAGGTGCCGTCGGTGTCAGTCAAATTCAATGCCGACTGTGCCGCGAGATCGCTGTACTTGATTTCGTAGGATGCATTCTGCACACCATTAGCAATGGTGAACTCGGGTGCAGCAGCATCGGCAGCAATCTTCGGAGCCGCATTGGTGCCAGCAACAGAGACAACCACCTTGCCCACTGTTAAACCAGCCAAGCCGGCGCTGTCTTTAACACTCACCGTGAACGCATCAAAACTGGTGGCGATGTTTTGCGAAGGAAGCCAGTAAACACTTTTGCCTTCAATCAATTCGAAGGCATCGAATGCGGAGAGACTTTCGAAGCCTGAGGTCACACCCTCGTTGCCAATCTTGAGGCTCTGCCCACCAAGCATCTGTTCAATACGGAAGCTCACTTTACAGTGTGGCTTTCCGGTTGGGCAGCAGGTCGGTGTCTCGGCGCCTGTGCACACAGATAGGCCAGCAACATCTTCTGCGTCGGTGGTTCCCAAACCGCTCGCCAGATCTTTGTGTTTGATTTCCAACCATTGATTGCGTTGGCCATTGGTATTTGTGTACAGCGGTGAGACTTGCGGCCGCTGATTTTGCGCATTGACCTGCACGTTGATGGTTGCGGGTGAACCCGCTGAATAGAGTTGCCCATCATACGCATAAACCTTCAACACCGCAGTCGCGCCTGTTGCAGTGCTCACAGGCGTGAACAAAATCGTTTCACCAACGTCGACCAATCCAGATGCCAGCGGCGGAGTGTTTGTGCTGGTAAATTTCGCCAAATTAGTTGTGCCTTTGCGTGCCGTACCGTTTGTGATGTCGTGAAGCACAAACTTCACAACACCCGTATTGTCGGGATCCTGAGCACCGGTCGCGGCCAAGAGCTGAGCATAGGTGATTGTAAAAGGTGTGTTTTGTGTCGCAGTTGTGAAGGCCGACGTTGCCGGCGCAAGGTTCGCAATGGTGGGAACTTGATTGCTTCCGCTGACCTTTACACTCACTTTCGCCAAATAGTTGCTGGGCATTTCCTCGGAATCAACAACACGCACAGTGAACGCTTCAACCGTCTCTGCCAGATTTGTGGGTGGCTGCCAGAACAGGCTCTTGCCTGGGATCAGGGCAAAGTTATCCGAGGCGAATGCCGTTGCTGCGGAGACGTTTGATGCAGAGTTTATTGGGGTCGATGATCCAATCTTGAGTGATTGCCCCGAGAGTAATCCCTCAACATGAAATTTCAGCTTGCTAAAGTCAGCGGTATAGTCTTCAACATCGTTGATCTGCAGCTTGGTCGCAAGGTCTTCAAAGGTTATTTCAAGAAGCTCATTGCGTGCTACGCTCGTATTACGCACCACACCAGCATCCACCACTCGCGCAGCATCATAAGTGACCGCTGTGAGCATGGTGGGAGGCTGGTTAACGGGAGCCAAATCCAAGGTCACCACACCCACTTCGCTTGAATACATGCTGCCGTCGTAGGCACGCACTTGGAAGAGTTCGCGCAAACCATTCACATTGAGTTTTGGTTGAACCGTGATGGTCTCTCCGGGGGCAATCAATACAGTTGGGATTGCCGTCACCGTATCCAGAACACCTGCATTACAATCGTTACTCGCGTTTTGCGGCTGAAGTACGAGTGCGCCCTTGCGAATGCTCTCAACCGCAATCACATTATTTGCGCCAGCAGTAGGGTTCTGCACACCTGTGATGTTTGCACAGCTAATAACAAACTGCACCAAGCTGCTATCGGCGTCGCTCGGATTGAAGGCTGTTTTTAGGTCATCGTAAGAAATTTGGAACGCAGTGTTTTCGCGTGCTGGATTTGTTGCTGTTCCGAGTAACTTTTTCGTTGCGGCAGTCAAAACAGGGCGCTCAGTGCTGTTGTAAACTTTAATGTTTACTGCACCCAGGTTTGCACTTGTCGTCAGCTCAGAATCGATTGCGCTGACCCGGAACGCCTGAAAGGTACCGACTGTGTTTGCAGGCGGCATCCAGAAAAGATACTGATTTTGATTTACCACCCGAATGCTGTTGTTCAGTAACGTTGCGGCCGTTGGGCTCGTCGTGCTGCCAACCTTGACCCACTGCCCAGAAAGAACATCTTCAACACGCAGCTTCATTGCGGTGTATTTAGTAATATCAGCAGTTTCGTTATCCTCAAGGTCACGCACATCGAGTTGTTTCATCAGGTCTTTGACTTGGATCATAAAGACAGCGTTGCGTGCCACCGCGCCGGCGGGTGCCGGATTAGGTGGATTATAGAACGGTGTCTCAAAAGTATAATTCTGTGCAAGAGTCGGCGGCTGATTCACTGGCGTGATTTTCACGCTGACAGCTGCTTTTACGAGAGAACTTTCAATGCCGTCGAACGCACGGAATTCAAATGCCAATGGAGTTCCTTTTGCATCAGCTCCGCTCGCATCTGGCCGCCAACTAAAACGCTCGCCCGGGCCAACCACTGGCGCAGGATTCAAGTCGCCTGCAGCATCGGGTGAATCTTTTGTGTATGAGATGTTGTTGATCGTCAGTGTACCGCTGCGAACCTTTGTGAACCTAAACGACACGGCTGTTTGATCGGGGTCAGACGCGCCTGTCTGTGCCAAAAGCGTATCGTATGAAACATACATCGACGAGTTTTGGTAGGTGCCGGTCGTACCCGCATCCACACCGAGTGTCACGAGGCGATCTGTCGCAGGTGAGGCCGAGGCTGCGATCACAGGCTTAGCATTGCTGCCCGTGACATTCACGCGCACCACTGCAGTTGAAACGCTGAAGTCAATGCCGTCGTAAACGCGCACAACCATCACAGGCATTTCACCAATCGCGTTGAGTGGCGGTACCCAGGTCAGTTTCTCGCCCTCGTTGTCTGCAGGGTTTGCCCTCGATTGAAAGATAAAGGCACGCTTTGGAACCAACCCACCGACGCTGTTTGGGTCCAGAGGTAGGCTGTTGACATCAACACCGTTGAGGAAAAGCTGGCCGGACTCAACCGATTCAACCCGGAACGAGAGTGCGCTGATGTTCGCTGCATCAACGTCAACATTATTCAGGATGGAATCCAAGAGAACGCTTCTCATGTGTTCCCAAGAGATCTCATAGGCTGGTGATGTCTGGTTCTGCGCAGCATTGCTGCCCAACTTCGCAGACGCCACTTTGAACTTAGGCTGGTCGTTAACGCTTATAATATTCACGCTTGCTGTTCGGGCTATCTGAGCACCATTCGTACCAGCAGCGTCCACATGCTTATACGAGAAAATCGATTGCACTCCGTTGATGTTCAACGAAGGCCGATAGGTTAAAAATTGGCCAGGCTCAAGGAACACACCCGTATTGATATCACTTGTTGTGAGCTTGATCGCACCCTTCCAAATTTCGCCCGCGCTTCCCAAACTCTCAATCTTGAAGCGAATAGGCTCTGCCTCAACGTCACTTGCAGGGTCAGAAGCAAACATCATGTCATAACTAATCACATATGGCAGGTCTTCCATGGGGGAACCAATGGACACCGGCGTCGTATTTGTTGCAACAGGCACATCGTTCGTGGGCCTCACGTTGACAACCAACGGCAATGAGACTGCGCTCTCTCCGCATTGGTCATCTACCGCAATAATTCGGAACGCTTCGAGCTTCCCGAATTGGTTTTGAGCTGGTGTCCATGTGATGGAATCGCCATTGGGGGTGTTCGTATCACCGGGATAGAGGAACTGGTTGCGGGTTTCACCGCACGGTACGGTGCCCACCGTCATGTTTGCATTGAACACGTAGCTCTGTGTTCCCGCGCTCTGCGAGACAATTTTGAAGCGCACCTTTTGAGTGCCTTGGCCACTCTCAACATCTGAAAGGTCTGTAAGCGAGAGCAGCTTGGCATAGGTGATTGTCAGCGGCGCGTCTTCATCGGTTGCATATGAGCCAGTTGTTGCACCTTCCAGAGTGTTGATGCGAGTCAACACAGGGATGGTGTTCACCGGCGTGAAAATAGCGCTAATCGTTGCCGATTCATGGGTCTGAGGTGTTCCCAAGGGGTTGGCTGTCGTGACCGAAGTCGGCGCCGCAGTTTGTGAATAAAATTCTCCATCCCACGCGCGCACCGTGAAAATCGGCAACGTCCCGTTGAGATTCGCTGTTGGAACAAAGGTCACCGATTCATTGGGCGAAACGAGCGCCTGAGATATGGGTGCTCCTGAGCCTGCATCGGGCACAATGGTCTGAGTACCCTTGCGCAGGGTGCCGTTGCTGACCGAGGAAACTACAAATGAGAACCACACGTCGCTATCGCGATCGGATACTCCCAGCGCTGCTTTGATTTGATCATAAGAGATCGTTAGGCCTTCGTTTTCAGCCTTCGTAGCCGCAGTCCATGTTGGCACGGTAATCATTGGCCGATACTTGCTGTTGTCCACATCAACTTGAACCAATGCCGTGGTCTGGCTCGAGCGCGCTACTCCAGCACTATCGGTTCCATTGTCGATGGCAGTCACAACAAATGCGTCGAAACGACCGGTTACATTGTTCGGAGGTTTCCAAAACAACCTTTTGCCTGGGCCGAGAATATTGGTGGTGGGATCATTTGTGTTAACAGAAATCGAAGTTGCGCTAGCCCATGTCGATGTGGAATTGCCAATCTTCATGCCCAGACCACCGCGAATCTGGCTGATCTGGATCTTCATATTTGCGTAATTACCGGCAACAGCAACATCTTCGTTGTCTTTAATATCAAGCGCGGCAGCCAAATCCTCAAAACTGACAAAGTAATCGGGCTCATTGTTTGAGTTCGAATTGCGCTGTGCCACTTTGCTTGCTTCGGTAGCGAACGAACTCGAGACTACGGATGTTTTGAGTGTTGGAGGAAGATTCACGCCCGCCACGGAAATCGCAACTGTTCCCTTGGCGGCCACGTCCGAATAACCCGCACCGTCGTAGATTCGGAAATTAAACACATTGATGGTGCCCTTCGAATCCGCTTCTGCGAGCGAAGCCGAGGGAATGACCGTGAGAGTTTCGCCTGGTGCCAAGACTGACACTGCGGGTGCGCTTGCAGGTGATGCATTTGTGTCAGCATCCACAAACGCGCTCAACGCAACAGAGCCTTTTTGAAGTGTCCAGCCTGTTGTGATGTTGGTTATAACTACAGCGCGCCAGTCGCTATCCGTGTCTGCAACATTGTAGTGCGTTTTCATGTCATCATAGCTGATTGTAAACGGTGCATACTGCAAAGCCGCGGGAACAATCGGAAGCGGGTTTGCGTTCGTGGCCATCGTCGGAAGCTTATTAGACCCCGTCACAACCACCCGCACAAGCGCTGAGTTGGCGCTTGCCAAGTTACCGCTGTCGATCATCGTTACCGTGAAGGCATCAAAGGTTCCAACGCCGTTTCTGATTGGGCTCCAGTACAGGTTCTCGCCCGCCTTGAGCTCGTTGTTGTTTGCCGAGAAATCGACCGCAGTGCCAGACGCAGCGCCAATTTTCAATTCCTGGCCAGAGAGCCTATTGTCTATACGGAATTTCACATTCGCTGTGTTGTTTTGATCTTCAACATCGGTAAATCCGAGCTTAGTGATAAGGGTTGAAAAGGGAATCTCGAACTGTTTGTTGCGCTCGTTGAAGTTGCCAGCTGCAGCCAAACCATCCGCACCTGCACTCAACGTTGTGCTTGCGTTGATTTTGGGTGCTTGGTTCACACGGTCAATCCAGATCCTGACAGTTGCAACGGGTGATGTACTGAGCCCCGCAACTGGTAGAGTGGCACTCGCATCGGCAGCGTTGTCGGTGGCAACAACCTTAAATGCAGCGCGTGGTGCGGCAGGGTTTGTGAGTTCGCTGTGAGTTTCGCTCCTTGGCTTCCATATGAAGCGCTCACCGGGTCCAACAACCGGGACAGGGTTTGTAACGACTGTACCGTTTGTTGAACTGATAAATGTGATGGCCGAATTGCTCACCTCGAATGTGTTGTTGCCAACAGTCAATGTTCCTTCTGTCAACTCGGTGAAACGGAAATAAACAGGCTGGTCATCCGGATCCACCGCACCCAGCGCGGAAACCAAAGCTGAATGCTCGATGTAGGTCGGAACATTCTGTTTGGTCAGCCCTGCTCCTTGCGTGCCCAGGGAAACTCCTCCCGCAGACAGCACACCGGCACTGAAGGTGGGCTTTTGATTGTTGCCTGTAATGCTCACAACCACAGGCACGGCTTGCGCGCTATATGCCTCTGGGTTTTGTGCATCCACAACGCGCACGAGCATCACCGTGAATTCACCGAGCGCGTTGCGCGGTGGCTCCCAGCGGAGGATATCCGAAGTGGAATCGAGGCTGTCGGTATTTGCCGAAATCACGCGTGGCCGCGTCGTCTGGTCGGCCGCATTCGGGCTGTTCGAAGCACTCCCCATCCGAACGACGCCTGCATTCACATTCTCAATAATATACTGAATTGTATCTGTGTTTGTTGTTTCGACGTCTGCAACCGGTATTGCCGCCTTCAGATCCGAATATTTAAATATGAAGGCCGTATTCTGAGCTGCATCTTTCCAGCTGCTTGAGCCGGTATCGAAGGCTTGCAGCTGATATTTTGCTTTGGGCGTAATCATTGGCGAATCATTCACCGCTGCAACTATCACATCCACATTCTTGCTCACGCTCAGATTATTTCCTGCGTTCGAGGAGTCTTTGATTTGCAGTGTAAACGCTGCGGATTGCAACGCGTTGGCATTCAGCGCTGGCGTCCACTCAAATGTTTCGCCCGGGAGGAGTTCGAGAGCGGTGCCAGGATTATAGGTCACAGCACCTTTTTTGAAGACGGCGCAATTCGAGCTACACGCGGGTACATTGATGCGATATGCAAGAGCTCCAGGCTCTTTTGAAGAATCAAAACCTGCCGCATTCGGTTCATCCGAAAGCATCTTATAACTGATAATGAACGGAGTGTCCTCAACTGCGCCACTGAACAGAGCCGTGTTCGCATTGGAGAATTGTGGTTGATCGTTGACAGAATTCACTGTCACTTGCACTGGGAGTTCTGTGACACTCTCGCCACCTTCGCTATCACGCGCAACAATTGTGAAAGCTGTTAAGACGCCGTTGGCGTCAGTATCGGGTGTCCAGCAGTAGTCGTTGGAAACACTTGCAGTCGCGATAATGTCTTCCACAAAACTCGCCGAATAGTTCGCAGCTGTACATGCTAAAGCAGGGTCAATCTTCTTCTTCAGCGAACCACTCACAACACTCTTGACGCGGAACACCAGTGTTTGTGTTCCCTGCCCGACCTCAATATCCGATTCATCTGTTAGTGCGGCGAGTTTTTCGTAATCAAACACCAATGGAACATCTTCACTGATTGCATCCCCACCCTTAAATTCGGGAATCTGACTCATCAGGGGAACCTGATTGACAGGTGCTAAGCTCAGCCGAACTGTCGCTTCACCAATCGAGTAGCCACGGCTTCCTGAAATAATGCCATCGCCACTGTCCACCGTGCCATCGAAAGCACGGACTTTGAACATAACCGGTGCACCGTTGGTATTATTTAGGTTCGCATTGGGCATAAAGACAAGAGTCTCGTTCTCACCCACTCGCGAGGCTGCAGGTGCTTCAGTTGTCGTTCCCGTGAAAGGAGTCACCGTCGAGCCATTCTTTTTCAAAGTTCCGTTTTGCACATCGACATCGGTGATGACAAACCAAGTTGTGTCGCTGTCTGGGTCGAGCGCAAGAGCAGTTTCATTTTTCAGTGTTGCCCACGTCACCAAATACGGTTCGTTTTCCTTCGCACCGTTGGCGCTGCCCAACGTGATATCGGTGATTCCAAGAACAGGTCGAACATTAAAGCCCGTGACATCGAAGCGATAAAGCCCCGTGCTCGCACTGTAGAGAGCATTTGTGGGGTTGTTGAGAACATTTCCGCTTCCATCGGTTGCCACCACGCCTGAACGGTCGCGCGCCGAAGCACGGAAACCAGCAACAACGCCGGTGAAGTTGCGGGGCGGAGTCCAGAAGAGATATTCACCTGGTGCCAATGGGACTCCATTGCCTATTTCGCTCGCTCCTACACCCGATTGATTTGTTCCCTTTCTCAAGGAACCAGCGACGATCTCTTCAACTCTGAATCGAATGTTCGCATATTTAATCGCAGGGTCACTCGATGTTGTGATGACATCCTGCGGATCGGGATCCGTCACGTCGAGATGCTGTGCTAACTCATAGAATGAAACGGCAAGTTCGGTGTTTCTTGTGGCTGCGCGAGGCGCTGTATTTTGCGCGAGCAGCGCAGGTGGCTGATTGACCGGCGACACATTAACTTTGACTTCGCAGTTGCTCGATGCTCCCTGGTTGTCATACGCACGAATCACAATTGCATCACGTGCCTGTGCGCCTGTACCAAACACCTGTGCAGGTGGTGTCCAGACAATTCTCTCGCCTGGGCTCACGAGCAAAGGCGAGCCATACTGCTGCGCCGTGCTATAGGTTGTGTTTCCGACTTTCAGTGAACCGGCTTTTAACTCAACGATCTGGAAGTAGAGCGGAGTTTCATCTTGGTCTGCTGCACCAGATGCTGCAAGGAGCGTATCATAGCTGACTTCCAGTGGAACATTCTGGGTGGTGCCGACGGTCGCAGGTTCAACACCCAAGGTGATATTCGCCTTGATGGTTGGCGGGTAGTTCGACCCTGCGACATTGATTTTAACATCGCGCGTGGTTGCGGTGAGGTCACCATTTTTGTCGCGCGCGCGCAGGGTCATAATCGTGTAATCGCCGGTCGCATTTTTGGGCGGCGTCCAGTTGAGTTCGGTGACGTTGTTGCCATTCGAATTTGCCGACAACAAAACGGCTTTGTTCGGTGCCGCAATCAAAGTGACATCGTCCCCATTGGCCGCGCTGCCCAGCACCAACTTTCCTGAGTTTACACTCTCAATCACATATTCGATTTCGTTTTGCGTGTTTTCAACATCCGTCACAGGCAAAATCGCTGCAATCTGCGCGAAGGTAATCACTCTTGCTTCATTCTTATTCGCACCACCGATGAGGAGACCAGAAGAGGCATTAGGAAGCACAGCCGTGGGCGCAGCATTTGTGAAGCGTGGTTGATCAGGAACCGCATCGACCTGAGCCTGAACGACCTGCGACGCAACACTTTCGCGCGGCGTTTGGTTTGTGTCCCGCAACTTCACGGTAAAGACGTTGAGCAGACCATTTGCCGTGAAATTCTGATTTTCCGGTGGCGTCCAGGTGACACGCTCCCCTGGAAAGATGAACACGGGCGGAATAACAACATCATTGCCCTTCTTCACGCTTCCGGCCACGTTGACAGCCGTGATCACATAGGTCAGGGTTTCACCCGATTCAACGTCCGTTCCGGGATAAGAATTCTTCAAAGCTTCATAGCTGATCACGTGCGGAATATCTTCACGGGCGCCTGTCAGGTAACCTACGTTCGGTGCAACAACAGCGGCAAATTCGGGAGCGTTGTTGAATGATGCCGTCTCAATATAGACAGGTATGGGCTGGTCGCTTTCTCCACCATCCACATCCAAAGCAACGATGCTAAAGGCATTGAGAAGACCATTGGCATTGAGAGCTGGTCTCCAGCTCAAGCCGGTTCCGGTTGTACCATCGCCATTGCTCAATGTATCTGAGGGCGTGATCTCAGCACCAGCCACAAGCTCTGTTGAACCACGGAAAAGCTTACCGCTGTTGATACTGACCACTTTAAATTTAAGCGTTGGGGTATTTACAGGCTCTTCCAAATCATATTCATCGGTCGCTTTGCTGCGCAGGTTCAAGTAATTGAATGGGTAGTTTTCGTTCTGATTTGCACCTTCCAGCTTTGAAATAGCAGTCAGCCTTGGACGCTGGTTCACGCGCTCGAGCTTAATTGTAATGGTCGCCTGTTTGGTGTTGTCTGAGGCAACTTGGCCATCCCAAGCCAGCACTGTAAAAATTGGAATGTTGTTGTTTCCAGCGTTCACACTGTTTAAGAACTGCGTCGGGATGTAGGTTAAGGTTTCATTCAGGTTAAATAAGTTTACTGTAGGATTAACATTCTGAATTGTTGGGTCAGCCACAGGCAACAGCTTCTTCGCTCCGACCTTCAATTCACCGTTCGATATAGAGGTAATCACCAACGAAGCCACGGCATCATCATCGTCGAGAACCCCAAGCCCTGTAATCGCGGCAGAAAGATCGGCAAAGGTGATCTGGAACGGCTGGTCTTGCTTACCCGTATCAAAGTGTTTGGAGAAGCTTGTAAGGCGCGGAGCGATATTGCTCCCAGACACAGTCACCTGAACTGTGCCGAGCGCAGAACTGGGGCGGTTGTTACTATCCACAACTCGCGCGCTGAATGCAGCAAAAGTGAGGACACCATTGTAGGGCGGCTTCCAATAGATCGCCTCCCCCTGATTCAAAGTGGTGTCTGTAGGCTGCTGCACTGCTTCGGGGTCAGCGCCTCGGGTTAGAATCTTGAGATACTGTCCACTGAGCTGGTTAATCTCAAATTTCACAGCGCTATACTTGTCTGCAGATGTATCACTCGGGTTGATATCTTCAACATCGCCCACATTCAGAGCCGCTGCCAGTTCATCAAATGTAATTTCGTAAACTTGATTGCGCAGTGCATCAGCGAAAAGTGCCGTGTTGTTCGAAGTTGGAGCTTGGTTTACGGGTGTTACATTAACTTTCACCAAGGTCTTCGGGTTTCGCGTTGAGACGTCAATGTTGTCGTAGGCCTCGATTCTAAACGCGCTCAATGCAGCACCATCTACGCCACGCGCCTCCTGTGCTGGAGTCCAAGTCACCTTTTCTCCCGGACCAATCTTTGGAAGCTCAGCCAATGCTCCCGCTGTGTTGAAAATCTGGTTTCCAACACGCAGGGTACCGCTCTCAAGGTGAGTAAAGCGGAAATAGATTGTCGTGAGGTCGGTATCTGAAGCTTGAGACTTCTGAAGAAGAGTCTCATAGGAAATAGTCATAGGCGTGTTCTGATAAGTTCCCTCACCCGGAGACGCACTGCTTCCCAGAGTAAAATCTGCATTAATTTGTGGAACCGCGTTGGAACCATTCACACGTATTTTCAGTTCAATGGGCTGCGCCGAGAAGTCGATTCCATCGTAAGCGCGCAGCGTCATGACCGTGAAGTTCTGTTCTGCAGCGTTTTGAGGTGGAGTCCAAATTAATTCCTTTGCAAGGATTGAACCATCGCGGGTGCCATCTGTCGCAGCAATAAATGGCTTTGTGGTGAGCGTGGATGCATCTTTATCATCGGCATTTGGAATAACAAGTGTCAGCGTTCCCGAGCCAACACTCTCAATCCGATACTCCATCGCATTTGCCGCAGTCTCGTCGCTGAGCAGTGGCACTTTTTGAACAATATCTGCAAAACTTATGGGGAAGTTTGTATTCTTCTGTGCATTATTCATCCACACAGGAGAAGCAACATTGAATACAGGTACGTCGTTAATGGGAGCAACCAAGACCTGTACGGGTATTGCCACAGGGCTATCGACCACTCCATCGTTCACAAGGGCATTGAACGCCGTTAGTGTGCCATGTACGTTCGTGGGAGGAGTCCAAGTCCAGCTTTCACCTGGCAATAGCAGAGCCTCTGGTGTGTTTGGCTGAACTTGGATGCCGTTGCGCTTGAGAACACCTACACCTGCAGATTCAAATTTGAATCTCAATAGGTTGCCGTCTGCATCTGTGGGAGCACCCGCAGAGAAGAGCGCATCGTAGCGAATAACAAATGCTTCATCTTCTAGTGCGCCAGGAAGCACATCAATAACTCTCTGGTTACCAGCAACCTTCCCAAGCACTGGCACATCATTCACTGCATCCACATTCACTGTCACGGGCACCGAAACAGGGCTTAAACCCTTGATTGTGTCGCCATCGAACGCCCGAACAGCAAAGGCTCGCAGTGAACCGTAGCTATGAAGCGGAGCCATCCAGCGCCATGAAGCGGTACCACCCGAACAGGATCCTAAAATATCGCCCTGCCCGCTCGTGACTTCCTTCCAAACTCCCGCATCCTGATACTGGAGTGAACCAGTTTTCAAAGTCGGGTCAAACTTGAAGCAGATGGTATCGTTGTCGAGGTCTGTTGCCTGTGTCGCTGCCATGAGTTTCGCAACTGTGACCTCGTAAAATTCATCTTCACGAGCGAAGTCGGTTTGAACCGCAGGAGCAATCACGGCGATAGGAAGAATCGGAGTGTTGTTGATAGTTGGTGGTCTGTTGCGGCGCTCGAGGTTAACCCGAATTTTGATTTTCCCGAGCTTGTTCGTATTAGCGTTGTCTTCGCTGTAGGCGTTGCCATCGAAAGCGCGCACTTCAAACGCATCGCTTCCATCCGATGGATCTGCATCAAATTTATTTGTAGGTGGATTCCACAGCAATGTTTCGCCCGGGCCGAACAAAATTGGTGAGCTCACAAGATTGGTTCCCTTGTAGAGCGTACCGGTCAGAGCAGCCGAAACCTCAAAACGAATTGTGCTGTTCTCAGCATCTACAGCGCCAGTGTTGGTGAGAAGCTGTGAGTATGTGATTGTGTATGGCAGATCCTGCTGACCACCAGTCAAAGGTGCGGGCGTATTGGAAGCGAATGTGGGCGCCGAGTTGAACCCGCTCACATTGAACCGGAGAACAGCGGTACCGACACTCGCAAGCCCTTGGTTGTCGATTGCACGCAGCCTTACGCCATTTGAAAAAGTGCTAGCGTTGGCATCGAAGTAGTCGAGCGGAGGTGTCCAAACTAGCTTTTCGCACAGACCAATTGTGCCACCAGGTGCCAAAGAAACAGCCGCACCCGCTGCATCGAGTTTACTCACGGAACCACGAAGAACATCAACCAACTCAAAAGTGGCATTGGGGGCAGCTGGGCATCCCGTCACGTTGTTTGCAGCAATCTGCACGTTTTCAACATCTGCGTACCCCAGCAGGGAAGCGATTTCATTGTGAGGCACTGCAGTTGCAGAGTTCTTGGCCACACCGCCTCGGTCTGCAACCAAAGCAATTGAAGGCGCATCATTCACCGCTGCAATATTCACTTCAACTTGCGCTGCGGCTGAACTCTCAAGCGCGCCGTCGTATGCCCACACAGACACTGCAACGAGGTTGCCGTTCACGTGTTGTGGCGCCTGCCAGACCAGCGACTCACCAGGAAGCAAACGAACCTTGCTCCCGAGTGCAACCAGATTTCCGTTTTTGCGCAAGGTTCCCACAGCCGCACCGTTGCCATCGGCAACCGGAGCAACCTGGAAATCCAGAGAAGCAGTGTCAACATCGCTTGTGTAGCTGTTGTCGACCATCAATGCCTTACGAAGGGCATCGAAGGTCAGCACGAATGGAACGTCTTCCTGTGCGCCAGTCAATCGGTAATTTGCAGCAGGTTCTCCTGCGGGTAGAGCCAAAACAGGCGCATCATTAACAGCAGCTAACTGCAGAACCACGGGTGCGCTCGCTGCACTTAGCAAACCACCCAGAGCATTTTCATCGCGCACACGAACGGTGAAGGCAACCAAATCTCCTGAAGCATCTTTGGGTGGCAGCCATTCGATGCTGGCTGTGGCGCGTGTGATTTCTGCACCCGCATTAACCTTGATACCATCGACCCACAGCTCAGATTCCTGCAGAATCGAACCCACCACAAACCGGTGACTGGCGTTCGCCGCCACACTCACCACTGCGTCATCAACATCCGTTATGGTGCTCGCAAGATAAATTTGTTCGAACGAGAGAGTCACCGCGGTATCTTCCGAGAGTGCAGCACCCGTGGAGTTCTTGTTGAGCTTCTCAATTTTGGTGAGCAAGGGTTCATCATTGACCGCAGGAACATTGAACTTAACAGGCACAAACTTATTCGCATCAAAACCCATACCCAACGCAGCACTGTCAGCAAGGCCATCCGACACGGATACCTTGAAGCCTTCCACCGCTGCTCCCGATGCGTTCAATGCGGGCGTCCAGGTCAGAACATCGCCGGGTCTGACGAAAATCCCAGGAGCAGCAAGATCATTTTGCTGCACCAGGTCGGTTCCCTTTAGGAGCGTACCTGAAACCAATTGCTGAATACGGAAAACGAGCACGTTGTTGTCAACGTCTGCCGCATTGGAAAGTCCCTTGAGCTCATCGTAGGTCACAACGAACGGAGCATCTTCATGCTCAACATATGCTCCGTTGCTGTCCACCGCAGGCTGCACGGTTTGGATTTGAGTGAGCGTGGGTGCAGTGTTGGGGCGAGCACCAACATCAAAGCGGTAATAAGCTACACCATCACTCTTAGTGGTCATCACGTCGACCGCAGAAACCCGCAGTGCAGCAAGAATACCACTTCCGCTTGGGTTGGCAGGAGCTGTCCACACCCAGCTTTCATTAGGAGCGAGCGTGGTTACACCACCAACAACCACATCCCCGTTCTTTCTGAGCACACCTGCTTCAACTTTCTCAATCACAATAACCGGCTTCGCACGGCCAAAGCAGGTTGCGCAGTTTCTATATACCTCTGGGACTTGATCGCTGCTTTCAGGATCGGAAAGTTCCAAGTCTGCTGCCATCTTCTCGTAGGTCAAAACATAGTCCGTACCCGCCATGACGGGAACTGCACCTGAATTTTCAGCCTGTGATCTGAAAGACGGCGGCTGGTTGATAGCAACAACATCAAAATTGACCGCAACCTTTCCGGTCGAGGCGAGCGCACCATCCCACGCTTCAACCGTGAAGCCCTGGACTTGGCGACTGTAATGCCGCACTGGAGGAGTCCAGACCCACACATCGCCAGGTCCAAACACGGCATTCTGTGCAAGCGCTGTATTGCTGCCGAGAGGATACACAGCTTCACCACCGGTGCCCTGCACACTCACGAGCCGGAAGCGCAAGTTCGTGTTGTCCACATCCCGCATGTTGGATTTGGCAACGAGCTCTTCAAACTTAATTTCGAAAGCGTTGCCTTCCACCGCACCGGGGAACGCCGAAATATTCGAAACAATCGGCTTGTCGTTCTCTGCAGCGATATCGAAGGCGACCTTGGTTTCCAGGGCGCTCGACTCCGAACCATCGAATGCTTGCACTTTAAATGCAGCAATGTTGCTTCCAGACACGTCTTGCGAAGGTGTCCAGAGCACGGTTTCACTCGGACCAACAATTCCACCCGCGGAGAAAATCGAGCCGTCGGCGCGTGTCATGATACCTTGAGAAATTTCTGTAATCCTGAAGCTCAGCGCATTTAGGTCGGAATCCGCAGCCTGAGTGATTTCTTTCAGGCGACCATTTGTGAGTGTATAAACAGTGTCTTCAACAGCGTCCGTGACAATCGCATTCGCCACCACAGTCGGTGCATCGTTCACAGGCACAACTGACACATTGACTGCTGTTGCTGTTCCGGATTCAAAATCACCGTCGTAAGCCACAACACTGAAGGGGCTCAGCAAACCATTGGCATTCGCTGTGGGGTTCCACACCACAAATTCGCCGGGGCCAATCAACGAGCCAACGGAGAGTTCTTGTCCGGCCTTAAATGAACGGCCGTTGTTGAGGTTTGTGATCTTGAAGTAGACCTGGCCCGTGTCGCGGTCACTTAAGTCAGACGCTGAACGGATATCTTCATAGGTTATAATTTGTGGTGTATCTTCGCGCCCACCTTGCAGCGTGCGGATAGAAGACATGGTTGGCGGTTCGTTCGCACCCTGCACATAAACAGTGACATCAACAGAGCGCGGTGTGAGCGCGTCTCCAAGAAGCACGGTGAGCTTGAACGCCTTCTGGCCATCGCGCGCCATGGGAGGTGGGCTCCACTCCACGAGTTCGCCAGGAACCCAGAGCGCACCCTGGTACATCTTCACGCCACCCTTGCGCAAATCACCGCCGTAAATTGAACTGATGAGGAAGCGCGTGCGCGCAGCCTCTTCCTGCGTGAAGTTGAGTTGCAGCAACACGTCGTTGAAGTTCACTGGCAAGCTGCGGTTATACACACCACCAAAGAGGGTGATTTGCCGCAATGAAGGCTCTTCCTGAATGACCTTCACAGTTGACATAACCGGATCCGCAAACGTCTTCTGAACGGATTGCGCGAGCGTGTCCTTCTGCTCTTGTGTTACGGTCGTTCCCAAACCGGCAATAATACCTGCCGACAAACCCGCCTTGGCATCCGTGAGCACCTGTGCAGAGAGAGAGGTGGCGCTCAAGCCATCGACGATCTTTGTGGCAATTAACTTCACTGCGGTGGTGAGTTTTTCAGCTTGAAGTCCTAATGAGGGCAGCTGCGAAGAAACCGCTGTTGCAACGGTTTTGGAGACTTCATTCGCTGTCTTTTCCGAACTCGCACCCGACGACAAACCGGCCGCAATCGCTGCAACAGCATCAACGAGCTGGTTGTCTGAGACCTTGAGTGTTCCGAGATACGCCACCGACTTCTCGGCCACTTCTTTCATCACCTCAGGCAGTGTGACATTGGTGATGCCGCTTGCAGAGAGGTTGCGACCCACTTCAGTCATCGATGCCTGTGCGAGCAATGCAACTGGAACGGAGGGCGCTTTGTCGTTGGCAGTTTTTGAAACAATGAGGCCGCTGTTAACAACAGCTATCGTGAATATCTTTTGCTCCTCTGGAGAGAGCGAGCCCTTCATTTCCGCAACAGACCGCATCGCGCCGCGCACAGCAGCACGGAGCGCAAGTGCGACATCAACTTCACTGATTGTTGATTCTTCACGCCGCAGAGATTCATCTTCGCCAAGTTGAAGTGGGCCGCCTGCTGGTTTCGCATACCGAACTTCAGCAAGTGCTGCGCGAGAAACGGCGTCGATGTTCGTGCTTGAAACATTCTGCTTGCGGAGCTGGTCTTGAATCACCCAAACGGCATGGTTACCAACCGCATCGTAATCGAGCTCTGTGAGGGTCGCGGAGGTCTGAGGCACGATTGATGAAATACGGCTCTCTTCGCAACCGAAGTAAAGCGTACCCAGTCCAATCAATCCAGCGGTCAAATAGACCCTGATGCTTCTCATTCAAATGAACCCTCTGCTTTCCCATCGTCGGTCATGCTGGGAAAAGAATTGAGGGCAAAAATGTCCGGCAACGTCGGGGTTTCGACGGGGTGTCAAATTCAACAAGAAGGCTCTGTTATGTGGACAACATTGCATCAAACGACTACAGTGCGGCGCAAACAAACTCTGGGATATTAGCTAGATGCAAACATTGAAAAACTTCATCAACGGCCAATTCACTGACCCTCTGTCAAAGCGCTGGCTCGATGTCGAAAATCCTGCAAGAGGCCGAATTTACGCCCAATGTCCAAATTCCGACGCTGCAGATATTTCTTTGGCGGTTGAGGCAGCGAGAAGATCCTTTCCAGCCTGGAAGGCACTTGGTGAAGACAAGCGCGCGGCGTATCTCCTGAAAGTTGCAGATATTCTTGAAAAACGAATGGATGAATTCGCCGAAGCCGAATCGCGCGACCAGGGCAAACCTGTGAGTCTTGCCCGAAGTATGGATATTTCCAGGGCTACTGCGAATTTCCGTTTTTTTGCGACACGGCTCCAGCACACCGAGGAAAAGGCCTTCAAAAGCTCCGAGCACGTCCTCCACTACACAGAACGTTCCCCCCTCGGAGTGGTTGGGCTTATCACCCCATGGAATCTGCCCCTCTACCTGCTGACCTGGAAAATCGCCCCCGCCATTGCCTTTGGCAATACGGTTGTTTGCAAACCCTCTGAAATCACACCTCTGACTGCATTTATGCTGTGCGATGTACTGAACGAAGCCGGTTTACCGCCCGGAGTGGTGAATATGGTGTTTGGTGATGGTCCAAGCGCAGGGCAAGCGCTGGTAGAACACAAAAACGTGAGAGCGATTTCCTTCACCGGAGGCACAAAAACCGGTGCACACCTTGCCACCACTGCCGCACCGCTTTTCAAAAAGCTCAGCTTAGAGCTCGGCGGAAAGAACCCGAACATTATTTTTGAAGATGCTGACTTGGCGACTGCCGTGCAGGTTTCTGTGCGCTCGAGCTTCTTAAATCAAGGTGAAATCTGCTTATGCGGCTCGCGTATCTATGTTCAAAAATCGGTTTATGAAAAATTCTTAGAAGGCTTTGTGGAGCAAACCAAAAAATTCAAGGTGGGCGACCCAAGCCACTCCGAAACCCGCATGGGAGCTCTGGTGAGTGCATCACACCTCGCGAAGGTTGATTCCTATGTGAAGCTCGCGGTGGCTGATGGTGGCCGAATTTTATGTGGTGGCAAGCGCGCCCGCCTCGAGGGCGAATGCGCACATGGTTATTTTTACGAACCCACAATTCTGGTGAATGTTCCGCACCACAGCAGAGCCATACAGGAAGAGATTTTCGGACCCGTTGTTACGGTCACACCTTTTGAAACGGAAGCCGAAGCTATCGCGCTGGCGAATGAGCCTGAGTATGGTCTTTCCGCCTCGCTGTGGACTGAGAATCTTTCACGCGCACACCGCGTGGCGCGCGCTGTTGAAGCCGGAATTGTGTGGGTCAATGGTTGGCTGCTGCGCGACCTCCGGGTTCCCTTTGGCGGGATGAAAGCATCCGGACTTGGGCGTGAAGGTGGCGACTGGTCACACGAGTTCTACACAGAAACAAAAGACATCTGCATTCAACTGCGCCACTCCTGAAAGAGAGTCTAAGCATGAGCACACATTCTCCGAAAAATGCGATTTCTATTTTCTCAGATGTGGCACCGGAAGCTGTTGGCTCATATCCGCACGCCAAACAATTCGGTGACCTCCTTTTTGTGTCCGGTATCGGACCCCGTGAACGTGGCAAGAAGGAGATTCCAGGGGTAACACTCGCACCCGATGGTTCGGTGCTGAGCTACGATATCGAGATTCAAACCCGTTCGGTCATTGAAAACATCCGCAGCATTCTGAACGCCGCAGGCTGCGACCTTGCGGATATTATCGATGCGCAGTGTTTTCTCACTGACATCAAAAAAGACTTCAAAAAGTTCAATTCCGTTTATGCGGAATACTTTAACGCACAAACGGGTCCGAGCCGAACCACCATTGGTGTCACCGGCCTTCCCACTCCAATTGCAGTCGAAATCAAGGTGATTGCAAAAGCAAAAAGCCCCGCATGAGCGGGGCTTTTCTTTGAGCACTGACTTTGAAACTCAAAATTAAATTTTGGCTTCGCGGTGCAGGATGTGCTTCTTTGTGAACTTGCAGTATTTCTTCAGTTCAATTTTCTTCGTGGTTGTCTTCTTGTTCTTGTCAGTTACGTAAACGGATCCCGTAGGTTTACCTTTTTCGTCGATACCAACAAGCTTGATAAGCTCGCGCATTGTTCACTCCTTTAAGACCGGCATATCAGAGAGCCTCACAGCACTCGCTGCCGGACATCCTCTCTGTTGAAAGCTCAACCGTGATAATGAGAGAGACTCGATCCGTCAAGCCTCATTTGAGGTCGGAATTGCGCCCGGTGGCCGCAGGCCGGTAGCTCTCGACCGGAGCCCAGCTGACAGGCTGAGAGCCCGACTGTAATGACTGAACATTTTCAGCACCACTGGGCTGCCCGACACTGCGCAGGAGCCCCACACAATCGCCGCCACCAGGTAAACCTGCCCGTCCGCTCGGGTGGGTCACCCAACGGCAGCCCTGAGCCTCGTTGGCCAGGCAGACCTCACGGTTGCTTCTGAAGCTCCGGCAGGTGTTGCCCGCTGGCTGGGCTTGTGGCGCATCCTTGGGTTGTGTGTCGGCGACTACTTTTTCAAAAGGCTGGGCGCTCTCGCAGGCCTGGCGGTGTTCGGATTTGACGATCAGCTTTTGTTTTCCGGTCGCGCCGACCACGCGCAGGAACGCAGGAAAGCGGCCGTTTGGATACACGTTGGCCTCAAGACCGCACGGAATGAAAAGGTCGCGCTCCTCGTTCGAGGGTTGAAAAGCTTCACCGCAGGGAACGTCGTTGCAACGGTAAATCACCTTGAAGCGGAGCGGGTCACGTGCCGCCAACTGAGGTGCAATGCGGAATCCCCCGTTGCGTGAATCGCCTGCGGCTGCGCTCACCTCACTCTCGCTGCTCAGGGTGTTCCCTTTGTTCTTGCAGCCAATCAATGCTCCAACTAGCAAACAAGAAAAAGCGACTGCGCCTTTCCAAGCGAATCTCAAGGACAACACGGCAGCAATCGAAGCACGCAATTTCATTCCGGCGACCTCAAAGCGTACGCAAATGGTGTAAAGTTGTAGGTTCCATAGCCGAAGATGTTGCGTTCATGGATGAAATCCTGGTTGTCTGTCACCCAGCCAATTCCCGCACGCTGATTCGACCAGCCATAGAACATGTACGTATGTGCAGGATAACCCGGATAACGCGCATCATCTTCTGTCAGAACAACATCGCCAGGCTGCAAATTGTTTGCAGATGTGATTTTGTTCCAGCCTAAACGCTCTTGCAGATATTGAGCAAACGGTTTGGTGACCAGCGAAACCGACTCACCGTTAATATAACCTGACAACGGTACGGCCGTACCTGACCGACGCAGTGCGGTGCTCATGAACGCCACACAACCATTGCGCCGACCCGCAGGATAAAAAGTCAGTACTTCATCGAACACGTCATCGTAGTTGGCACGCACGCCGTAGAATCCAAGCAATTTGCGGTTTGCGGCACCACCACGAGAGATCTGAGGCAAGAACGAAGCATTCCAGCGCATGGTTTCGCAGGTGCTCCCGCCACCACGAGCACGACACTGCTCTACGTCTCTGACCTTGAAAGGGCCATAGACCTCGTTGCCCTCAATACAACCCTGACGCGCCGAGTCATACTGCGCACCGCGTGGGCAGTTCTCGCTCAAACGCACTCGTGCAGCGAAGCGTCTTTCCCAACGAGAACTCCCGCACGCAGCATCGCCCCCACCATACTTCTTGCAGAGCGCTATCATTGTGCGGGTGAATGGTCCCAAGGCCTGCGTCTCGGTTACACACAGTTTCTCGCTGGGCGAATACCAGGAGCCTGTTGGACAAAAAATTGCATCGGGAGTTGTGCGAGCAGCAATGCCACTTGTATTTTGGCTCTTGTTGTCGTCGGCTACAGAAGATTTTGCCTTGGCCTGCATGCTTTGCTGATCAGAATTTTTCTCGGCCGCACTTTGTGCAAGAGTCTCAGCAACTGCGTTCAAATCAGTTTCTGCTTCACCGCAGGCTACGAGAGAAGATAAAGACACCATCATGAGAGCAAGAATTCTGCCCATGCGTCGACCTCCCACATCAAACGAAGAAACGCTTTAAACAAACGATTGTGCGCTTTTTCAGGAGACTCCTGATCGCAACTTACGCAGGATTCATGAGGTGCGGAGTGTTTCGTTCGAGAGTTGACACGGAAAAAAAATCATCGAGACTGTTGATGAACCAAAAACAGTATTTATTTCGGGAGTGTTTTCGTGAAAAACTTGTTCAGATTTTTTTCTTTTGGATTTATTTTGACGTCTGCGGATTGCCTTGCCAAACCAAACTTACCTTCACCAGCCACTGCAGTTTCTGCACGGCATTTTCACAACCTTTCCGCTGAAGATATCAACGGAAAGCCAACTCTTTTCAGCGAATACAAAGGCAAGGTTGTTCTTGTTGTGAATACGGCATCGCAGTGCGGATACACGTCACAATACAGGGGTCTTGAAGCTCTCTATCAAAAACACAAAAGCAAAGGTTTTGTCGTACTCGGCTTTCCTTCGAACGATTTCGGTGGTCAGGAGCCGGGCAGCAATGCTGAAGTGAAGAAGTTTTGTGAGCTGAAATTCAAAGTAACGTTTCCGATGTTCTCTAAGGCCAACGTCACATCCATTCCACGTTCGCCGGTATACGAATTCCTAAGTGTGCAGAATCCAAATGCAGAAACTCGCAAAACACCCCAGTGGAATTTCTGGAAATTCCTAGTCGATAAAAGCGGAAATGTGATGAACGCGTTCCCAAGTTCAACTGAACCTGATTCCGCAGAAGTGAATGCAGCAGTTGAGAAACTGCTCACAGCAAAAAAATAATACTCTCACGAATTGGAGAGCATATTTTCTGGGCGCAGAAGGTTTTCGAGTTTTTCGCGGCTCAAGAGTTTGTGTTCAAGCACAAGGTCGAACACACTGCGCCCGGTTTCTAGAGCCTCTTTGGCAATTCGGGTTGAATTTTCATATCCGATATGCGGATTCAACGCGGTCACAAGACCGATGCTGTTTTCAACATAACGCCGACACACTTCCGGATTCGCGGTAATTCCAGAAACGCATAATCGACTCAGAGTCTTTATTGCACGAGGCAGCATCTGCATAGACTGGAAGAGATTGAAAACAATAACGGGCTCCATGACGTTCAACTGGAGCTGACCAGCCTCTGCAGCAAGCGTAATAGTGAGATCGTTGCCAATCACCTGGAAAGCCACCTGATTCACGACTTCGGGAATGACTGGGTTCACCTTGCCCGGCATGATACTTGATCCGGGCTGCATGGGTGGAAGGTTGATTTCACCGAGACCACAGCGCGGGCCACTTGAGAGCAAACGCAGGTCGTTACAAATCTTGCTGAGCTTGGTTGCGAGGCGCTTCAAGATTCCGGAAAAAAGAACAAACGAGCCGGTATCGGGGGTGGCCTCAATTAGATTTGCAGAGCTGACAAGCTTAAATCCGGTCACATGATTCAGATGAATGAGTGCCTTGGCTCGGTATTCCGGGTGCGCCGTAATGCCGGTACCAATCGCCGTGCCGCCGAGGTTCACCTCGAGGAACAAGCGCGCAGCATCTTGAAGGCGCATGATGTCCTCTTCCAAATTAACGCGAAACGCCTCAAATTCCTGACCGAGGGTCATGGGCACTGCATCTTGGAGCTGCGTACGCCCCATCTTCACAACAGAGGAAAATTCACCCGCCTTCTTAGCCAACGCTCCACACAACTCTGCCAAAGCATCAATCAAAGTCGGGAGCGCGTGCAGAATCGCAACGCGCACTGCCGTGGGATAGGCATCGTTTGTGGATTGCCCCAAGTTCACGTGGTTGTTTGGATGAATCTTTTTGTAGTCACCTTTTTTAAAGCCTGCAATCTCAAGGGCACGGTTCGCGATGACCTCGTTGGCGTTCATGTTGGTCGAAGTGCCGGCACCGCCCTGAATTACATCAACTACAAACTGCTCGTGCCAATGCCCTGCGATGATTTCATCGCAAGCTCTGCACACAGGCTCACAGATATCAGCCGATAAAAGCCCCAAATCCCGGTTGGCCAATGCGGCAGCCTTTTTCACTTCTGCCAGTGCACGTATAAGCGACGGAAAGCCTCGCAGAGTCACGCCAGTAATATTGAAATTCTCGCACGCACGAAGTGTTTGGACACCAAAATAAGCTTCCGCAGGAACCTCGCGCTCGCCCAATAAATCGTGCTCGTGACGCGTTTTTCCGGAGCTATAGATGGACGACAGCAGGCCGCGGTTGCCTGCACCTTGAATGCGGCTGAAAATGTATGAGGCAATATTATGCTGAATCTTAGCGGCAAGAGCTGGCTGCTCGGATTGCATTTTGAGAAACGATTCACGACGCAAAAGCATGAACTCAACATCGGTGAGTGCTGTGGCCGTGGCCTGATGCAGAGTTCCGTCTTTCATGAGTGAAGCTTCTCCCATGAACTGACCGGGACCATAGAGTGTGGTTTTCTCATCCCAATCCACACTGCCCAACTGCGCCTGCAGCTCAACACGCCCTGACACAATAATTCGCAGGCGATCGCGTGTTGCACCGGGAGAGTAAATCGTTTCGCCGACCTTGCTCGAACTTTTCTGAATATAGGTTTTCAGAGTTTTGAGTTCACCAGGGGTGAGATCTGCAAAAATAGACAGGCCGGAAAGAGTGGTGTCGGACATGAGTTCGTCTCCGCTGGGAAGACCAACAGTCCTACACAGATTCTGCGGTTTGAACAAGTTTAATGAAAGCCCGCAGAGCCGCATCGAGCTCGCTTGTCACCTCGGTGAACTGAAAGCCAATACGGTAGAAGTTCTCGCGCATTTGCATTTCGTCGGAACTCGGCAAGAGCTTCAAACGGTTGGCAACGATACGCTGGAGATCGTTGTAATTGCCTTGCATCACGGCTGAGGTGGTTTTCTTGGTCCAGCGCACCGAAACATGCACAGCGATCGGCGCTGTGCTGGGGAGAAACAAATGCGCCTTGAGCTCGTCTTCATCGGCTCGGAACAGGTCTGCCACCGCCGCATAGCGTGTAAAGCAAGCCACTCCACCGAGACTCACGTCATCGAGCCGCACTCGCGCCGATGATGAGGTTTCGTCGCGCAAGAAGCGCGGGATAAAGGGAGAGTCAAAACGCTCCAACTCGATCCGGCGATCAGGAAACTCTAGAAATGCCGCGCACGAGATGGGTACCCGAAAACGCGAATTCGTGCGTCGCTCGAATGCTACGAGTTTCTCAGGGATAGCAAGCAAGATTTTACCTGGTACGCGCTGCTTGATTTTGGAGACGAACACAATCTTCTTCGACAGCAGAATGAATTCGATACGCACAAGCTTATAGGGTGCGAGTAGGGAATCGCCCGAGGGCGAAATACCAGCAATCACCAAAGAGCCTTCAGCACCAAGCAGATCCTCAACCACACCGCGCACTAATTTGCCATCGTTGGCATACTTAATGAGAACCTGAGTCTTACGCCGGTTGACCTCACGCAAAATCTCAAGCACCTGCTCCGGACGCGAAAATGCAATCGCTTTTTCTTTGGGTGTAGATTTGTCCTGCCCCATCGCTGCGTTGGCCACTTCAAGAGCCTCCCACAGCCCAGTGTCTCAAGTGCCCATTGAATCTGCAAGGCCGACCCCATTCAGGAGAGCCGTCACAATTCCGTGAGCAGGGCGCACGTGGGCGCCGCAGAAATACAAACCCTCCTCGCCCGTCGAGGTTCCGGGGCGCTTCCAAAGAAGGTCGGAGACCGTCGGTGCGAAGCCATAGCCATTGAGTGTAACGGAGTTGAGATAGCGTCTGTGGGTCAGGGGCGTGCCGAGCTCGCACCACACCAACTCACCTTCAAGAGCAGGCCAGCAGCGTACGATGCGTTGCGTCAAAGTTTTGAGAATCTGCTCCTTCTTGAGACGGTAACCACGCCCATAGCCCCCACGACTCTCGGGAACCCGATAGGTATCGAGGTCATCACCACCCCAGATGTCACTGGTGGGCGGACACAAGAACATGGCCTGAAACACGCCATGTGCGCCAATCTTGTTGTCGGGCTTAATAGCCTCCGGATCGCGCAGCGAACCTGTCGACATGTACACAGGCGCACCAGCCGCCAAGAGCTCAAGGTCTTGCTCAAGGTAACATTGCTCAGAATCGAGCGTGCCCATGAGCCAATAATTGCAATTCTTCAAACCATAATCCTCAAGTGCTTTTTGGGTTGCGAAATAACCCACAACCAACGCATGAGGTGTTTCAACTCGGCGGAGCTTTTCTCGCAAAAACGCAGACAACGAAAACCCTTCAGCCACTTCTTCAAGGAGTCTGGGGTCGGGAGTCCACACCACATTCCGTGCCAGATATTTCTCTCCTGATTGCGCTTTGACCACGTAGCGCACGCCTTCACCTGCAAGAGTGGTATCGTGCGCACGTTCAATTTCGGCGGGGCAATTGGTTTTGTACTCAACCGCAGGATGGAGCAGTGCATCAATCATCGCGCGCCCACCTCCCCGCACAAAACAGGCATTCTCAAAGTAATAACGCTGCACAACCATATGCAGCACAGCACTCACACGCGAGGGAGGCACACCAATCAAAACATGATGAACAGCGAGAATCTCGCGCAGCTTGCCATGGATTCCGAGTTCATCAAGAAACTGACCAAGTGTCTGAAAAGCGAGCTTCCCGAGCCTCAGTTTGTGATTCGATTTGAAAAATGCCCGCAGCGTTTTTTTGGTCGTCAAAGGAAAATCCACTGTGCGCATGAACTGCCAAACAATCTCAAGCGCCTCGAAATATTTTTTTATCGAAAGAGCTTGTTCCGGATAAAGACGCTCAAGTTCCTCTGAGAATTGCGACATGGGTCTGCAGTAGGAAATCTCCTCGTCTGCAGACGCACCACCTTTTTCAAAGCGCAAAACTTCGAATTGGTCATCGAGAGCAATGGGCTCAAGTTCGATATTCAAACGCTCAAGAGCCGATGCAAAATGGCTGCCGCGTGCGGTATCGGCGATGTAATGAATTCCTACCTCGAACACAGCGCCTGCGCGCTCGAAAGGTAACAAATGGCCACCCAGGGACTTGCTCTTTTCAAGGAGCAAAACCTTTTTGCCCTTCACGGCGAGCCGCCGAGCGAAAGACAACCCCGCTAGACCGCTTCCAAAAACAACGGCATCAAAGACTTGATGGGGAGGGTACATGTTGTGCATGGCCAATCTTGCCTTTCTGTCCTATGGTTGGTGGCAAATTGAAAGGCAAAGACGGATTGTTGTCAAAACGCGTTAAGCTTTCCAACCAGGTTCTCCAGATTTGGAGAGAGACGATGAGTCGCGACTCATCGCCCGCGCAGACTATTGCCGCAGTCTGTTTCGCCCTGCTTTTGCATGCCTCCCTCTACACCCTCTCCGGCCGCATCAAAAGCGCTTCGACCGAAGCCACGCCCAAACAGGAATCGGTTAGAGTGACAATCGCGCCACCCAAGCCTGCACCGCAGCAGGTGGCACCCCTCAAAGGGTCAAAGGTCAGCGAACAAAAAAACAAAAGCCCACAGCCCCGCCCGCAGGTGCTGACCTCCAAAGCAGACACTCCGGTCAGCGACGCTCCTTCTGTTATTTCACAACCCCAAGAAGCTTCACCCCCCAGCAGCGTGGCCACTCCACCGCCCCCATCCTCATTGCTTGAGGAGAGGGAAAGCCCCCTCCTCCCATCCAGCAAAAGCAAGTTCATGGAGAGGCAGCGCAAACTTGGAGAGGTCATCGGCGCGGGAGCTATTGCGGGTGACCTCGACGTACCGGATGTAGTCAGCGAGAGAGACCCAAACAGCTCCGTGCGCCGCACCGAGTACACCTTCGCAGGATACTTTGATTCCCTGAATCGTCGCTTTGTTGAGGCCTGGGGCGGCGTCCGCACTCTCCCCCCGCAATCACGCTTTGATGGTAAAGTAGGCGAATTTATCGAGTACGACGTGGTTATCAACCGCGACGGCTCACTGCGTAAAATCATTAATATCACAGCTAAAAGAGAACCTTTCAGGGACTTCTCTGCAGTGGATGACCTGGTCACTGGTGTCTTTCAAGCCATGTTCCCATTTCAGCCGGTTCCCGAGCGCATCCAGAACGACCCCCTGGTCATCCGCAAGCGCATCCAATTCGTCGGGTTCAAATACACCCTTTATTGAGCCTCGGATGCTTGTACTTTCCCCAGGGTTTTGTGCTACAACAACTGGGCTATAAATATTTTCTAAAAAACCACACCATTGCCTTCGGAGGGGTGGATGTTCGATTGGTTTCTGCGTTTGCTGTCCCATGATCTCGCTATTGACTTGGGAACGGCCAATACACTTGTTTACGTTAAAGGTAAGGGCATCGTTGCAAACGAGCCTTCAGTTGTTGCCGTGCAGCGAGACAGCCGTGGTCTGCGGACTGTTAAAGCAGTAGGTCGCGCAGCGAAGGAAATGCTCGGACGTACTCCCGGAACCATTGAAGCCGTTCGTCCTATGAAAGACGGCGTGATTGCCGACTTCGAGCTCACCGAGAAGATGCTCAGCTACTTCATTGGCGTTGCGCACAACCATCGCTCTTTGGTGCGTCCACGCGCGGTTATCTGTATTCCTTACGGAATTACGGAAGTGGAAAAGCGAGCCGTACGTGAGTCCGCCGAAAGCGCGGGTTGCGCTTCCGTATTTCTTATTGAAGAACCCATGGCGGCCGCAATCGGCGCCGATCTTCCCATTCACGAAGCTAGCGGCAACATGATTGTCGACATCGGCGGCGGAACCACAGAAGTCGCAGTTATTTCGCTGCTTGGTATCGTCTACTCGAAGTCTGTGCGCGTGGGTGGCGACAAAATGGACGAAGCTATCGTCAACTACCTCAAGCGCCGTTTCAACGTATTGATCGGTGAGAGAACCGCTGAGCAAATCAAAATTGCCATCGGCTCTGCGTATCCTGAAGAAGAAATCCGCACCATGCAGGTCAAAGGCCGCGACCTCGTTGCCGGTATTCCCAAAACCATTGAAGTAACGAGCGAAGAAATTCGCGAAGCAATGCAAGAGCCAATCAACGCTATTGTTGAAGCTGTGCGCTTGGCTCTCGAGAAAACTCCTCCAGAACTCGCAGCCGACATCGTCGACAAGGGTATCGTGCTTGTGGGCGGTGGTGCACTTATCCGCAACCTCGACATTCTTCTCCGTGAAGAAACCGGCTTGCCCATTCTGGTTGCCGAGAATCCTCTGACGGCAGTTGTTATGGGCTCGGGTCGCGTGCTCGACAACCCAGATCTCCTCCGTGAAGTAACCTTCTGAAAGCTCTTCCACCGACCGCCACAAGCGGAACGCGTGGGGTTCTTCAAAAAAGAGACGGGCAGCGTGCTCGTCTCTTTTTTATTTCTAGTTTTAAAATTCTGAAGTGCGGACGCAAAAAAAATGGAAGTCCCACAGATCAATAGAGAGGCTCAAGGACGCTTCACACAGAACTCAACAAAACGCTGAAAATCCCAGGTTTCAAGCTCTGCGCGGAGCAGCTCCTCGGCGCGTTCAGCTGGATCGAAACACCGCAGTGCTGAACCCCTCACTTTGCCCGTAATAACGGGGAATGTGTAAACCAAGTTTGCATAGTAGGCATTCGTATACTGACTGCGGCCTAGCCTGAGTCGCACTGAGCCGTAGTCTTTACCGTTCGCCGTTGTCAGAGCTCCATCGAGACACTGATTTTCCGCGCAGGTTGCATAACCCTGCTCCTGCATTTTTGCATTTTGCTCTTTGCAGTATTCCCGAAGCTTGAGCACTGATTCCTTCAAGCTCTCTTCGATAACCGAAGAAATTTTGCCGCAGCTCATGGGCACGCCCAGAGGCCAACCAATCGGCTCAATTCCATCGAGATCAGCAGCCGTACCATTGGCAAGTGCCACGTTCGCGGCAGCTGAGCTCAACAGAGCAATCAAACTCGAATGAATCAACGCACGGCGCATGCTTCAGGACTCACTTGTTTTGAGGAATGCAAGGCCCTGTTTTGGGTGCAAGCGCAGCCTTGCCAATTTCGCTGAGAATGGTCGACTGAACTGAAGAGCTCAGCGGATTCACACATGCAAGTACATCAGGCGTGCGCGCTAGTGGAATATTGAATTCCAGAGTGATGTAAATGCGGCTTCCGAACACTGAATCGCTCGAACCACCCGAACCGCCACCGCCACCGCCATAGCCACCGAACATGCTGCTCATGCTACTCCCGTTGGAAACCGTAAACTTCATCGTGGGAGCAGCCTTCGAGCCTGGTGAATATTCTTGCTGGCACAACCCCGTAGGACAGCGCACATAACCTGCTTTAGCAGTTTCAATGTTCTGCAATTCACAAAATGCGCTAAGCCGACGCGCTGACTCGATGACGAGATCGAGCGTCTGCGCAGCAGAGTTGCCGCCACAATACAAAGGAACATCGTACATCAAACCGTAGGTGCGCTGCGGCTCGCTCAAAGTCTTACTTTGAGTTTCACCGACCTCATTGCCACAACCAACGACGGCCGTGGCAGAGATGCAGGCAACCGAGATAAACCCGAGAAAACGACGCGATGGGGTGGAACACTCGACCCGAATGCCGGGAGTTTTCATACTTGCGCAACCTTTCATTGGCAGGCGAGCCACCGGAGAGAGATTTTACCGTTGGGCAACTCCATGAATGGCGCCCCCAGTTCCACCCGGGAGCGGACAACCTGTCAATCAGGTTTACGCAAAGAACAAGAAATGAACAATGGAATTTGTGGGGAATCACCGAGTCAAGAAAACTGCGTCAAAGCTGCAGTCAGAGACCTCAAAAAAGACAGGAATTGTGACGTTGAACCGGAAAGCCCGGTTCGGAAGCTTTTGGAGCAGCTCGGAGAAATGCTAAACTCGAGTCCAAGACAAGTCCGAGAATGGAGCATCAAGTGACGCTGATGGCTGCACAGTGGGAATTGGATCAAATCGAACAGACGCTGAGGGAGCGCTTTCTAGAGACCCAGATAGAAAGCCGCCCCTTTATTGTTCGTTTCATTGGTACCACAGGTGAAATCGGTCGGCGTTGCCTCACGTTTAATTTAGAGGTGCGTGAGAATGAGTTTTTACCGGAAAAGAGATACCTGGAGCAGTTTGTCGATGAATTGCGCGCGCAGGGCTGGGATATCGACGAGTTGCGACAGCCACTGGCTCCAGGCGACAGCTTTGATGCCCGACTTTGGTTGATGATTTACGAAGAGCACAACACACAAATGGCGGTCGGGGAGGGCCCATGAACAAAAAAACTCAGCAGAAATCAGCTCTAGTTTTGCCGCATTCGCAAACCCAAATTTGGGTTTTGGGTCTGGCTGTCGCCCTGGCGGGCAGCGCTGTGACGGGCTGCAAAAGCCGTTTGTTTTCGTTTGGTGAAGAATCGAATGCGGGCGGCAACCCACCCTCCTCTTCCGATCAAAACCGCGCAGGGCAGATTGCCATTGGACAGCAGAGCAATCCCAGCTCAGGCTCAGGTGCGCAAAAAAGTGATAACGTGACCGCAGCACCCTATGCCCCCCTTCAGGGAACTCAAAAGAAACTCGCCCTCGGCTCAACACAACGCTTCGAAGTCAACGGCCAGCAAGTGGACGTCACCTTCGAGCAAATCGTTGAGGACTCGCGTTGTCCGAAAGATATGGTTTGCGTGTGGGAAGGCCAGGCGAAACTTCAGTTCGCCCTCAGTGTTCAAGCCCATGGTCTTTCTAAGAAAGTTGTTCCGACGCTGCGCGCCGGACACCCCGAGCTAGGTCAGGTTCTGGTGGGCACCATCGGGCTCGACCTCGTTGGTCTGAGCCCAGATGCAGTGAGCACGGGTCAGAAAGCCGTTTCACCCGAAGCCACAGTGGTGGTTGGCAAAGCTCCCTGAGCTGCTGCAAGAATGGCGTTCAGAATAATGGCCGCCGGAGCGCGCGCCTCTGGCCACAGAGCTTCACAGCCAGGCGCATTGGCAGCCGCTGCTGAAGTGTCTCCCGAGGTCGCCGTGCAAGGCTCACGATTCAAAAGCAGCTGCAAGGCTTGAGCATGACTACCCAAACGTCTAACCGCAGGGTGCTCGGGATTTTCGCCCGCAAGCACTCCCAAAGCGGTCACTGCAAACACCATGTCCTCAATCGACTTTTGGCCTTTGATAACCAAGATGACCGACTTACGCGAACCAGGCGCTGGACCATCGATGCTCGTATTAGGCACAGCGAGAACCTGCTGGCGGTGATTGAAGAATGCATCAGGCAAAGCAAAAACGAACGGTTGACCATCGAGTTTTGCCTGTGAAGCTTCTTTGCGTTGACCATCATCGAGGAATTCGAAGTCAACGGCAGTGCCCTTGGGCAGAACAACCTGATGACCGAAGTGGTCGAGAAGATCATCCAAATAAGGATATGTGACACCAGCTTGGAAAACGTTGTTCACAACACCGGTATAAGCGCTATCTGAGCCGCGGCTCTTGGCACGTGTTTGCAACATGCGCGTCACGGCCATAGCTGAAATCCCCACATCTTTACGCACGAGTTCAGAAATCACGGCTCCGTACTCGGGGCTGGCAAAGAAGTCAGGCTTGAGCTGCAGAGCTGCCTTCATCGCAACAGGCTCAACACCATACTTAGACGCGAAGCTCTTAAGAAACTCCTGCTGAACACCCTGACCATTGTAGGCCAATTCAGCAAGCTGCAAGTATGCCTTGCGTGCCGCGAATTCAGTTGTTTCGGCAGCCGTCTGCTGTGCAATTCCCCACAGCGCTGTGAGCTTCTGCAACTCTTGACCCAGACTTCTCACGAGCTGCGCGTAAACCATGGGTGAACACGGATCGAGAACCGCATCCATGGGGTTTGCATAGCGCAAACGCTGAAGAATCATATTGGCACGGTGCAAGGTAAATTCGTTGAAGTCCTTGCCGTAGTCGAAGCGCTGGCAATTACCCAGTGCGGTGACGTTGCGATCAGTACAGAAGGCAGTCTGGGTTTTGAACTTCATGCCTTCGCTAGGCAGGTAATAAGCCGCAGCAAGAGCAACAATGTCGTAGGCACCAAACGTAGGCAATCCTGCAGCACCATCGGCCGAGGCGAAATCTTTCATCGCGCCCGCACCCATATCGATACCGTAGTCGTTGTAGTCCATCACGGAATCCGTGTGCACATCGACCGCCACAGGAGGCTTAACATCGGCTTCGAGTTCAGCGGGCGTTGTGGAGGCAATGAAGTTATGCCGCAATCCAAAAACGTGACCAAGTTCGTGAACAAGCACAGAACGCAACAGTGACAGAGCTCCTGCTTCCGGAGAATTCACGAGCGGCGAAGTGATTACGGGTGCACCACTCTCGGCCATGTTGATGTCAGCGTTCGGTATGAACTGCTTAACGCAGTCGAGCTTCGAGTTCATCACATTCTTGCCGCTGCTCAGACGCTTAACGAAACTCGCAAAGCTGCTGCCATCCGTATGAGCTGCCTCAAGAGCTCGGGCACGTTTCTCAACCAACTCTTTGAGTGAAGACTTGTGACCAAGCTGGCTGCGGATTTCCGAGGCCAGGTGCTCAGCAGAACCCAATTGCAGAGCGTTTGCGCTTTGCACAGGCTCGAGCGTCGCGACCATCTCTGAAGGTTTAACAACACGACCGAGTTGTTCCGAGGCAAAGCGTGCCAACGCTGCGAGGTCGCCTTTGCGGTTCGCTGCGTCGAACGCCTTAAGAGCCGCAGGACTGACGTCTCCGCCATTGGAATTACGTTTGCTGAAAATACCGAGGTTCGCCAAAGCCGCTTCGCACTTGGCATCCCAAAGGAAACGACTGACGGGCGACGGAACCGTACCAGCCGGGCGCCTGGGAAGATTCGGCTCTTTGTCCTTCTGCCAGGTGCGCGCGAAGTAGCTCTTGCAGCCCTCCATTGCCCACATGGAACCAGTCATCATGACGTCACCGGAGATGATTTCACCCGTCTTTGGATTTGCCGCTGCAGTTGCCCAAGCAGAACCAATAGCAAATGAGTCGTCCCAGAAAATCATGTTGACGCGCGGATCAGCGGCGCTGACCGCACCGCCGAGTGCAAGACCTGAATCACGATTTTGAGCTTCAAATTCATCCTGCGTGAGAGCGGTGATACGCGCAGCAGCCTTACCCTCAGGTGTAAGCCCCTTGAAGAGCTCCGCATAGGAATTTACCGCGGATTTGAAAACCGGAACCACTGCAGGCGGAACACTGCGGCTAATAACGAAGGTAATGTCTTTCTCGAGGTTAAACTTGCGCACATAAGCAACAGGCTCACGCGCACGCCCACCACGGCTCTCAAAAAGAGGTTCGGTCACGAAGTAGGGGACGTCTTTGCCCTCGGTGCGATCGTTCACGCCGCGTGAGCGCAGTTCCATTTGAGAGATGCTGAGCGGAACTGCCTGTTTGAGAGATGCTGAGCGGAACTGCCTGTGTTTCTGCGAACGAATCTTTTCCCGAGGGCAGTGGAAAAAAACCTTGCACCAAATGAACAGTCGGGCGGAGTGAATCTTTACCCGTGCTTTCTTCACCCGCCTCATCGTTACCACCCAAGAGTGGTGCCGTGGCGTTGATGAGCACCAGCTTGTCGAGCACAAGGCTTGAATCTTTTGAGTTAAAGTAAAGGCCGTTGTTCATCCCAGCCAGCACTGCTTTCGGAGCATGCGCAATCTTGGGAACCACGACGTCAGCTTCCATTTGCAGCGCAGGCTCGTTGCCGGCACCGAAAGACGACACGAGAAAGCTTTTATTCTCAGGACGGCTGAAATCGACCTGATAATATTTTTCCTTGGATTGCGGATCTTCGACCGTGCGTACGATTGGGTACGACGCAACGATGAGGTCTTCCTGAGACGAACCTGCGTAAAGACCTTCGCCAGGACGGCTGACAATCATACGTTTGTTGTTGATTTTGAATTCAACAACCATCGATTCGAGATTGAAAACGCGGCTTGAGCCCACAGAGCCCTGCTGCAGCGAAGTGGTCAAAACATAACGCTTGCCTTCGATGAACGAGCTTCCCAAGTAAGGAAGATCCATGGACGCCTGCTGCACCGAAAGAATTTCAAGTGCACGTGTGGCTGTATCGAGCGAACGGTTCATGCGCACAAGCATTGCTTCAATGCGGTCGGCCTGCGAAAACAGCGAAACCATGAGAATCGGGGCTGAAGCACTGAGCGCATCGAGCTGAGCATTGCTCAACAATGCACGACCAGTTGCTTTCTCTGGTTGAGCTGCTGAATTCAACCAACGACGTGCATCGCGTTCGTTTTGGAAATTGTCTTCAACAATCTCGTAAAAGAGACAGCTGAGAAATGCGGACGACTTCTCTGGAGCGGCAACGCAGTTGGTCGACGACTGACGCCCGACTTTCTGGGTAATGCCTTTGGCAAAGCTTCTCGCCAGTGCTTCTGCGAGAATCTCGCGTTCCTTCGCGCTTACACTGCTGCGTTCCACGGCTGAAAGACTCTCATTGAAGAGAGCACCGAGACCCAAAGAAAGTTCATTTTCGAGTTCATCAGCAAGACTGCGCGCCTGAGCCGGTGTAGCGGGCACTTCGGGTTGCACAAATTTACCAGAGGGGAGCTCGCGCGACTGGCTTTTGTCGCGGCTGCAGCCAGCAACTAACGACAAGCCGAGCGCGGCAACGAGACCGATTTTAAAGTACTTTTGGAGGGTATCCAGGGGTGTTTTCACGCCAGACCTCGCGATGAAGAGCATAAGGGGACAGCGCACTAGCAAGAGACCACATCAGGGTCAACAAAATTCTTGAATGATTGGCCATTTCTCCAAAATGACAACATCACGAAAAGACTGAATGAGATCGCTGGGGAGAACTCTTTGCCATTATTATAAGCAAATATATCTTGCGGCCTCACTCATCTTCTCCTAGCAGAGAGGAAGTGCGCGCGAAACGCGCCTTTCTTTGAAAGGAGAGTTGCCCATGAGCACCTTTTCAACGCTCTTCAACCGGTTCGAGAGAGCCACTCAGCCTCGCTTCATGACAGACCTCAAACCGCACTTTCCGAGTGTGGAGGAACTGCTGGCAAAGGCAGAGAGAACCACGCAGAGCTGCAGACTCTCGGAGCAGATTGATGTGAGCCGGCTTTTCTATAAAGACGTGGCTATCCGTGGTTTGAATAGCCGCAGATACTCGATCGAAGAGGCTAAACGTGTCGGCATTATTGTCGATTACCTGGCCGAGACTCGCCGCCGTCAGCTGGCTCCCGCAGACGCGGTTTAACCAGCGCACCCGAGGCGGAGGTCACCCTCCCCCGTCCTCGGGAATCCAGGCCAAGCACAACCTCGGCTGCGTTTGTCTGACTTTTAAACTTCCTCAGGCGGGTCATGGTCTCCGACCAAGCCCCCAACCGCCGCAGCGCCGAAACTCGAAACCGACGCACGTCATCCTGTTTTCTCAAAGCCAATTCTTCGGTCAGCTGAGTCCAGCTGGCCAAACGAAAAAGCACTGAACGCGCAAAAACCAACGCCTCGAAATACAAATCGTGATCAATCCAGAGCGCAACATGCTCAACCCGGTCGTCTGCCTGAAAAACCACGAGGTCACCGACGGCAAAGCCACTGTTACGCTCTCGGCTCTGTGCAGCTGACGATGAGCGCGAGAACGGCACCGCGCCAACAAGCTTAAACACCTGCCGGTTGGAAAGAAAATCTTCGAGCTGCGTATCGGCATACGACACAAAGCGGAGGTTACGACCGTCGCTCAGTAAAACTGCAAAGAGTGCTTCAACAGAGCTGAGTTTTGCAGCTTTGGAATCGAATTGAAACTCGTGGTTCAAAACTGCCTGCACGGATGGTGAGAACAAATCCGACAACTGATAATTCTGTTCTGCTTGTGAAAAACTGACCCGTGATGAAGAGCCGCTAGAATAAAGCGAAACAAGCCTCTGAAGCTCAGCTGGGCTCGAAGCAGAAAGAGTGACTTGCAGACATCGCAGTGAAACAGCATTTTGGGTTTTACCCGTGGGCATAGGCAGCGCCAGATCACGCAGCGAGGCCTGCACCCGAATCCCAAAACTCTCGAGAAGAGGAAAAGTAGGAGTATCAACCGTATCGTTCGATACAGTCGATTGCACTGCACCCTGAGGTTGACGCGGCTTGTCGCGGACACACGAGAGCAAAAGAAAAGCCATGAGAGCCAACACCAGAGCTCCCACGCGCAGTGCTTTGGGTTGGCTGAATTTCATGCGCAGCACCTTCACTCAATGCTTGAAGTGACGATGACCGGTAATGAGCATCGCAATGCCTGCTTTGTTGCATGCATCGATGACCGAGGCATCTTGAACGCTGCCGCCCGGCTGAATGATTGCCGAAATTCCTGTGTCTTTAAGGAGCTCAATGCTGTCGGGGAAAGGGAAGAATGCATCAGAAGCCAAAACTGCTCCTTTGAGCTGCAGCCGGGCTTTTTTCAGGCAATATTCAACAGCATCAACGCGATTAGTAAAACCTCCGCCCACGGCAATCGTCTGCTGTGCATTCGCAATGACGATGGCATTGGAGCGCACGTGTTTGACAACCGAGTATGCAAACCAGCACGCTGATTTATCGGTTGGGCTCGGACGCGCATTGGTTGGGATGTGCAGCTTCTCGGGATCGAAAATAACGTCATCGGCATCCTGTACGAGGAAACCTCCCTGCACCTGAACTACTTGCTGCTTGTTCAGCAGCGGCAACTGGGTGTTAACCAGCACGATGCGCAAATTTTTCTTCGAGCACAGAGTTTCTAGAGCCTCAGGATCGAACGCAGGCGCGACAACCACTTCGAGAAAAGTTTCAATGAGCGCAAGAGCAACGTTGAGATCGACTTTTCGGTTGAAAAGAACCACTCCACCAAACGGACTGACCGGATCGCCCTCAAAAGCCTTACGATAAGCATCCAAAGGAGATGCACCAAGAGCGACACCGCAGGGCAGATTGTGTTTGATGATGACACAGGCGCCATCGCGGAACTCAGTGATGAGGCGAATGCCATGCTCCATGTCGAGATAGTTGTTGTAAGACAACTCTTTACCATTCACGCACTGCGCTTCAGCGAGCGAACAAGCTGCCCCCTGATGCACAACCCCTGATTCGCTTCTGTAGAGCGCGGCCTTCTGATGCGGATTCTCGCCATAGCGCAGTGGTTTTACACGCTCGAGTTCGTACGTGATTTGAGTATCAAGAAGCTGCGCCGCAAGGCTCGCCTGGCGCTGCACTGGACCACCGCCCAAGCGCAAACCAGTTATGCCATGCAACTTGTGACGCAGGGCCAGCGAAATAACTTCATCGTAGGTGGCGGTTTCACTCAGAGCTTTGAGCGCCAACTCAACCCGCAGTTGCCCGGGAATGTCGCCGCTGTGCTTTTGAACTGATTCCATGAAAAGTTTGTAGTCGTGCGGATCACACAGCACTCCCACACGGCTGAAGTTCTTGGCCGCAGCACGCAGTAAGCTCACACCACCAATGTCGATATTCTCAACCAGAGCCGACAACTCTTCCGTGCGGCGCAGGGTTTCCTGGAACGGATAAAGATTGCACACAACAAGATCGAATTTTTCAATCCTGTGCATTTCAAGATCGTGATCGTCGCTTTCGGAATTGGGTTTGGCAAGAATCGCCCCGAAGATTTTGGGATGCAGTGTTTTAACGCGACCACCAAGTATCTCGGGGAAACCGGTTATTTCCTCAACCTTTTTAACAGCGAATCCATATGAAGTCAGCTGTTCCGCCGTGCTCCCCGTAGCTGCAAGTGAGCAACCTTGAGCGATAAGAAACTGCGCAAGTTCACGCAGCCCTGATTTGTCGGAGACGCTCAAGAAAGCACGTTTGAGTGGAATTTTTTCGAGCCAATTAGAGGGGGAAGCATCAGACGTAACCATCTCGAACACCTCATGCGGAACAAAGGAGTGAGCCGGGGACTTTCAGACGCAGAGAGCCATAGCATGAGAGTGCGCGAAACGAAACAATGTGGCGATTTAGGAACATTACAAGAATGAAATGCGCCCCTCAGAAGCGTCTTGCATACACAAGAGCATCCTGCAGCTTGAGAGTGCCCTCTGCCAGAGCTCGACCTGTCACAACCCCACTTACACCGGGGCACTGCGCAAGAGCTTCTATGTCGGCGATATCACGCACCCCACCGCTGGCAATAACCTCAAGTCCCGAAGCAGCTGCCAAGTGTGCCGTGGCGGTCAACGCCGCACCTCCGAGCAAACCGTCGCGCTCAACCTCGGTAAACAGAACTCTTTGCACTCCACAGGTCTTCAGTCGCATCGCAAAATCAAGAGTCGTTTCGGTTGAGGTTTGAGTCCAACCGTGGACTGCAATCTTGCCACCGAGACTGTCGACACCAATTACAAATCGCCCAGGATCGCTCTGCACGAAGCACATCACCTCATCGAAGTGTGTGGTTGCCCAGGTTCCAATCACAACGCGGTGAGCGCCGGAATCGAGAGCTTGTTTTAAACTTTCGGGAGTTCGGATTCCACCCCCCAACTGAATACAAATTCCGTTTTCGGCAGTGAGACTGCGCAGGACATTATCTGTGCTCGAAGCTCCTACATGCTCGGAAGCTTTGTCAGCAAACGCTGCGTTCAGGTTCACCACATGCACCCAGCGCGCGCCAGCCTCACGGTATTCCTGGAGCTGACGCACCGGATTGGCATGTACAACTTCTGCTGTGGCGCGCACACCTTTTTTCAGACGCACGCTCTGCCCGTCGAGCAAATCTATAGCTGGAAAAACCTCAAATGCATTCACAGGAGTCATACCAGACGCCCTTTTGTGGAGGGTATTTCTGCATTCCCAGTGGTCTGCCATGCCCGCTTTGCGGCACGTGCAAAGGCTTTAAAAACAGCTTCAGCAACATGGTGGTCGTTTTCACCGCGAATGACATCGACATGGACTGTCCAGCGTGCATGCAGCACAAATCCGCCAAAAAATTCCTTCAGCAACGAACTGTCGAGTTGACCGATGAAGGGTCTGCGGAACTGCGCACCAAAATGCAAAAATGGGCGTCCAGAAACATCAATGACCACCTTCGCGAGGGCTTCATCGAGTGGGCACTCCATCAAACCGAAACGCTCAATGCCGGCACAATCTCCGAGTGCCTGTGCAACAGCTTGTCCAATCACAATGCCCACGTCCTCAACCGTGTGATGCTGATCTATGTGCAGATCTCCAACACAATCGACTGAGAGAAAGATTCCCGAGTGCTTCGCAAAAGCCTCGAGCATATGATCAAAGAATCCAATCCCCGTTGAAACTTTACCCTGCGCAAAACTGGGTGCAGGCTCAAGATCAAGTTCAACCGTAATCTGAGTTTCCTTCGTTTGGCGCTGCACTTTTGCTTTTCTTGGGGCTCTGGTGAAATCGGTCATCGCAACACCTCAATCAAAATATTTTTAAGTCTTTCAAAATCATTCTCCGGTGGCATGCTGATACGCACGGCCTGTGCAAGGCGACCGGAGCCATAACGCCGCACCAGGAATCCAGCTGCGAGCAAAGCAGATTCCAACTCTGCAGCCTTGGGTGTGGTGAAGAAAACAAAGTTCGCTTGCGAGTCGGCCTGCATTTCGACCCGACGGCACTCGCTTAGAATTCTCTTAAGAGAGTTTTTCTGCTCAACCGTGCGGGCAATTCGCGCGTGTGTTCGTTCGACCTTGTGCTCAAGCACATGACACGCCAAGACCTCAGATGGCCACGCTATTGAGTAAGGCGGTTTAAGCGCGCGGAACAGGGCAATGTTGTCTTTGTGCGAAACCATGGCACCGACCCGCAAACCGGCGGCGGCCCAAGCTTTTGAGAGAGTGCGCAGCACAACGACATTGTCGCGAAGCAGAGCCTGTTTCACAAAACTTTGTTTTTCTGGATCCTGCACGAACTCAACATACGCTTCATCGACAACCAACAGACCACCAAATCGATCTGCAAACTCCAAAATCATTTCAGGCGGGCAGACGGTTCCCGTCGGATTGTTGGGCGAGCATACGATAGCAACCTGGCAGCCGAGAACTTGTGCGGAAAAAAGTTTCAGGGGGTCAAAGCTGAACGTGGCATCCAGTTCGATGTCCACAACCTCTGCGCCATAGAGACGCACCAGATTTGCGAAGAGCGAGAATGTTGGCTGCGTCACTGCCACCTTTCGGCCTGGTGCAAACAGCGCTTCTGCCAATAACGTAAGTGCCTGACTGCTGCCGGACGTGACCTCGATATTCTCCTCAGGCACCTCAAGAGCCGAAGCATAAGCCTTTAGCAGCCGGGTGGGTTCAAGACTTGGGTAAATGTTGATGCTCTCCGGCTTAAGCAAAGCCTGGGAAAGCACCTGCGCAAACTCCTGCTTTTCTGCAGCGCTTAAACCGAGGGTTTCATTCTGATGAAGACGAATGCCGGTATCGTTTTCCTTGAGCGTGTAGCGCGGAAAACGGAGAGCTTCTTTTCGGAAGAGGTCATGAATTCTGGTGCTTGGCATGCTCATGGTAGACTCCTTGCTCCGCGCACACGCGCTGCTGCTGCATGCGCCCACAGCTGTTCTGCGTCTGCAAAAATGCCCGTGGATTCTGCCAAATCGAGAACATCGCTCTGCGTAAGGCTCAGCACCGAAGAGCGGCGCACAAAATCATAGACTCCGAGCGGCGAAGAAAAGCGCGCTGTTCCAGCCGTAGGAAGCACATGACTCGGTCCGGCGAGATAGTCGCCGAAACTTTCTGCGCTCCACCGGCCGAGAAAAATAGCACCCACACCTTTAAGCTCTGACAGCCAGTACTTCTCGCCCTCGGTCTCCTGTGCACAGCGGGTCTGCACATGGAGATGCTCTGCATTGAGACTGTTGGCTACCTTCACAAGCGCATCCCGACTCTCAACCACACAAAGCGCACCCCATTTATCGAGGCTCGTACGTGCAATCGGAGAACGATCGAGACATGTTTTTTCCAGCAAACGTTCAAGGGCTTGGCGCACAGCTTCAGCTTCGGCAACACTGGTGGTCACGAGAACAGAACTGGCATCTTCGTCGTGCTCGGCTTGAGCCAACATATCGAGTGCAATCCATTCCGGGTTGCTACTGCCATCCCCCAGAATGAGGATTTCCGAGGGGCCTGCAAAACCATCAATCCCAATGCGGCCAGCCAAGCACTGTTTGGCTGTCGCCACATAAACATTTCCTGGGCCAACAATCTTGTCGCAGCGCGCAACACCTTCAATACCATAAGCCGCCATTGCAACCGCTTGCGCACCACCCACAGCATGGATTTCAGGAATCTGAAGAGCACATACAGTGGCGGCGAAAACGGGATCCTGCAAAGAGCGTCCCGGAGTAAACACGGCAAGCCTCTCCACACCCGCGACTTGAGCGGGAACCGCCGCCATCACCACGCTGCTCGGATAGAATGCTTTGCCTCCTGGAACATAGAGCGCAACCGAGTCGAGCGGTTGAACGCGCGATGCGAACCGACTTTTCCCGATGGTCGCCCAACGCGTTTCGTCGCGTTGGATTTGGTGGTAGCTGCGTACCCGGTCGATTGCACGATGAATGACACTCAGTGTCTGTGCAGGACACAGCTGCGCAAGCTCACGCAAATCTTCATGGCTGTAGGTGAGCTTTTCTGTGGACGGGATATTTTCAAGCTCGGCACGAAGCTTCAACACTCCCGCGCGACCCGAGGCTTTGACCTGGCCAATAATGCTCTGCACGCGGGCAAGAACAGTTGGATCTTCAGAAGGCGCGCGTTGTTCGAGAGATCGAATAAACCCGAGGATGGTCTCAGTATTTTTCAGAGTGCGGATCATGGTGCAAAGCCTCAGGCGTAAAAAGTTCAAAGTGTGCATCAACGACGCAAGCGGATGCGCGCCAATGGGCGAGCCAATGTCGGATGTCACCGTGAGACTCAACGTAATATCCACGGGACATCACAAGTTGAACACGCGTCTGGGTCAGTTCTTCAAAAACAATCAGGCCATTTTCCCGCAGTGTAGAACCCGTTTCCACCAGGTCGACAATGGCGTCGCTAAAGGAAATCACGCTAGCAAGTTCAACGCTTCCTTGCAGAGGCAAAAGTTCGGGATTCACACCCCGCGCACGCAACAAGCGCATGGCAAGATTTGGATATTTAGTGGCCACTCGATTCCGGCGCGAGCCCAAAAGAAGCTCACGCTGCTCGGGCTTGCCCGCAAGGCAGATACGGCAACGACCGAACGCAAATGTCACTGGCCGCAACAAAGCATTGGCTTCTTCATCGAGAACATCCGAACCAGCCACAGCGATTTCGGCGATACCACGCTCAACGTAAGAGACGACGTCGGCATTTTTCACCAGTAAGAACTCGAATCTGCCACACTCACTTGGAATAACGAGTTTTCGCGTTGTTTCTGCACTCTCGGCAAGGCGAATGCCAATGCGCGCAAAGGCCTCGACTCCCCATTTTTGCAGTCGACCTTTGGGCAAAGCAACCCGCACCGGACGGCGCTGCGGCGGCTGCGGCGGCTGAGCGGACTCCACACGCGCCGTAGCCGAGAAGTCATCCTGTACACCGGCAGTTTGTGGGTCGCGGATCATGAAACCAGCTGCGGCGGTTGCCAAGCCAAAATGCTGCAGAAGCTGGTCGTAACGACCACCACCGCCCACAGAATGAAGCCGGCCACCCGCATCTTCCGCCCAAAAATCAAAGACGATGCCACTATAAAACGAGCGCTGGCGGGTCAGGAGTGGATCGATTTGGAAGTGAACCTGCGGGTGACGCGTCCGGAAGAGCTCTGCAACCTCAACGAGATTGCGGTAGACCCCCGAGTTTTCCCACACCCCTTTGGAGTTCAATCCAGCACGCCCGAAAATATCTTCGAGCTGAGCGAGATCTTTGCACTGTACAGCTGCTTTTAGCTCTGAAAGCAATGAACCTCGCCGGGCAGCATCGGAGATATTTTGTGCGAGCTCTTCTTCGAGGCTGCGAATGAGGCGGGCGTCCCCGAATACAACCCGGAGTCCTCGGTATCCGAACTTCTGCAGGGCGCTCAAAGCCAGGTCGAGAAGCTCGGTTTCAGCAACAAATTCCTCTTGTCCGACAATCTCTGCTCCGAACTCATAAGATTCAAATTCAGAGGCGTGCCCCAGCCTGAAGCCTTCTGCTCCGAGCAACCCTTGCGGGGAAAACACCTTGCCTGAATAGAAAAGCTTGAATGGAAACTGCAGTTCAGCCCTGTGGCGGCGCACGAACTGGGCTGCAAACAGGGTGAGGTCACTGCGCAGGGACCAAGCAGTCGCATTGGTGTCGAAAAATCGGGGGGCGCCCGGAAGAATGGTCTCTCCGGACAGACCGCTGACAAACTCACCTGAGGGCAAGCTGAGCGGAAGGTTGAGTTCCGCGAAACCGCGTCCCGACGCCAACATCCGGAAATCATTTTCCCATCCACGCAGACGCGCCAAACCCTCCCCCAGGCGCGGGAGAAATTTTGAGGGAGTTGAACGCGAAGCTTCTTGCATGAGTGGCGTCCCTATTCTAGGAACATGGCTGAGAGTCGGACTCCAGAGGAACTGGCATCAATTACAGCTGTTTGCAAGTGAAACCTCGCTGCCCGGCCGGAAACGCAGCCAATCTATTGATCCTGCACAATTGCTTCTCAGAGGAACGATTGCATCATGGAAATTTTTCTTATTGTCATCAAAGTCCTGCTTGGTGTTCTTGCAACACTGTTGGCTCTTGTATTTCTTGCCTTCCAGCTGTGGCAGCGCATTCCCTCGGCCGGCGTGAGCTTCAAGGCGCAAGACTTCATCAGCATGGGTCTGGTTGCTTTGCTCTTCGCTCTGGCCACCAACAGCTATTGGGGTGCACTCGCGTTCATTCCCATGTTGCTCGTTAAATTCGCAAGCCAATTTTTCATTCAGAAAAACAAAGTGCGTGGTAGCGGCCGGTGGATTGAGGTTCAATGGACTAAAATGACCCCGCGTGGCTTCCAAATCCCCGCACAACTTCAGAGTGAATTAAAGCGCCTGCCTGGCGATCAACACATTTTGTTGCCACGCCGCATTGGTCTTTGGGCAGTCAAATACTTTCTCAAGTCCGTGCGCAAAAACGCATCCAAAGGTCCTGTTCCCATGAAGGCCGCTCAGCAAGAGCAGGCATTCGAAATGGTCGAACGCTTAGGCAGCAACATCATCAAGCTCGAAAAAGGAAAAACCGAACAGCTCGCATTGCCGTTCGGTGTCTTGAAAGTCACGCGCCTGTAAAAGGCTTGTGGCACAGGTCTAACTTTAATCGAGAACCCACCGCGGCACGCCCGCGGTTTTTTCATATCCGCATGCAAAAACTGCGGGAATGGTGTCGTTCATGGTGCTTTTCACAAAGACATCGGAAAACTCATTCCATTTTTGGGCATCCATAAGCGATGCGGTCCACTCGAGCAAAGCCTTCTGCGATGTGGCAATCCAAATTGTGCGCGGCTTTTGAGAGAGAATGTCAACGTGTGTGGAGATGAGGTCTTGAATGGCCTCTGCCAACACACCTTGACGTGGTTTGTCTTCACTGCAGCGATCCAGGCGTGCATCCACACAGACAGGCAATGCACAAGCCTGCGCCACGGGTTCGGCGGTCTTCAGGCTGCGAGTCGCTTCACCGGAAAAAAGCAGAAGGTCGGGATAAAACTGACTGGCGGCACGGATTGCTTGCTCAAACGACTCGGGCTTTTTGAACGCACGCCAGCGAATATCTTCGGCCAGCGACTGCGCGCGCGACTCAAACGCATCATCAAGCGGCAACCTCAAGGTTTCACTTGCGAATCCAAACAGGGTCTGCGCCAAATTCCCCGCTGATTCTTCACCGTTCCGGCTCAAAAAGCCTGGTGCACCGGCTTCTGATTGCGTGTAAAATAGGAAAAGTATTTTCATTGCAGCCCCGTGAGTTGCGCAGGGAAATTTATGACTTCAGAGCATTCCGTTGATCTCTCAAAATTGCAAGCATTGCAAAGCAAATTGCGCCAGGGCCACCTTTCTGGAAAAACCAAGCCCGAAGCTCAAAGGTACACTTTGTTGTCGCGCCTTGAAGCCCTGGTGATCGACAACCAGAATGAGATTTGCGCGGCAATCACAGCCGATCTCGGGCGCCCTGCCGAAGATTCAATTATCGCTGAGCTCAGCGTTGTTATCGAGGAAATCCATACGGCAAAAGCAAATCTCAAAAAATGGATGAAGCCGCGGCACAAGTGGATGCCGCTCGTGCTGTTCCCTTCAAAAGGTTACATTGCGCCGGTTCCCTTTGGCGTCTGTCTCATCATCGGCCCCTGGAATTATCCTATCCAGCTCCTGCTTGCTCCCTTGGTTTCGGCACTCGCTGCGGGCAATTGTGCTCTTTTGAAGCCTTCCGAATTAACACCACGCTGTGCACAGCTCCTGGCTCAGCTTCTCCCCCGCTATTTACCCGATGATGTTGTGCAGGTTGTTGAAGGCGGTGCTGAACTCAGCCAAAAACTGCTTGAGCTACGCTGGGATTTCATATTTTTCACGGGCAGCACTGCTGTTGGAAAAATCGTTGCCCGAGCTGCAGCGCAGTACCTCACACCCACGGTGCTTGAGCTCGGAGGAAAATCGCCCTGTATCGTTGATTCCACCGCCAATTTAGAAGTCACTGCACGGCGCATTCTTTGGGGGAAAGCACTGAATGCAGGGCAGACCTGCGTGGCGCCTGACTACATTCTCACTCCTCGAGATAATGTTCAGCCACTGCTGGCAGCTCTCAAAAAAGTGCTCGCTGAGTTTTTTCCGGAAGGCTTTAAGAGCTCAGAGTCATTCTGCAGCATTGTAAACGAGCGCCATTTTGCGCGCCTCAGCGTGTTGCTAAATGAGCATCAGAAGGAGCTCGCTCTGGGTGGACGCGCTCAGCCCAGCTCAAACCTCATTGAGCCCTCGTTTTTCTTGTTTGACAGCAGCAGCGCCGCAACTGCCGCCATCATGCAAGAGGAGATTTTTGGGCCGCTGCTGCCAATCATTGCACTCGACGCGCGAGATCAAGCCATCGAGTTCATCAACGCGCGCGAGCACCCGCTCGCTCTGTATATTTTTTCCGCCGACAATAACTTCATTGAGAATGTCGAAAGCCAAACCACGTCAGGATCGTTCGTAGCCAACGACACGGTCATTCAATTAGCCACAAGCCAATTGCCCTTTGGAGGGGTTGGAGAGAGTGGCCAGGGCTCCTACCACGGGATGAGTGGTTTCAATGCCTTCAGCCAATGGCGATCCGTGCTCAAGCGCCCGTTCTGGCTCGATCTGCCGGTGAGGTACCGCCCGCTCCGCCCCTGGAAGATGTGGATCCTAAGAAAATTATTGAAATTTTCGGAACCAGCGAAAGTGTCTTCCCCACCGTCCTGAGTCGGTATATAGAGTGCCCCCAGTATAAAAGTGAATGGGGGGCCTATGAACGTTCAGTTCGAGAACCATTTGTCCGCGCGCGTTGTGGAAGTTCACTTCCCCGATGGACTCAAGGTGACCAACAAAAGCGACCTTGCCGCCCTCAAAACAGCCTGGAGTGAAAACCTTAAAAAGTGGCACTCACCTTACACCTGCCTTTTTGATTGTCGGGTTTTGGAGGTCAGTCCTGAGCTGCAGCCTGACTTTGAAAAGCTGATTGCCTTCTTCAAGAATTTTTTCATGCGCTCAATCATGGGTTTTTGCGCAGCAGGTCATCCACCTGCGTGGTGCCCCTTTGAAGTCATCGAAGGCTACGAAGCAGCTGTGGCTAAGACGGGCTTGGCTCGAGGAGCAGGACTTCAGCGGGATCTTTCCGACCTGCGCAGCCGCATTCAAATTGACAACGACTTCAACGCCCACGTGATGGAAATCAGCTTTCTTGCAGACACTCATCTTGAGAGTGCATCGGACGTGACCACGCTGCGCAGCAAGGTACAGAATATTCTTAAGATGTGGCATTCGCCCTACAGCATCATCTTTAACTGCGTGAATCTCACCTTCAGCGAGCCCGCTGCACAAGAGTTCGTGCGGTTCGAAAAATTCGTGAAATCATTCTTCTGCAAAAACATCATTGGCTACGCACCGCGTGGTGAAAAGGGTACATATCCCTTCCAGACGTTTCGATCGCGGCACCTTGCTGCGGCTGAGCTCGAGCACAGCGGAATCCAATCAGGATCCGTGGCGAACTGTTCCACGCGCAAAACCCCATCGACCAGGAGCAACGAATGAACCGAACGAAGACAAGAACTGGTTTCGGTGCATCGCTGCGACACTGGTTGCCGCTTTCTCTCCTCATATCCGTGAGCTCGCTGCTGGCTTGTTCTGCGAATGACGTTCTCTCCTCAAGTGGGCGGGCACTCGAGCGCGAGAACAAAACACAACAGCCTAGCGAGAATTCGAAAGACACATCTCAACAAAGCAATCCTTTGTACCCAGAGCCAAAAGCACCGCGCGCATCACGACTTCAAGCGGGAGAGATGAGCACATCGAAAGCTCTTGCAGTGCTCGCTGCTCTCGAGCGCTTTCAAGAGCGCTCGCTGCTTGACCCGCTCGTTTCGGTTGAGCAATTGCGAATCAAAATGAAGCAGCTGCTTGCGGATATCGATGGTCTGGCAGTTGCGGAAAATCTTCCTGAAGCAGAACTGATTCTGGCTCGACTCGCCGACATTCAAAAAAAGACATTGGATATTGCCGCGCTTGCAACTGAGACGCAACACAAGGGCGTGTGGTTGCTGTGGAGCGAGAAGCTGCTGTTCACATCGAGCGCGACACGTCATTATTTTTCGGAAATTGCGCTCAATCAGTATGAAAAGGCCATTGAACTTAACGACGAGAATACCTTCATAATTGCGCGCGAGCGACTTGCGCGACTGATACACTCCGACCACGAACGTAGGCTGGTCGCCATTTTGCGTCGGGCTTCAAAAGAGACCAAAGCCTACACATCAACTCTCGACCTTCTTGCATCTTCCGGCGGCGCTCTTGCACGGCTGAATTTGTATCAACGCTTCCTGACCGAACCGAGTGTCGAACTGGCAGAAGCAATTGCCAAAGCTGGTTTACCGCGTGTGTCTGACCTCGTGGGTGAAAACGCACATCTATCTGATGGCATTCCGTTCGTGCCCAACACTCGGCCTGCAATCCTCGAAGGTATCAATGGAAGTCTATTCCGTGACTTCAAAGACCAATGGAAAGAGCTGCAAAACTACTTCGACCACATTCGCAAAGTTCCTTCACGCTTCGCGCGCTCTCGCGACAAATGGCTTGATATGCATGAACAGGTGGAATCGCTTGTGGGGTTGTTGTCGGTCGACGACGCTCAGAAGAACAAACTGAAGCAGAGCATTGTGCAAACCTTTCGCTCGCGACAGTCACCTGAAGAGCTCGTATATAAAATGAACGGCATTGAGTTCCGCGAAGGCGATATCGTTCTTCTCCAGACGGGCGCCGTTGGGGGCCTGTGGGAAACCTTCACGCGCTCGGGCTCGATGCTAAGTCACCTCATGATGGTGACCTTCGGCGAAGACGGTCTGCCCTACACGGTCGAAATGAATTTCGGCCGTCTCCTAATTGCACCACTCGACCTTCATGCGGATCGCTTTACGGTCGTTCGTGGCAGGAACCTTGCAGCAGAGGAAAGACGCAAAATTCGCGCTTCATTCGCATCGCTGAAACGCCAGAACGTCCGCTATGATTTCCGCTTCAACTCACACGACAGCAACCGCCTCTATTGTTCAGAACTCGCAGCCGCTGCTTTCAAGCGGGCTCAGGTCAACAGAAAACCGATTGTTTTCGAAGCGGCTTCAGATCGCGCCGCCGAATTGCTGAGGTCTGCGGGCATCCATGATCCCCAATTTTATGGTCAGGGAAGTTATTTGGCGAGTCCAGATTTTGAGGTTATCTCACAGCAAATTCAGTCCGATCCTATTCCTCTCATCCGCGGTCAACTGGTGCTCGAGGCATTCAGCAAACACGTTGCAACATCGTCTGCTGTGAAGTTGTATCGGCATCCCGAGGCACATCAGGTGCTCGCATTGTCGACTCTTGCACAAACCACAGACGACGAGATGCGCAGAGCACTTGGACCGCAAAGCTTCCTTTATGTTGTCATGACGCTCGATCGCCTTCTGCATGCAGTTGATACTGATGCCTATGGCCTCCAGCTCAACGCAGAGCGCAATAATGCCTTAAGCATGTCGCGTATCAGCGAACTCAAAGATGCTGTTGAGAAATCGTTGCAAGACACCGTGCCAAAACACCTCTCTCCTGTGTTTCCGCCGGGGCAGCGCTGACGCACACCGAGCCTCATTTGCAAGGGAAATTTTTCCCATTGCCGTCAAAGTCTGCCGGGCACTGCAGATTCGGACGACAAGCCAACACCCCTTCGGCCGATACATGGTTTGACACTGAAAACTCTTAGAGGTTTGAGTGTCGCGGAGCACAAGGAAGTGCGCCGGCTATGCCATGGAGGGCTCCCTATGCCTGATTTTTATCTGGCTCAACGCCTCAAGAAACTGTGCGAGACTCCTTGCACACTTCTCTGGCTCGAAGGTTCGAAGCACGAAAGAGTTCTTTCGGTGCGTCTGCAGGAAAGCAAACTGATTCTGAACCTCTCGGATCAAACCAGCCGCGTGGTTGTGTTTGAACGCTACTCGGTGACTGCGGTCGGACTGCAGTTCTGGTCGCAGGGTCGCCCCGGCGTGTTGTTCCGATGGGAACAGGTTCCGCGGGAGGTTTGGGACTCGCGCAAGTCGACCGCTCTCAAGATGCCCCACGTCCCCAATCCGGATGAACCACCACCCACAGCTGCTTGAAAAGCGCTGTGGCGTCGTTTGAGGAGCTCTGCTCACATCTCCTAGCGACCTACGTGCGGATCTCAATCGAGCTGGCAGGAGAGCAACTGGCGGTAGTGCTTCTCGACGTCTTGAGCAAAACGCTCGCGCTTTCCCGGGATGCCGTTAAAGGAATACGCCAACTGATACAGGTCACTCGAACCAGCGGCTACCTTGGCTGCGACCTGGCGTAAGCCGAAGCGCAAATTTGTTAGCATGTTGTGTGTGATTCCCCGCCACGCGGGATCCTCTTGCGGCAGTTTGCGACCTGCGGGAGTCACCGCTGCGCTCACCCGCGCCAGACCAACACCTCGACACCGTCCGCGCCAGCACTCGTCGTGCCACAAACCAAGCCGACTCTGGGTCATCACAAAGGCCATGTAGGCCTCTACCGGACGCAAGCGACCGGTTGCCCACGCACGAAATGTCTGTGCTTCGGGCGAGTGAGGTTCGTGCACTACGCGATAAAAGCAACCTTTGAGAAAACGCGCCCGTCCACACACATCGAGTGTGTGAAAATCTTTGTTGCCTAGCAGGGCTGAATCCTCGCTGCGATCGAGCGGATAAACCTGAGGTTGCTGCAGGGACAGCAGACGCCTATCGATTGTTGTAAAATCGGCTGTTCCGGGTCGCTCATCCCAACTGTGCACACAGTAGGTTGGTGCACGTGGAGTGTCATCGACCTGTGCAACAACAGATTTTGCAGGCTGCTCTTTGACCGGCGCTGGAACTTCGACAGGCTGCTCTTTGACCGGCACCGGAACTTCTGCGGGCTGCTCTTTGACCGGCACCGGAACCTCCGCGGGCACAGAGCCTTTTTCAAGTGCTGGTTTTGTAATTTCGGGACGCACGGCCGCAGGAGATTCCTCGTTGGCAAATTTGAGAAAATCAGGAGGCCAGACGATTTCATCACATTGGCTCTGCTGCACCGCTGGCACTGTTGCACGACAGGCCATAATCTGTTGCAAAGTGAATGGACCATAAATATTGTCCGAACCGATACACACTCCATTTCGGCCAGGTGAGGTACCAGGCGGACAGCCCTGCTTGTAATTCGATACAAGAGACATCAGGAGCTCGAATGGCCAATCCTGTTTTTGCACACAGGTGGAAGCATCCTCAGGGGATTTCTCGCGACACAACTCCTGAAGCTGCAGCGGAAAAGGTCCCAGTGCAAATCCACCACGCGTCACACAAACCCGAGGAAAAGAATTAAAACGTGTCCCGGAAGGACACACAGCAGATGTGGCATCCGGGCTCGCTCGGCTTGAAATAGAACCTGAGGCGCTCTCTTTTGATCCGCTCGAAGACTCTTTGACTGAGTTGCGAGACACGCAGCCAGTTATGAGCAAGCCCAGAGCGCAGCCCATAGAAAAGGTCAGCGAGACAAAAGAACGGACACGCATCAAGGTTTGGAACCCTCCAGAGTCCGCCTGTATGAACGCAAACAGACACGAAAAAATTCAGCTGCCTGAGCGACATCGTAACCGCGCTGCTCGCAGACGCCAACATTCCAAACGGGTGTCAAAATCACATTGAATTTAGGATCAGAGAAAATCCATTCACTTCCACCAATTCCCAGCGCAACTGGTTCACCCTGGCTTGAAACCACATTAGGACTGTAGAGATCAGCAGTTGCTAGTTGCTCACCAACTCCAAGAAACATCTTTGCCTTGAGAGTCGACTGTTGTACCGAGAGGGTCATCACATCCTCGGCGACCGGCACAACGAAAGCCATCAAAGCAGCACAGGCAGAGATTTGAGAAAAGGCCAACCAACGCGCAACTCCTCCTGAGAAGAGCGGGGAAAGCTTTCCGCGCTGCACACCCAGCTCGCCCCAGGACCGCAACAAAATTGCGCCAAAGCCCAAAAGCAGCCCCGACAGCACCAGACCAAGCGACAGCGAGCTGGAGTGTTGCAAGAGCGAGGCGAGCACCGCTTCTTCGCGCGGCTTCAGCTGAATTTGAGCTGCCAAAATCGGCTCCCACAGCAACACTGCACAGCCCAGCAACACGAGCGCCAATGGAAGAATAAAAGCAGACCACTGAGCAAAAAAATGCAACGCCTTTTGGGGAATCTTGTGCATTGAAAAAGAGCTATCGTGACCCGCAAAACTCGCAAGCAAAGCAAGTGCAGGCCAGATAGGCCAAATATAATTGGGCAGTTTTGTAGCGAGAAAGGAAAAGAACACCAGACAAAAAAGGCTCCAAGATATAAGCCAACGTTGAACTGCCCTCGATTTTTCAACAGCTGGAGTTCGCTTATTCTCAACGCGAGATTCAGGCTTCTTTTGAGTTCCTATGACGTAAACATAGGCAAGCCACGACAACGTAAAACCAGCTCCAAGGAGAACTATGGGAACGTAGTAAAACACACTCCCACTGTGCCCCTCAAAGGCAGTCGTTGCCCGACCAAAGTGATGCTTGATAAAAAACTCTTCAACAAATGCACTTCCACCGCTGCTCCACAAAAGCCAGTAAAAACCAGCCGAGAAGAGTGCTGCCACCAACCATGCTGGAAAGAAATCGCGCAGCCCAGAATGCAATACGTTTAAAAAACTTCCACGCGGATTTTCTCGCCATTGAGATCCCTGCTGAAGCACAAGAAACACGACAGCCGCACCCGCAGGTAGAACCAAGCCAATGAGACCTTTGGTCATTGCCGCGCCTGTCATTCCAACAACTGAGCCGCAAAACAGCATCCAGGAAAAGCCAACTTGCTCGGAGTGACGGCTGACTCGCAAAGCCTCACAGCAAAAATATAGAGATGTGAAAAAGACCAACATCGGGTCGAGAAGAATAGCCGAGGAAGAGATGGTGGGAAGAAAACTCATCAACAGAAAAAAAGCCGGAGGAATTCCCGCTTCATGGGTACGACGCATCTCGAAATCAGTGGCCTGACGCACCCCGGAAAGCAACATCCAGGTACGGTGTAACAGCCATGCAAGTGCGACCGCGAAAAAAATGCTCACCGTACGGCTTGAAAATGAAGTTACCTGTGGAGCACTTCCATCGGCCAGCGCACTGAACGCAGCGAGTACCGAAATATAAAAGGGAGGCTTATGATTGTAGGCTTCACCATTGAACAATGGCTGGCTAAGCCATCCACCGGCACGTTTCATTTCTTCGGCCATTTGGCGATACACGGACTCGTCGAAATCAAAAGGCTCGATAGCCAGAGACCGCAACCAGAAAAAGGCGAGACAGCCACCCACGCCCATCAGTATCATTGGACTCAAAGCAAGCCGAGCAAGTCTTCTCCACGCTGAAATTTCAGGTTCCGGAAACATCGGAGGATTCCTTTTTGGTTTTTCGGGTGCCAAGTTGAATTTGGATCTGACTGAAAAAACCACGTAGCATGCTGCCTTCGCGTTCCGTAATTTGTGCTCTGTTCAAAATGCGGTGGAAATAATGCAAAAGCCTGTCTGGATTGCCGTCGCGGTTAAGTTCAACCTCAACCATGACCTGTTTCCAGTGGTCAATCAGACTCAACAAACTCTGCGCAGCAATTGGCTTTTCGCTTTCAAGACGCGTTGCGACTGTCGGCTTCTCGGGGAGGCTTGAGCCTCCCTGCCAAAGCGCGCCTGCGAGCACGACTCCCACGGCCTGGCTCAAGTTCATGGAGGGCATGCCCGGATGAGTTGGTAATGTGCACAAATGTGTGCAGAGCGAGAGATCGTCGTGAGAAAGTCCGGTGTCCTCAGGGCCAAAAACCAAACAATTGACCCCACTTTGGGCGCGCAGTTCGGGAAGCTCCGACCAACCAAGATCAGGCCTTCGCATGTCACCCATGCGCCGGCTGAAGCCGATGATTGTGTCGGCCTCACCCAGAGCTTCGCGCAGAGTGGCGCACACCTTGAAGCCTTCCAAAATGCCACGCGCATGATGCGTTGCGAGCATACGTGCTTCATCCGAAAGAACATCGCAACGGGGTGCAACAACATGCACGTCGTTGACGCCAAAATTACCGCACAAACGTGCGACTGCACCCACATTGCTGGCATGCATGGGAGCAACCAAAACAATGCGCAGACCAGTGTTCACAGAATTTTCTCCAGACAATGTTTGTAGAGCAATTCCTGGGCAGCATGAGATGCCTTTAAATGATGCTCACGCCACTGTGGATGAGCTTCCGGACCAACAACATTGCTGACCCCAAGCACTGCTCCCCAAGGCACACCGAAGTCTTCTGCCGCGAGTGCAACGCCATAAAGTTCAAGATTTTCGAAATCACCCTGACCTGCCAGCACGCGGGACAACTCAGGTGCAAGAGTGATTCCAGGTGTCGACAACGCCGAAAGAGTGGCGCTTGAAAAAGGCTCAAGACCTGCTTGCAGGCGCTCGTAGCCCGACTTCAGACCTGGCAAATAGGAGTCACCACGGAGGAGGTCACCATCACACCAAGACACGGCAGACACAAAATGCGCACTCTCGAGCGCATGCTGGCTCGCATAGGCTCCCGCGGTGGCCAGAAAAAACACCGCGTCAGGTTGAGAGCCATGAAATTTGCTGACAGAAAGCAGGTGTGTCAACGCTGTTGCTGCGCGCGGAGAACCCACCCCCGTTCTTAAAAATCCAACAGAACCGCACAACGTAACGTGCTCATTGTAGGCAACCGAATGGCTTTTTGCAGCAAGTGCATCGACCAGGTCGCGCTGCTCTGGCCACCAGGCGGAAACCACCCACGTCCGGATGCTCGACAGTCCCTCGGCTGAATTCATGTTTTCTCCATATCATTGTTCAGTTTCAAAAGCTGCTCACTGCTTTCCATCCAATCGGTTTCGACCTCTGCAAGTTTCTCACGGAGGGACAGCTGTTCTTCGCCAAGCTTCTGAGCCATCACAAAATCGCTACCTACGTTTTCAAGCTTCAGTTCGAGGTCTCTGAGAGAATCGCCGAACCGAGTCATTTGCTGTTCGAGCTCGTCAATTTTTTTCTGTAAGCGCTGACGTTCACGCTTTACGACCTGTGCATCGGCACGTTGTTGTAAACGAGACTCCTTGTCTGAGGAGCCCTTATTCGGCTGCGTTGAATCAGGCACTGCTGAAGCTGCATCGAGGATATTGGGAAATCCGCTGACCTGTGCCAAGCGAGGATAGTCTTCCAGATTCCCCTCAAAAAGCGCGTAGCGGCCGCCAGGCAGCATGACAAAAATATGTGTTGCAAACGAATTTATGAATTCACGATCATGGCTCACACAGAAAACTGTGCCTTCATAATCCTGCAGAGATTCTGAGAGAATTTCAGCACTAGACATGTCGAGATGGTTGGTAGGTTCATCGAGCAGCAGAAAATTAGCTTTTTGCGACAACAGAATTGCGAGACCAACCCGATTTTTTTCGCCTCCCGAGAGCACACCGACCTGTTTAAAAACATCGTCGCCATGGAATAAAAAACTACCGAGCAGCGCTCGAGCTTCTTTCTCGCTGAGAGACGTGCGTGCAAGCACATTCTCCAGAACTGTTTTTTGAGGCTGAAGTACCGAGAGCTGATCTTGGGCAAAGTAAGCAGGAATGACCTGGTGACCGCTCACATACTTTCCCAGGATGGGCGGAATGACTTCCGCGAAGGTCTGCAGAAGTGTGGACTTGCCAATACCGTTTGCACCAATCACACAGATCTTCTGACCACGTATGATGTTCAATTGGATGCCACAGGCCAGAGGCTGAGCGTTTGCATAGCCAATGGAAAGATCTTCCACTTTGAGAACATCTTTACCGCTGGGTGTGGCTGCAGGAAATGAGAATGCAACCGAATTCTCTTGTTCGGGCAAATCGAGATCGTCTTCAAGATCTTGCAAACGGGCGAGCATCTTTACCCTCGCCTGTGCCTGCCGTGCCTTGGTCGCCTTTGCACCGAAGCGTTCTACAAAGCGCGTCAGCTCGGCCTTGCGGCGTGCAATGGCTTCAGCCCGCGCAACGTCCTGCTGTTCAAATTGCTCCTTCTGATCAAGAAAGGCATCGAAGTTTCCTTTGTAGCTGCGCAAATTTCCACGTGAAAGATGCAAAGTAATTGTTGCGAGGCGGTTCAAAAGACCGCGGTCATGCGACACGAAAACAAGACAGCCACGAAACTGCTTCAGATAATTTTCGACCCACACCAGACTCGGCAGGTCGAGGTGGTTGGTCGGCTCGTCGAGAACCAGGAATTGCGGGTCGTTGAGAAAGACCTTGGCGAGCTCCAAGCGCATACGCCAGCCCCCCGACAACGTTTTCGGGTTAACCTCAAACTGTGCTGTACGAAAGCCAAGACCTGTTAGGATTCCACGCGCTCGACTCTCTAACGCAGGACCACCTGCGTCTTGAAAATCAGCCTCGGCCTTCTCGAAGGCTGCTAGTGCTGCGGGGTCTCCCAAAGCGACCAGCTTGATTTGCGCCGCATCACGTATGCGCATGAGTTCACTGATGCGCAGGTGGCCAGCCACGCACTCTTGCAACAGGTTGGTCACGGGATTGGGGTTTGGTTCCTGAGGCAAATACCCAATCACGCATTCACGTGGCCGAATCATTGCTCCGGAGTCGGCCTCTTCAATCCCACACATGATATTGAGAAGTGTGGTTTTGCCGGCACCATTGGCACCCACTAAAGCAACCCTCTCTCCCGCGGGAAAGTGGTAGGTTGCATCTTTCAGAATAACCTTTGGTCCATAAGATTTATTAAGACCTTCGAGCCTTATCACCCGCACTGTCCCCGAGAATCAATCCACTGTGCGAAAGCATCGATGGCCTGCGTCCTGTATTGCGGCAGCTCGTTGAAAATCTCATGACCCGCACATTCAATTTCCTGACCGCGGAATCGCCCTTTTGGAAACACCGGTAAGAGCGATCGGGTTTTTCCAGGATCAACCAGTTTGTCTGCACCCGCAAAAACCAGCGTGACTTGTGTGCGCAGTGATTGAATCGCCTGACGGATCATGTCGTCGTTGACGCTACTCAGAAAGACGTTGCCAAACCGAGCCGAGATCGAGAACAAATTCATTTCGTCAGCCATGTATGCCGCGTTGTTTTCAGGATTCTCGGAGAGATTTTCTGGCACGATGTCGATGGGCACAGGAGCAAGCGGTGCAACGCGGGGCAAAGCAGCTGCAGCGAGCTTCTTCCAATGAGGAACTTCTTGGCGGATTTTAAAAAGGGGAGAACTTAAAAACACGGGCGGACAGTTATCCTGCATAATGGAAGCTGCATAAGTGACCAGCAGTCCACCGAAACTGTGGCCAAGAAGACCGAAAAACATATCTTTCTTTTGTTGCAGACCCACGAGCGAGCGGCTGTGGTTCACAACGAACAGAACGTCAAGGACAAGTGCATGCAAATTCTCCACGTCACCGCGCCGAGGTCCGGATTTGCCATGTCCACGCAAATCGAAACAAGTGAAAATCATGTTGCGGGAGCAGGCTTCCTCCGCGAGTTCAGCGTATCTGCCGCTGTGCTCACCGAAACCATGAACGGCAAGAACCAACCCATCTATTTTTGACTCTCCGGCGGCAATTCCAGCAGGAGAGAAGCATCGGAAAAAAAGTTCAGTGCCATCAAAACTCTTGAGATATTCGGTGCGTTCAACGGCCATTCGAAAAAAACCTCCAGAGGCAACATTTTTTCCGCGCAGGACTTTGGCAAAAGCGGAAAGGATTAACTGTCTGGAATTCAAGATTCCAACGTAGGCTGAGCAAAGAGTGTCTCCAGCAACATACAGGAGGAACCCTATGCTCCGCAGCCTCCAAACATCTGCGACCGGTATGGAAGCTCAGCAACAGCTGATCGACACACTGTCAAACAACATTGCCAACGTCAACACGAACGGCTTCAAGCGCGGACGGGTTCATTTCAACGACCTTTTGTACCAGAACCTGCGCGCACCTGGCCTGAGCTCTGCCAACGGAACGGTTGCCCCAACCGGCGTACAGATCGGTAACGGCGTGCGCTTGGCCTCCATCGAAAAGTCTTTCGAGGAGGGCAGCATCAAGATCACCAAGAACGACACCGACGTGATAATCAAAGGGCGTGGCTTCTTCCGCATCCAAATGCCCGATGGTTCGTTGTCGTACACCCGCGACGGCGCCTTCAAACGCTCGCCAGATGGGCGATTGGTGACAACCGAGGGGCTCCCGCTGGTCCCCGAGATCACCATTCCGCCAAATGCTTTACGAGTGCAGATTGGCCTTGACGGTGTGGTTTCGGCTTCTATTCAAGGGGAAGCGGAACCACGCAACATTGGCCAAATTCAGATCTCGAATTTCATCAACCCAGCAGGCCTCAATTCGATAGGCCGCAACCTCTACACATCAAGCCCCGCCTCAGGCGAGCCTGTTGTGTCGACACCCGGAGAGAACGGCACTGGGCAACTGGGACAAGGCGAACTCGAGTCGAGCAATGTCAATATCGTCGAGGAAATGGTGACCATGATCACAGGGCAGAGAGCCTACGAGCTCAACAGCAAAGTGATCAAGACGGGCGACGAAATGCTTGCAACTACAAACCAAATGAGATGATCTGATGCTAGCATTTGAACTCCCCCCCATCGATCTGATTGCTGTCGACTACATCGGCCTGTCTCAGTTGGCCGATGTTTCGGAGAAGCAAAAAGATGTCCTGCGTCAGGCACTCGGCCAGATCCTGCCGAACTCAAAGGAGCTCGTCGACGCAAACGAAGCTCCGACAGCCGTGCAGAGCTCAGGAATCTACGTGCGATGCCTGCAATGCGATCCGAAAACCGATGGTACTCCTGTCGCAATCAAGGTCATTGGCAGTGAAGCAAGCCTTACCTCAAATGGTAAAGCTGCACAGCAGTTCAAAATCCTCGTTTCGAGCGGCGATCAAAAACAAAGTTCTTGGAATATTGAACTTGGGCAGAGAAAAACAGCCTGGTATGCACTTCCAAAACTTGAAAGTATTCCGCACAACGGGCGTCTCGACAAAGGGCATTTCCTCGTGAAGCCCTGCGTTGAAGGACTGAGCTGTCCCAATACTGCAACCTTCACAAGCAAAACCGAGTGCACTCAGGCGCTTGAAAAGTACTATGGCAAACGAATCGATTTGAATGCCGCACAAAGCCTCCTCAAACGTGAGAAAACAATCACGCTTGAGAAATTACCCTTTCAGTACGACGTAAAAGCACAAATGCAGGTGCGCGCCCTGCTCGCCTCCGGTGGGAATTCGCTAACCGTGAAAACGCAAGGCCGCTCTCTCAAGAACGGCAGCCTCGGCGACATCATTCCGGTCGAGATCAAGGCGCCTTCGTTCTCTAACCAAAAGTCTAAACAACTTGAGGCACGCATCATTGGCGAGGGAGAGGTCGAAATTGTTCGCTAACGTTTTTGAAAACTTGCTTCTTCGTTGGGAGTGCGCCCTTGAGTGGTATCTACTTAAGGTTGATTCCCTCAACGCTCGCTCACAGAGTCATTTCGAGCGAGTCTCCTCGAATCTTGTGCACTTCTCTGAGAAACCAGAAAATTCAAACAAACTCCTCAAACTCACATTCAGTGGTCTAATCATTACCTTTACGGTTTTGCTTTTCAGCTGCCAGACACTGCCACCGCCTCAACCGCGCGCTTTTCCGCAAGCACCGACTGCACGGAAGTTTGAAACTGAAAAACCAGAAAGAAACATCGATCAGCTCTATCTGAAACGCGACGAATTTATCATCAAAAATCGTGAGACTGGCTCGAGCACAGGTTCCATTTGGGCTGACACACAGGAACCACGAACACTGCTTTCTGATCCAACTCCGAGCCGCGAGGGGCAGACCGTCACCGTTCTTATTCCTCCAGAACTGCAGTTCGATCCCAAGTCGGTGACTGTCACCGACAACACCAAGAGCAAGGACAAAGGCAACTCCAAAGATAAGAAGAAGAATACTGAACAGGAAAACGCTGGTCTCAAGCTCACCGACCCAGATTCGGCAAGTCCGACTGTTCAGCTCAGCCAGGGAACCATAAAATCCCTCAAAATGCAGATCGTGGGATTCGAACCCGGTGGGGATGTCTTCCTGCGCGGCCAACGTCGCTTCGTTGGTGCCAATGGCGAGGAAAACATGACCATGATTCTTGCGAAAGTGCCTCGCCGTGCACTCACAGGCTTCGAGCTTGATGCTCGAGAACTCACAGACGTTGCCGTGAACGAAGATATTGACGGACGCCAAAAGGAATATACGGCTCCCGGTTGGGACGAAATGGTTTCGCGCCGTCTTGCTGGATTCGCGCCCGATCTGAAATCCGAAATGTCTGCCATCGACAGTCTGCGCGATGAAATTCGCGCAGCACAGTCTGGTTTGCGCGACCAAGCAAAAGCCAACGAAACTGAACGCGAGAGAATCAGGAAAGAGCGTGAACGCATGGCCGAGCAAGCGACCGAACAACAGAAGCGCGCGAGCGCTGCCGCTGCTGCCGCTGCTGCTGCTCCAACAGGAGCCCAGGCTGCGCCCAAAGCTCCTGAAAATGCCGCTGGAGGCACGCCATGATGCACAGCCATCCAATCACTGCACTGAGTCTCATTCTTTCAATCTTGAGCCTGCTCATGGGAGCGCCGGCCTCCGCGAATCAGGCACGTGGAAATACCGACCCACGCACTTCCGACGACTCCGCGCCCGTGCGTCTCAAAGATTTGGTTGAATTCCGCGGCGTGCGCAGCAACCCGCTGGTTGGACTCGGTCTCGTGGTCGGTCTCTCCGGAACAGGTGACAGCAAGCAGAGCCTTGCAACCAACAAGGCGGCATCTAATTTGCTCACTCGGCTCGGTGCACAGGTCAACCCTGCACAGGTTGTGACACGCAACATTGCTGCCGTTATCGTAACAGCAGAGCTGCCCGCGTTTGCACGCATCGGCGACAAACTCGACATTCGGGTTGCTACGGTTGGTGACAGTGCGAGCCTCGAGGGCGGAACACTGCTCATGACCACCCTGAGTGCAGCCGATGGACAAGTGTATGCTGTAGCGCAGGGTCCACTCAGCCTCGGAACAGCAATGACAGGGGCAGAGGGTGGAGGCGGTGGAAATAACCGCAGTAGCGCCCCGAAGACCATTGCCATTAGCCAAAATGCAAGCGTCGAACGTGAGTTTCAAAGCTCATTCATACACAACGGCAATATCGAGCTCTCGATCAAAAATGCAGACTTTACAACCGCCCATCGCATTGCACACGCAATAAACAAAAAATTCAACGAGTTTATCGCATCACCCATGAACAGCGGATTGATTCGTGTGCGTGTTCCGGAGCAGGCGCTCGATTCGCCCAGCTTCACACCTGTCGACTTCATGGCAGTGCTGGAGCAAATCAAGGTTGAGCCAGACAGCCGTGCGATTGTTGTTATTAATGAGCGAACAGGAACAATTATTAGCGGCTCGAATGTAACGATCATGCCCGTGGCCATCAGTCATGGCAACCTTGAAATCATTGTGCAAGATGAAACCCGATACGTCAGCAAGGTTCCAAAATCCACAACCGTGGGTGACCTAGTCCGTGCGCTCAATGAGCTCGGAGCTGGCCCGAAAGATCTCGTCTCCATTCTGCAGGCTCTCGATGCTGCTCAGGCTCTCAAAGCGCAGCTGAAGTTGATGTGAGGAAAGTCGATGATTTCTATCAAAGCCAGCGCATCTTTTCCTAACCTGCCCGACCAGAGCCGCCCTGCGGAACTGGGAGCCTCGCAAGTCAGTGCTGTAAAGAATGAAGCTCTGCAAAAAAAGCGCGAAGAGGCAGAAAGGGTTGCGCAAGAATTTGAGACCATGTTCATGGACATGATGGTCAAGTCGATGCGCCAAACGGCTCAGCGCGAAGATGTTTCGAATGCCGAAGATATCTATCAAGGCATGCTTGATTCCGAATATTCAAAGTCAATGACGGCAAACCAATCGTTCGGAATCAGAACCCAAATTCTCGACTGGCTAGAACAGACCGATCCGGAATTAAAAATTTTCGCAAATGAAAAGAACTCTGCAGGTACAGAGAACGGAATGCGTAGCGATTCAAAAATCGACAGTAAGAATCTGCTCAACGAATCTATGGCGCTGAAGGCTGCAACCCAGGCCTACAAAATGTCTTCCATTTCACGCTGAATTATAGCAGCTCACTCAGGCCAAGCGCATCAATGACTTGATTCAGGTCAGTCGCAACAACCAAACAAGTCCAAACCTGTTCGCACACATCAGCAGGGGTCGTTTCAAGAAGTCCCGAGAGAATAACCGTTCCGCCACTCTTACTTTGCACTTGAAGTGGATAATCGTTCATCCAGCGCTCACGCAGTTCAACAAAAGTACTGACACCGAACCGCTCAAGCCAGGCCGAATTGACATGCAGCCACAAACCCGTGCGTCCCGGAGCAATGCGACGGCTCAATGAAAGCGCAACTCGCCCCATTGTGTGTCGAGGATTGATTTCAATAATAGGGAGAATCTCGGCCTCACCCGTGGCATTTTGGTAAAGAAATGTATCCACGCCGAAGGGACCTGTATACCCCTGTTGAGCCAGGGCTTCTCCCACGAAAACTGCAGCGCGTTGGAGAACATCCTCAACACGTCCAAGCTGTGCCGAGGGCTCGGCATGCCAAAAACGCAGAATCTTCTGATCACAGCTGGAGAGGAAGCGCCCAACAACCGAGCCAGCATACTGGCCATTGGGGAGATTAAGAATGCGCGTAAACCCAAGGACATGAACTTGATGCTTGCCATCCTTGAAATCAACACGCCCCTGGACAGAGACGTCCACCAGCCGTTCGAAGAGCGGCTGAACAACTGGAATCTCGCCAATGCGCCAGGATTTTTCAAACCAACGCCGCAACACTTCAGGCTGTTCAGACCAAGAACAGGCTGAAATATTCTCTACAAGTCTATGCCGCCCAGCGGCGCTCCAAGGGCGCTTGGCGATAAATTTTCCATTGTATCCGGCTTCCACAAAAGTGCGGATACAACTTTCGAATTGCTCCGGTGATGCCACGACCTGACCCACCACAGGGGCAGGCGGAAGGCGTTTATCGTCAGAGTGCTTCTCGAGAAAATCCTTCAATACGCTCAGGGCAAAAGCCTTCGAGTAAATTTTGCGGAAGAGGCTAAGGTCGGTCGACCCTTGCTCGGCAAAGTTCAATTTTAATTGCTCAGCAAGACGCGCTGTGCGTGGGGTTGTAGCCCAGGGATGTACAGACTGTAGTTTGCGCAATCCCAAACGGCTCTTCAACTCAGACGCTTCGCTGCGGGAATAAAGCAATTCGGGCAAGCCAAATCCACATCCACGCAAACGGAGAAGAAATTCGCGCGGCAACTCACGCGGACAAATAAGCACATCGTCCTGATTCAAAACATAGAGCATCGCGGGAGAAAGATCGGTACGTGCACTTGCAATTGCAGCAGTAAGCTCAACAACCTGCCCCTGACGGCGAATCTCCTCCTCCGCCTCGGAGTTGTAGAAGGCAAGGCGCGGCAAACCACCCTTCGACTGACTAAACACCTTGAGCTCGTCGATAAAATCCTGATCGAGTCCTGCTTTTAGGCGAAACTCTTCCCTGAAAATAGTTCCCTTGGCACGTGCGGCATTGATTTCTCCGCCAAGAGCTTCACAAAAAGCCTTCCAGTCGGATTGCGACTCACTTTTCCAGCGCCGAAACCAAACAACTCCATGCTTCACATGCCCAATTTCATCATCCAGAACGGATTGAAGGAGATCCGCAGTGTGGTGCTGACCAATATCGCGCAACACATCGCGAAAATAGGCCGCAAAATCCAAATTCGCCTGTTCAAACGTCAGACTCATCCGCGCTACGTAATCGAGCGGGGTTTGCATCGAAGCGCACTGGCTCCAAAAAAAATCATTCACCGGTATGTCACCCAGCTCAACACCAACTTCACGCATCTGCGCCAGGTACGAAGCCAGATGACGCTGTTCATCCAACATGGTTTTGGCCACACCCATCCGGAATGCTGGGGGGGCATCTGGAAATTTGAGCAAGGCGAGCGCCATGAGCTCGAGCGCCAACAGTTCATGGTTTGCAAAAAAATGGAGAAGCACCCCGACTTTGACCGGGTCAAGCAGTTCGGCACGGGTCGGAAAACTGACCTTGGCCGCATTCTTCCAACGCTCGAAATCGAGCGCAGCGGGGCGCCCAGGACGAAAGGGCAAATGTTGCGGCTGAAACGGTTGCACATCGGTCAACTCACCGGGAGAGCAGAGTTTTTCCTCCATCCGGCAAGAAAACAGAATTGTTTTGGCAAAATCAGTTAGCTCCATCGAGCACACTCCCCAGAAACCAACCTCATCAGTACGTTTCTTGACGCCCAAGCGCAACAAAAGACCGACACCTGACCGGGCAATTCCCCTCTCTTTCGAGGGGGTTTTCGCATTCTGGCAAATCTTGCCCACGGGTCTCACGACATACGGACATATTTACACCATAGCGCGCCGGCGGAATCTGAGAAGCTCAAGGCGAGACCCTGTGCCGTATTCGGGAGTGATCATGTCTAAGAAAGAAGCGAAGAAACCGGAAGAAGGCAAAGCCGAGGCCGCGAAAAAGGAAAAAGGGCCACCCGATGAAATCGCGGAGACCCGTAAGAAGAGAAAGCTTGTGCTTTTTCTTGGACTCACAGCTGTAGTCTCTCTGGCAGCAGCTGCAGGTGGATTTTTTGTCTACAAAACCTTTGTGCAGAAGCCACATTCAATGGCTGCAAAAAAGGATGACACTGCAGCCCACGACAAGAAAGACGGGCACGCAGAAGACAAATCCAAGGCACATGATGAAAAGAATGATGGCGCACCGGCCGACAAAAAGGATGGTGCTGCATCTGACAAAAAAGATGACGCAAGCGCTGAGAAGAAAGATGCAGCTGCCGACAAAAAAGACGGCGATAAGAAAGACGCTGCTCATGCTGATGCCAAGAAGGACGGCAAAGACGAGGCCAAAACAGACGCTAAAGATGCCGGTAAGGATGCTGGAAAAGACGCAGGCAAAGATGCCGGGAAAGATGCGGCCAAGGATGCCAGCAAGGATAAACCAAAAGACGGTGAGAAGAAGGATGAAACAGCAAAGACGAACGAGAAATCTGACGTCAAAATGTTTCAGTCTGATGAGACCTTTGGCGAAACCTACGCTCTTCCAAAAATGGATTTGAATCTCGGCAATCCACTTGAGAACCGATATCTCCGTATCGCGGTGTCGATCGAATACACAGGTGGTAAAGAGCAGCAAGACGAGCTCAAAAAACGCGAGCCCCAAATCCGCGACCTCATTATCAGCTCAGTCAGCACCCGCACGAGGCTCGATCTCTTGACCGACAAAGGCAAGGAAAAGCTCAGACGCGAACTGATCAGCAAAATGAACGAAACCTTCTCGAGACCTGTGAAGACAATTTATTTCACAGACTTTCTGGTGGAGTGATTCATGGAACAACAGGTTCTGAGTCAAAGCGAAGTCGATGCACTCCTCAATGCGGTCTCCGATGGGCGGATTGACTCGCATGAGACAGAAGAAAAACGCGATGAATCGAATTTCGTTCGATATGACCTGACCAACCAGGATCGTATCATTCGCGGCCGTATGCCGACACTCGACATCATCCACGACCGCTTCATCCGTCTTTTCCGTGTATCGCTATCGGCTGCACTCAGAAAAGTTGCGAACATTGGTGTCAACAGCAGTGGCCCCATCAAGTTCGGCGAATTTATGAACAGCCTTCCTCTACCCTCATGCCTGAACATTCTTAGGGTTGACCCACTCCGCGGATCTGCCGTGATGGTCATAGAAGCTAAGCTTCTTTATGGTCTGGTGGACAGCCTCTTTGGTGGAGGAGAAGTGCCTTACACCAAAATCGAAGGTAAGGATTTCACCCAAATTGAAATCAAAATCGCGCGCCGTATTGTCATGGCCGCGATCGATGACCTCGAAAAAGCGTGGGCTCCTGTTTTCCCGCTGCGGATTCACTATTCGCGTACTGAAATCAACCCTCAATTTGTGGCGGTGGTTCCGCCTTCAGATGTAGTTATTTCAACCACATTCGATGTTGAACTTGAGAAAATGAGCGGCTCTATCAAGCTGGTCATCCCCTACTCAACACTCGAACCAATCAAATCCAAACTGAGTGTCGGCTTCCAAAATGAGCAACTTGAAGTTGACCATATCTGGATCAACCGCATTAAGAACCAGCTTCTTGGAACACAAGTCAACGTCTCCTGCACCCTCGGATCAGCCTGGATCAATCTCCGGGACATGATGGAGCTTACCGAAGGCGACATCATCATTCTCGATCACGAGGCAAACAAACCACTCAACATCATGGTTGAGGGGGTTCACAAATTCAGGGGCGTTCCCGGGATTGTCCGGGGCAACAGAGCAATAAAAATCACAGAAAGCGTGGGAGACGTGTGATGGCAGACAACAACCAGGGTTTCAGTCCAGAAGATTTCGGCCTCGACAGCAAGTCAATCAGTGAAGCGCCAGCTCAGGAAACGAATCCCATGGCGAAGTTTCACGACGACAGTCCCATGAACAAGATCGATCTCTCGCGCATGAAAATGGTTCTCGACGTTCCTCTCAAGGTCACCGTTGAGCTCGGAAGAACCAAGCTGCTCGTGAACGATCTACTGCAACTTGGCCAGGGTTCGGTGATTGAACTCGACAAAATGGCCGGCGAACCCATGGAAATTTACGTCAACGACAAGCTCGTTGCGATGGGTGAAGTGGTTGTGGTGAACGAAAAATTCGGCGTGCGCCTGACCGACGTCATGAGCGGATTGGGCATCGAAGACGTTCCACCCGCAGAAGCTGTCTGAAATCTTGAACCAAAAGGATTGAACTATGAACTCCCTGCTTCATAAGATTAAGCTCAGAAAAACTGCGATGGCCTGCGTCGCTGCAGCAAGCGTCCTGCCCACATTGGCGCAAAGCGCGCCGATCGCGGGTGCCGGCTCGGATGCCGCTCGGGGCAACAGTCCTACGAATGAAGCAGCCACAGGAACACTTACAAACGCTGCAGCTGCCCAAACAATCAATGGCAGTCAGGTTCCTCCGATTCCAGTTGCGGACACAGGCTCCGCAGTGACTGCGACAACAGCCGCTGCTGGTGCTGCAGTTCCTGCCACAACCACAGCTGCGACACTGGTGCAGGACGCACAGAAGAACACTGATCCGAAGGCTTCCACCAGCCCAGCTGTGACGGGAGCAGCTGCTCCAACACAGGTCGTCCCAAACACGAACATCAATCCAGACAACAACACACAGTCTGCGCCCACGGCCACGACCGCGTCCGGGACAACAGAGGCGCCGCAAGGCGTGGCACCTGCACAGGCCACCGACACAACTCTACTTGTTCCCAACGGCGCAGCACTGCAGACACAATTATTGCCGCTCAGTGGCACCGAAGGCTCACCTTGGAGTTCATATGCTGCCGGCGCATTTCTGATTTTGGGACTTGCAGCTGCAGGTGTCATGCTCGTGCGTTTGCGCCAGGGTAAGACCTTCGGGCTGAACCGGAGCGAGAAACAGATGCAGCTCATCAGCACTCTCGCACTTTCACCCAAAAGACAGATTCTTCTCATCCGTATTCGCGACAAGGAAGTTGCGGTTGCGGCCACCGAGCATGGAATGACCGTTCTCACTGAAATGCCTGCGCAAGCAAAAAGTCTGAACCAAGGCACAGATGATTCGGGAGGCGAGGAACCACGCCGCAGAAAGGTTCAGCAACGTATCGCCCAAGACGAACCTGTGAAGCTGGTGGCTGCCGAGTCGGGTTCACTGGGTGAAGAAACAGCTGTTGCACGTTCGGAAATGCTCATGGGAGCCCTGAAAAACCTCCGTGAAAAGAACCAGCGCGGTCGGAACACCACAACATCGACTGAAACACCCGTCACAAACCGGTCGATTACAACTGAAACCACGGCCGCCGAGAAAAAGGTTCTTGAAACCATAGCCGACAGCAGAGGCAAAGCGGAATCGACTCTGAAGCAGACCCGAGCAGCATTTCCCAAGTACCTGGCCAATGCATTTGAACAGGAAAGCAAAAGAAACATCGCTCAAGGCAATTCCAGCGCCAACAACAGCGGTGGAACAGATGATGCGAGCAGCGTCACAAACATGATCCGCGAACGTCTGAAGGATTTGCGTCCACTCGCATGAGTGTTATCGCTTAGGCGAGCAGACTGCTTCTAAAACGTTCTCCAACGGGGCAAGTGACAATGATCAGTGTGCTTAAAATTAAAACCTTTTCATACAGAATTCTTGTCACGTTGCTTATAGCCTTCGGGTTGTCGCAGGCATTTCTCATGCCGTCACTCGCCTTGGCACAAGCCCAGAAGCAAGGGCAAACAGCGACTGTTCCCCAAATTGCCCCCGTCACGGCACCGGGTCTGAACCCATCAAAGACAAGCCTCAAACCAAGCACGATTCCTCTGTTCTCGCTGAGCATTGGTGACTCGGAAAACTCCGATGACCTCGTACCGGCGTTGCGCGTGGTGGGAATTCTCACAATTCTTACACTTGCACCGGCGATTCTCCTTTTGACAAGTGCGTTCACAAGAATTCTCATCGTTCTCTCGTTTGTAAGGCAGGCGCTGGGTTCGCCAACAATGCCACCAAACCAGGTTTTGATCGGACTCTCGCTGTTCCTGACCTACTTTGTCATGGCGCCAACCACCAGCAAGATTTACGACACAGCCATTGTGCCCTACATGGCAAAAACCATCACGGCCGATGTCGCATTTGATAAAGCCCAGGCTCCCGTGCGCGACTTCATGATGGCTCAGGTGCGCAAAGAAGATATCAAGTTGTTCTTAAGCCTCTCGCAAGGTCCTCAGCCGCAGAAGCCTGAAGACATCTCCATGCGCGTTCTGATTCCATCATTCATTATCAGCGAACTCAAGAGCGCATTTCAAATTGGATTTCTCGTCTATTTGCCCTTCATCATCATCGACATGATTGTCAGTGGCGTGCTCATGGCTATGGGTATGATGATGCTTCCGCCAACGGTTGTCAGTTTGCCACTCAAGATCATTCTTTTCGTCGTGGTCGACGGCTGGAATCTTCTCGCAGGCTCACTCATTAGGAGCTTCTCATGAACAGCCAGCAGGTGATCGATATCCTCATGGAGCTCGTCTACGCGACTGCTGAATTGAGCCTACCATTGCTTGTCACAGCTCTAGTCGTTGGTTTGATCATCAGTATTTTTCAAGCCGCCACACAAATCAACGAAGCAACACTTTCGTTCCTGCCAAAAATCGCAGCCATGATTGCCGTTTTTGCGATCATGAGCCCATGGATGGTGCGCAGAATGACAACTTATACGCAGGACATTTTCAAAAAAATCCCGGAGATCACAAAGCAAAAATGAACTTTGAATCGCTCTTCCAACTTGACCCACAAGTCTGGCCATTCGCAGTGATGATGTTCCTGCGGATTGTGAGCGTGCTTTTCTTTATGCCTATATTTGGTGATACCACTGTACCAGCGCGCATTCGCCTGTTGCTTGCACTCACCATCAGTATCTGTGTTTGGCCCGTGGTTGAGGGCAATATCCGTGCCGTTCCTGGATTTATTCAGTGGAGCCCACTGACCCTTGGACTTGCAACCATCAGAGAAGTGTTCTTTGGATTTGCGGTTGGCTTTGCTGCGAAAACGCTAATTTTCGCTGCGTCGATTGCTTCGCATATTGTGGGCGTAAACATGGGTTTCCAAACCGCCACGCTATTTACGCCACAAACTCAAACCCAAGAATCCGCCTTTTCCTCTTTCAAAATCTGGCTAGTCACAATTCTGCTTCTGACCTTCAACGTTCATCACATCTTCATTAAAGGAATTGTTAATTCATTCGCAACAATTCCAATTGCAGCAAGCGCCAATCCCGAAGTTCTGATGGGCGTTATCATCCAATCCATCACCGCAAGCTTCGACATTGGTTTGCGCATCGCAGGCCCTCTTCTTCTGATTCAGACACTCACCACAATTGCACTTGGACTTCTTAACCGAGCACTGCCACAGCTCAACGCATTTATTATCAGTTTTCCAGTCAGTTTCCTGCTCAGCATGGTTGTTCTTTTCTTTTCAGCATCAGCTTTTGTCCGGTTAATTGGCACTCAGGGCAGCATGCTCGAGGTCGCTGCATTCAACCAGGTTCAAAGAGCCTTCGGCACAAAGAATTGAGGTGACGAATGGAAGAGCGCGGAGAGAATCAACAGGACAAAACCGAAGAGGCGAGCGAAGAACGTCGCAGACAGTACCGTGAGGAAGGTCAGCTCGCCAACCCGCGAGAAATGCTCGCTGCCATCACATTGATGATTGTTACCGTGGGTCTCACATTTCTCGGTTCAGAAATCTTCGTATCCTTAGAAGCGAGTTTCAACCGTGCTCTGGCTCTTGTCGCATTTCAATCGAAGAAGAATCTCGATTTCATGGACATGTTGAACCAGGTGGTCGCACCTGTGGCTCCCGTCATGATCGGCACCATTGCCTTGCTGGGAGTTGTGCCTTCCATGATTGGCCTTGTTTTTACCCAGTTCAACTGGTCTTGGAAAAAAATAACTCCAACCCCCGACAAGCTCAACATTGTCTCGGGTCTGCAAAAGATGCTCTCTGTTGGTGGATTTGAAGAATTGGTCAAGGTGTTGATCAAGGGCATCGTTCTCTGCACGGTTCTTTATGTTTTCATGAAAAAGGAACTTGAAGAAAGCGAACTCTACTTCTTCTTCTCGAACGGCGTTATGGCCGAGAGTCTTTTTGGCGCCATCCTCAAGCTCCTCACCTGGGTCACGGTCACAATGGTGATCTTGGGAGCTGCCGACTACGGCTGGAGCTGGTTTCGGCTAGAACGTCAGATGATGATGAGCAAGCAGGAAGTCAAAGAAGAGAACAAGTCACAAGAAGGTGACCCGCTCGTCAGAAGCCAACGCCGCCGCATAGCACGCGAAATGATCATGCGAAAAAACATCAATGCTGTTCCCACTGCGACCTTCGTTGTAACAAACCCAACTCACTTCTCGATAGCGATTCGATATGTCCGCGGAATGCCCGCTCCGATTGTGGTTGCCAAGGGACAGGATTTTCTCGCCATGAAGATCCGCGAAATAGCAAAAAAGAATGACATCATGCTGGTCGAGAACAAGGCTCTCGCACGCACCTTGTACAAGACAGTTAAAGTCGGACAGGAAGTTCCACCCAGCCTTTATGCATCGGTGATTGAGGTCATGAAGGTTATCTATCAGGCGCGCGGAAAAGATTATTTCGAACGTTTCAACCTTCAGAGTGCAGTGGGCTGAGCCCTGGGCATGACGAGGAGGGAGTGATCTATGGCAACAACTGGAACACTGACTGACAGCGCAGCAAATCAGTCAACTGGTTCTTCTTTGGCGTGGCTCAAGAGTCCAGACATCCTGATGGCACTGGCTGTGGTGGCTATCTTGCCCATCATGCTTTTCCCTATTCCTGCGCTCCTTCTTGACCTTCTGCTTGCCATCTCATTGTCGACGTCTCTGGTTATCATGCTCGTTGCCGTTTACATCAAAAAACCACTCGAGTTCGGTGTTTTCCCAACTGTCCTTCTCGTTTCAACGCTTTTCCGTCTTGCTCTAAACGTGTCTACCACACGCTCCATTCTCACCCACGGTGGCGACACCACGGGGAACATGAGTAACCTCATCCAGGCCTTCGGAAACATCGTGATTGCCGACAATATAGGTGTCGGTTTGGTGATCTTTATCATCCTCACGGTCATCAACTTTGTGGTTATCACCAAGGGTTCGGGGCGTATCGCGGAAGTCGCTGCACGATTCACTCTCGACGCTATGCCCGGAAAGCAAATGGCGATCGACGCCGAGTTGAATGCTGGTCACATTAATGCAGATGAAGCTCGACGCAGAAGAACAGCCGTGGAAAAGGAAGCAGACTTCTACGGTGCCATGGACGGTGCGTCCAAGTTCGTTCGTGGTGATGCCATCGCCGGCATCATCATTACACTGGTAAATATGATTGTTGGTCTGATTATTGGAATCATTCAGTTCAACTTGAGTGCCGCTGATGCTGCAAAAACCTTTACCCTTCTTGCAGTCGGTGACGGTCTTATTGCTGCGATCCCTGCATTGATGATCTCAACCGCTGCGGGTCTTATTGTGACCCGTGCGACCTCCGAGGGTGACCTCGGTGGACAGGTCTTGAAGCAGTTCCGAGTGCATCCAAAAGCGCTCTATGTTGCCGCATGCATAATCATACTCCTCGGACTCGTTCCCGGATTTCCAAAAATCGCATTTTTTGGTCTGGCTGCTGCTATGGTTTTTCTCGGGCGTATTGCTGAGCGCAGTGTCAGTGATGAGAAGAAGCTTGAAGCTGAAGGAATTGAGAAAGACGCTCAAGGAAAAGAAAAGAAAGAGTCAGAGAGTATTGAATCACTCATGCGGTTGGATGTTCTTGCTGTTGAGGTTGGACACGCTCTGGTTCACCTCATCGACCCGCAGCAAGATGGCGAAGTGGTCGACCGCATCCAGAGCATCAGAAAGCAGTTTGCGCAGGAGCTCGGAATCGTTGTTCCGCAGATTCAGCTGCGCGACAACCTGCAACATGATCCAGGCCAATATTCCATCTCGCTGAAGGGCAGCAAAATTGCGACTGGGCAGCTGATGGTTGACTACTTCCTAGCCATGGATCCAGGCAATGTTGAGATGCCCATTGGAGGCGAACCAACAACTGACCCTGTCTACGGGCTTCCCGCGCTGTGGATTCACAAACGCGAAAAAGATGATGCCGTATTCCGTGGGTACACTGTGGTCAACTGCGCCACCGTAATAGCAACGCACATCACCAAGGCTCTGCGTGAGCACGCTGCTGAACTTTTGACCCGGCAAGACGTTCAATTTCTGGTCGACAAACTCCGCGAGACAAACCCGAAAGTGGTTGAAGAAGTCATACATTCAGAGCGCCTGTCGCTCGGCGACGTGGTCAAGGTCATGCAAAACTTGCTGCGCGAGGACGTGTCGGTGCGGGACATTCTTTCACTCTTCGAGTGCCTGGCTGACCACTGTAAGATTGTAAAGAACCCTGAGGTTCTCTCTGAGCAATGTCGCAAAGCGCTTGGGCGTGGCGTCGCACAGAAGTACTGCAACGAAAAGGAAGAGCTCGTGGTCGTTACATTCGATCGGATGATTGAGGATGTTTTGGGTGGAGGTCTTGTGACCACCGACAACGGAAGCAGTTATCTCAATCTCGATGCACGCCAGGCTCAGGAAATTCTCCAGAAACTGATGAATGGAATTTCAGTCTTTGAAACCGAAGGAACACAGCCTGTGCTGTTAATTTCGGCGCGCCTAAGACTCGCATTCCAGCGCCTCATGGTGCGTTATCTGCCGCAGGTGGCTGTGCTTTCTTACGACGAAGTGCCATCGGGAATGCAAATCAGAAACATTAAAATGATTTCCTAAGAGTGTCAGATGACTCTCAGTGTTCAGGGGTGAGACAATGGATGTCCAAAAGTTTGAAGCTTTTAGCATGCAGGACGCGATCAAACTTGTGAAGCGCGAGCTGGGCAGGGACGCGGTTATTCTATCTACGCGAGAGAAAACAACGACCCAAGAAGGCAGTGGCAAGCAGATTCGAGTAATTGAGGTCACTGCTGCACCTGCAGCATCGAACTCAAAGGCGATCACTCAGTCTCGGAATCCCCAGGCGGCAGCTTATCAGAAAACAAGCGTGCTATCACCTGAGCAGGCAGCCAAGGCACAGAGGGCTCAGTTCCCCGTTGTCCAGAAAAAGAACGAGGTGAATGTCGTCAAGAACATGCCCACCCTCGGGCAGTTGAATCCTGCGACGCGCGATCTGGCCAAAACTCTCGCTGGCGCGCTCGAGCCGGGGCAGCAATCTATTCCAAAACGCACCACTCATTTGACCTCAACAGAACTCGTGCCCGCAGCGTCGACAGCTATCGGCACTTCCGTCAGCGCGAAGCAAGAGCAACATCTCTCTGGCATCAACCGCAAGTTCGACGAACAGGCGAGCGACGAAGTCCGGATCCTGCGTGAAGAACTCGGACGAGTCCGAAGAGAGGTTGAGCAGATCCCTCAAGTTAACGTCACTGATCAAATGCAAGAAATTCGGGTGATGCTGCACGACCTGATGCGTCAGCGCCATTACCGCGATAACGAGAATATGGCTATACAAGACGAATGCCTCAACGATATTTGCATCCGCCTCCGTGCAGCAGGGGTTCTTGAGGCGATCATCTCCGAACTCACGCACGTCGTGATGTCGGGTCCACGACCAACCCAGGGCGACGGCTCACCTCTCGTGGGAGAAAAGCTCAAAGAGCACTATCTCAATCAAAGCATTCGCTTTCTGTTCCGACAGATGAGCGTGACTCCCCAGGCCAACTTCACCAATCAGAAGATTGTGGCGCTCGTGGGCTCCACGGGCGTGGGTAAAACCACTTCAATTGCCAAGCTCGCAGCACGCCTACAGCTGAACGATAAGAAGCGAGTTGCTATGGTCAGCATGGACGCCTTCCGTATCGCTGCAGCCGACCAGCTCAGAGCCTACTCCAAGATTCTTGACTGCCCTTTCACAGAGGTTTCCGACCTCGAAGATCTCTCGGAATTCGTCGCCAAATTCTACGACTACGACGTCATCTTCATCGATACCGCAGGACGCAGCAGCAAACACAACTCTCAAATGGATCAGCTCAAGCAGCTCACCACCATGCCATTTCCGGTTCACTTCCACATGGTTCAATCGGCAAGCATGAAGCAGCGCGACCTGGATGAGAATCTCAAGGCCTTCAGAATGGTCAATCCGCAGAGCCTGATTTTCACCAAGCTCGATGAGTCTTGGAGCTTCGGTGAGATCCTCAACACGAACATCACCAGCAAGATTCCACTGTCATTCTTTACGACCGGGCAGAAGGTTCCTGAAGACCTCGAACCTGCCACCAAAGAACGGGTCGTCGAACGCATTTTCAGACTTTGATGATTGGGAGTGAGCAAAAGTGTTTGATCAAGCTTCAACGTTACGACGCCTTATGGAAGAAGCCCGCACGCCCCAGAGCAGCGGAGCATCAGCCTACAACAATGTCGCAGGTGTCACCGGCAAAATTTCTCCGGCACCCCGTGTTCTCACAGTCACCGGCGGAAAAGGTGGTGTTGGCAAAACTTTGACCACTGCAAACCTTGGGCTGTGTTTCGTCCGGGAAGGGATGCGAACATTGGTGATAGACGGTGATTTTGGTCTCGCCAACCTGGATGTGCTTCTGAATGTTCGAGCTGACTCGACACTCGAAGATGTTCTCGTGGGTGAACGCGAGCTCAAAGACGTCATCGTCACTGGCCCGGAGGGACTTCGTCTGATTCCGGCCTCCAGCGGTATGCCTCGAGTGAGTGAGTTGGGACAGATGCAAAAGTTGGTTTTGCTAGACCAAATAGAAAGCATCCAGGACGACTTTGACGTCGTTCTGATCGACACGCCCGCAGGCGTGTCCAAAAACGTCCAGTACTGGGCTGCCAGTGCATCAGAAGTTCTTTTGGTTGCTACGCCCGAGCCAACAAGCCTAGCCGATGCTTATGCCACCATGAAGGTTCTCTCCCAAACAAATCATGAAACCTGCTTCAAACTGATCGTCAATATGGCCAAGAGCGACGACGAAGCACTGCGTGTGTTTGAGCGACTGAGCTCGGTGGCAAATGAATACCTAAACGTCAGACTCGATTATGTGGGAATGGTGCCGCTGTGCGACTCAGTGCGCAATTCGGTGCGCGAACGTACGCCATACGTTCAGCGTTATCCATTTTCACCTGCATCCCGTGGACTGAGGGGCATCGCTCGTGAAGTCCTGTTCAACAACAATGCGCCGCAACCCAAAGGAACGATGCAGTTCTTCTGGAAGCGCCTGGTTGCTGGACAAAACGTTGAAACATTTGGTCGTTGATTCCTGAAGAGGTGTATCTATGAGCACGGGCAGCGCAGCGAAAAAGCAACCGGTTCAGGAAAAAACAACAGCAAAAGGCACGCCTGCCGGTACCGAGGCGAAGACCTCGCGATATGCCAGCGAGAGCGGTGAGAATGCTGCCCGTAAAACTGCTGCAGCAAAGAAGCAGGCCACAATTCAGCAGCGTGCACAGAATTCAGCAACTGATCCGATGCGCAATCAGGTCATCATGGACTATGCGCCTCTCATCAAATACATCGCCCAGAAGATTGCGGCACGCCTACCCTCGAATATCGATCTTGACGATCTTTTTTCTGCTGGCGTGATTGGTCTTATGGATGCAATCGACAAGTATGACCCAGGGCGTGACAACAAGTTCAAGACCTATGCAGAATTCCGCATCCGCGGTGCAATTCTCGATGAGCTCCGCAATCAAGACTGGGTTCCACGCTCGGTGCGTGAAACGAACAAACGGGAAGAGCGCGCCCGCTATGAGCTCGAGCAGGAACTCAAACGTCCACCAGAGGACAAAGAGGTTGCTGATCGTTTGCAAATGCCCCTCGAGGAGTTCCACGCCAAATCCGGACGCACGCGTGTTTCCATGCTCAGCCTCGAAGAGCTCGGCGGTGTTCACTCCGGCGATAAAAAGTCACTGCTTGAGTGTCTCGAAAACCCGAACTCTAAAAATCCATTCATGATGCTCAAGCAAAAGGGTGTTCGAGATATTATTTTGAAGACCGTTGAGGAGCTTCCAGAAAAGCAGAAGCTTGTATTGAGCCTGTACTACTATGAGGATCTTAACCTCAAGGAAATTGGAAAGATTCTCGACGTAACTGAGTCGCGAGTCTCACAGCTTCACACTCAAGCTGTTTCAAAAATGCGCGCAAAACTCAAAAATCTCTTGCAAGAATAAACGGAGTTTTCTGTCATGCCAATGCCACCAAACGATATTAAGATTCTTGTGGTCGACGATTTTCCTACCATGCGGAAGATTGTGCGTCAGGTTCTCCGTCAGCTTGGATACGAGAACGTGCAAGAAGCCGAAGATGGTCGTGCCGCTCTTGAGCACTTACGCCAGAAGGGCAACATCGAATTCGTTATTTCCGACTGGAACATGCCTAACATGACGGGCATCGAGCTACTCAAAGCAGTTCGAGCAGAACCCGCATTTAAGACCCTTCCCTTTCTTATGGTCACTGCCGAGGCCGACAAAGAAAGCATTGTTGAAGCGGTCAAATCGGGCGTCAGCAGCTATATTGTTAAGCCTTTCAATTCGGCAACATTGAGAGAAAAAATCGAGAAGATTTTCGCAAACCGGAGGTAACTCATGACAGGCCCACTGACTTCTTTTGATGAGCTCCATGGTGACCAGGAAGAGTCCTCCAACAACGGTGGCAAGCTCTCTACGCTCGAGCTGCTTTCCTCACTGCGCTTGCGCCTCGTTTCGAAGAAAATTCCGCTGCGCTATTGCAAATTCAACATCACCAACACAGTCAACAAGATGCTTCAAGGCGAGACACTGAGTGTTGCTCCCGATGGTGCCACGTTCTACTCGAGCCTGACCTATGACCCGGGTTGCTTAATGCGCTTGCTGGTTGAGGTTCCTGACTACTGGGCTCGCAAATCAAAGCATGTGGATTACCGCCACACTGAGGCACCGTCTTCGTTCCAGATGCTCTGCCGGGTCGTGACTTGCGAAGATGTGGGTAAACGCCCAAACCGCTACCTCATCACAGTACAGACAGTGAACATCGACCCCATCGATGGCAAGGTTCTGGCTGATTACCTTGGCGTGGGAGCTGGCGCAGCGTGAATACTATCGTCATTCTCTCCATCTTTGGTTTCGTCTTTCTCATGCTGGAAGCGCTCTTTTTCATGAGTTGCTTTCGCTGGCTCTCCAATGGAAAAAAGATTCGAGAGCGTGAGTTCATGCGTCTCGATCAAGAGCGCAGCGAACTCGTTGAACTGCAGCAATCGGTTTCCATGGAGTTGGCGCAGGCCAAAAAAATCTCCGAGGAAACGCTCTCTAAGCTCAAAAGAGTGGGTGCTGATGCCCATGCCGAGTGGACCGAAATGACCCACAAGTGTGAGAGTCTACTCAAAGAGCTCGAGGACAAGTCCCGTGAGTTAACAGAAACCTCAATCAGCCACGTGAATCGGCAGCGGATGCAGTTGGAGAAATCGGTTCAGATCGCATCACAAACGTCATCTGAACTCGTAGAATCCACCAATAATGCCAAGAGACTTCTTCGATTCCTTGATGAAAACGTTCCCTCCGATGAAATCCTCAAAGAGCTGCAGGCAGAGAAATACGCCGAAGCGCGACGCCTCATCCAGGAAGGCAAGGAACTCGGCACCATCTGCCGGAAACTTGGCTTGTCACAGAGTGAGGTTCAGTTACTCTCCTACATGGGGTAAGACTCTGGAGAGTCATTTCAATGCTTTCTACTTTTTTTCGTTGCATCTCTACTTCTCTACTCGCGGCAATCGTCCCTTTGTGTTCGCTGGCGAGCGACCTGCCACAGGTCTACACAAAAAACACAGAGAAACTCGTGAGAGGCAACGCTCCCCTACCGCTTGTGCTGCAGGTCGGTCTCGATGCCGGAATGCTCGATCACACAACAACCATCACACGCGAGGGACCATTCTCGGGAACGTCGTTTGCGGGAAAAACCCTTGCGTCTTTCCTTCTCGAAGACTGGATTCTTGAAGCAGGGCTGGGCTGGAGTTACTCAGCTCTTTACGGCAAAACCAGAAGCGAAAGTCCAACTGATCCGGAGCTCGGCCACCGGGTTTACACACAAGCAGCCTTTGCCGAGGCAGGAGTGCGCTTTCGTCTCACGCCGCGAGTGAGCCTAGGCTTGATTGTGCAAGATTACTTTGGCACAGATCTGACCCTCAGCCAGCGACAAGGTCTTGTCAACAATATGCTCCTTGGCGGAGGAATGTTTGCAATCGACCTGCTTAAAGAGTCGGGCATCTTTCGTTTGGGCGCGTTTCTGCTGGCAGAGCTCCCCGACAACAAGCGCAAAGTCATTAACTATGGCGCATCTCTTCAGTTTGGGATCCCGCTCAGGAACTACGATGTCCTGATGCGCAAGACCGATGTCTACGTGCGAAGAGAGCGTGTGCAAAAGGTTGAAGTTCCAAAAATCATAACGAAGACCATTGTGCGAGACTTGACCAAATACTCGCTGCCTCTTGAAAGCTTTAGGTTCCTCAAGAATCAAACAGCCTTGAACCCAGAAGACCAAGAGTTCGTTTACGAATTAGGCCAGACACTCAAACAGACCTCTCAGCACTACAAACTTGTGACAGTTGAAGTGTCCGTTCCGGATTCAGGTGATTCACGGCGCGACCAACGCCTCAGCGAGATCCGCGCGCTTTCGATTCGCAATGCCATAGTCAGTGCAGGACTCATGCCCGCACAGCGTCTGCTTGCTCGTGGCGAAGGCAGCAGGAACGGTGGTTCGGAGACGAGCCCGGGTGCTCTTTCAAGCACTTTTGTTGATCTGTCTTTCCTTGGGCTCACCAACCCCGATGCCGTTGCTGACGCGCTCAATCAACTTCTGAAGAGAAGAACGACTCCGGACACATGCCGAGGCGACCGATGCAAATAACAAGATCGTTTGTGCATAAAGTCTCCTTCGCCCAACTGTTGATTGTATTGTCGAGCTCGCAGGCTATCGCCTCAACCTCTATTAGCCAATCGAAGAGCGTGCGCACCAGCGCCGACACAACACGCCCGAGTGGGTATGGTCTTGATCTCTTTGTCGGCGCTGACGGCGCACTTGTAAGCACGACTCCTGACAGTGACGAAGAAAGTCCAAAAACAGGGAGTCTCTATGGCGGCAAAGCAGCACTGACACTCACCAACCTCGATTTAGAAATAGAAACTGGCGGCGGCTACTACAAAACACGACTCCTGGGTGATGCTGATATTGTTGAGGGTCCCACCCCCGACACCAAGGTGCGTCTGGAAAATGTAAAAATTTTCACCGATACCGGTCTGGTTGAAATCTCGGCTCGCCTCCGTCTCAACGAACCTTCAGCAGACAATGCCGTTTGGTCTGCAGGGCCTGTCGCCAAAGCGTTCTTGGGCACAAATGCCTCGTTTGGCCCAGACTCTTTGAAGACCTATCGTTCGGGAATTTTCATCGGAGGACAGGTTGCTCTCACATTCGGGTCGACTTGGAAACCCAGGCTCATTCTCGAATACAATACCGACATCAATCTCTACGAACGTCAGGTTCATATCGCGCTTCTCAGCCTGCAGTTCGGTCGCAGCCTTTTCACCCCAAAGACCATAGTTAAAGACGTACGCACGCAAGTAACGGACGAAACAGTCAAGAAGGTCACGGTCGAAAAGCCTGTTGAAAAACAGATCATCAAAGAGAATGTGCGTTTCCTGCTCGATTCCGAAACGGTCAATTTCGAAACAGACAAAGCAGTTCTGCTGTCTCGCTCAGAAACTTTTCTGCGCGAATTGGGACGAATGCTTGCCCAGTATCCCGACCGCTGGAACCAGCTAACTGTGGAGGGGCATACCGATATCCGCGGCAGTGCAGATCGCAACAACCGTCTTTCGCTCGCAAGAGCCAACTCCGTGCGCGAGGCGCTCGTGAAAGCAGGCGTGGCTCAAAACAGAATCCGAGCCGTTGGATTTGGATTCAATCGCCCATTGGATCCGGCCAACAATGAAGTTGCCTGGGCGCGGAACAGACGGGTCGAGCTCAGTTTTGAAGGCGTACGGGATGCACGCTGGCTGCGGGAGGTCTTGCAAAAACTCAAGGTCGCCGTCGGTTCATTGCCCCGCTGACATCTGAACACCTGCGCTCAGAAACTCCTTGGCTCGGCCCACAATCCAGAACGGACGACCTTTGCGGTAGTTCCGCTGATCACCAATGATCCGGTCGGCAGCACTCCGCTTTTCGACATCGCTGAACTTGGCTGAGCTCAACACAATACGCAAAGCGTGGTCGCGCACGACCAATGCGTCGTCCGCAATCGCACTCTCCAAAACACGTCGGCACTGATCCATCGAAAGGATGCCACAAACGTAATTGACGCAAGCAGTGCGCCCTATCCAACTGAGCGATTGGAAAAAGTCAGGCGAGACCAGGGAGGCACGTTGCCCCAAGGAGTCGAGTTGCTCGAGGCGGCCTAGCACCTGGTAGTACTCGGATTCAGAGCCAATTGATGGCATTTCAAGAGGCTTGAGCTTGTTCGGCGCAGAGGACTGGGCTGCGAACACCTCAAAAGGCTTCAGGAAAACCAAAAACCCCAGCGCAACAGTCAGAACAACGGGAGAAAGAGCCGCCCTCATACAGATCCTCCGATGCCCCATTTTCATCAAAACTGACCTCTCTGACCAGCCGCGCTGAGCTGAATTAATCAGCAGCGCAACCAACTGTAATTTTATAGCAAATTCAAATTAAATTAAATTTAAACAAAACACCGTCAAGTTCGCGTCGGGAGCTTCCGATGACTCCTGTGATTTTAGAGTTTCGAAAAAACGGAGGAAAAAGGCAATGGGTGCGGCGGTTAACGAAAGGATTTGGTTCTACTATGCCAAGGAAGTGCAAGTCGGCCCGATGACTGAGACTGAGCTCAAAGCTGCGATTGCAGAGGGCACAGTTCAATCCACCGACTACGTTTACCGCGAGGGGTTCGCCGACTGGAAGACACTCTCGGACGTGGGTGAATTACTGCCCCCAGTCAAGTCACACTTGATTGCTGTTCCGGCTGCACCTGCAGCACAAGAACCGCTTTCCCGGCGCGCACCGCGCGCTCAAATGCAGGAACTTGTCGTGGCACACAACGATAGCCACGTCGCGACAGGACATATCCGCAATATCTCCATTTCGGGAATTTATTTCGAAACAGAGGATGCGGTTTTTCAGCTCAACGACGAAGTGAAATTGACCCTCAAAGAAGGAAAAGGTTTGGGCAAGCCAATGCACCTGAAAGCTGTGGTGGTTCGCCAGGCAAGAGAGAATGGCTTGCATATCGGTTACGGGCTCGAACTGCGCGGTCTCGATGAAGCTTCACGCAGTCGCATTCTTGAATACGTGAAGCGGAACCAATCAGCCTGAGGCAGTGCCCGAAGGGAGGAGAACATGTCCCATCATCTGAGAGAACTCGAACCAGAACAGGCACTGTCTGTTGCGCTCGCAGAAATCGACGGCGGTACAACCCAACAGCTGCATGCAAACGACACTCATAAGTTGAATTTTCAGCGCGGATTCAAATTCTCTTCGCAAGATGCACGGGAGCAAATTGTAACCCATGCAGCACAGCGTCTCCGCGCTCTGCACGAATCTCAAAAACATCTCGAAGGCCCGATTTGGCTCGTTGCTGCGGGGCTGTCGCACGAGAAAGACTGGGACACAAGTTTGGTTTTTCTGAGGTCATTGCTAAGTGTCTCCCAGGACGCTGACTTCTATAAAGAAGTTGCCATGGCCATGTTGCATCTTTCCGACGTTGAGCTCACAGATCACAAAGGCAAAACACCAATTGGCCAAACCATTCTCGTACTCGTGACAGAATTTGGACTTATGGTTGCTGAGAATTCGGGAAAGAGCGGACTTGACCCACAAGGTGCTGCGCGTGTTGTTGAATACATAACCACCAGCCTCCTTGCACGCAGCAACGTCAACAACAACGCTATTCGCGTTTCGTTGTTGCACTACTTATCCAAATGTCCGCTGAACACAAATACAAGCAGTCAGCTGAATCGAGTGATCAGCCGCTTCGGACAGAGCTTTCTCGACGACATGTTGAATGCATTCTTCGAGCAAAAGAGACGCGGTACCGCTGCGTTTTTCTTCTTGGCTGACCATCTCAGCACATTCTTCACAGCCGCACCTGCACTCGCTGAAATGAGTCACAGCGTGCTTCGGCATTACATGCTCAAGCACCCCGACGAATTTCCGAGTTTCATGGCATCCTATTCAGACTGGGTATCGCGTGAGCGTTTGACTTTGTCTATCACAGCGAATCACCTGGCATTGCTCATTAAGGCTGCCGCCGATGTCTCCCAGAAGCAGCTTGCTGAAAATCTGTGTGCTGTGCTTCAGAAGCATCTCAAACTCTTTGGCGAGGTCTCCAAGGAGCTGCTTGATGATGAACTGCAGAAAGTCGAAGGCATCCTTCTTGGCAACAAACAAAGCAAAAACATGATTATTGAAGACATCCTTGCAAGCCTTCAAACGCTGCGCCCAGACGCAAAGAAACAGGCTCGTTTGGTACCCTTGGCAAAGCTCAAGAAGATCAAAGAAAACGTAAAACCGGCAAAGGTTGGTACAAAGCCCACACCTCTCGAATCGATGTTGTCATTGGCGTCTTAAAATTCACTCAGGATAAAACCTGTTCACACACACCCGGAGCGAATACTCTCTTCCGGGTGTTCTCTTGTATCTGCAAAAATTTACTTTCATCAAAGCTCTCTTCAATAGCGTAAATAAAAGAAAACTCTGCAGATAAATCATGACCAAGCAGAAGCGGGTCATCCGAGCCAATCAAAATCGGAACATCCTCACGGAGGAGTCGGAAGGCAGGATGATCTTCCGCGCGACCGGAGAAGGTCTTCAACAATAGATTGCTCAGCGGACACATCACCACATTGCTACCGAAGAGATACCCGCTCTGAACTCCCACAAACCCATGTGCGACCCGGTCAGGAGAAAGCGTCTCGACGCTTGTACGATGCATTTCAACAGTGTTCCCTTCGCCGCTGTGAATGTCTATCTTGAAGCCCAAAGCGCGCACGTCGTTGACGAACTCACGGTGCCCTTCAAGATCATGATGGCTCTCAGATCCACCCAGACCTATGGCAACAATTAAAGGCCTCCCCTGCGCATCGAAGAAATCATTTGACTCAAGGCTTTGCCGTAAAACTGTTTTCATTTCGAGACGCTCATCGGCTGTGGATGGCCAAAGCGCATCCATCACCAGGCGCACTTCGAATCCTGGATGGGCGGCGAGTCCGCGCTTCAAACCGCGCACGTACGCATGCAGCACTTCGGAAAAATCAAAAATCTCAGGAGCAATTTGAAAACGCCGACGCATGAAGCTCAAGTCGGCGGGTGAAAAGTAAGCCTCAGTGTAGCGGATGTTCTGCGGAACGCGGGAGGCAACAAACGACTCCGCAAGAGCCTCAACATCGCTAGGAGTTCTGATGGAACGTGAAAGGTCGACCCAGGCCATTATGAACTCACGCAGATTTGCAAATGGAGCGCGCTGCCAGGGGTAAGAGCTGCTCCAGGTGTTGGGTCGGTTGAGTGATTCATAAAACCCCGGCGCAACACCCGCCTCGAGGTGAACATGGGTTTCGACCTTGGGCTGTGCCTGAACCCAACTATGGAATTTCTCGATGGACGCTGCTGAGCGTACCTTTCGCCGACTTCCCACATCATCAACAAAACTCTGAATTAACTGAGAAAAGACGGTCATAAGGCGCTCCTAGGCACGAATCCTGCGGGCAAAAAATGCTGCAGCCAAAGGTCAAAGTACCCGCATCTCATGATTTCTCAAGATTCTCCGATCTTTGCCTTAGGAGGACGAGTTGCTGTGTTGCCCTTTGGTCGCGATTCACAAAAGCTAAAAGATTCGATTGTGCGAAGCGCCAGCTCCCACTCGGCTCTCGTAGCTGCGAGCTTATGTCTGTTGCCCCTGCCCGTGCTTGCAGCTGAGCCAGCAGCAACAACTCAACCCCAAGAGTGGAAAAACAATTGGAGCTCGCCCTACTCGAGAGCTCTTGGCGGAAGCCAAACGGCTCATGCCGTCAACGAAGACGCTGTGTTTTCCAACCCTGCGGCTCTCGCACGCACGCGCAATCCTCGCAGCAGAAAGACTGTTGATGTGGTGGAGATTCCAAAGCTCTCCGTGGGCGGAAACGCCATATTGATGGATGCGTTGAAAGGCAAAGGACTACAGCCGAGTAGCTGGTTGAAGAACTTGGGAACAGCAGCTGCCGAGAGCAGAACCTACATGGAGATTCAGCTTTTTCCATGGCTCGTGATGGGGGAAAGGCGCGGTCCAACCTATTTTCTTGGCTTACCTCTGCGCTCTACGCTGCTTGCATTGCCTTCCACTGACGGAGGTTTGTCGCGTCAGATTGAAACTCAAACGACCGCAATGGCTGCGCTCGGGGCTGTTCTCTCGAATCGCTCGGGTACATTTTCACTTGGACTCACACTCCGCCCTAATATGCGCTGGAGCAGTCGCAACAACTTTAATATCATCGACATTGTAAGTTCAAAGAAATTGATATCGGAGGCCAAAAAATCGGCCTTTAAAACCACTTCAACCGCAATCGATTTAGGCCTCACTGCAACTGCAGGCGATTACTGGCTTCCAACCCTAGGTGTGAGCATTTTAAATCTACCCACGGGTTGTGTTGAAAACTTTCCCAATCCAGCCAACGGAAAAACACAATCAATCTGTGGCGCAAAACGCACCGGCGAGGTCAATAACGACATCCCGGGGACGCAAATAGACCCAACTGAAATTCGAGCTGGCCTCAGTATCACCCCGCGCTTCAAGCTCGGCTCACAGCGCATCAATATTAAAATCTCGGGCGACATATACCCTCTTCCCATTAAAAGCGGCGGCAAAAACTATGGCTTTCAGGATGTGAATATCAACCAACTCACACATGCAGGTGTAGAAATTTTCACAGGAAACGCCTTAAGTAGCAGAAACTATTCTCTGCGCGCAGGCTTGAATGAGAAGCGCACGTCTTTTGGCATCTACATTCCAATGCCACACTTCAGCATTGAAGCCGCTGTTTACGATGCGGCATTGTTTACCGATGGAGTGGCGGGTAAAGAGCGCCGCTACTTGATTGGGCTCTCCAGCGACTGGTAACATCCGTTGGCCATTCTTCGCGCATACAGCGAAGGTGCCTCACGGAGCGAAAATCGATGAAACACACTTTTTTGCGTCAATTTCTGGCAGGACTGTTTGGACTCCAGTTCGTTGCAGCCTGTGCCACTCAAGGCAATGTTCCGCCACCTCAGATTGTCGGAAACACGGAACCATCGAGCCCCAAAGCTCCCTCAACATCGACGAATGCAGAGCAGCAACAAACTCCTGCGAATCAAGCCGAGCAACCTTCAATTGCTTTCGTCACACAATTCGAAATAGCTCTGGCCAAGCGCAATTGTGAGGCAATCAATTCACTCGAAAAGCGTTTGGTTGCTCCACCTGAATCCTATTCCAACGGTGTTCTGCTCGCGACGCAGTGGTGTGCTCACCAGAAAGAACCCGAGAACAAAGAGCTGCTCCAAAAACTAAACACGACCATCGATCAGGCGCTCAAAAATGAAGCTCCTCTTTTTGACCCAAGTTACCTCGAAACGTTGCGTGCCGATGCTCTTGCTGCTGCCGGCGACGGTGCGTCTTCGCGACAAGCGTTTGCAAAGGCACTCAGTGTTTCAGCATTGCAATTCATGAACATGGTCTCGGGGCAAACTCTGCGGAACGATCTCCAAGGCCTCGAATCCGCATTGAGCGGCTCACAGCTCGCGCTGCTGCGTGACGTACGCAGTAATTTGGCCGATTCCATGACACAGGCAGCTGCCCTCACAAAATTCGACGAATTGCTTTCTCAAGCACCTGCTGGCTCTCTCAAAGAGAGAATGCAAGCCGTGCGCCTCAAGCTTTTCTCGGCCTTTGAACTTTCGTTTGCGAGCCAGCTCGCGACTCTCGAAGAGCTCCGGCTCAAAGGCGAGACCTCGAACACCGAGGAACAGGCCAACAAACTGCGCAAAATGTTTCCGAGCCGCCCGCACCAGGTCAGAATTGATGCACTTGTAGGCACCCCGCAAAGCAATAGACCACAAGTGGCCGACACACCTGCGAACCAATGCAGCACGGTTGCACTGACCAACACAGCCGCAGGCGATAAGGGCGATTTGACCGCAGACCGAGCCCTGCAGTTGGCTCGTGTAGCTCTGAACGAAGGCAAGCCTGGCGAAGCTGTTGAAACACTTGATAGTCTTTCAGATGCACAGAAAAGCGACGTCACCCGCCGCCTCCGCCGAGAGGCTTCCGAAGCTCATATCCGCGACCTACGCAGAAAGGCGAACGAGCTTTACCAAAGAGGAACAAACTCCCCAGACAGGCAGGCAAAGCTTGACAGTTTCAACCAATGCAAACAAATCTTGGAAAATATTCTGACTCGATACCCTGAGACAGACAGCTTTACGCGAGTCAAAATTCAAAGATTCCTGAACTCTGTCTCAGAAAACATTCAGGAATTGAGAAAGGCCCAAGCAAAATGACAACCTTCAACATCCCCAGCAATCTTCTTGAGCAGCTCGGCGAAGCTGCCGAACGCATCAACCTCTGGATGAGCGATGCGAGTGTTGAAGCTGAGGGTAAAACCGAAATTCAAAACCTCGTTCAGCAAAACAGCATTCAAGAATTGCGTGACCGTTTCTGGCGCGAACTCGAATTTGGAACCGGTGGTCTGCGCGGGGTTGTCGGCGCAGGCAGCAATCGCATGAATGGCCCTATCATTCGTAAGGCCACCCAAGGATTCGCCAACTACATCCTCAAGCAAGGCGCGGAGGCCAAGCGCAGAGGCGTTGTCATTGCCTACGATAGCCGCCTCTCTTCACGATTTTTTGCAGAGCAGGCTGCCAGTGTTCTCGCTGCCAACGATATCCAAGTTTATCTTTTTGACCACATCCAGACCACACCCTGCCTGTCGTTTGCGGTGCGCAATCTCAAATGCATTGGCGGACTCTGCATTACTGCGAGCCACAATCCACCCCAGTACAACGGCTACAAAGTCTACTGGGAAGATGGTGCGCAAATCACTCCGCCGCATGATTCTGCCATTCTTGCGGAGGTCTTCGCCGTAACGCGTTACAATCAAGCGCGCTCCATGGCCTACTCCGATGCCGTTTCAAAATCACTCATCAAAAACGTGCCTGCCGCCACAATTGATGCCTACTTTGCAAAGGTTAAAGGGTTGCAGCTCGAGCCGAGCATCAACAAGGACATTGGCATCGTCTACACCCCGTTGCACGGCACAGGAGCGCTCCCCACGCGTCGAGCCTTGGGTGAGTGGGGTTACAAGAACTTGCACATCGTACCGGAACAGGAAGAGCCCAATGGTCACTTTCCAACTGTGAAAAAACCTAACCCGGAGGAACCCTCTGCATTGGCGCTGGCCATTCAACAGGCGAGCGACCGCAAAGCAGATATCGTGCTGGCCACAGACCCCGATTCCGACCGGCTTGCTCTCGTGGTGCGTGACCCCAAAGCAGCACAAGGTGCCTTCAAACACCAGGCCTTTGGTGAATATGTTTTCCTCAATGGAAACCAGACTGGCGCACTGATGATTCATTACCTCCTGTCCCAACGCAAAGCGCAGGGCAGCCTCAAACCCCAACACAAAATCATCAAAACCATCGTGACCTCTGATCTGCATGCACGCATCTGCTCGAGTCACGACATCGAAATCTTCGATACACTTACGGGCTTCAAATGGATCGCAGGGGTTGTCAACGAATGGGAACGTCAGGGTAAAAACTCTCATCAATACCTGTTTGGCACGGAAGAAAGTTTTGGCTTCATGCCGGGCGATTACGTTCGCGACAAAGACGGGATCGGTGCACTTTGCCAGGCAGTCGAAATGTCTGCCTCATTCAAGAATAAAGGGCTCACTCATTGCGATGTGTTGCTTGCATTGTTTGAAAAGCATGGCGCATGGCAGGAAGATTTGATCACTGTAGACCTCGAAGGCGAGGAAGGTGCGCAGCGCATCACACGGCTCATGGCTGCTATGCGCAATGCTCCGGTCAGCACTTTTGCAGGAACACAGGTTCAAGCTCTGCTTGATTACAAATTCCAATTGAAAAAGCACATGGCTGGCAAGAAAACAGGCGAGACTGAAAACTTCGCTCAACTGCCCAAATCTGATGTTCTCCAACTCGAGCTGGTCGACGGCAGCAAAATCTCTATGCGCCCGAGCGGAACTGAACCGAAAATCAAATTCTACATCTCGGTCTGCACGCCGGTCAGTGGAGCATTGTCTGCGCAAGGGGCATATGCTCAGAGCGTGGAGCGGGTGAACACGTTCCGCAACTCAATTCACGAATATGTGGCTTCAGTGAAATGAACGACACCGCAATCAAAAATCAAATTCAATCTGTCCTGAAGCCGCGCGGGCAAGTGCTGCGGGGTAAGACCGCGCTTATCACAGGTGCCTCTTCTGGCATTGGACTTGCAACTGCTGTGCGGCTTGCGCTTGAAGGCTGCCAATTAAACCTCGTTGCGCGCCGCAAGGAACGTTTGAATGAACTCAAGGCTGAGCTGCTCAATCTCAACCCCACTCTCAGCGTGCGTACCTTCGCACTCGACCTAACCGCTCCGGAATCCATTCAAACTCTGTTGGATGCAGGAGCCTTTTCGGTCGATATTCTCGTGAACAACGCAGGCCTTGCTTTAGGACTCTCGCATGTGCTCAACTCCGATCCAAATGACTGGGAAAAGATGCTGAGCACGAACGTGAATTCTGCATTTCGAATCAGCCAGGAAGCGGCGAAGCACATGGCTAACAACGGCGGTGGTGACATTGTCGTGTTGTCGAGTGTTGCGGCTCACAGCGCTTATGAAAACGGTGCTGTTTATTGTGCATCTAAGCACGCAGTGCGCGCCTTCCACGAAGCACTTCGTCTAGAGACTGTGAGTCAGAACATTCGGGTGATTATGCTCTCGCCAGGAATGGTAGAAACAGAATTCAGCCTCGTGCGCTTCAAAGGTGATTTTGAGCGTGCACAGAAAGTTTACGATGGCGTTGAAGCTTTGGATGGTGGCGACATTGCCGATACGCTTGTCTACGCGCTGCAACTCGCTCGACACATCAACATCGATGAGCTCATTATTAAGCCACGCCAACAGGGCAACCCTTGGAAAGTTCACCGCACGAATCCCTGATTGATAAATCGTGCAGCAGCTCGGCTCTCATTTTTTCTGCCGAAATCAAGACGGTGAAGCGCTTTGCAGCGCTCACCTTCGCACCGGTTCTCTGAAAAAGTAAACCAGCGTGCGCGCGGAGAGCTGCGGGCTTTGCATTTGCGAATTCAGGTTCAAGAGTCGAGCCAACGTTTCACTTTCAACAACCTTTTTGGTTTCAAGGTCGAAAAGCTGCGGAATCTCGCTCGGGAGAAAAGCCTCTAGACGCATCGGTAGCGCATCAAGACTCAATGCTTGTGGTCCCACTAAAAAGAACGGCGCATCCGCGGGCTCACTCACGCCTGAAGGTAAATTGAAACTCAGAGTGCCACCCATCCAACTCGCCGCCGTGCCTGCAGGTACTCCGCCACTGCCCGGAGCGTCGTGGGATTGAAACCAACTCAGTTCAATGACTTGATCTCTCAGACCGCACGGAAAAACCCGAATCACCCTTCCACGTGGAGAAGGTTCCTCAACAATAGGCTGACTCGATTTCAAGCCGAAATACGGCGTCGAGGTTGTCCATTCAAACGACTGACAACCCGCAGCCCGCGGCAGAACGATCATACGAAAACGGCTCACTTGCTGCGGGAACGGATGAACTGAGGCAAACGCGGCGCTGCCCTCTGCAGATGCCTCAGCGGATAATGGATTAACTGTCTGCGCGCTTGCTGGTGCCGAGGGACGCTTCTCGGAATCTGATTTCGGCGCTTTCTTTGCAGTTGAAAGCTCATCAGCCACCGCTGCAACCTTTTGGCCTTCAACCGCAACCGCAGTTAACTCTGGATCGAGGCTTTCGCCGCGGAAGAGAGTGCGGTCAGCACTGTCTTTGCGTGTGAACTGAACACCCACGACCTGAGCCATGGTTGCAAGACCGTCGTCGAGCGTATGAGTTTTTCCATCGTTCAACTTCTTACCGACAAGCCCGGGAATGGAAACATAGAACTGGCCGGTCTGGGATGTTGTATTTCTATCCTTACCCATCCCCGGCAAGAGTAAAGAGACGACCGTGCGATGATAGCTGCGACGAGCAACGAGATTTTCCAGCATCCAACCAAAAACCCGATCGAGCATCACAATGCGCGCATACTTCTCGGTTTGGCTAGGGGTGGCAAAAGTTTTGAACTTTCTATTCTTGAAGACCTGCAGAAAATCTTTGAAAGAAGGGCGCACACTTGGATCATCATTCTGCAGGTAAACGTGCGCAAGAAATCGAACTTGAGCATTCTCTTTGCTCCAGCGCTGAAAGCTATCCACCAGTCGAGGCAAATAATGACTTTTCGCACTGACCACGGATAGCTCATTTGCACGCCAGTCCGGAACGGCATCACTTTTATTCTCGAGACCTGAGAGAAGCTTGGACATTTTCTCAAAGTCTTCATCTTCAACCGCAGCTGCTTTGGCATCGCGTTCGCTCTTGAAAATCGCATCCAAACCACTCGCAGGCTCATTCTGCTGATCGAGTTCCTTGCGGCGCGCAACAAATCGCCAATCGTTATTATCCAGCCAGCGCCCCGCAATCGATGGAATATCCGAACCATACGAGAGTGCATCTGGAACAGCCAGGGCATGAGCGGGTGCAAAACTGACAACTTTATAACCGAAATTACGAAACTCTTGATACAGGTTGAACACACCTGTTCTTGAAATCAAATCCTTTGTCAGAATCGGCAAATTCACTGGAATGTATTTTCCAAACTGCCGCACAATGGAATGCTGATACAGTTCAGAGCCACGATTGTAGTTGGGCAAACTCACTTTGAAGGACAAAGATTGATTCAAAAACGCATGTAAATGAGGAGCAAGCGCAGCAAGCACCGCTTCATCGCCCACAACTGAATTAAGCAAAGGATCTAACTGCATAAAAAGTAAATTATAGCCGATAGCAACTGACTTTTGTCCGTCAACCGGAATGACCTGATTGAACTTCACGGAAGCTGGATCAAGAAGATCCTCGGCGCCCCCGCTACTCGCAGCCTTACCTTTGCCATCTTTTCCTTTCACAGTCTCCGCGGCTTTGCTGCTCCCCTGCGCTGCCGGGGCACTATTCTGATTCGTTGCAGCGTTTACTGCAGCCACTCCCGTCTGCGCAGTTGAGGGTGCTTCAACGATTCCAGTGGCGGCAGAACCAGCATTGGCAGCAGCTACTTGCGCATCTTCAGTGGGCGTGGGCGCACCGGTTGTAGATTCTTCAACCCCTTGCTCTGGAGGCGCAGTCTCGGCTGTCTCGGTCGAATCCTCGTTTGCAGAACGCCACAACTCACTATCCGTGCCCAGCTGAACGGGTAGACGCCCGGATCTGTCCCACTGGGAAATCGACGCAGAGGTCAAAAGGATTTGTCCGGTTCCCAAACTGAGACGCAACATACTTGCTGCTGCATCATTCACAGGAATCGAAACGAATTGGGGTCGATGCACATCCGCATCCGTAAACTGTCTTGCCCAACTGAACTGTCCCAACCAAGCTCGCACATTTGAGGGAGCCAAGGGTACAACTGAGAAAACAATATTGCGTTTGTTGCGCGCGACCGGAAGGTTGACCCGGATTTCATCGCCCGCAGACATGCTCACTCCCTCGATACACTGCGCACCCGAGGACGTAGGCAAAACAACGTAACTAATATCTTTGAACTGCGTGTCCTCGCTCCCCATCCTGCGTCTGGTCGGCAGTGAAGGCCAAATCACCGGTGAACGCGCAGCAACTCCGGCTGGAGCTTCGGGCGAGAGGTACTGAATCCCGGGGTCAAGGAAAAAATCAAAAAGCGGAACGGTCAGGTAATCCATGCGCCGCATGACTAAACCCAACCTGCGCTGTTGCTCGGAGCGGGGAAAGCGTTTGAGTTTCTTGCGTTCTTGCTTGTCTTCCTCAAGCGAAGGCATCGGCCAATGACCAACAAAGGTTGAACTGCGAGCCAGTGAAAAATCAGCCAGGAAAATTGGCCAAGGATAGCGCGTCAAGAGCCACGCACCGCCTGCAACAACAACAACGCTGGCTGTGACCAGGGTCAATAGAAAATTGAGGTGTATTCCAGTGCGTCGGGTCATTTAACGAATCCTCGCTCGCGCAGAGAGCTCGATGGCATGCAGAGCATCTGTCTGAAATTTAGAGAAGAAGAACTGACTCTCGCGCGCATCGAGAGGGCGCCAGGACCACGAAGTAGCTTCGCGGGTTTCTGTTTGCTCGGGCACAAGATGCAGAACAACAAACTCTTCGAGAACCTCGGGATGAATTTTATAACTTTGCGCAGGGAGTGAAGTTGGCACGATCGAAACTACGCGATTCCGTGCAGAGCGATTAGATTCTCCAAGATTTTGCAGGGAGCCGCGGTTGAGTAACACAGCTCCGCCCTGCCTGAGCCCCTTCGAGGCTCCAGACCAACCATAGATTCCCTTGTATTTGAGGAGATAAACATCCTCAATAGATTGGCTCCAGGTTCGACATAGAAAACCCAAACCTAACTCACGCGACATCAGACTCGACATGCTTTTGCCAAGCACCGCGAGATCTGCGTCTGGCATTGAAGGCAAGGAATTGAGCAATTGCCCCAGACTCCGTTCACGCAAATCGACGGGCTGGAATTTGAAGCCTGGGTCTGCAAAATCGACCTCCGTTTCGAAACAATGCAGTCGCTCTCCTGCTCCGACATTCGTTCCAACAGAAGTTGAATTTCCGACAGGCAACTTCGGAGAGCTCGGCTCCGCACCAACTTCATTCAAATGACGACCGATTTCACGCGCGAAGTCTGAATGCAGAAAGCCAAGCTCAACTCCCAAAGACTGTCGCATGTTCTGAGCCAACTCGGAGCGCGAGGAGATGATCGCAAAACTCTGAGGATTGGTGCGCTGATCATCCGCGTAGGGCAAGATAATCCACGAGGCTGTGTCACGTGCACCAACGTCATGCAGATACTGAACAAGTTCGCGCACCAGGTTCTTGTTCACAATCCGCGATTCATAAGATGGCTGCGTCAACATCCAACCGACAGGTCGAAACGGAGCACGAACGCTTCTGAACTCCCTCTCCAGACCAGACAGTTGAATGATGACCATCGCACTCTGGTTCTGCTTCATACCCGTCGCGAGTGCAGCGCTTTTTCTGAGGCGAGCAACGTCATCGGCAATTAGGTTGATCCAAGACAAACCGGAACTAGCAAACGGCACGCCATCAAAAACTCTGAACAGTCCAAAGAGGTGGAGTTGTGATAGCGCGAGGCGACGCTGTGCCTCCTGAATCAATAGCGAATCGTTGAAATCTCCCAGATTCTCAGTTCCTCGACCGAGAAGCTGATTTCCAAACCGGATCTGCGGTGAAACGGAAACCAAAACCTGACTGTTTCCATCGATGATCACCCTTTTAGAACTCGACAAATTTTGCAGTGCCTTGCGTGCGACTTGTGGTGTTCGACCTGGCGTACTCTCGAGGAGAGTATCGAGCTGCTCTACGACAGATGATTTTGAAATGACGAATGGAACACGCACAGCATCGGCAAGCTTGGCTTGTTCAGCAGCAAACTCTTCACTTTCCAATTGGTCGGCAGGAACGAGAATGATGTGCATCTGTTTGGAGGAGTTCGTTGCAGCATCATTAGCTGCTGCTGGTTCAGCCTTTGAATTGGTTGGAGCAGGTATTGCATGAGTCCGGCGTGTCAGCGAAGTCAATACAAAATGACCTCCCGCAAGAAGTTCAGAAACACGACTCCCCTCCTTCAGCCAGGGTCGTGTTAACTGGGGCGCCGAGATAACGTTGAGCGAAAAAACAGCGACGTGCGAGAAAACAAGCACGGCCGCGGGCAGGTACTTGATAATTTGAACTCTGATAAAATTTCCGCGACGCGATGATCGTAGCAACTGAAAATCAAGGTACTGGCGGCTCAACAAAAGAAGAACAGATGCCGGAAGCGAAATGAGAACTCCCATCAGACCACTCAGTCCGACAAGCATCAGAGTTGTCCAAAACAGACGCCATTCCGAGAATAGGCCGCGGAATAATCTCAAATCCAGGGAGTCGGTGATCTTGCCATCAGCAACGAAAAGAACGAAGACAAGCGAAACGCCAATCCAGATGGCCACGGACAGGGAGACAAACCGTGAGACCTGCTCAAAGAAAGCCAACACACCGCCACCCGGTGTATATTTTGAGCGCGTCCTGTAAACCATTGTCGTTCCCCTGCAGGCTGTTGGAAATATACTAGCGATGGCAGGAAGAAACTTCAAAGAGGTAGGCCATGTCAGGAAAAGACAAAACTGTAGCGGTTGACTCCCAGCCCGTGGTGCTCGATGGGTGCGCGCTGAATATCGCACAAATCGTGCAAATCGCCCGACATTCCCGGCGGGTTGAACTTTCCCCCGATGCGCTCCGGAAAGTGCACGCTGCAAGGGCATGTGTGGAATCACGGGTGCAGAGCGGTGAAACTTTTTATGGCATCAATACAGGGTTCGGTGCTCTAGCCAACATCAAAATACCCAGCGATCATCTTCGGGAATTGCAAGTCAATCTCATCCGCTCACACGCCTGCGGCGTCGGACCTCGGCTTGAAACTGAGGTGGTGAGAGCCATTATGGCTCTCCGACTTCAAACCATGCTCCGTGGCAACTCTGGAGTGCGTGAAGAGACGCTCCGGCAAATGGAGTTTTTCCTCAACAACAACATCCATCCTGTAATCCCAAGCCAAGGCTCGGTCGGTGCATGTGGTGACCTTGCACCTCTCGCGCATCTCGCTCTGGCGCTGATTGGCGAAGGTCAAGTCGAGTGGGAAGGCCAAACCCGCAAGACAGCGGAAGTGCTCGCCCAGCTCAAGCGCCCCGCGCTGAGCCCCGAAGCTAAGGAAGGCCTTTCTCTCATCAACGGAACTCAAGTTATGACCGCTGTTGGGGTACTTGCTCTTGCCACGGCTGCGCATCTTCTCTGCACGGCAGACATCACGCTTGCCATGTCGCTCGATGCAACCAAGGGAACGGCAACCGCATTTCGGGAAGAAATACAAAACGTGCGACCTCACAGCGGTCAACAGCGCGCTGCTGCCAATATGAGAAAAGTTCTTGCCGACGACGGCCTCCGCCTGAGTCATGCCGGATGTAAAAAGGTTCAAGACCCCTATTCCTTCCGATGCGCTCCTCAAGTTCATGGAGCGGCGCGTAACGCTTACGCTCATGTGCTCGAAACACTGCTCGTCGAGACCAATTCAAGCACCGACAACCCGCTGGTTTTTCCTGAAAGCAATGAAATCCTCAGCGGTGGCAATTTCCACGGCGAGCCGGTTGCCATGGTGCTCGACTATCTCGCAATTGCAATGGCTGAAGTGGCGAGCATTTCCGAGCGTCGCATCGACAAGCTCGTGAACCCACATATGAGCGGGCTTCCGCCTTTCCTTATGAAAGAGTCCGGTTTGAACTCGGGCTTCATGATTCCACATGTCGTCGCAGCTGCGCTTGTCAGTGAAAACAAAGTGCACTGCCACCCAGCATCGGTGGACACCATTCCCACGTCAGCCGAGCAAGAAGACCATGTCAGTATGGGCATGACCTCAGCTCTCAAAATGCAGAGAGTCCTGAACAACACAGCGCGTGTTCTAGCCATCGAATCGTTGGCTGCAGCGCAGGGGCTCGAGTTTCATAAACCACTCCAAGGTGGTTTGGGGGTGCGAGCCGCCTATGATTTCGTAAGGCAATGTTCTGAAAAGCTCGACCAAGATCGCGCACTGGCCGACGACATCGAGCTCATGGCTGAAGCCATTTTCACGGGAACATTCCGGCGACACGTTGAAGCAGTGGTTGGGGAATTAGACGTTTGAAAAAAGCTCACAGCAAAAAAACCAACTCAACACCAGCAAGCTCATTCGGTTCAGAGGCATTAATTGAACGCCTCGAGCGCCTCAGCCAGGCTTCCTCGGGGAATCACCAGAGCTGGATGATTCAGCTGAGCCCAGAAACCAAGACACTCTGGGAAAGAGATTTTCTCGCAACGCTGAAACCCGAAAAATCAACATTTCCCTTGGGTGGTGATTTTTATACTCTCACCTTTCATTCACCCCTCTCGAGTGCAGCGCTGCTTGGAACCATATTTCCGCGCTGGTGTTGTCCATTACAGCACCAATGGCCAGTGAATCCGCGTTCGGAAAAATTTGTTGAACGTGCGGCCGCTGGAATCCAACACAAACTCGGACTGAGCTGGTCACAGCTGCAAATCTTGTCCACGTCGCCGGAACTGAAGCGTATTGCCGTTGGCCTCAAGGGTCGCCTGCTTCAAATGCAAATGAGTCAGCAACCCCATGACCAAAACGTCTTGGTTGTTCTCGTCCATGCCAAGGGTATTTGTGCTGGACTCAGTACCGGAGCTATTGAATTGGGAAGTGCTCTTTCTGGGGGGCTCGGATTCCTAAAAAACCCCAAAGACCAGCCTTCCACTGCGCAGGCAACGCAAAATGCACAAACCACCGAAACAGACCAAAGCCACCCAGCAAAACCCGAGCGAACAAGCAGAGCCGCTGGAAAAATCACCGAAGTCCTAATGCTTCTTAAAGAACTCGGTATCAGCAGCACAGACTTCCCTACATGGCTTGAATTGGGTGCTGCGCCGGGAGGAATGACTCAGGAGTTGGTGAACTGGGGAGCTCAAGTCACAGCAGTCGATTTGGCCGAACTTGCACCCCATATGGTTAAAAATCCGAAAGTCACCTTGTGGAAAATGAACGCAAATGAGATCCGTTCAGCAGAAAAATTTAGTGCAATTCTCTGTGACATGAACGGTCCAACGCAAAACTCAGCTCAAATCGTCGCGCATTTGTTGGGAACACTATTGCCAGGAAGCCTGCTGATTCACACTTTGAAAGTCACACAACTCAACTTGTTAAAGAACTCCATCGAAGCTGTGTGTGCGCTCTTTGAGGAGCAGGGTGCAAGGGTTCTTGCCGTGCGCCATCTTTTCCACAACCGCACAGAAGTCACAGTCATTGCAGTCAAACTGCGAGCGCATGCCTGAATACTTCCAGAAACAAAAAAACCCACCGGAAGGTGGGTTTTTTTGTTGCAAGCGCCACCACGCGGTCAGCGTGGTCACAGCAACATGGCCTTCTCAACGACGCAACCGGTTTCCCTCAGCGCCGCTCGACCAATTACTTCGCCTCGGGAGCCTTCACTTCGTCAACAAGCTCAATCAACGCACGGCGCGCGTGGTCGCCAGGGCGGAAGCCCAGCTTGAGAATACGAGTGAAACCACCCGGACGAGTTCCCGTAGAAGGAGCAACTTCCTTGAACAAACGAGTCACAACTTCTGCACCGTAAAGACGCGCTGCCGCAATTCTGCGGTTCGCAACTGAGTCTTTGCGTGCGAGGGTGATCAAAGGTTCAACAACGCCGCGCAACTCTTTCGCACGCTCAACTGTAGTCTCAATACGACCCGTTGAGAGCAGCTGCGTTGCGAGACCACGGAGAAGAGCTTTACGCTCTGTCGCGTTGCGGTTCAGCTTTCTGTATCCAAAACGATGTCTCATCGCACATTCCTACCTTTTTATGCCTTAAATTCACGCTCGCGCAGACGGGCAGGATCAAATCCTTCGATCTTCATACCAAGATGGAGACCCATTTCTGCGAGAATGTCTTTGATCTCGTTCAAAGTCTTGCGGCCGAAGTTCTTGGTCTTGAGCATTTCGGATTCGCTCCGCATGACAAGTTCACCAATATACCGAATTCCAGCATTTTCAAGACAATTTGCTGCGCGTACAGAAAGTTCTAGTTCGTCCACAGACTTGTAGAGACTTTCGTTCACACGAGCGTCGACCGTCACAGCCTCAGCCACAGGAGCTTCTTCATCAGCTTCCTGGAAGTTGATGAAGACAGAGATTTGATCCTTAAGAATCTTGGCTGAGTAAGCCAATGCGTCTTCAGGAGAAACCGCACCGTTGGTGCTAACTTCAATCATCAACTTGTTGAAGTCCGAACGCTGACCCAAGCGTGTTTCCGTCACGGAGAAGCTCACCCGACGAACAGGCGAGAAAACCGCATCGAGAGGAATCACGCCCACGGGCAAGCCCGCTTCTTTGATGAGCTCGCTCGTCACGTAGCCCTTGCCTGCGCGAATGTGGAGCTCGGCTTTGAAACGGCCGCCCGCACCCACCGTGCAGATGACCTGCTCGGGGTCGAGAACCCGCAGAGAACCATCGGCTTCGATGTCTGCACCCGTGACAACTTTTGGACCCACGACGTCGATTGTGGCGACTTTTTCAGTCTCACCATCGAGCCAAACGCCAAGTGCTTTGAGGTTCAGAACGATTTCGGTGACGTCTTCGGAGACATCAGGAACCGTTGAAAACTCATGCTCAACGCCTTCAATTTTCAACCCAACCACGGCTGCGCCCTGAAGCGACGACAACAGAACGCGTCGCAGTGCATTGCCGAGAGTCGTTCCAAAACCACGCTCAAGAGGCTTCGCGATGAAACGACCAAACACACGGGTGACATCTTCTTTTTCAATAAACTGTGGCTTTACAAGCGCTTTCCAGTTGCTCTGCATCAATTACCCCGTCCCAATTTCAAACGAACGCACGTTCAGTGCGCTACGTGTTACTTAGAGTAAAGCTCGACGACCATCTGCTCGCGTGCAGGGACAGAGATGTCCTCACGAGCAGGTTTAGCCAGGACCTCACCTGTGAAGCTGGAATGATCCCACTTCAACCAGGCTGGAGCACCATGACCTTCACGCTTGGTCGCTTCAAGAGCTGCCAACACGGGCGCCATGTTACGGCTTCCTTCCGCCAAAGTCACCTTGTCACCAACCTTGAGAACTGCGGAGGGGATGTTTACCCGCTTGCCGTTCACGAGGATGTGGTTGTGACGAACAACCTGGCGTGCGCCGTTACGGCTCGCTGCGAGGCCGAGACGATACACAACGGAGTCAAGACGGAGTTCGAGACCCTGGAGCAGGAGCTCACCCGTTTTACCCTTCTTCTGGGCTGCCTTTTCAAACATGCCGCGGAATTGCTTCTCGAGAATTCCGTACATGCGACGCAGCTTCTGCTTTTCACGCAGCTGATTTCCGTAGTCGGAAAGCTTGGCGCGACGAGCACCATGCTGACCAGGAGCGGACTTGCGCTTATCTACAGCGCACTTATCTGTATAGCAGCGATCGCCCTTGAGATAGAGCTTCACGCCCTCCCGACGACACAATCTACAACTTGGACCAATATAACGAGCCACGGTTTAATCTCCAATTCAATTAGACGCGACGACGCTTGGGAGGACGGCAACCATTGTGTGGAATGGGTGTTTCATCCTTGATGAGCGTGACCTTCATACCTGTTGCAGAAATTGCACGGATTGCAGACTCACGACCAGAGCCTGGACCCGTAACGACCACAGAGCACGAACGCATGCCACTTTCCATGGCTTTGCGCGCTGCATCTTCAGCCGCCATTTGCGCAGCGAAAGGCGTGCTGCGGCGCGAGCCCTTGAAGCCCTTGCTGCCTGCGCTCGACCAGGTGACAACATCACCATTCACATCTGCGAAAGTAATGATTGTATTATTGAAGCTTGCCGAAATCGTCGCGATTCCGACGGGAACATTGCGCTTAACGCGCTTTTTCTTGGTAACAACAGCCTTGTTCATACTTTACTCACTTCAGCTGGCGATTATTTCTTCTTGTTCGCAACAGTCTTCTTCGGACCCTTGCGTGTACGTGCGTTCGTCTTGGTTCTCTGTCCACGAGCTGGCAGCCCGCGACGATGGCGAAGACCACGATAGCAACCGAGATCCATCAAACGCTTAACGTTCGACTGAACCATGCGACGCAAATCGCCTTCAACCGTGAGCGCTCCATCGATGGCCTTACGGATCTGGTTGACTTGGTCGTCGTTCAGCTCCTGTGCCCGGATGTCGCGGCTAATAGAAAGACTGTCAAGAAGCTTTTGAGCTGTCTTGCGGCCAATTCCATAAATATAAGTCAGAGACACTTCAATCCGCTTGTTACGCGGAATATCTACACCGGCAATACGTGCCACGGAATACCCCCAAAAACCTTAACCTTGGCGTTGCTTATGTTTCTTAATAGAGCAAATCACCCGAACAATACCTTCCCGACGAATGACTTTGCACTTGTCGCAGATAGGCTTAACGCTCGCACGAACCTTCATAACTACCTCACAAAACCAAAAAACTTACTTCGCGCGGAAAACAATCCGACCGCGTTGGAGATCGTATGGACTTAGCTCAACCTTCACGCGGTCACCCGGCAAAATGTTGATAAAGTTCATTCTCATCTTTCCAGACACATGAGCCAGAACAATATGTCCATTTTCGAGCGCAACCCGAAACATGTTGTTCGGAAGCTTCTCGGCGACAGTACCCTCTACCTCAATTCGATCATCACGTTCCATACACATCCCACCAATGACCGAAGTCCGATGCGCCAAGTCGCTAACGCAAAATTAGCGAACCGGCAACAACTCACTTCAGTTTTTTCGTTATGACTGCAGCCACGTCCAGGTACACCATTTCAGGATCGCGCTGGGCATCGAGTCGATGCAGCAGACCCTGTCTTTGGTAATCCCCCGAAACTGGTGCAGTTTCCGCTTCATACACGCCCAAACGCTTGGCCACAGCTGCTGGCTCATCGTCTTTGCGGCGTGCATATGAGTGAGTGGCTCCACAGGAAGCGCAGGATGAGGGGGCTAAACCCTCAGCATTCCCCGAGACCACTGCTGAACACTTTTGGCAAGTCCATCGGTTGCTTAGTCGTGCGACCAAAACATCCTTGGAGACCTCAAAATCAATTGCCGCGTCGACTTTGAGATTCAACTTGAGAAGAACTTCGTCCAAAATTCGAACTTGACTTAAATTACGCGGTACGCCGTCAAGAAGCAGAGAATTCTTTCCGGCTTCTTTAGCGCGCACCAGCGTTCCATGACAGCATTCAAATAGGGTCTGGTCGTCGACCAACGAGCCGGACTCTACGATTGCCTTCACCTTCTGACCCAATGCTGAGCCAGACTTAATTTCCTCGCGGAGCAGAGCCCCTGTTGAGATATGCGCAGCACCCAATCGGCTAGCGACCAAAGCAGCCTGGGTGCCTTTTCCAGCCCCAGGTGCACCCAACAAGACAAACACCTTCACGTTGGGCTCCGTTCCGTTGTGGGACCAAACTTCGGCTCAGCCGAAGTGTCCTTGCCTGAGAACAGAAGCGAATCGTAGCGTTGTGTCGCCAACTGTGCGCTAACCTGCCGAACGGTTTCAAGAGCGACGCCCACTACGATGAGCAAACTCGTTCCACCGACGAACAACGACTCGGAGAAGCCACCCGTAACAACCTGGGGAATCAAACACACCAGGTTCATGTACAGAGCACCTGCGAGAGTCAGCCGGGTCACCACCATATCCAATGCCTCGGCGGTTTCCGTGCCCGGACGAATTCCTGGGATGTATGCGTTCTGCTTCTTCAGATTCTCAGCAATGTCGTCCGGCTTGAACGTAATTGAAGTGTAGAAATAGCAGAAGAACAACACGAGGAATGCAAACAAAACATTGTGCAACCACTGATTCGGGTACAACGCCGCCATCCAAGGACTTTCGGAGCGACCGAAAAAACCACCAAAAGAAAGCGGTACCGCAAGAATAGTACTTCCAAAAATAGCCGGAATAACACCTGCCATATTCACCTTCAAAGGAAGGTGCGTCGATTGGCCTGACATCACACGGTTACCCACCAATCGCTTCGCATAATGCACAGCGATCTTTCGGTAGCTCTGCTCGATGAACGCAATTCCAAAGACCGTGGCCACCAGAAAGACCAAGAAGCCCAAAGCGGTCACAACAGTCATGGTGTTTTCGCGCAACGCGACTACAACAGCTCCCAACCCACTTGGAAAATAGGCGACGATACCTGCAAAAATAATGAGAGAGGTGCCGTTTCCGATGCCCTTCTCGGTGATTTGCTCACCAAGCCACATCACGAAACAGGTACCACTTGTCAGAAGAAGTGCAGCAAGAATTCTGAATGAAAATCCGGGATCAAGAACCGCAGCACCTGCCGCAGTTTCCGGAGCACTCTCGAGCGCAGTTGCGGCCAGGTAACCCTGGAGCACTGCGATGACAACCGCCAAAGTGCGTGTGATGCGGTTGATTTTCTGCCGCCCCACTCCGCCTTCTTTCTGCAGCTGTTCAAGCGAAGGAACCACCACAGTCATCAACTGGATGATAATGCTTGCCGAGATATAGGGCATGATGCCCAACGCGAAAATCGAAAACTGGTTGAGGGCTCCACCTGAAAACATGTTCAACATTTTCAGAAGGCCGCCCGAATTCTGGCTGGCGAGTTCCACGAGCGCTTTGGTGTTCACCCCCGGAGTCGGAATGTGCACGCCCAAACGAAAAACCAACAAAGCCATCAGAGTGAACAACACTCTTTTCAACAATAAGTTCTCACCGCTTTCTTCGGCAAGTGCCATCGCGTCCTTACTCCTCGATCTTTACGCCAGCGGCGCCGAGTTTTTCGCGTGTAGTCCCTGACACGCGGATGGATTTCACGACCTTGAGCGACTTTGGAACATCGCCCACGGACAGGAGCTTCACAATCGCCTTCTCACCGGCAACGTTAACTCCGTCAAGCACACCAGCCTCAATGTAAGGCTCTACGTCGCGGAGATTCAGTGCAAACACTTCAATGGCATGCACGTTAGTGAAGCCACGCTTGGGAAGACGACGGTAAAGAGGGGTCTGACCGCCTTCAAAACCAGGGCGAATTCCGCCACCAGCGCGAGCCGTTTGACCCTTACCACCGCGTCCACCGGTTTTACCGAGACCACTTCCAGGTCCACGGCCGAGGCGACGTCTATCTTTGGTAGCGCCATCATTGGGGCGCAAATCTTGCATTCTCACAATTCACCTCTTACTCAGCGGGTTCGACTTTGACCCACTGAATGACCTTGTTAACTTGGCCAAGAATGGGGTTGAGATTCGGAAGCACGCGTGACTGGCCAATCTTCTTGAGGCCAAGTGAAACGAGCGTCCGCTTCTGTGTTTCTGAACGACCTGCTGAGCTTCTCAACAGGGTGACTTTGATGTTTTTAGTATTAAGGCTATTCATGGCCGACCTCATTTACGTGCGTTGACGTATTCTTCGCGTGTTGTCAGCTGGCGCAAACCTGCGAACGTTGCCTTAACAACGTTGTGCGGGTTGCGGCTTCCCTGGATTTTCGCCATCAGGTTGGGAATACCAGCGAGCTCAGCAATGGCACGCACAGCGCTTCCTGCCACGATTCCTGTACCATCTGGAGCTGGGCTCATAAGAAGCTTGCTTGCGCCGAACTTGGACTGAACCATGAATGGAATGGTTTGGTTCTCAAGCGGAACGCTCACGAGAGACTTCTTGGCCTGAGCAACTGCCTTGCGAACAGCCTCTGGCACTTCACCGGCCTTACCGAGACCGAATCCAACAGTTCCTTCTTTATCGCCGACGACCACGAGAGCCGAAAAGCTCATGCGACGTCCGCCTTTCACCGTTTTAGAAACGCGTGCAACACTGACCACACGATCTTCAAAGCGGTCTTTTTTCTCTTCAGTTCTAACCTGCATGACCTACTCCTTGACCTTCCTTAGAATTTCAAACCGGATTCACGAGCAGAGTCCGCCAGAACCTGGACGCGGCCGTGGTAGCAGAAGCCATTACGATCGAAGACAACCTCTGTGAGGCCGATCTTTTTCGCTCTCTCTGCAATAGTGGCGCCAACCTTCTTAGCCATGTCCTTACCACGAAGACCCGTGGTTCGGATGGAGCTCTCGAAAGAAGTTGCCGATGCCAAAACCTTTTGCGCTTTGTCATCAATCAACTGAACTTGGATGTGCCGAGCGCTTCTGAAAATACACAGGCGCGGCTTGCTGAGGTCATTCATGCGACGACGCCAGAAGCGCATCTTGCGAAGCTCACGCACACGACGTCTGTTCACAACACGATACATAATGTTCTCCTCGTCGCCTGCTCACATACAGGCGGACATATTCACGTTCACTTCTTACCAGATGACTTACCGACTTTGGTCACGATCACTTCGCCAGAGTAGCGAATACCCTTGCCGTGATAGGGCTCGGGAGCGCGCACTGCGCGAACTTGAGCCGCAACGCGACCGACCAACTCTTTGTCGGGACCAGCGACAGAAACCTTGCCCGCTTTATCGACATCGAATGCGATGCCTGCAGGAGGGGTCATGCTGACAGGGTGGGAATATCCCACTGTCAACGTGAGGTTCTTGCCAGCCATGGCGGCACGGTAACCCGTACCAACCAGCTCGAGCTGTCTTGTGTACCCAGTCGTCACGCCTTCGACCATGTTGGCCAGAAGGGTTCTGTAGAGTCCCCAGAAGTTAGCTCCGTCTTCGATTGCAGGCTGAACCGCAATCTCTGCGCCTGTCTGGCTCAGCTTGATGCGGCCAAATGTGTCGCGCTTGAGGGAGCCCTTAGGTCCATTCACTTCCAGAACGGAGCCGTTCAACTTAACGGTTACGCCGTTTGGAATTTTAATAGGCTGTTTACCGATTCTTGACATAAATCACACTCACTTCCTTCAGCTGCAGATCACCAAACCTGAGCCAAAATTTCACCGCCAACCTTCTCAGCACGCGCAGTCGCATCAGTCATGACGCCCTTTGGTGTAGAGACAATGGCGAGCCCCAGTCCAGCGCGCACAGGTTTCAACTTTGCAACGCTCGAGTACACGCGGCACCCAGGCTTGGACACACGAGCCAAACCACGGATGGCAGGAGCGCCACTCTCGCTGTACTTCACAGCGATTTTGATTTTGCCTTGACCATTGTCACGGATAAGGCGGAAACCACGGATGAAGCCTTCGGCCTCGAGAATCTTGGTGATTTCAACCTTCAACTGGCTCGCGGGAACTACGGCGTAGCGCAGGCCGGCAGAGCTTGCGTTGCGAACGCGAGTCAACATATCTGCAATTGGATCTGTCGTATTCATTTTACTTCACCTCACCAGCTGGCCTTGATCATGCCTGGAATTTGGCCGTTGAGAGCCAACTTTCTCAAGCACAGACGGCAAACACCGAAATCACGGTAGTAAGCTCTTGGACGTCCACACTGGTTGCAACGGTTGTGTGCGCGCGTGGAGAACTTCGGTTTCTTATTCGCTTTGTTGATCATTGCTAAGCGTGCCATCGTTCAAACCTCACTTACGGAATGGCATGTCGAGAAGACTGAGCAGCTCGCGCGCGGCTTCGTCGGTCTTCGCAGACGTTACGATTGTGATGCTCAGGCCGCGTGATTTGTCGACCTTGTCAGCTTCGATTTCGGGGAAGATAATTTGCTCGCGCAAACCCAAAGAGTAGTTCCCGCGACCGTCAAAGCTGTTCAGGGACACGCCACGGAAGTCACGTACGCGTGGCAGAGCAACGTTAACAAGGCGATCGTAGAATTCGAACATTCTCTCGCGACGAAGAGTCACGGAAGCGCCAATGGGCATCCCTGCGCGCAGCTTAAACGACGCGATGGACTTCTTCGCACGGGTGATCAGGGGCTTCTGGCCGGTGATCATCTCGAGCTCAGCAGCTGCCGACTCGAGGGCTTTGATGTTCTGGGTTGCTTCACCCTGGCACGTGTTCACCACGATCTTCACGATCTTTGGCAACTGCATGGGATTCGTGTCTGTGTGACGCTTCTTCAGTTCAGGAAGAACGCTCTTCGCGAACTTCTCTTGGTAGCGAGGCTTCGCTCCCTTGACGTGCTCACCGCGAGCAACAACTGCCGCAGCGTCAGCACCTTTCTTGCCGCCAGATTTCTTGGCTGGCGCGTTCTTATCGGTAGCCATAATTACAAGACCTCCGGAGCGAGACTGATGATTTTGCCGCAGTTACGTGCACGCAGTTCACGTGCAACTGGTCCGAAAATACGCGTACCAATGGGTTCGCGCTCGTTCTTCACGATTTTCACAAGCACAGCTGCATTTTCATCAAAGCGAATGCTCGAGCCGTCAACGCGCGAGACTTCCTTTTTGCATCTAACTACGATGGCCTTGTGAACTTCACCTTTCTTCACACGGCCTCCCGGCACAGCATCTCTGACCGAAACGACGATAAGGTCACCAACGCGCGCGTAACGACGGAATGAACCGCCCATCACGCGAATGACGTTGAGTGATCGCGCTCCGCTGTTATCAGCTGCTACCAGGATGGATTCCGGTTGAATCACGATACACCTCTTAAATTCTCAACGATTAAATTACGGAAACGACTTTCCAGCTCTTTGTCTTCGAAATACGGCGGCAGGGAAGAATCATAACTTCTTTACCCACGACAACCGGCGCTCCGGTGGAATCCACATGCAGCGAGATTTCACGGCGCAGGCGTTTGCCATAGCGAGGAGCCACGACAACGCGTGGAACTTCAACTTTGGCTGTCTTGCCATCCTTAGAAAGTCCGACAACGCGGGCTCTCACAGGGTTCTTGGTTACATTATCTGTTGTTGTCACAGCCTACTCCTCACTTCTTCTTCTGGTTGGCGCTCACGGCGCGACCCAACGTACGCAATTCGCGGCGCAGCTGAACCGGACCTTTGCCCGACTGAATGACGCTCGGGTCGAGGGAAACGCGGAACTTCACGAGCTCCTTAGCCAATTCCTTCTTGCGAGCGGCAGCATCAGCTGCTGAAACCGTTTCTTTAGCCTTCTTCGAGCTCATTAGACCTCCCAAACCTTAGCTGCACGCGAAACAACGCGTGTCTTGAACGGGAGCTTCGCAGCTGCAAGCTCGAACGCTTCTTGCGCGAGATTTTCAGGAATACCCTGAATTTCGAACAGTACGCGACCCGCACGAATCGGAGCTACCCAGTGATCCAAGCCACCCTTACCGGAACCCATACGAGTTTCTGCCGGCTTCTTAGTGATCGGCTTGTCGGGGAACACCCGAATCCACACCTTACCACCACGCTTAATGTGACGAGTCAAGGCAATTCGGCTTGCTTCGATTTGGCGAGAAGTTAGCTTGCCAGGTTCAATCGCCTGAAGAGCAAAGTCCCCAAAATCCACGGTGTTACAACGGTTTGCTACACCTTTAATGCGTCCCTTGTGGGACTTACGAAATTTAACTTTCTTTGGAGCCAACATTGTCCATCACTCCTCATTCGAGCGAGGCGTACGGCTTTCCTTGCCCGGAACAGCCTTGCCAAAGATTTCGTTTTTGAAGATCCACACTTTCACGCCGATGATCCCGTACGTGGTGAGAGCTTCAGCAGTCGCGTAATCGATGTCAGCGCGGAGAGTGTGGAGAGGAACGCGACCTTCCATATACCACTCTGTACGAGCCATTTCGGCACCGTTCAGACGGCCAGAAACACGAACCTTGATACCCTTAGCGCCAGCCTTCATTGCTGACTGCATAACCTTGCGCATCGCACGGCGGAAAGAAATACGCTTCTCGAGCTGCTGAGCAACGTTGAGCGCGCTCCACTGAGCGTTCGTATCCGCGTTCTTCACTTCGAAAATGTCAACCTTCACAGCACGCTCAGGCTGCTTGAGCAGACCCTTGATTTCGTCCCTGAGGATTTCGATTCCCTTACCCTGCTTGCCGATGATGCGGCCAGGCTTGGCTGTATAGATTTTCACCAACAGCTGTTTAGCAGCGCGTTCGATCTCGATTTTCGAGATGCCGGCTACATCAACTGAGCCATACTTCTTCGTAACGAACTTACGAACGTTCAGGTCTTCATTGAGATAGCGCGCAAAATCACGCTGACTATACCAACGGGAATCCCAAGTTTTGTTGATTCCCAAACGCAAACCAATTGGATTTACTTTCTGTCCCACTGCAAATCCCCTCTCAACCAAGTGCCAAGCGAACTGTAAGGTGTGACGTTTTCTTCGTCACTGGCGATGCACGACCCTGTGCGCGAGGCATATAGGTCGTCCGACGCGGACCTTCGTTCACCACCAAGTCAGCCACAACTGCATTCGCAGCCAATTCCCGAGGGAGTTGTGCCATAGCAGACTTGATTAGTTTAATAGTTGCCACCGAACCGGCGCGGCGTTCAGCACTGAGAAGTGCAACTGCAGCTGCCGCTGTTTTGCCCTTAACCAATGGACGAAGCAGTCGCGCTTTGCGGGGCGTGCACCGTGCAGCGTAATGTGTAGCTTTCGCGTTCATATCACTCCCCTTACTTCTTCTTCGCTGCCTTCTTATCGGCACCATGGCCGAAGAAGGTCCGCGTTGGCGCAAACTCACCGAGCTTGTGTCCAACCATGTTTTCATTGACATACACTGGAACGAACTTCTTGCCGTTGTGAACAGCGAAGGTCAAACCAACAAAATCTGGAACGATAGTCGAACGACGGCTCCAGGTTTTGATGACTTTACCGGCGCCCTTGTTCTTCTCAGCCGCCTTCACGAGGTAGCCATCGACAAATGGTCCCTTTTTTAACGAACGTGGCATAAATCAAACCCCTCTTACTTCTTCTTGCGGCGACTGATGATGAATTTGTCACTTGGACGAGCCGTACGACGAGTCTTGTAACCCTTCGCCAACTGGCCCCAAGGCGAACATGGATGACGACCACCGGATGTACGGCCTTCACCACCACCCATTGGGTGGTCGATTGGGTTCATTGCAACACCGCGGACAGATGGGCGTACACCCTTCCAGCGCGCACGGCCAGCTTTACCCAAGGAAACATTCATGTGGTCTGAGTTCGAAACAGTACCAATCGTCGCGTAGCAGTTCTCAGGGATCATGCGAAGCTCGCCAGAAGGCATACGCACCTGCGCATATCCTTCAATACGACCAACGAGAGTTGCTGAGCCGCCTGCACTGCGCACAAGCTTCGCGCCTGCACCAGGCTTCAGCTCGATGCTGTGGATTGCTGTACCTGCAGGAATCTTGCGCATCGGAAGGCTGTTACCAGGCTTGATGTCCGCCTCTTCCGAGTTCATGATCTTGGCGCCAACGGTCACACCGTTGGTGGCCAAATGATAACGGCGATCTCCGTCTTTGTACTGGACGAGAGAAATGAATGCTGTGCGGTTGGGATCATACTCAACGCTGGTCACAACGCCTTCGATATTACGGCGTGCACGTTTCCAGTCGATGATACGATACTTGCGCTTGTTTCCACCGCCCTGATGACGAACCACAATACGGCCGTTGTTGTTGCGTCCCGCCTTCTTGGGCAGAGCTTCCAACAGGCCTTTGTAGGGCTCGTTCGTGGTCAATACTTCGCGGTACTTGATGTAGCTTTGGAACCGCGTGGTGGCCGTGTAAGGCCGCATCTGACGAATTGCCATATACCTCTCCTAAGGGCACGATAGCGAGGTTTTTATCCGCGCCCTGAATTGATTACTTACCCTGCTCGGTCGTTTCAGGCACCGAACTTGCCACAGGCAGAGTCTGACCGTCCTTCAACCGCACATATGCCTTCTTGTAGTTGGGAGCCTTCACCGTGACAGGACCAGCCTTCTTGCTGCGAGCCTTACGAGCAACGCGACCGCGGACGATAGATGTGTTGACGTCGAGGACGTCGACACCGAACACGCTTTTTACAGCCTTGCTCACGTCAGCTTTGGTTGCCTTCTTAGCCACTTTAAGTGTGAAGACGTTTTGAGTTGAAAGCGTAACGGCTTTTTCACTCAAGATAGAACCGAGAATAACGAGATCAGCGCGCATCTCTCACCCCTTTACTTTCCGAAACGGCGAGAGAGGATTTCCATCGCCTCTCCGGTCGCGACAAGTTTACGGCTCTCAACGATATCGAGAGCAGTGACTTGTTCTGGTTTCACGAGAACGACACCGCGAATGTTACGGATAGCGCGGAGTGTTGTTTCTGATGGATTCGAAAGGCAAACCAAAACCTTGCCGTAGTTTTCTTCAATTGGCTTGAAGAACTTGTACGCGTCTTTGGTTTTACCCGATGGAATGTCAAGTGCTCCGGTGAACACTTTTCCAGCCTTCACGCGATGCGCGAGAGCAATTTGGAGTGCAACATTTGCCATCTTTGTTGGGATAGCTTCGCGGTAGTCACGAGCTTTAGGACCATGCGCAACTCCGCCACCAACATGGAGAGGAGAAACGAATGAACCGCGGCGAGCGCTACCGGTTTTCTTCTGCTTGAAAGGTTTCTTGCCGGTTGATGCAACCATAGCACGGGTCTTCACACCCACAGTGCCCTGGCGACGATTTGCGCGGTAAGCTTTGACAATTTGCCAAAGGGTGCCTTCGTTCTTCTCCGCACCTTCCGCCAACCAACTTGGTAATGTGTTTACTTGTGACAACATCTCAGTGTTCCTCACTCGCCTAATTAAATGAATACAAGGCCGCCGCGAGGTCCAGGCACGCCACCGACAACAGCGAGAATTGCTTCTTCGCTCGACCAGTATGCGACTTCAACCTTACGCAGGGTGACATGTGAATCGCCGTGATGACCAGGCAAACGCTTGCCCTTGGGCGTACGACCTGGCTCGGTACGCATACCCACGGAGCCCGGAGCACGATGGAAACGGCTACCATGGCTTGCAGGGCCGCCTGCGAAACCGTGACGCGTTACGGCGTCTTGGAAGCCTTTACCTTTTGAAACACCGGAACATTTGATGAGTTGGCCTGCGGCGAGATTTGGCGAGGTGACTGTGTTGCCTACGGGGAAATCCGCGGCGTTATCAACAATCCATCCACGAGTGGTCTTCTTTTTCACACCGGTGTCGTACTCGACAACAACGAGCGTGCGCCCATCTTGGAGACTTTCGTGGCGGACAACCTTGGCGGGCTGAAGACGAAGGACTGTTACGCCCTGAGCTTCACCTGCTTCGGTAAATGCACTGGTCATGCCGACCTTGATAAATGCATTACGAATCATATGACTTCCCTCGGACTGGATGCGAGCAATTCGCAGCGCCAGTTTGTTTAAGAACGAATCGCATGCCTGCGACGCGCTCGAGTTAGTAGAGATTGATCTCGACGTCAACACCAGCGGCAAGGTCAAGCTTCATAAGAGCGTCGACTGTCTGCTGCTTGGGTTCGAGGAGGTCGATCAGACGACGATGCGTTCTGATTTCGAACTGCTCGCGTGACTTTTTGTCCACGTGCGGCGAGCGCAAAACCGTATAACGGTTGATGAGTGTAGGCATTGGAACTGGACCGGCGATACGCGCTCCCGTTCCTTTTGCTTTGCTAATGATCTGTGCAACGCTTTGATCAACAAGCGCAACATCATATCCCTTGAGGCGAATGCGAATTTTTTGGCTTTCCATCTAGACATCTCCGAGTATGGGCCTCGACCCATATCCAACAGCTGAAACCTTGTCAAGCAACTCTTGAAAAAGAGATTTCGCGAGACTTTCTCGAACAAAAAAAGCCCCGGGCTCAAAATCCCGGGGCTTAATTAAAAGCACACAACTTTAAGCTGTTAGCGGAAGTTGTGGTTGTGACCACCCATCCGGGCAACCATCGAAGGCGTTGCCGCCTCAATAATAGCCTCGGCATCGAGCGTCTGGCCTTCAACGAACATATCAACGTGCTTGTAAAGCGAGACACCTGTTCCGGCAGGGATCAGACGCCCCATAATCACGTTTTCCTTCAAGCCACGCAGAAGGTCGACGCGGCCCGAGAGAGACGCCTCGGTAAGCACCTTGGTGGTCTCCTGGAAGGACGCTGCCGAAATGAATGACTCGGTCGACGACGCAGCACGCGCGATACCAAGCAGCAATGGCTCAGCAACAGCGGGACGTGCACCACGGGCGACTGCCAACTCGTTCTGCTCCTCGAAAGTCCACTTCTCGACCTGAGCCGCAGGCAGAAACTCGGTGTCTCCCGAATCCTTGATTTTAACGCGACGCAACATCTGCTTAACAATGATTTCGATGTGCTTGTCGTCGATTGGCACGCCCTGGAGCTTGTAGACCGCCTGAATCTCGGAGACGAGATACTTGGCCAATTCTTTCTCGCCCTTGACCCGAAGAATATCGTGCGGGTTCAACGAACCGTCGACAAGAGGTTCACCAGCTTGAATGAAGTCGCCTTCGGTCACGACAACGTGGCGTCCCTTCGGAATCAGATATTCTTTCTGATCACCGATTTCGGGCTTCACAACCACGCAACGCTTGCCTTTTGTATCCTTGCCGAAGCTAACATAGCCGTCGATTTCGGAAATGATCGCAAATGTGCGGCGTTTTTGCGCGAGGAACAGCTCGGCCACACGCGGCAGACCACCGGTAATGTCTCGAGTCTTCGCCTGTTCACGTGGAATCTTGGCAAGAATATCGCCAGGGAATACAGCTTCGCCGTCAGCGAACATAACTGTTGCACCGCTTGGAAGCAGATATTTCGCATCACGTGTCTGCGAGATTTTCACAGCTGTGCCGCTGGAGTCAGTGACGAGAAGGGCTGGCTTGACCTTCGCATCGCGAGTTTCGAGGATAACGCGGCGGGAAATACCCGTCGTTTCTTCCTGACGCTCTTCGTATGAGATGCCTTCTTCCATGTCCGAGTAGCGCACTTTACCGGCCACTTCGGCCACGATAACTACAGAGTGCGGATCCCATTCAATGAGCTGGTCGCCCACAGCTACAGACTGCCCATCCTTGATGAACACCCTTGAGCCATATGGAATGGAATGACGATCGCGTTCGTTGCCGTCGAGGTCGTAGACGAGCACTTCGCCGTTACGTCCCATGGCACGGAACCAGTTTTGATCTTTGCCCTTCTCTTTACCACGAACCAGGTTCGAGTTGACGAGTTTGACCGTTCCCTCGAGCTTCGCCTCGTGCGAGGACTGCTGTGCTTGCGTTGATGCCGCACCACCCTGGTGGAACGTACGCATCGTGAGCTGTGTACCCGGCTCACCAATCGACTGAGCAGCAATAACGCCGACAGCTTCGCCTACGTTAACAAGGTTACCGGTCGCAAGGTCACGACCATAGCATTTCGCACACACACCGCGGCGTGTACGGCAGGTCAAAACCGAACGCACTTTTACGCGGTCGATTTTAGCGGCTTCAAGTTTCGCATTGACTTCTTCCGACATTTCTTCGTTCGCACGAACAATAATTTCGCCCGTTGAACGGTTCTTGACGTCTTCCAGTGAGGTACGACCGAGAATACGCTGGCCGAGCTTCTGGATGACTTCGCCGCCATCGATGACAGGGGTCATCTCGATACCATCCATCGTTCCGCAATCGTATTCGGAGACGATTGTATCTTGAGCCACGTCGACGAGCTGACGGGTCAGGTAACCTGAAGAAGCAGTTTTCAACGCCGTGTCGGCAAGACCCTTACGAGCACCGTGCGTGTTAATGAAGTACTGCAACACTGTCAGACCTTCACGCAGGTTCGCCGTAATCGGTGTTTCAATAATCTCGCCTGTGGCCTTCGCCATCAGACCGCGCATTCCCGCCAGCTGACGCATCTGGGACTTGCTACCACGCGCTCCGGAGTCAGCCATCATGAAGAGCGAGTTGAACGAAGGAATGATTGTATCCTTGCCTGTTTCGTCCTTCACCTTCTGGGTCGAAATCTGCTTGAACATGTGCTCAGCAATGTTGTCTTGAACACGTGACCAGATGTCGATGACCTTGTTGTGGCGCTCGCCTTCGGTAATCAAACCTTGGTTGTACTCTTCATGAACCGTACGCACGTCTTCGTGTGCCTGGTTCAAAAGTGCAATTTTCTCTTCAGGAATGACCATGTCCTTGATGGAAATGGAGATACCCGCTTGAGTTGCATGACGGTAACCCAATTCACGCAATGCGTCGGCAAGAAGCACAGTTTCCTTGGCTCCGCACATGCGGTAGGTTTCGTTCACCAAGGCCGACAGGCTCTTCTTGTCCATGGCTTTGTTGTACTTTTCGAAAAACGGAACGCGATTCGGCACAACTTCACGCAAAATAACACGACCCACTGTGGTTTGGGTCAATGTCTTGTCCGCTGGCTTCACGCGAACGTGGATGCGGGAGTGGATATCGATGTGACCGTGATCGTATGCAGCGCGAACCTCTCCGAGGTCTGAGAACTTCTTGCCACTGCCCTTCGCTCCCACGTTTTCACGGGTGAGGTAGTAAAGGCCAAGTACGATGTCCTTGGTAGGCTCGATAATTGGTGTACCGTGCTGCGGCGAAAGAATGTTGTTGGTGGACATCATCAGAACGCGCGCTTCGATTTGAGCCTCAAGGCTCAAAGGCACGTGAACACACATGGTGTCGCCGTCGAAGTCGGCGTTGAACGCCTGGCATACCAGCGGGTGAAGCTGAAGAGCCTTACCTTCCACGAGCACAGGTTCGAAGCCCTGGATACCCAAACGGTGAAGTGTAGGCGCACGGTTCAGCAGAACTGGGTGCTCTTTAGTCACTTCCTCGAGAAGATCCCAGACTTCTGGACGTTCCTTCTCGACCATCTTTTTTGCACTCTTGATGGTCGAAACAAAACCACGCTCTTCGAGCTTGTTGAAGAGGAATGGTTTGAACATCTCGAGAGCCATGAGCTTGGGCAGACCGCACTGGTGCAGCTTGAGCTCGGGACCAGAAACGATCACAGAACGGCCGGAGTAGTCGACGCGCTTACCGAGAAGGTTTTGGCGGAAGCGACCATTCTTACCTTTGAGCATATCGGAGAGTGAACGCAGCGGACGCTTGTTTGGACCCGTAAAGGTCTTGCCACGACGACCGTTGTCGAAGAGTGCATCGACAGCTTCTTGAAGCATGCGCTTCTCGTTGCGGACGATAATATCTGGAGCGTTAAGCTCACCCAGACGCAACAAACGATTGTTACGGTTGATAACGCGCCGGTACAGGTCGTTCAAATCGGAAGTCGCAAATCGGCCACCATCGAGAGGAACGAGTGGACGCAAATCAGGCGGCAACACAGGGATAACGTTAAGCATCATCCACTCAACGCTGTTGTCGCTGGTCATGAACGCGCCGACAACCTTCAGACGCTTGATGAGTTTTTTGGTTTGCGCGTCGGAGGTCACATTTTTGAGCGACTCACGCAATTGGTTGGCGAGCTCAAAAACGTCGATCTGCTGTAGCATGTCCATGATAGCTTCAGCGCCGATTGCAACCTGGAACGTGTTGTTTCCATACTGGCGCAATGCTGCTTGGAATTTATCTTCCGACAGAAGCTCATGCTTTTTGAGATCGGTTTCCTTGGGGTCAAGGACAATATACGACTCGCAATAAAGAATCTTTTCGAGATCCTTCAGCGAGAGATCGAGCACAGCACCGATACGGGAAGGAAGGCACTTCAAGAACCAGATGTGAGCCACAGGAGAGGCCAAGTTGATATGGCCGAGGCGCTCACGACGCACCTTACTTTCGATGACTTCAACACCACATTTTTCACAGACCGTGCCGCGGTGTTTCTTGCGCTTGTATTTTCCGCAGATGCACTCGAAATCGCGCACTGGTCCAAAGATCTTACCACAGAAAAGACCATCTCGTTCCGGCTTGAACGTACGGTAGTTGATGGTTTCAGGCTTCTTAACTTCACCAAACGACCAGCTACGGATTCTCTCAGGAGAAGCGAGGCCGATTTTCACAGCGGTGAAATCGAGCGGATCAACGGGCTTTTCGAAGAAGCTGTATGCAGTTCTCAGATTATCGTTCATTTTTTGCTCCTAGGGGCGAAGGTTTTTCATTCTCAGCGAGCCAGAAAGAGAGAATCAGTTGCTCTCTCTTTGTTCCCGCTGGAGGTCTTCGTGACTGACCTCCTCGCCCTCTCTGATCAATTTCACATCCAACGCGAGCGATTGCATTTCCTTGACCAAGACGTTGAAAGACTCTGGCAATCCGGGGAGCATCATGTTCTCGCCCTTGACCACAGCTTCGTACATCTTCGTGCGGCCAACGATGTCATCAGACTTGACCGTCAGGAATTCCTGCAAGGTGTAGGCCGCACCATAGGCCTCCATTGCCCACACTTCCATTTCACCCAGACGCTGACCACCGAATTGTGCCTTACCGCCGAGAGGCTGCTGGGTCACAAGACTGTATGGTCCAATAGAGCGCGCGTGAATCTTCTCGTCCACCAAGTGGTGGAGTTTGAGGATGTACATGACACCCACGGTCACAGGACGGTCGAATTTATCACCCGTGCGACCATCATAAAGTTCAACTTGTCCAGTTTCAGGCAGACCCGCGAGCTTCAGGTAACCGAACACCTCTTTCTCTTCCGCACCGTCGAAGACTGGATTGGAGAGAGTCACACCCTCGCGATACTTGCGCACGAACTGACGCAGTTCTTCGTTGCTGCAGCCCTTGATGAAACTGCGCACGCTTTCGTCGTCCCAAACCTTGAGCAGGTATTGCTCGAGCTCGGCACGTGGCGCAGCTTTTTCGATCATGTCGTTGATCTTTTCACCGATACCGCGTGCTGCCCAACCAAAGTGGGTTTCCATGACCTGACCAATGTTCATACGCGATGGAACACCAAGTGGGCTCAACACGATGTCCACAGGTGTACCGTTCTCCATAAACGGGAGGTCTTCCTGAGGAACGATCTTGGAGATAACGCCCTTGTTTCCGTGACGGCCAGCGAGCTTGTCGCCCACCTGGAGACGGCGCTTAATGGCCACATAGACCTTCACCATCTTGATAACGCCAGGAGGCAACTCATCGCCACGTTTGACACGGCTGATGAGGTCTTCTGTCATGACCTGGGCGAAGTTGAGTTTTTCGTCCATCGACTTCTTAATTTTAGCAAGAAGCGAGCTCTTCTCAGGGCTCACAACTTCCAAGCGACGGATTTGATCGATCGACATTCCACGGAACACTTGCTCAGAAATCTTCTGACCTGCAGTGATTTTGGTCACTACGCCCGAGTGGGTGGTTTCGATAGCTGCAGATGCAGTTTCACCAACCAACAGTGCCTGGAGCTTCTCAAGTGCTGACTGGCGGATGATCTCGATACGATCGCGCTCGTCTTTACGCAGCTTGGCGATTTCTTGCTCTTGGATAGCCTGCATACGGCTGTCAGGCTCAGCTCCTTCGCGCGAGAACACCTTCGCACCGATAACAGTTCCCACCACTCCTGGCGGAACGCGCAACGAAGTATCGCGCACGTCTGCAGCCTTCTCACCGAAGATGGCGCGCAGCAGCTTCTCTTCGGGAGTAAGCTGTGTCTCGGCCTTCGGGGTGAGCTTTCCAACGAGAATGTCGCCAGGCTTCACTTCAGCACCGATATTCACAATACCAGCGTCGTCGAGGTTCTTGAGAGCTTCTTCACCGACGTTGGGGATGTCGGATGTGATTTCTTCTCGACCGAGCTTGGTGTCGCGGCTGATACACTCAAATTCTTGGATGTGGATGGATGTGTAGAGGTCGTCTTTCACGACGCGCTCGGACACAACGATCGCATCTTCGAAGTTGTAACCCTGCCAAGGCATGAACGCGACAACCACGTTCTGGCCAAGTGCAAGTTCACCGTTTTCAGTTGAGAAGCCGTCAGCGATAATATCGCCGGCGTTGATTTTCTCGCCAACCTTAACGATTGGACGCTGGTTGATACACGTATCAACGTTCGAGCGCTGATACTTAACGAGGTTGTAAATATCCACGTCAGATGCAACTTCGGTTGAATCTGCAGCAACGTCGTTGGTCTTGACCACGATGCGCTCTGCGTCAACGCGAATGACCGTACCCGAGCGCTTGGCAACAACAGTTACGCCCGAGTCGGATGCAACCTTGCGCTCCATGCCTGTACCCACCAGTGGCGCGCGTGTGCGCAGCAGTGGCAGACCCTGACGCTGCATGTTCGCGCCCATCAACGCACGGTGGGCGTCGTCGTTCTGCAAGAACGGAATCAACGAAGCAGCAACAGAAACGGGCTGGTTTGTTGCAACGTCGATCAGGTCAACTTCCTCAGCGGGTGCCATGGTTGTTTCACCAGCACGACGCGTGGTCTGAAGTTGGTTTTGATTGATTTGCTTGTTTTTATCGAGCGACACGTTGGCCTGGGCAATCGTGTGATCGCGCCATTCATCGGTCGACGAGTAATAACGAACTCCTTCGGACAACTTGCGATCTTTGACTTCCCGATAAGGCGTCTCAATGAAACCGTATTGGTTCACGCGCGCAAAAGATGCCAACGAAACGATAAGACCGATGTTCGGACCTTCAGGCGTTTCGATAGGACAGATTCGGCCGTAGTGAGTTGGGTGAACGTCACGCACTTCAAAGCCGGCGCGCTCACGCGACAAACCACCTGGTCCAAGAGCCGACAAACGGCGCTTGTGGTAAACCTCGGCGAGCGGGTTGGTTTGGTCCATGAACTGGCTGAGCTGCGATGAGCCGAAGAATTCCTTGACCACGGCTGTCACTGGCTTCGCGTTCACGAGGTCGTGTGGCATCAGGCTGTCGAGGTCTTGGAGCTGCAAACGCTCACGGATAGCGCGTTCGATACGCGTCAGACCGATGCGGTACTGATTTTCAAGCAACTCGCCCACAGCGCGCACGCGACGGTTTCCGAGGTGGTCGATATCGTCCACGACAGCTGCGCCCGAACGAACTTCGAGGAGCATCTTGACTGTGCCAAGAATGTCTTCGCGTGTCAGCGTGCGATGATCGATGTCGATTTTGTCGCCAAGGCTGAGCTTTTCGTTGAGCTTAAGACGACCCACGCGCGAAAGATCGTAACGCTCTTTCACGAAGAACAGGTTGTCGAAAAGCTGGCTCGCGTTGTCGAGTGTTGGAGGATCTCCGGGACGCATACGCTTATAGATTTCAATAAGCGCTTCTTCCTGGTTTGCAGTTTTGTCGGCATTGAGTGTGTCGCGGAACGAAGAGTCCACGTTGACGTCGTCAATGAACAGAACCTCAAACTGCGAGATGCCCTTGAGTTTGATTTGCTCGAGAACAGGTTTCTGCAACTCAGTATTGACCGGAAAGAGAACTTCTCCGGTGTCTTCGTCAATGACGTCGCGAGCGATGACTTTCTTGCTCACTTCATCATCGGTCATAGGGAGTGCGTTGACGTTCTCAGCCTGCAACTGCCTTACGACCTTCGCAGTAATCTTACGATTGCGCTTGACGAGAACTTCTCCAGTCTTGGGATCGACGATGTCGGAAGGAGCGCGCTTGGAGCTCAAGAACTTCCAATCAACCTTACGGAGGAACTTGCCGTCTTTGAGCAGAATTGTTTCACGCTCATAGAAGTGATTGAGCAATTCTTCCGTTGAGAATCCAAGTGCCTTCAACAGAATGGTTGCAGGCATCTTACGGCGACGGTCGATTCGGCAATAGAGAATATCTTTGGTGTCGAATTCGAAGTCCAACCACGATCCGCGGTATGGAATGATGCGAGCGTTATACAACAACTTACCAGAGGAAAGTGTCTTGCCCTTATCGTGATCGAAGAACACACCAGGTGAACGGTGCAACTGGGAAACGACAACGCGCTCCGTGCCGTTGATGATGAACGTTCCGTTCTCGGTCATCAATGGAATTTCGCCGAAATACACTTCCTGCTCTTTGAAGCCACGAATCGACTTCACACCGGTCTCGTGATCGACATCCCAGATGATGAGGCGGATGTTAACCTTGATAGGTGCAGCGTAGGTCATGCCTTTAGAACGACATTCCTCAACTGTATACTTCGAATCGTCGAGCAAATAACTGACGAATTCAACAGAAGCCGTTTTGTCGAAGTCCGTGACGGGGAAGACGCTTTTGAAAACACCCTGCAGACCAATCTCGCTGCGAGTGTCGGCGGTTTCCACTCCCTGGAGGAATTCGGCGTACGACCTCTTTTGAATGTCAATTAGATTGGGCATACCGATAATCGGATTAACTTTTGCAAAGTTTCTCCGATGGCGAACAAAACTAGATGCCATGTTGGACATAAAGAGGACCTCGTTACGTTACTGATCCAAACCACAATTCTGAGCTCACCCCACAGGTGACCCGTTTTTGCGCATGTAGGCCGAAACTTATCTTCCTAATAGCAAAAGTCAAGCCAACCAGAGGAATCCAGTTGGCTTGATTTGGCCGTGCCGGCCAAATGGCCGGCCGTATAGGAGCGATTACTTGATATCAACGGTTGCGCCAGCAGCTGTAAGCTTCTTCTTGATGTCTTCAGCTTCAGCCTTGGAAACGCCAGTCTTGAGGCTCTTCGGAGCGCCTTCAACCAGGTCCTTAGCTTCCTTGAGGCCGAGGCCAGTCAGAGCGCGAACTTCCTTGATGACGTCGAGCTTCTTGTCGCCGCCAGCCTTGAGGATGACTTCGAATTCGGTCTGAGCTTCAGCTGCGGGAGCAGCAGCGCCACCAACAGCAGCAACTGCAACAGGAGCAGCAGCAGAAACGCCGAAGATTTCTTCGAGTTCTTTGACGAGCTCAGCAGCTTGGATGAGGGTCAGGCCTTTGATGTACTCAACGAATTGCTCTTTAGTGATAGTCGACATATTTTATCTCCAATTAATTTGATTAATATTTAAGCAATACTCAATTCAATAACACGCATTAAGCCGTCTTGGTTTCCTTGATTTGATTCAAGACGCTGACCAACGCTCTTGGAACGCCCTGGACGACGCCCAGCATTCCGCGGTGTGGAGCAACGAGAGAACCAAGAATCTTGGCAATAAGAACTTCGCGAGAGGGCAAAGAAGCGAGCGCTTCGATTTGCTTCACGCCAAGCTTTTCAGCTTCCATGTAACCGGCGACAGGCTTGAGCTTCTCGTTTTTCTTCGAAGCATCGTTAAAGGCCTTCGCAGCCGCAGCAACATCGCCAAAAACAAAGACGATACCAGTCTGGTTCTTGAGGTCAGAAGCGATGACAGCTTCCTTGCGACCTTCAATGGCCTTTTTGGCGATCGTGTTTTTCACGACGCGGAACTCAGCATTGGCAGCCTTCAGAGCGCGACGCAATTCGGTCAGCTCCTCCACTGTCATGCCTTGGTATTGCGCCAGAAATAGCGCGGACGACTTGTCTAGGTATTTAACCACGTCGTCGCGCCAGGCGACTTTGGCATTCCTATCCAATCGAACCTCCCTTCGGAATTGACGGCTTTCGCCATCGGTTTAAAAAGAGGGTCTTAGTCTATGCGGGATTTACCTCGAACCGACGAGAACCTGCAGTCTTCGACCCACAAAAATCAAAAGATTTATTTCATTTCAGTTGTGTCGAGGCGGATACTGGGGCTCATCGTAGCGCTGACGTAAGCGGACTTAACGTAAGTCCCCTTCGCAGCTGAGGGCTTTGCCTTCAGAATCGCTTCGACGAAAGTCTTGAGATTCTCTTCGATAGCAGGAGCAGAGAACGAAGTCTTGCCCACAGGAGCCTGGATAATTCCAGCCTTGTTCACTTTGAATTCAACGCGACCAGCCTTGGCATCCTTCACTGCATTGCGAAGATCCATGGTCACGGTACCAACCTTGGGGTTGGGCATGAGACCGCGTGGCGCAAGGATTTTACCCAAGCGACCCACAACGCCCATCATGTCGGGAGTAGCAACAGCAGCTTCGAAGTCGAGCCAACCGCCAAGAATCTTCTGAGCGATATCGTCGCCACCAACGAAGTCGGCACCAGCTTCTTCAGCTTCTTTGATTTTCTCGCCCTTTGCGAAAACCAGAACGCGGACTTTCTTACCGAGACCGTGAGGAAGGACAACGGCTCCGCGAACATTCTGGTCGGCGTGGCGAGGATCAACACCGAGGTTCATGGCAACTTCAACAGTGCCGTCGAACTTCGTGTAGCTAACTTCTTTCAAAAGCGCAGCAGCTTCAGGCAGCGCATAACGCTTCTCTGAGTTCACTTTCTTGCGCGCGTCTGAGAGCTTTTTACCAATCTTCTTCATTTTAAACTCCTGAGGTGCAGTCGGCCGAAAGGCCTCCCTCGTGAATGTATTTAAAAATTACGCTTTGACTTCGAGACCCATAGAACGAGCCGAGCCCTTGATGAGGCGCTTAGCTGTCTCAACGTCGTAGCAGTTGAGGTCGGGAAGCTTGGTCTTGGCAATTTCCTCAACCTGCTTCTCGGTCACCGAACCGCACAGAGCCTTGCCAGGCGTCTTGCTGCCAGACTGAATTTTCGCAGCCTGCTTGAGCAACACCGTAGCTGGTGGCGTCTTGGTGATGAATGTGAATGATTTGTCAGAGTAGACCGTGATGATTGTGGGGAGGATTGTTCCTGCCTGCTTTTGCGTGCGGGCATTGAATTCCTTCACGAACATCGCGATGTTGACGCCGCGCTGACCCAGGGCTGGACCGATTGGTGGAGCCGCTGTAGCCTGCCCAGCAGTAATCTGGAGCTTAATAAGACCAACTATTTTCTTTGCCATTGGCAACCTTCCTCGTTTCGACTTTTCCAGAGTTACAGCGCGAAATCGGCTGTTTCCGGACGTGAGTCGTCTCGCTTAATACAAAGCTGAGAGCTGCGCAAGCAGTAAACTCAGAACTGGTATGTGGCTTGAATCTCGAACTTTCCGCGCACAAGCGGAGCGGATGGAATCTTAGGGTTTTCCCCGTTGGCAGGAACCTTGGATTCAATTTTGGCTCGACTCGAGCCGACCTCGAGACCCAGACCTCCGAGCAAACCGTACCGACCTGCCTTTTCTTCGGGCGAAACGTAAGATGCCAGCGCCATGACCTGCAACGCAAAACGCTTTTCGACCCAGCTGTACTGGGTCTCTTGGGCGTCTTTGATGATGAGGTCAGCATGCTCATAAGCAGGAGTCAGGCGAAGATAGCCGCGCAGAGGCGCCTCGATCTCTAAGTCAGAAGGTTTCCAATTGATGATTTCCAAATCAGCCGGGAGAAGAAGCCTGAGGGAGGGATGCGCGCGAGAAAAGTCTGCGAATTCACTGATGACAGAACGAACGCGTTTTGTGTCGTTGCGGTCGAAGGGCTTGTCAGCTCCACCATCCGTGGTGATTTGCGCCGAGTGAATCTCGAAGACCATACCCTGGGTGTAGGCCGGGTAGATAGCCTCTGCATAAGCCGTGCGCAAAGTGAGGCCTGTGCGGCTAATCTTGGCGTCGTCTGAGTTCTTGTAGCTGTATGAACGAAAACCAAGCCCCGCATTGAATGATGACTGACGCTCCGCACGGCGGAGCAACTGATATGCAGCCCCAAAGTCAACGTATGTCCAGGCGCCCGACTCAAGAAAATGCTGCCCCAGGGTGGTGACTCCAAGAGTCCGGAACGCGTCCCCACCCACAGCCAGTCCGCGGGTCAGCCCCAACATACAAGAAGACACCATTGAGCAAGAAAGCTCGGCTTCTTGGGGTAAAACGGCTGGATGAAGCCTGTTTTCGAGGAGCGAGGACGCAGGAACAGCGCGCAGAGGACTAGACAGAGTGGAAAGCGATGCGCTTCCCGAAGCTGAGCTTTGTGGCACTGGGGACGATGCTGGCGCAGCAGCTGGTGCAGGAGCTGGCGAAGCAGTCTGCGCCCACGCAGGACGAATGACTCCTCCCAGCCCAAATCCAACTGTGCCGGAAATAAAAAATACCGAGCTAGCTGCTGCAACGGAATTCACCAGATTTGCTTTGCGGCGGTTGGTCATCATCCCCATGACGGCTCCCTTTTGAATCAATTTCTTGTGGCCGCCATACTGTGGGCAGGACGTCGATTTTGCAACTTCCCTGCCATGTTGTGTATTGAAGACATCTGAAGCACACCACCCCGTGGGCATCGCTTCACCCTCTGGCACTGCGCAACACATCAGCGTGATCGAGCACTTTGAGAAAATGGGGAGCGAGCTACATGACACTCATCAGCCCAGAAGAATTTTTGGAACGTTGTACGGAATCGAGTCAGACAACATACGACCTTCTGAAAAAGCTACTCGACGAGGCACTCACACCCGAAGGCCGCGCAGAGACTCGACGGTTTCTGACACGCTTACGCAAAGCGTGCGATGAATCCGAGCTGAACGATGATGAGTTCCTCGCTCAGCACCACTTCACATTCAATACGCTTGCACTCGATAACGGCAGTGGTGGTGAAAATGCGCTTTGCCTGTTGCAGCTGCCCAGTATCTTTACTCCAGAAGACTGGTCTTTCACCTTCTTTGAAGGTTTGGCGCGTTACCCCGCATCAGAATTTCAAGGACGCGTTGTTGCCGAGCTTGGGTGCGGCAACGGTTGGATTTCGATCGCCCTCGCTGCGAAGGCCTCCCCGCAGAAAATTCTTGGGCTTGATATCAACCCGCGCGCCATCACATGCGCACGTTTGAACCTGCTTCTCAATGCACTCGACGACTCCGGCACACCAAAAATCGACCATGAGGGAAAAAGCCTTCTTGATCGCGTCGAATTTCACGTCTCTGACCTGCTGAGTTACCCAATCGAAAAACGTATTTCTCTCGACCGCGTGATTGGTTGCATTCCACAAGTTCTGAGTCCAGAGCCTCTCGTCGCTGCACAGTTCGTTTCCGAAGATGCCGACGATAATTTCCTTTATTCTCTGAGCAACTATTGCGAGAAACAAGGGTACGTCGAAGACCAGTTCGGACTTGGTTTAATTGCTCGTGCTCTTGAGGAGTCCATTGCTATTAGCAAACCTGCAGCGAAAGTGATTCTAAACCTGGGTGGGCGCCCTGGGACGGCAGTCCTTGAAAGATTGCTCTCGCGGCGTGGATTTTCGGTCAAGAAAATTTGGAGCACGAAGGTCTGGCAAGCTGCAGACACAGACATCTTGCCACTCGTGGAAATTGAAAACATAACACCACACCGCTTTGAGTTCTTCACAAGCCTGACCAGTGATGAACCAATCTGCGCACGCACAGCGTTGGAATATCAAAAGAGGGGCGGGCAGATTGCTCACAGCTTAAGTGTCTACGAAGCTCAAATTAAATATCCGTCCGCAGTCCGTTCGATCTTCAAACTCATCGGCCAGACCGGATTCGAAGATTCACGCAACGGCCTGGATCTTGCGTTCGCAAACGACGAACTTGCCGAAGAGAAAATCAACTTCATTGGTGGCCTTGCCGAATGGCTGCAGCAGAAACCAAATTTGCCCTATTCGGATGCTGAGGGCGAACCGCAGTTGCGTCGGCAAATTGCACAATTTCTGCGGAGCTACTGGAAAATCCCACTGACGGCTAAGAGTGTGTTCGTCACACCCAACCGTAAGGCTGCACTCAAAAATCACATCCAAATGTTGCGTCCGAGACTCACGCTGATTCAAAAAGATCTTACCCAACACATTCCCCCTCACTGGCTCAATGCATCGAGCCGAGGCGCGAACACAACTCCAGGAATCGTGGAGGCTCCCAAACGAGTCGACGAGATCTGCAAGTTGGTTCTTTCTCTTGAGCCGCAGCTGGTTATCTGTTCGCTGCAGGATTTCGAGGTTCGCACGAGTGATGCTTTTGTCAGGCTGGTGGAGACCTGTACGCGCGTCAATGCGCAGTTGATTGTCGACCTCTCCGACCACTTCGAATTGTCGAGCCAGCCTGCACCACACGGAGTGCTCTCTTGGCTCTCCGAACATCCTTTGCCCGGACAGGTCACGTTGCTTTTTGCGCTTGTGCGCAACCGCGTTTACAGCGATCTGGAACTGAGTTTCCTCATCACGGAAAATCTCGATTTACTTGAACGCATGACAGCCGCAGCGGAGCTGACTTATAGCCGAACTCCGCTTCTGACACAGCGCTATTTCGGAAAGATATTTGCGGATCTTTTGAATTTTCAGCTCACCGACCTGCGCCGTTCCAAGAGCGAGCAGCTGCGCCTTCCACGCAACCCTGAAGCAACGAAAATGCTCCCCCTCCCGGAAAATATCGTTGAGGCTTTCCAGCACCCCGCAATCGCAGTGCACAGTCTCGAACTCAGCCCTCAGCATGTCAGATTGGATTATGGTGAAAACTGCCTTGCCTCACCGCTGCAACTCGATAGTGCGATCATGGAAAGTTATCTGCGTCAGAACATTTCGGCGCATGAATTAAATTGTGAAAAACCCGTGATCGAAATGGTCGAGAAACGTTTTGGACTAAATCATTTTACAGAGAGAAACGTGGTTCTTGGGCTTGGTGTAGCCCCCCTCTTTTGCGCAGCTCTCGAAATGATTGCGTCGCGGGGCGAGACGATTGCATTGCCCACAGGGGCATATGGTTATTTCCGAGCAGCATGCGATTACGTTGGTGTGCCCTGCGCAATGGTTCAAACGAGTGATAAAAATAGGTTCAAAATAACCACGAATGAACTCGATCAGTTCCTCTCCGAGAAACGCTGCCAGTGGCTTTACTTGAATGGCCCGATTGTTAATCCGACCGGTGTCATATACTCCAATGGAGAAATTCTAGATTTGCTTGACGTCCTCGAGCGGCATAAATGTGGACTGATCTTCGACACCATCTTTTCAGGCCTCGAATTCAACGGAAAACATACGCATCTTAGCCTCAGCCGCTTCCGCCAGGCACGTTCCGAACAACCGCCTGCATCCAAAATGATTGTTCTGGGTGGGCTGTCCAAGGAACTCGCTGCAGGGGGGCTACGCTTGGGCTGGGCTGTTACCGAAGACGACGAACTTGCACAAAACCTGAGAGCTCGCGTCACCGGAACCCCACACGCCACAGTGCGATATGCAGCACGGAAAATTTACTTGGCTCTCAACGACGCGAATCATTCCGTCCAAAAGGAACTTGAGCAGCAAAAAGCCACACTCCGCAGCAGAGCTGAGAAACTCACCACTGCTCTGACTGAATTGGGCTGGGACGTTATTGAACCAGAAGGGGGATTGTTCGTCTGTGCCTCACCTCAAAAGTACCTCGAAGGTTTGGGGCGCGATGTTCCCGAGAGCCAACTCCGCACGGCAGCCGACGATATCGCAACACAATTACGCATCCAGACGGGACTGCTGGTTAACAGCGCCACGTGGACGGGGCTGCCGCACCAGTTGCGTTTTGTCATCAGTGTGGAAGAAGAAACCTTGGAGTCCGGAATTGAGCGACTGAAACAATTCGACTCAAATTGGCAAAACCAAGGTCGATAAACTATACTTTCGGCACCCAAAAGAGAGGACTTTGCAGCCATGCGTATTGCCATTTCGGGCCACAGCGGATGCGGAAACACCACGGCGACCACAAATGTCGGTCAGGCGTTAGGGTTGAAGATAGTGAATTACACTTTCCGCGACCTCGCCAGAGAGCTCGAAATGAGCTTCGATGACCTTCACAAGCAGGCTCCAACAAATTTCATTTTTGATTATCTGACCGATCTGAAATGCATCCGCTCAGCATTGACGGAAAATATCGTGCTCGGCACGCGCCTTGCTGCCTGGCTCATGGATGCCGATCTGAGAATCTGGCTTCACGCGCCTCTCGAAGAAAGAGCGCGCCGCATCAACAAGCGCGAAACCGAAAAAGCTGCGACCTACGAATCGGTTCTCTACAAAACCCTGAAGCGAGATGAACAAAACCGAAAACGCTACTTGCAGCTTTACGGTCTAGATATTCACGACCACTCTGACTTCGACATTACCATCAATACCGACAAACTCACGGCAGAGCAGGTTTCGAGCTTGATTGTTGCTGCAGCGCAGTGGGCTAGCAAAAACCAACTCGAGCGCAAGAACATTCACATCAAGCGCATTCGTGAAATCATCGCCGACAAACTCAAAGTCTCTGAACAGCAAATCCTTGACCCGAACCATCCTATCGATGTGAAGGAAATATACGCGCGTCTGAATAAAGTCTAAAGACGCTCAGACCAGCGCAAGCCAAAGCTAGTCTGCTGCAACTCAAGATCGACCGCATCGAGGACTTCACCTGTACTGGTGTACTCCGCCGCGATAGCATCTGCGTGTCGGGATTTGCTTTCCCAAGTGAATGACAGCTGATGCTTGTGGGGAGCATTGCCCCCTTGCGCATCTCGCCACTGCACACTCGAAAAATCAACACTGAATGCAGCGGAAATCATTTGACCGGTGACACTGCGGTCGGGCTGAAACTTCACCCGGTTCGCTGTTGCTGAGCGACTGACCGGAAAAGCATCGTGCTTGACAGCTGTTTTACCGAAGCCAAGCCACGCGTAGTCGGCACCAAGACCGAAGGACACAGCAGAATCAGCGACGGTGGTGTCCTGTTGAATCAGCGTACCAGCCCTCAGTGGAACCCCATAAAGAGCAAGCGTACCGCGAGGATAATGAATACGCTCATAGAGTGCCTCTGCAGAGCCCAACCAACGCAAACGGGTGTTTTCGGCCAAACTGAACTGTTTCTCAAGTCCAGCCTCAAAAGCAAGATCAAACCAAGAAACAGCTTGGAGGTCGTAACTTCTTCCAGCCGCAGGGAAGATGTTCTTCAACTTGAGCGAGTAAAACGATCGCGTGAACAGGCTCTCGGAGCTGAAATTGCGGTGCACTCCGAAGCGAAATGCGGTGAAGCGCAAGTTGTTCTCGTAGGAACCAAACCCTGGCGGACTATAAGGGAGCGTAACGTGACCCATTCCCACCGCGACAGCAATTTCCGGATGCATGTTTCCATCAGAGGTGCCGTCACGCGGTTCCTCGGTATTAGACGACACCAACTCGAAATCTTCTGTGGGCACAATCTCGGCCAAAGCTTTCTGAGGGGTCACAATTTGAACCAGAAGAGCTGCGAGAGCGCATTGAATAAAACCATAATTCACGATTTGACGCTCCCTAAGCTTTCGGCAACACCAACAAGTGTGCACAGCGCAAAGACGCTGGCGCGTTTTTGGATAAGTTCGCGTGGAAGATGTTTACCGAAACGCTTCTCAGCGCACAAAAGCACATCTGAAGATTGCGGCTGACCAGTGACACGCTCCCAGCCCTGAAGACTCAGAGATTCAAGCAGCGCAGAGCTCTGCAGACGCCCCCACAATCCTTCACTCAGTGAGACTGCAAAACAGACTGTGCCGACCGGTTTTTCTGCAGTTTCGCCACCAGGACCTGCAATGCCGGTCACCGACAGCGCCACGGCCGAATCAAAAACACGCCGCGCTCCCAGAGCCATCTCGGCTGCTGTGGCGTTGCTCACAGCACCGTGCTTGCGCAAGGTCTCATTCGAAACACCCAACAAAGTGGCTTTGGACTGATTCGAATAGGCGACCACTCCACCCGAAAAGACTGCCGAGATTCCGGGAAAAGCAGTCAGCTCAGCTGCAATCCGACCACCCGTGCACGATTCGGCGAGCGCGAGGCGCAGATCCGCTCGAGCGAAATATTCGTGCAGACGCTCGACCAGCGTTTGGGTTCCACGGTACAGCAGGCGCTGACCAAAAATTGCCTCAATGCGATTCACTTCAGAAGCAACATCGCATTCATCAGCCGCGGCTGTAGCCTCTTCGTTTGGAGCACTCTGTTCTGCTTTAAAACTATAAGAAACGTATCCAGCATGAGCCTGGTAGGACACATGCAGGTTCGGATACTTTCCGAGAAGGTCATGCTCAACAGCTGACAACTGAGTCTGCAGCGCTGATTCTCCTATGCCCCACACATGCCAAGGACCCCATTCACGGAACGTACGTTCCGCTGACCTGAGATGCTTTTTAACTTCCTGCAGGAACATCTGTTCACACTCCCATGGAACACCCGGAAGCGCGAAAAGTGTGCTGCTGTGCTCTGGATAAGATTTGGTAACAAAGAATCCTGCGGCGGTTCCAAAACCATTCGGTAAAATACCTGCCCCTGAAGGAAGCATCGCCTGCTTGCGGTTGCTCTCCGGAATTTCAGTTCGGCCGAGCAACTGAAATGCTCTCACACAGATATCCCATGCCTCTTGAGAGAACTCGAGAGGAACCTTGAGAGTCTCGGCCACGACTTCAGCCGTGAGGTCATCCTGAGTTGGCCCAAGTCCACCCGTCATGAACACAAACTCGTGCACAGCCGCCAGTTCATTCAAGGTCTTGCCAAGCATCGTGCGATCATCGCCCACCATGCGAACTTCGTTGACCTGAATTCCCAGACGATTGAGTTCCTTGATAATGAAGCGCCCATTTGTGTCAGCAGTTTTACCCGCAAGAAGCTCATTTCCTGTCAGCAGAACAGCAGCGCGCAGCTGAGATTGGTTTGCACGAACTGAAGATGAGTTATCCTTTTCGAGTTCCTCGAGAGCCCGAACAAACTCGACAGAGAGGTCATTCCCATTGAGGAGCAGACGGGGCTCAAACTCACAACCGCTGCGCTTGATCATGGCGCTGACACCACAATAACGGGCATAGGAGAGAGCTGCTGCGCGCAAAACCCGATCGGATTCCAGACCCTCTCCGAAAAACCTGTAGGTCAAAACACAATGCGAAAACACCCGCGGATGCTCATCGGTCACGGAAAATTCCGTGTCGATCAGAAGCTCCTGCAATGGTTGCCGCATTTTTTTTAGAATGGAGACAACATCCACGCCGGTGCAACCCGCCACGCCCATGGCGACGAGATCTTTGGGCGAGTGATGACGCTTGGGTACTCCGGGCGTCGATGATGCACCCATCAGGGTGCGCAAGCCATCCGCAGAGATTCCCTCGAACTCAAGCTCGTTGGGCGGCTCATTTTTGAGCCATCGTACCGACATTTTAATCATGACAGTCCTCCGCTTGTGCCCGGGCACGTGTCCAACACTGCTCGGGATTTCCCACAGCGGGTTCCTGCAGAGTTAGGATCGGCGGATAGTTTGTCTTAAATAGGAGGAGAGTTCCAGAAGCACGGGCTCGAAAGGTGCTTCACCAGAAACAACACGATCGGAGCGTTCCTTGCTTGGCTCAACAAACTGCTCATGCATGGGAAGGACAGTTTCCCGGTATTGCTGGGTCACTGATTCAGGAGATCTGCCTCTGTCCTTCACATCGCGACGCAGGCGTCTGTGGAACCGGATGTCTTCGGCGGTCTCAATGAAAATCTTGTGATGAATTTTAGACTCGAGAATTGTGTCTGAAAAAATCAGGATTCCCTCCAGCACGACGATCGGGCGGGGAGAGACGATTCTTTGAATCTGGTTACGGGTGTAAGTCTTGAAATCGTACTGCGGAACAGCCACCTGATGCCCCACCGAGAGCAAATCGAGGTGTGTGCACAGGAGTGGAAACTCGATGGCATCGGGATGATCGAAATTGCAGGTTGTCCGTTCTTCTAAGGGCAAATAACTGAGATCACGGTAGTAGTCATCTTGGCGCAAATAGGCGACCTGATCCCGCCCCACCAAATCCAGAAGCTTGTCGCAGAAAGTCGTCTTGCCGCTTCCTGAGCCCCCGGAAACACCGAGGATAAGCGGTGGGACGAAGCTTTTCTCACGGTTTCCGGTCGCTTCCAGAACCTTCCGTGACAGAGAATGCAGCCGTAAAGCCGACCATCCGAACGTCATACTTATTCCTCGTGTAGGTTGGCGCGCTTCTACCGGGCTCCCCAGGATTTGGCAAGTTGCAAAAAAAGGACAGAGCACTAGACTGCGTCCCAGCAAGAAAAAACCAAGCGTCTTGGCGCTCTGAGGCCACAAATTTACCTCGGACAGCCGAGACACCGGAGCAGACCCATGATTGAGTGTCCAAAAATTTATTTCACGCCCGATCCTCCCGACCAGAACGGCGCAGCCGGCGGCGGTGTTTCCATTGCCGGAGTGAAGTTTTCCAAGATTCCTCGCGTCCTCATCGCCAAACCTGGCCTGGATGGTCACGACCGTGGCGCAAAATACATCGCAAAGGCTCTGCGTGATGCGGGCATGGAAGTTATCTACACGGGCATCAGGCAGTCTCCCGAGGACATCGCCATCACAGCTGTGCAGGAAGATGTCGACGTCGTAGGCCTGTCACTGCTCTCTGGTGCGCACACGGCGCTTTTTCCTCGAGTGTTAGATGCGCTTAAAAAGCAGGGTGGCGGCGATATTCCTGTGATTGGCGGCGGAATCATTCCCGATGAAGATGTTCCTGAACTTATCAAGGCCGGAGTAGGCGCAATTTTCACGCCCGGCACGCGTATTGAAGACGTCATCTTAGAAATTAAAAGACTTCTGGAGAACCAACCGTGACACTCACGACAGCACAGTCCATCGAAAAGCTTCACCGCGAGCGTAGTAAAGCCATTGAGGGCGGTGGTTCAAAGCGTGTCGAGGCACAGCACAAAAAAGGCAAGATGACCGCGCGCGAGAGAATTGCCGAGTTTGTCGACCCGGGCACCTTCACTGAATTCGACGCTTTCGTGGTTCACAACTGCTCTGACTTCGCCATGGAAAAACAAAAGGTGCTTGGCGATGGTGTCGTCACCGGATGTGGAAAAGTGAACGGTAGAGATGTTTACCTCTTCGCGCAAGATTTTACTGTTTTCGGCGGCAGCCTCTCGGAAATGCACGCAAAGAAAATCTGTAAAGTAATGGATCTCGCCGTTCAAAATGGTGCACCTGTGGTCGGACTCAACGACAGTGGTGGCGCGCGCATTCAGGAAGGTGTGGCGAGCTTGGGTGGTTATGCGGAAATTTTTTACCGCAACACACTGGCCAGTGGAGTCGTTCCTCAAATCAGCGCCATTCTCGGTCCGTGCGCGGGCGGCGCGGTTTACTCTCCTGCCATCACCGACTTCATTGTCATGACCCAGCACACGTCGCATATGTTCATTACAGGTCCTGATGTCATCAAGACCGTGACCGGCGAAGAGATCGACTTTGAAACTCTGGGGGGTGCAGAAACACACAACGTGAAAAGCGGTGTTGCAGATGCAGCATGCTCTGACGAATACGAGACGCTTCAGTTTGTCAAAAACCTGCTCAGTTACATGCCTCAGAACAATCTTGAATCTGCGCCTGTCGTGCCTTGCACCGACCCCACTGACCGCGCCGATGCCGAACTCAACACATTGATTCCCGACAACCCCAACCAACCTTACAGCATGCACGATGTCATCAAGCGCGTGTGTGATTCAGGTTCGTTCCTTGAGGTTCAACCCCTCTATGCGAAGAATCTGATCATCGGCTTCGCCCGCTTGGGTGGTCAGTCGGTGGGAATTGTTGCCAACAACCCCATGGCTCTTGCTGGGGTGCTCGACATCAATGCAAGCATCAAAGGAGCGCGTTTTGTGCGCTTCTGTGACTCCTTCAATATCCCTTTGGTGGTCTTCACCGACGTCCCCGGCTTCCTGCCAGGCACGGCTCAGGAGTTCGGCGGCATCATCAAGCACGGAGCGAAACTGCTGTATGCCTTCTCGGAAGCATCTGTACCACGCTTCACCGTCATCACACGCAAAGCCTACGGTGGAGCGTATGATGTGATGAACAGCAAGCATATCGGTGCTGACCTGAACGTCGCTTGGCCGTCAGCGGAAATTGCGGTGATGGGACCCGAAGGGGCTTGCAATATCATTTTCAAAAATGAAATCGCGCAGGCCGAGAATCCAGAAGCGAAAAGAAAAGAGCTTATTGAGGCCTACCGCGATACGTTTGCGAATCCTTATGTGGCTGCATCGAAGGGTTTCATCGATGACATCATCGAGCCCCGAGAAACCCGTCGGGTTCTCGTGACTGCACTGAAGATGAACGCCAACAAACGCAAGAATCTTCCGCGCAGAAAACACGGAAATATCCCGCTCTGATGAGCAACAAGGACTTGAAAGAACATGACCACAACAATTCCTAAATACAACGAACTGGTGTTCCGACCCTTCAAAAAGGTGCTGATTGCCAACCGCGGTGAGATTGCTGTCAGAGTCATTCGCGCCTGTCGCGACCTCGGACTTTCGCCGATCGCGGTTTACTCAGAAGCCGACGCCGAGGGTCGACACGTCTCTATGGCCGACCAAGCTTTGTGCATTGGCCCAGGCCCAAGCGCTGAAAGTTATCTGAAGATAGAAAATATCATCAAGGCTGCGCACGACTCTGGCGCAGAAGCTGTGCATCCAGGTTTTGGCTTTCTCTCCGAAAATGCCGAATTTGCGAATGCTGTGCTTAAAGCCGGACTGATCTGGATTGGTCCGTCACCGAGTGCCATCCACTCCATGGGCGACAAGACCTTTGCCAAGCGCGCGGTGACAGCCGCAGGAGTCCCCTGCTCTCCCGGTAAAAATGAGCCTCTCAAGAACGTCGAAGACCTCAAGAGTGTGCTCAAGGAGATTGGCTATCCGGTTATTCTTAAAGCTGCAGCGGGTGGTGGTGGCCGCGGGATGCGTGTCATCCGCAAACCAGAAGAAATTGAGGATGCATTTAACAACTGCCAACGTGAAGCACTCAGCTACTTCGGCAATTCTGATGTCTTCTGCGAACGATTTATTGAACGCCCGCGCCACGTCGAAATTCAAGTTCTCGCTGACGGGCACGGTAACACTGTGCACTTGTTCGAGCGTGACTGCACCATCCAGCGCCGCAATCAAAAACTTATTGAGGAAGCGCCGAGCAGCTACATTTCTGAAGCGACCCGTGCAGAAATGGGACGCGTTGCGGTGAAGGCTGCTCAGGCCGTGGGTTACGTCAATGCAGGGACGTGCGAGTTCATTCTCGAATCCCCTGAAAAATTCTACTTCATGGAGATGAACACCCGTATTCAGGTGGAGCATCCGGTAACAGAGGCCATCACGGGCATAGACCTTGTGCAGTGGCAATTGCGTGTTGCTGCGGGCGAAGCACTGGGCTTTCAGCAGAAAGATCTCTCCATCCGCGGCTGGGCATTCGAAGCGCGTATCAACGCAGAAGATCCCTTCAACGGATTTCGTCCATCCGCGGGCGAAGTGCAGCTGCTAGAGCTTCCCGCAGGTCCTGGAGTGCGCGTGGATACCCAGCTTTACAGCGGTTATCGTATACCCACCCACTACGACTCGATGATCGCTAAAATCATCGTACATGGTCAGAATCGGGCAGACGCTTTGGCCAAACTCTATCGTGCCTTGGGTGAAACCGTCATTCACGGCGTTGAAACAACGATTCCCTACCACCAAGCGCTCATCAAATGTCCGGCGTTTCAAAGCGGCGAATACACAACCCGCTTTGTTGAAGAAAATGAAGCGCTGCTCAAAGAATTCGAAACAAAGCAGACTCCGCTCACTGCTGAGTCGGCCTTGGCTGCGGGTCTCAAAATCCATTTGGCACGCACGCTGGGTACAGCAACAGCCGCCGAGGCCGCCAATTCCACAGCGCATGCAGGCGCGTCGTCGAATAGTGCGACCAACTTAAGCCCCTGGCGACAAGCTCACCTGCTCGAAGCAACGCGGCAGTGACACACAGAGGAGCCACCTGAATGAGATTTAAAGTTCAACAAAAAGGCGATGCCGAAGCCTGGTTCTTCGAAGTCAGTGATCACCTGCTGGCCAATGGTCTCAGCAGCGGAAAAACCTTTAAAGCCAAAAAGCTCACGAGTGACCTCACTGATGCCGGCGAGCTCGAAGTGCGCCTGCATGCAGACAGACGGTCGATTGTGGTCGGCCAACACATTGTTCCCTTCTCCGGATTGGGACAAATGCTCAAAGGCCACGATGCACGTTTGAAAATGGGAGCGCCAGCAACTTTCCGCAGGATTTCTGTGGAGCCCATAAAGCCCATTCTCCCCAAAAAAACCGCTGCGAACTTGGGTGGTGGCGACCAAAAATCACCGCTCACTGGAAAAGTTCTGGCTGTTTTGGTCACAGAAGACCAGATGGTTAATGAAGGAGATGTTCTGCTGACCATCGAGGCCATGAAGATGGAAAACAGAATTCTCGCCGAGTGCGCCGGTCGCATCCAGAATATTAAGGTTGCTCCTGGCAACAGCGTCTCTGTGGGAGACGTGCTGTGCTTCCTGCAACCCTCTGCGAATGAGAACAATTCATGATCATCCAAAGAACGCTGGATGTCTCTCAACTTGCGAAACAACTGACGGGCGAAACCCTTGTTGATGGCATGACAGACAACTGGCGTTCGCGTGTCCGAGCACTCAGCCGTGCAATCACCTTCCTTGAAAACGATCCCTTGCTTGCCCTCAACGTCTTGGGCAACGCTGGCTTCACACAGGAAAAATCACAGAGTCGGGTGATTGGTTTAACCGGTCTTCCAGGTGCAGGGAAAAGCTCGCTCACCAACTTAATGGTGCGCGCTCTGCGCAAAGCCGGCAAAACGGTAGCTGTGCTAGCTGTCGACCCGTCCTCGCCCCTGTCTGGTGGAGCTGTGCTGGGTGACCGCGTGCGCATGCAGGAACATTTTCGCGACCCAGGCGTTTTTATTCGCTCGATGGGAAGTCGCGGAGCTCTGGGTGGTGTGGCGCGCTCGACGCGCGGTGCCGTGCGTCTGGCTGGCCTCCTGGGCTTCGATGCCATCATTGTGGAGACGGTGGGCATTGGACAAAGTGAAAGTGAGATTGTTGAGCTAGCGGACACCACAATTCTTGTCTTGATGCCCAACAGCGGCGATGAAGTTCAATTGATGAAAGCAGGAGTCCTGCAACTTGCTGACATTTACGTGGTCAACAAATCTGACCTCGCTAGCCCTGCCCGCATGATCAACGAACTTCATGAAAATACAGCGCCCGATCATCCGGATCTTTGGTGTCCGCAAATTGTCGCGACCAGTGCTGCAAATGAAGAAGGCATCGACAAAATCATTACAGCAATAGAGCAACACCAACTTTATGAGTCGAACCATCCCAAAGGGCATGAACTACGCAAGCAAAGAGCTGTGAAGGAAATCCTGCGCGCCCTGCACCACGTCATTGAACCCGAATTCCTCGAGGCCATTTCAAAAGTTCCCCCGAGCCAACTTGAAGAGATCATCGAAGGCAAGCGACCAGCCTTGGCTTTGGCACACGACCTAGCCCTCAAATTCAGAAGGAAGGCAACACCATGAAGATTCTGAGAATCAACCATCTCGGTATTGCGCCCAAAGCGCCCACACAAGCGAAATCCTTCTTTGAGTCTATCTTAATGTTACAAAATCAGGGCGAAGAGGTTGTCGCCGACCAAAAGGTGCGCGTCACATTCTTCGAGGCAGAGCGCAGCCGCATCGAAATCCTTGAGGCGACCGACCCTTCCAGCCCGGTCGCCAAGTTCATTGAAGATCGTGGCGGTGGCATTCAGCATGTCGCACTCGAGGTCGACGATCTCGAGGCTTGGCTGAAGGCTTTGAGTGAACAGGGCGTGCAGATGATTGACCCCCAGCCACGCCGTGGTGCGCACAACACTTTGATTGCGTTCGTGCATCCACGCTCAACGGGTGGTATCTTGGTCGAGCTCGTTCAGGAAATGAAGGAAAAAGTTCATGCAGCGAAATAAAATGAAGCCATTGTGGTTTGCCTTGCTGACTCTTGGCCTTGCCGCGCCCGTTTTGAGTCTGCAGGTGAGTTGCGAGATCAAGCCCATCTCAGAGTTGAGTCCTGAAGATGGTATCGTGCGTTTACGCGGCTTGCACAAAGACGAATCGTGGGAACGGCTCATCCAGGAAGTGAACGAGTACAGAAGTCGCTTTCCATACTCGCAATATGCTTCCGAGGCTGAACTTCTGCAGGGCGATGCCTTCTTCAGAACCAAGCGCTTCCCCGAGGCTATCAGCAACTATGAAGATTTCGTGCGACGTAACCCAAGCCACCCTCAGGCGGATTTTGCCCTTTTCCGCGTTGCAAAATCATTCGATCTGCAGTGCCCTGAAGACGAACAGCGCGAACAGGCAACAACCCAACGCGCACTCGACAAGTACGCCGAATTGAAGCGGCGTTTTCCACGCTCACAGCACATTGCTGAATCAAACGATCGCAGTGCAGTGCTGCGCAAGAGGCTTGCCGATCACCACATCTTCGTCGCCAACTTCTATTGGAAGAAAAGCCTCTTCCACGCGGCGTTAAACCGGTATTTATACGTGGTCGACACATTCGATGAGCAGAAAGATCTTCAGGTTCTGGCTTTGCAGCGTGCGTCTGAAAGTTATCTTTGGCTAGCCAAAGAGCTCGAGCGCAACCCGAAATCAGACGCTGTAAGTTTCTACACATCTCAAACACCCGATCAGTTGAAGCAAAAGTCTGCTGAACTGATCGCAAAGAGAAAATCGCTACTCGGTTCTCAGCCCACAAAGACATCCGAGAAAGAAGGCTGATTCGGGAATCAACACAAAGGGCGCCTCGGCAAATGCTGCGGCGCCCTTTTCTTTTTGAATCGATGCTCAAAGCTCTATTTACTGAGCCGAGTGCAGCCTGGTCAGACTCTCCTTGATTTTTGGGTTCTGAACCACGAACAGCTCAAAGGTTTTCGACCTAGCAGAGCCCACGAATTTAAACGGGTTTTTGTCTGCAGAACCAATGAAAACATCGATGTGATTACCATATAACGCACCACCCGTGTCTGCTGTAAAGAAATAACCGTCGTGGAAGTGCACCGAGCCGTCGGCCAGAATGACCTGCGCACCTCGCGCGGAGGGAATATAGACGAGCGTGCCGTAGGGCAGCCAACCTGGGTCGACAGCAATTGTGCGGTAGGGCTGCAACACGTATCCCGCCACACCATCTCCAAAACTTCCCTTAGCGCGGTAGAATCGGGAATAGCCTAGCCCTGGCAGTGAGATCCAACGAGAGCAATCCACCTGCAGCGACTCTTCATGGCTTCCTACGTAATTGAACACGATTGACTTGCCATCGTTGCCAAGAACCCGAACGGATCCCTCGAGAGAGGCATGACACCAGTCTTTCGCCTGCAATGAAGCCCCTAGACGACGTCCTGCCATGTCGAGCAACGGATAGCCGGAATCACCGGCATCACGGAAGGTCGGAATAAAATAATAAGTCGCCCAAGCTGAACGAACAGATGAAATTTCCGAGTTATAGGGGCTCCGGAAGTCAAACGGGCTGTCGCCAACAGGTGCCGATCGCCCCTCATCGTTATCCGGCTTACCCAATGATTCAAAAAACAATCTCGACCAGCGCATTGTCTCGCAAGCGTCACCGCCTTTAGCAGCAACACAATCATTGTATTGCGTTTTCAAGAATGGACCATACACGTGCTCACCATCAGCACACACGTTGAGCTTGGTGTTCCACTCGGTGCCTTCAGAGCAAAGTTCCTTTCCTCTAAGCTGCTGCGCAAAACCACGCTCCCAGTGCAGACCATCGCAGGGTTCGCCTCCGCCAAAGGCTTTGCACTTTTGAATCATCGAAATACTGAATGGCCCAATGACGCCTGCAGCGCTATAACATTGATTGAAGGTCAGGTCGTAGCTGTAGCCCTCAGGACAATAGATATCATCCGGTGTCACGAGTCCTGGACGACCATGGTTCTGCTGATCCGCCTCAGGCTTTGGTTCCGCTTTCTCCCGACAACTCGAAAGCGTGAAAACGCTCACAGTGGCTGCACAAAGGGCGCTCAAAAGAAATGAAAGATGCATTTTTCTCAATGTGACTTCTCCAATTCTTCATTGAAATCGAGATCTCGACCGTGGGTTTCTTTCAGAGCCCAAACAGCAAGAAAAGAACAAAGAAAAGCTGCAAAGGTGGCCCACCAGGCTCCGGTAACAATCCGTCCATCGGCAGCAAAATAAGCAACGATAAAATTCATGGGAACAACTGAACCACGCACAAAATTAGGCACCGTAGTGGTTGCTGTCGCGCGTAAATTGGTTCCAAAAGTCTCGGCTGTTGTGAGAACGAAGAGTGCCCAGTAGCCAATAGCAATTCCAAGCAACACAAAACTCGCGTGAAAAACAAAAGAATGTGCCGCAGCAAACGTGAGATGCGCAACCGAAAGCAGAGCAGCACTTGCCATGAAAGCGGCGATAACCTTTTTGCGCGATGCCACTGCATGACTGAGTATGCCTGAGCCCAAATCACCCAAAGCAAGGCCGATGTATACCAACATGACTGCTGTCGAGGCTTTCACTGGAAACTCGATGCCTCGAGCCTGCGCAAGATCGGGAGCTAGAGTTGCAAAAACACCCACAACAAGCCAAACCGGCACACCCAATCCGATGCAAGAGAGGTAGCGAGAGAGGCGGTCTTTGTTGGTAAAAAACGCAAGAAAAGTTCCACGCACGCTTGGCTTTGATGCGGCAATCTTTGCAAAGATCTCGGATTCACCCGTCTTCATACGCAACAGTAGAAGCAAAAGTCCGAGCACCCCACCCAACGCATACGCGAACCGCCAACTCAGCGCTTCACCCACAAGAGCAGCAGCAATCGAACCCAGCAGGCCAAAACCAGCGACTACCCCAGCCGCTGCGCTGCGCAATTCCTTGCCCAAGACCTCACTGACAAGAGTAATTGCAGCGCCAAGCTCACCCGCGAGGCCAACCCCGGCAATAAAGCGCAAGACTCCATAAGTCAGCTCGTCATGCACAAAGGCATTTGCAAGATTCGCAAGAGAATAAAGCAAAATAGAACCATAGAGCACCGAAATGCGTCCACGTTTGTCACCCAGAACACCCCAAATGACACCCCCCACCAACATTCCAATCATCTGCAAATTGATGAGTAGAATACCGGATTCAAGAATGCGTTCTTCAGGAACCCCAATGTCGAGCAGACTCTTTTTTCGAACGACACTGAAAAGAATGAGATCGTAGATGTCGACAAAATAACCGAGTGCGGAAACCACTACGGCACGATGAAAAAGTGTAGGCTTCGCTGCCTCAGCTGAGCTCATAATCGACTCCGTTCGAAAATGTCACAGCGTTTTAACGGGTCAACTCATATTGCGCAAGAGCAGCCGACCGAGCTCGGCCAGTGGCACTCGCCCCAAATGCTGCTTTGCGAGCAGGTTGATTTCTACATCGAGATCGTCTTCAGGTGTATGCTGTTGAGCCAATGCAAGGAGTGTATTGAGACGCTCCAAATCGAGCCACTCGGCAGGAGCCGGAAGGCTACTTTCTTGTTCAAAGTTCAATTCGCACAAGCTTAACTCATAATTTCCTGATTGTTGTGGAAGAGCAGCAGGTATCTCTGCCATCTTGAGAGGTAAGCCTTGGCTGCGACAAATAACGGGGCGCACAGGATAGATAGAACAGCTCTTCTCTGCGAGAAAAAAGCACTCCGGCGTAGCCTCGACAGAGCTCTCCGCTGCAGCAGCGATTGGTCTCCACGATGCAGAAATTTTCTTTTGCTCGCTTGCAGGAAGTACCTTCCACCAAGAAAAAATCAGCTGTGCCTCAACCGGAAAAACGCTCAAATGGACACGGCAGCATTGCGCACATCCTGCGGCACACTTCATATATTTCTGGTGTTTTTCGTGAAATTTATTGAAGAAATCTGTTACATTGGCCTGCAGGGATTCAACAAGCTGCGGTTTTTTGCCTTGTGTCATCAGAACATCCTGGGTGAATCATTTTGCATCGTGGCTTCTACCTGCGCACATTGAAATTTGGCAAAGTGGAAAAAGCAAGAGTCACACTCAAAAAAGGAGCAGACCGTGTTGAAATCTGTCGGTTGGTTTCTGGGAGCAGGCCTAACGTGGCTGTTTCTATTTTCACTGCCCATCGGTTCTGGCAAAACACTTTATCAGCTGGGGCAACACTTCATTATTAAAACTTCGCCTGTGCAGTGGTTGGGAAGCAAAATCTCGACCGGCTATGAAGCCACTCTCGAGGCAACCAACGAAAGTGAATTGACCGATACCGTTCGCGAACTTCCCGAGAAGCTCTCCCGCCGCTGAAATAAAGCGCTCTTACAATGCGACCGCCTTGAAAGGCAGAGCTTGTGGGAGCTGCATTCACTTATTCCAATGCAACAGTATCGGGTAAAAAACGACTCGCAAATGGCCATGGGAGCACCCCCTGGATGCTTGCGGCATTCATGAGAAGTGCAATCAGACGATCTAGACCAAGTGCGTTGCCGATGCATGGATAGATGCCACGTGTCAGACAGGTATCGAACTGTGGATCCAAAAAAATCTCAGGCCGCTCTTGCTGAAGTCCAAGAAGTCGAGCGTGGTAATCCTTCGAATCAACAAGCTCTTTATAGCCATTGCAGATCTCTGCACCAAAAACATAAAGCTCAAACCGGTCAACATAGAATGGCTGAGTTGCACTCGTCGCTGCAAGTGCCCCCATACGCTTCGGATAATGAGTCACGAAGCACGCTTGCTGTGTTTTCAAAAAGGGCTCCACAAATTCCATGAAAACTTTACAAAAAACATCATCCCAGGTGTCTGTGGCGGCAATAGAAATGCATTTCTCAGCCGCTCTATTTCTGAATTCATCAGTATCAGCGAGCGCCTTGAGATCGAGGTTAACGAGCTTCAGAAACAAACTCTCAATTGTAAATCGAGGCCAACACCCTTGCGGAAGCGCATCGACACTGCCAACAGCCTGAGCGACGCACTCCACAACCCTCTGCGTCTCACTCAAGAGGTCATCGAAATCCTCGCCCTGACGATACCACTCAAGCATCAGGAATTCAGGGTCGTGGTGAGCAGAGAGTTCACCATTGTTGCGGTATGCATGATCGAGCGAAAAGATACGCTCGCTGCCCTCACACATTATTTTTTTTAACGCTAACTCAGGACTCGTTGGCAACTGCAAAGGCCACTGCTGACCGCGGTGATCTGTGTAGTGGGTCACAAATGAATTCAAGTAGCGTTCAAGCCCGCCAGATGGCACCAGTGTGGGTGGATCCAATTCAAGATACCCGTCAGCCAAAAAAAGCAAGCGGGTGCGCTCAATCGCGCAGGAGCGCGCACGCAGCCGTGACAACCGCTCTGACGTTCGAGTTTGGAAATACTGAGTCTGAGTGCGAGACACTTCGGCCGAAGGAAAATCAGGGGCATGTGCAGGGTCTGGAATGAAAGGGAGAGTCCAACGCGCCACATCCTCTCCAGCCACCCAAACCAGAGACTCAACGAGAAGCAAAGTTGACGTTTGAAGTTCAACAACGAAGGAGTTCGTCTGAGATGAACTGCTTCGTTGCTCTGTCTTGGTGCTCATCTCGAGCCGATAAATACGCCCCGCAACAGGCTGTGCAGCCGCAGCGCTCGGCAGAAGCGAAACAGGCCAAATCGCTCCTGAGCCATCGGAAAAACCGAACAGGCTGTCCTGCACAAAGCAGCGCCCAAAGGCAACCCTAGGCCGACAGGATTGAACACTCCTCAGTTCAAAAATCTCTCGGAGTGAATAGCGAGTCATCTCTTCACAGAGCGCTTCTTGGGGGTTTTAGCAGCTCGTGCTGCCACCTTCTTCTCTTTGCTGGCCTTACGCAGCTCAGCCTTCTTTTCTTCCTGTCCGGACTTCGGATGAAGAGCTTTGGCCACCTCTGCAAAAGCGCTGCCTGGTGCGAAACGTTGCTTCTTTTCGTCCCATTCGCCCGCTGCGAAACCAGTCAGAAGCTCAAACGCTTCCTCGACTCGGGTCACTGTCCAGATGTGGAAATCACCGCGCTCCACAGCTTCGCGAACCTCGCGCTGGAGCATCAAATGCTTCATATTCTGAACGGGAATAATCACACCTTGACGTTTATTGAAGCCTTTTATTTTACAGACGCGATAGAAGCCTTCGACTTTTTCATTGATGCCACCTACGGGCTGCACCTCACCGAACTGGTTCACAGAACCTGTCACGGCGATGCTCTGATCAATAGGCAAATTCGCAAGAGTGCTGAGGATCAAAACCATTTCAGCCAGGGTTGCTGAGTCACCATCCACGCCACTGTAGTTCTGTTCAAAACAGATGGTCGCAGCGAGCACAACAGGATCTTTGCGTCCGAACACAGCATTTATCCAGCTCGTCAGAATCGAAATACCCTTATTGTGAATCTTGCCGGAGAGGGCGGCATCGCGCTCGATATTCACAATTCCAGGTTTGCCTTTGTAGGTTCGACAGGTGATGCGTGTTGGCATACCGAACGATACATCGCCCAGGTTGTAAACCGCCAGACCGTTGATTTCCCCCACGCGGCGTGAATTCGCAGAAATTAGAATGTCACCACGAGTGACCATCTCACTCAGGTGATCCTGGACAAGCGCCGAGCGGAAGTAACGCTCATCAACGGCCTTCTCAACATCTTCGCGGGAAATTCGTTTAGCCTTGCGCTCTTTGGCCATAAAATCGGCTTCGATGGTCAGATCTTTGATGAGGCTGAAGCGGGTCGTGAGCTTGTCCTGGTCATCGACAATCCGGCTGCTGTATTCAACAATGCTTGCGATCGCAGACGCCTCGAAGGGCAAAAGATTTTCGACCTGCGTGCGGGTTGAAACGAAATTGATGTAGTCCTTGATGGTTTCTTCGTTTCTGGGCATCTGTAAATCGAAATCCGCTTTAATTTTAAAGATCTTGTTAAAGTCTTCATCGAATTGATACAGCATCCGATAGACCCAATCAGAACCAATGAGCACGATTTTCACGTTGAGTGCGATAGGCTCCGGGCGAAGACCGCTTGTTGGCAGAATACTGTACTGCTCGCCAAGATCTTCAATAAATAGCTTTTGGTTTTTGAGGACTCTCTTGAGCGTGTCCCAGACCTGCGGATTTCTTAGGACGTCGATGGTATTGAGAACGAGATAACCACCGTTGGCTCGCGCAAGTGCACCTGCCTTGATCATCTTGAAGTCGGTTGTGTAGATACCGTATTCAATATTTTTCTCAATTTTCCCGAACAGATTGTAAAACGTCGGGTTGGTTTCAATAACAATCGGAGCACCTTTGGTCTCGGTGTTGTCCACAAAGACATTGACGCGATAAGGCAAATAGGAGTCACCTTTTCTAAGGTGATGAGGCACGGGGCTTTCATCGCCCTCTCCATCTTCATCATCTTCATCTTTTGCAAAGTCTTCGATGTTTTCGAGCAGGTGCTCCTTGGCTTCGTTCAGGTAATTCACAATTGCTGAGTTGTTTGCATACTCTTTGAGAAGAGGCTGCATTGCAGCGCTCACCACGTAGTCGCCAATTTCTGAGCGCAGCGACTCGAGCTTTTGCTTTGTTTCATTTTCGATAGCACGAACCTTACGGGCAAAGTCGAGAACTTCAGGTTCCAACTGATTGCGCTCAAGTTCTATTTTTTCCTTTTGGTCATCGCTCAGGTCAGCATAGTCTTTTTCCGACAACGGTTTTCCATCAACAATCGGAACGGTGACGATACCCATCCGTGTGGATTTCACGCCAAAGTTCATAGCCTTCGAAGTTCTCTCGAGTTCGCTGAAGAGCTTCGCTTTTTTCTCATTGCTCGAGTTCACTGTCGAATTGACGTTGTTCTCATATTCTTCAGACTGCAGAGCATCAGGTATCTCGGTGCCGAGTTGCTCAATCAACTCGTCCATATCTTTCTTAAACTTCTTGGCCATACCTGTGGCCACTTCAATGGCGCGAGGCGATTCTGTGTTCTTGAAGTTGTAAACGTAAATCCAATCTGAGGGAGTCTTCTGCGTTTCTGCAGTTTTCTTCAGAAAGCCGCGAATGACGCTTGTTTTGCCAGTACCTTGAACACCTGCAACATAGATATTGTAGCCAGGCTTTTGCACACCCAACCCCACAGTGATTGCGCGCACTGCTCTGGCTTGCGAAATAATCTCGTAATTGGGTACCTTGGCTGCATTTTTGCGAACAGTGTCGCCGTCAATGCCACAGTGCCTGAAGACCTCGTCACCGTTCAGACGCCTGAAACTGCGACGCGTCTTGTCAATCTTGGCATCGACAGGAAAATCTTTGTCACGCTGTGCCAAGAGTTGAAGAGTCACCGAGCTTCCGCTCGCGGTGGATGAGCTCGCCTTCGCAGCTTTGCTCGTTCCACTCTTCCGAACAACCGTCTTTTTGGTTTTGGTCTGTTTTTTCTTCACACTCAGTCCTGCATCAGCAAAAATTGTCGATATGTTGTGATTGCATAAAAATTCTGCCACTCCTACAAGTGGTCTGGCAATGTTAGCGTCAGAGCCCCATCATCACGTGCTGCGGAATGACGCATTCTCTTTGTCGCACGTGATTCGCACAAATCACACTGACCACATTGCATGCGTGCGGAAAGGCTCGCGCCCGTCGGCCTTCCTGTAAAGAATGAGTTTGCGAACTGCATTCGACACTGATCCGCAAGAACAAAGCTCGAGAGTGCCTGCAGGCTCTGCCCAAGAGCTGAGCGCAGCCGAGTATAGCGGTCGAATTGTTGCATCAACTCGGCCAGTGAGCCCCCGAAGAGCAAACTTGCGCGCGCGTCTTCTTGAGAAATGATTTGAAAACTGAGTTCCGAACGTTCGGAATAATAACGCAGCACCTCAAAAACCTTCTCCCAGGCTAATTGCAGATCTTCGAGCATTTCTGAGAGAGAGAAGACTGCAAAAACGATGCCTTTCGATTGATTACTCGGATTGAAACGCTGCCCAATCCACTCGAGCACCATTCTGCGCCGGGAAGGTCCCGGCGGGAGTTGTGAAGTCAGCACAGAAATCGATTCAATGTGCTTGATTTCGAGCTTGACGAGATCGCTATTGGCAGAAGACTGGCCACCGCCGCAGCCAAGCATCTGCAAAATTCCGGAGATATTTTCAGCCGCCTGATCGACGTCGCGCTCGTTTTTGTGAAAGCTTTGCAGCACTTTTTTGAGATCGTGACGTGGCACCAGACGCGCTTGTCCGGAACCTGGGAAGAAGTGCGCCATCGCTCGAAATTGTTCGAGCAAGACTCCTGGCTCAGGCAACATTTTGTCGAACTGGAAGGAGCGGCGTTTGGGATCGGAGCCTGACCAAACGATCATCGCTTTGGCTTTTTCGCCCTGCCGACCAGCACGCCCCATCATTTGGAACAGTTCTTCTATGTTCCCTGGAAAACCAACCACAACAATCAGCTGTACGTCGGGCAAATCGATTCCCATTCCAAACGCCAGAGTCGCACAGATCACCACAGGACGCGCAGACTGGCGCAAATATTCTTCCACCGATCGACGCACATCTCGCTGCAAACCGGCATGATAAACCACTGCATTGAGACCGCATTTTTTTAGCTCTTGAGCTGCGTTCTGACACTGCTCGCGCCGCGGAAAATAAAGAATCGTCTTGCGTGAATCAGACGAGGTCACGAGACCTCGAACAACTGTCCAGCGCTCCTCTTCGGAGTAAACACGGACTGCGGAAACACCGATATTTTCGCGCAAGGGCCTGTCGACAATTTCTGTCACAGATCCCGGATCGGGAAAAAGCATTTCACGAATCAAACGGCGGCTTGATTTTGAGGCTGTGGCCGTCAATGCAAGCACCTTCCGGATATTCAGACCACGCAAAATTGAGGCCAGCTGAGCATATTCGGGGCGAAATGAATGCCCCCAAGACACCACGCAATGTGCCTCGTCAACCACAACCATCCGAATCAAGAACCGCTTCAGGAAGCGTTGAAAGCTGAGGAGAGCCAAACGCTCTGGACTCACAAAAAGCAGACGCACTTGCCCACTCATGAGGCTTTTATAGGCACTCCGACGCTCATCCTCAGATTGTTCAGAGCAAATAATTGCCGCAGGAATTCCTGCTTGAGTCATGCGCAAATATTGGTCGCGCATCAAGGCAATGAGAGGACAGACGACAACTGTCATGCCCTCCGGAAAAAGCTGGCTCCCGAGAGCATAAATCAGTGTTTTGCCTGCACCCGTGGGTAAAGTGACGAGAAGTTGATCTTTCGAGAGAAGCCCTTTGAAGACCTCCCGCTGCTGAGGACGCAGGGTCTGGATTGAAAAATGTTTGAGAGCGAGCGCCTCAAGTTGCCCGAGGACTGCCTCCATTTCCGTCTCGACCAAGACCGCCCCTTTTTAGTGCATAAATTTGTGTTGCGGTTCCCACCTTAGCAGTCCCGACCTCCCGCGCAACCCCGAGCAGCCGAATCGTCTCAATTTCATCTCCCTGCAGCGATTGGCCACAATTTCGGCAGGGTGTATAGTCAGGCGTTGTCGTTTGGGAGGATGTGGAATGCCACTTTGGCTGCGCATAACGCTGTTGAGCATCGTTGGTTTTTCGCTCGGGTTTGCGGGTATCTACTCACTCATGAACCAGGACGATGCTAATTCCCTTTCTGCGAGTGCCAACTCCAAACCAGTTGAAGTTGAATGGTCGACTTTGCGGGATCTCGATCTCGACACGGGGGCTGCCTCCCCACAGCTGAAGAAAGTCGATGGCCAGAGAGTTCGCATTCCAGGGTTTATTGTGCCGCTGGAAGACAACATGGACTCAGTTTCAGAATTTCTGCTGGTTCCTAGCCCGACAGCCTGCATCCACACCCCCCCGCCGCCCGCCAACCAGATGGTGCACGTTCGCATGGCGGGTGGTCGCAAGGCATCGCGCAGCTGGGGGCCAGTCTGGCTGCAGGGGAGACTGCGGATCACGGATGTCATGGGCCCCTATGGCAAATCTTCGTTTGAAATGCTCGGTGAGTTGACCGAGCCATACCAATAATTTATCTGCCCGTGCATTTTCATCACTGGAGTCACCCAACATGTTTTTGTCCAAACTCGTCGGTCGCACTGTAAAAGAAACTCCACGCGACGCTGAACTTGTCAGTCATCGCTTTCTGCTGCGTGGTGGCTTCGTTCGGCAATACGCTTCGGGTGTCTATGGACTTCTCCCCCTTGCACAGCGCTCCATTGCAAAAATTGAAAGCATCTGTCGTGAAGAAATGAATCGCATCGAAGGCCAGGAAGTGAAAATGCCCTGCCTTGGCACCAAAGAGCTTTGGGATGAAAGTGGACGCTACGGTGCCATTGGCAAGGACATGTTTCGCCTTAACGACCGCAACGAAAAGCCCATGGTCTTGTGCATGACACACGAAGAACCGGTGGTCTTTTTTGCACGCACCGAGCTCACCAGCTACCGCCAACTTCCAGCCATGATGTATCAAGTCCAAACCAAGTTCCGTGATGAACCCCGCCCACGCGGCGGACTGATTCGCTTGCGCGAATTTACAATGAAAGATGCCTACAGCTTTCATGCAAGTGAAGAAGATTTGCAAAATTATTATTGGCGCGCGCACGAAGCATACATGCGTTTCTTCAAACGCACAGGCTGCCGCAATTTCGTGAGTGTTATGTCCGACAACGGAATGTTCGGTGGAAAGTTCTCACATGAATTCATGATGCTCGTGCCCTCTGGTGAAGACACCCTCATCACCTGCACGAACTGCGACTACAAAGCGAACCAGGAAATTGCCACAAGCCCCTTCACAACCCAGAGTGCCAATGCCATTGCCGTCGCTGAGGTGGAAACGCCAAACATCAAAACAATTGCTGACCTGGCAAAATTTTTGAAGATCGATGCCTCAACAACCTGCAAAGCAGTGATGTTCCAGACGCGCGAACAAGAGCTGGTCGTCGCATTCGTTCGTGGCGATCTCGACGTCGTTGAACAGAAGCTCAAAGGAGTTCTGCAGAAAGAACTCTTCCCTGCAAAGGATGAAGTCATTGCTGCCGCAGGTGCAGTGGCAGGTTCCACTGGGCCACTCGGCTTGAATCTTTCAAAGTGCTTGGTTGTCTTCGACAAAACCATCAGTGCAGGTTCAAACTTCGCAGTTGGCGCCAACAAAGCTGGTTACCACTTGAAGAACTTCAACCTCGAGCGAGACCTACTCTCGCAGCTGAACGATTGGCAGAAACAGCGCATCAAGATGGGCGACATCGCAGCTGCGCGCGCAGGCGACCCGTGTCCACAGTGCGGTCACGCGCTTCAGGAGACCCGAGGAATTGAAATCGGCAACATTTTTCACCTTGGCACCAGATACTCGCACTCAATGAACTGCACCTACTCCGACCAGGCGGGCGTGGCACAAAATCACGTCATGGGCTGCTACGGAATAGGCATCACTCGGCTTCTTCCAGCAATCATCGAAGAGAGCCACGATGAACGCGGACCCATTCTTCCAATTACGGTCGCCCCTTTCGACGTACACATCTGCGTGCTCAACAAGAAAGAGGGAACAACCGAGGAAACTGCACTTGCAACCTACGCAGCTCTCAAAAAAGCTGGAATTGAAGTCCTGCTTGATGACCGCGACGAAAAACCTGGTTCTCAATTTGCAGACGCTGACCTTGTGGGCATACCGCTGCGTATCATTTTCTCGCCGCGCAACCTCAACGAGAACAAGGTCGAATTCAAATTCCGCGACAACCGCACTCCAGCACAAATGATTCCAGTGAATGAAGTTGTCGATTTTGTGAAGAAGACCGTCGCCGCCGAATATCAGCGGTACGCACTCGACTGAAAGTCAGAGTGCGACACCCACAGTCAAACCCAAATCCAAGCGCACGTCACGGTTGATTTCATTGACCTTATCAATGATTTCCGTTGCAGCTGCTGCTTGAGATTGGTCGGACAGATTCTTGGTTTCAAACTTGGGACGCGGGAGGTTCACACCAGCTCCACCGTAAAGCGACCAAGTGAAGCCAAACGTTGCGAGAAAGCGATAACCGATATGAACGGTTGGAGCGACCACTGTAAAAGACTTCTCCGACTCTTTGCCGCCCACTGTGACGCTCGAGGTGACCTGACCAAGATGCAGCTTGCCGCCCAGGAAAACTCCCGAGAGTGTCTGCATTGGATACAGGCGCATCTTAGGCGCGAGCATGATACTGCGCGACTCGCCCGAAGCACCGCTGTCGACCGAAACCTTGTTATTGGTGAAAAGAAGATCGAGACCTAGGTTCATTGTTTCTGAACTGCGCATTTCAAGCTCAAGACCAACGCCTTTATTGAGCAACTGAGCCGCGTTCAACTCGAGTACGTATGACACGTCATCCTGACCTGCCATGTAGCGCTTGCCATAGGTGGGCTGTTCACCTACGGGCGGCTTATACTCGCCCGAAGAAGACTGTGCCCAGGCTGCCGAGTAGGACAAAACACAGGCCGCAGCGCAAGAAAGCTGAATCACATTTTTTGCAACGCTTGAAATCTTCACGAAGTCCTCCATCAATGAAACATCAATTTTGCTTGAGCGAGACACAGATATCTATGAATTTCGCAGCATAGTTGGGAATCTCGGAGGAATACATCATCCGAGTATGCCCCCGCTGTTCATCAACATGCGTGAACAGCGCCGAGGGGATTTCGGTCATCAGAGGCAAAGCTCGCTCAAACGGAATACGTTTGTCCTTTGCTCCGTGAAACCACAGTACCGGAGTCTGCACATTGCGCAGAACTTTGCGCGCCGCAAAGGTCTCATTAACAAAATCTGCCAACTGAACTTCTTGATCAATTCCTATGCGCAGACGCAATGGAAAAGTCTTGGACTGCCGTTTTACCGAGGGAGGAATCACTCCAGCTAATCCGTAGTAGGGAACGAGCGTCAGCAAATCTTTGAACCACGCCATTGGATTGAGAACCGTCCAACGTTCGCGCCGGAAAGTGCCATCGTTGCCAGTGTTCACAGCCGGACTCACTGCAATGACACCCGAAAGAATTTTCGAACAATCAGGGCGCGAAGCCGCCAATAAGCCGTAAGCAGCACCGGCAGCGTGACCCATCAAAAAACAAAGAGGGCCTGGTCGCTTCAAAGTGAATGCAGCTGAGCCTGCCTCGCCATAAAGGCGCTGGAGAAGAAGCGGCAACGAGCGAGTTGCGGTTTGCATGTCGAGTGAGGATCCACCCGTCACCCCATGTCCATCCCAATCGACTGATAAAACATGCAAGCCCTTTGCATTGAGGGCTTCAATCCAATGCCAGTAGGGGTAGGTGGAATCAAAGCCGAGGGCGTGGCTGAGGATAACCAAAACCGGTAGACCGGGTCTGGGCTCGCGCGGGGATGCCAGAACCGCGCCGCCCGTGCCGTTCGCTAGCGGAACAAAAAAGTAATAAAAATCCGATATCTTACGACAATTCTCCGGCACTCGCCGATGTTGACTCCGAGCGAAAAGAGTCTCGGGCATGCTTGTCAATCGATCCGCAAGCCACTGAGAAACATCCTGCATGAGATCACTTCCTTGGCGAAAAAAGAATTGAGTTCTTGGCTTGGCGATTATAGCGTGCCGCGAGACACGGACAAGGATATGACCACCTAACATGTCATTTTCTATGGAGAGAGCCCATGCTTGAATTCACCCTCAACTCAACAATGAAAGAAGTTGAAACCCGATATCCATTCGCAAGAGCTATGCTGCACGCGAAGTTCCACGTCGGTGGGTGTGCATCCTGTGGATTTGAGCCCACAGAAACGATTGAACAAGTTGCCCAGAAACACAGCAAAGATGCGGCTGCGATGGTTCAGGAGTTGAATAGTGCAATCGCAGATTTGCTTTCGGCTGAAATTGATGCAGATGCCGCCTCCATGCTTCTCAAGGACGAGAACGTACTCGTGGTTGACGTGCGAGAAGGCTGGGAGTTCGAAATCTGCCGGCTCGGCAACAAGCCTGTTCTGCTAACAGAGAAAACCATGCCACTCGTGTTCGAACAAGGACAAAAGGCAAAGGCCGTTCTCGTGTATTGCCATCATGGTGTGAGAAGTCTTAATGCAGCTCTGTACATGCGCCAGAATGGCTTGCCGAACGCAGTCTCGCTCAAGGGCGGCATCGACCGCTATGCTCAGAGAATTGACCCATCCCTGGCACGATACTGATTCCGTCTGCTGGCACATTCTAGACTTTCGGTTCATCATATTGGCAACTCAATATTGATGACACCGGGAGGCTCAGGCTCATGGGAGACACACAACTGCGAGGCGCACTCGTTCATCCAGCGGGGAGAACACGCCTCTCGGAAACCGAACGCGCAGAAAGACTCACGCAACTCACGCAGCTGGGCTTTCCTCTCACTGAGCTTGCTCCCGAAGTTCCCGAAGCGCACGACATCACCGCCGGGAAGCCACTCGAGCGAGCTATCCTGCTCTCGCAGGCACTCACGCAGCGTAAATTTGATTTTGTGTGGGCTTCACGGGGCGGATTTGGAACAACCGAACTCGTGCGCTTTCTTGAAAATCTTCTCCCACCGGTTCTTCCACCAAAGCTCTTTGTCGGTTTCTCCGACAATTCATTCCTGGGCAATTATCTGGCAGCACGCCATCCCAACTTGACCTACGTACATGCAAACCATGCATTCGATTCTACCCTGCTCGAGAAAGGGAACGCCGACAGTGATGTTCTCTTTCGTCTGCTGCGTGGTGAAGTTCCTGAAAACAAAACAGTCGACGCCAGCTGGTGCAGCGCAGTAAAGCAGTCAAACACAACCATCTCTGGAGCGTGCATCCCCTTCAATTTGAGTCTTGCTGAGAGCTTCTCCGCGCTCAAGCATGCGGAAATCCCCACAGGAAGTATTTTGTTCCTTGAGGATATCAATGAAGAACTGTTCCGCGTCGTGCGTAAGTTCGACTCACTCGTGAACTCTGGGATGGTCGCGCGCTGCTCTGCGGTGGTGCTCGGAAACTTCACAAGTTGCCTCAAAGCAGATGGAACTGCGGCAACAGAGGTCGAAATCGCCGAACTCTTTTCTCGCAAGACCAGCGTGCCGGTGGTGGTTGCTCCGGTTTTCGGACACGCAGACAAGCGCCTTCCACTCGTCGCCCACTCGGAGTGCAAACTCACTGTCCGTGGCCAGATCACGTCACTGACTCTCTCTTTCAAGAAATGTGACCGTCCCGGATTGGCAACTCGCTTTCCCGCAGACCTTTACCCAGTGCGGAGCACCAGCCATTCCAATCAAGCGCCAAAGCTTCATTTTACAGGCGTGGGCGGCACAGGCATGGCAGCTGTGGCAGGACTCTTTAAATCAGCTCGCTTTCAGATTTCCGGGAGCGACAACCCTATCTATCCGCCAATGGACGAAGTCATCAGACACATTGGCTTGAACCAGACCGTTGGTTATCACGCCGAAACTCTGAGCCAAACGCAACCTGATGCAGTCGTACTAGCGAACGTCATTACGCGCCGCAATGCCGAGCTGAAGCCCAATCTTGAAATGGAATCATTGTTGCGCTCCGACATTCCAACGTTCAGCTTCCCTTCAGCACTCCGTAAGTTCTTTTTGCACCGCGCGACAAATATTGTGGTTAGCGGTACTCACGGCAAAACCAGCACCACCAGTTTAATTACCCAGATGTTGAGTCATTTGGGCAAAGATCCCTCGTTGTTCGTTGGCGGTGCTCCAGCCAATTTTCAACATGGATTTCGTCTCGGTGAAAAAAATATTTTTGTGCTTGAAGGCGATGAATATGACTCGGCGCTTTTCGACAAAGGCCCGAAGTTTCTGCACTACGAACCAAGCATTGCACTCATTAACAACATCGAATTTGACCATGCAGATATTTACGCAAATATCGAGGCGATTGAAGAAGAGTTCTATCGACTTGCATGCCTGACCCGCGACCGCGGTGGGATTTTGGTTGCAAACGCCGACGATGCACGGGTTGTTAAAGTTGTGCAGCGTTCTCATGCAGAGACCATTTGGTTTGGACGTTCCGCAGTTTCACTGCCTGGACACCACTGGAAGCTGGAGAATTACCAAACCCAAATCGACGGAACCCTTCTCCAATGCCGTGCTCCAACAAACCAGCCGCACACCTTCAAAACGCGTCTTTTTGGCGAACACAATGCCATGAATGCAATGGCTTCATTTGCTGTTATGCACGCCCTCAAAACCCTCGAAGAGAGAGCCAGCAACAAGCGCGAAGAAATTCCCAACTCGCTTCCAGGCCAAAGGGAACTGATAGCATGGGGCGAGGCGGCGACGTCATTTTTAGGTGTCAAACGTCGTTTTGAATTGATTGGACAGAGCCGCAACATCGCAGTGTTCGATGATTTTGCGCATCATCCCACGGCAATCGCGACAACTCTCGAAGCCTTTCGTGCATACGTCACATCCGCTCAACGCCCGGGACGTCTTATCGCCTGTTTCGATCCGCGTAACGCAACGATGCGACGCAGTGTGCTTCAGGAACAGCTCGCTGGCAGTTTTAGCGCGGCCGATGTCGTTTTTCTCGGGAAAGTTCCTGTTGACCTGCGCCTGAAGGAAGATGAAGCGTTGAATGGCACTAAGGTTGCCAGCCTGATTGGTCAAAAGGCCACGTATTTTGCGGACAACGACCAACTTCTAAAGACTCTCATTGAATCGGTGAAACCAGGAGATACAGTCGTGTTCATGTCGAGCGGGTCTTTTGATGGACTGCCCCGCAAACTGCATTCATCCTTGGAAGGCGCCTGAAATGAAGATCAACACGCTTCGAATCGCATCTGCTTTGAGCCGTGCACCAAGAGTTTTCGTTCTGGGTAGCTTGGTTCTCTTGGCTGCATGCCAATCCACGCGGAAGGATGGCGAAGCAGACCCAGGCAACAACTCGGGAACTCGGGGCAAGTCTGTTTTAGAAGCACGTGGCAAGGATGGCTTCTTCGGTCGTTCAAACACAGACTGGGACAAGGCCGTGGAGCAGCTTTCAAAAGGCCCTCTCTCAGAGGCTGAGGCGGATCTCGCTTTTCTGATGGCCGAACAATACATGAACCAAAAACAGCTCGAGCCGGCCACACGCCTCATGCGGGCTGTGTTCAACTCACACCCAACCCTTGTTTCTGGAATCGAACTTGTTCGACTCGTCACTCTCAACGGTGACCTGACTGAGGCAGAACAAATCACCCGAAAGTTGCAGCTCTTCTATCCAAAGAGCCCAGATCCTGCCCTTGCTCAGTCCTATATTGCTCAGCTCAAGGGATCGCGTGCCGAGGCCATTGAAATTCTCGCTCAAACCTACAAACGCCACCCCAACAATGAGGAAGTTGCAGCGCGATACATTGCTGTGCTGATTGAGTCTGGTCAAAAGAATAAAGCCAAAGAAGTTTTGCTTTCGGCGATCACCGCCATGCCACAGTCCCCCTACTTCCTCCTCCGACTCGCTCGTTTGAGGTCAGATGAAAAACAGTTCAAAGACGCAAAAAACCTTCTCGACAAGCTTCTAAAAATTGCGCCTGAAAACATTGAGGCTTGGACACTTGCTGGATTCATCGCTGCTGAGGAAAAAAACTATTCTGCGGCTGAGCGATATTTTCGAGAGGCATACGAAAAGCAACCTGAGAACGATACACTTGCTCGCTACTACGTGACTCAGTTGCTACGCCTCAACAAGTTTCAGGAAGCCCGTCGTTTGCTGCTGCGTCTTGAGGCCACAGCCGATGGAGACGGTCAGCTCGACCCCGATTTAACCTTCCAACTCGCATTTGTTTTCTTTCAACTTGAAGAGTTTGCCGAATCAAAGAAACGCTTCCTCGAGTTGGTCGACAAGGCCAACGACAAAGAACGCATCTACTTTTATGCTGCGCAGTGCGAAGATCGTCTTAAAAATCTACCCGAAGCATTGAAATACTATCAACTCGTTAAAGGCGACCCCGAGCTAACAAAGGTCGCCCAGCAGCGCGTCATTCAAATTAAAATTGAAGAAGGTAAATTCCCTGAGGCTGAGGTGCTCCTCAAAAGCTTTGCCGACAACCACCTCAAGAAACCGACCGAGGATGACTTCAAGTTCTTGGCAGGCTCTCATTCCAAAATGGCACAGTTCACAAAAGCACAATCCTTCGCAGAGCTCGGTCTGCTGAAGTTTCCGCACAATGTTGACCTCCTCTATCTGAAAGCGGCCTATTTGGAGCACACTGCATCACGCACGGCATCCATTGCTGCGCTTGAAAAGGTCATCGGTAAAAATCCCGACCACGTGCAAACACTGAACCACTTGGGATACACGCTGGGAGAATCTAACCAGCGTCTCGATTTTGCTCTCTCGTTGGTTCAGCGGGCTTTGCATAAGGAGCCCAAAAACGGATTCTACCTGGACTCACTCGGATGGATTTACTTCAAGCTCAAGCAATATGCCGAAGCAGAAAAGCACCTCACGAAAGCTGCACAACTTGAGCCAGGCGAGCCAGTCATCCAGGAACACCTCGGAGAGTTGAAGCTCGCAAAAGGAGATCTTGCGGCTGCTCTGAGGGCTTTCGAAGCTGCTGCTGCGTTGTTTGAAAAGATTCCAGCATTTCGTCTTGAGACCGAACTAGAATGGAAGCATTCAAAAACGCGTGTCGACGCGAGAATCCGCGAGCTGAGGCGCAAAGCGTTGCCCACAGGAGCAAGTTAAGGAATGGCGAACAATATAACCATCCTGCTGCCTGAATTTTTCCAAGCCCTGCGCACCATGTCTGATATCGATGACATCGACTGGGTTGTCGCATCACGCCTGGCAGAACACTGGAAAATGTCGATTGCCGATGTTTTGCTTGAGCTGCACGCAGTGGATGAGTCTATTCTGGCGAAGGCTCTCGCCCGGGCACACGGGCTTCAATATATTGCGGGTCATTCCCTGACCTGTGATTTCTCAGACGTCGACACCGAACTGTTCAGCGATCTTCTCAACGTTGGTGCAGCGCCGCTTCAGAACAACCGTCTCGCAGTGTGCAACCCTTACGACGACCACCGCGGCCACTTGGGAAGCAAAATGTGCGAAAGGGAAATGGTCGTCACCGAGCGCAGCTTGCTTTACGAAGCTTTGCGCAAGCAGAGCTTAACAAATTGGTTCTGACCAGGTTGTGGAGAGGATGTACAAACTCAATCACAAGACAAAAAAAATCCCCGAAGGATTACTCCCTCGGGGATTCAGAATAAAAAGGCTGCACCGAGCTACTCTCCCACAGTTAAAACTGCAGTACCATTGCCGCAGGCGGGCTTGACTTCGGAGTTCGGAATGGGATCCGGTATTTCCCCGCCGCTATCAGCACAGCCAAAG